>Ga0208979_100009_pt1 | contig 638767 bp, 619 predicted proteins | sample HotLakConsUCCSLE_FD_184738 | JGI IMG/M metagenome (GOLD analysis project Ga0208979, IMG submission 184738) | Hypersaline microbial mat communities from Hot Lake, Washington, USA - Hot Lake Consortium UCC-SLE (SPAdes) | ecosystem: Environmental > Aquatic > Non-marine Saline and Alkaline >... | reverse complement strand
CTGGCCTCGGCGTCGAGGTTGCGGAACGCCGCAGAGAGGCTGTCGCTGCGGTGCTGGTGTGGCGCCCCTCCTGCGGACCACAGAGCATTCTGCAACCCTTCGGCCAGAGCCACGTAGCTCTCGCCTCGCAAGATGACATGGGCATGCGCAAAGCCAGACCACAGCAAGCGGAAGTGATACAGCATATGTGCCAATGGTTGCCCCGCAACCGTGATGCCAAGTCCCGACATGTCCGTAAAGTCCGACAGGCCCAGCCGACCCGGTTCATGCACCTGCCGGAAGATCACGTCCTGCTCTTCGCCGTGGACCGCGCGCCAGGACCGGATCCGCCGCTCCAGTGTGCGCCGGATGCCCGGCGACAGGTCGGGGTGCCGGCGCAGCATCTCATCATAGATTGCCACCGGACGCAGGCCAGGTGCCTCCTTCAGAAGCGGCACGACTTCCGCATCAAAAATATGCTCAAGTGGATCGGCCCGCCGCCGCTCTCGCGGCTGCGTCGTCTGCGAAGGAAGGCGCTGGTCCTGCGCGATGCGATAGCCGGTTGCACGGCTGATATTCGCCTTGGCGGCGGCCACCTGGATTGGGTGGTCCTGTCTGAGCTTCATGAAAAGCCTCATCTGTTGATCGGTTACGTGGCGGCCCGGCACAAAGGGGGTTCTCCCTTCCAGAAAACCCAAGCGTAGCGGGCCGACCGCGAACACAGACGCAGGAAATGCACGCGGTGTTGGGTGTGCGCCTCCGGTCGGGCTACGCCCTCCCTTCGTCACAAACCCAACACCGCGTCTCATCCTGATTGACGGGGAATCTCATCCTGATTGTCGCGCGTGAGCCAGCACCCGGCGATCATTGCCCCGGCTATCTGGGATCGGGTTCAGCAGATGTTGGAGGATGGAGCTGCAAAGTTGCGCGGCGCGAAACGCAGAGCAACGCGATCGCCACTGGCTGGCAGACTCTTCGATGAAACCGGCGATCATCTGACACCCAGCCACAGCCGCAAGAACGGCAGGCGCCTGCGCTATTACATCTCTCACCGACTGGTGAAGGATCGGAGCCGAACACATCCGGATGCCTGGCGCTTGCCGGCAAAGGGCAGTGTCCCGGGTGGTGGTGTAGGAGGCCGCGCGCGGAGCCTTCGGCGTAGCGCAGCGCGCGGCCGTGGGTGACGCTGGCGGTCACCGCCGATCTTCGGAAAAGGTTCGGGTTGCAACACCTGGAACCGAGAACGGAGATGACGATGACCGACGACAGAATGGCGCTGATCGAGCTGGTTGGGAAGCAGGCTGACGGCGATCTTGTGCGCGAGATGCTGGCCTTTGCGGCCGGGCGCATCATGGAAGCCGAGGTGGAGGCGCGGACGGGTGCGGCCAAAGGTGCGCGAACGCCGATGCGTGAGGTTCAGCGCAACGGCTACCGCGACCGCGACTGGGACACGCGAGCGGGTCGGATCGCGCTGGAGATCCCGAAGCTACGGAAGGGCAGCTACTTCCCCAGCTTCCTGGAGCCACGCCGGACGGCCGAGAAGGCATTGGTGGCCGTGATCCAGGAGGCCTATGTCCATGGCATCTCGACGCGGTCTGTCGACGATCTGGTCAAGGCCATGGGCGCGGGCGGCATGTCCAAGAGCCAGGTCAGCCGGCTCTGCGCCGAGATCGACGAACGGGTGAACGCGTTCCTGACCCGACCGCTGGAGGGGGCATGGCCCTACCTCTGGCTTGACGCGACCTACCTGAAAGTCCGCGAGGGTGGTCGGATCATCAGCCGTGCCGTGATAATCGCCGTGGCGGTGAACGAGGACGGCAAGCGCGAGGTTCTGGGTGTCGCCACCGGTCCGTCCGAGGCCGAGACGTTCTGGACCGAGTTCCTGCGCAGCCTCGCCGACCGCGGCCTGCGGGGCGTGAAGCTGGTGATCGCCGACGATCACAAGGGCCTGCGGGCGGCCGCACGTCGCGTGTTCAACGCCACCCACCAGCGGTGCCGCATTCACTGGATGAGGAACGCGCTCGCCCACGCCCCGGCGAAGCAGCGCACCGCCGTGGCGGCGATGCTGAAGACGATCTTCGCACAAGAGACCAAGGCCGAAGCCGAAGCCCAGTGGGAGGTCGTGGCCGATGCCCTGCGCGAGAAGCAGCCCAAGCTTGGTGCCCTGATGGACAGCTCCCGCGACGACGTGCTGGCCTACATGTCCTTCCCACTCGAACACTGGCCCCAGATCGCCTCGACCAACCCGCTCGAAAGGGTGAACCGCGAGGTGAAGCGGCGCTCGGACGTCATCGGGTTCAGGCATTCCTTCGGACCGGTGGCAGTCATGCCCTCACTCCCCAACGACGAGGCCATCATCCGCCTCGTCGGCGCGTCCGCCATGGGCCTCGGACCGATGGTGGCCACATGGCGAACTGCTGGAGACCAACGACGAATGGGCGGTCGCACGGCGCTATATGTCGCTTGAAACGCTCGCCCGCGTCATCGACAATCCCAACGTCAGGCTGCCCGCCGTGGCCACCTGATCAAGCTCGAACCTCTCCGAGGGTCGGAGTTCCTACACCACGACGTGGGACACTATCCCGGCAAAGGAGCTGGAAAGCCTGATTGCTGATCTCATTCGAAAGAAACTCGGCCAACCCGACATCGTCACAGCGTTGATCCGAGACATATCCGCGTCCGAGATTGCCGCCAGATCGGCTGCCCTGACTAACGTCCAGCAGGCATCGCAATATCTGCGTCTGGTCGAGCGGGCCGACCTGAGCCCCGGGACCCTCACGGTCCTGTTGAGCACCTGTGAACTCTCGAAGGCGTTCGACTGCGATGCAGACTGGATCAATGCAGACGAACTGACCCTGACATCGCCCTTCCGGATGCGCCGGGCGCGGCGTGGAGCTGAAGCTGCATCTGGGCGATGCGCCGCCGGAGGTCGACCGGACGCTCGTTCAGAATATCGTCAAAGCCCAAAAATGGATGGCGATGATAGTCGAGGGAGAGACTTTCTCCGAGATCGCAGAAGCCGAGGGCACATCAAGACGCCGCGTTCAGGACGTGATCGATCTCGCGATACTGGCGCCGGACACCCTCGATGCCATCGCCAATGGCGAACAAGTCGAGGGCCTGACCTCTGACTATCTCGTCATGTCTGGCGTGCCGGCTGTCTGGACAGATCAGCGCGAAATGTTCGCCAGGCTGTAGGCCAGGATCTCCCCTCATCTTCCAAACTCGTACCGCCGGAATGGCACACTGAGACTACGGCCTGAAATTGGCCGAATCTGCGCTCACGTTCGCGTCTCTGTCTGAAATTCCGCAGGCCAAGCGTGGGAAAACACGCGACAATACTGCGGCGCTCTCATGTCGTCAGAAAATGCGGGCAAGGCTGGCTGGGAGCATCGGATTCGAACCGACAGTACATCTTTGGATGGTCCCGGCTTATCTCTCCATTTCAGTGTATTGATGCAAATCCCACTGGACTTGCGCGCCGAAGAGAGCGGTAGTGACCATGCCGCGACGCACCTGAAGCCGCGCGTCATCTTCTCCGCCCGGATCTCCGGGCTCTGGTCAGTAGCAGGGTCACGTCCGACCTGCCTGAACCGAGTGGAGAACACCAGATGACCAGATCACCGAACCCCAAGACCAAGAAAAAACAGCTCATCCAGATGCTGACCCGCAAAGCCGGCGCGGATGTGGCCACGATCAGTGCCAGGCTTGGCTGGCTGCCGCACACGACGCGGGCGGCGCTGACCGGCCTGCGCAAGGCGGGTTTCGAGATCACTGTTGAGAAAGCGGGAGAGGGGAAACCTCTGAGCTACCGCATCACTGCGCAGCCGGTGGATGCCGACTGATGACGGGCCAGGAGGATATCGCCGCGCGCTGGGATGAACTCGGTCAGATGGATCGTGCTGCTCTGCGCGTGGCCTGGGCGGCGGCGTTCGGAGACGCCCCACCGCATTTCCTGTCGATGAACTTCATGCGCAAGGCGCTGATCTGGCATGCGCAATGCCGGGCTTTCGGCGGTCTGACGACAGAGGTGAAACGCGCCCTCAGATCCGCTGGCGGGTGCAAGCAAACCAGGGCGCCGGGTCCCGTGATGAAGCCCGGCACCCAGCTTGTGCGGGAATGGAACGGGCGGCGCTTTCAGGTGGAGGTCCGGGAAGACGGCTTCGTGATGAACGGGGAACGCTTCAGATCCCTGTCGGCAATCGCGCTTCGGATCACCGGCACCAGCTGGTCGGGGCCGCGGTTCTTTGGCATCGGGAGCGGGGCAGGGACGGACGCATGAAGAAGATCCGGTGCGCCATCTACACCCGCAAGAGCTCGGAGGAGGGGCTGGAACAGGAGTTCAACTCGCTCGATGCCCAGTATGAGGCCTGTGCGGCCTTCATTACCAGCCAGAAGGCTGAAGGCTGGGTGCTGCTGCCGGAACGGTATGATGATGGCGGTCTCTCCGGCGGCTCTATGGACCGACCCGGATTGCAGCGCCTGCTGGCAGACATCGACCGGGGCATGATTGATCAGATCCTTGTCTACAAGATCGACCGGCTGACACGATCGCTGGCGGACTTCGCGAAGATGGTTGAACGACTTGATGCCGCGGGAACTTCCTTCGTGTCGGTCACCCAGTCCTTCAACACGGCCACCAGTATGGGACGGCTGACGCTGAACATGCTGCTCTCCTTCGCCCAGTTTGAACGCGAGGTCACCGCCGAGCGCATCCGCGACAAGATCGCAGCCTCGAAGAAGAGGGGGCTTTGGATGGGTGCGACGGTGCCCCTGGGCTATGCCGCCGATGGCCGCTCGCTGAAGATCGCCGAGCCGGATGCAGACGTGATCCGCACGATCTACGACCTGTATCTCAAACACCGGAACACCCGTGTCGTCAAAGACGCCGTTGTTGCGCTTGGCCTGAGGACGCCTGTCAGGACACTGATCTCTGGCCGGATGAAAGGCGGGGCGCCGTTCAGCTTTGGGCACATCCACTACATCCTGACCAACCCGGTTTATGCCGGCCGCATCCGGCATCATGCAAAGGTCTATCCCGGCCAGCATCCGCCGCTGATCGAACCGGATGTCTGGGACGGCATTCAGGAGCAGCTTGAGGATAACTCGGCCAAGGGCCGCACATTCACGAAGCGGAACCGGAATGGTGCAAAGGCATCAGCTTCTCCGCTGGCCGGCAAGATCTTCGATCAGACCGGAGATCGTCTGACCCCCAGCCATTCAAGAACGTCGACGGGCCGCAAACTGAGATACTATGTATCGCATCGGCTGGTCCGGGGGACGGCTCCGCGCGATCCGTCCGGCTGGCGATTGCCCGCGCCCGAGTTGGAAGACACGGTCGCTGATCTGGTCCGGGGTCATCTCACAAGGCCTGAAACCCGTGCGGCAATCCTGGTTGATCAAACCACGGATGAAACGGCGACGATCAGTGGGCGGCTCTCCGGGTTCGCGACCGCCAAGAACGATGCAACGAGCGGTCCCTGTCTGGACGTTGTCGGGCGCATTGACATAGCGCCCGGAGAGGTGCGCATCGCTCTCTCTGGGGAGCGTCTTGAATGCTATCTTGAAATGGAAGCCGGACGCATCGACGAAACCGTGCTGTCCTTCACAACTCCGTTCCGTCATCGCAAGCGCGGGGTGGAAATCAGGCTGGTCATTGGCGACGAACCGGCCGCAGTTGATGAAACCCTGTTTCGCAATATCGCCCGCGCGTATCGGTATTTTGATCTGGTCCGGTCAGGCAAGACTTTCAACGAAATTGCCGAGGCCGAAGGTGCCTCGAAACGCCGTGTCCAGCAGTTGATCGAACTGGCGTTCCTGGCGCCGGATGTCATCAAGGCCGTCCGGGACGGCCGGCAGCCCGATGGCATGACGTCGGACTGGCTCAGGCGTCATGCGGTCTCGCCGATCTGGACAGAGCAGCGCGAAGCCTTCGCGGCGCTGTAAGTTCCCTCGTCCAAATCAGTTCTTTCGCCGGGCCTGTAGTCGAAGCTTGCGTCGCCGTCCTGCATTAGGGCCACTGAGTCCTGATCGAAAGACGGCGATGTAGCCGCCATCACATTCGCCCAAACTGCTACCGCGAAAATCGCGATTCCAGACTTTTCCGGGAAACGGGCAGAAAATCGGAGATCTGCCGATCTGGGGTAAATAAGTACCTCAAAAGAGGCCCGAATATACGCAGAAAATCAAAATTTTCTTCATTATGTCAATTGCTTAGCTCGTGCTGGCTGGGGTGGTAGGATTCGAACCTACGGTACACGGTACCAAAAACCGCTGCCTTACCGCTTGGCTACACCCCAGCAGCGAAGGGCGGTTTACGCCGAGACCGGCGGCTTATCAAGTCCTCATGGGCAAAAAATGCGTCATTCCTCGGGCGCGTCGACGCGCAGCAGATCCGGGCGTTCCTTGTTCTGGCGTTCGTCGTCGATGATGCGTTCCAGGGCATCCGATGCGCCGGGCGAGACATCGTCGACGGCGGTGTCGGAACTGTCCGTTGCGGGGGCCTGCGCAGGGATCGGCGGGGCGGCGGGGGCGGGCGTGGCCTCGCGGATCAGGTCGATCCGGTAGGTGGTGTCGGGCACCTCGACGCCCGCCGCCTCGATCGCGGCCTTGACCTGGCGCAGCGCCTCTCCCTTGGCGGCCAGAAGGCTGGTCTGCGTCTGGTCGATCCAGCCGGTCACCACCAGAAAGACCGCACCATCGCCGATCCGGTCGATCCAGACGGCCGGCGCGGGGCTGGGCAGCGTGAAGGGCAGGCCGGCCACCACGTCCTCGGCCAGGTGGCGCACCGCCGCGAGATCGGCATTCGAGGCGACCCCGATATCGAACAGGAAACGACGTTCGGGATTGCGGGAGAAGTTGACGATGCGGCTCTTGAAGACGGTGGCATTGGGAATGCGGATCTGATTGCCGTCCCAGCTGAGCAGGATCGTGGCGCGGCTTGTGAGGCGGATCACCTTGCCCTCGTCGCCATTGATCTCGACCGCGTCATTTGGCCGGAAGGGCTGCCGGATCGACAGCATCACCGAGGCGATGAAATTCTCGACCGTGTCGCGAACGGCGAACCCGATGGCGAGGCCGATCAGGCCTGCGGCGCCGAGGATCGTCGACAAGAGCGCCGTCGCGTTGAGAATATCCAGCGCGATCACGATACCCACGACGATGAAGACAAGCCGCACCACCTGCCTCAGAAGATCGGCGATAAAGGCATTGGGGGCGAGGCGGTTGAAGGGGCGTTCGAGCCGCGCGATGAAGAACCCCAGCACGACGATCGCGAGAAAGACAAGCCCGGCGATCGCGAGGATCGGAAGGAAGGCCACAACCTGCGTGATCCGCCTTTCGAACCGCTCTAGCGCGGGGTTGAGCTGGCGCGACAGATCGGCGGTCTGGCTGACCTGATTGCGGACCTGCACGACGCCCTCGATCCGGTTGACAATATCGCCCAGCGTGTCGGCTTCGAGCCCGCTTGCCGTTTCGCCCCGCAGGGTAACGATACCTTCGTTGACCGTGACGGTGACGTCTTCGTAGCCGCCCAGCTCGGCCAGGATTTCGCGGATGCGGGTGGCGATGGCTGCGTCAAGCGCGGCATCGCTGACGGCCGAGATCGGGCCGGTGGGCGCGGGGTCGTCCTGCGCGCCGAGCGGTGCGGCGAACAGGACGACGGCCAGAGCGAGAAGGGACAGCAGACGCATCATCGGGAACGCAACCCAAGGGAACCGGATACGCCGACACTGGCGCAGCCGGCTGCGCAGGCCAAGCCCTCAGATCCGCAGCGGATCGGATTTCGCGAGCGAGTCAAAGGCCATGAGAGAGGCGACAAGCCCCGCCATCCGGTCCAGCGGGATCATGTTCGGCCCGTCCGAGGGCGCATTGTCGGGGTCTTCATGCGTTTCGATGAAGACGGCGGCGATGCCCAGCGACACCGCGGCGCGGGCCATGACGGGGGCGAATTCGCGCTGTCCGCCCGAACTGCCGCCCTGTCCGCCGGGCTGCTGGACGGAATGGGTCGCGTCCATCACCACGGGATAGCCGCTGCGCGCCATGATCAGAAGGCTGCGCATGTCCGTCACCAGCGTGTTGTAGCCGAAGGAAGAGCCCCGTTCGGTCAGCAGGATACGCCTGTTGCCGGTCGATTCGATCTTGGCCACCACGTTGGGCATGTCCCATGGCGCGAGGAACTGACCCTTCTTGACGTTGATCGCGGCACCCGTTTGCCCGGCCGCGACAAGAAGGTCGGTCTGGCGGCACAGGAAGGCGGGGATTTGCAGGATGTCCACCGCCTGTGCCGCGACCCCGCATTGGTCGGGACCGTGGATATCGGTCAAGACGGGGCAGCCGATCTCGCGGCGGACGTCGTCGAGGATTCGCAACCCCTCGTCGATCCCGAGCCCGCGCCGGCCCGACAGGGAGGTGCGGTTGGCCTTGTCATAGCTGGCCTTGAAGACGAATTGTGCCCCGGCTGCCGCACAGGCGCCCGCCATGTGGCGCGCGATTGTCAGCGCGTGGTCGCGGCTTTCCAGCTGGCAAGGCCCGGCGATGACGGTCAGCGGCCTGTCATTGCCGATATTCAGTTCTCCGACGCGGACATCCTGCATCGTCATCCTCCTGCCTGGGCGAGGTCCTCATAGACCGGGCCGGGCGCGGCGTCACCCCGGATCGAGAGGGTCAGCTCGTGACCTGTTCGCGCAGGACCGATGCCGTGATCGAGATCATGAGGTAGATGCCCGCAAAGATCAGGAAGGCGAGGATCGTGTTCTCGAAGGCGCGGGGATAGGTCGCCTCGTCGGGGGCGAGGGGTTCCACTCCCATGGACAGATAGCGCACCTGGCGGTTCGCCTCGATCCGGGCCATCTCCATCTGTTGAAGCGCCTGCTGAACCAGAACCGTCTGGAAAGTATAGTTTTCCTCTGCAAGCCGCAGTTCGGTATTCTTTGCCGCCAGCGAATTGCCCGACTCGTTCGCGGTCGTCATCTCCTGCCGCATCTGGGCGATCAGCGTCTCGATATTGCCGATCTGGCTTTGCAGGGCGTTGACCTGCGCCTCGTTTGGGCGCGCCACGCCAAGACGTTCCTGCAACGTCAGCAAGAGCTGCTGACGCTCCGTCTCGAGCGCCGATATCTGCTGGGTGCGGGCCGATGTCTCGCCCACGGGGTCGATCTGCTGCACCTCCTGCTGGATGCGCAGCCATTCCTCCAGCGCGTCGGCCCGGCGCAGTTCGGCATCCTGGTAGGAGGCCAGTGCACCCGCCATCTGATCCTCGCGCAGGCGCTGGGTCAGCTGATCCACCTGTTCCTCGGCATAGGCGATCAGCGCCTCCGAGAATTGCTGGCTGAGGGCGGGATCGGGGGCGATCACCTCCATCTTGAGGATTCCCTCGGTCGGGTCATAGCTGATCTTCACATGGTCGCGATACAGGTTGTAGGCATCCTCGTTCGAGGCATCTGCCGGAAGTCGCTGGATCGGGTCGACCTCTTCGTTGGAAAACGCGGCCTTGAAGCCGTGCTCCTCGTCCAGGCGGGTCATGGCGGCCCGCGATGTGAGGAAGGATTGGACAGTGATGCTGTCCTGCTGGGTGGCCATGGACGTGCCCTGGAACAGCCCGCCCAGCCCCGCGCCGCCCGACGGCTCGGCCTGCTGGATCACGAATTCCGAATTGGTCGCGAACATCGGCGTGGCGATGAAATAGAAATACCACCCCGCGATGATCGTGGGCAGAGCGACGAAGGACAACAGGCGGGTCAGCAGAAGGACGGTCTTGCGCCGGCGTCGCTTGGCAAGGTCGCGCTGGATCTGGGCGATCTCGCTGGCGCGGCGTTCGGCCGAGCTGATCCTGTCGGTCGAGGGCAGGGTCTGGGGCGATGCGGGCACCGTCTGTGGCAACTGGACCCTGCCCCCTGCAGGATCGTTCGCCGGGCTGCCCCGGCCCTGTGCGTGGCCCTGAGACTGCCCCGGCACAACCAGTTCAAGAACGTTCGACCGCTGGAACGGGTCGATCCCGCGGGCGCGCAGTTGCCGGACCGCATCGAAATCCGATGTGACGGCGAGCCCGTGTTTCTGCGCCACGCGCCGCGCCATGCGCAGCTGCCGTCCGGTCAGCCCCTCCTTGCGGAGGCTTTCGATATCCTGTTCGGCGGCCACGACCTCGGGTCCGGACACGTTGTGGGCGGCGGGCGCCTCGGTTGCCGGGTCTGGCGTCGGGTCGGGCGCGGCCTGCGTGGCGGGCATGCCTTGCAAAGCGGCGGCCCCGGCCACCGCCTCGGGTGCTGCTTCCGGCCGCGGGGGGGTCAGCCCCTCGTTCAGGGGCGCGCTGCGGCGGATGCGGAACTTCCGTGCCTTAGGCTTCGTAGTCATAGAGCTGCCTGGCCTCTTCAAGGGTATCGAACATATGCAGCCGGCCATCCTTCAGGACAGCGGCCGAACGGGCAAAACGTTCCAGCGTCGCGGGCTGGTGAGACACGATGATGACGGTGGTGTTTTCCAGCCGTTCGCGCAGGACCTCGCCTGCCTTGCGGTTGAACTCCCGGTCCGTCGTCTGGGGCATCCCCTCGTCGATCAGGTAGATGTCGAAATCGAGCGCGAGCATCAGCGAAAAGGTGAACCGCGCGCGCATGCCCTGGCTGTAGGTGCCGACGGGCATGTCGAAATATTCCTCGATCCCGCAGAGCCAGCGGCAGAAGCTTTCCACGTAATCGGGGTCCAGCCCGTAGAGACGCGCGATGTAGCGGCTGTTTTCCATGGCGGAATGGCGGTTGACGACCCCGCCCATGAAGCCCAGCGGAAACGAGATCCGGCAGCCGCGATGGATGTGCCCCTCGTCCGGCTTTTCCAGCCCCGCCATCATGTTGATGATCGTCGTCTTGCCGGTGCCGTTGGGCGCAAGAATGCCCAGCGAATGGCCAAGCTCGACCCGGAACGATGCCCTGTCGAGGATGACCTTGCGCTGTGTGCCGGTCCAGAAGGACTTGCTGACATTCGTGAACTCGAGCATCGCTGCCATGTCCGTCAAACTGCTCTGTGCGGTGTTCTACACCCGCTTTCATACGTCGTTAATCGGATGATACCGAGAGAATAAGGCGAAATGGTGCCCGAAAGCATAATCCGATGAACAATGCCGCGCGTTTTCCCTGATTTGCAGGGGAATCCGTCGTCGGGACAGGGATGGCTAGCGATGCCGTTTCCGGACACCGGCAAGGCGCGCGGCGATCACCGCGACCGCGGCGGCGGAAAAGCTGAACAGGGCCCCCATCTTCGCGGCATCCCGGATCGGCACCTCGCCCAGCGTGGCACCGGGCGCGAAGGCCACCGAGGCGATGAAGATCGACACCGTGAAGCCGATCGCCGCCACGCAGCCGATCACCACAAGATCGCCCATGCCCATGCCTTTCGGCAATCCCAGCTTCAACGGCCGGGCCGCGACCCAGCCCAACGCCACGATCCCCAGCGGTTTTCCCAGCAGAAGCCCCGCCAGAACCAGCCATGTCGGCGCCCCGATCGCGCCGAACTGGACCCCGGCATTGACCAGCCCGAACAGGAACAGGACAATCTCGACCGGGCGGCGCAGCAGGTGCTGAACGTGGTTCAGAAGGTCGGTAAGATATTGCTCTGCCTCGGAAAAGATGCCGAATGCCCGGTCCGCATGGGGCAGGGTCGGGACGATCGGCAAAAGCCCGAGCGCGGGGTGGACGCCCGCCTGCTGAAATCCGTACCAGCTCAGGCATCCGGCCACGAGATAGGGCCAGAAAGACAGGTTGTGCCGCACCCAGGTCGAATTGGGCCGGCTCTCCCGGCCGCGGTCCAGACGGCGCGGTAACCAGTTGAACAGGACAAACACGCCAAGTGCTGCACAGGCCGACAGCAAGAGCCAGCCGGGGGCCAGCATACCTGCCGGATAGAACACCGCGATGATGATCAGGCCAAGCGCGTCGTCCGCGATCGCGATCAGGAGAAGGAAACGGACCGCCGGGTGCCCGGCCCCGAAGATCAGCCGCCCGAAGAGGTAGGCAAAGGCGATGTCGGTGGCGCTTGGTATTGCCCAGCCATGGGACAGGGCATCATAGGTATCTGACCCCATGAGGGCCGCAAGCCCGAGATAGACAAGGACGGGCCCCGCCATCCCGCCCAGCGTGGCGATCAGCGGGGTCGCGGCCTTGCGGCCGCGCAGGGCGCCGTTTTGCAGGATCAGCGCCTCCCAGACCTCCTTGCCGGCCAGCGCGAAGAAAAATGCCATCAACATGTTGTTGACGAGGTAATGCAGGCTCAGCGACCGCCAGACGACGTCGCCCGTTTCGGAAAACTGCGGCTCGCCGATGATGCCATTCTCGGCGATCACGAGGCCGACAAAGCCCTGATAGCTGTCATTGTCGAGATTGGCCCAGACAAGCGCGATCCCCGCCCCGATCAGCAGCAGCAGCGAATAATTGGTCAGAAAGGTCCAGGCTCTGTACATCATTCCACCGCTCACAGGGTCGCGTTCGCTTGTAAGCCAAGCCCCGGCCCCCCGCAATGTCGTCTGGCCCGGCGGATGTGGCCGTTGCACAGCGCGGCCCTCATCGCTAGGCCAGACCCATGTCGATCGCGCCGCGGATACGTGCCTGCACGCTGTGCCGGGAAAGGTTCGCCGCCACCCGGACCGCGCACCGGCCGCGTCCGGTGGTCTGGTATCGGCCGGGTGCACGGATCCTCGTGGCAGGCCAGGCCCCCGGCGCGCGGGTCCATGAGGCGGGGATCCCGTTTCACGACCGCTCCGGCGACCGGCTGCGCGACTGGCTGGGCCTGAACGCGGCCGAATTCTACGATCTCGACCGGGTGGCCATCGTGCCCATGGCCTTCTGCTTTCCGGGCTATGACGCGAAGGGCGCGGATCTGCCGCCACCGCCCGTCTGCGCCCGGACATGGCATGAAGCGGTCATGGACGAAATCGGCACGCCCGCCCTGCGCATCCTTGTCGGGGGCGCGGCGCAGGCCTGGCATCTTGGCAGGGGCCAGAGCGTCACGCAAAGGGTGCGCGACTGGCAACAGCTCTTTCCCCACACCATCCCCTTGCCGCACCCGTCCTGGCGCAATACGGGGTGGCTGAAGAAAAATCCTTGGTTCGAGGCCGACATGCTGCCCGTCGTGAAGGACCGTGTCCGCGAGGTGCTGACCGAATGACCGACCATCCATCACAGATCGACAAGGCCCATGCCGCGATGCGCGCGAACGAGGCTGACGATACGCTCAGGCTGGCCTTTTTCGGGGTCTTCGCCGATGCGCCCTTGGTCCTTCTGCTGGAGGACGAGGCGGGCGAGGACACCGTCTCGCCCCGGCTGTTCGAGGCGGGGGGCGTGCACTATGTCCTCGCCTTCGACAGCGACGAGAGGCTGGCCGAATTCGCCGGCGAGATCGCGCCCTATGCCGGCCTGTCCGGGCGCGGCCTGGCCGAGTTGCTGGCCGGGCAGGGGGTCGGCATCGCGCTCAACCTGCGTATCGCGCCGTCGGAATACCTGATCCCGCCCGATGCCGTGGACTGGCTGACGCGGACGCTGGCCCATGCGCCCGATCAGGCCATGGCGCGGCCCGTGGCGGTGCGTCCGCCCGCCGATCTGCCCGCACCGCTTGCCGCCTCGCTCGCCCGCAAGCTTGACGGGACGGGCGAGCTTGCACAGGCGGCCTGGCTGGTTGCGGCCGAATATGCCGACGGGCGGCACGGATCGCTTCTGGTCATGGTGGGCGCCGACGCGGCAGCAGAGCCGGCACTCGCCATCGCCGTAAGCGAGGCGCTGGCCTTTTCGGGGCTCGAGGCCGGTGCGCTGGACGTGACCTTTGCGGCGGCCGACAGCGCGTTTGCCGAACGGGTCGCCCGCGTGGGCCGCGCGGTCGATCTGCCCCGCCGGCCCGCACCCGATCACGGGCCGGTCGCACCGGGCATGGATCCGGACAAGCCGCCGATCCTGCGCTAGGGTCTGGTCAATATCCCCGGTCGCGGTTCACGAGGTGCAGAAGCGGCTCTCCCGCTTCGGCCCGGCGGACATTCTCGGCGATCACCTTCGCGGCCGTGGCGGGCCGGGTTTCCGAGGCCACATGCGGCGTGACCGTGACCTGCGGATGGGCCCAGAAGGGATGATCGGCGGGCAAGGGCTCTGTCCGGAAGACATCGAGTGTCGCATGGGCGACCTGTCCCGAGCCAAGCGCATCGAGAAGGGCCTCATCGTCGATCAGCGGCCCGCGCCCGGGATTGATGACAAAGGCGCCGGGTGCCAGCCGGGCAAGGGCGGCCCGGTCGATCAGGTTTTCCGTCTTGGCCGTCAGCGGAACGAGCAGCACCACGATCTGCGCGGCGTCCAGCGCGCGGTTCAGCCCGTCTGCCCCATGCAGGCAGGTCACGCCGTCGATCGACTTGGGCGACCGGCTCCATCCCGTGACCGGAAATCCGAGGGCGGCCAGCGTCCGGGCACAGGCAGAACCCAGCGCGCCAAGCCCCAGCACCGTCACCGGCCGGTCGCTGGCCAGAGGTGTCGTGCGGTGCTTCCATGCGTGTTCGGGATTGACGATATGCCCGTCCATCCCGATGTGATGCCGCAGGGCGTGGCCCGCCACGTATTCGACCATGCCTTGCGTCATGCCCTGATCGACCATGCGCGCCAGCGGCTGTGTGAGCGTGTCGTTGGTGACGATGCTCTCGACCCCGGCCCACAGGCCCATCACCGCCCGCGTCCGGGTGAAGGGGCGGAAATCACGGATCCGGCCGCCCGGCGCGAAGACGATGAAATCGGTCTCGTCCGGGGCGTGATCCTCGGCCAGATCCACCGACAGGCCGGCTTCGGCAAAGGCGCGCGACAGCGGCGCCTCGTAGCGGGCGAACTGGCCATCGGGGGCGGAGAACAGGACCTTGATCCCCATCTCAGCGCGGCTTGTGCACATGGGCCGACTGCACGAGCCCGAACCCGATCATCAGGACCAGCATCGCCGACCCGCCATAGCTGACCAGCGGCAGCGGCACGCCCACGACCGGCGCAAGCCCCATGACCATCGACATGTTGACCGCGAAATACAGGAAAAAGGTCATCCCCACGCCCAGCGTCACAAGCGAGGCGAAGCGATCCTTGTTCGACAGGGCCGAGATCACGCAAAACAGGATGATCAGCCCGTACAGCACCAGAAGCGCGAAAGCACCGACAAAGCCGAATTCCTCGGCCAGCGTGGTAAAGATGAAATCCGTATGCTTTTCGGGCAGGAAGTTCAGCCGTGACTGCGTGCCTTGCATGAAGCCGCGCCCCGTCCAGCCGCCCGAACCCAGTGCGATCTTGGCCTGGGTGATGTGATAGCCCGCGCCCAGCGGGTCGTTGGCGGGGTCGAGGAAAGTGTCGATCCGGCGATATTGATAATTCTGGAGGATCTGCCAGGGCGTGCCGCGGCTTTCGAAGACCGCCAAGATGGTGCCCACGCCCGCCGCGATCACGGTCGCGAAATAGGCCCAGTGAACGCCTGCGAGAAACATCACCGCCCCGCCGCCCAGCATCAGCAGGATCGAGGTGCCCAGATCGGGCTGCGCCACCACCAGCAGGACCGGCAGCGCGATGAAGACCAGCGGCACCAGCACCCAGAACGGGTGGCTGACCTTCTTGAGCGGCAGCCAGTCGTAATAGGCCGCCAGCATCATGACGAGCCCGATCTTCATCAACTCGGACGGTTGCAGCCGCATGAACCCAAGATCAAGCCAGCGTTGCGCCCCCATCCCCGTCGTGCCGAAGAATTCCACCGCCACCAGCAAGACCAGCGACACCAGATAGGCCAGTGCCGCCATGTTCCGCCAGAACCAGATCGGAAACATGGCGATGAAGATCATGAGGCTCATGCCCAGGGCGAAACGCTTGGCCTGCGGCTCCATCCACGGGCTGGCCGAGCCGCCCGCCACGGAATACAGCATCAGGAAACCCACGCAGGCCACCGTGGTCATCAGGATGATCAGCGGCCAGTTCATATACAGAAGCTTGCGCAGCCCCGTGGGCACATGGCGGACCTGGTATTCAAGATAACTCATCCCCCGCGTCCCTCAGGCCTGGCTTGCCGCGTCCGACCCGGGCGCGACCCGGTTGCGGATGCGTTCCTGCTGTTCGGCGATGCGGGCGCGCACTTCGGCGGGATAGGCCGAAAGCGGCGGCGCCCCGCCATACAGCGCCTGAAGCGTCACGTCGCGCCCGATGGGCGCCGCCGCGGCCGAGCCGCCGCCGCCATGCTCCACGATGACCGACACCGCGAAGCGCGGATTATCGAAGGGCGCGAAATTGACCCACAGCGCGTGATCGCGCCGTTCCCAGGGCAGATCGGCGTTGGAGACCACGCCCCTTGCCCGTTCCTCGGGCGTGATGCGGCGCACCTGGCTCGTGCCGGTCTTGCCCGCCATCCGCGCCTCCTCGGCCACGATGCGCGACCGGTAGGCGGTCCCGCGCGAATGGTTGGTGGCGTCGTACATGGATTGCCGGATGCGGCGCAGATGGTTCTCGTTCAGGCCCATCGGCTCGCCCGCGCCAGAGGGCTGTTCGACCCCGTTGATCGTGTGGATCAGCCGGGGCGAAATGGCGCGTCCGGTCGCCAGCCGCGCGGTCATCACCGCAAGCTGAATCGGCGAGGCCAGAACATAGCCCTGCCCGATGGAGGCGTTGACGGTATCGCCCACGCGCCACTCCTCGCCCCGGACGCGTCTTTTCCATTCCTTGTCGGGGGCAAGGCCGCTGGCCACCGCCGACAGCGGCAGATCATGCTCGATCCCGATGCCGAAGCGCCGGGCCATTGCCGCGATCTTGTCGATGCCGACGCGCTGGGAGATGTCGTAATAATAGACATCGCAGCTTTGCTTGAGGCTTTCATGCAGGTTCATGTTGCCATGCCCCGCGCGGCGCCAGCAATGGAAGCGCAGGCCCGACACGTCCATGTGCCCCGGACAATAGACCGTCTCCTCGGGATCGAGGCTCCCATCCTCGATCGCGGCCAGGGCCGTCATCATCTTGAAGGTCGATCCCGGCGGATAGACGCCCTGGATCGTCTTGGCCGCGAGCGGGCGATAGGGATCCTCGGTCAGCGCGTTCCAGTCCGCGACAGAGATGCCGCGCACGAACTTGTTGGGATCGAAGGAGGGCGCAGAGGCAAGCGCCTTCAGATCGCCTGTCTCGAGGTCCATCACGATGGCCGCGGCGCTTTCGCCCTCGAGCCGGGCTTCCACATAGGTCTGAAGACCCGCGTCGATGGTCAATTGCACATCGGCGCCGGCCTCGCCGTCCTGACGGTCCAGCTCGCGCATCACCCGGCCAAGTGCGTTGACCTCGATCCGACGGGTGCCGGCCGACCCGCGCAACGTCCGTTCCAGCTTGTTCTCGACGCCGGTCTTGCCGATCTGGAACCGGGGGATCTGCAACAGCGGGTCCTGATCGTCGATGCGCGACAGGTCGAAATCGCTGACCGGGCCCACATAGCCCACCACATGGGCCAGGTCCGCGCCCAGCGGATAGTGGCGCGACAGGCCCACTTCGGCGGTGATACCGGGCAGGGCAGGGGCGTTCACGGTCACCTTGGCCACATCGTCCCACGACACCCGCTCCATGATCGTGACGGGCACGAAGGGCGATCTGCGGCCCATCTCCTCGATCACGTCGGCCACCACCTCGTCGGGGATCTCGACCAGCTGGCGCAGACGGCCCAGCACCTCTTCGACATCGCCCGCATCCTCGCGCACCATGACGATCCGGTAATTCTGTTCGTTCTCGGCCAGCGGCACGCCTCTTGCGTCGAAGATCAGGCCCCGGGCCGGCGGGATCAGCCGGATGTTGATCCGGTTCTCTTCGGCCAGAAGACGGAACTGGTCGGCCTGTTCGACCTGCATGCTTTGCATCCGAAAGCCGAGCGCACCCATCAGCGCGATCTGCGCCGTTCCCACCAGCATGGCGCGGCGGGTGATGATCCGGTTGCTTTGTTCCGTTTCCTTCTGCGGCTTGCGCATGACGCCTCCGTCACAACCTGTGGCCGAGAGAATCCACCTCGCCGGGGGCGGGGCGGCTTATCCCGAAGACAAGATAGGCCAATAGAACCACGAATGGATAGACAAGTGCCGTCGAGACCGCCTCCATCAGCGACAGGCCGAACTGTGCCTGCGGTACAAGCGTCAGGGCAAGGGCCAGCCACTCGATCAGCGCGATCATCACGATCCCGAGAGCGATGCTCGCCCATTCCAGAACAAAGGGCAATTGCCGCATCGACGCGCTGCGGATGCGCATCATCTCGGTCAGGATCAGGACCAGGGCGGCCATCAGCCCCGGCGGCCGCTGGAAGACCAGATCCGCCAGCAGGAACACGATCGCCACCATCGGAGCGGGCACGAATTCGGGCCGCCGCGCGATCCAGGCGAGGGTGACCACAAGCAGGAAATCCGGTCCGGTCCAAGACCGGGGCAGGCTGTTGAGCGGCAAGAGGTTCACGAACATGATCAGCATCACGATCGCGAGCCACGACAGCTGTCCGCCCCAGTTGCGTGCCGATGCCGGTTCAGCCACTGGTGCCCTCCGCGGATGCGGTCTCGTCCTCGGGGTTGGCGGGCTGTTCGGGGGGCGGGGCCTGCATCGGCCCGGGTGTCACAAGGTTTCCCGGCTCCTCGATCGGCTCGTTCGGGCGGGCCCGCAGCACCCGCAGGAATTCCAGCCGCTCGTAATCGGCGGCCAGCCGGACCCGCAGCCTGCGATCTGTTCCCAGAGCCACCCGGCCGATCAGAAGGTCCGATGGAAACAGCCCCCCGTCGCCCGAACTGACGACCAGGTCGCCGGGGCGGATCAGGTCGGCATCCTCGACGAAATTCAGCGGTGGATAGATCGTGTTGTCACCCGCCATGATCGCCCTCTGGCCCGATGGCTGGATGATGACGGGGATCCGGCTTGACGTGTCGGTCAGCAGCAGGACCCGGCTTGAATTGCGGCCCACGCCCGAAATCCGTCCCACAAGTCCGATCCCGTCCATCGTGGGCCAGCCATCGAGGATACCGTCGGCCGCCCCCACGTTCAGCAGGACCGATTGCCGGAACGGAGAGCCGCTGTCGGCCATCACGACCCCGGTGATATAGGTCAGGTTGGGGTCGATCTGCACGTTGTTGAGATCGAGAAGCTTGGCGTTTTCCTGCTCCAGCTGAAGCGCGGCCTCGCGCCATGCGCGCATCTGCTGCAATTCGCGCCGCAGATCCTGGTTCTGTTCGTAGATGCGGGCATAGCTTTGAAAGCCGGCCACCATGTTGGCAACGCCCGTCACCGGCGCCATCGCCCAATCGAGATTGGGAACGACCCTGTCGATCACGGCGGCGCGGAACCGTTCGACCCGGGGGCTGTCGATCCGCCAGACGAGGAAGGTTCCGAACAGGACGAGCACCATCAGACCGATCAGCAATCTGCGGAGCGGGCCAACGTAGTCTTCGGAACCTCGTCGGTCTCTGGCCAAGCCTTCACCCTTTCAGGCAGCGATGTCCCGCGGGCGTGGTGCCGGGACGGTCAGCTTTCGTAATCAATAACGTGCTTGAGCTGCTTTTCATATTCCAGTGCCTTGCCGGTGCCGAGCGCCACGCAATTGAGCGACTCGTCCGCCACCGAAATCGCAAGACCCGTCTGTTCGCGCAATGCAAGGTCCAGCTCGCCCAGAAGCGCGCCACCCCCGGTCAGCATCACGCCCCGGTCGACGATGTCGGCGGCCAGATCCGGCGGTGTCGCCTCGAGAGCGGTCATCACCGCCTCGCAGATCTGCTGGACGGGTTCGGCCAACGCCTCGGCCACCTGGGCCTGGCTGATCTCGGTTTCCTTGGGCACGCCGTTCAGAAGGTCGCGGCCGCGGATATGCATCGACTGCCCGCGTCCGTCATCGGGCATCCGTGCCGTGCCGATGGATGTCTTGATCCGTTCGGCCGTAGCCTCGCCCACCAGAAGGTTATGCTGCCGGCGCAGGTAGGAGACGATGGCCTCGTCCATCCGGTCGCCACCCACCCGAACGGACCGGGCATAGACGATGTCGCCCAGAGACAGGACCGCCACCTCGGTCGTGCCGCCCCCGATATCGACGACCATGTTGCCCGTGGGGTCGGTGATCGGCATGCCCGCGCCGATCGCGGCGGCGATGGGTTCGGCGATCAGGCCCGCGCGCCGGGCGCCGGCCGACAGGACCGATTGCCGGATCGCGCGCTTTTCCACCGGGGTCGCCCCATGGGGCACGCAGACGATGATCTTGGGTTTCGAAAAGGTCGACCGCTTGTGCACCTTGCGGATGAAATACTTGATCATCTCCTCGGCGGTGTCGAAATCGGCGATGACGCCTTCGCGCATCGGCCGGATCGCCTCGATCGAGCCGGGGGTGCGGCCCAGCATCAGCTTGGCATCCTCGCCCACGGCCAGCACCTTCTTCACGCCGTCCTTCACATGGTAGGCGACGACCGAAGGCTCCGACAGAACCACGCCCCTTCCCTTGACATAGACCAGCGTATTCGCCGTTCCGAGGTCGATCGCCATATCTGACGAAAACAGGCCGTTGAGACCGAACATGTCGATTCATCCATGTTAATTGGCAGCATACCGGGCGGCTCCGGGTCCGATGCGTTATATTCGTTGGGCTTCGCTTGCGAAAGGGGGCGTTTCACAGGGTGAATCGAACAGGCCGAACGCCGCCTTATCCTTGACGTTTTTCAATCTTTTGGATCGCAAGTATCTGAACTGATCAGGGAAATCCGGCGAAAACCATAAATTTCGAACATCTGGAAAAACCGATCTTCCGCGGTCATTTCCCTGTTCCGTATGCGGAAACCGCCCAATGTGCGGCGCGGAAATGATGCAGGCGAATCTCACTGCCACGACATTTCGCCGTGTCGCAACTGTTTCCGGTCGCAATGTCTGCGGCCTTGGGCAAGGTATCGCAATGGTCAGCGAAACGATGAGCCGGGTTCAGCTTCCGCCCCTGCCGCCGGGGCGTCTTCCGGCGGTGGATTGGGGCCGGCTGGCGCTGGCCATGGTCGTTGTCGTCGGCCATGCGGGGCTGTTCAAGGATGTCCACATCCCGACCCATGCGGGCTTTGCCAACGGATTTGCCCGGATCGTCGTGCCTTTCTTCATGATCGTGTCGGGCTATTTCTTCGACAGCGCGATGCGGCGGGGCCCGTCGGTCTGGGCTGCGGGGGTTCTGCGGCTCTATCTGTTCTGGACGGCGGTCTTTCTGCCGCTTGTCGTGCTGATCGGGGATTTTTCCTTTGCCAAGCTCGGCTTCTACATCGTCACCGGCTATGCGCATCTGTGGTATCTTCCCGCACTTCTGGGGGCGGGGCTGATCCTCTGGGTCGTGCGCGACTGGACGTCGGCGCGCATCTTCCGCCTTGCGCTGGGTCTCTTCGTCACGGGTTTCACGGTCCAGTATGTGCTGAACTACCTTGTCGGCTTCGACAGGCTCACCCATCACAACGGCTGGATCGTGCTGCTGAGGAATTTCGTGTTCTTCGGCTTTCCCTACATGGCGCTCGGCTATCTGCTGCGCCGGGGAACGGTCCTGAACGGGCTGGGCACGCCCGCCCTTTTGGCGCTGCTGGCGCTTGGTGCGGTTGTCATGGCGGGGGAGGTCTGGCTGAATTACCATTTCCTCATCCTCGCGGGCTATTTCGACCTGATCGCGGGGGCGTTTCTGGTCACGCCGGTCCTGTTCCTGCTGCTGACGCGGGTGCGGGGGCTGCCGGGCGGGGTCTGGCTCGCGCCGCTGTCGGCGGCGATCTATTTCATCCACCCCATCTTCGTCTATCCGCTGGAACACTGGGTGGGGTGGGAGCCGATGCTGCGCGCGCCGGTTTCTCTGGCTGCATCGGTGATCGCCAGCTATCTTCTGTTGAAATTCAACAAGCTGGTTCCCGTCATCTGATCGCCGGCCGGGGCGCGACAGGCCCCGGCCGTCCTGTGCAGGACGTCAGACGACGTCGCGATAGTTGACTTCCTTCGCGTCGGTGCCGGGCGCGCTTTTCTCGCGCCGCACGATCAGGCGGTTGATCGCGTTGACATAGGCCCGGACGCTGGCCACGACCGTGTCGGTATCGGCCGACTGGCCCGTGGCGATGCGGCCATCCTCCTCCAGCCGGCAGGTCACGGTGGCCTGCGCGTCGGTGCCTTCGGTGACCGCGTGAACCTGATAAAGCTGCAACCGCGCGTGATGCGGAAAAAGCTCCTTCACCGCCTTGAAGCTGGCATCGACCGGCCCGTCACCCGAGGCGATGACCGATTTCTCGGTGCCGTCCACGTTCAGCGTCAGTTCGGCATCCGCGGGCCCGCCCGTGCCGCAGGTCACGCGCAGGGAGACCAGCTTGACGTGGTCTTCGACCGCCTCGTTCTGGCGGACCAGGGCGATGAGGTCGTCGTCATAGACCTCCTTCTTGCGGTCGGCCAGTTCCTTGAACCGGACGAACACGTCGTTGAGCTGGTTCTCGGCCAACTCGTAGCCCAGATCCTTGAGCTTGGCGCGCAAAGCGGCGCGGCCCGAATGCTTGCCCATGACAAGGTTCGTCTCGGTCAGGCCCACATCCTCGGGGCGCATGATCTCGAATGTCTGGGCATTCTTGAGCATGCCGTCCTGATGGATCCCGCTTTCATGGGCAAAGGCGTTCTTGCCGACGATCGCCTTGTTGAACTGAACCGGAAAGCCCGAAACGGCCGCCACCCGGCGCGAGATGTTCATGATCTTGGTGGTGTCGATCCGCGTGTCATAGGGCATGATGTCTCCGCGCACGCGCATCGCCATCACAACCTCTTCCAGCGCGGTGTTGCCCGCCCGTTCGCCCAACCCGTTGATCGTGCATTCGATCTGGCGCGCGCCGCCGGCGACGGCGGCGAGCGAATTGGCCGTCGCCATGCCCAGGTCATTGTGGCAATGGGTCGAAAAGATCACGTCCCTTGCGCCATCGACCTCGGCGATCAGGCGCTGGATCAGCTTTGCACTTTCGGCGGGTTCGGTATAGCCCACCGTATCGGGGATGTTGATCGTGGTGGCACCCGCCCTGATCGCGATGTCGATCGTGCGGCGCAGGAACTCCCACTCCGTCCGGGTCGCATCCATCGAGGACCATTGCACGTTGTCGCACAGGTTGCGGGCATGGGTGACCGCATCGTGAATGCGCTCGGCCATCTGGTCCATGGTCAGGTTGTGCATGTCGCGGTGAAAGGGCGACGTGCCGATGAAGGTATGGATCCGCGGGGAGTTCGCGTGTTTCACGGCCTCCCAGCAGCGGTCGATATCCTTGAAATTCGCGCGGGAGAGGCCGCAGATGGTCGAGGTCTTCGCCCGTTTGGCAATCTCGCTGACAGCGCGGAAATCACCTTCGGAGGCGATGGGAAAACCCGCCTCGATGATATCGACGCCCATATCGTCGAGCATGTCGGCGATTTCGAGCTTTTCCTCGTGGGTCATGGTCGCGCCGGGGGATTGCTCGCCATCGCGCAGCGTCGTGTCAAAAATCAGCACACGGTCTTTGGTCATGTCGGTATTCCTTGATTTCCTTGAGCCTTTTGCTGGCGCTGGCTACCTCTGAGCGGTCGCGCCCGATGGCACGCTCAGAGGCGGCTAAGGAGAAGAAGAAGGCCGGCAGCCATCTGCACCGGATCGGTGCCGAACATGATATTCGTGTCCTTCGTCATGGCGCGCACTATAGCGGCGATTCGTCCGATGCAAAGACGAAAAACCCGAAAAACCCGGATCAGACCGGTGCGCCGGCATCGAGCCTGTCCAGAATGGCCCCGGCCTCGGACAGCACCGTGGCGCGGCGCGCCTCGTCCATCCTGTCCCAGGTGCGGTAGATGTTGCCCATGCGGGGATTGCCCTCGAACCGGTCCCGGTGCCGGTCGAGGAAATGCCAGTAAAGCAGGTTGAACGGGCAGGCATCGGGGCCGGCCTTGTCGCGCACACGGTAGCGGCACGCCCCGCAATAATCCGACATCTTCGCGATGTAATTGCCCGAGGAGACATAGGGTTTCGACGCGATGATGCCGCCGTCGGCAAACTGGCTCATCCCGATGACGTTCGGCGCCTCGACCCATTCATAGGCATCGGCATAGACGGCCAGATACCATTCATGGAGCGCGTGGGGGTCGATCCCGGCCAGAAGCCCGAAATTGCCTGTGATCATGAGCCGCTGGATATGGTGGGCATAGGCTTCGGCCTCGGTCTGGGCGACGGTTTGGCGGATGCATTCCATCCCCGTCTCGCCCCCCCAATACATCGCCGGTAGCGGCCGGTGGTGGCCAAGCGCATTGCGGGACGTGTAGTCGGGGCCTTCGAGGAAATAGATGCCGCGCACATATTCGCGCCAACCGATGATCTGCCGGATGAAGCCTTCGACGGCATTGAGCGGCGCCTCATCCGCCTTCCAGGCGTCTTCGGCGGCGCGGGCCACCTCGAGCGGATCGAGAAGGCCCGCATTGAGGTAAAGCCCCAGCACCCCATGCCACATGAACGGCTCGTCGCGAACCATCGCGTCCTGGAAATCGCCGAACCGGGGCAGGCCGTGCCGCACCCAATGGGCCAGATGCTGGCGGGCCTGAGCGCTGTCGGTCGCGAACCAGAAGGGGCGCAAGTGGCCGAAATTGCCGCCGAACCGGGCCTCGACCAGATCGAGCACCTCCCGGAGCGTCTCGTCGGGTGCAAACCGCATCGGCCCCTTGGCGTCGACCGCACCGGGGGCGGGTTTGCGGTTTTCTGCATCATAATTCCACTTGCCGCCCGCGGGCTGGTCCTCCTGCATCAGAAGGCCGGTCTTGCGGCGCATCTCGCGGTAGAAATATTCCATCCGCAGCGCCTTGCGCCCCTCGGCCCAGACCTCGAATTCGGCGTGGGTGGCAAGAAAGCGGCGATCCTCGAACAGGTGAACGGGCAGAGGCAGTTCCTCAAGCGCCGCGATCAGCCGCCATTCGCCGGGTTCGGTGGCGATGACCTCCGATCCGCCAAATTCCACCGCCCGGCGCAGAAGCTCGCCCTGGATGGAGCCCGCGTTGTCCGGGTCATCGAGCCGTGTATAGGCGACGCGCCAGCCCTCGGAGACGAGGCGCACCGCGAACTTGCGCATCGCGGCAAAGACAAACGCAATCTTCTTGGGGTGATGGGGCACATAGCTTGCCTCGCGGGCCACCTCGGCCATGACGACGACATCTGTCGCACGGTCAGCCTCGGACAGGGCGGCAATATCGGGGGTCAGCTGGTCGCCCAGGACGAGGACAAGCCTTACCACGCGACCTCCGCGCCTGAATAATCGAAGAAGCCGCCCGATTGCGCGGGCGTCAGCTCGGCCAGCACATCGAGAAGGTTCCGGGCGGCCTGATCGGGCGGGACGGTCTTGTGCCGGCCGGCATAGTCGGCAGTAAAGGGCGTGGCGACGGTGCCGGGATGAAGCGAGACGCAGACGCCCTGCTTGTGGGTGCGCCCCATCTCGATCGCGGTGCCGCGCATGATCTGGTTCAGCGCGGCCTTGGATGCGCGATAGCTGTGCCAGCCGCCGATCCGGTTGTCGCCGATCGACCCCACCCGCGCCGACAGCACCGCCAGAACCGCCCGCCTGTCGCGCGGCAAAAGTGGCAGGGCCGCCTGCATCAGAAGCGCTGGGCCGATGGCGTTGACGGCCATCACCTCGGCCATGGTCGCGGCCTCGATCGCGGCCACGGATTTTTCGGGGGCCGACCCGTCCGGCGCAAGGATGCCCGTGGCGATGAACACCAGATCGAACGGCCCTTCGAGCCGGTCCATCGCCGCGCGGATCGAGGCGGGATCGGTGATGTCGAGCCCGTCGCGGCTGCGCGACAGGGTGGTGACGGCGCTTCCGCGCCGGGCGAGGTCTGCCGCGACGGCGCGGCCGATCCCGCCCGATGCCCCGATGACAAGTGCATGTTCCATGTCGGGCGAGGTAGGGCCGCCGGCCCGCCGGTCCAGCCGCAGGGCGGGTCAGAATTCGGTTGGCGTCATCACCTCGAGTTCCCGCACCTCGACCCCGGGCACCATCTCGGCCAGCGGGGCGGCGGATTGCGCCAGAAGCGGGAAGGTCCTGTAATGGCAGGGAATGATCGTCTTGAACTCGAAATATCGTTTCGCCGCATAGGCCGCGCGCGCCATGTCCATCGTGTAATGGCCGCCGCAGCACAGGATGCCGATATCGGGTTTGTGCAACTCGCCCATCCATTGCATGTCGGCCATGATGTCGGTGTCGCCGGTGACATAGATCACATGGCCTTCGCCTTCGATCATGAAACCCGCCGGATCGCCCGCATATTGAATACCGCCCTCGAAATCCATCGAGGAGGAATGGACGGCATTGACCATCGTCACCGACACTTCGCCCAACGATATCGTGCCGCCCTTGCCCATACCCATCGCCTCGATCCCGCCGCGCGCGGCGAAGATCTCGGACAATTCGTGGATGCAGATCACCGGCACTTCGAGGTCGGAGGCCAATGTCGGCGTGTCCGAGGCATGATCGCCATGGCCATGGGTCAGAAGGATATGGGTGGCACCCTCGATCGCTTCGGCCCTGCGGTATTCGGGGAACATGGGATTGCCCGAGAACCAGGGGTCGATCAGCAGGACCTGCCCGCCGATCTCGAGTCGAAAACCGGAATGTCCGAACCACGTGAGTTTCATGGGTATTTCCTCCTACCGTTCAGACAGGCAGGATAACAGCACGTCCGCCGCTGTCACAGGCGAATCCGGGCGCAGTGCCCATATCGGGGGAGGAGAGGGATGGACGTGTTCGCGCAGGTCGACGCCTATTGCGAAAGAACCGATTTCAGCTTCTGGTCAGAGCCGGTCAACGCGCTGACGAACCTGGGATACATTCTCGTGGCGCTCTGGTTCCTGCGTGCCATGGGCGGGGTGCCGCTGGGGCGGGTGCTGGCGGGGCTCCTGCTGGCGATCGGGATCGGGTCGTTCCTGTTTCACACGCTGGCCACGGGCTGGGCAGGGCTGGCCGATACGCTGCCGATCGCGCTGTTCATCCTCGTCTATCTCTATGCGGTGAACCGGCACGCGCTGGGCTGGCCTGTCTGGGCCGCAAGCCTTGGGGTTCTGGCCTATTTCCCCTATGCCGCCGGGGTGGTCGTCGTGGCCGAAAGGCTGCCGTTTTTCGAGGTGTCGAATTTCTACTGGTCGGTGCCGTTCCTTCTGTTCGTCTATGCGGCGGTCTTTCGACACAGGCTCGGGCCGATGGCGCGCGGCTTTGTCGCGGGGGGTGCGGTCCTGTCGCTGTCGATTTCCGTCCGGTCCGTCGATCTGGCGTTCTGCGACAGCTTTCCGCTGGGGACGCATTTCCTGTGGCATGTCTTCAACGCGGGGATGTTCGTGATCGTGCTGGGCAGCTACCGCGCCCACATGCTTGCAGCACAGGGCGCGCGGCGCTAAACGCAAGGCGCCTGCAAACCACGCCCTGCAAACCGCGCCCCGCAAACGACCAAGGAACGATCCCATGTCCATCGACATCGAAACCGCCCGCAAGGTGGCCCATCTGGCGCGCATCCGGGTCGAGGAGGCGGACCTGCCCGCACTAGCCGGGGAATTCAACGCGATCCTCGGCTTTATCGAGCAGCTCGGCGAGGTCGACGTGGACGGGGTGGAGCCGATGGTCTCCGTCACACCCATGCGATTGAAGCGGCGGGACGACGTGGTGACCGACGGCAACCAGCAGGCCGCCGTCCTGAGCAATGCGCCCGACGCGCGCGAAGGCTTTTTCGCGGTTCCGAAAGTGGTGGAATGATGACCGATCTCACGAAACTCACCATCGCGGGCGCGCGGGACGCGCTGCGCAAGGGCGACCTGACCTCGGCCGACCTGACCGAAGGGTATCTCTCGGCGATCGAGGGCGGCGGCGCGCTGAACGCCTTTGTCCATCACACGCCCGAGATCGCGCGCGCACAGGCCCAGGCGGCGGATGCGCGGATCAGGGCCGGAGAGGCGCCCGACATGTGCGGGATCCCCCTTGGCATCAAGGACCTGTTCTGCACCAAGGGCGTGCCCAGCCAGGCGGCCAGCCGGATCCTCGACGGGTTTCGCCCGGAATACGAATCGACCGTGACGACGCAGCTTTTCGATGATGGCGCGGTCATGCTGGGCAAGCTGAACATGGACGAATTCGCCATGGGCTCGTCCAACGAGACAAGCGTCTACGGCAACGCGGTGAACCCCTGGCGGCGCGGCAATGACGACACGGCGCTGACGCCCGGCGGTTCGTCGGGCGGGTCTGCCGCCGCCGTGGCGGCCGATCTGTGCCTTGCGGCCACCGGCACCGATACCGGCGGCTCGATCCGCCAGCCTGCGGCCTTCGTCGGTATCACCGGGCTCAAGCCGACCTATGGCCGGGTCAGCCGTTGGGGCATCGTGGCCTTTGCCTCCTCGCTCGATCAGGCGGGGCCGATGACCAAGGACGTGCGCGATGCTGCGATCATGCTGCGCGCCATGGCGGGCCACGACATGAAGGATTCGACATCCGCCGACCTGCCCGTCCCCGATTTCGAGGCCGCGCTGACGGGCGATATCCGCGGCAAGAAGATCGGCATCCCGCGCGAATACCGCATGGACGGCATGCCCGACGAGATCGAGGCCCTCTGGTCCCGGGGGCAGGAGATGCTGCGCGACGCGGGCGCCGAGATCGTCGATATCACGCTTCCCCATACGAAATACGCGCTGCCGACATATTACGTGATCGCCCCCGCCGAGGCCTCGTCGAACCTTGCCCGCTATGACGGCGTGCGGTTCGGGCACCGCGCGAAGCTGGCCCAGGGCGACGGCGTGACCGAGATGTATGAAAAGACCCGCGCCGAAGGCTTCGGTCCGGAGGTCAAGCGCCGGGTCATGGTCGGAACCTACGTTCTGTCGGCCGGGTTCTACGACGCCTATTACAACCGTGCCCGCAAGGTGCGCAGCCTGATCAAGCGCGATTTCGAGGAGGTCTTTGCCCAAGGTGTCGACGCCATCCTGACACCCGCCACGCCCTCGGCCGCATTCGAGCTGGGCAAGGACGTGTCCGACCCTGTCGAGATGTATCTCAACGACGTGTTCACCGTGACGGTCAACCTCGCGGGCCTGCCGGGCATCGCCGTGCCGGCGGGGCTCGACAAGCAGGGCCTGCCTCTGGGCCTGCAACTGATCGGGCGGCCCTGGGAAGAGGGCGACCTGCTGAATTGCGCCTATTCACTCGAACGTGCAGCGGGTTTTGTGGCAAAGCCCGCGCGGTGGTGGTAAAACCTCGCCGATCTGTTGTTCGAGAGGTAGGAACCGTGTTCCGCAAACTGATCCTGACCGGGCCCGTCATTCTGGCGGCCTGCTCCGCACCCGTGCCTGACAGCGGCGTGGGCGTCGGGCTTTCGGAATACAGCCAGTTCGAGATAGAGCGCGCCCGGCTCGAGGCGCTGGGTGGCGCGCCGGCCAGTTCGGGCGTCGTCACGGGCCAGCCCATCGTGCCGCCCAATGCAGGTGCTGTGGTGCCCGGCGAGACGTCCGAACCCACGATCAGCAGCGGTGACCTGGCCCTTGCCGGGATCGGGGCGCCGCTTGTAGCACCCGGAGCCGGTGGCACGTCGGACAATACCGATATCAACCGGACGCAGGGTGTCCAGGCCAGCCCCGCCAATGCGGCGCCGGTCGAGATCGAATCGACCGGCATCTCGGACGAGCAGGATTTCGATGCGGTCGCCTCCCGGGAATCGATCGAATCCGATGCCGAACGGCTGGCCCGTCAGCGCGAGGCCTACCAGGTGATCCAGCCCACCGCACTGCCCGAACGGGACGAGCAGGTGGGCCCGAACATCGTGGAATATGCCCTGAACGCGCCGAACCGGCGGGGTCAGGAATGGTATTCCCGGTCGCTGCTGGTGATCGACCCGCAGGGCAAGTTCCGGCGCAACTGTGCCACCTTCCGCTCCCCCGACGCGGCGCAGCGCGAATTTCTTGCCCGAGGCGGGCCGGATCGCGACCCGCTGGGCATCGACCCAGATGGCGACGGCTTTGCCTGCGGATGGGATCCCGCACCTTTCCTGATCGCGGTGGGCCAGGGTTAGGGTGCCACCTGTCCTCTGGCGACCCTCGCCCAATCGCGGCCCCCGGCGGGGGGGCGTTCTGCCTGACATGATCGTCCTGCACTATACCGCGATGTCCGGTTGCGCGGCGGCCGTGTCGCGCCTTTGTGACCCGGAATTCGAGGTATCGGCCCACTACCTGATCGGCGCCGACGGCGCGGTGATCCAGATGGTGGATGAGCGCATGCGCGCCTGGCATGCCGGGGCGGGGCACTGGGCGGGTATCACGGACGTCAATTCCCGCTCGATCGGGATCGAGCTGGACAATGACGGCCGCTCCCCCTTTCCCGCGCCGCAGATGGCGGCGTTGCACAGGCTCCTGCCCGGCATCATGCACCGCTGGTCGATCCTGCCGGAACGGGTGATCGGGCATTCCGACATGGCCCCCGACCGCAAGGCCGATCCGGGGCCGCTTTTCGACTGGCAGGGTCTTGCGGATGCGGGCCTGTCGGTCTGGCCGAACCAGGGGCAGGTCGCTGTCCCGCCCGTTGACCGCGCTGCGTTCCATGCCGCACTCCGGCGGTTCGGCTATGCGCCGGGTCTGGGGGATGACCTTCTCCTGCGGGCGTTCCGCCTGCGCTTTCGCGCCGGGCTGTCCGGCCCCCTCGATCAGGTCGACATGGCCATGGCAGCCGATCTCGCGCAGCGATTTGGCGTTGACCGGGATGCGGCGGGCGCATAATCCCCGCCTTGCGCGGATGGCTGGATGGCTGCTCCCGCACGTCTGCAAGGGCGGCGCGGGGGAGGAAAGTCCGGACTCCAGAGAAAAGCACGGTGCCGGGTAATCCCCGGCGGGGGCAACCCCAGGGAAAGCGCCACAGAAAACAGACTACCCCGACCTGTCGGGGAAAAGGTGAAACGGTGGGGTAAGAGCCCACCGCGCGACTGGCAACAGAAGCGGCACGGCAAGCCCCACCGGGAGCAATGCCAAATAGGGGGTCCGCCCGCGTTCGCGCGGCGGGACGCTTGGACCCGAGGGCCCCGGGTTGGCAGCACGAGGTCACCGGCAACGGTGATCCCAGATGAATGGCCATCCATCCGGGGGCGACCCCGGGGGACAGAATCCGGCTTACAGGCCATCCGCGCACACCGAAACGCCGTCCCGGGCGTTTCGGTGCGGGCGCAGGGGCGTTTGGCGCAGCCAGATGCCCGCGCCCCCCGTCTGCCATGCCGGGCGCAACGATCCGAAACGCCGTCCCTGGCGTTTCGGTGCGGGCGCAGGGGCGTTTGGGGCAGCCAAATGCCCGCGCCCCCGTCTGCCATGCCGGGAGCAACCGTCGGACACGCCGTCCCTGGCGTTTCGGTGCGGGCGCAGGGGCGTTTGGCGCAGCCAGATGCCCGCGCCCCCGTCTGCCATGCCGGGAATACCCTCCAGAACACCGGGGGACGGTGTTTCTGTGGGGTTAGTGGTTGACTCGGGGCAGCCTGCGGGTAAAAGGCGGCTTCACGAGATTTTCCGCGGTGTGCCATCCTGGCCCGCGAGCAGGAGACGAGACATGGCAAAGCCGACCACAATCAAAATCCGCCTGAACTCGACGGCAGGCACCGGCCACTTCTACGTGACCAAGAAGAACGCCCGCACCATGACGGAAAAGATGAGCGTGCGTAAGTACGACCCCGTCGTGCGCAAGCATGTCGAATACAAGGAAGGCAAGATCAAGTAATCCGATCTTTCCCGACCTGTCGACGAGGGGCCGTGCGATCTGCGCGGCCTTTTTCGTCTGTCGCCTTGGCGTTTGCACTGGGCTGCGGGGTGGCGCCCCCGGCGGTGGCGATGTGCCTCGACATGGCCCTCCTCAGGTGACGAGAACGGTCCAGGCGAGGAGAACCGCCAGCGTGACCTGTCCCGCCATCGTCAGGAACATGCCATGGAACCGCAGCCGCCACGGTGTGCCGTGGATGCCGAAATAGATGCCATGGATCAGCCGTCCCAGCGTGAAGGCCGCCAGCGCCGAGGCAAGGGGCCCGGCGGGCCCGCCCTGAATCTCGACCAGAAGGGCAAGGATCAGGGTCAGCGGCATCTGTTCGGCGGCATTCGCCTGACCGCGAATCGCCTTCGTCAGGGCGCGGTCGCCATTGTCGCCCAGCACGACACCGTCGCGCCGCCGCATGCGGATCACCTTGATCGTCAGCCCGAAAAAGATCGCGCCATTCACAAGCACGGCAAGTGAGGTGAGGGGTAGGTCGGGCATGGTATCTCCGGCAGCGGCGATCGGGTCAGGGCTGCTTCATGCCATTGCCGGGACCAAACGAAAAGGGCCGCCCGAAGGCGGCCCGATCCGTTGACCTTGTCCTGCGCTTATTCGCGATTGCCGAACAGCTGAAGCAGGAACATGAACATGTTGATGAAGTCGAGATAGAGGTTCAGCGCGCCCATGATGGCGGCCTTGCCCAACCATTCCGCATCGCCGTGCTGGGCGTGCTGGATATAGTCGTTCTTGATCTTCTGGGTGTCATAGGCCGTCAGGCCCGCAAAGATCAGGACACCGAGGATCGACACCGCGAACATGATCGCGGGCGAGCCGAGGAAGATGTTCACGATCGAGGCGACGATCAGGCCGATCACGCCCATGATGAGGAACGTACCCCAGCCGGAGATGTCCTTCTTCGTGGTGTAGCCCCACAGCGACAGGCCCGCGAAGGCGACCGCCGTGATCAGGAAGACCTGAACGATCGAGAACCCGGTGAACACCAGAAAGATCCAGCTTATCGACACACCCATCGCCGTGGCGAAGACATAGAAGAACGTCTGGGCGCCGGCAGCGGACAGCCTGTTGATCATGGCGCCAAAGGCAAAGACCATGACCAGCGGCAGGAACATCACGACCCACTTGAGCGGCGATGCATAAAGCGCATAGCCAAGGTCGGTCAGGTATCTGTCGGCCCCGATCTGGTAGGCGGTGGGCTCGGTCGATACCGACAGGCCCGAAATGGCCCATGCGGCAAGCGCCGTCATCAGCATGCCTACGGACATGGTGCCGTAGACCTTGTTCATGTGGGCGCGAAGCCCTTCGTCGATCGCGGCCGAGCGAGTGCCGGCCGTCGGTCGGATCGTAGAATATTCAGCCATCGATTGACCTCCGAAGATAACTGTCAGCAGGGGCACAAGACGCCACTGTCCGGCAGAATATCGGCAGCTTGGGCCGCTATTTCAAGGATTTCCGGTATCAAGGACGCCGAAATTCCTATGAAAACGGTCAGTTTCCGGATCCGTCGTGTCAAAAGGTCGCGTTTGGGGCCGGAGTCAGGCCCTCCAGTGGTCCGGAGCATCCCAGATCGGGCGGGCGGCCTCCTCGAGGGCCTGCCGCTCGCTCAGCCCCAGATCGTCCAGCAGGGCCGCATCGAGGCGGGCCAGTTGACGGCGTTGCCGCCAGACCGACAGGGCGGCTGCGATCCGGCCGGGAACGGAGGTCTTGCGGCGAGCCGGGGCGACCCGGACCAGAGTGTCGAGGCGAAGCATGGTTGAACCTTTCGTGTTGTCACGTTTCGTGATGGATTCGGAGAGATGAATTCTTGATCTTGATATATGAGTCGCGTTGGGGATAATGGAAATGAATGTTTGTAAACCCATTCATCACGGGTGGTGATATGCCAAGAAACCTCGATCTGACCGCATTGCGCGCCTTTGCCACGGTCGCCGAATGCGGCGGCGTGACAAAGGCGGCGGGCCTTCTGAACCTGACGCAATCGGCCGTGTCGATGCAGCTGAAGCGGCTGGAAGAGTCGCTGGGCGCATCGCTTCTCGACAGGTCGGGGCGGGGCATCGCACTGACCGCCTCGGGCGAACAACTCCTCGGGTTTGCCCGCCGCATGCTCGAGCTGAACGACGAGGCCTTTGCCCGGCTGACCGGCGAGGATTACGAAGGAGAGATCGTCCTGGGTGTGCCCCATGACATCATCTATCCCTATATCCCGCCGGTCCTGCGCCGCTTTGCCACCGAGTTTCCGCGCATGCAGATCAAGCTCTTGTCCGCGCCGACCCGGCAATTGCGCGAGATGTTCGGCCGCGGCGATTGCGACGTCATCCTGACCACCGAGGACGCGCCCGGCCCGGGCGGCGAGACCTTGGTGCAGTTGCCGCTGGTCTGGATCGGCGCCGAGGGCGGGTCGGCCTGGCGTCAGCGCCCCATGCCGATCGCCTTCTGTTCCAACTGCATCTTCAGGTCCGGCGTCCTGCGCCGGGTGGACGAGGCAAACCTGCCGTGGCGGATGGTCGTCGAATCCGCGCTCGACAATGCGGTCGACGCTGCGGTCAGTGCCGATCTGGGGATCACCGCGGCGATCGAGGGCGGCTACCCGCCCCAGACGGCGGCCATCGACCACAAGGGCGCCTTGCCCGATCCCGGAGAAACGCGGATCGTCCTTTACATGGCGCAGCAGGGGATACCCGTCGCCGCCGCGTTGCGCGATCTCATCCGGTCGGCCTACCGTGCCGGGGGTGCCGGAACGGCGGCCGATCCCGCGCGTTCGGTCATGGCGTGACGACGACCTTGCCGGTCGATCTGCGCGATCGCAGCAATTCCAGCGCCTCATCCGCGCGCTCGAGTGGCAGGACGTGGCTCAGATGGGGCGAAAGGCGACCCTCCTCGTGCCAGAGCATCAACTCGGCCAGGCTTGCGGTCAGGGCGTCGGGGGCGAATTTCAGATAACCGCCCCAGTAGAAGCCGATCACATCCACATTCTTGACCAGCGCGATGTTGGCGGGCACCTGGGGCACCTCGCCGCTGGCAAAGCCGATGATCACGATTCGCCCCTCGCGGTTCATGGCGCCGAGCGCCGCGGTGAAGGACGCCCCGCCCACCGGATCATAGGCCACGTCGATCCCGCCAAGAGCCTTGAGCCGGGCCTTGAGGTCGCCGTCCGCGCTGTCGATCAGGTCATGCGCCCCGGCGGCGCGCGCCACCTCCAGCTTGTCGGCGCCACGCGCGACCGCGACGACCCGCGCGCCCATCGCGGCACCAACCTCGACCGCGGTCAGGCCCACGCCGCCCGCCGCGCCGAAGACGGCGAGGGTTTCCCCGGGTTTCAGCCTGGCCCGGCGGGTCAGGGCCAGATGCGACGTGCCATAGGCCACCTGGAACCCGGCCGCGACCTCGGACGACATGCCCGCAGGCACCGGCCGGCAAAGCGCGGCGGGAAAGACGCCTTCCTCGGCCAGCCCGCCCGTGCCGCCGAATACGGCGACCCGTTCGCCGATCACGGGGCTCGTGACGCCGTCGCCCCGTGCCGTGACCGTGCCGCAAACCTCCATGCCCAGAGTGAAGGGCGGCTGCGGCGTGTCCTGGTAGCGCCCCTGCGCCATCAGAAGATCGGCGAAATTCAGACCGCAGGCCTCAATCTTCAGCAGGACGTCGCCCGGGCCGAGCACCGGGCGGTCGAGCGTCACGAGGGCCGGGGGGGCGTCGAAACGCGATACCTGGAATGCACGCATGAGTGGCTCCATCGGGGAAATGTCGGGCAGGGCCTAACGTGATTTACGCTACGTCACCAGACGATTGGAGCCCGAAACAACCTAAAGTTAGCCGTGCCTATCCAAAAGGTAAGGATGACAGTCTCAACCAAAGCGTGTGATAGGAACTGATGTCAGATCAGAATACGTAGTTCGACCCTCGTACAACGCCTCAAGGGAACAGGGCCCTTGGCATTGAAAACGCTTGATTTGCAAGCGTTGGGGGAACCCTGGTAATGAGAGGTATGAAGAAATGAAACACCCGGTTGACGTGCATGTAGGTAAGCGGATCCGCCATCGCCGGTGGGTGACGGGGACGACGCAGCAACAGCTGGCCGAGCAGGTCGGGATCAAGTTCCAGCAGATCCAGAAATACGAAACCGGGATGAACAGGGTCAGCGCCTCCCGCCTTTGGGACATCGCGCATGCCTTGCAGGTCGATGTGGCTTTCTTCTTCGACGGTCTCGAGGAACAGGGGATCGAACGGCCCGATACATCGGACGTTCCGGGCGACATCCTGTCGGATCGCGAGGCGCTCGAATTGCTGCGCTCCTATTACGCGATGCCCGAAAACCAGCGCCGCAGGCTGTTCGATCTGGCCCGTGTCCTGAGCGACGCGGCCGCCTGATCCGAGGCGGTTGACCCTCCGGTCATTCGGGGGCTACCTCCCCGACATGCCCCTGCCGTGATGGGCGGGGGCTTTTTCATGCGAAGGGGGCCGGAATGGTGGATGACCGTGACTCTATCCGTGGCGAGCTGCGCTCCGTGGCCCACGAGCTTGCCGATCTGGCGCGACCCGAGACGCTCAAGCATTTCCGCACCGGCCTGGTCAGCGACAACAAGGCGGCCGCGGGCGGTTTCGACCCGGTGACCGAGGCCGACCGCGCGGCAGAGGCCGCCATGCGCGCACGCCTCGCCGAACTGCGCCCCGATGACGCCATCCTGGGCGAGGAATTCGGCCACCAGACCGGCACGACCGGCATCACCTGGGTGCTCGATCCGATCGACGGCACCCGGGGCTATATTTCGGGCACCCCGACCTGGGGTGTCCTCATCGCGGCCTCAGACGCAGAGGGGCCGATCTTCGGCGTCATCGACCAGCCCTATATCGGAGAGCGGTTTTCGGGTGGCGGCCGCCATGCCGAGGTGACCGGGCCGATGGGCACGGCCCCCCTGTCGGTGCGCCCGACAAGCCGGCTCGACGACGCGATCCTGCTGACGACCTTTCCCGAGGTGGGCACCGCCGAGGACGCCGCGGCCTTTCGCGCGGTGGCGGACCGTGTGCGGCTGACGCGGTATGGCCTCGATTGCTATGCCTACGCTCTTCTGGCGGCGGGGCAGGTCGATCTGGTGATCGAGGCGGGGCTCTTTGCCTATGACATTCACGCGCCCATCGCCGTGATCGAGGGTGCGGGCGGCATCGTCACCGACTGGCGCGGCGGGCCGTGCCGGGATGGCGGGCGTGTCATCGCCGCGGCCAACGCGGCCATCCATGCACAGGCTCTGGCGATCCTTGCGGATTTCGGAGGACCGGCCCTGTGATCCGGCGGGCTCCCACCTGATCACGACGGACGGAGCGGGCACCGACTTGCAGGCGCCGATATCCGCTGCGCGGTTGGCGTCATCGCCGAGGGGCGCCAGATCGTCCGCGACGGCCGGTAGGGCACCGCAGAGGCGGACGGTCTGGCCCGGCCTCAGAACCACCTTGCCTGCACCTTGAGGTGCTGAACGGGCATGCATCGCCGGATCGGGGTCAATCCACGCTTGCATGCCCGCTTTGATCAGGCTTTGGAAACCGGCCTTTCCTTTTCGCCAAAAACATTAACGGAAACAATCTGTCGGGTCTGAGGCAACAGCCGAATTGTGGCAAAGCCTTTTTGGCCGGAATTTCCCGGCCATCGGGCCCGGACATTCCCGATCAGACATGCCATCTCCCTTGTTTCATGACCAATCGGCGGCATTTTCCGAAATTGTCTACGGCGCATCTGCGCGCGTCTTGACGCCGGTGCCGTCCGCCGGGCGGCCCGATGTGGCGGGATTCGGGCAAGACCCAGCCGCTTTTGGCCGCAAACCCGCCATGGTTCCGGGGCACAACTTCCCTTCGGCGGGGGCCAGATGACGAGGTGAAGACATGCGCGTTTGGTCCGTGCTGCTAATCCTGCCCCTGTCGGCCTGCATGAGTGTGCTGCCGGTCGAGCAGATCGTTCTGGATACGGCCCAGACCTCTTTCGAGGGAACCTCGACGCAAGCCCTGCCGCCCGTGCAGGACGCCGTCGCCGGCAGCGAAAGCTTTGCGGCGATCCTGAACGACGAAAGGGGTGACCTGAGCCTTGTCCTCGTCACGCCCGAACCCCGGCTGACCGAGGCTGCGCAATCCCATGCCGAAGACATGGTCGAGAACGACTACCTGTCCCATACCGGGCTGGACGGGTCATCCGTGGCGGATCGGGCGCTCGAGGTGGGTTATGATTATGCCTTCATCGCCGAGAACATCGCCCGGGGTTTCCATTCCGAAGAGGCGGTGATGCAGGCCTGGATGAACTCTCCGGGTCATGCGGCCAACATCCTCGACAGCCGGGCAGAGGATTTCGGACTGGGCCTCGAGGGCGATACCTGGGTCCTGATGCTGGGGGCCGAACGCTAGGCCGCCAACCCGGCACTTGCCAAGGGCCGCCCGGCCGGCCCAGACTGAACCCGATCAGTCTGGAGGGAAAGATGCGTATCTTGTGGTGTCTCGCGGCCTTTGGGCTGAGCGGATGTGTCGTGGTCCCGGTGGGCGAGGGCGGGATCTTCAGCGGCCCGCTGACGACATCGAACGATGCGCAATTCGAGGACCCGAGCCCCGATGTCTTCGAAGAGGACCTGTTCCTCATGCTCGTCAATGATGAGCGGGACAATGTCTCGGTCCAGCCCGTCACCTACAATGCCCTCCTGACACAGGCCGCACAGGCCCATGCCGAAGACCTGGTGGCGAACGACTACTTCTCTCATATCGGCCGCGACGGATCGGAACCCGGTGACCGGGTGAGCGCGACGGGCTATGAGTATCGTGAGATGTGGGAAAACATCTTTCGCGGCTCCACCAAGGAGGCCGCCGCTATCCAGACATGGATGGAGTCGACCGATGGTCACCGGGAGGCGATGCTTGCCGAACAGGCGCAGGAAATCGGCGTGGGCTTTGACGACACGACCTATGTGCTGATCCTGGCCGACCCTCTCTGATCAGGCGCGCCGCACGCCGTTCACCCAGACGTCCCGGATCGCCCGGTCATCGCCCATCATGATCGTGGGAAAGAGCGCCTCCCAGATGTCGCGCGCCTCGGCCGCGCGCTGGGCGATGGCAGGGGTGGAGGCCAGATCGAGGATGCACAGATCGGCCTCGGCCCCGGGTGAAAGCGTGCCGATCCGCCCGCCCAGATGCAGCGCCCGGGCCGAGCCTTCGGTGGCCAGCCACAACAGTTGCGCCGGATGCAGCGCCGTGCCGCGCAACTGCCCCACCTCATAGGCCGCGGCCATGGTGCGCAGCATCGAAAAGGACGACCCGCCCCCGGTATCGGTGGCCAGCCCAACCGACAGCCCGCGCGCCTTGAGGCCCGCCATATCGAACAGGCCCGACCCGATGAAGGTATTGGACGTGGGGCAATGCACGAGGCTTGCCCCCACCTCGGCCAGCCTGTCCACCTCGCGCGGCGCAAGGTGGATCGCGTGCCCGTAAAGGCCCCTTGCGCCCAGAAGACCGTAGGCCTCGTAGGTATCAAGGTAGTCGCGCGCCTTGGGGTAAAGTGCGCGGACCCAGTCGACCTCATCGGTCTGTTCGCTCAGATGGGTCTGCATCAGGCAATCGGGATTGGCGGCCCAGAGGGCCCCCAGCGCCTCGAGTTGATCGGGCGTGGAGGTCGGCGAAAAGCGCGGCGTGATGGCATAGATCGCCCGGCCCCGCCCGTGCCAGCGCGCGATCAGCGCGGCGCTGTCGTCATGCGCACCCTGTGCGGTGTCGCGCAGGCCTTCGGGCGCGGTGTCGCGATCCATGCAGGTCTTGCCCGCCACGACCCGCATGGAGCGCGCCTCGGCCGCCTCGAAGATCGCGTCCACGCTGTGGGGATGGATGGTGCAGAAACTGGTCACCGTCGTCGTGCCGTGAGCAAGGTTCAGGTCAAGACATCGGGCGGCGATGGTGCGCGCGTAATCGGGATCGGCGAGCCGCATCTCTTCGGGAAAGGTATAGGCGTTCAGCCAGTCGATCAGCCGCTTGCCCCAGCTCGCGATCATCGCGGTCTGCGGGTAATGCATATGGGCATCCACAAAGCCCGGCCCGATAAGCGCGTCGCCATGATCGACGACACGGGCATCGGGGTTCGCCCGGCGCAGGTCGGCCCCGTGGCCCACGGCCACGATCCGCCCGCCCTCGATCACCACGCCGCCGCGGCTGTCGAAGGCGACGCTGCTTGCGGGCGCCTCCACAAAGGGATCGGCCAGAAACCGGAGGGTCTGCCCCAGAAGTAACGTCCTTGACATGCGCGCAGATTAGTCGTGCCGGGACGAATGACCAGCCGAAAAGGCGCGGTGCAGGTCGGTGGCGCCCGGGCGAATTGTGCCCGCCCCGTTGTCGCGCCGCGACGATACGCTATGGTCCGCGGGGATTGGCAAGGGGGTGGCATGGCCGACGAATCGAGACCCTGGGACGACGCGACCGACAACGATTTCAGCCTTGCGGCCCGTCTTTTCGACGAGGTTCTCGATGCGATCGAGGCGCAGGATGCCACGCGGCTGGGCGAGCTTCTCGACCCGCTGCACCCGGCTGACCTTGCCGACCTTCTCGAACAGATCGACATGCGTGACAGGCGCGCGCTTCTGGCGCTGTGGTCCGAGGGGATCGACGGCGAATTGCTGTCCGAACTCGACGACAACCTGCGCGAAGAGATCATCTCGGAACTGCCCGAGGCCGAACTGGCCATGGCGGTGCGGTCGCTCGAATCCGATGACGTGGTCGACCTTGTCGAGGATCTCGAGCCTGAAAGGCGGGCCGCGATCCTGCGCTCCCTCGATGCCATGGACCGGATCGCTGTGGAAAAGGCACTGGCCTATCCGGAATATTCCGCCGGACGGCTGATGCAGGGCGAGGTTGCCCGGGTGCCCCAACACTGGACCGTGGGCGAGACGATCGACCACCTGCGGTCGGGCATCAGCCTGCCCGACCAGTTCTACCACGTGATCCTCGTTGATCCGCGGATGAAGCCCGTGGGCTATGCAACGCTGGGCCGGATCCTGTCGTCGAAGCGTGACGTGTCGCTGCAAAGCCTGATCGAGCCGAGCTTCCGCACCTTTCATGTTGAGGACGAACAGGGCGCCGTCGCCTATGCGTTCAACCAGTATCACCTGATCTCCGCTCCGGTCGTGGATGACGATGACAGGCTGGTGGGCGTGATCACGATCGACGACGCGATGGAGGTCCTCGACGAGGAGCATGAAGAGGACATCATGCGCCTTGCGGGTATCAGCGGCGAGACGGAACTGTCGGATTCGATCCGCTCCACCACGCGGCGGCGCTTTCCGTGGCTGGCGATCAACCTCTTTACCTCGATCCTCGCCTCGCTTGTCATCGCGATGTTCGAAGGCACGATCGAAAGCCTCGTGGCGCTGGCGGTGCTGATGCCCATCGTGGCCTCGATGGGCGGCAATGCCGGCACGCAATCGCTGACGGTCGCGGTGCGCGCGATCGCGACACGCGACCTGACCGGATCGAATGTCTGGCGGGTCCTGAGGCGCGAGATCGCGGTGGGCGCGATCAACGGGGTGCTGTTCGCGGTGATCATGGGGATCGTGGGCATGGTCTGGTTCGGCTCGCCCATGCTGGGCGCGGTCATCGCGGCGGCGATGGTGGTCAACCTGATCGTGGCGGGGCTGGCCGGCACCGCGGTTCCCATCATCCTCGACAAGATGGGCATCGACCCGGCGCTGGCCTCGGGTGCCTTCGTCACCACCGTCACGGATATCGTGGGCTTTTTCGCCTTTCTCGGGCTTGCCGCCCTGGTCCTGCTGTGACCGGGCTGGCAGAAGTCAAGGCAAGTGCGCGCAAGGCGGCCTTCGCCCGCCGCAAGGCCGCGTTCGAGGCGGCGGGCCCGGGCCAGGCCGGTTACCTGTCCGAGGTTCTGGCGGGCCATCGCGGTGTGCCCGTGGCGGGCTATGCCGCCATGCGGACCGAGATCGACCCCGGCCCGGCCCTCGAGGAAGCCGCGGCCCATGGCCCCGTCGCCCTGCCGGTGATCATTGGTGCAGGCCGGCCGCTGAAGTTCCGCGAATGGAGCCCGGGCTGCGCGATGATGGCGGGCGAATTCGGCGCGCAGGTCCCGGCCGCTGGCGCCTGGATCGAGCCGCAGATCCTGATCGTGCCGCTGGTGGCCTTCGACCGCAGCGGCGGGCGGCTGGGCTATGGCGGCGGCTTCTATGACCGGACGCTGGCCCGCCTGCGCGCGGCAGGTCCGGTCCTCGCGGTGGGCTTTGCCTTCGCGGCGCAGGAGGCGGACAAGCTGCCGCTCGAGCCGACCGACCAGCCACTGGACCTGATCGTGACGGACCAGGGCATCCTCGAGCCACGGGCGGCGGCCAAAATTAGCTAATTTTGGCCCGCCTGCGGAGATCGTGGGCGCCGGGTCCGGCAAAAGGGCCCTTGGCGGGTCTCGCGGCTTGCGCTGCGGCCAAGCCGGTCCTATCGATGCCGGATGCGGATACTCTTTCTTGGCGATGTCATGGGCCGGGCCGGACGGCGGGCCATCACCGATCACCTGGGCAGGATACGGGCCGAATGGCGGCTCGATTTCGTCGTGGTCAACGGCGAGAACGCGACCTCGGGGGTCGGCCTTTCGCCCGATCACGCGCGGCTCCTGCTCGATGCGGGCGCCGATGCGATCACGCTGGGCGATCACGCCTTCGACCAGAAGGACCTGCTGGGCTTCATCGAGACGGAGCCCCGGATCATCCGGCCGCTGAACTTTTCCAAGGCGGCACCGGGCCGCGGCGCGCGCGTCTTCGAGGTGCCGGGCGGGCGCCGGATCCTCGTGGCGCAGGTTCTAGGCCAGGTCTTCATGAAGCGGCCCTTCGACGATCCCTTCTCCCATCTCGATGCGACCCTCAGGGCCCATCCGATGGGCGGCATGGTCAATGCAAGCCTTGTCGACATCCATTGCGAGGCCACCAGCGAAAAGATGGGTGTCGGTCATTATTGCGATGGCCGCGCCAGCATCGTGGTGGGCACCCATACCCATGTGCCCACGGCCGACGCGATGATCCTGCCCGGCGGCACCGCCTATCTGTCGGATGCCGGCATGTGCGGCGACTACAATTCCGTCATCGGCATGGAAAAGGACGAGCCCCTGCGCCGTTTCGTGACCGGGATGCCCAAGGGCCGGTTTGCGCCCGCGGGCGGGGAGGCCACGCTGTCCGGCCTCTATGTCGAGACCGATGACCGCACCGGCAAGGCCCTGCGGGTCGAGATGGTGCGTCAGGGCGGCAGGCTCGTTCAGGCCGGCCCCGCGGGGGCCCCGGATTGATTGCGCGCCCTGCGGGCCCGCCGGTGCGGGCCGGTCTCGGCGCGATCCTGCTGACCATCGGGCTGGGCTGGGGCGCCACGCAGCCGCTGGCCAAGATCGCGGTCTCGGGCGGGCACGGCGCGATCGGGCTGGTTTTCTGGCAACTCTTGATCGGCGGCCTTCTGCTGAGCGTCGTGAACCGGCTGCGCGGCCTTGCGCTGCGCCTCGATCGACGGGCGCTCGGTCTTTATGGATTCATCGCGCTGGTGGGCACGATCCTGCCCAACACGGCCAGCTATACGGCGGCCTTTCACCTGCCTGCGGGCATCCTGTCGATCGTGATCGCGATGGTCCCGGTGATGGCCTTTCCCATGGCTCTGGCGCTGGGGACGGACCGGTTTTCGGTGCGGCGGATGGCGGGGCGGGGGCGGGGGATCGCGGGGGTGGGCCTGATCGCCCTGCCGGGCACGGCGCTCCCCGATCCGGCGATGGTGGCCTTTCTGCCGCTGGCTCTGGTCGCGCCCTTCCTCTACGCTGTCGAGGGAAACTACGTCGACCGGTGGGGCACGGACGGACTTGACGCGATCCAGCTGTTGCAGGGCGCCTCGCTCCTGGGCTGCGTGATCGCGTTACCGCTGGCGCTGGGAAGCGGCAATTTCGTGGCGCTCGACACGAGTTGGGGGCGTGAGGAATGGGCATTGATGGCCCTTTCGGTCATCCATGCTCTGGTATATTCCGGCTACGTTTGGCTGGTGGGCCGGGCCGGCGCCGTCTTTGCCGCGCAGGTCAGCTACCTTGTCACCGGTTTCGGAGTGGTCTGGGCGATGATATTGCTGTCTGAGCGCTATTCCATCCTGGTCTGGATCGCGATGGCCGTGATCCTCGCGGGCGTGGCACTTGTGCAGCCGCGGGACAGGGACGCGTCGGTCTGATGTTCGGGATCGCCCTGTCGCCAGAGTTCGCCCCCATCGTCGCGGCCCTGATCGTGGGGGTGATGTTCATCTCCTTCGCCGTCGAGAAATATCCGGTCGAGGTGGTGGCCCTGACCGGGGCGGTCAGCATGGTCGTTCTGGGGCTTGTTCCGCAGGACGTGGCGATCGGGGTCTTTGCCAACCCCGCGCCCTGGACGATCGCGGCGCTGTTCATCATCGTGGGGGCGATGGTGCGCACCGGCGCGCTGGACTGGATATCGAACCAGGCCGCCCGCCATGTGGAACAGCGCCCCAGAACGACGCTGCTCACGCTGACGGTGACGGTGCTTGGCCTGTCGGCCTTCATCAACAACACGCCGGTCGTCGTGGTTATGATCCCGATCTTCGTCAAGCTGTCGAAACAGCTGGGCGTGGCGCCGTCCCGGCTTCTGATCCCGCTGAGTTATTTCGCCATCTTCGGCGGAACGCTCACGCTGATCGGCACCTCGACGAACCTTCTGGTCGACGGGATCGTGCGCACGGCGGGCGAACCGGCCTTCAGGATCTTCGAGATCACGCCGGTGGGGCTGGTCCTGACGGTGACGGCGACCGCCTACCTGGCGATTTTCGGCCGCCGTCTTCTGCCGAACCGGGACAGCATGGCGGGCCTTCTGTCCGACCGGTCGACCAAGCGATTCTTCACCGAGGCGGTGATCCCCCCTGATTCGAACCTGATCGGGCGCGAGGTTCTCGACGTGAAGCTGTTCAAGCGCGACGGCGTGCGTCTTGTCGACGTGATCCGCGGGGATGCCTCCCTGCGGCGGGATCTCAAGGGCGTGGCTCTCGAGGTGGGCGACCGGGTGGTCCTGCGGACCGCGATGACCGAGCTTCTGTCGCTTCAGAACGACAAGTCGCTGCGCCGGGTCGACCAGGTCTCGGCGGTGGAGACGACAACCGTCGAGGTGCTGATCACGCCCGATTGCCGGATGGTGGGCCGCCGGCTGGGACAGCTGCGCCTGCGCCGTCGCTACGCGGTCTATCCGCTCGCGGTGCATCGTCGCGACAAGAATTTTGGCCGCCAGATCGACGATATCGTCGTTCAGGTGGGCGATACGCTCCTTCTCGAAGGGGCGCCTGCCGACATCCAGAGGCTGGCGCAGGACATGAACCTCGTCGACGTGTCGCAACCCGCGACGCGGGCCTTTCGCCGCGGCCACGCGCCCATCGTTCTGGCGGTTCTGGCGGGCATCGTGAGCCTGTCGGCGCTGGGCGTGGCCTCGATCGCGTCGCTGGCCTTCATCGGGGTGGCGATCGTGCTGCTGTCACGCTGCATCGACGCCGAAGAGGCCTTTGGCTTTGTGGATGGTCGCCTTCTGACACTCATCTTTGCGATGCTGGTGGTCGGGGCGGGGCTTGACCGGTCGGGCGCGCTCGACCAGTTGGTGGCGGGGCTGTCGCCCTGGCTGATGAACCTGCCGGACTGGGCCATCGTGTTGTGCGTCTATCTGCTGGCCTCCACCCTGACCGAAGTCGTTTCGAACAACGCGGTGGCGGTGATCCTCGCCCCGGTGGCCATCGGTCTGGCACAGACGCTGGGCGTCGATCCAAGACCGTTGATCGTGGCGGTGATGTTCGGGGCCTCGGCGGCGTTCGCCACGCCCATCGGCTACCAGACCAACACGCTTGTCTATGGACCGGGCGGATACAGGTTTACCGACTTTCTCAAGATCGGGTTGCCGCTGAACCTGCTGTCGGCGGTCACGGCATCGCTGTCGATCCCGTTCTTCTTTCCTCTGTGACGGGGCATCACGCCTGCGTGGCCTTGCAGCGGGGCAGAGGGCAGGGCTATAGAGTTCCGACTTCCGCGAACACCAAGACAAGAGGTAGGCGATGGCCGGCCATTCCAAATGGGCAAACATTCAGCATCGCAAGGGACGCCAGGACGCGGCCCGATCTAAGCTGTTTTCCAAGCTCTCCAAGGAAATCACGGTCGCAGCGAAGATGGGCGACCCCGATCCCGAGAAGAATCCGCGCCTGCGGCTTGCCGTGAAGGAGGCCAAGTCGCAATCGGTGCCCAAGGACGTGATCGAACGCGCGATCAAGAAAAGCGAAGGCGGTGATGCCGACAGCTATGACGAGATCCGCTACGAGGGTTACGGCCCCGGCGGCGTCGCGATCATCGTCGAGGCGATGACCGACAACCGCAACCGCACCGCCTCTGTCGTGCGGTCGACCTTTGCGAAGAACGGCGGCAATCTGGGCGAGACCGGATCGGTCGGTTTCATGTTCGAACGCAAGGGCCAGATCGTCTTCGATTATGGCGTCGGCAGCCCCGATGACGTCATGATGGCCGCCATCGAGGCGGGTGCCGAAGACGTCGAAAGCGCCGAAGGCGATGGCGACGAGGACGAGGGCGGGCACTGGATCACCTGTGCCGATACCGACCTGTCGGAGGTGTCGACCGCGCTGGAACAGGCGCTGGGAGAGAGCCGCTCGACCAAGCTGATCTGGCAGGCCCAGACGACCGCGCCCGTCGATCTCGAGACGCTTCAGAAGGTGATGAAGCTGGTCGAGACCCTCGAGGATGACGACGACGTCCAGAACGTGACCACGAACATGGATGCGCCCGACGCGGTGATGGAAGCCTACGCCGCTGCGTCGTGACGCCCCGGTAACATGCGCCGATCCGTCCGGTGCCGAAGGTGCGAGTTTGCCGATGACACATTTTTTCGGCCTGGATCTGATATCGGCGCTCGAGGCGGGACATGGCTTTCGTGATCATGCGGGCGATGGCAGGACCGGAGGCGCGAGATATGCCTGCGGCCCGGTGGCCACGGATGCGGGGCAGGTCTGGTCCCTCGATCTGCCCGATCCGCGCGCAGTCCGGTTCATCGTGATCGAGAACGCGACCCCGGTCGCCCGGCCGGATGCCCCGATCGAGGCGCGGATCCGCACCGCCGATGGCGATTGGCACCTGGTGCATGCGGGGCTGTGTTCCTTTGGCGATCATGAAAACGGCCTGCCCCTTGTCATCGACTTGGGGCCGGGGCGCCGGATCGCGGGGCTGCGCCTTGACGGGGCGGCAGGCCTTTCACTTGCGCGGGTCCGGCTGATCGGCCCGGTCGCGCCCGACCCCGAATTCCGTTTTGTCGCCACGCGGCTCGACGGTCTGTGCCAAAGGCTGACCACGCTTCTGAACGCGGTGATCCTCGCCGATCTGACGGGGCGGGATTTCGGTTTCGTGTGGTATGCTGCCGATCTGCCCGAGGTCGATCGACAGGCCAATTCCGATCTGGCGCTTCTCTTCGAACCGGACTTCATCGACCGCCACCTTGTCGATCTGCACGCGCTGCGCCCCGGCATGCCGCATTACTACAACCGCCCCTATTCCGAGGCCGAATTCGACTGGCTGATGAAGGAGGCCGAGGATCACGGCGTCTTTCAGGTCGACCGCCCCGGCAGGGTCGAGCAGATCTTTCCCCATTTCGCGGACCGGATCGACGCGGCTACCAACCGGCGCGCCTTTGACAGGCTGGCCTTCACCCCCAACGCCTGTGCCGCGATCGACGAGGCGCGCGCCATTGCGTTGCCCCAGGGCGCGGTCGGCCTGCATCTGCGGGGCGGCGACATCGTCCATGGCACCCATTCCAATCACGGCGGATACCTGCACAAGGCCGTCTCCATCTTCGAGGCCGAGGCCGTTGCCGAACAGACCCGGCAATCCGGCAAGCCCTTGGTCATCGTGGGGCAGGAACACGACCTGATCGACCTGATGGCGGCACGATACGACCATGTCAGTGGCGTCCATCACCACAGCGCAGAGCGTGGCTTCGATCCGGTGCAGGCGGTCCTGTTCGATGCGGTGGTCCTGTCGCGCATGGCGCGCATCTGGGCCCCGCTCAGCGCGGTGTCGCGCCTGTCGATGAAGCTGGGCAACGTGCCGCTGACCGATCTGGGCAAGGTGTCGCTGCTGCCCGATCCGGGCATCTTTCGCGACGTGCCGCTGGACGACGCGGCATATTGCGGCATCTCGGCCAATTACCGGGCCTATTCGGCGATCAAGACACTCTGGATGCAGCCGGTCGGGATGTGGGGGGAGGCGCATCTTGTCGCCGCGCAATATGCCGACCGGGTCAGGCCGGGGGTGCAGTTCATCCAGCTTCTTCTGGGGGCGATCCGGGCGCGGATGGGGCGGCTCGATATCGCCGAGGACAGGGTCCGCGCGGCCCTGACCCTGCCGCCGCCATTCGAAGAGACCGATGTCACGGTGACCTATCTTCTGTCGACCGATCCTCCCGCGCCGGAAGGGTTGATCGGGTGTTTCGCCGGGGCCGATCCGGTGGCGCACCCCCATATGCATTTCCTGTTCGAACTGTGCCGCGCGTTCCACCTGGGCGACCCGCGGGCCCGGGCCCATGTGCGGCGTGTGATCGACGGCGCGTCGGGGATCGCGCTTCGGCCCGACCTTGTCGCCGATATCGAACGGCTGGTCTTCGGCAAGCGCGATCGGGATCGGCCCGAAGACCGGATTGCGTGGTTGCGCTAGACGGATGGCGGCTTTTCTTACCGGATTTTCATTGGGATTTTCACTGATCCTCGCGATCGGGGCGCAGAATGCCTTTGTCCTGCGGCAGGGGCTGCGGCGGCTGCATGTTCTGCCGGTCGTGCTGACCTGTGCGATTTCGGACGCGATCCTGATTGTTCTGGGCGTGTCGGGTTTCGGGGCCCTGTCCGAGGCCGCGCCCTGGATCGCGGTTGCGCTGCGCTGGATGGGGGCCGCGTTCCTCCTGGTCTACGGGGCGCTGGCCTTTCTGTCGGCCTGGCGCGGCACCGGTGCGCTGAAGGCCGAAGGCCGGACCGAGGGCAGCGCTTTCTCGGCTGTGGCGACCTGCCTTGCGCTGACATGGCTCAACCCGCATGTCTATCTGGACACGGTGGTTCTGATCGGGTCGATCGCGGCGCAGCATGACGGCGCGCGGGGGGAATTCGGGGCAGGGGCGGTCCTTGCCTCCTTCACCTTCTTCTTTTCGCTCGGCTATGGCGCGCGGCTTCTGGCGCCGGTCTTTGCCCGGCCCGGGGCGTGGCGCGTGCTCGACATCGTGATCGGCTGCATCATGTGGGCCATCGCGCTGGGTCTGATCCTCAAGGGCTGAGGCGTCCCGGCCCCCTTGTGGCCCGCGCGCGAAGGGTTCAGAACCGTGCCATGAGTTCTGCTGTCCCATTTTCTGCCAACCGGCCGGTTGCCGGCGTGATCTGGATGCTGGTCACGGGCCTGAACTTCGTGGCAGTGACGGCCATCGTCAAATATCTGGGCGATGATATCCCGCCCGCGCAATCGGCCTTCTTGCGCTATGTGCTGGGCCTTGTGTTCCTCCTGCCGATGATCCGGTCGATCCGCGACGCGCATCTGACCCGGCGGCAGATCGGCCTTTTCGGCCTGCGCGGCGTGACCCATGCCATGGCCGTGATCCTGTGGTTCTTTGCCATGACACGGATCCCTCTCGCCGATCTGACGGCGATGAATTACCTCAGCCCGGTCTATGTCACGATCCTTGCCGCGATCGTGTTGAAGGAGGGGCTGCCGCCGCGGCGTCTGGCCGCGGTCTTCGTGGCACTGGGGGGCGCTTTCGTGATCCTTCGGCCCGGGATGCGCGAGATCGAGCCCGGCCATATCGCGATGCTCGGGACGGCAGCGTTGTTCGCCGTGGGCTATCTGACGGCCAAGATCCTGTCGTCTGAAGTCAGCGCCTCGGTCGTGGTGGGCATGCTCAACATCACCGTCACGATCGTGCTTCTGCCCTTTGCGCTGGCGGTCTGGGTGACGCCGGACCTTACTGACCTCATGTGGCTGTTTCTTGTGGCCTGTTTCGCCACGGCGGGGCATTATTCGATGACCTATGCCTTTGCCGCGGCGCCGCTGACGGTGACGCAGCCGGTCACCTTCCTGCAACTGGTCTGGGCCGTGATTCTGGGCGCGCTCGTCTTTGGCGAGCCGATTGACGCGCTGGTCATCGTGGGCGGCACGCTGATCCTCGCGGCCGTCAGCTTCATCACCTGGCGCGAGGCGCTGGCCCGGCGCCAGATCACGCCCGCGGTGCCCGACACCAAGGTCTAGCTCAGACCCCCGCATCCTCGTCAAGCGCGCGGGCAAGCGGGCGGCTTTCCAGTTCGCGGCTTGCCCCGAGATTCGCGGCCGCAATGCCAAGACCCGACAGGAACACCGCCCCGCCGATGCCAAGCCCCTGCAGGATGGCGCCATCCGCGATCCCGACCGCCGCCCCGCCGGCCCCCATGATCGCCATGGTGATGCCAAGCGCGACCATCACCCGCGACACGCCGCGGGTTTCGCCCAGCGTATAGGGAACCTCGGGGCTGATGTCGGAGAGCCGGCCCAGAACCAGAACCACCATCGCGGTGAAATCGCTCAGCGGCTGTGACGGCCCGCGCACCGGGTGATTGATCTCGAGCTTTCGGATCGTGTCCGCCTCGGCGGTGAGTTCCAGCCGCATCATGATGTGACCGCTGATCACGTGATGGGTCAGCCGCACCGCCTCGACCCGGCCAAGCGGCAGTTCCCAGATCAGGCTGCCATCCTGGTGCGCAAGGCTCAGGGTATCGTCCTTGAGCCGGGCGGTGACGACCGGGCGCGCGGCGGCGGGGCGCCAGCTTCGGCTATCGGCCTCGACGGCCGCCTCGTTCATGCGCCAAGCCGCGCAATCAGCGAGGCTTGGGTGATCCGCCCGATGGCCCGACCATTCTCAATCACCGACAGCCCCGTCTCGTCGATGGCGGCGATGATGTCCTTCACCGGCGTCTCGGACGGGATCGCCGGGCCGGGGCTTGCGCCTTCGACCATCACGTCCCGCGCGGTCAGCACGCCGAGCGGGTTCATGTGGGCCACGAAATCGGCGACGTAATCATTGGCCGGATCGGTAAAGATCTCGCGCGGGGTGCCGCATTGCACGATCCGCCCGCCCTCCATGATCGCGATGCGGTTGCCGATCTTGAACGCCTCGTCCAGATCGTGGCTGACGAAGATGATCGTCCGCCCCCGCCGGGCCTGAAGCTCCAGCAGTTCGTCCTGCAACCGGGTCCGGATCAGCGGATCGAGCGCCGAGAAGGGCTCGTCCATCAGAAGGATCGGCGCATCGGTGGCGAAGGCGCGCGCAAGGCCCACGCGCTGCTGCATGCCGCCCGACAATTCGGCCACAAGCGCATCGGCCCGGTCGGCCAGGCCCACCAGTTCAAGCTCCTCGTCGACGCGCGCGATGCGGTCTGCGCGCGTCATGCCCGCAAGTTCCAGCCCCAGGCCCACATTGTCGCGCACCGTCCGCCAGGGCAGCAGGCCGAATTGCTGGAACACCATCGCCACGTCATGCAGGCGCAGAGCGCGCAGGGTGCGCGCATTGGCTTGTGTGACGCTTGTCATGCCCGATCGCGTCTTGATCCGCACATCGCCGCGCACCACCGGGTTCAGCCCGTTGACCGCGCGCAGAAGCGTGGATTTTCCCGACCCCGACAGCCCCATCAGCACGAGGATTTCGCCCTCTTCCACCGATAACGTGCAATCATGAACGCCCAGCACCTGGTCGCATTCTTGCTGTATTTCGCCCCGGCTCTTGCCCGCATCCATCAGCGGAAGGGCAAGGTCGGGCCTTGTGCCGAACACGATGGAGACGGCGTCGAATTCGACCGCGCTCATTTGTTGACCCTCAGCATCCGGTCGAGAAGGATTGCCACCACCACGATGACGAAGCCCGATTCAAAACCCAGCCCGGTATTGACCGTGTTGAGCGCCCGGATCACCGGCACGCCAAGACCCGAGGCCCCCACCAGCGCCGCGATCACGACCATCGACAGCGACAGCATGATCGTCTGGTTCAGCCCTGCCATGATCTGCGGCAGGGCGGAGGGCAGTTCAACCTTCCACAGGAGTTGCCGTTTTGTGGCGCCAAAGGCCTGTGCGGCCTCGATCAGCGCCGTGGGCGTGGACTTGATCCCCAGTGTCGTCAGCCGGATCGGTGCTGGCAGCACGAAGATCACCGTCGCTATCAGCCCCGGCACCATGCCGATGCCGAAAAAGACGATGGCCGGGATCAGGTAGACGAAGGTGGGCAGCGTCTGCATCAGGTCGAGGACCGGCACCAGCGTCCGGTTCAGCCGGGGCCGGTGGGCGGCCGCTATCCCGATGGGCACGCCCAGCCCCATGCACACGACACAGGCCGACAGGACCAGTGTGAGGCTTTCCAGCGTTTCCTCCCAATACCCCTGGTTGAGGATGAACAGGAACCCCAGCACCACCAGAAGCGGTGTCTTCCACGTGCGTTGCAGCGCATAGGTCAGGGCGGCGAAGGCCGCGATTATGATCAGCGGATGCGGCGTCTCGAGGACCCAGAGGATCGCGTCGATCAGCGCCTCCATCGCATCCGCCAGCGCGTCGAACAGGAAGGAGAAATTCCCGTTCAGCCAGTCGAAACCCGCTTCGGCCCAGTCGCCGATGGGGATCTTGTTGTCTGTTAGCCAGTTCATGCCGGGATCGGGCGATCGGCCGGACGGCGCGCAATGGCACCGCCCGGCCGGCCTGCCTTACATCGCCAGCTTGGCTTCGACCGCGGCGACCGCGTCGCCGCCATCCATCGTGGTCACGCCATCGAGCCAGCCCGTCCAGGCGTCCGGGTTTGCGGCAAGCCAGGCCGTGGCGGCATCGGCCGGGTCCATTCCGTCGTTGAGGATCGCTCCCATGATCTCGTTTTCCATGGCAAGCGAGAATTCGAGATTGTTCAAAAGCGCGCCGACATTGGGGCAGGCCTCGGCGAAACCGGCACTGGTGTTGGTATAGACCGTGGCACCGCCGAGGTCCGGGCCGAACCAGTCATCCCCCCCGGTCAGATAGGTCAGGTCGAAATTGGCGTTCATCGGGTGCGGCTCCCAGCCGAGGAAGACGATCGGCTCGTCCCGGCCCGTGGCGCGGTCGACCTGTGCCAGCATCCCCTGTTCCGAGCTTTCGACCACTTCGAATTCTTCGAGACCGAAGGCGTTTTCGGTGATCATGTCGAGGATCAGGCGGTTGCCGTCATTGCCCGGCTCGATCCCGTAGATCTGGCTGTCGAGTGCGTCGGCATTCGCCGCGATCGCCTCGAAGCTGTCGATGCCCATCGCCGCGCCGGCGGCATTGGTGGCCAGCGTGTATTTCGCGCCCTGAAGGTTGGCGCGCACGGTATCGACGGTGCCGGCCTCGCGGTAGGGGGCGATATCGGCCTCCATCGTGGGCATCCAGTTGCCGAGGAAGATGTCCACATCGCCTTCGGCCAGCGAGATGTAGGTGACCGGCACCGACAGGACCTTGATTTCGGTCTCGTAGCCGAGCGCGTCGAGGATGGTCGTCGTGGCCGCGGTCGTCGCGGTGATGTCGGTCCAGCCCACATCGGAAAAGGTGATCGTCTCGCAATCGGCAAGCGCGGGTGCCGCAGCGCAGATCGCGATGGCCGAAAGTGTGGTGCGCAGGGTCATGTTGGTCATCCTCCCAGGGGTTGTTTCTTGATTGACGAGTCAATAAACATCGGTTTCATTCGGTTTGGCAAGTCTGGCGTCTCCGCACGGACCAGCCTTGCCCGAGCCTATACGGCTGATCTGCGCTGTGAAAGCGATGATGTCGACGCGCAAGAAACGTCCAAAGGGGGCAACATGCCGAAACTGGGAATGGAGCCGATCCGCCGCGCCGCGCTGGTCAAGGCCACGATCGAGGAGATCGGCGCACAGGGTTCGCTTGACGTGACGGTCAGCCAGATCGCGCGCCGGGCGGGCATGTCCTCGGCGCTGGCGCATCACTATTTCGGCGGCAAGGAACAGATTTTCCTCGCTGCCATGCGGCATATCCTGTCGACCTACAGCGCCGAGGTGCGCGGGGCCCTGTCCATGGCCGACAGTCCTCGGGCGCGGGTCGACGCGGTGATCCGCGCCGGGTTCAGCACCTCGAATTTCCGGCCCGAAGTGGTGGCGGCCTGGCTCAATTTCTACGTCCTGGCACAGACCTCGCCCGATGCGGCGCGGCTCCTGTCGATCTATTACGCGCGGTTGCGGTCGAATCTCTGTCACGGGCTGAGGCCTCTGGTTGGGGATCGCGCGCCTGCCGTCGCGGGCCGGATCGGCGCGATGATCGACGGGCTTTACCTGAGGCAGGGGCTGGGTCAGGGGTTGCCGTCGGGCGAAGGCACGATCGGGCAGGTTCTGCACATGCTCGACCTTGAACTGGCGGATGCCCGGCGATGAGCGCCCCGAACATCCTCATCCTGATGGTCGACCAGCTGAACGGCACGCTTTTTCCCGACGGGCCGGAGGCGTGGCTGCACGCCCCCAACCTGCGCGCGCTGGCCGAACGGTCGGTCCGGTTCGCCAATTGCTATACCGGATCGCCGCTTTGCGCGCCGGGACGGGCCTCGTTCATGTCCGGCCAATTGCCACGGCGCACGCAGGTCTATGACAATGCGGCGGAATTCGCCTCGTCCATCCCCACCTATGCGCATCACCTGCGGCGGGCGGGATACCAGACCTGCCTGTCGGGCAAGATGCACTTCGTGGGCCCCGATCAATTGCACGGTTTCGAAGAACGGCTGACCACGGACATCTACCCCGCCGATTTCGGCTGGACACCGGATTATCGCAAACCCGGCGAACGGATCGACTGGTGGTATCACAACCTCGGTTCCGTCACCGGCGCCGGCGTGGCCGAGATCACCAACCAGATGGAATATGATGACGAGGTCGCCGCCAATGCGATCCACCGGATCTATGACCTGTCGCGCGGGCATGATCCGCGGCCCTGGTGCCTGACGGTCAGTTTCACCCATCCGCACGATCCCTATGTGGCCCGCCGCCGGTTCTGGGACCTGTACGAAGACTGCGAACACCTCGAGCCGACTGTCGGAACAATTGACTCTTCCGAACATGACTCGCATTCGAAACGGCTGTTCGAGGCCAACGATTATAAGAATTTCGATATAGGCCCCGAAGACATCCGCCGCAGCCGGCGGGCCTATTTCGCCAACATCTCCTACCTCGATGACAAGATCGGGCAGATCCTCAAGGTCCTGGATGACACAAGGCAGGAGGCGATGATCCTCTTTGTGTCCGATCACGGCGACATGCTGGGCGAGCGGGGGCTGTGGTTCAAGATGTCGTTCCGCGAGGGTTCGGCCCGGGTGCCGCTGATGGTCGCCGCGCCGGGGCTTGAGCCGTGCCGGATCGACACCCCGATCTCTACCGTCGACGTGCTTCCGACGCTGGCCGATCTCGCGGGCGTCGACATGGCCGAGGTGGCCCCATGGACAGACGGGCAAAGCCTTGTCCCCCTCGCCAGCGGGACGGAACGGACAACGCCGGTCCTGATGGAATACGCCGCCGAAGGGTCCGACGCGCCTTTGGTGGGCATCCGTCAGGGGCGGTGGAAATACATCCGATGCGCCCTTGATCCCGAACAGCTTTTCGATCTCGAGGCCGACCCGCACGAGATGACGAACCGCGCCACCGAACCCGATTGCGCCACGATCCTGGCCGAGATGCGCAGCATGGCCGATGCGCAATGGGACCTGGCCGCCTATGACGCCGAGGTCCGCGAGAGCCAGGCCCGCCGCTGGGTCGTCTATCCGGCGCTGCGCAACGGGGCCTATTACCCCTGGGATCACCAGCCGCTGCGCCGCGCCTCCGAACGCTACATGCGAAATCACATGGATCTCAACGTGCTGGAGGAAAACCAGCGCTTTCCCCGCGGCGAGTGATCGCCCGTCGAGACCCGATGCCAGAGGATAATGCCGTGCTCCTTCCTGCCAGACAGTCCCACAGAACCTGCGTCGCCCGCGCGCAGAGGCCCGCATGAGACAGGCCGATTACGTCATCGTGGGGGCCGGAAGTGCCGGCTGCGCCATGGCCTATCGGCTGTCCGAGGCGGGGCACCGGGTCATCGTGATCGAGTTCGGCGGCACCGATGCGGGGCCGTTCATCAGGATGCCCGCCGCGCTCAGCTATCCGATGAACATGTCGCGCTATGATTGGGGGTTTTCCTCGGAACCCGAGCCGCATCTGGGCGGACGGCGCCTTGCCTGCCCGCGCGGCAAGGTGATCGGCGGCTCCTCCTCGATCAACGGGATGGTCTATGTGCGCGGCCATGCCCGCGATTTCGACCATTGGTCCGAAACGGGCGCGCAGGGCTGGGCCTATGCGGACGTGGCCCCCTATTTCCGACGGATGGAGACATGGCATGGCGGCCACGACCCCGACGGTGTTCGCGGAACCGACGGACCACTTCATGTCAGCCGTGGCCCGCGCGACAACCCGCTGACCCGCGCCTTTGTCGAGGCGGGCGCACAGGCGGGATACGAGCTGACCGATGATTACAACGGCCTGAAACAGGAGGGATTCGGCGCCTTCGAGGCCACGATCCACAAGGGCGAACGGTGGTCCGCGGCGCGGGCCTATCTCGATCCGGCCCGGGCGACTGGGCGGGTCGAGATCGTGCGGGGCCTTGCCCGCCGCGTCATGATCGAGATGGGGCGTGCCACCGGCGTGGAAATCGCGACCCGCAAGGGGGTCGAGACGATCCACGCACGGCGCGAGGTCATCATCGCGGCCTCGGCCATCAATTCGCCCAAGCTTCTGATGCTTTCGGGTATCGGCCCGGCGCGACATCTGGCCGAACATGGCATCGACGTTGTGGCCGACCGGCCCGGCGTGGGGCAGAACCTTCAGGATCACCTCGAAATCTACGTGCAGATGTCCTCGGTGAAACCGGTCTCGCTCTACCGATACTGGAACCTTCTGGGCAAGGCGACGCTTGGCGCGCAATGGCTGTTCACCCGCAAGGGGCTGGCGGCGTCGAACCAGTTCGAAAGCACCGGGTTCATCCGCTCGGAGGCCGGGGTCGATTATCCCGACCTGCAATTCCATTTCCTGCCCATCGCCGTGCGCTATGACGGCAAGAGCGCGGTGCGCGGCCACGGGTATCAGGCCCATGTGGGGCCGATGCGGTCGCCCTCGCGCGGGGAGGTGACGCTGAAAAGCGCCGATCCGGCGGCGGCGCCGCGCATCTTCTTCAACTACATGAGCCACGAGGACGACTGGCGCGATTTCCGCAAGGGCATCCGCCTGACCCGCGAGATTTTCGCCCAGGCCGCCTTCGACCCCTATCGCGGGATCGAGGTCCAGCCCGGCGAGGCGTTGCAGACCGATGACGAGATCGACGATGCGATCCGCGAACATGCCGAAAGCGCCTATCACCCCTGCGGGACCTGCCGCATGGGTCGTGCCGACGATCCAATGGCCGTCGTGGACCCGGAATGCCGGGTGATCGGGGTCGAGGGGCTGCGCGTGGCCGACAGCTCGATCTTTCCGCGCATCACCAACGGCAACCTCAACGCCCCCTCGATCATGGTGGGCGAGAAGGCGTCCGACCATATTCTGGGGCACGATCCGTTGCCGCCGATGAACTCCCGTCCCTGGATCAACCCGACCTGGCCGACCGAGCAGCGCTAGGCCGTCAGGTGGTCGCGGCATCCTCCGTCTTGCCGGCATCGGGGCCTTCGACTTCGGCCTGGAACCGGTCGAAGAACTGGTCGGCCATCTTGCGGGCGAAACCGGCGATGATGCGATTGCCCAGCTGGGCCAGCTTGCCGCCGACCTTGGCCTTCACGTCATAGGTCAGCTCGGTGCCGCCCTCCACGTCGCGCAGCGCGACATCCGCGCCGCCATTGGCAAAGCCCGCAACGCCGCCCTTGCCCTCGCCCGAGATGGTGTAGCTTTCGCCCGGCACCACATTCGACAGCTGAACCGCGCCCTTGAAGGTGGCCTTCACCGGCCCGACCTTCTGGGTCACGACCGCCTCGAATCCGTCCTCGGGGCTGCCGGTCAGCTCTTGGCAGCCCGGAATGCAGGCCTTGAGCGTTTCGGCGTCGTTGAGCTTTTGCCAGACCGTTGCCCGGTCTGCCGCGATCACGCGGCCGCCATCCATTTCCATGCGGCTTCCTCCCAGAATTCAGAGCCTTATCATCGTGTCTGTGCGCGGTGAATGCAACCCGATCACGCCACCGAATAGGGCAGAATCCCGCGTCGTCCCGGTTCGACCGTCAGGCGCCGTTCTATCGGGGGCACGGCGCGCTGGTGACAATCGCGCCTGTCGCAGATCCGGCAGGAAATGCCGATCGGCTCGAACGCCTCGTCGGTGTCGAGGTCCAGATGGTCTGCATAGACCAGCGCGGGGGCGTGGCGCAACTCGCAGCCCAGCCCGATGGCAAAGCGGCGCATGGGCGCGTCGAAGGAGCCGCCGGTCTTGCTGACGTCGCGGGCAAGGCAGAAATAGCGCACGCCGTCGGGTGTCTCGGCCAACTGGCGCAGCCAGCTGTTCGGTGTCTCGAAGGCGCGGTGGACATTCCACAAGGGGCAGGCTCCGCCATAGCGGGCGAATTGCAGCGAGGTGGCCGAATGGCGTTTCGTGATCTGGCCCGCCTGATCGACCCGCACGAAAAAGAAGGGAATACCCTTCCGCCCGGGCCGTTGCAGCGTCGAAAGCCGGTGCGCCACCTGTTCAAGAGAGGCGCCGAACCGGTCTGCCAGCCGTTCAAGGTCGTGGCGCGTTTCCTGCGCAGCCTCTAGAAAGCGGCCATAGGGCATCATCGCGGCCCCGGCAAAATAGTTGGCCAGCCCGATCTTGGCGATGGCGCGGGCCTCGACAGTCTGGAACCGCGCCAGATCGAGCGTCGCCTCGAGAAGCCGTTCCTGCGTCAGCAGCGCCAGTTGCAGGAGCATCTGGAAGGTTCGGGTCGATGCCGGAACTCGCCGCGACAGCCGCAGGATCCCGGCCTCGGCGTCCAGCTTGCGGATATCGGCATCCTCGGTCTCGACCACCGTGATCCGGTGGCGGGCCAGCGCATCGCGCGCGGCCCCGGCGGTGGACTGACCGGGGGGCACGGTGCCGGCGAAGCGTTCGGCCGCGTGGTCGACCGCGTCGATGTAATTGTCGCAATAGTGAAAGAAGTCGCGCACCTCCTCCCACGGTGAGGGTTGCAGCCGGGCATCCTCGCGCCCCAGCGCCTCGTCCAGCGAGGCGAGCCGTTCGGTGGCCTGCCTGTAGGCGGTGTGCAGCGCCAGAAAGGCATGGGCAAGGGCAGGGGCGTTCGAGGCGGCAAGCCGCAGATCGGCCGCGGCGGGGGCAGGGCCGGCAAAGACCGGGTCTGCCAGCGCCTCGCGCATGTCCGAGACAAGCCGCGCCTCGTCGCCCGAGCTGAGTTCGGTCACGTCGAACCCGAATTCCTGCGCCAGAGCCACCACCACCGAAGACGAGACGGGGCGGTTGTTGTTCTCCATCTGGTTGAGATAGGGCAGTGACACCCCCAGCCGCGCGGCAAAGGCCTTTTGCGTCAGGCCGATCCGGCCCCGGACCTCGCGCAGTTTCGCGCCGGCATAAAGCTTGACACCGGCCATCGGCCCGCCTCCTTTGCAGTTATTTGCAAGTTGCACCTGCAAAGGCTGCAAAGCAAGGGCTCAGGCCTCGCCGAGACGCCTAGCCCGACGGATCACCAGCAGGATCGCCACCATCGAGCCGACCGAGGACAGGAACATCATCAGCTGAAGCGGGGCGGGCCCCGTCTCTTCGGTCAGAAGGAGGCCGCTGAAGGCCGACATCGCCGCGCCGCCGCCGATCATGATCGCGCCGCCGAGGCCCGATGCGGTGCCCGCCAGTTCGGGCCGGACCGACAGTGACCCCGCGATCGCGTTGGGCATGGTCATGCCATTGCCGAGCCCGAGGAACGAACACAGGCCGAAAAAGAGAACCGCGTTGATCAGGCCCATCAGGCCCAGCACCAGCGAAAGCCCCATCGCCGCCGAGGAAACCGCGGCACCCAGAAGCGCCATCCGGTTCAGGCCGACCACCTCGGAATAGCGGCCCGAGACATAGTTTCCGACGATGTATCCCAGCGCCGGCGTGCCAAGCGCGAGACCCGCCTGAAGCGGCGTCAGGTCGAAGGACACACTGGCCACGAAGGACGCCCCGCCCAGAAGCGCAAAGAACGCGCCGCTCGCGAAGGCCGAGCAGAAGACATAACCCCAGAACCGCTGAGAGCGCAGAAGTTCGGGAAATCCGCGCGCCTGTTCGCGCAATGTCATGTCGCCGCCTTGACCGGTTTCGCCCTGGTCGGCCCAGGCCAGGATCAGGACCACCGTGCCCGCCGCCGCCAGAAAGCCGAAACTGGCCTGCCAGAACAACGCCTGTTCCAGTGCCCCGCCGATCATCGGCCCGACCATCGGGATCACCGCCATGCCCATGGTGACATAGCCGATCATCGACGCGCTCTTGTCGGCGGAGAACATGTCCCGCACGATCGCCCGCGACAGGACGATCCCGGTCGCGATGATCGCCTGAAGCATGCGGAACATCAGGAATATCTCGATGCTGGTCGCAAGCATCGCGCCAAGGCTGAAGACCACGAACAGAAACAGCGACCCCAGCATGACCGGCCTTCGGCCCAGCCTGTCGGACAAGGGGCCGATGATCACCTGGATCGCGGCCGTCGCGCCGAGGTAAAGCGACACGGCCAGCTGCATCACCGTGTAATCGACGTTGAAATAGATCGACATCGCCGTCAGGGACGGCAGGAATATCGACATGTTCAGCGCAGAGATCCCGGCGATCAGGATCAGCGTGACGAGGTGGGGCGGCGTCGACCTGTCGAGAAAGCGGACCGGCGACGCGGATGAAGCGTCTTGCATGACACGTTGCTACTTTCGGTCTGCGGGGAAGTCCATATGGCGGGGGGCATCTTGAGGGCTCAAATGATTTGCAAATTTATCAATTAGAATAATGATATGTTTGCAAATTTGCCTGATCGCGCTTCTTGTCGGGGCCTATTCCGCCTAGACAGGCGATGCAGAATGCAAGGGAGCCGGGTATGAAGGACATTCTCAAGGAGCTGGAGGATCGCCGCGAGATCGCACGCATGGGCGGCGGTGCGCACCGGATCGAGGCGCAGCATGCCAAGGGCAAGCTGACCGCGCGGGAACGGATCGACCTTCTGGTCGATGAAGGCAGCTTCGAGGAATACGACACCTTCGTCACCCATCGCTGCATCGATTTCGGCATGGAAGAGAGCCGCCCCGCGGGCGATGGCGTCGTGACCGGCTGGGGCACGATCAACGGGCGCATGGTCTATGTCTTTTCGCAGGACTTCACCGTGTTGGGCGGGTCGGTCTCGGCCACCCATGCGGCCAAGATCTGCAAGATCATGGACATGGCGATGCAGAACGGCGCGCCGGTGATCGGAATGAACGATTCCGGCGGCGCCCGCATCCAGGAAGGCGTCGACAGCCTTGCCGGCTATGGCGAGGTGTTTCAGCGCAACATCATGGCATCAGGCGTGGTGCCGCAGATCTCGATGATCATGGGGCCCTGCGCGGGTGGCGCGGTCTACAGCCCGGCGATGACCGACTTCATCTTCATGGTGAAGGACAGCTCCTACATGTTCGTCACCGGCCCCGACGTGGTCAAGACCGTCACCAACGAACAGGTCACCGCCGAGGAACTGGGCGGCGCCTCGACCCATACGCGCAAGAGCTCGGTCGCGGATGCGGCCTTCGAGAACGATGTGGAGGCGATCTCCGAGGTGCGCCGCCTGATTGATTTCCTGCCGCTGTCGAACCGCGAAAAGCCGCCTGTGCGCCCCTTTTTCGACGCGCCCGACCGGGTGGAGCCAAGCCTTGATACCCTGATCCCCGACAATCCGAACGTGCCCTACGACATGAAGGAACTGATCCTGAAAGTCGCGGACGAGGCGGATTTCTACGAGATCCAGGAAAATTTCGCCAAGAACATGATCACCGGATTCATCCGGCTCGAGGGGCAGACGGTGGGCGTCGTGGCCAATCAGCCGATGGTTCTGGCCGGATGCCTCGACATCGACAGCTCGCGCAAGGCGGCGCGGTTCGTGCGGTTTTGCGATGCGTTCGAAATCCCGCTTCTGACGCTGATCGACGTGCCGGGGTTCCTGCCGGGCACGACGCAGGAATATGGCGGCGTGATCAAGCATGGCGCCAAGCTTCTCTTCGCCTATGGCGAGGCCACCGTGCCGAAAGTGTCGGTCATCACCCGCAAGGCCTATGGCGGCGCCTATGTGGTGATGGATTCCAAGCATCTGCGCTCGGACGTGAATTATGCCTGGCCCACCTCGCAGATCGCCGTGATGGGGGCCAAGGGGGCAACGGAAATCCTGTATCGTTCGGAACTGGGTGACCCCGAAAAGATCGCCGCCCGCACCGCGCAATACGAGGACCGCTTTGCCAATCCCTTCGTGGCGGCCGAACGCGGCTTCATCGACGAGGTGATCCAGCCGCGCATGACCCGCAAACGGATTTGCCGGGCCTTTGCGTCGCTGCGCGGAAAAAAGCTTCAGAACCCATGGAAAAAGCACGACAATATCCCGCTGTGATGCGCGTTCTCGTTCCTTTCCTGTTGCTTGCGACCCCTGCCGCCGCGCAGGAGATCGCCGTCCCGTCGGGCCTGCCGCTCACCTTCCAGGAGGTGATCCTCGAGCCTGACACGGGGTTCGCCCGGTTCCGGTTCGTGGCAGAGGGCCTGGGTCAGCCGGGACGGGCGCTGGACGATGTGGCGGGCGATTTCGCCTGGCTATGTGACAATGTGGTCCTGCCCGCGCTGGACCAGAATGGATGGGAGGCTACGCAGATCGTGATTTCCATGGCCGACAGCGCCTTTGAATTCGGAGAGACCATGCCAGATGCGGTTCAGTATTTCGAAGGCTTCGCCATCGCGGCCGGCGCCTGTGAATGGGTGCCGTTCTGATGGAAAAGCACCGCGGTTTCCCTTCGCGCCTGCCGGGCACCGATTTTCAGTTCACGATCCGGCGCGCATCCAAGGACGGGCCAACAAGGCTTGTCGCGCGCGAGCGCTATGCCGACAGGCGGCCCGCGGACAGGCGTGCTGATCTGGGCTTCATGGCCTGCCTGCTGGAGCAGTTCGGCGAAGAGCCCTTCGTGCGCGGCAACCTCGATGCGGGGCGACTGAGCTGGTTTTTCGGGCGCGAGGTGATCCCGGCCGAGGACCCGTTCGACCCGGAAAGCTATGACGCGCTGCTCAGGATCGACATGGCGGTCGCCATGCGGTCCTTTCCGGAGCTGTTCGAATGATCCGGGTTGCGGGCAGGGGGGCGGTCGGCGGGACCCTGCCATCGCGAATGCAATTCTGGCGGGAAACTGCTGATCCGTTCGGCGTGGGTTCGAAAGGCTTTGCCGGACCCGGGCGGGCATGCAAACCTGACTTTGTGATCGGGAGTGCCAGCAAGCTTGCGATCACCTTTTGTCAATACCGTTACCCTTCCCCAACGGGACGGTCCGAAGGCACAGCTTTCGGACCGTCTTGTGGTGGATCAGTGGCCGGTATTACTGAAAATATCATCAATTCAATATCTTGTGGCGGTGCCTTCCGGCCGGTCATTCCCGGCTTGGCCGTTCTCCCGCGGCGCCGGCCCGTCGGGATGCGGGCAGGTCTGCGCCGCCCCGTTCGCATGACACGGCCCGCCTGCCGGGGCGCGGCCGGCCTTTCCGACACGGCGCGCCGATCGGTGCCCGGCTTGCAACCGGGGCGGTCCCTGACTGCCACGACCCTTCTTCAATTCGGGGAACCACCATGTTCAACAAGATACTGATCGCCAATCGCGGCGAGATTGCCTGCCGCGTGATCAAGACCGCGCGCAAGATGGGCATCCGGACCGTCGCCGTCTATTCCGACGCCGACAAGAACGCGCTGCATGTGCAGATGGCGGACGAGGCCATCCATATCGGCCCGCCGCCGGCCAACCAGTCCTACATCGTGATCGACAGGATCATGGAGGCGATCCGGGCCAGCGGCGCAGAGGCGGTGCATCCCGGTTACGGCTTTCTCAGCGAGAACGCGAAATTCGCCGAGGCGCTCGAGGCGGCGGGCGTGGCCTTCATCGGCCCGCCCAAGCGCGCGATCGAGGCGATGGGCGACAAGATCACCTCGAAGAAGCTGGCGCAGGAGGCCGGGGTGTCGACCGTTCCCGGCTACATGGGCCTGATCGGGGATGCCGAGGAGGCGGTCAGGATTTCGGGCCAGATCGGCTATCCGGTGATGATCAAGGCCTCTGCCGGGGGTGGCGGCAAGGGGATGCGGATTGCCTGGAATGATGCCGAGGCGCGCGAGGGATTCCAGTCCTCGAAGAACGAGGCGGCCAACTCCTTTGGCGACGACCGCATCTTCATCGAGAAATTCGTCACCCAGCCGCGCCATATCGAGATCCAGGTTCTGGCCGACAGCCACGGCAACACCGTCTACCTGCACGAGCGGGAATGCTCGATCCAGCGGCGCAACCAGAAGGTCGTCGAAGAGGCGCCCTCGCCCTTTCTCGACGCGAAAACCCGGGCGGCCATGGGCGAACAGGCCTGTGCGCTGGCCTCTGCCGTGGGCTATGCCAGCGCGGGCACGGTCGAATTCATCGTCGATGGCGACAAGAACTTCTACTTCCTCGAGATGAACACCCGCCTTCAGGTGGAACATCCGGTGACGGAACTGATCACCGGGGTCGATCTGGTGGAACAGATGATCCGCGTCGCAGCGGGAGAGCCGCTGCCGTTTGCGCAAGAGGACATCAAGCTCGAGGGCTGGGCCATCGAGAACCGGCTCTATGCCGAGGATCCCTATCGCGGCTTTCTGCCGTCGATCGGGCGGCTGACGCGCTATCGCCCGCCGGTCGAGGTGGCCGCGGGTCCGATGGCCGAGGCGGGCACCTGGCATGGCGATGCGGAAACCGGCGCCACGGCGGTGCGCAACGATACCGGCGTCTTCGAGGGCGGCGAGATCTCGATGTTCTATGATCCGATGATCGCCAAGCTGTGCACATGGGGGCCGGATCGCGCGACCGCGATCGAGGCGATGCGCACCGCGCTCGATACCTTCGAGGTGGAAGGGATCGGCCACAACCTGCCCTTCGTGGCCGCCGTGATGGATCATCCGAAATTCATCTCGGGCGAGATGACGACGGCCTTCATCGCCGAGGAATATCCCGACGGCTTCGAAGGCGTGACCCTCCCCGAAGAGGACGTGACGCGGGTCATGGCCGCCGCCGTCGCCATGTTCCGCGTGGCCGAGATCCGGCGCGCCCGCGTGTCGGGCCGGATGGACAATCACAACCGCAAGGTCGGCACCGACTGGGTCGTGCAGATCGCAGACCGGTCCGAAGCGGTGGAGATCGTGGCCGATCCGATGGGATCGACGGTGAATTTTGCCGATGGCCGGTCGATGCGGGTCAAGGGCGACTGGGTTCCGGGCAAGAGCCTTGCCGAAGTCGTGGTCGATGGGCGACCGCTGACCATGAAGGTGGACAAGAAGACCTCGGGCTACCGGCTGCGGCTGCGCGGGGCGGACCTGCGCGTCTATGTGCGCACGCCACGCCAGGCCGAACTCGCCGCGCTGATGCCCGAGAAACTGCCGCCCGACACCTCGAAGCTGCTTCTCTGCCCGATGCCGGGTCTTGTCGTGTCGCTTGCGGTGGCCGAGGGCGACGCGGTGCAGGAGGGGCAGGCGCTCTGCACGGTCGAGGCGATGAAGATGGAGAACATCCTGCGTGCCGAGAGGTCGGGCATCGTCACGGCGATCCGGGCCGAGGTGGGCGCAAGCCTCGGCGTCGACGAGATCATCATGGAGTTCGAGTGAGGTGGCATTTCCCGCGGCAGGAATGACCGATCCAAAGCGCCGGGCCCCCGGGCCCGGGCGCGCGGTTCAGTCGGTGCGTTCGCGGATTTCCTGCTGGCGCAATGGCATCTTGTCGATGGACCGTTCCAGTTCGCGCACGTCGAAGGGCGAGGGCTTGCGCTGTGCGACCCGGCCGTTCTTGTCGATCAGGACAAGCGCAAATCCGCGCGGGCGCAAGGTCTGCCTCGGTTCGCTTTGCGCGTCGGGGTCGGTGTCGACGATGATGATCACATCCCGTTCGACCAGACCGTCGACCCGGTCCAGGATCAGCTCCATCTGCTGCGTGAAAGAGGGATCCGCAGGGCTGTTGGCGAACACCACCAGCGGACGGGCGATGAATTGCAGATCGTCCAGTTCGACTTCGGAGGCGTCGAACACGGTGTCCGGGGCCTCGAGCCAGCGGTCGACGACGGACAGGGCCTGTTCTTCGACCTCGGTCGATTCGGGTTCCTCGGCGCCCTGCGCAAAGGCCAGCCCGCCTGCCGCGGTAAGCGCGACAAGAAGTGTCGCAAGCGAATGCACGAATTTCCTCTTCATGATCCGGGATATAGGGCCGCGGCGACAGAAAGCGAAGTCCGTAACGGCCACGTTCGATCAATATTTATGTTTAAGCCTCTGGTCAGTTGCCCTGTTGCACGGTCCGGCAGACAGGGCCGATCCGGCAGGGTCGGTCCGTCATCCCGATGCGGGCGGACCGGACATGGATATCATTCTTCACCTCGGCGTTCATCGCAGCGCAACGACGACCCTTCAGCAATACCTGCTGGGCAATGCGCAGGCGTTCCGGCAGGCGGGTCTGGCATGCTGGACACCTTCGCTCACCCGGTCGGGCCTTTTCGCGGGGCTGATCCAGAACCCGGCCACCACGACGCCGCTGATCGACGATCGCGCGGCGCGTTCGGCGGGTCGGGTCCGGCTTGAAATCGAGCGGCTGGAGAGGGCGGCGATGTGCCAGCTTCTGATCAGCGAGGAAAACATCATCGGCGCCAGCCGCAACAACCTGCGCGACGTGGCCCTGTATCCCGATCTGGCCGCACGGCTTGCGCGGTTCCTGCCCGCGCTGGGCGCCGCACCGCGCCGGGTCGGACTGGGCCTGCGCTCCTATGACAGCTACTGGGCCTCGGTCCTGGCCTTCGCCATAAGACGCGGAGGTCCGGCGCCTGACGACGACCTTCTGCGCCGCCTCGCCGATCAGCCGCGCGGCTGGCGCATGGTCCTGACCGAGATCGCCGCCCAGTGCCCCGATGCCGAGATCGTCGTCTGGCCGTTCGAGGCGCTGGCAGACGATCCGGCCGGGCAGGTCGACGTGATGACCGGGGGCATTCGCCTCGGAGGCGGCGGTCTGCGCCGGATCGAAAGACACAATGCCAGCCCCGACGCCGGCGCGCTGCGCCGCATCCTCGAATTGCGCGGGCAAGAGGGGGGCGTTGCCGCGCAGATGCCCGACACGCGGCGATGGATGCCCTTCGATGCCGCGCAGCGCGCCCGGATGCGGGCGCGATATCTCGAGGATCTCGATTGGCTGGCCTCGGGGGCCGACGCGCGGATCCGGTTTTGCGGAACCGAACACGACACCGCCGGTCAACGGCGGGTCGATCATGCCAGATTGCTTGACAGAGCGAGTGAAGTTTCCGGGTTCGCCGCCCCTGCGCCGACCTGGACGCCCCTGAACGGAGGACGACATATTGGGAACGATAGACGCTTGGCGAGAACGCGCCGCGAAGGAGCTTCGGGGTCGCTCGCTTGACGAGTTGAACTGGAAGACGCTCGAAGACATCGAGATCCGGCCGCTTTACACCGCCGAGGATACCGCGGGCCTTGCCCATCTGGACAGCCTGCCGGGCGAGGCGCCCTTTGTGCGCGGCGTGCGGTCGACGATGTATGCAGGCAGGCCCTGGACGATCCGGCAATATGCGGGTTTCTCCACCGCCGAGGAATCGAACGCTTTTTACCGCCGCGCACTGGCCGCGGGACAACAGGGCGTGTCGGTTGCCTTCGATCTGGCCACCCACCGTGGCTATGACAGCGATCATCCCCGCGTCGAGGGCGATGTGGGCAAGGCCGGTGTCGCCATCGACAGCGTCGAGGACATGAAGATCCTTTTCGACGGCATCCCTCTTGATCAGGTCAGCGTGTCGATGACGATGAACGGCGCGGTGATCCCGATCCTGGCCAGTTTCATCGTCGCGGGCGAAGAACAGGGGGTGGACCGGGCCAGGCTGTCGGGCACGATCCAGAACGACATCCTCAAGGAATTCATGGTCCGCAACACCTATGTCTATCCGCCCGAACCTTCGATGCGGATCGTGGCGGATATCATCGAATACACCTCCGCCGGGATGCCGAAATTCAACTCGATCTCCATTTCCGGCTACCACATGCAGGAGGCGGGCGCGAACCTCGTGCAGGAGCTTGCCTTTACCCTGGCCGACGGGCGCGAATACGTCCGCACCGCGATTGCGCGAGGGATGGATGTGGATGCCTTCGCGGGGCGGCTGTCCTTCTTTTTTGCCATCGGGATGAATTTCTTCATGGAGGCGGCCAAGCTGCGCGCCGCACGGCTCTTGTGGCACCGGGTGATGAGCGAGTTCGAGCCCAAGAACCCCGTCTCCTCGATGCTGCGCACCCATTGCCAGACCTCGGGCGTCAGCCTTCAGGAACAGGACCCCTACAACAACGTCATCCGCACCGCCTACGAGGCGATGGCGGCGGCATTGGGGGGCACGCAATCGCTTCATACCAATGCGCTGGACGAGGCGATCGCGCTACCCACCGACTTTTCCGCGCGGATCGCGCGCAACACGCAGCTGATCCTTCAGGAGGAAACCGGGATCACGAATGTCGTCGATCCGCTTGCGGGCTCCTACTATGTCGAAAGCCTCACCAATGACCTTGCCGAAAAGGCCTGGGCTCTGATGGAAGAGGTCGAGGAGATGGGCGGCATGACAAAGGCCGTGGCCTCCGGCATGCCCAAGCTCAGGATCGAGGAGACGGCGGCCCGGCGGCAGGCGATGATCGACCGCGGGCAGGAGGTGATCGTCGGCGTCAACAGGTATCGCAAGGACAGCGAAGACCCGATCGACATTCTCGACATCGACAACGTCAAGGTGCGCGACGGCCAGATCGTGCGGCTGGCCGAGGTGCGGTCCGCGCGCGATGAAAGCGCGTGCAACGCAGCGCTTGAAGAGCTGACCCGGCGCGCGGCCGAGGGCGGCAACCTGCTTGATGGGGCCGTCGACGCGGCGCGTGCGCGGGCAACGGTAGGAGAGATCAGCATGGCCATGGAAAAGGTGTTCGGCCGCCACAGGGCCGAGGTGAAGACGCTCGCCGGGGTCTATGGCGCGGCCTATGAGGGCGACGAAGGCTTCGCCGCGATCCAGAAATCGGTCGAGGATTTCGCCGAGGCCGAGGGGCGGCGCCCCCGGATGCTGGTCGTCAAGATGGGGCAGGACGGGCATGATCGCGGGGCCAAGGTGATCGCCACGGCCTTTGCCGATATCGGCTTCGACGTCGATGTCGGGCCGCTGTTCCAGACACCCGAAGAGGCCGCGCAGGACGCCATCGACAACGATGTGCATGTGGTGGGCATCTCGTCCCAGGCCGCCGGGCACAAGACGCTGGCGCCCAAGCTGGTCGAGGCGCTGCGCGCGGCAGGCGCCGAGGACATCATCGTGATCTGCGGCGGCGTGATCCCGCAGCAGGATTACCAGTTCCTTTATGACAAGGGGGTCAAGGCGATCTTCGGCCCCGGCACCAACATCCCCGAGGCGGCGCAGAACATCCTGTCGCTGATCCGCGCGGCGCGGACCTGATCCTCGGCAAGGGAGAGCCTGTGATGGAACTGGATCACATCGCGATCGTCTGCGCCGATCTCGAGACCGGTGCCCGTGAGGTCGAGGCGCGTCTTGGCATGGCCCTCAGGCCCGGCGGGCGCCACGCGCGGTATGGCACGCATAACCGGCTTCTGGGTCTGGGGCCCGACCTCTACCTCGAGGTGATCGCCCCCGACCCGGAGGCGCCCCCGCCCGCCCATCCGCGCTGGTTCGCGCTCGATCACGCGCCCGAGGCCCCGCGCGTGGGCAACTGGCTTGTCCGGGTGCCCGATCTGGCCGCAGCGCTGGCCGAGGCGCCCGAAGGCGCGGGCCGGCCCGTGGCCCTTGCGCGCGACGATCTGAGTTGGGAGATCGCGGTGCCCGATGACGGATCGCTGCCCATGGCGGGCGGCTGGCCCACCATGCTGCAATGGCATGGCGGCCTGCATCCCGCGCGGCGTTTGCCCGATGACGGGGTCCGCCTGGCGGAGGTCGAAGTCAGGCACCCGCAGGCGGACTGGCTTGCCCGGAGGCTTGGCCCGCTCCTGTCGGGGCCGCCGGTCCGCTTTGTCGGGGCGGATGTGCCGGGCCTGTCGATCCGCCTGAAGGCCCCGGCGGGCGAGGTGCAATTCTAGCGCCGAACGCCGTGCCGCGCTGCCGCATTTCGACTGACACCACCCGCCCGAACGGTTAGGCTGAGGCCATGTCGATCTGGAGCAGAATAGGTGAGGCCCTTTCGGCCCTGGCCGCGGGCGAGAGCCTGACGGTCGTCTTTGACAAGTTGCGCAGTCACCCCGAACGCTCGATCGCCTTCACCATCGCAGTGATCGCGCTGGGCGCCAAGATGGCCAAGGCCGATGGCCTTGTCACCCGCAACGAGGTCGCGGCATTTCGCGAGGTCTTCCAGATCTCGACAGAGGACGAAAAGCAGGCGGCCCGCGTCTTCAACCTGGCCCGGCAGGACATCGCGGGTTTCGAGGAATATGCCAGACGAATCGGGGCGATGTTCCAGTCGACCAATGGCGATTCGCCTTTGTGCGATCTGCTGGAGGGGCTGTTTCACATCGCTGTGGCCGATGGCGAATATCACCCGGCCGAAGACGCCTTCCTGTCCCGCGTGGCCGAGCTTTTCGGCTTTGACGAAAGGCAGTTCGTGCGGGTCCGGTCGCAATTCGTCCCCGAGGCAGAGGCCGATCCCTATGACGTTCTGGGTGTCGCGCCGGAGATGGACATGGCCGAGATACGGTCGACCTGGCGCAAGCTGGTGCGCGAGACCCATCCCGACAGGATGATGGCCCGCGGTGTCCCCGAGGAGGCTATCAAACTTGCCGAAAAGCGGCTGGTCGCGGTCAACCGCGCCTGGGAGCAGATATCCGAAGGCAGGGCCTGACCTTTGCGGATCGCGACATACAATGTCGAATGGTTCGACCAACTTTTCGACGATCTGGGCAAGCTCCAGCCGGATGATCGCTGGTCGGGCCGCTATGACGTGACCCGAATCCAGCAGATCGAGGCGCTGATACAGGTCTTCTCGGCCCTCGATGCCGATGCGGTCATGGTGATCGAGGCGCCCGACAGCCATCGTGGCCGGGATGGTGTGGCAGCGCTGGAAAACTTTGCCGAGGCCGCCGGTCTGCGGGCGCGCAAGGCGATGATGGGTTTTGTGAACCAGACCCAGCAGGAGATTTCGCTGCTTTACGATCCCGATGTCATGACGGCCCGCCACGATCCGAAGGGCGGCACCGCCGGGGAGGCGGGGATCCCCCGGTTCGACGAGGAATACCGGATCGACCTTGACACCGATGCCGCGCCCGATCCGGTGCGCTGGTCGAAACCCCCGCTCGAGGTCGAGTTACTGCCCGCGGGCGGTGATCCCGTCCGGCTGATCGGGGTCCATGCCAAATCGAAGGCGCCTCATGGTGCGCGCTCCGAGGCCGAGGTGATGCGCATCTCGATCGACAATCGACGCAAGCAGCTTGCGCAATGCATCTGGCTGCGTGAGCGCGTGGTCGAGCATCTGGAGGCGGGCGATCCGCTGATCGTCCTGGGCGATTTCAACGACGGTCCGGGGCTGGACGAATACGAGAAACTCTTTGGCCGTTCCGGGGTGGAGATCGTGATGGGCGAGGACAATGGCCCGCGCCTGTTCGACCCGCATGCCCGGCAGGCCCTGTCGCGCCGCATCGTCGCGGTCCCGTCGACCGCACGGTTTCGCATTCATCCCGAGGGGCGCTATCTGTCGGCGCTGCTTGATTACATCATGATTTCGCCCGACCTGATGGCCCGCCGCCCGGCCTGGCGCATCTGGCATCCGTTCGACGACCCTGAATGCTTTGCCGATCCGCAATTGTGCCGGGCCTTGCAGACCGCGTCGGATCATTTCCCCGTCTCGCTTGAAATAGAGCTTTGACCTTATCGAACGGGCAGGGCGCCCCTATATCATGGCGTATGAGACATCACCTTGCCGCCGCCACCGCCTTGCTTGTCGCAAGCACCGCGCCCCTTGCCGCCCAGACGGAAGAGGAGGGATCCTCGCTGATGGAGGAGGGTGCGCGCATGTTCCTGCGCGGCCTGATGGACGAGTTTGATCCCGCGATCCGCGAACTTGAGGGGATCGCCGACGAGATCGAGCCTGCTTTTCGCGAAATGGCCCGCCAGATGGGCCCGGCCTTCGCCGAGATCATCGCGACGATTGACAATATCAGGTATTACGACGCGCCGGTTGTCCTTGATAATGGCGATATCCTGATCCCCCGCCGCGAGGATGCGCCGCCCTATGCGCCGTCCGAACCCGAGCCGGAGGAGCCCGACGAAGAGATCGAGCTTTGACGCGGGATCGTGACCAGAGGCATGGCATCAAGCGCGCTTGCCAATGATGTGAACCGCGCCTCGGCCACCTCGCCGTAAAGCCGTTCGGCGCGGGGTGACAGGACAAGTTCGAGCGTCTTCTTGCGCGGCCGCCATTTCAGCTTGCCCGGCGGTGTGTCGATGCCCAGCCACAGCATCGCGCCGAGTCGCATCGCCTTGCCCAGAACCTCGGCCTCGCGGGACTCGCTTTCCTCGAGCAGTTCGAACAGCGCCTCGAAATGGGTGCCCTCGCGCTTGTTCTTGTAGCGGTGCAGAAGGGCAAGGCCGAGAAAGATCCGTTCGCGGTGCTTCAGCCCGCCAAGGTTGGCGCGGGTCGTGTTCTCGAAACTCATCTCGGCGCGATAATCGGGATGCGCGCGCCAGCTGACATCATGCAGCAGGCAGGCGGCATGGATCAGGCGGCGCTTCTGCCAGTCGGCGCGCGGAAACAGCGGCGAGACAAAGCCGTAAAGCAGGTCGCCAAAGCCCGGCAGGCGCGCATCCTTCTGTTCGGCGAAGTGGCAGGCCGCGATCAGCGGATCGCGGTCGCGCAAGGCCTGCGGCATTTCCTCGAACAGCATCCCCTCGCGGATCCCGTAGGAGGAAATGGCGATGTCCTTGGGCTTGAACGTCTGCACCAGCGAGGCAAGCACCAGAGAGGCGTGAGGCACAAGGATGCTGCGTTCCTTCGACAGGCCCAGCCTGTTGCGCAATTCTTCGGGGTCGGTTGTCTTGATGTATTCGCGGGTCGCGGTGACCTGCCGGCTGGTCATCCGGTATTCGTGCAGCACCGCAAGCGGGTATTCGCGGCGATCCATGTCGATGCGCGCGATGGCCCGCCACGATCCGCCCACAAGAAACAGCCGCATTCCCGTGGGTTTGCCCATGCGGACATGCAGGCCTTCCATGGTCTCGCGGATATGGGCCTTGACTGCCTTGCGCCCGCCCCTGATCTCCATCAGCTTGAGTGGACCAAGCGCCGAGGTCAGCCTGTCGCCCACCTTGCCCTCGTCCAGCGTCGCCAGTTCCATCGACGATCCGCCGATGTCGCAGACAAGCCCGTAGGAACCGGGCCAGCCAAGAAGCACTCCCTGCGCCGACAGGCGGGCCTCTTCCTCGCCGTCGATGATGTAGATGCGGATGCCCGTCTCGCGTTCGATCTCGGCGCAGAATTCGGCGCCGTCTTCGGCCTCGCGCACGGCCGCCGTGGCCACGGCGCTAAGGGGGGCGATACCCATCCCCTCGGCGAGGCCCGCAAACCGGCGCATCGCATTGAGCGCCCGCACCCGGCCTTCGGGATTCAGACGGCCGGTCTGGGACAGGCCCGATCCCAGCGCGCACATGATCTTTTCGTTGTAGAAATAGGCCGGGCTGCGGGCCGCGCCGTCAAACACGACAAAGCGGACAGAATTCGACCCGACGTCGATGACACCCACCCGCGACAGCGCCGACACGTTGGGGTCGGCGAAAAGCGGCCTTCCGAACGGTCCGTGACGTTGGGCCCCGTTATCGGCTATGCCGTCCATCGCAGTCTCCGGTTACGTCGCCCCGTTATGGACATGCGACGCCGCCGGGGTCAATCGCCGTGCCGGGATTTTCACTTCTCCTTCGAAAACAGTCCGGACAGGAAACCCGCGCCGATCACTATGGCCGCCGTTTCGGGGGAGGTTCCGCCTGGCCGGGGCTCTCCCGTATCGGGCCGGCTTTGCGCGGTCTCGGGGCCTTCGGCGTCATGAGTGGCGGCAGGGTTTATCGCGACAAGCACGAGGATCGCCATGAAGACGCCCGCGATGGCCGCCACCGAGAATGCCGCGACGATGGCGCCCTGGGTCACGGCCAGCAACAGGAACAGCCCCACGGCTCCAAAGCCCAGCATCAGGCACAGGAAGACGAAGGCCAACGCCCACAGGGCCGCCGAGAGGGCGGCCCTGCGCGCCGTGCGCCGGGCGGAGCGGACGACAAAATCCGCTCCGCTCCGGGTCAGGGAACCGAGCTGGCTCACTTGCGCCCCAACAGCCCGGCAACTGCGATACCCGCCACAAAGGCCAGTCCGATCGTCGCGATCGGGTGCTGTTCGACCTGATGTTCGGCCGTCCGGCGCAACTGGGCGCCTTCGCGGCGGGCACGGTCAAACAGTTCGCGGGTTTCCTGCGACAGGCCCTCCAAGCCCTCACGGGCGTAATCGACACCGTTCGTGGCCTTCTGACGGGCCGTCTCTCCTGCCATTGCGGCCAGAGCCGCGATATCGTTGCGTGCGATTTCGAGTTGTTCTTCAAGCTCTTCCTTGGTGGCCATTGGTCCCTCCTTGAGGTGTTTGCGGGCAGTCCCGGTCAGGGTGCTGCCGGATGACTTGGTCCTTGTCGTGGCTCGGCTTCGTCACATGGGTGGGCGGCCGCGCACGGCACGGGCCACCATCGCGATGACAAAGAGCGCAAGAAAGACAAAGAAGATGATCTGAGCAATCTGGGCGGAGACGACCGCGACGCCGCTGAATCCGAGGATCCCGGCGATGATCGCTACGGCCAGAAAAGCGAGTGCCCATCCAAGCATGTGGTTCTCTCCTTTCGGTTCGGGGCGCAGGATTGCGCCGCGTTCACCATAAAAATGGGATGAAAACCGATTTATTCAACAAGTGAACGAGGAGAGGTGTCAATCAAATCATTGATTCACTGCAGCAAAATAATTGAAATATCAGATTGCGAGCCCTGTGTTTCTACTTCGATTCATGAAGCAGGAGTCCGTCAATCTTCGGCGTGGGTCAGCTTGGGCACGTCCGATGCCCCGGCCGATCCGCGCCCCGACAGAGACGGATTTTCCATGAAGAACCGGTGGCAATTGAAGGCGAATTCACCGGCCGTCCATTCGGCGCGGGTGAACTGGCCATCGGCCCCCATGATCCAGCTTTGGGCCACATCGGCAAGGTTCGCGGCCATGATCTGGTCGACGATCTGCGCCTTGACAGTGGCGTTGCGGATTTCGACAAGCGTTTCGACCCGGCGGCTGAGATTGCGGTCCATCCAGTCGGCCGAACTCATGAAGACGCGGGCCTTCTTGTGGGGCAGGCCGTGACCATTGCCGAAACAGACGATCCGCGAATGTTCGAGAAACCGGCCGATGATGGACTTGACGCGGATATTCTCGCTCAGTCCCTTCACACCGGGGCGCAGGCCGCAGATGCCGCGCACCACGAGGTCGATCTTGACGCCGGCCTGGCTGGCCGCGAACAGCGCGTCGATCACGTCGCCTTCGACCAGCGAGTTGAGCTTGGCCCAGATCGCCGCCGGCCGGCCCTGGCGCGCATTCTCGGCCTCCGCCTCGATCAGCTCGATCAGGCGGGGTTTCAGCGTGGTGGGAGAAATGGCCAGGTTTTCAAGGTCTTCGGGCTGGGCATAGCCGCCGATGTAATTGAAAACCTTGGTTGCGTCCCGCCCCAGTGCGGCGTCGCAGGTAAAGAGCGACAGGTCAGTGTAGATCCGTGCGGTGATCGGGTGATAATTTCCGGTCCCGAAATGGGTATAAGTCACGAGGTTTTCGCCCTCGCGCCGGACGACGACGCTGATCTTGGCGTGTGTCTTGAGTTGGGTGAAGCCATAGACGACATGGGCGCCCGCGCGCTCTAGCCGGCGGGACTGGCGGATGTTGGCCGCTTCATCGAACCGGGCCTTCAGTTCGACCAGCGCGGTGACGGATTTGCCGTCCTCGGCCGCCTCGCACAGCGCCTCGACGATGGGGGAGTTGCGCGAGGTGCGGTAAAGCGTCTGCTTGATCGCCACCACATCGGGGTCGGTCGCGGCCTGTTGGAGGAACCGCACGACCATGTCGAACGTCTCGTAGGGGTGGTGCAGAAGCATGTCCTTCTGCCGGATGGCGGCGAACATGTCGCCGTCATGGTCCTGCACCCGTTCGGGCACACGGGGGCTGAAGGGCGGCCAGAGTAGGTCGGGCCGGTGATCCGTCACCAACTCGCCCAGATCGCTGATCCCGATCAGGCCATCGACCTCGACGATCTCTTCCTCGGTGACGGGAAGTTCGTTCATGATCAGCGTCTTCAGGGCCTTGGGTGCATTGGCCGACATCTTCATCCGCACGACCTCGCCCCGGCGGCGGCGCTTGAGGGCGACCTCGAATTCGCGGACCAGATCCTCGGCTTCGTCCTCCACCTCGAGGTCGCTGTCGCGCAAGACCCGGAAGGCGCAATGCCCCTCGGTGCGGTAGCCCGGGAACATCCGGTCGAGATGCAGCAACAAGAGCTCTTCGAGCGGCAGATACCTGAGCTCTCCGGGGCCGGGCAGGGGCACGAACCGGTCGATCTGGTGCGGCACCGGCAAAAGCGCGCGCAGGCTGCGCTTGTCCGAGCGGCGTTGCAGCTGAAGCGCCAGCGCAAAGCCTTCGTTCGGGATGAACGGGAAGGGATGGGCCGGGTCGATCGCCAAGGGCGACAGGACCGGAAAGACCTTGTTCAGGAACACATCCAGCAGGTGGCCTTCATCGGCCTTTGTCACGTCGTGGCGGGTCAGGATGCGGATGCCTTCGCCGGCAAGTTCCTCGGTCAGGTCGCGAAAGACCTGCTGCTGGCGTGCCATCAACTGGCGGGCATTGGCGTCGATCAGGCTCAGCTGTTCGGTCGGTGTCAGCCCGTCGATCGCGGGGGTCGTGTTGCCGGCCTGGGCCAGTTCGCGCAGGCCCGCGACGCGGACAGTGTAGAATTCATCAAGGTTCGTGGCCGAAATCGACAGGAAGCGCAGCCGCTCGAGAAGGGGGACGCGGAGGTTCTCCGCCTCGCCCAGCACGCGCCAGTTGAAGCCCAGCCAGCTGAGTTCACGATTGAAGAACCGCCCCGGCCCCGCCAGATCAGTGTCGATGTCGACCGGCTCGGGAATGGGCGCCGTGAGGAAGTTTGCATCCGCCATGGGGGGCCTTTTCTGTCTGGACATCACTCTTTCCCGTCATCGGGCGGCGTGTCCAGGATTTCACGCGCGAGTGAAAGGTTGATGACGCGGGCCTCGCTCAGCGCCCGCGAATCGAGTTCGCTCACGATCCGGGTGGCGGCCTGAAAGGACCGCTCCATCCGGGGCAGGAGCCACTGGATCAGCCTCGGGTCCGGGGTCAGCTGCCGGTCGGCGAAAAGCTTGGTCAGGACCGCGCGCAACAGGTCGTCATCCGGGTCCGTGATATGGACGACGGTGGTGGCGGTCATCCGGCTGGAAAGGTCGGGAAGCGCGATGTTCCAGCGCGCGGGCGCGGTCCGTCCGGTCAACAGAAGACGTCCACCGCCGCCCAGCACGTTGTTGTGCAGGTGAAAAAGCGTCTCTTCCTCCGCGCGGGGCAGGCGGTCGACATCCTCGACACAGATCAGCGCGCCCGGACCGGGGGCCGGCGCGGCGCGGCCGAGTTCGGCTGCGGCAAGGATCGTGCCGCCGCCCTGGCTGGCCCAGACCCGTGCAAGATGGGTCTTGCCCGATCCCTGGGGCCCGATCAGGGCCAGTTTTCCGTCGGGCCAGCCATGATCCGCGCGCACCATGTCATGGGCATGGGAATTGGCGTCAGAGACGAAGAAGTCCTGATCTCCCATCGCGACCTTGGCGGGCAGCGGAAAATGAAGCTGGTGTGGCGTCACGTATCCCCGCTTTCCTCATCGGGCGCGGTCTCGTCGGCCTGCCCCTCGCGGCCGCGATAAAGCTGGCTGGACTTGTATTGCTCGAGCCCGAACCGGGTGAGAACACCCAGCATCGCGGCCACCGGCACGGCGACGAGCAGGCCCACAAAGCCGAACATCGCCCCGAAAAGCGACAGCGCGAGGAGCAGCCAGACAGGATGAAGTCCGACGCTGCCGCCCACCAGTTTCGGCGTGAGGATATTGCCCTCGACGAACTGGCCGAACTGGAACACCACGGCCACAGCCAGAATCCACCACCATTCACCCCAGAACTGGAACAGCGCCAGGCCCACCGCCAGAAGGCCGCCGATCAGCGCGCCCACATAGGGAATGAAGGTGACAAGCCCGGCCGTCGCCCCGATCACCAGCCCGAAATTCAGCCCGATCAGCATCAGTGCGACGGCGTAGTAGGTGCCGAGGATCAGGCAGACAAGGCCCTGCCCACGGATGAAGGAGGCCAGTGTCCTGTCCATATCGCCGGCCAGCTTGCGGATGATCGGCGCGTGATCACGGGGCAGAAGATCGTCCAGCCGCGCCACCATGCGATCCCAGTCGAGAAGCAGGTAGAAGGCCACGACCGGCACGATGACGAACAGCACGACCACGTTGATCACGCCAAGCGCGGAACTGAAAACGCGGTTCAGCAATTCTCCGCCCTTGGCCGCGATCGTGTCGCCGATGGCGGCGATCTGCTGTCGAATGGGGCTGCCATCCTCCATCAGGCCCGGGAACCGCTCGGTCAGCCAGGATTGCAGGCCCCGGAAAAGGTCGGGCGCGGTATTGACCAGTTGTCCTGCCTGCGAAATCAGAAGCGGGATCACCAGCACGATCAGAAGGACGAACAGAAGCACCGCCACAAAGGTGATCACGACGACCGACGCCGTCCGGCCCAGCCCCGCCCGTTCCAGCCGGTCCGCGATCGGGTCAAGGCAATAGGCGATGGCGCCGCCCAGCACGAAGGGCAGAATGACATCTCCGAAAAACCACAGCGCCAGAAACAGAACGAGCGCGGCGATCCCCCAGTATCTGAGCTGCACCTGAACTGGCAGGGCCATGGGACGATCCTCCTTGTTTGGCGATACATGGCCGCTTTGTCGCGTTCATGCAATGGCGGCGGATGCCGGGGCCGCGCGAGGACCGTGGGCGGCTTTCATCGCTTTGGACAGGAGCGCGCGGATCCAGCGGTGATGCGCGGCGTCGCAATGCCGTTGGTGCCCATGGATGGCAGAGGGGCAGATCGCCCGTAATGCCGCCATCCGGGAAGCACCACAGCGACCCGTCGTCCTCGATCCGGCGGGCCATGGGCCCGGACAGACCGCCGATCAGGTCGGCTGCGTGGAGGAGACGTGCACGATCGGAGAAATCGGCTGAGGTGACGACCGTCCATCGATTGCAGCCGAGACAGGCGATCCGAAAGATCGGCGCGCGATGCAAAGGCCGATTTGGTCTTTCGTGCAGATACCGATCGACGCTTCGGACGGCCATGATCGATGGCCCGGTGTCCGGCCTGGGCGACCTTTGTATCGCGGGGCAGGGAACACGGGTTACGCGGCGCGGGGTCAACATGCATCCGACAGGAAAGGTCGACCATGAACCGGAGCCGATCGCCTTCCTTGCCCCGAGAGGGAGCGGCCCGATCCCTGCGACCGGGCCGCGTGATCCTAGTGGCAGGCAGGCCGGGTGCCTGGCAGCAGGACCTTGTCGATCACATGGATCACGCCGTTCGATGCCACGATATCGGCGATCACCACGTTGGCGACGTCTCCGGTTCCGTCCGCGATCGTGACCCCGGAATGCGACGTGATGCACAGCCGTTCGCTCTCGAGGATCGGCTTGTAGTAGTTCGCGCCAGCCGCGAAATCGGATGCCATCAACTTGCGATCATCGACGTGATACAAAAGGATATTCGTCAGATCCCCCTGGTTTTCGGGCATCAGCAACGTCTCGACCGTGCCTTCGGGCAGCGCCGCGAATGCATCGTTGACCGGCGCATAGACGGTGAAGGGGCCGGGGCCCGACAGCGTTTCGGCAAGACCTGCGGCCGTGACGGCGGCCACGAGGGTGGAGAACCTGTCGTCGCCCGCGGCGATCTCGACGATGGTCTCGGCATGAGCCGGAGCAGCAAGGAAAAGGGCGCAGACCGAGGTCTGCACGGCTGTCTTGATCTTTGTCATGTGATTGTCCCTGTTCAGAACATGCCAATTTGCATGTGATGAGGGTTACGCTGGGTAAGCTGATCTGGACCTGCTGCATCACGCAACCGTCATCGGGCGTGATCTCGGGAGGTGGGCGGATCCGCGGGCGATTGGATGGCTTGCCCCCTTCGCGGCCTTCCCCTAGACCAAGCGCGGCCACATATCGGAGGAAACCAGATGCGCCTCTCCCGCTACTTTCTGCCCGTCCTGAAAGAGACCCCGCGCGAGGCCCAGATCGTCAGCCACAGGCTGATGCTTCAGGCCGGCATGATCCGGCAGGCCAGCGCCGGCATCTATTCGTGGCTGCCGCTGGGCTACAAGGTGCTGCGCAAGATCGAGGAAATCGTTCACGAGGAACAGATCCGGGCAGGCCACATCCCGATGCTGATGCCGACGCTGCAATCGGCCGATCTCTGGCGCGAAAGCGGGCGCTATGACGATTACGGCGAAGAGATGCTGCGCATCACCGACCGGCATGGGCGCGACATGCTTTACGGTCCGACCAACGAAGAGCTGATCACCGACATCTTCCGCTCCTATGTGTCGAGCTATCGCGATCTGCCCCTGACGCTCTATCACATCCAGTGGAAGTTTCGCGACGAGGTGCGCCCGCGTTTCGGCGTGATGCGGGGCCGCGAATTCTACATGAAGGACGGCTACAATTTCGATCTGACCAAGGAAGACGCGCTCCACGCCTATAACCGGCACCTTGTCAGCTATCTGCGCACCTATGAAAGGATGGGCCTTCAGGCGATCCCGATGCGGGCGGACAGCGGGCCGATCGGCGGCGACGATACGCACGAATTCCTCGTTCTGGCCGAGACGGGCGAATCGGAGGTCTTCTACGACAGCGAGATCACCGAATTGCGGTTCGGCGACCGGGAGATCGACTATGACAGCCACGAGGCGTGCCGCGCGGTGCTGGACGAATTCACCTCGCGCTATGCCCGCACTGACGAAACCCATGACGAGGCGATCTTCAACGCGATCCCCGAGGAACGCCGCCGCGTGGCGCGCGGCATCGAAGTGGGCCAGATCTTCTATTTCAGGACCAAGTACTCCGATGCCATGGGGGCAACCGTTCAGGGCCCGGACGGCAAGTCGGTGCCCGTCCACATGGGATCGCACGGGATCGGCGTGTCGCGTCTTGTGGGCGCGATCATCGAGGCAAGCCACGACGACAAGGGTATCATCTGGCCCGAGGGCGTCACGCCGTTTCATTGCGGGATCGTCAACCTCAAGCAGGGCGACCCGGAGGCGGACGCGGCCTGCGAGAGCCTTTATGCCGCGCTGACGGAAAAGGGTCTCGAGCCGCTCTATGACGACCGGGACGAGCGGGCCGGTGCGAAATTCGGCACGATGGACATGATCGGCCTGCCCTGGCGGATCACCGTCGGTCCGCGAGGTCTGAAGAACGGGGTCGTGGAACTCACCTCCCGCCGCACCGGCGAGAGCGAGGAGTTGCCTCCCGAACAGGCCGTCGCACGGATCGCGGAGATCTATGCAGGCCTCTGAGCCTCGATGAAGAGGGCCGCCCCGGGCCCCGAATGCCAGTGATCGAGGAGGCGGAACCCCGCCTCTTCGTGCAGGGCGATCACCTCGGTCATCGACAGGGGCCTGAGCCGCGGGATCAGACCCGTCCGGCCCAGAAGGGGCACGAGCCGGGGCAGGATCCCGCCCATGTCGCGCAAGCAGACCGTCGAGGTAAAGAGCATCCCGCCCGGGCGCAGGTGCGCCGCAAGCGAGGCCAGCACCGCGCCGGGATCGGGCAGCAGATGCAGGACCGACATGGCAAGTGCGGCATCGAACGGCTCCTCGGGCGGGGGAAGATCGTCGATCGCGGCCACATCGAAGCGCACATTGGCGATCCCTGTCTCGGCCGCGCGGCTGCGGGCGATGTCGATCATCGAGGTCGAGAAATCCAGCCCCCGGACATGGCCCACCCGGGGCGCGAGCCACAGCGCCATCGTCCCGGTGCCGCAGCCCGCGTCCAGCACGCGGGAGGTGGGGTCAAGCCGCGTGGCCATCCGGTCGAGCTTGCGCTGATACCCTTCGGTGTCGGAAATCGCGCGCCGGGCATAGACCTTTGCCATGCGGTTCCAGAGCCGGGCTTGTGACATGGCGCCTCCTTGCGGTTGGCCGGTATGGCGGATCATTCCGCCGCGACCGGGACGGCCCTGTGTGGGCGGCGTGACCGGCGGATCACCCATTCGCCCACAGCGATATTGATCAGCCAACCCGACACCAGCACGATATCGGCCGCAAGCCCCACCGGTTCGCCCGCGATCAGGTAATAGGGGAACAGGACCAGAGCCTGTGTGCCCGCCGCGATCCCGATGGCATAGCCGCGGATCATCCAGGCCCGGTGGGCCGCGATGTCGCGCGCCCGTGCCTTCGCGACCGCGACCGGAAGACAGACCAGAACCGCAAGCGACATGAAAAGCCGCCCCGATTGCAGGATCACGCCGGACGAGGCCGGGTAAAGGGCCAGCAACCACAGGCCCGACAGGCTCAGCATCAGCCCGCCCGCCACGAAGACGCGGCCCGAGACCTTGTGAAAGCGGGGGGCGCGGCGGCGCAGGCGGGGCGCGAATTGCAAAGGCCCCAGAAGGCCGAACAGGAGCCCCCCCACCGCGTGAAAGACAAAGGGCGCGGGCGTCTGGGCCAGCCTCGGGTGATCGGCGGGCACCGCGTCGCCCATGGCCCAGGAGATGATCGCCACGGAAAACCCCATCGGAATGGCCCCCAGCAGCATAAGTCCGGCAGGCACGGCAATATCGGTCCAGGAACGGCGTTCCATGGCAAATTCCTCTCTGATTCAATGATTTGGCGCTATTTCGCGCCGTCATCCTCGTAGGTGAACACCTCTTCCAGAGGCTTGTCGAAGGCGCGGGCGATCTTGAAGGCCAGCTCCAGCGTGGGGGAATATTTCGCGTTCTCGATGGCGACGATCGTCTGGCGGGTGACGCCGACCGCCTCGGCCAGATCCTTTTGCGTCATCTCTCCGGCATCGAACCGCAGACGGCGAATGGTGTTGCTGATCGCGGGACCCTTGGCCATGGTCAGCCACCCGCCCTGTAGCTGGCCAGCTTGACCATGTCGCCGGCGAGACTGCCCAGGGCAAAGGCGAAATAGATGATCAGGAACCCGGTCAGCGCCGAGGCCCCCATGGCCAGCGCCACGATCGTGGCGACAAAGCCGCCGGCGCAGATGAACATCGTCATCCCCATCGCCCTGATCCCGAACAACTCGTCGCGCTCATCCTTCACGAAGGAAGGATTCTCGTCACGGGTCACAATGGCGAAGAGGATGTTGAACAGGATCGTGAGCGCGATGGTCAGCACGATGGCCGCCCCGATCACCCACAGGATCATCCGCGCCCAGACCTGCGGCGCGTCGGGCCCGTCGAAGGCGCCGCCGGCGAACATGCCCCTGAGCCTGAGGATCACGTATCCGTTGACCAGAAGGTTGCACAGCAAGGCCACGTGGGCGTTTCGTTCTTCATGAGACATGGTTGGCTCCGACTCGGGGTGGTCTGGTTCATGTGACACCGAGTAATGTAAAGCAATCTTGGAGTCAAATATACTATACATCATGTCTGGAATACCTTACCACGATGGGCATCTTGACCCGGACACGCCCTTGGGCCAGCTTTGCCGCGCACGAGGAGGAGGCAGAGCATGGCGAAGGCATTGATTACATGGGGTGGATGGGAGGGGCATGAACCCGACCAGGTGGCGCGGATCTTTGCGAAAATCTGCGAAGAGGGTGGACTGGAGCCGGTCGTGACCGACACGCTCGACGTCTTCGACGATGCCGAAGGCCTGCGGGACTACGACCTGATCGTTCCCGTCTGGACGATGAGCGAGCTGAGCCGCGAGGCCGCGAGCAACGTGTCCGAGGCCGTGGCCCGTGGCACCGGGCTTGCGGGCTGTCATGGCGGAATGTGCGATGCCTTCCGCTCGAACGTCCTGTGGCAGTTCATGACGGGGGCCAACTGGGTCGCCCATCCGGGCGGCGACGGCGTGAACTATACGGTCGAGATCACCTCCGACGATCCGCTGGTCGCCGGGATCGACGATTTCGAGGTCAGTTCCGAGCAGTATTACCTGCATGTGGACCCGGCCAACAAGGTGCTGGCCACGACCCGGTTCCCCACGGTGATGTGGTATCATTCCGCCAACCCGCCCGCCGATGTGCCCGTGGCCTGGACCCGGGCCTGGGGCGAGGGGCGCGTCTATTACAACGCGCTGGGCCACAAGGCCAATGTCATCGACGATGGCCCCGCCCATGAAATGCTGCGCCGCGGCCTGCTTTGGGCGGCGGAAGGCAAGTCGCGGGCAAGCGGCGACATTTCGCGGTTCCAGAACGAGGGCAAGCACTTCTGAGTGATTGCCCGCCGGTCGGGGCGGGTGGACCGCCGTTCGGCTTGACCCGGACAGGCGGACGCGGGACTGTGCGCCGAACTTCGACAAGGCAGGCATGACATGGCGCGCAAGACCCCGCCCCCCTTTGCGGCATTCGAATGGATGATTGCCTGGCGTTACCTTCGCGCGCGTCGCGCCGAAGGCGGCGTCAGCGTCATGACATGGATCAGCCTGATCGGCATCACGCTGGCGGTCTTTGCCCTGATCGCGACGCTGTCGGTGCGGGCGGGTTTTCGCGCCGAGTTCGTCGACACGATCCTCGGCGCCAATGCCCACGTCACCGTCTACCAGCAGATCGAGGTCGATGAATTCGGCCGCTCCTCCCGGGTGATCGAGGACTACGAACAGATGACGGAGCGTCTGGCCGCGGTGCCGGGCGTGACCCATGCCGCGCCCCTTGTGCGCGGGCAAGTCATGGTCAACTTTCAGAATTCGAACGCAGGCGTGCAGGTCTACGGGATTTCGGCCGAGGATTTTGCACAAATCCCGCGTGTGGCCGATCCCGAAACGTCGCAGGGCGATATCGCGCGCTTTGGTGACGGCATTGCGATCGGCTCGGGCGTCGCGCGTGAGCTGGGTGTGGGGGTCGGCAACCGCATCCGCGTCATCTCGCCCAACGGGGTGCGCACGGCGCTGGGCACCTCGCCCCGGACGGGGGCCTACGAGATCACCTACATCTTTTCCGCCGGGCGCTATGACATCGACGCGACCCGCATCTACATGCCGCTGGCCGAGGCGCAGACCTTCTTCAACCGCGATGGTGTCGTCGACCGGATCGAGTTGATGACCGACGATCCCGACCGGGTCGAAGAGGTGGTGCCCGCGATCCTCGAGGCCGGCGGCGACCGCGCGCTGGTGCTGACCTGGCGCGATACGGCGGGCGCCTTCCTGCGGGCGCTCACGATCGAGGACAACGTGATGTTCGTGATCATGTCGATCCTCGTTCTGATCGCGTCGCTCAACATCGTGTCGGGGCTGATCATGCTGGTGAAGAACAAGGGCCGCGACATCGGCATCCTGCGCACGATGGGGCTCAGCGAAGGGTCGATCCTGCGGATTTTCTTCATCTGCGGCGCGGGGATCGGGACCATAGCGACGATCCTCGGGCTGGCGCTGGGCTGTGCCTTCGCGATCTGGATCGACCCGATCTTTGCGCTCGTCAATTACCTTTCGGGCGGCGGCGTCTGGGATCCGTCGATCCGGGGCATCTATCACCTGCCGGCCAAGCTGGTGCCGGGGGACGTGCTGTCGGCCGTGATCCTGTCACTGGGGCTGAGCTGGGTCGTCACCATTTTCCCGGCCCGGCGCGCGGCGCGGATGAACCCGGTCGAGGCGCTGCGCTATGAATGATCCGGTTCTTGAACTCGACGGCCTCACCAAGGTCTACAACAAGGGTCGTCCCAACGAGGTGACCGTCCTGCAGGGCGCGGGGTTGAGTGTGGCCGAGGGGGAGATCGTGGCGCTCGTCGCGCCATCGGGTGCGGGTAAATCCACGCTTTTGCACATCGCGGGGCTGCTGGACACGCCCGATACCGGGCTGGTGCGGATCGCGGGTCGCGACATGAGCCGATTGTCGGACCGCAGACGCACGGCGGCGCGGCGCGACGATGTGGGCTTCATCTACCAGTTCCATCACCTGCTGCCGGAATTCTCGGCGCTGGAAAACATCGTCCTGCCCCAGCGCGCCAACGGCGTCTCGGTGGCCCAGGCCGAGTCGCGCGCCCTGTCCCTTCTTGAAAATGTGGGCATCGGGGAAAGGGCATCGCACCGCCCGGCCGAGTTGTCGGGCGGCGAACAGCAGCGGGTGGCGTTCTGCCGGGCGCTGGCCAACAGCCCGCGTCTTCTGCTGGCGGACGAGCCGACAGGCAACCTTGACCCCGGCACCTCGGACAGGGTTTTCGGCGCGCTGATGGATCTGGTGCGCGGAACCGGGCTGGCGGCGCTGATCGCCACCCACAACCTTGATCTGGCGGCCCGCATGGACAGGGTGGTGCGCCTCGATGCGGGCCGGGTGGTCGAGGACTGAACGACCCGCGCCGCGTCCCTCACCCCTTTCTGACAAGGCCGTGACCGGGGCAGGGCGCCGCTTGGAACGCAGCGCGGGAATGCTAGGCTCTGATCTGCACATCTGGAGGTCATCATGCGTATCCTGCCAATCCTGTTCCTCTCCACGACCCTGGCCACAGGGCCGGCCCTTGCCGGACCGGTGTCCTTTTCCTCGGGCTGGAACGAACAGCGGCTGAGCCTTTTCCGGTCGAACGACTACCGCTTTGGCGACCAGCTGGGCATCGTGTCCGACGGGGCGGTGTCGCTGGCATGGAAACCTCTGCCCCGGTCGGAATGGGCCGCGCGGTCTGCATTCTGGAGCTGGCGCGTCGATGAATCCGTGCCCGCGACAGATCTGGGCCGCAAGGGCGGCGACGATCGCAACATCTCGCTTTACTTCGTGTTCCTTCCCGAGGCGGAGGCGAACGCGCTGGAAGGCGCGAATATCCGCCAGCTGATGGGCAATGACGCAGTGCGCATCCTGCAATATGTCTGGGGCGGCAACCATGGCCGGGACGAGATCATCGGCTCGCCCTATGCGCCCGGTCAGGGGGTGACGGTCGCGCTCAGGCAGGCCGGCACCGGCGCCTTCAACGAAGATGTCGACCTTGCCGCGGACTTTCGCCGCGCATTCGGCGGCGAGGCCGGATCGCTGGTTGGGCTTGCGGTCTCGGCGGACAGCGACGATACAGAAACCGCGATCCGCGCGGCGATCGGCGGCCTGACCCTGCGCTGAACCCGCCCGGACCGGACTGCCTGACCAAACCGGGGTCGAGGGTCACCCTGAAGGAGCGTTCGATGCGTCTGATCATCCTGCCCGTTCTGGCCCTGACTGCCGGTTGCACCATCGACGAGGATATCTCCGGCCCGGTCTTCTACGCCGAAAATTGCGCGGCCTGTCATGGCCCCACCGGCGAAGGGGACGGGCGGCTGGCCGAATTCCTGAGCGAGCCGCCCTCAGACCTGACGACGCTGTCGGCACGCAATGGCGGCGTCTTTCCCCGCGACGCGGTCATGAGTGCGATCGACGGCTATGCGCGCGGCGAACATTTCGCGCCCGAGATGCCGGAATTCGGTGCCGGCGATCTGGGCGAGACGATCATCGTCGAAACCGAAGACGGGATCGGAACCCCGATCCCCGAAGGTCTGATCGCGCTGGCCGATTACCTCGAGACGATCCAGAAATAGCGCCTATCCCGGGCCGTCGCAGATGCCTTCGATCTGAACGCCCGCCCAGGGCAGGATCACTTCGCGGGCCAGCGGCTGTTCCAGCGGCGGCAGGTCGAAGACCTCCGACAGCATCGCATGGAGCCGGGCCGTGCGCTCGGCCCCGGGGGCGAGCGTCTTGCAGCAGACATATTCCTCCATGATCGCGCCCTGCTGTTCGTAGCCATAGGCCAGAAAGGGAAAACCGCTCTCCGGATCAAAGAGATAGGGGTCGGGGCTGCCCACATGTTCAAAGGCGGCGCGCAAGGGGTGATAGTTCGTCACGCCGCGCTGGCGCCATTGCCAGACATGCACCATCTCATGCGCAAGAAGCATCGCGTCGGGCAGGAACATGCGGTCGGGATAGTCGGGCAGGAAATCCGGCAGGTAAAGCCGTTCGGAAAAATAGACATCGTTGAAGACCGCCATCGCGTGGGTCGTGACCTGTGCGGTCTGCCTGCCCGAGGGCGGATAAAGCCGGGACTGGCAGGTCAGCCGCGGCGGCACCGGCACGGTGCGCAGGGCAGGGCTTTGCAGCCCGTCATGGATGCGCGCCCAGCCCGGATCGAAGGATTGCCCCTTCAGCACCTGCATGAAGGCGGCCTCGTTCTGGGTCAGCGGCCGGCCGCAAGCGGCGAGGGTCACAAGGACGGCAAGGGCGAGGATCGGTCTCATGGCCGGCAGCCTAGCCCCCTTCGCCGCGCGGGTGAACGGCCAAATCCGCCTCCGCGCGGGAACTTGATCGGTATCAAGGCGCGCAGGCGGGGTCCCGGGGCATGGTGAGGCGGTGAGGGGCGCTCGTCGAAAGGGACAAGGATCATGCACGTCAGGACATTCGCCGCATCGCTTGCCGCCGCGGCCGTCATCGCGGGCGCGGCGCCGGCGCAGGATGCCGCTACCGGGGCTGCGACCTATCTTCAGCATTGCGCCACCTGCCACGGCATCGAGGCAGAGGGCAACGGGCCGATGGCCCCCGCGCTTGTGCTTCAACCGCCCGATCTGACCGCGTTGTCGTCGCGCAACGGGGGCCGCTTTCCCTACTTCCGCGTCATCGCCCGGATCGACGGGCGCGACCCGCTTGTGGCCCATGGCTCACCCATGCCGGTTTATGGCGACTTCTTCGACGGCGCCAATGCCACGATCAAGGACGAGGATGGCCGCCCGATCCTGACAAGCGCGCCGGTGGTCGATCTGATCGCCTGGCTCGAATCCGTTCAGGATTGACGCGCCCGGGTCTGGCCTTGTGCGGCCGGCGGTGCCACCATGACCCCGTCCGACAAAGGAGGGGGGATCAATGCGCCTGCATGGATATTGGCGGTCGAACGCGACCTTTCGGGTGCGCGTCGCGCTGCTGCTGAAGGGGATCGAGTTCGAGGAGGTGGAATACGACCTTCTCGAAGGCCACCAGTTCGCGGCCGATTTCCTCGACCTCAACCCCAACGCCGCCGTGCCCGCGCTCGAGGTCGGCGGGCGGGTGCTGACCCAATCCTTCGCGATCCTCGACTATCTCGACACGCTGCCCGGCGGGCCGCGGCTGATCCCCGAACACCCGCTTGACCGGGCCGAGGCGTTGTCGCTCGCCATGGGCACGATCGCCGACGCCCATCCGCTGATCGTGCCGCGCATCCGCAAGTATCTGGCCGAGGAACTCGGCGCAGACGAGGCGCAGGTCAAGGCCTGGGCGCGGCACTGGCTGATCGAGGGGCAGAAGGCCTACGAGGCCCGGCTCGAACGCCGCCCGCCCGCGCCCTACACCTTCGGCGACACCCCCGGCCTCGCCGACATCGCCATCGCCAGCCACGTGGTCGCCGGCACCGCGTTTGAGGTCACGACGGAGGGCTTCCCCCACCTCAAGGCCCTGACCGACCGGCTGCTTGCCCTGCCGGAATTCGCGGAGGCGCATCCGTTCAGGAGGCGGGAGGCTGTTGGGGGGTGAGGCGCGCCCGGAGGGATGTCCAGTGGACATCCCTCAGCGCCGAACGCCCGAGGCGCAAGCTGAGGGCCGGTGGGTATTGGCTCTACGTGATAGCGCCAAGCCCGAGCGACGGGGCGCGTCCGACCCTGGGGGAAGCCCGAACTGAATAAGCTCGACGCGAACGCGAGGCGGCAACACGCCGTCGTCAGCGCGACAGTCGTATCCAGTGCGAGACTCCACTGACAGTTCAGATCGAGTCCCTCATCCGCTCCTTGCCGCCCTCTCAGCTCGACCGGCCGTGGACCATGTATGAGTTCGTGGCGCGGCTGGATAGGCGGTATAATGCGCGCCCGTGTGCAGGGGAGGTCGGCAGGGCGCTTAGGTCGTTGGGGTGGACTCGAAGCAGGGATTGGTCGCAAAATGAGGGAGAGAGAAGGGCGTGGAGGCGGTAGATGTTTGGAAAAATCCGGAGGCGCAAAGCCTTGGTGATGGAACTCGCTGAGCAACGCATGCGTCTATTTGGTGTTGATGATCGGACTCTACGTTTAGAATTGAAAAAAATGGGCACGCTTCAAACCATGGGATTGCCCGAAGCAGCAATTGTCACAGTAGTCGAAATCGCTGTAACAAACCAGAAGCGCGGAATCTTGCTCCCGCAAACGCTGCGTCGCCTAGAAGATACTCGTAAGATCTCTGGCGCAAACGCAGAAATTTCTGAAAGGATTTTGCAGCAGGCGTCTGGGCCCAATCCGGCCGCGGCTCTAACCTCCTACAGTCTATACAGAATAAAGCTAGAAAATAAATCAATTGGGCCTTTGTTTGATCTCGATATAACCTCAGAACTTGTAGGAATTGCTTATCAAGAGATTTCCTCATGGTAACTTCTGTTTCTTGGAGGGGGCGCAATCTAGCTGGTCCATATGCCCTCTGGAGGGGACCGAGGCTAATACTGCATACACTTCTGTGAGGAAGTTGACTGTACTGTCAGGAAAAGGAGCGGCCGGTTCAATCACCGAGGTAGAGTCAGTCGTATATTGTGATAAGTAGTGAATACTCGTTGTATCTCGATGCGGGGCTCCACTTAGAACTCACGCATTCGAGAAAGGAATCCAAGTCTTGGTTCAGCCGCAACCCTTCAGGCGGTTGGTTTGAAATTTCCTGTTGGTATTCTGTAAGGACGATTACCGGAGGGCTTTCTTCGGTTTGCGCAATTAGGGACGTGTAGAAATCCTTAATATTGTGATACCTCTTGATGGTTTCGTTACCAAGCAATAATGCGCACTTGAGGTGCTTCTCAATCGCCTGCTGCCCGGACAAATGGCACTTTCAAAAAGGCCATGACTCAACAAGAGACGCGATGCATCGTAGTCTTCATCGCCGCGGTCAAACAACCTTGAAAAGAAGAGCTCCGATACCTTCCTTTCGAAATCTGAATCAGGAGTCTGAGAGGTGTTACTCAAACATCCAACTCCTCGACGAACCGCGCATTCTCCTGAATGTACTGGAACCGCAATTCGGGCTTCTTGCCCATCAGACGCTCCACGAGGTCCGCCGTTTCGCCCGGCATGTCGTCGGAGATGCTGACGCGGATGAGTTTGCGGGTCTCGGGGTTCATGGTGGTGTCTTTCAGGTCCTTGGCATCCATCTCGCCCAGACCCTTGAAGCGGCTCACGTCGATCTTGCCCTTGCCGCCCAGCCCCTTTTCCAGCCAGCGTTCGCGTTCGGCCTCGTCAAGGCAATAGACCCGTTTGGCCCCCTGCGTCAGCCGGTAAAGCGGCGGGCAGGCGAGGTAGAGGTGGCCGTGGTCGATCAGGGGCCGCATCTGGGTAAAGAAGAACGTCATCAGGAGTGCCGCGATATGGGCGCCGTCGACATCGGCGTCGGTCATGATGATGATCTTGTCATAGCGCAGGTCGTCGATGTTGAACCGCGTGCCCAGACCGCAGCCCAGGGCCTGGGTCAGATCCGAGATCTCGGCGTTCGAGCCCAGCTTGGACGAGGCGGCCCCCAGCACGTTGAGGATCTTGCCGCGCAGGGGCAGGAGCGCCTGCGTCTTGCGATCGCGCGCCATCTTGGCGCTGCCGCCCGCTGAATCGCCCTCGACGATGAACAGCTCCGTCCCGTCGCGCGATGTGGCCGAACAATCGACAAGCTTGCCGGGCAGACGGAGTTTCTTCGTCGCGGTCTTGCGGGCGGTCTCCTTTTCCTGCTTGCGGCGCAGGCGTTCCTCGGCGCGCAGAACAAGGAAATCGAGGATCGCGCCCGCGGATTTCGTGTCTGCCGCAAGCCAGTTGTCGAAATGGTCGGCCACGGCCTGCTGCACCATCCTCTGCGCCTCGGCGGTGGCAAGCCTGTCCTTTGTCTGGCCCACGAATTCCGGCTCGCGGATGAAACAGCTGACCAGCGCGCAGCCCCCCGTGGCCAGATCGTCGCGGGTGATGTTGGCGGCCTTGCGGTTGTTCACCAGTTCGCCATAGGTGCGGATGCCCTTGAGGATCGCGTTCCAGAAGCCGGTCTCGTGGGTGCCGCCTTCGGGCGTGGGCACGGTGTTGCAATAGGACTGGATGAACCCGTCGCGCGCGGGCGTCCAGTCGATCGCCCATTCGACCTTGCCGGGCTGGCCGAATTTCTCGTTGAAATCGACCGTGCCGGCAAAGGGTTTCTCGGAATAGGTGGAGGCGCCGCCCAGTGTCTCGCCCAGGTAATCGGACAGGCCACCGGGGAAATGAAAGGTGGCCTCGGTGGGTGTCTCGCCGTCGTCGATTTCCGATTTCCAGCGGATCTCGACCCCCGAGAACAGATAGGCCTTGGAGCGCACCATCTTGAGAAGGCGCGCGGGCTTGAACCTGTGGTGGCCGAAAATCTCTTCATCGGCATGGAAGGTCACGGTGGTGCCGCGCCGGTTGGGCGCCTGACCCACCTTTTCCACGGGGCCCAGCGGCACGCCGCGGGAAAAGCGCTGCTCGTGCAGCTCGCGGTTGCGGGCGACCTGAACGACCATCGAATCCGACAGCGCGTTGACGACCGAGGCGCCCACTCCGTGCAGGCCGCCGCTCGTCTGGTAGACCTTGCCCGAGAACTTGCCCCCCGAATGCAGCGTGCACAGGATCACCTCGAGCGCCGATTTCTCGGGGAATTTGGGATGCGGGTCGATGGGGATGCCGCGCCCGTTGTCGCGGATCGTCACCGCATGATCGGCGTGCAGTTCCACCTCGATGCGGGAGGCGTGGCCCGCCACGGCCTCGTCCATCGAGTTGTCCAGCACCTCGGCCACAAGGTGGTGAAGCGCCCTTTCATCGGTGCCGCCGATATACATCCCCGGCCGTTTGCGGACAGGTTCGAGACCTTCGAGGATCTCGATGGAGGAGGCGTTGTAATCCGAAGGTTCGGCACCGGTCAGAAGATCGTCGGCCATGGCTGCTGCTCTTTGTTGGTTGGCCGGTATTGTGGCCCAAGCGCAAGGTCGGGGCAATCTCTTGTGTGTCCTTGTCCACAGGGGATTGTGGCTTGCCCGTGCTGGCCAGCGGCGTAGGTTGGTCCGCAAAAGAGGAGGAAAGATCATGCGCGTTTTCTTCACGGGTGGGTGCGGCAAGGCAGGGCGGCACGCGGTGCCCTATCTGCGCGAGCAGGGGCACAGGGTTCTGAATGTCGATCTGAATGCCGATATCGGCGCGGGCCGGGACGAGCTGCGCGTCGATCTCACGGATGCGGGTCAGGTCTTCAACGCGATGTCGGCTTTCGGCGATTTCGACGATCTCGACAGCCCGCGCCCCGGCGCGCCGGCCTTTGATGCGGTCGTCCATTTCGCGGCGATCCCCTGCATCCTGATGGTGCCCGACAACGAGACCTACCGGATCAACACGCTGTCGACCTACAACGTCATTGACGCGGCGGTGAAGCTCGGGATCAAGAAGGTGATCTTCGCCAGTTCCGAGACGACCTATGGCATCTGTTTCGCCCATCACGACCGCAAGCCGCTTTATGTGCCCGTCGACGAGGAACACCCGACGGTGCCCGAAGACAGCTATGCCATGTCCAAGGTCGTGAACGAGGTGACGGCCCGGTCCTTCCAGGAACGTTCGGGCATCGACATCTACGGTCTGCGCATCAACAACGTGATCGAACCCCATGAATACGCGCAGAATTTCCCTGCCTACATGGAAGATCCGGCAACGCGCCGGCGCAATATCTTCGCCTATATCGACGCGCGCGATCTGGGCCACATGGTGGACCGTTGCCTGAAGACGGACGATTTGGGCTACGAGGTGTTCAACGTGGCCAACCCCGACATGTCGGTCAACATCTCCAGCGGCGAGGTGATCGACCGGTTCTATCCGGGCGTCGAGATCCGCAAGGAGATGGGCGAGAACGAGACGTTCTATTCCATCGACAAGGCGCGCCGCATGCTGGGCTTTGATCCCAAGCATTCCTGGCGGGACGTTCTGAAGTAAGGCGGGGCCGGGTGATCCGGCCAGGGCCTCCATGACACGAGGTGCCCGGGCAATGGGGTCCGGGCTCCTGCACCGCCGGAGAACAGAAATGCAGATTGCACGTTTCGATCTGGGCGCCTTCGAGAGCGCGGATGCAGACCAAAGGGCGACCATGGCCGCCGAAGTGGACCGGATTTGCCGGGAGACGGGGTTTCTCGTGCTCGAAGGGCACGGCGTGCCCGATCGGGTGATCGCCGATATCTGGGACAGGGCTTCGGCCTTCTTTGCCCTGCCCCCGGCCGAGAAGGCGCGGGTCGCGCCGCCGAGGCCCGGTGACCCCTATGGCTGGCTTGGCCCGAAGACAGAGGCGCTGGCCAAATCCCGCGGCGAGGACACGCCCCCCGACCTGAAGGAAAGTTTCAATGGCGGCCCCGGTGCCGTGCCCGAAGGGCTCGACGATGCCGATGCTCTGGCGTTCTGCTACGCGCCCACGCCCTGGCCGGACCTGCCGGGCTTTCGCGAGGCATGGCAGGCCTATTATGCCGGGATGGAGGCTCTGGCCGCCCGCATCATGCGGGTCTTTGCCGCAGCTCTGCACCTGCCCGACGATTTCTTCGCGCCCCATATCGACGCGCCGATTTCCGCCCTGCGCGCGCTGCATTACCCGGCGACCGAAGGCGCGGCCGAACTGGGCCAGCAGAGGGCGGGCGCGCATTCGGATTACGGCTCGCTGACCATCCTTCTGCCACAGCCCGGCTCCCGCGGGCTCGAGATCGAACGTCCCGGCGGCGGCTGGGAAGAGGTGCCGGCCGAACCCGGCGCCTTCGTTATCAATATCGGCGACTTAATGGCCCGCTGGACGGCCGATCGCTGGGTCAGCACGCTGCACCGGGTCGTGGCCCGTCCCGGTCAGCCCGCGCGGCAAAGCCTTGCCTTTTTCCACCAGCCCAACTGGTTTGCCGAAATCCGCCCGCTAGACGGCTCCGATGCCTATCCGCCTGTCTTTTCCGGCCCCTACCTGATGGAGAAATTCCGCGCCACGGGCAGCTGACGACCCAGAGCGCTGCATCGGAGGCAGGGGACTTGCCATGAACTCATGACAATCTGTCTGGACCGGGCTCCGACGAAGGCTTAGGGCGAAGGCATGGCGACGATTTCGGATACCCGCATGCGCAGCCGCGCTGTCACGATGCGAGAGCATTTTCGCGCGACGCTTGTCCTTGGCCTGCCGCTTGTTGGCACCAACATTGCCGGGTTTCTCGTTCATCTGACCGACACGCTGATGCTGGGCTGGTATGACGTGACGGCATTGGCCGCGGCGACGCTGGCCACGACGTTCTGGTTCTCGCTTTTCATCCTTGGGGCAGGATTTGCCAATGCGGTCATGCCGATGGTGGCCGCCGCCGACGCCGAAGAAGACGGGATCCGCGTGCGCCGCGTCACCCGGATGGGGCTGTGGCTGTCGGTCTTCTATGCCGCGCTGGTCATTCCGATCCTGTTCTGGTCGGAGGCGATGTTCCTTGCCATCGGGCAGGAACCCGAGATCGCGGTCCTCGCGCAGCGCTACCTGCGGGTTGCGGCCTTCGGGCTGATCCCGGCACTGGCGGTCATGGTGCTGAGGTCCTTTCTGGCCGCGCTCGAGCGGACGGCCTTTCTTCTGTGGATCACGGTTCTGGCGATCGTGCTGAACGCACTCATCAATTATGCGCTGATCTTCGGCAATTTTGGTGCGCCCGAGATGGGCATAAGGGGGGCTGCCGTGGCCTCGATCCTGGTGCAAAGCATCTGGCTGGCGCTGATCGTGGGCTACGTGATGCGGGTCTTGCCGGACTACGAGCTGTTCCGCCGCTGGTGGAAAAGCGATGGCGAGGTGATGGCCCAGGTCTTTCGCCTTGGCGTGCCGATCGGACTGACGGGGCTGGCCGAAAGCGGGCTGTTTTCCGCCTCGACGGTGCTGATGGGGATGCTCGGAGAGGTGCAACTGGCCGCCCATGGCATCGCGCTTCAGGTGTCGGGGCTGATGTTCATGTTCCATCTGGGCATGAGCCAGGCGGCAACCGTGCGGGCGGGTGCCGCCTTCGGGCGCAAGGACGAAACCTCGCTGCGGCGCGCGGGCGTGGCCGCCATCGGGGCCAGCACGTTTTTCGGCTGTCTGACGGTGGTGGTCTTTCTTGTCTTTCCCGAAGAGATCTCCTCGCTCTTCATCGACCCGGCCGATCCGCTGCGCGACCAGGTCCTTGCGGTCAGCGTGACGCTGATGGCGCTGGCGGCGCTGTTTCAGCTGGTCGATGCCGCGCAGGTCATGGCCATCGGCCTGCTGCGCGGCGTGCAGGATACGGCGGTGCCGTTCTATATCGCCGTCCTCAGTTATTGGGCGATCGGCATTCCGGTCAGCTATGGGCTGGGCGTCTATTCGCCACTGGGCTTTGTGGGGATCTGGCTTGGCCTCGTCTTCGGGCTGACATTCGCGGCCGTGCTGTTGATGGTGCGGTTCTGGCGGCGCGCTGTCCGCATCTCGTGAACCTGCGCCTATTCGGCCGCGTTGCGTTCGGCGCCGGGTTGCGGGTCGCCCTTCATCAGGCGATCGGCCTTTTTCCGCACCAGCACGGTGCGCAGGTCGTGCATGGCCAGCAACAGCTTGTCCGTGACCTCCTCGAGGTCGTCGTCGTTGGCGCGCGACTGCGCCCATTGTGCCGTCAGGTTGAGGTGATCGACCGTCCGGTGGATATCCTCGATGTCGCGCCGCGCAAGGTGCGCGATGCGGTCATCCATCCACGACTTGATGACGGCGAGGTCTTCCTCGGTGAGGGTGCGGTCGCCATGGGCGTTGATCTTGCCGTTCCTGACATTCGCGACCGCGATCTGATCCATCTCGATCCGGCGTTGCCGGTTCTCGGTATCCACCCGATAGACCGCAGCCCCGTTCTCACGGATGCGGAAGTAATACTCGGGAAGGTCTGCCCCCATGCCGGTCTGTCCTTGCGCTGCCCCTTATCGATTGTCGAGGATGCTAGCGAAGCCGGACAGGACTGGGAAGAGGGGTAGACAGTTGACCAGCGGACTGATTAATTGATCACATCGGAAAGAAATGTGATTTTTATCGACATTGGGGGATAATCGATGATCAAGGCAACAGTGTTGGCGCTCGCGTGCCTGGCGCCGATGACCGCTTCGGCCGCGACGTTTCAGCTTGACGCGACGGCTGTCAACTCGCTTCACAGCGATTTCTATTTGACGTTTGACGATCTCGACAATGACGGCTTCTTCAGCATTGACGAACTGCTGACCTTCTCAGGGATTACTGTGATTTATGCCGGAAACTACATTGCCGACACGTTGTATGCGGTCGCTGATATCGGCGGGATTGCTGATGGAGGGAGTATCAATTGGCAATTTGGCGAGGCCGATGGTAGCTCATTTTCGACCGCCGCACCTGGGAATTGGACTTATTCCCTGACCGACGTCACGTCGCCTATTCCGTTGCCGGCTTCGGCGCTGCTGCTTTTCGCGGCTCTGGGCGGACTTGCGGCCGTACGCCATCGCAAAGGCGACTGATCTTACCACCTTTGACAAGGAGGTCAGGACTCTTTGGACTGAGTCCTCACTGCCTGTCGTCGGTTCGGAAAAGCATCAGTTCAAGCGGATAGGCTAGGACATACCTTCGCAGAAGCCGTGTATGCGTCGGCACGCCTCGGCAAGGGCCTCGTCTGATGTAGCGTAGCTGACCCGGAAGTTCGGGGAAAGCCCGAAGGCCGCGCCAAAGACGACCGCGACGCCCGTCTCGTCAAGAAGCGCTGTCGCGAAATCCTCGTCCGTCTCGATCTTCGTGCCGCCCGCGCTGGTCTTGCCGATCAGGCCGGTAATGTCGGGATAGACATAGAACGCGCCGTCCGGGACGGGACAGGTGATGCCCTTTGCCGCGTTCAGCATCGACACGACAAGGTCGCGCCGCCGCTGGAACAGGGCCCTGTTATCGGCCAGATAGTCCTGCGGGCCGTTCAGCGCGGCCATCGCGGCATGTTGCGAAATCGTGCAGGGATTGGATGTCGATTGCGACTGGACCTTGCGCATCGCGGCGATCAGTTCGGCCGGCCCCCCCGCATAGCCGATCCGCCAGCCCGTCATCGCATAGGCCTTGGACACGCCGTTCACCGTGAGCGTCCTGTCAAAGAGCGCGGGTTCGACCTCGGCGGGCGTGCAGAACACGAAATCGTCGAAGACGAGGTGTTCATACATGTCGTCGCTCATGACCATGACATGGGGGTGACGCATCAGCACATCGGTCAGCGCGCCGAGTTCGCCGCGCGAATAGCCCGCGCCCGACGGATTCGAAGGCGAATTGAACAGGAACCACTTGGTGCGCGGCGTGATCGCGGCCTCCAGCTGGTCGGGCGTGATCTTGAACCCGGTCTCGAGCGTGGCGGTGATCGTCACGGGCGTGCCCCCGGCCAGCAGGACCATGTCGGGATAGCTGACCCAGAAGGGCGCGGGGATGATCACCTCGTCGCCCGGATCGAGCGTTGCCACGAAGGCGTTGTAAAGCACCTGCTTGCCGCCCGTGCCCACCGTGATCTGGTCGGGCGTGTAGCGCAGCCGGTTTTCGCGGGCGAACTTGGTGCAGATCGCGGTCTTCAACTCGGGCAGGCCGTCGACGGCGGTGTATTTCGTCTTGCCCGCCTGGATCGCGGCGATGCCCGCATCCTTGATATGCTGCGGCGTGTCGAAATCCGGCTCGCCCGCGCCAAGGCCGATCACGTCCTTGCCGGCGGTGCGCAATTCGGCCGCCCGTGTCGTCACCGCGATGGTGGGCGAGGGCTTCACACGGGCGAGACTTGTCGAGATCAGGGGCATGAGCGTCGGTCTTTGACTGGAGAAACGGGCGTTGTGCTGTCATATGTCCGGGGCACGCACCGATCAAGTGATATGGAGAATGCCATGGCCGCGCAAAGCGACGATCCCCATCAGATGGAGCCCGACGCGGACTATGTCGTCGGAGAGACCGACGTGACCGGCTGGTATGCCGAAGAGGCCGCCACCCTGGGCGACCGGCTGTCGGGCGCGCGCGAGGCGGCCGGGATCAGCCGCACGGCACTGGCGCAGAAACTGGGGGTAAGCCCCGGAACCCTGCGCAAATGGGAAGACGACCTGTCGGAGCCGCGTGCCAACCGGCTTCAGATGCTGTCGGGCCTTCTGGGTGTGTCGCTGAGTTGGCTCATGACCGGGCGCGGCGAGGGACCGGAGGGCCCGGAGGATGTCGCGGCGACCCTGCCTGCGGACGTGTCCTCCGCGCTCGAGGAAATCCGCGAGATCAGGGCCCGGTTGGAGAATACGTCGAACCAGCTTGGCCGGCTGGAAAAACATCTGCGCACCTACATCCAGAGCCAGCAATGACCGAGACCCCGGAAATCCGGCTCCGCCGGCTGAAGATGCGTTCGATCCGTCGCGGGATCAAGGAAATGGACCTGATCCTGACCGATTTCACCGATCGCGAACTGGCAGGGCTCGATGCCGGGGAGCTGGACCTTTACGAGGCGCTTCTCGAAGAGAACGATCATGACATCTATGGATGGATCAGCGGGCGCGATGCCGTGCCCGAACGCTATGTGGAGCTGATCGGCCGGATCGCGCGCGGGGCCACGGGTGTGACCCGCTCCTGACAGCCCCTGCCATTTGTCTAAATTTCTTTGTTTTCAACCTGGCCCGCCCGGTTCATTCGCGGCGGGCTTAACCCGTTGTTCGGTCTTCTCCGTCACAACCATTTGCGACAAAAGGACGGAGTTCTGGACATGGTTCTTCATTCGCGGATGGACGACCCGCACCTGCAATCGCAGCAAACGGCCTTCGTTTCGGGATATCTCGAGGTGCTGACGCTGGTGGAACGGCTGCACCGGCTGCTTCTTGATGTGATCAAGGACGAATTCGAACGGGTGGGCGTGCTCGAGATCAACCCGGTTCAGGCGCTGTTGCTGTTCAATGTCGGCGACAACGAGGTCACCGCGGGGGAGCTGAAATCCCGCGGCTATTACCAGGGCTCGAATGTCAGCTACAACCTGAAGAAACTGGTCCAGATGGGATACATGCATCATCAGCGCTGCGAGATCGACCGCAGATCTGTGCGCGTGCGGCTGACCGAAAAGGGGCGGGAGGTTCGCGATATCGTGGGCGAGTTGTTCAACAATCACTCCGCGGGGCTGATCGGGCGCGGTATTCTCGACCTCGAAGGTCTCGACACGATCAACACCTCCCTGCGCCGGGTGGAGCGATACTGGAGCGATCAGATCCGCTACATTTACTGAGAGGACAGCACCGTCCCCGCCCGGATTGTCCCGGCCTCGCCCAGAACGAGGCTCGACAATTCGCGCAGCAACTTGCGCGTCATCGCGGCCTCGTAATCGGCATAGCCGAAGGCCGCCTCGACAAAGGCGCCGGGGCCGCGAATGACCTGCGCCTCGTAATAGGCGGCCAGATCGGTGACCTGGCGGTATTGCCGATCCCGGTCGAGGGCCGAATCCGCCACCACAAGCCCGTTGACCGTCACAGACCCCATGCCTGCCGGGGGCGAGGCGCCCGATGGGCGCGGCCCGCTGTTGGAGGGGCCGTCGCCCGAAAGATCAAGCGTCAGTGTCAGGCACTCGGACTGTTCGGCCAGCATGGCAAAGCCCGTCTCCATCGCCGCGCCGATGGCCGTCGTATGGCTGTCGGGGCGGCGCTGCGCCCCCGCAATCGACAGCACGACGCGGTCCAGCGTGGCGGCATCGGTGATGGCGGTGAAGGGCAGGATGACATGCTGGCTGGCCGGGCCGCTCCATTCGAAAACGGCGATCCGGACCGGCACTTCGGGCGTCGACAGCAGCGTTTCGCGCACCTCGGGATTGTCGAGAGATCGTGCAAGCCCCTCGACCTGAAGCCGGTATTCCGCCCGGTCGACCGACCCCGACACATCAAGCCCGAGTGCCAGCGCCTGTCGGCAGGCAGCGCCGGCTGCGGATGCCGAAACAAGGGCCAGCAAAAGGCCGAGGGAAACGCCCCGGATCATCCCCGCGGCCCGTGACGGCGAGGCACGGCCGGGGCCGCGCCGATCACCGTGACCCGCAATTCCGCCAGAAGCTTGCGCGTCATGGCCCGCTGGAAATCCTCGAACCCGACGGCGATCTCGACAAAGGCGCCGGCGCCGCGTATCAGCTCCTCGCGGTAATGGGGCACAAGGTCTATCCCGCCCTCATCGGTGAGGATCGCAAGCCCGTTCACCGTGACTCCGTCGAGCGGAAAGAGCGTATGCGCCCGCGCCGGGCCAAAGCCTTCGTTGTTGATCCCGTCGCCCGACACGTCGAGCGCCGCGAAATCGCAGGCGGGCGCCCGTTCGAACAGGCCCGCCGCAAAACCAAGCGCATGGCCCAGCGCGGTGGGCTGATCCGCGCGGGAGCGTCGCGACCCTTCGATCCCGCGCGCCACGGCCTCGAGGTCGCCCGCGTCGCGGATCAGCGTCCAGTCGGGGATAAGCAGGGTCTGGTGCGCCCGCCCGCTCCATTCAAAGACGTGCAGGGCGACCGGGGCAGGGCCGGCAAGGAATGCCGCCTGAACCTCCGGGTCGCGCAGCGCGGCGGCAAGGCCCTGCCGTTGGAGGCGATCCTCGGTCCTGTCGACCGATGACGAGACATCCAGCGCCAGAGCCAGCGCCAGACGGCACGCGGCCAGAGGCGCGGGCAGGATCAGCAGGCAGATCGCAAGTGCCAGGCCGAACGCCCGCGCCATCGCCCTACCAGTGGCCCGTATTCTCCATCGAGGCCCAGGGTTCGGCGGGCGGAAGGCGGTCGCCGGCCTGAAGCAGCTCGATCGAGATGTTGTCGGGAGAGCGGACAAAGGCCATGTGCCCGTCGCGCGGCGGCCGGTTGATCGTCACACCCGCATCCATCAGCTGCTGGCACGTCTCGTAGATGTTGTCGACGCTGTAGGCGAGGTGGCCGAAATGGCGGCTGTCCGAGGGCAGCCCGTCATCGCCGTCCCAGTTGTAGGTCAGCTCGACCGGGCATTCCTCCTGGCCCGGAGGCGCCATGAAGATCAGGGTGAAGCGCCCGCCCTCGCTTTCGTTGCGGCGGGTCTCCTTCAGGCCCAGAAGCTCGTAGAAGGCGATGGATTTCTCGAGATCCTTCACCCGAACCATGGTGTGCAGGTATTTGATCGGCATTGATTGCCTCCTTGCGGATTGTCTTTGGTCAGGGGGCGACTGTAGCGGCGATCTCGGCGCCGTCCACCCCTTGGGGCGATCCGGTCAGAAGGTGGAGCGGAGCCCGAGTTCCAACCCGAATTCACCAACCTCGAACCGGCTGATATTGCTGTCGGTGGTCCCGACATTCATCCGCACCAGAGGCGAGAACCCGGCAAAGCTGTAATCCGGGAAAACGGCCGTGACATTGCCGAAAAGGCGAATGTCCTCGCGGCCATCGGGCACGAGGATGAAGCCGACCACGTAATCGGGATAATCGGTATATTGCACGCCGATCGCGCCGCTCAACTCCACCGGGCCGAACTGCTCGGCCGGGGCGTAGCCCAGTTGCAGGGTATAGCTGTTGTAGCTGTCGTTGATGCTGTCGCTTTGCCGCCCGAGCCAGGACAGGGTCGCGCTGCCCTGCGACCCGTCCGGCAGGCTGGACGTGACCGATCCGGTCAGGCTCAGCACCAGATCCTCGCGCGCGAAATCATCGGCGGTAAAGCGCTGTTCGGCATAGCCCGAACCGGTGACACTCAGATCCGGGCTCAGCCGGAATGTGCGGTCGCCGCCCAGCCGCAGATAGCTGTAATCGTATTCCGCGCCCGACCAGTATCCGCCGATATCGGCATTGATCCCGAACAGCCCGTCCTCGACCGCCTGGTCATGGTTGAACGAGAATTCCAGACGCGCGGTCGAGAAATCCTCGATTTCGACACCTTCGTCCCAGATCGCCTGAAGCGAATCTCCCACCGGGATCGGCGCGCGGGCATAGACCCGCGCCGACACGGTCTGACGCGATGTGCGGGTCTCGTTGAGCCGGTAGGTCGTGCGCAGGTCGGCCTGCGCCACAAAGCCGCTCAGTGCCTGTGCCGATGCCGACAGAACGCCGACGATGGGCACCCCGTCGATATAGTTCAACTCGGACGTGGCGCCGCCATTGATGTTGGTCGACGGGGCAAAGGACAACTGAACGCTTGTCGACCAGGGGTTGATCCGGCGCACCTGCCGGGCATCGTCGGTCGTTTCGGCTACGTCTTCGGGCGTGGGCGCGACGATCAGGGCACGGCGCAACCACAACTCGGACAGGGTGAAGCGGTCTTCGTTCACGGCGGCCAGAGCGGCAAGGCGCGCCGCCTGATACCGGCGTGAATTCGGGGCGTCGCTGCGATAGATGCGTGCGGCCGTCGTGCGGGCGGTCACGAAATCGCCCATCTGGAACGCGGCCTGCGCGAGGATGGTCAGCGCCGCTTCATCGGCGGGATCGCGCTGCAACAGCGCCTCGGCCAGGGCGCGGGCCTGCGCCCACTCGCCATCCTCGAGGCTTGCCACGGCGATCTGACGCAAGCCCTCGGCATCAACCGATACAGGTTGAGCGGCCGCCATGCCGGCAGCCGCGCCAATGGTCAGGGCCAGAATCGGCCCGACAATGCCCCCAAGTTTCACGATACGCTGCTACTCGCTGTAAAGGATGAACCCACCCGTCTCCTGAACCGTGACGCTTTCCGCGCGAGGGTCATCCGCCTCCAGAACGATCACGCCCACGATCTCGTCGGCATTCTCGCCACTGATGATGGCATAATACGTCCCGTCTTCATAGATCTCGACCGATCCATCGTTCGCCACGGTGAGACTTTGCGCACCGCCCGTCATCTCGCCGTTCTCGGTCAGCGCGCCGGGACCCACCTCGAACCGCACATCGGCATCAGGGATCTCGTTGTCGCCCGACCCTGTCGGGATCGGGTTGCCGTTGATGTCGAAATAGACGCGGTCGTAGATTTCGCCGCGCACGCCGGCGCCGTCATTGAAATCGTCGAAGTCGATGGAAATGTCCATCAGGCCCGCGACATATTCCAGCTCGCCCGCATTCGTGAAGACCCGGATGCCGGCATATTCACCGGTGTAGAAGGCCTGTCCCGCAACGGGAAGGTTCACCTCGCCATTGCGCTGATAGACAAATCCGCCAAAGCCGTAATTGACGTAAGATCCGGTGCGCACGATCGCGAATTGCGACCGGGGCACGACATCGCCGTCTTCCTGGGTCATCGTGTTGCGGCTGACCCCATAGATCGCGCGGTAATCAAGCTGGTCGATCACGGCGCCGGTACCGGGGTCCGTCACTTCGGCGGGGCTTTCATAAACCGCATAGACCGTGCCATCGCTGCCCGAGGACAGGGTCGGCACGGAATCGTCGCGCGTATAGACGTTGAAGCCGTCGAAGGCGAGGTTGTCGACCTCGAAGGTGTCGTTCTCGGCATTGTAGCTGACCGAGCTGACGAAACCGCCGGTATCATCGTCCGTCTGGCCCTCGTAGCGGATGATCCCCTCCTCGGAGGTGGGGGATTCCGTGCCGGGGGGCAGGCTGTCATCGCCGCCGATCCCGATATCCTCGCCGTCATCGGTGTCGTCCCCGGTCTCGTCGCCGGTGGTCTGGTCATCGGTCGTGCCGTCGTCGAAGAACGGTTGCCCGTCGCCGCAGGCGGCAAGAAAAGCGAGGATGGAAATGGCGCCTAATGTCCGGATCATGATATGCCTCGTGCCCGCTGTTTTTCCGCAACAATCAAAGTCTGCCCCGGCCAAGTCAATCGCAAACGCGCGGGCACGGCGACATCGGGCACGATACCGTGGCGAAAGAACATGGGTGTGGCAAGAATATGGCGTTTTCCCGGCCCCCTCCCGCAAGATATAGTGGTTTCGAGTCACATGAATCGAGGAGAGAGCGATGTCCGTCACGCCCGAGCAGCAGGCCGAAATCGATGCCCTTCGGGCGCAGCCCCGCCCCACCTTGCGCGCCGTGTCCGAGGGGATGGAGGCGCATCTCTACAAGCCGATCCCGGTTCTCGACCACGGCTTCGTGCGGGTCATCGACTATATGGGCGACGACGCGGCGATCTGTCAGGCGGCGCGGGTCAGCTATGGCAAGGGCACCAAGTCGGTCCAGAACGACGAGGGGCTGATCCGCTATCTGATGCGGCACTGGCACTCGACCCCGTTCGAGATGTGCGAGGTCAAGCTGCATGTGAAACTGCCCGTCTTCGTGGCCCGCCAATGGATCCGGCACCGCACGGCGAACGTGAACGAATATTCCGCGCGCTATTCGATCCTCGACCGCGAATTCTATATCCCCGACCCGTCACAGCTGGCCGCGCAATCGGTGATCAACAACCAGGGCCGCGGCGAGGCCCTGACGGGAGAGGAGGCGGCCCGCGTTCTGGACTACCTCAAGGGCGATGCGGCGCGCTGTTACGATCATTACGAGGAAATGATCAGCCAGGAGGGCCAGCAGGGCCTTGCCCGCGAATTGGCCCGCATGAACCTGCCCGCCAACATCTATACCCAATGGTACTGGAAGGTCGATCTGCACAACCTGTTCCATTTCCTGCGGCTTCGGGCCGATGCCCACGCCCAATACGAAATCCGCGTCTATGCCGAGGCGATCTGCGAGGTCGTGCGCGACTGGGTCCCCGCCGCCTATGGCGCCTTCGAGGACTACCGCATGGGGGGGGCGACGCTGTCGGCCAAGGCGCTGGAGTGTTTGAGGCGGATGCTCAAGGGTGAGGAGGTGACGCAGGAGACATCGGGGATGTCGAAGGGCGAGTGGCGGGAGTTTCAGGGGGTGATTGGATATTCCGAAGTATAAGCGACATCATTTTGTTCCAAAGGCCATCATTAAGAGGTTCTCTGTATCTGGAAAGGTTTCGCTATATGAGACCGCAAGACTTGGTAAAAGCCCAATCGTAAATCCACGATCGATATTCGCTATAGACCATTTGTATTCTCGATGGGACGGAGAGGGGGTTAGGGACTACTCACATGAATTTTCCTTCAAGCAGGATCATGAAGATGAGATTCCGAGACGCATCGACCAGACATTAGACATCTTGACTCGTTCTGAGAGTATTCCAAGAGACCATTGCGAGTACTTCACTAACTTGACGATTCGATTGCTCCTCAGGAACCCAAAATTCATTGAATCTTTTCAAAGGAATTGGGGCTTCCGTTTGGCCAAGTGGCTGGTGAGAGCTGCAGTCAGCTTGAACCAGAAAGCCAAAGCCGCGGCTCAAAAGAGCGGTATGTCGCCTCGGGATATGGCTGAAGCCCAACTCAGAGCGATGAGCGCCACTGCTGACATAAGCAGGTTCTTGGAGATAATCCGTTCCAACTATTCGGTTCGCTTTTATGTGCCCGATGATGGTTGTCGTTCGTTCATATTGGGGAATCAGGCAGTTCTTATGCAAAGACGCAGGTGGACCCCAGCCGATCAAGTGGGAGATAGCTTTCAGGATGGCCGGTATGAATTTCACACTGTTGTTGATCCGCGATTGATGATTTCTCTCTATCCCAACGAAATCGTAGCTGGCGTTCACGTTTCTGAAATCAATGATAGTGATATTCAGAGGATCAACGGCCTCATAATAAAATACTGTGAAGAGATCTTGATAAGAGATATTTGGGATGTGGACGGTGCTTGGTATCGATTGTTTGATGGGGAAGATAGGATTAGGAAATCGAAAGGGCTATCTAAGGAGATAGATCGTGTGGAGATCTCTGTGAGGGCCTAGAAATATAAAGCGACGCATCCACTGTTGCAGGCAAGAAGAGCACGCGCAATGCGCGGCGGGCTGACGCCCTTGATTCCGCGCATGGACAACGGCTCAGCGGGGATCGTCGCGCGGGCGCGACCCTCGCCAAATTCCTGCCCAACCTCCGCGCTATCCTCCCCCCACAGGGAGGTGCCCATGTCAGGTGGTTTCAAGGCCAATGTCGCTCTGATCTTCTTCGTCGCGGCGGGGGTCGTTCTGATGGTCGTCTCGTTCGAGGGCACGCGCATGCCGAGCCTGTTTCACGAGGCCCCCAGCGCCGTGGGCGCCTTGCAGGAGAGGTTCGGGCAAATCCCCGTGGGCCTCGGCTTCATCGCGTTGGGGATTTATTCGTGGTTTTACTGGCGGGCGCGGTCCCGCTAGGCTGCCCCTATGACGCCGGAAGACAGATTGCGCGCGCGGCTGGCTGAACTGGACGCCGAAGATGCGGCCGGGGCCGAGGGGCAGCGCACGGTGGAGCTGGACCAGCAATCGGTGGGCCGGTTGTCCCGGATGGACGCGCTCCAGAACCAGGCGATGGCGCAGGCCCAGGCCCGAAGGCGCGCGGCCGAGCGGCAAAAGCTGCATGCCGCCCTCGTCCGGCTGGCCGAGGGCGAGTATGGCTTTTGCACCGAGTGCGGAGAAGAGATCGCGCCGGCCCGGCTGAATGCCGACCCCGCCATCGCGCTCTGCGCGGAGTGCATGGGCGCACGCAAAGGCCCTGTGCGGTGACAGACCAAAGAGGCGCGGGGCACGAATTTCCGTCCGCGCGGGGCGGTCACACCGGACAATCACGCCACGACGTCTTGCGCTGCCGCGCCGGTCACCGGGCGATTGGCGGAAATCCGCCAATCACAGGGGGACATCAGGGTTTGCGGAGGTTTCCGGCCATCTGTCGTCCGTCCCGGCCATCGATCAGATCGAACTCGATCGGCATGTCATCTGCAAGGCCGGTCAATCCGGCCTGTTCGACGGCGGAGATATGGACGAAAATGTCCTTTCCCCCATCCTCGGGCGCAATGAACCCGTAACCCTTTGTCGTATTGAACCATTTCACGGTGCCTTTGGGCATGACCGCAATCCTTTCTGTCTTACCCGCGCGGCCGCGGGATATTCAGGCCGGCTGGGGACAAGGATCGGGTGTCCCCGTTCACCGGCTTGCAGGTTGAAGTGTAGTCCACCATCTGCGAAAGGCGAATGACGGCCACTCACAACTGCGCCAACATTCAGCCAACGATCAAAAAGGAGGCAGAGATGCGGTTCTTCGGCTTGAAGACATGCGATACGTGTCGAAAGGCGCTCAAGGCGCTGGCAGAGGCCGGGATCACGCCCGAGGTGATCGACGTGCGGGCCGATGGTGTCGATGCGTCCGACCGTGCGGCAATGGTCGCGGCATTCGGAGACAAGGTGATCAACCGGGCCTCGACCACCTGGCGGGGCCTGTCCGAGGCCGAACGCGAGGCAGCCGCCGCCGATCTGATCGCCGCCCATCCGACCCTGATCAAGCGTCCGGTCATCGAGGTGGACGGCACATGGCACCAGGGCTGGTCAAAGACCGTCCAGGCCGAGATCCTCGGCTGAACTGACACAAGGAGAACAGGCGATGCGCAATGCGGCACTGGTTCTGGGGATCATCGCGGGCATTTTCGGGATGATCGTGGGCTTTGTCGGCTTCGGCTGGACCGAGGTCCTGCGCGCCGAACCCGACGCGGCCCGGTTTGTCGATGTGGACAATCCGGGGCTGATCCGGGCGGCCTCCATCATCGGGCCGATCACCGCGATCGCGGGCGGCGCGATGGCCAAGGTCCGCGCGCTGTGGGGCGGGATCCTGCTTCTGGTCTCGGCGGGCCTGATGTATCTGGCCTTCGGCTTCAACGTGGCGACGATGTTCCCGATCACCATGGCAGGTCTTGGCGGCCTTCTGGCGGTGGCCGCGGGCAAGCCCGACGAGCCGAAATCGCATTTCTGAGGGCGGTCAGGCTTCGGCGGGGCGAAAGGCCAGCCGGTCGAGCGAGAGAAGGCCCGCCCCCTTGAAGACGAGGATCAGCAGGCCCAAAACCCAGAAGGCGCGCTGATCGAGGATGAGCGCGCCCGAGGCCCGGTCGAACCAGCTGCCCAGCGTGGCCGCATCGACGCCGTGACCCACGATGTCGGTCAGGCTTTGCACCACGATGAAGCCGATCATGCCAAGCGCGGCAAGCCGGGTCAGAAGCCCCACGAGGATGAGCAGGGGCAGGATGAACTCGGCCAGTGTGCCGGCCACCACGACGGCCCAGTGATAGACGCCGAACTGGCTCACGTCATAGCCCACCGCCTCGAATCCGCGGGGAAAGATCTGGATATAGGCGCCCGCATCGGGCCGCAGGATGCCGAAAAGACCGGGCCCCAGCTTTGTCGCGGCAGACCCCCAGAAATACATCAGAAGGACACCGGCGAAGACAAGGCGCGCCAGAAGCGGCAGAAGCGCATCGCCGGTCCGGTCGAGCCGGGCGGCAAGGCTGTTGAGAAGCGGCATCATGCTGGGGCCTTTCGGATTTGGAATTGTCAGTCTGGAAGGTCGATGGCGACGATTGCCCGGTGCGACAGCAAGAGCCCGAGAAGCGCGGACAGGTCGAACCCGTCCCCCGCCGCATCAATCGCGTCGCCAAGGGGCGCGTTCCGGGCAAGTGCCGCGATCACCCCGGCGGCACCCGGTCCGGGATCAACCGCCACAGGGTCGAAGTCCGGGCGCAGGACAAGGGCGACCTGGGCGCCGGGTCGCGGTCTGACCTCGGCGGCGCCGGAATTCGCGCGCCAGATATCGAGGATCGGAAAGGCAGAGGTAACCAGCCCCACAGCCGGCGCCAGCCCTAGACGGATATCGCCCAGCTTTTCGGGCGGGATCGCGGCCAGACCGGCGGGGTCGATGGGGGCGGCATCCCCGGCGTGATAGGCGTGGCGCAGCGCAAGTTCGAGCCGGGCGATATCGGGCAGGTAGGGCAGGCCGCTTGCGGGGCCAAAGCCCTCAAGGAAGCCGGGCATCTCGGCGCCATATTGCATCATCAGGGGCGACCGGGGCGGATGGGCGCGCAGAAAGACCCCTGCCATCGCCTTGAAGAATGCGTCTCCCACCAGCTTGCGGATGACGGGAAAGCCCGTTTCGAGCGCCTCGGTCAGGCTGACGGCCACGTTGTTGCGGTAGACGTCGAACCGCTTGCCGGCCGCGCGGCCCGCGCCATCGGTCAGGCCGGCGGGCACGGGGTGCTGCGCATCGAACAGGGCGGCGGTGAATTCGGTCTGGGCGGGGGTCATGGAACGAGGGCCCCAAGGGCCGCGCGCGCGCGGTCTGCCTCGGCCTCGAGCACGGGCCAGTCGGGCACGTCGGTGTCCCATTCGATAAGGACAGGTCGCGGCCCCGAAAAGGAGAGCGTGTGGTCGAGCAGGGCCCAGACCGGATCCACCACCTCGCGTCCATGGCTGTCGATCAGAAGCGGCGCGCCGTGTTCATCCTCGTCCTCGTCATGGCCGCCAAGATGGATTTCGCCCACGCGGTCAAGGGGATAGTCCTCGATATAGGCGCGCGGAGCGTAGCCCAGATTGGTGGCCGAGACGAAGACGTTGTTCACGTCGAGAAGCAGCCCGCAGCCTGTCCTTTCCGACACGGCGCGCAGGAATTCGGTCTCGGTCATGTCGCTGGCCTCGAAGGCCAGGTAGGAAGACGGGTTCTCGAGCAGCATCTTGCGACCGATGGCGTCGTGCAATTCGTCGATATGGTCGCACACGCGGGTCAGCGTCGCGGCGTTGTAGGGCAGGGGCAGCAGGTCGTTCAGGAAATGGCTGTCATGGGTCGACCAGGCCAGATGTTCGGAAAAGCTGGCGGGGCTCAGCCAGTCGACCAGATGGGCGAGGCGGGCAAGGTGGTCCGGGTCAAGACGGCCTTCGCCGCCGATCGACAGGCCCACGCCGTGCACCGATACCGGGAATCGTTCGGCAAGGTGGCGCAGCTGGGCCAGGGGCCGCCCACCCTGGCCCATGTAGTTTTCGGCATGGACTTCGAGCCAGCCCACGCAGCCCGGTTCCGAGATCAGGTCGCGATAATGCTGGGGCTTGTAGCCCACGCCGGGGCGGTTGGGCAGTAAAGATCCGTGAGTGGTGGCGTCAAGCATGTCGGGTCCGTCTTCGTCAGGGGCAGGCAGGGCGGGCCGAGGCCCGCCCTGTGCGGTGTTCAGGCGGGAAATCAGCCCGGAATGTCGCGATCCAGCTCTTCGAGGGAGCCCATCCGCTCCACGCCGTCGGCGGCATCGGTGATGGTCATCTCTTCGCAGGTGCCGGCGGGCACCAGCGTCCAGGCATTGCCCTGGTAGTCGACGGTCGAGGTGCCGGCGCAGGTCGTGCCGGGGCCGGCGGCGCAGTCGTTCTCGCCGGCAAGGCTGACGCCGAAGCACTTTTCCTGCTCCTGAGCGGAGGCTGTGTGGGCAAACCCGCTCAGCGCGGTGGCGACGGAGGCGGCGATCACGAGGGTCTTGGAGGTATGAGACATGAGGTTTCCTTCAGGTTGCACATTCAGGTCAGCACCCGCAGCGGGGCGACAAGGCCAGATTGCGTTCGCAATGCCGCCCGATCCACTCACAGGGCCGTGCATCACGGCCGCGTTAGAATGTCGCAGCTTCCGTGAGCCGTGCGGGTCCGCCGCAATGCGGCAAGCGGTTGAAAACTCTTGCTTCGAAGGAAGGGGATGTAACGAATGACCGGCATTCGCGCCCGGTTTGTTACAGCGCGCAGCCCGACGGGGGCCGCCGCGTTGGAGGCCGGGGCGCATTGTTACAGCGCCCCGGCCCGATGGTTCAGTCGCGCAGGTCGGGGGGCGTCGCTTCTGCGGCCAGTTCGGCCACCACGTCATCCAGCGCGGCGACGCGGGTTTCCTTCTCGCCCAGCCGGCGCAGGGTCACCGTGCGTTCCTCGACCTCGCGCGCGCCGATGGCCAGGATCACCGGCACCTTGCCCACGGAATGCTCGCGCACCTTGTAGTTGATCTTTTCGTTGCGCAGGTCGGTTTCGGCGCGGATCCCGGCCTTGGTCAGCGCGGCGGCCACCTCGCGGCAATACTCGTCCGCGTCCGACACGATGGAGGCGACGACCACCTGACGCGGGGCAAGCCAGAAGGGGAGCTTGCCGGCATGTTCCTCGACCAGGATACCGATGAAGCGCTCGAACGAGCCCAGCGTCGCGCGGTGCAGCATGACGGGGCGGTGCTTGGCGCCGTCGGGGCCGATATAGGTGGCGTCGAGCCGTTCGGGCAGGACGAAATCCACCTGCAACGTGCCGCATTGCCAGTCGCGCCCGATCGCATCGGTCAGCACGAATTCCAGCTTGGGGCCATAGAACGCGCCTTCGCCCGGGTTCATTCCCGGTTCGATCCCCGCCGCGCGGGTCGCATCCAGAAGCGCCTTTTCCGACTTGTCCCAGACATCGTCCTCGCCGGCCCGCGTCTCGGGCCGGTCCGAGAACAGGACCTTGAAGTCGGAAAAACCCAGATCGCGGTAAATTGCGGAAAGAAACGCGATGAAGATGCCGGTTTCTTCCTCGATCTGGTCTTCGGTGCAGAAGATATGCGCGTCATCCTGCGTGAAGCCGCGCACCCGCATGATGCCATGCAGCGCGCCCGACGGCTCATAGCGGTTGCACGACCCGAATTCGGCCATGCGCAGGGGCAGGTCGCGATAGGACTTCAGGCCCTGATTGTAGACCTGCACATGGCAGGGGCAGTTCATCGGCTTGAGCGCGTTGACCGCCTTTTCGCGGGCATGATCCTCGTCGACCTCGACGATGAACATATGCTCCTGATACTTGTCCCAGTGGCCCGACGCCTCCCACAGCTTGCGGTCGACGACCTGTGGGGTGTTCACCTCCACATAGCCGCCCGCGCGCTGCCGGCGGCGCATGTAATCCTGAAGCGTGGTGTAGATCGACCAGCCGTTCGGGTGCCAGAATACCTGGCCCGGCGCCTCTTCCTGCATGTGAAACAGGTCCATCTCGCGGCCGAGGCGGCGATGATCGCGCTTTTCGGCCTCTTCGAGGAAGGTCAGGTAATCCTTGAGTTGCTGGCGGTTCTGGAACGCCACACCATAGATGCGCTGAAGCTGCGCACGGCTTGAATCGCCGCGCCAATAGGCGCCGGCGATGGACATCAGTTTCCAGCTGTCTCCCGGCACCTGGCCGGTATGCTGCAGATGCGGGCCCCGGCACAGATCCTGCCAGTCCCCGTGCCAATACATGCGCAGGGGCTCGTCGCCCGGAATGCTGTCGATCAGCTCGACCTTGTAGGGCTCGCCGCGCTCCTTGTAATGGGCGATGGCCTTGTCACGGTCCCACACCTCGGTGCGCACGTCGTCGCGGGCGTTGATGATCTCCTTCATCTTCTTTTCGATGAGGGCGAGGTCTTCGGGAACGAAGGGGTCCTTGCGGTCGAAATCGTAATACCAGCCGTTCTGGATGACGGGGCCGATGGTGACCTGCGTCTCGGGCCAGATCTCCTGCACGGCGCGGGCCATGATATGGGCAAGGTCATGGCGGATCAGCTCAAGCGCGGGGGCCTCGTCCTTCATGGTGTTGATGGCGATGGCGGCATCGGCCCCGATCGGCCATTGCAGATCCCAGTGCTTGCCATCGACGGTGGCGGAAATCGCCTTCTTGGCCAGCGAGGTCGAGATGTCGGCAGCCACCTCGGCAGGCGTCACGCCGGCCTCGTAGTGACGCGAATTGCCATCGGGAAAGGTCAGGGAAATCTGGGTCATGCCCATGCTCCTCGTCGGTTTGGCGCCCACGGAACGCCCGGTTGCGGGTTATGTGTGGCGGTCATATGCCGCCCCCAGAGCGCCCTGTCAACGGGCAGGCCTGCCCGGCTCAGCCCTGTTCGCGCAGGGCAAGCGGACCGGGGGTTTCGCGGATCGGCATGTGGATCAGAGTGGCCAGAAGCCCCAGCGCGATGGCGGCCCACCACATCGGCTCGTAGCTGCCGGTCGCGTCATGGATGCGCCCGCCAAGCCACGCCCCGATGAAGCCGCCCATCTGGTGGCTGAGAAAGACAAGCCCGGCCAGGGTGGCCAGAAACCGCAAGCCTTGGGTCTGCGCCACCAGCCCGGTCGTGGGCGGCACCGTCGACAGCCACAAAAGGCCCATCAGCGCCGAAAAGGCCACAAGGCTGGTGACCGACAGCGGCACCAGAAGGAAGGTCAGGATCACCACCGCGCGTGCGGCATAGATCAGCGACAGCAGCTTGCGTTTCGAAAAGACCTGCCCAGACCAGCCCGCGCCGAAGGAGCCGATGATGTTGAACAGCCCGATCAGACCCAGCGACAGGGCACCCGCCACCGGGGCCAGACCTTCATCCGCGATATAGGCGGGCAGGTGGGTCTGGATGAACGAGACGTGAAAGCCGCAGACGAAAAACCCGAAGAACAAGAGCACATAGGATCTGTCGGAAAAGGCCAGACGGATCGCGGGGCCGAACCCGTCGCCCGGACCGCCGCCCACGGTGGGTCGCGACACCCGCGCGATGAAGACCAGCGCCGGCAGAACGATCAGATAGCTGGCCGAGATCACGAGGATCGCGTTCTGCCAGCCGATGGAGCCCTGAAGCATGGTCAGCACGGGTGCCGCGGCGAACATCCCCGTCGAGGCTGCGGCCGTCCCGAGGCCTAGGATGAAACTCCGCCGCTGCGGCGGCACCACCTTGCCCAGTGCCACGATCACCACCTGGAACGAGCAGGCGCCCGTTCCGATCCCGACGATCGCGCCCGCAAGGACAAAGATTTCCGGGTCGAGGACCACGCCGCGCAGCAGGAACCCCAGCCCCGAAACGATGGCCCCGATCCCGAGGATCCGCGCCGCCCCGAACCGGTCGGCGACCATCCCCGCAAGGGGCTGGGTGATCCCCCAGAACAGCGCCTGAAGCGCCAGGGACAGCGAAAACACCTCCCTTGACCAACCCAGATCCTCGGACATGGGCCGCAGGAACACGCCGAATGTCGCGGCAAAGCCAAAGCTGATGAAGGCCACTATGCAGCCTGCGACAATGGCCGCGGTAATGGCGGGATCAACTGCATCTGGTTTGGTTTCGCCGGACATTCTGGTGCCTTGCCTGACTGGATCTGCTGGCAAGCTAGCGTCCGATCAAAGGGTGCACAAAGGGAAACCTTCCTTTGCCCGGTGGGCAGGTGCGGTGGCGGGCGCAACGGCCCGCTCCGCGCCCGCGCCTTAGTCCTGTTCGGCCCAGAGATGGTCGCCGCCGAATTGAGCCGCCTCGCCGGTCTCGAGCCATGTCTTGAGCCCGGCCAGCGTCCGTTCCCAGCCATCCGCGGTTCCGCCAGAAGGGTCATGCGCAAGCCCGTGATGCTCGACCGTCAGGCGGCAATAGTCTCCCTGGCGTTCGATCAGGTAGATCACCTTCGACGGCGGCGTATCGTCCCATTTCGGCTCGAAGGTCGTCACGAGGCGGCCGAACGGGTCGGCCTCCAGTTCGCGGGCATGCATCGTCTCCATGCCGTCGGGCGTCGCGTAGATCGTGAGGTCCCCGTCCCGGGTGATGGTCTGGCCCAGAAAGTCGTAGCGCATCTGCGCCTCGGGAGTGCGCAGAGCCTCCCACAGCGCCTCGGGCGTGCAGCGGATATAGGTGGACAGGACATAATCTGGTTTGTCGGTCATGGTCTTGCTCTCCAATCGGGCCTTCAGCGCCGAGATGATCTGCGCCTGCGGTTTGAGAAACGGGTCGATCCAGCGATCGACCATCTCCTGCAAGGGCAGGGGATTGAGGTAATGGTGCTTGAACCGCCCCGCCTTGCGCGGGACGATGAGATGGGCGTCTTCGAGGACCTTGAGGTGTTTCATGACACCGAAGCGGGTCATGTCGAGATGTTCTTGAAGCTGGGACAGCGTCTGACCGTCCCGTGCCCGCAGAATATCGAGAAGCTGGCGGCGGGCGGGGTCGTTCAAGGCTTTGAAGATCCGGTCCATGAGTGGCTTATAGGTGATTCTATGGTCACGTGACAATAGGGTCACCTGATGAATGGTCCTGCGCCCCCGGACATCGGAACCGGGGATTGTGCCCCGTGGCCCGGCGGGGCAAAATGCGGACATTCCCCCACGAAAGGCGAATTCATGGCAGAGCCGCGATTTATCGACACTCCGCAAGGCCGCAGGCTGGCCCATCACAAGACCGAAGGAAGCGGGCCGACCGTGATCTTTTGCGGCGGCTTCAAATCCGACATGGAAGGGACGAAGGCGCTGCATCTGGAGGGTTGGGCCCGGCGATCCGGCCGCGCCTTCATCCGGTTCGACTATTCCGGGCATGGCATCTCGGAGGGCGCCTTCGAGGAGGGGGCCATCGGCGACTGGTTCGAGGACGCGCAGGCGGTTCTCGGTCTGGCGGAGGGCCGGGTTATCCTTGTGGGGTCGTCCATGGGCGGCTGGATTTCCCTTCTGCTGGCGCGCGCCATGCCCGACCGGGTCGCGGGGCTCCTCACCATCGCGGCGGCCCCCGATTTCACCGAAGACGGCATGTGGGCGGGATTTTCGGACGATCAGCGCGCGGCGCTGGAGGCCGAGGGCCGTGTGGCCCTGCCATCGGACTATGGCGAGCCCTACATCATCACCCGCCGCCTGATCGAGGAAGGGCGCAGCCGGCTTGTCCTGCGCGACCCTCTCGACCTGCCGTTCCCGGTCAGGTTCCTGCAAGGGACGGCCGATGCGGATGTGGACATGTCGGTCGCGCTCCGCCTGCTGGATCATGCGACGGGGCCCGACATGCGCCTGACGCTGGTCGATGGCGCCGATCACCGGTTTTCCGATCCCGACTGCCTGGCGCTGATCGAGGCCTCGGTCGAAGAGGTGATCGCGCGGGTGCCGTGACGCGACGTTTCTCTCTTCTTTTCGGGAGGGGGATGGGTAAGCATGACCCCACATCCGCGAGCAGGGGGCGTGAATGGCGTTGTCGTTGAAGGAAAAGGCCGGCTGGGGGCTGGCCGATTTGGGGATCGTCATCTTCGTTGTGGTCAAGCAACTTCTGGTGCTGGCCTTCCTGACCTCGATCCTCGGTGTGCCGGTGGCCATTGCCGGGGCCGTCACGACATTCGTCCTGATCTTCGACGTGATGACCGATCCCCTGATCGGTTACCTCAGCGACCGGACCCAAAGCCGCTGGGGCCGGCGCGCGCCCTGGATGGCCGCTGGCGCCGTGCTGCTGGCCGCCGGCATGGTGGCGCTTTTTTCCGTGCCCGACGGGTTGGGGCGCTGGGCCAATATCGGCTGGGTGACGGGGTTTTTCGTGCTTGCCACGATCGGCTTTACCATGGTTGCCGTTCCCTATGGCGCGATGGCCGGCGAGATGACCCGCGATCCGCGCGAGCGGTCGGCCATGATGGGCTGGCGCATGGTCTTTGCCAGCGTGGGCATCCTCGTGGGGGGCGCGGTCATCCCGGGCCTTGCGGCATCGCTGGGATACTCCCGGGCCGCGCTCATCGTGTCGCCACTGATCGTGGGGGCGGTGTGGCTGTCGCTCTGGCTGACGCGCGACACGCCCCGGATCGCGCAGCCCTCCTCGCTTGCGCCCCTGGGAATGGCGCGGATGGTGATGGGCAACCGGCCCTTCATGATCCTTGTCCTGCTGTATGGCGTGATGACGTTGGCGATCGCGCTGATCACGGCGGGCCTGCCCTTCGCGGCGATCTATCTGATCGTCGATTCGGGCGAGACCGCGCTGTCGGGTGCGGCGGCGGCGCTCACGACCCTGTCGCTTATGTTCGCGGCCTTTGTCGTAGGCTCGATCCTCAGTCAGGCCGTCTGGGTCCTTGTCTCGCGGCTCATGACCAAGACGGGGGCCCTGATCCTCGGGCTGGTCTTCTATGTCGGGCTCTTGTGGACGCTCTATCAAAACCTGCCATCGGTCGACGTGACGCTGATCGCGGGGCTGTTCGTTCTGGGCGGCATGGCCAACGGCGCCTATCAGCAGATCCCCTGGGCCATGTATCCCGACCTCATGGACGTGACCCGTGCCGAGACGGGCGAGGCGATCGAAGGCGCCTTCAGCGCGTTGTGGCTGTTCGGGCAAAAGGTCGCCAACGCGCTGGCGCCCCTGATCCTGGGGGCGATCCTCGCGATCTGGGGCTGGGTCGAGACGACCGAAGGCGTCATCACCCAGACCGACGAGGCGGTGGGCGCGCTCCGGGTGTCGATCACGCTGGTTCCGGCCGGGATTCTGTCGCTGGCGATCCTGGGTCTGCTGGCGGTCTATCTGCCGGCCCTGCGGGGGGCACGCCGCCATGCCCCTGCCTGAGATCGAGGGCCTCGACGACTGGCTGGCCGAACGCGAGGTGGCGGTGCCGTCCCTGCGCCCCGGCTGCGCCAAGCGGATCGACTGGCCCGAAGGCCGCGTCGCGCGCGGGGCCCATTCGGTCGTCTATGTTCACGGCTTTTCCGCAAGCCCGAGGGAATTGTCACCGGTCCCCGAACAGGTGGCGGCCGCACTGGGCGCCCCGTTTCACGCCACGCGGCTGACCGGGCACGGACGCGACGGCCCGGCCATGGCCGAGGCCACGTTCGAGGCCTGGATTCGCGATGTGGCCGAGGCCTTCGAGATCGGCGCGGTCATCGGCGAGAAGGTCATCGTCATGGGCTGTTCGACCGGCTGCACCCTGATCACTCTGGCGCTGTTGCGCGGGATGGGGGCGGCGGGCACCGTGATGGTGTCGCCCAATTTCGGGCTGGCCAACCGCCGGATGCAACGCCTGATGGAACTGCCCGGTGCCGCGAGCTGGGCGCCCTGGTTCCTGGGAAGTGAACGGGCGTTCGAACCCGCCTCCGAGGCCCATGCCGCCCATTGGACCACGCGCTATCCCTCGCGCGCCCTGTTCCCGATGCTGCACGCGGTCAAGGCGGTGCGCCGCGCCGATCTGTCAAGGATATCGGTGCCCGCGCTTGTGGCACTCAATGCGGGCGACCAGGTGATCGACCCGCGCGAGGTGCGCCGCGTGATGGGGCGCTGGGGCGGGCCGGCCGATCTTCACGATGTCCGCCTCGGCCCCGGCGAGGGCGACCCGTCCGGGCACCTGATCATGGGCGATGTCTTCAGCCCCGGCCAGAATGCGCCCATGCTGGACCGGACCCTGCGCTGGGCGCGCGAGCACGGGATCGCCTGACCGAGCGGGCCTGCGCCGCCATCCTTCCGCGCCATGGGCGGAGCCGTGCCGGCGCCGGGGAACCCGGTTGACCTCGGGCATTGCGGTGGGTCAAGTGCGCGCATGGCGGCAGCCGGGGGAGGTGCAACGAATGGGTGCGGGGCAGACATGAGCGAACCACTTGTCCTGCTGCCCGGGTTCATGAGCGACAGCCGGCTTTACGAAGACCAGATGGCCGATCTGGGCCGGGATTTCGTCATCGTGACCGCGCCGGTCTGGAATGGCGAACGGATCGAGGAGATCGCCTCGAACCTTCTGTCTCAACTGCCGACCAAATTTGCGCTGGCCGGGCATTCCTTCGGCGGCATGGTCGCGATGGAGATCGCCCGGCGCGCGCCGGACCGTGTCACGCGCCTTGCCCTGTTGAATGTCACGCCCTTGCCCGAGACACCCGATTTCGCGGCCCTGCGCGAGCCGCGTCTTGTAGGCGCCCGGTCCGGCCGGCTGGCCGAGATCATGGCCGAGGAGATCCCGGCCTCGGCGCTGGCGCCAGGGGCAGGGCGGGGCCAGGTGCGCGCCCGCATGCTCGAGATGGCGGAGACCCTCGGCCCCGAGGCGTTCTATTGCCAGACCCGGGCGATCCAGCGCCGCCGCGATCAGCAATCGACCTTGCGCAAGATGACCCAGCCCATGCTGATCCTGTGCGGTGCCTATGACACGATCTATCCGGTCAAGCGGCATGAATTCCTGTCGGAGCTTATCCCCTATTCGAAACTCAGGGTGATCGAGACGGCGGGCCACCTTCCCACGCTCGAGGCGCCGCGCGACGTGACGCGCGCCCTGCGCGACTGGATGAACCAGCCGCTTGTCCTGCGCTAGGCCGCGGCCTTTCGGTTCTCAGATCGGCAGGGATTCGGCGTCGTCGCCCGGGGCGCGTTCGGTCTTGGTGTCGACGTGGGCCGCCTTCGTGACGCGCTTCTTCCGGGGCTTCACCTCTTCGGGTGAATTCTCGTCGATGAAATCCAGGACCAGCGGGCGGATGTTGTTGCGCCAGGATTTCCCGGCGAAGATCCCGTAATGACCGGCCCCGCGTTCCAGATGGCTCGCCTTCTTGGATTTCGGAAGTCCCGTCAGCAGCCCCAATGCCGCAAGGCATTGCCCGGGTGCCGAAATGTCGTCATCCTCGCCCTCGACGACCTTGACCGCGACGGTCGTGATCTTCGAGAAATCGACCTTGTGCCCGTCGACGACAAAATCGTTGCGGGCGATTTCGCGGCCCTTGAAGATGCGTTCGACCGTCGAAAGGTAGAATTCGGCCGTCATGTCCATCACGGCCAGATATTCGTCATAGAAGGCGTTGTGCTTGTCGTGTTCGCCCGCCTCCCCCTTGGCCACGCGGATGATCTGGTTCTGGAAGGCCTCGGCATGGGTGCCCGCATTCATCGAGATGAAGGAGGCCAGTTGCAGAAGCCCCGGATAGACCATCCGGCCGACCCCGGCATATTTGTAGCCCACGCGCTGGATCATCGTCTCTTCCAGCTGGCCCATGGTCACGGTGCGGCCGAAATCGGTCACGTCCGTATGGTTGGCCTCGGGATCGACCGGCCCGCCGATCAGGGTCAGGCTGCGCGGCTGCGCGCCGGGGTCCAGCTCGGCCAGATAGGCGGTGGCGGCCAGCGCCAGCGGCACCGGCTGACAGACCGCGATCACATGGGTATCGGGGCCCAGGTGACGCATGAATTCCATCAGGTAGAGGGTGTAATCCTCGACGTCGAATTTTCCCGCACTGACCGGAATGTCACGCGCATTGTGCCAATCCGTCACGAAGACTTCGCAATCGGGGAGCAGGGAGATTACAGTCTTGCGAAGGAGGGTTGCGTAATGGCCCGACATCGGAGCCACCAGAAGAACCCGGCGCTTGCGCGGCGCCCGGCCCGGCACCTTGAAATGAATGAGGTCGCCGAACGGACGCTCGACCAGCTTCATCACGCGCACCGGATGGTCGCGTCCATCCTCGGTGGTGACGGTCGGAATGTCCCAGTCGGGCTTGGCCACCATGCGGGCGAAACTGCGCTCCGTCACCTCGCCCCAGGCCTTGACCAGTTCGATCATCGGATTGGCTGTCATCGCCATGGCAGGATAGGCGCCAAAGGCCCGCGCGGTTGCACCGATCCATTGATTGGTGTTGCGCAAACTCTCCATCAGATCGTAGGAAAGCATGTATCTCACGGCTCGACCTCCAGCTCTTGCGGCCACTTTTCAAAGGTCCGGTCAGGCAGGAACGCGCGGCCCGGGTTGAAAATGCTGCACCTGCAAAGTAGGGCCAAACTGCCGTTAACACAATAAAGGATTTTTCGATGCCCCGTGAAAAGACTGGTGACGAGACAGAGACCAAGGCCGCGTCACTGGCGAAATTCGAAGAGAATATGGGGCGGATCGAGGAACTTACCGAACGGCTTCTGAACGCGATGGCGACCCGGCGAGAGGTGCGGCCCGAACTGCAGGGCCCGTCGCAGGATCTCTACATGAAGGCGGGCGCGGCCTACATGGCCGAGATGATGAACAACCCCGCAAGAATGATCGAACATCAGGTCGAATACTGGGGCAAGACGCTGCGCCATTACGTGGAGGCACAGCAGGCCTTCGTCGAGCATGGGTTCGCGGCCCCGAAGGACGAGACAGGCGGTGACAAGCGGTTTTCAAACCCGCTGTGGAAGACCAATCCCTATTTCAACTTCGTCAAGCAGCAATACCTGATGAATGCCGAGGCCGTCGAAAGGGCGGTTTCCGCGATCGAGGGGCTGGACGAGCACGAACGCCAGCGGATCGAGTATTTCTCGCGCCAGATCGTGGACCTGTTCAGCCCGACGAATTTCCTTGCCACGAACCCCGATGCCCTCGAGCGCGCGATCGAGACAGAGGGCGAAAGTCTGGTCAAGGGGCTGGAAAACCTGATCCACGACCTTGAATCCCACGACGGAAACCTTGTCGTCACGCTGGCCGACAAGGATGCCTTCCGGGTGGGCGAAAACATCGCGACGGCACCGGGCGAGGTGGTCTATCGCAACCACATGTTCGAACTGATCCAATATGCGCCCGCCACCGAAAAGGTGCACGAGATCCCGCTGGTGATCTTTCCGCCCTGGATCAACAAGTTCTACATCCTCGACCTCAAGCCGCAGAACAGCTTTATCCGCTGGGTGGTCGAGCAGGGCTATACCGTCTTTGTCGTCAGCTGGGTCAACCCCGATGCCGGCTACCGCGACGTGGGCATGAGCGACTATTTCGAAGACGGATACCTAAAGGCCATCGCCACCGCGAAGGACATCTGCGGCACCGAAACCGTCAATGCGATCGGCTATTGCATCGCGGGCACCACGCTGTCGCTGACATTGGCGCGGATGGCGCAGCTGGGCGACAGCTCTGTCGGGTCGGCCACCTTCTTTACCACGCTGACCGATTTTTCCGACCCGGGCGAGGTTGGTGTCTTTCTTGACGACGATTTCGTCGACGGGCTGGAGGCCGAGGTCGCCGAGACGGGCATTCTCGACAGTTTCTACATGGCGCGAACCTTTTCCTACCTGCGCTCGAACGACCTGATCTATGGCCCGGCCATCAAGAGTTACATGATGGGGCAGGCGCCGCCGGCCTTCGACCTGCTCTACTGGAACGGCGACGGCACCAACCTGCCCGGAAAGATGAGCGTCGAATATCTGCGCGGCCTGTGCCAGGGCAACCGCTTCGCGCAGGACGGCTTCGAGATCGCAGGCGGCACGGTGCGCCTGTCCGAGGTCATGGTGCCGCTTTGCGCCGTGGCCTGCGAGACCGACCACATCGCGCCCTGGAAGGCGAGTTATGCGGGCATTCGGCAGATGGGATCGGCCGACAAGACCTTCATCCTGTCCGAAAGCGGCCATATCGCGGGGATCGTCAATCCGCCGAGCCGCAACAAGTATGGCCACTGGACGAATGAGGATCTGACCCTCCCGGCCGACGAATGGCAAACCGCCGCCGAAAAACATACCGGGTCGTGGTGGCCCCGGTGGGCGGCCTGGCTTGCCCCGAAATCCGGCAAGATGGTCCCGGCGCGCACGCCCGGGTCGGACCGGCACCCCCCGCTTGCCCCGGCTCCGGGCACCTATGTGACCGCGATTCCGGACGTTTGAGAACCGCCTTGCTGCGCCTTCGGCAAAAAAATGCTGCAGTGCAGAAAAATGTCTTGATTTGCTGCGGTGCAGCATCCATATTCGGTTCAGGATTTAGAAAACGGGGCCCAATGGCCCGTCCGAGACCCGAAAGGTGAATGATATGGCGACGAAAGCGAAAGCCCAAGACTACACGTCGATGATGAAGGACATGATGTCTGCATTTCCGATGGACATGAAACCCTTCGAAGACATGATGAAGAGCCAGACCGCGATGGCCGAGAAGATGTCCGGTGTTGCCCTCGAGGCCGCCCAGAAGTCGACCGACCTCTCCTCCAAGTGGGCGCTCGACACGCTGTCCAAGATGGAAGTGATGACCAAGGTCAAGGAAGAGCCGTCCGACTATGCCAAGTCGATGACCGACTTCATGCAGTCGACCGCCGAATCCACCACCGAGCACATGGCCGCCTTCGCCGAGATCGCGAAGAAGGTCCAGACCGAGACGATGGAACTGATGCTGGCCGCCGGCAAGGACGCCACCGCCGACATGACCGAAGCCGCCAAGAAGGCGACCACGGAAATGACCGAAGCCGCCAAGAAGGCCACCGCGAAGTAACAGGACGACCGGCCGGGGCTCTCCCTCCCGCGGCCGGTTCGTAAGGCGGATGCACCGTCCTCCTCCCTCAAGGTGCATCCCCTCCCCGAAAGGGCGAGCCTCCGGGCCCGCCCTTTTTTCATGCCCGCATCGCGGCCCTTTCCTTTTACCGGAATGGCGCCTAGGCTTCTCTGCGCTGCAACATCGAAGGGAGTGCCCGGTTCATGGCCGACACAGCCAAGCCGCTCTTGATCAAGCGCTACGCCAGTCGGCGACTCTACAACACCGAAACAAGCGACTACGTCACGCTTGAGGATATCGCGAGCTTCATCCGCGACGGCCGCGAGGTCCAGATCGTCGATCTCAAGTCCGGAGACGACCTGACCCGGCAATACCTGCTCCAGATCATCGCAGAACATGAAAGCCGGGGCGAAAGCGTCCTCCCGGTCGACGTTCTCACCGATCTTGTGCGCAGCTATACCAGCCAGGCCGCAAGCGTCGTTCCTCAATTTCTCGCGGCGTCCTTCGACATGCTGCGCGAGGGGCAGTCCAAGGCGATGGAGACCATGACAAAGGCCAACCCGATGGCATCCATGCCCGGGTTCGAAGCGATGCGCGCCCAGCAGGAGGCGTTCTTTCAGGCGATGATGGGCGGGGCCGATGCGGCTTCGGGAAAATCCTCTGCGGATGAGACTGACCAGGCAAAGGACGCCGAACTGGACGAACTGAAGCGACAGCTCGCGGAGATGCAGGAAAAGCTGTCGAAGATCGACAAATAGCGCCCGAGGCCAACAAAATTGGACAATTTTGTTGGCCCCCAAAATTATTGAATTTTGGGTCAGACGATTTGCTGCACGGGTCCGGGATCGCAGACGATCACGAAATGCGCCCGCGTCCGGATCAGGCGGAAATTGCGTCGTCTGACCTCCGATATCAGGGCCGCGCGGCCCACTTCGCGTTCCACATCCGCGATCTGGCGGCGGATCACGCCGCCCGTTTCCGCGGCGCGGGACTTGAACACCTGATCGAGCCATTCCTGGCCGCGTGCCGGTCTGCGAGACATCCTATCCATGACCCGATGGTGCGGGCATCATGGTTAAAGGTTGCTTAACCGACCTCTGCGAAAACGCGGTCGAGCGCGTGATCGAGCTTGTCGAACATCTCGTCCATCTGGGCTTCGGTCATGATGAAGGGCGGGCACAGCACGACCGCCTGTCCAAGGGGCCGGCAGATCAGCCCGGCATCGGTGCAGGCATTGGCGATCCGTTCCGAAACCGACAGCGCAGCGGGGAAGGGCGTCTTCGTCGCCTTGTCGGCCACCGCCTCGACCGCGCCCATCAGCCCCTTGCCGCGCCACTCCCCGATATTGGGCTTTTCGGCCAGTCGCGCCAGCCCCTCTTCGAAGCGCGGCGTGAGGGCACGCACATTGTCGATCAGCCCTTCGTTCAGGATCACGTCGATGGCCTTCATCGCGATGGCACAGCCCACCGGGTGGCCGGATGCCGTAAAGCCATGGGGAAACTCCTCCACCGCCTCGCTTGCCGCCTGAAGCCTGTCGGCGAGGTCGGGGCCCAGGATCACGGCACCCATGGGAAAGAAGCCGGCTGTCAGGTTCTTGGACGAGATGATCGCGTCAGGGACGAAGTCGTAGGCCTCCGATCCCCAGACAGCGCCCGTCCGGCCAAAGCCGCAGATCACCTCGTCGGCGACCAGAGGGATGCCGTAGCGGCGCAGCACCGGTTGAACCGCCTGAAAATAGCCGTCGGACGGGGGAATGACACCGCCCGCGCCCATTACAGGCTCGGCCACGAAGGCCGCGATCGTGTCGGGGCCTTCGCGGATGATCGTCTCTTCCAGCTCGCGCGCCATTCGGGTGGTGAATGCGGCCTCCGTCTCGCCGGGCCGACCCTCGCGCCAGAAATGCGGGCAGGTCAGGTGGATGAATCCGGGCAAAGGCAGGCCGAACAGCGCGTTGTAGGGCTTGCCCGTCATCGAGGCCGACACGGCCGTCACCCCGTGATAGCCGTTGATCCGCGTCAGGATCTTGCGCCTCTCGGGATGGCCTTCGGCCCGGCCCAGAAACCACAGCATCTTGACCAGCGTGTCATTCGCCTCGGAGCCGGAATTGGTGTAGAAAACCTTCCCCCGCGCGAAGGGCGACACCTCGATCAGACGTTCCGACAGCATCACCGTCTGGTCCGACATCCGGCCGAAAAAGGCGTGATAACCCGGAAAGCGCGCATATTGCGCCTGTGCGGCCTCGGTCAGACCGGGATGGTCGAACCCCGCGACCATGTTCCACAGGCCCGAATTCGCATCGAGGTATTCGCGCCCCGCCACATCGTAGACATAAGGTCCCTTGCCATGTGTCAGGATCACGGCGCCACGTTCATGGATCGTGGGCAGATCTGTAAAGCCATAGAGGGAGTGGGCGTCGGCGCGTGCCTCCCATGAATTGCTGTCGTCTGCCATGGCCTGCTCTGTTGTTGCGGGGTGATCCGGAGCCGACCCTAGGCCGCGTCCGGGGCGGCTGCAATCGCCCCGTTGCGGCGGTGACGGCTTCGCCCTAGCGTCGGGTCTGAACGGGCAGAAACGGGGGGCGTCGGCCCATGTCGGGGATATCGGGAAAGATCACGCTCTGGGGGGTCGAGGTCTTTGTGGCCGCCGCCGAAGAGGCTTCGATCTCGGCCGCCGCGCGGCGGCTCGACACCTCGCCCGCGACGGTCAGCCAGCAATTGACCAATCTCGAGGCCGCCCTTGGCTCGACGCTTCTCGATCGGGGGGCGCGGCCCGTCGCGCTGACACCCTCGGGCGAGATGTTCCTGCGCCGGGCCAATGTCATTCTCAGCGAGGCCGAACAGGCGCGCTCCGAACTGGCCATGGCTGACCTCACCCGGATGACCCGGTTCCGCCTCGGCATGATCGAGGATTTCGACGCCGACGTGACGCCTCGTCTACTGAGCAGGCTGGCCGACAGGTTGTCCAATTGCCGGTTCCTGCTGGAGACGGGGCCAAGCCACCGGCTGCATGACCTGCTTGAGCACCGTGCCCTCGACATGATCGTCGCAGCCGATATCGGCATCACCGATCCGGGGCTCGAGATGCATGCCCTGATGCACGAACCCTTCGTCGCCGCGGCACCCAAGGGACGGCTGGGCGCGGATGCGGGGGCGATCCTGCGCGAGATGCCGTTGATCCAGTATACGACGCGCCACCATATGGGCCAGCAGATTGCGGCACATCTGGCGCGCCAGAACGTGACGCTGTCGCACCGGTTCGAACTGGACAGCTATCACGCCATCATGGCGATGGTGGCCAGCGGCGCGGGCTGGACGATCCTCACTCCGCTGGGCTGGCTGCGGGCGCAGCGGTTCCGCGACGCGGTCGATGTCTGTCCGTTGCCGTTCGAGGGCTTCGGCAGGTCGATCTCTCTGGTCGCGCGGCGCGGTATCCTGCAAGGCATGCCCGCGCAGACCGCGCGGGAATTGCGCCCGCTGATCGCCGAGATGATCGTGGCGCCCGCAATCAGGGATCTGCCCTGGCTCGAGGGACAGATCCGTCTGGCCTAGCGGGGTGCCACCTTGTCAGATCAGGCCGTGACCTCGGTCAACGCGTTCAGCAGGGCATCGGCCACCAAGTCGCATTCGGACAGTGTCAGCCGCGCGGGAAGGCGGGCGTCGCAGGCCGTCATCAGCATCGCGCGGGTGCGCGGCAGATCGAAGGCTTCGGGCAGGAAATCCCAGTTCCAGAAGGCGCGCGCATTGTCGGTGGACAGGCCGAAGACCTGAACGGTGATGCCCGCGGCCTTCGTGGCCCTGGCATAGGCGCGGATCTGGTCCTCGCCGAGGCCCGCGAGGTTGAACTGGATCGAATCGGGGGCGCGCAGCTCCTTGGGCAGGGCCTTGGGCACGTCGATGAAGGGCGAGGTGTTCAGACGCTCGGCCACGTAATCGTGGTTGCGGCGGCCGTCGCTCACCCGGCGGTCCAGCTCGGGCAGCTGGGCGCGCACGAGAGCTGCCGACAGCGTATTGAGCCGCAGGTTGTAGAGCGGCAGCTTGTTCTGCCAGCGGGTGCAGGCCTCTTCGACCACGTCGTGCTTGCGCCAGTTATGCTCATAGGCGCCCGACATGATGATCGCGCGGGCCACGATATCGGCGTCGTCGGTGATCAGGATCCCGCCTTCGCCCGCATTCAGAAGCTTGTAGGACTGGAAGGAAAAGCAGCCGATCTTGCCGATCGTCCCGATCTTGTTGCCATCCCAGAGCGTGCCCAGAGAATGGGCCGCATCCTCGATCACCGGGATATCGCGCGTGGCGGCCATCGCCATGATCGCATCCATGTCGGAGGTGTGGCCGCGCATGTGGCTGACGATGATCGCGTCGCAGCTGTCGATCTTCGCCTCGAGGTCATCAAGGCAAATCCGGTAATCGGCGCCGCATTCCACGAGGACCGGCACGCATCCGGCATGCACGATCGACGAAGGCACGGCCGCGAAGGTAAAGCCCGGGATCGCTACCCGGGCGCCCGCCGGCAGGTCCAGCGCCCTGAGGGACAGGAACAGCGCCGCCGAGCACGACGACACGGCCAGCGCGTATTTCACGCCCATCATCTGCGCGAATTCCTGTTCGAGCAGCATGCAGGGGGAGTTTTCGGAGGTATAGCGGAACAGGTCACCCGTCACGAGGATCCGCTCGATTTCGGCGCGTGCGGCTTCGGGGATGGCTTCCGCCTCGTGGACCTTGGGGAAGTCTGTGTTCGCTGCGGTGGAGAGGACTGCGTCGAGGCTCATGTTCTGATATTCCGAAAGGTTGTTTCGGGTTTCCCTAACACATTCGACGTAACCGATCCATGACAACTTGAACGGGGCGGTGCCGATGCGCCTAGATGCCGAGCCGGTCGCGCAGCGAATACCAAGTCATGCCCAGCGTCAGGAGGGGCGCGCGCAGCGCCGCGCCGCCGGGAAAGACCGGGGTCGGCAGCGCCGCCATCACGTCGAACCGTCCGGCCTGGCCGATGACCGCCTCGGCCATGATCCGGCCCGCCATGCCCGACAGGGCCACGCCATGTCCCGAAAACCCCGCGCCCGACAGGATGTTGGGGCCGATCCGCTGAAGCGCGGGGAGCCGGCTCATGGTGATGCCCAGCGTGCCGCCCCAGACATGGTCGACCCGGACGCCCTCGAGTTGGGGAAAGAGGGTCGTCATCCGCCGGATCAGCGCGCTGCGGATGTCGGAAGGAAACCCCAGCGAATAGCTTTCGCGTCCGCCGAAGAGGAACCGCCGGTCCTCGGAAAAGCGGTAGTAGTTCACCACGAATTTCGAATCCGCCACCGCGATATCCTGTGCCAGAACCTCCTGCCAGCGGTCGGGCAGGGGCTCTGTCGCGGCGATGAAGCTGTTGATCGGCATGACCCGCGCCGCGACGGCGGGGGCGATGCCCGGCAGATACCCGTTGCCCGCAAGGATGACGTGATCGGCCCGGATGGTGCCGCGGGGCGTCGTCAGCTTGGCCGGCGCGCCGGGTTCGGCGCGGGTGATCTCGGTCAATTCGTGGATCGTGGCGCCCGCGGCCTCGGCCTCTCGGGCCAGAGCCAGCGCATAGCGCAGCGGATGCAGATGGCCCGCCCCGTGATCGAGCGCGCCGCCGTGATAAAGCGGCGTTCGGACCAGCGCGGCCATGGCCTCGCGGTCAAGCGGCTCGATGCTCTCGCAGCCGTAGCGTCGGGCCAGATGCGCGGCATCCTCGTGCACCCGGGCGACATCGGAGGTGGAATAGGTGCCATAGGCGACGCCGGGGCGGTATCCGGCCTCGGGGGCATGATCGAAACAGAAATCGCGCAGCTGCGTCTTGGCGGCCTCGGCCATGTCCCACAAGTGCCGCGCGCGCTCCTCGCCCAGACGCGCCTCGAGCCAGCGCTGATCCTTGTTGTAGCCCGAACTGGCTTGCCCGCCATTTCGCCCCGACGCGCCGAAGCCGACCCGATGCGCATCGCACAGCACCACGTCGAGTCCGGCCCGCGCCGCGGTCAGCGCAGCCCAAAGCCCGGTATAACCGCCGCCCACCACCGCCAGATCGGCCCGCCTCTCGCCCTCGAGCGGCGGGCGCGGGGAAGGCAGGTCGGTCGATGCGGCATACCAGGACGGCGGATATTCGCCGGGCCGGTCATTGCGATAGAGCGGGTTCATGACCGGCCGGCCCCGGTCTTCGTCCATCCCGCCAATGCGATCCGGCCCGAGGCGGGCGCCGGAAACTTTGAAAGTTTCCGGTCCGATTTCCTTTCAGGAAATCGGGCATCTGGCCAGTGTCGCACCTAGACGTTCAGGAGCAGATGCTCCCGCTCCCAGGGGCTGATGACTTGCAGGAACTCGTTGTATTCGGTCCGCTTCACGATCGAATAGACACGCGAGAATTCCGGGCCCAGCACCGCATGCATGTCCTTGGCCTCGTCAAAGAGATCAAGTGCCGCATGCAGCCCGCGCGGGATCGCGTCTTCCGCCTCGTAGGCATCGCCGCGGAACCGCTTGTCGGGCCAGAGCTCGTTCATCATCCCGAGATATCCGCAGGCGAGGGAGGCCGCCATACACAGATATGGGTTGCAATCCATGCCCGCCAGCCGGTTCTCGATCCGCCGCGCCTCGGGCGGGCTCAGGGGGATGCGGATGCCGGTGGTTCGGTTGTCCCGCCCCCATTCCAGATTGATGGGGGCCGCGTGATCACGCACGTAGCGGCGATAGCTGTTCACGTAGGGCGCCAGGATGCAGATCACCTCGGGCAGATGCTCCTGCAATCCGCCGATGAAATGAAAGAAGGCATCCGTCTCGCCGCCCTGCGGCCCGGTGAAGATGTTGCGCCCCTTGGGATCGAGGATCGAGTGGTGGACATGCATCGCGCTGCCCGGCTCGCCCTCGATGGGCTTGGCCATGAAGGTGGCAAAGCAGTCATGCTTGAGCGCGGCTTCCCGGATCAGCCGCTTGAAATAGAAGACCTCGTCGGCAAGCTTGATCGGGTCGCCGTGGCGCAGGTTGATCTCCAGCTGGCCCGCGCCGCCTTCCTGTGTGATGCCGTCGATCTCGAAGCCCTGAATTTCGGCATATTCGTAGATGTCGTCGATGACGGGGCCGTATTCATCGACGGCCGTCATGGAATAGGCCTGCCGCGCCGCGGCGGGCCGGCCGGTGCGGCCCAGCATCGGCTCGATCGGCTTTGCCGGGTCGACATTTCGGCCCACCAGGTAGAATTCCATCTCGGGGGCGACGACCGGCGTCCAGCCCTGCGCACGATAAAGGTCGACCACCCGGCGCAGCACGTTGCGCGGCGAGGCGCCGATCGGGTTGCCCTTCTGGTCGAAGGCATCGTGGATGACCTGAAGCGTTCCGTCCTCGGCCCAGGGCGCGGGCGTCGCGGTCGACAGATCCGGCCTCAGGATCATGTCGGGCTCGGTAAAGCCGTCGCCGCCCGCAGCCTCCCCCCAATCGCCGGTGATGGTCTGGAAGAAGATCGAGTTTGGCAGGTGGAACGATCCCTGCCTTTCCCATTTCAGCGCGGGCACGGCCTTGCCGCGGGCGATGCCCGGCAGATCGGCGATGACGCATTCGACCTCGTCGAGGCGCTTGGATTCAAGATAGCTGCGGGCCGCGTCGGGCACCTTGTCGATCCAGCTCATGCCGGCACGCGGGCGCGCAGGAAACGGGCGATCCGGTCGGCAAACCGGGCTGGCCCGTCATCGACGGGAGGCGCGGAAAGTGCCGCCTCCAGCCGGTCATCGGGCACAAGGCCGCGGCCCCGCTCTTCGGCGAGGGCCTCGAGAAAGGCGGGCGTCATCTCGGGATGCGGCTGAACGGTCAGGATGTCGTCTCCGTAGCGGAGCCCCGCATAGGGGCAGAAGGGCGTGCTGGCGATGATCTCGGCCTCCTCGGGGGGGCGTGTCACCTGATCACGGTGCCAGGCGTTCAGGCGGATCGTCTCGTCGCCGAAATCGTAATCGACCGGGCCCACGGACCAGCCGCCCTCGAATTGTTCGACGGTGCCGCCCAGCGCCTGCGCCACGATCTGGTGGCCGAAGCAGATGCCCACCAAAGGCCGGCCCGCCTTGCGGATGTCGCGGATCAGCGCCTCGAGCGGGGCGATGAAGGGATGATCCTCATAGGCGCCGTGACGCGAGCCTGTGATCAGCCATCCATCGGCGGCTTCGGGACCGGGCGGAAACTCCATATGCTCAACATCATAGACGGTGAACTCGAAGCCGCGATCGGCCAGGAGCCGTTTGAACAGATCGCCGTAGCTGCCGAATTCGCCCACCATCCCGTCGGGCGAGGTGCCGGTTTGAAGGATGCCGATTTTCATGGATCACCATTTTGTGGATACGACCGGACGCTATCCAAACCCGCGCCCGAGAGCAAGCCACCCGACCCGATCGTGTCTCGCACTCCGCGACGGAAAGGGGCCTATCTCAGTGCCTGAAGCGGCCGCATCTTGAGCCTGGCGCGGCGGTCTGCCGGCAGGTGGCGGTTGAGCCTGCGGTTGATCAGGCCGAAGAGGCCGATCACGGTCAGGGTCAACAGGATGAAGTAGCCAGCCAGGATCGGATAGGGGACGAAGGGGTTGAAGGTCTTGTCCGCGAAATAGGACGCGTAATACAGCGCGTCGCCCCGCTGCTGACGCCCGGGAAAGCTGGAGACGAAGACAAGCGTCGTGGCATGGAACAGGAAGATCGCCTCGTTGGTATAGGCGGGCCATGCGAGCCGCAGCATGGTGGGAAAGGTGATCCTGCGAAACTTGGCCCAGCCCGAAAAACCATAGGCATCGGCGGCTTCGGTATCGCCCCGCGGCACCGATTGCAGCGCGCCATAGAAGATTTCGCCCGAATAGCCGGCCGTGTTGAGGAACAGGACAATCGCCGCCCCGAGCCAGGCCGAGGTGAAGGGATCGAAGAACTCCGATTGCGATTTCAGCGACAGGAACAGGAAATAGGCAAAGAAGAACTGGATGAAGAGGGGCGAGCCCCGGAAGATGAAGATGAACCATTCCGACAGCTTGCGCAGGAGCGGGTTGTGCGACGCCTTTCCCAGCGCGACTGCCACGGCAAGGAAGAACCCGGCGATCAGCGCCACGGTGCCGAAATAGATGTTCCAGATCATCCCCGACCCGATCAGGGTGAATTGCTGGCAAAGCGTGAAATCGCTGCGCGGCAAGAGCCGTTCGCCATGGCCAAGGCTGCGGAAGGCGTAGTCGGCGATGGTCTCGATACAGCTCATGCCGGCCTCGCCCTGCGTTGCGCCTCGCCCGCGGCGGTGGCCTGACCATGGGTCAGCCGGGCCATGATCCGGTCAAGCACGATTTCGGAGACCCGCGTGAAGGCGAGGTAGAAGACCAGCAAGGCCAGAAAATACCACATCCGCCAGTCGCCATGCGGATAATCGGTGAACTGGGGGGATTTGGTCCCGCCCAGTTCGCGCGCCCAATAGACGATATCCTCGACTCCCAGCAGGAACAGAAGCGGCGTGGCCTTGATCAGCACCATCCACAGGTTCGACAGGCCGGGCAGCGCATAGACCCACATCTGCGGCACAAGGATGCGGCGGAAGGTCTGGCGCGGCGTCATGCCATAGGCCTCGGCGGTTTCAAGCTGCGCGCGAGGCACGGCGCGCATGGCGCCGTAAAGGACATTGGCCGCGAAGGCGCCGAAGACGATGGCGAAGGTCAGGACGGCCAGCCAGAACCCGTAGACCTCGTGCCAGAACTGGGCCGCGTTCGACAGGGGCAGCTTGGCTTCGGCGCAGACCACGAAATCGTTGCCCTGCCGCACCGGGTCGGGCCAGTCGGGGCATTTGATCCGGTGCCGGATCCATTCGAACCCCTGGTCGAGCGCGATCACGAAAAACAGGAAGAACGCGATGTCGGGCACACCGCGCACGATGCTGACATAGGCCTTGCCGATCCAGCGCAGGGGCGCCACCGGCGAGCGCGCCAGAACCGCGCCACCGAACCCGAACAGAAGCGCCGCCGGCGCGGTGACGGCCAGCAGAAGCAGCACCGTGCCGAAAGCGTAGTAGAGGTTGAGGTGCTTGCCCGTCGTCAGGTAGCAGGCGAACCAGCGCCACCCTTCCAGCAATGCAGGTTCGTCGCAAAAGCCAAAGATGTGCAGGTCTCCCGTCGCGCCGATCGTCTGGTGTCACCCGGGCTTGCCGCCCCGGTCCGGTGTGCCGCCGCGCCTGCCGGTCTGGCAAAGGCGCGGCGGTCCTGTGATTGCGGGGACGACGCTCAGAACGTCTCGCCGATTTCCCACTTCTCGATCAGCGCGTTCAGCGAGCCGTCGTCCTTCATCGACTGGATCGCCGCGTTGAAGGTGTCGCGCAGCTCGTTATCGCTTTCCCGGATGCCAAGGCCGACACCGCCGCCCAGCATCACCAGATCGCCAACGAACATCAGTTCGGCCTCGGAGGCCGCGATCGGCTCGAGGAAGGCGCGGTCGGCCAGAACGGCCTCTGCCTCGCCGTTGCGGACGGCGGCGATCGTCTCTTCGGGGGTGGCGAATTCCAGCAGCGCCGCACCGTCCATGGAGGCCACATGCGCCGCCTGGATCGTGCCGGACTGCGCCGCGATCACGGCGTTCTCCAGATCCACATCCTCGGATGCGGCCAGAAAGGCCGAGGGGTCGGGCTGGGTGTAGTTGTCGGAGAAATCGATCACCTCGTCCCGTTCATCGGTGATCGACATGCCGGCGATGATCACGTCGTAGTTGCCCGAGACAAGGTTCGGAATGATCGAATCCCAGTCGTTGGTGACCCATTCGCAGGTCAGTTCGGCGCGGACGCAAAGCTCGTCGCCAAGCTCGCGTTCGAATCCGTCGACCTCGCCGGCATCGTTGAGGAAGTTGAACGGAGGATAGGCGCCCTCCGTCCCGAGCCGGACGACGGAATGGGCGTCGGCCACGGCCATGGATGCACCAAGGGCAAGAATCGTGGATGCAAGCATCAGTTTCTTCATGAGTGGTCTCCTGTTTTCGTGTCTCAGGTATCGGTCCCGTCAACGGTCCATTTGCGATGCAGCAAGTCCAGTGTCCCGTCCTCCCACATCCGGGCGATGATCTCGTTGAGGTCCCGGCGCAATTCGTCCCTGTTCTTTGCGACCGCAATTGCGGTGCCGAAGCTTGGGACGTTTTGATGACCATTTGCAACAAGCATGTCATAGCCCTGTTGCACCATGTCGTGCACGAAGAGGCCCGGACCGAAGAACAGGTCCGTTTCGCCCGCGATCATCGCCCGAAGCGCGCTGATCGCGTCGGGAAACGGGCGGATGTCATGGCCAAGCCAGTCCAGATAGGCGCTTTGGCTGGTCAGCCCCTGAACGGCGATCGTCGCGCCCGCGGGATCGATCCCCTCCTCGAGCCCGACGAAGATCGAGATGTTGTCCTGAGCCTGGCGATAGAGGTCGGTGAAATCGACGATCTCGGCCCGGTCGGGGGACGCGCTGAGGCCGGCGATCACGAAATCGAACCGGCCTGACACGACCCCGGGCAGAAGCGCGTCGAACTCCGTCACGATCCATTCGCAGTCCCAGCCGGCGCGCGCGCAGATCTCGTCGGCGATGTCCTTGTCGCGGCCGGCAAGCGCGCCGTCCTCGTCAAGAAAGACCACCGGCGGGAACCGCGCCTCGGTGCCGATGACCACAGGCTCTGCCGGGCAGACCAGCGGAAAAAGCACCGCCAAACCAACACTGAACACACGCATTACGAAACCGTTACTGAGAGGAATCCCTTGAGCCTTTCGGTCTGCGGATCGCCGAAAAGCTGCTCTGGCGGCCCCTGTTCCTCGATCCGGCCGTTATGGAGAAAGATCGCATGATCGCTGACGTCGCGGGCCATGCGCATGTCGTGCGTCACGATGATCATGGTGCGGCCTTCGTCCGCCAGGGCGCGGATCACGCGGACGACTTCCTGTTCCAGTTCGGGGTCGAGCGCGGATGTCGGCTCATCGAACAGAAGTGCGGTAGGTTCCATGCACAGCGCCCGCGCAATGGCGGCACGCTGTTGTTGCCCGCCCGACAGCATCGCCGGGTAGGCATCGCATTTGTCGCCGATCCCCACCTTGTCGAGATAGGCGCGGGCGCTCTGTTCGACTTCGTTCCGATCGCGGCCCAGAACGGTGACGGGCGCCTCCATGACGTTTTGCAGGATCGTCATGTGGGCCCAGAGGTTGAACTGCTGAAAGACCATCGACAGGTTGGTGCGGATCCGGGTGATCTGCGCGCGGTCCGCCGGATGGCGGGCGGGACCCTTGCCCTTCCAGCGCACGGCCTCTCCCTTGAAGCGGATCTCGCCCTGCTGGCTGTCTTCCAGAAGGTTGGCGCAGCGCAGAAGCGTGGACTTGCCCGACCCCGACGACCCGATGAGCGAGATCACATGTCCCGGGGGCGCGGTCAGGCTGACGCCCTTGAGCACCTCGAGGTCGCCATAGGACTTGTGCAGATCATCTATCTCGATGACGGGAAGGTCTTCGGCCACGTCTCACCTGCTGAGTTTCGGCAAGTAGGGCCGAAATTCCCGATGAATGCAACGCTGTCGCGACGCGGGCGGCGCGTCATCGGGCTCTTTGGGTTGATCATGCGGAAAAGACGGGCATCTCGGGCAGGTCGATGTCGTAATCGGCCGGCGGCAGGCGGACAAGCCCGTGCATGTGCAGCGCCTCAGCATCCGCCCGGGGCAGGGCTGCGAAGGCCTCCGACAGGGCGGCGGCGCAGGGTGCGGGATCGGCGCCCGCGCCGGTGACAAAGGTCATGCCGGGCGAGGACCCTGTCCGGTCGAGCACGCGCAGGCCGCTTGTGGCGCGTCCATCGGCGTCGTCGATCATCCAGGTCACGATGTCGATCGCCGCCAGATCGGCGCGGCCGGCGGCGACGGCGGCCATGCTGGCCCGGTGGGCTCCGGTCGTCAGCGCGGGGCGAAGGGCGATCCCCCGCCGCGCGGCCTCGGCAGAGGGGGCGCCCCAGCCCGACTGGGACAGCGGGTCGTTCAGCGCAAAGCGGTGATTGCCGCAATCCTCGAGATTGCGGGCCGGGTCATCGTCGCGCCCCACGAAGACCGAGCAGTAATGCCCCGCGGGCAAACCGGGCAGCCGATGATCGGCAACCCCGACCGGGGTCAGCCTGCCACGAAAGCGGGCCCGGTAGGGCAGGTTGCAAATCTGTCCCAGCACGAGGTCGGGGCGGGCCCAGCCCGCCATCGGGTCGGTGCCCTGATCAAGCGCGTCTGGCGCGGACAGACCCCGGTCGCGCATCGCGTCGCGGATCAGGGACCAAAGGCGCAGATGGGCGGCCCTGTTCCAGGGCCGGTCATACATGGGAAGCGCGGCGAACACCCGTCAGGCGGGGCGGTTCTCGACCCGCTGGCGGGCCTGGGCCGATTCCTGGTCCGTCACCCCCAGCAGTGGGGCCACCGTGCGAAGTAGCGCGTTTTCATCGTCGTCGCGCTGACCGTCGGCCAGGACGACCTCCCACAGCGATTCGATCACGGCGAGCCTGTCGTCATAGCCCACCGCCTCCTTGATCGCGCGGGTGAAGCGGACGGTATCGGGCGCCTGATGTTCGATCTCCTCGGCCTGGGCGCGCAGCTTGGCCGCCTCGACCTGGTTCAGGCGATAGCGCGCCTGAAGGATGCGGTCGATCCGGCGGATCTCCTCGGCGGCATAGTCGCCGTCGGATTTTGCGATCCGCACCAGAAGGGCCGACAGGGCCAGCCGGGCATCGGTGTCGGGCAGGGGGGCAGGGGCGGGAGCCGTCAGGCGGCGCAGGAAATCGGCAATCATGGGAAAGATATAGGCCGTGACCGCCCGGGAGGAAAGTGTCTCGGCCGCCATGATGCCGGGCGCGACTGCGCGAAAACCGGGCATGCCGCGCCCCAGCGGGCCCCAATCGGGGCCTTCGCCACATTGTCGCCTGTAACGATTGGGTAACTCGGTGCAGTCACGATGACGGGGACCCCGGAGCCAGAGATGAGATTCGCTGCCCTCACCGTTTGTCTTTGCCTGTGCGTCGCGGCCATGACCGCGATGGCCGAAGACGTGGCCGAGGGGATGATCGGCGCCGGCCTGCGGGCGACTGCCGATGCGGCCGGACCCGTAGGCTTTGCCCGGCTGTCGCTGGATACGCCTCTGGGCCACGGTTTCGGCCTGCGCGGGCGGCTTGATGTCAGCGGACCCGCCGGCGGCGCAAACCCCGAGGTCGAGCTAGGCGCCGGTCTGCGCCTTGGCGAAGGCGACGTGTCGGCCTTTGCCGATCTGCGCCATGCCACGCTGGCCGAGGGCACGGTCGCGGTGACGGGCATAGACTATCTGGCGCGCGCCGGCACCCTGACGCTGGAGGCGGGGCCGCGCCTCTTTCTGGGCGATGATGGATATGCCCGGGCGACGCTTGGCCCGGATCAGGGCGATGACGGGCCGGGCGGCCTGCTGACCGCCGGGCTGCGCCTGACCGCGCGCTATGAGCTGGGGGCTGACTGGGGGCTCGAGGGCGGCGTCCGGATCGACCGGCCTTTGCCCGGGGCCGATGCGCCCGGCACCACCGCGCGGATGACCGCCTCGGTCATGGCGACCCACCGGTTCCAGCTCGAATTCTGAGCGGGTCAGACCAGGCGCGACGTCTCGACAGCGGCCCGGATGAAATCCGCGAAAAGGGGATGCGGTGCGAAGGGCTTGGATTTCAGTTCGGGGTGGAACTGAACCCCGATGAACCAGGGATGCCCCTTCCATTCGATGATTTCCGGCAGCTTGCCGTCGGGCGACATGCCGGAAAAGCACAGCCCCTCTTTCTCCAGCGCCTCCCGATACTTGATATCGACCTCGTAGCGGTGCCGGTGCCGTTCCTCGATGGCGGTCGTGCCATAGACCTCGGCCACGCGCGACCCGGCCGTCAGGGTCGCATCATAGGCGCCGAGCCGCATCGTGCCGCCCTTGTCGTCGCTGGCCTTGCGCTCGACCTTGTGGTTGCCCTGCACCCATTCCTTGAGGTGGTAGACCACCGGCTCGAACCGTTTCTTCCCGGCTTCGTGGTCGAATTCCTCGGACCCGGCCGTGGTCAGCCCGGCCACGTTGCGCGCGGCCTCGATCACCGCCATCTGCATGCCGAGGCAAATGCCCAGATAGGGGATCTCGTGTTCTCGGGCGAATTGCGCGGCCTTGATCTTGCCTTCCGTGCCTCGCTCGCCAAATCCGCCGGGCACGAGAATGGCGTGATAGGGTTCCAGATGTGGGGCCGGATCCTCGCGTTCGAAGATCTCGGCGTCGATCCATTCGGCCTTGACCCTCACCCGGTTGGCCATGCCGCCATGGGTCAGCGCCTCGGCGATGGATTTGTAGGCATCCTCGAGCTGGGTATATTTACCCACGATCGCCACGCGCACCTCGCCATCGGCATTGGTCAGACGGTCCATCACGTCTTCCCAGCGGGCAAGGTTGGGCCGCGGCGCGGGCGAGATGCCAAAGGCGTCCAGCACGGCCTGATCCAGCCCCTGCCGGTGATAGGCCAACGGCGCCTCGTAGATCGACTTCAGGTCATAGGCGGGAACCACGTGTTCCTTGCGCACATTGCAGAAGAGCGCGATCTTTTCGCGTTCCTTTTCCGGGATGGCATGCTCCGACCGGCAGACAAGGATATCCGGCGCGATGCCGATGGATTGCAGCTCCTTGACGGAATGCTGGGTCGGCTTGGTCTTCAACTCTCCGCTGGCCGTCAGATAGGGCAGAAGCGTCAGATGCATGAACAGGCATTGCCCGCGCGGCTTGTCATGGCTGAACTGGCGGATCGCCTCGAAGAAGGGCAGCCCCTCGATATCGCCGACCGTGCCGCCGATCTCGCACAGCATGAAATCGACCTCGTCCTCTCCGATGGAGATGAAGTCCTTGATTTCGTTGGTGACATGCGGGATCACCTGGATCGTCTTGCCCAGATAGTCGCCGCGGCGTTCCTTCTCGAGCACGGTGGAATAGATGCGCCCCGACGATACGCTGTCGGTGGCGCGGGCATGAACACCGGTAAAGCGTTCGTAATGGCCCAGATCGAGATCGGTCTCGGCCCCGTCATCGGTGACAAAGACCTCGCCATGTTCAAAGGGCGACATCGTGCCCGGATCGACGTTGAGATAGGGGTCAAGCTTGCGCAGGCGGACGGAAAACCCCCTGGCTTGCAAAAGCGCCCCCAGCGCCGCCGAGGCCAGCCCCTTGCCAAGGGAGGACACGACACCGCCGGTGATGAATACGAAACGCGCCATGTGTTGCAGGCTCCCCGCGATCGGTTTGAACAGAGTGGTTCGACAGGCCGCAGCGGCCCGGTATCACGGGACTTAAGAATAACAGGATTCTGTCCCGGGTGGCAACCACGGGCGCAATATGATGCGCAGTTTATTTTGGATGGCTCAACCTGTTGTGGTCATGGCCTTATTCGGCCTGAGGCACGAGAGGTGCGTTGCCATCCAGCGAGGGCGGCAGCAGGCTGTCGCCGGCACCGGGCAGGCCAGAGGCCGGCGGCGCAGCGGGTCCGGGCGCGTCCGTGATCCGGTCGACGACCGAACTGCCGGCCGCGTTGTCCGCCGCGATGATCGTCAGCGTGATCGAGGTCGCGATGAACGCGATCGCCAGCGCCCAGGTCACCTTTCCCAGCGCCGAGGCCGCGCCCCGGCTCGAGACAAGGCCCCCGCCGCTCCCGCCGCCCATGCCCAGCCCGCCACCTTCGGAACGCTGCATCAGCACCACGCCGATCAGGGCGAGGGCGAGCATCAGGTGGACAAGCAGGATGACGTTTTCCATGGGGCCGGGCCTTCAGGTTGCGAACCGTGTGGTATCTAGAAGCGATGGGCCTTCGCCGCAACCCCCTTTGGCCCGCGCTCAGGGGTCGTTGTCGTCGACCTCCAGCTGGCCGGACAGCCTGCGCCACAGGATCGACCAGTGCATTCCCACGGCCAGAACCAGGCTCAATGCGAGGATCACGATCCACGTCACAAGGCCCGGATCGGCAAGGCTGATCACCCCACGATCCCACAGGACCCACAGGATCGCGCCGACGATCGCAAGGATCAGCAGCATCCCGAACGCCCCGATCGACCGCAGCGTCGCGGTCATGTAGACGATATAGCCCACCAGTAGGACCAGCCCCGCCAGAACGATCATCGGCAACTGGCTGTCGAGGTTGCCCATCGACCAGCGGACATAATTGACCGGCGTCGGGTTGTAGGTGACGGCCAGCAGAAGAAGCGCAAAGATCCAGCGCAGCAGGAAACCCATGATCGGACCCCGGTTCGGACATTGCGCGCAGGATGACGCCCGGTGTCGGGGGTGTCCAGACCGCAAAACCCTGTTTCGCTGCCCCGCCGGTGTGGGTATAGGGGGCGCCGGAGAACATTCCTCGAAGGATTTTCGGCATGGCGAACGTTGTGGTCGTGGGCGCCCAGTGGGGCGACGAGGGCAAGGGCAAGCTTGTGGACTGGCTGTCGGAGCGGGCGGACGTGATCTGCCGGTTCCAGGGCGGGCACAATGCGGGCCACACGCTCGTCATCGATGGCGAGGTGTTCAAGCTGCACGCCTTGCCGTCGGGGGTGGTGCGGGGCGGCAAGCTGTCGGTGATCGGCAACGGCGTCGTGCTTGACCCCTGGCACCTGATCGAGGAAATCGCGACCGTCCGCGCACAGGGGGTCGAGATTTCGCCCGAGACGCTGATGATCGCGGAGAACACGCCCCTGATCCTGCCGTTCCATGGCGAGCTGGACCGCGCCCGCGAGGGCCAGAACAGCGTCGCAAAGATCGGCACGACAGGCCGCGGCATCGGCCCGGCCTATGAGGACAAGGTCGGCCGGCGGGTGATCCGGGTGGCCGATCTGGCCGATGACGCCACGCTGGAGACGCGCGTGGACCGCGCGCTGGTCCATCACAACGCGCTGCGCATCGGGCTGGGCCTCGACCCGATCGACCGCACCGCGCTGATCGAGAAACTCAAGCAGATCGCGCCGCAGATCCTGCCCTATGCCGGCCCCGTCTGGAAGGTGCTGAACGAAAAGCGCAAGGCCGGGCGGCGGATCCTCTTCGAAGGGGCGCAGGGGGCGCTTCTCGACATCGATTTCGGGACCTATCCTTATGTCACCTCGTCGAACGTCATCTCGGGCCAGGCCGCAACGGGCACCGGGATGGGCCCCGGCGGGATCGACTATGTGCTGGGGATCGTGAAGGCCTATACGACGCGGGTGGGCGAAGGGCCGTTCCCGACCGAGCTGTTCGACGAGGACGGCCAGCGCCTGGGCGAGCGGGGGCACGAATTCGGCACCACCACGGGGCGCAAGCGGCGCTGCGGCTGGTTCGACGCCTGCCTCGTGCGCCAGACCTGCGCGACCTCCGGCGTCAACGGCATCGCGCTGACCAAGCTGGATGTGCTCGACGGGTTCGAGACGCTGAAAATCTGTGTGGCCTACGAACTGGATGGCGAGCGGATGGATTACCTGCCGACCGCCGCCGACAAGCAGGCGCGCTGCACCCCCATCTACGAGGAAATGCCCGGCTGGCAGGATTCGACCGAGGGCGCGCGCAGCTGGGCCGACCTTCCGGCCAACGCGATCAAGTATGTCCGCAGGGTCGAGGAATTGATCGACTGCCCCGTCGCGCTATTGTCCACCTCACCGGAGAGAGAGGACACGATCCTCGTCACCGACCCCTTCGCGGACTAGGACATGGCGCTCAGCTACAAGACCCGCAAACGGCTTTCGATCCTGATCCTCGTTCTGGGGTTGCCGGGATATATCGTCGTGGCGGTCACGCTGATGAATTGGCTCTATCCCGACCCGATGAACAAACCGTCGATCCTGGTCGAACTGGCGATTTATGTCGGGCTGGGCCTGTTGTGGGCCTTGCCTCTGAAACGGGTCTTCCTGGGGATCGGCCAGGCCGATCCGGATGCGCGGCGCGACGACGAATAGCGCCGCCGCGGCCTGTTGGCCCGTATTGCAACCGGCATGGAGCGCAAAGAAAAAAGCGCGGCGAGTAATGCCCGCCGCGCGCAACTCGTTACCACTACCCCCCTCGAGGGTTCCTAACCAGCCCGTCGTTCGGGATGGAAACGCGTTTCTTCCGAGACCTGGAACCGGCCGTTGCGGACCTTCATGATCCGGCCTTCCCGCAGGAGCGTGCCGAAGGAGCGCAGCCCCTCTTCGCGGCTGAAGTCGCGATCGGCGAGACCGCGCACCTTGCTCATCAGTTGCGGGCGGGAGAAATCCTCCGAGCCTTCGACATATGCGGTATAGGCGGCCGCGGCTTCAAGAAGCTCGGCCAGTCCCTTGGCGCCCATGTCGCGGGCAAATGCTTCGAACGATCCGGCGTCGCGGGCCGCCTCGGCGGGGCTCGCCTCGTCAAGGCGGACACGGCGCGGACGGACGGGCGTCACGGGGCGCCTTGCCGCGGGCGCCTCGGCGGTGTCGAGATCCACCCTCTGCGACGCGACCAGTTTCAGTGGGGCTGTCTGCGGCCGTTCTGTCCGGGTCGCGGGCCGGTCGGCGATGCGGGCCGGCCGGCGCGGGCGCACGGCCTGACGCAGGTCGTTGCGGAACTCGTCGGCTGTTTCGTCCGAGGGGGCGTCGGCTTCGCCCATCTGGCGCGCCGCTTCCTTGGCGGCGACGGCGGCCTTGAGCTGGGTGATCGATTCGCGGCGCCGGTTCGTGTCGGGGTGATTGAGCTGGTCATCCGTATGCTCGATCAGCCGCGACAGAACCTCGCTGTCCTCGTCCGGGGGCGTTCCGAAGGCGCGCTGGCGACGCAGGGCGCGCGCATCGGCGTCGTCAGGTTCATCCTCCTCGTCATCCGCCGAAAGGATCGCGCGGTCGGAGCTGTCGTCCTCGTCGCCGTCATCGCCGCCAAAGAGGTTGAGCGTGTCGTCTTCGTCATCCTCGTCGTTCGATTCCCACGATGCGACAACGTCCCGGGGCGCCGGCCCCGGCTCCTCCTCGTCAAGGTCGGCGTCCTGCGGCGCATGGGCCTCGGTCAGGTCCTCGGCCCGCGGCGGCACGGCCTCGACACTGTCGCCGTGGTCGGCGTCGTCTTCCGAAACGGCGTCGTCTTCCAATACGGCGTCGTCTTCCAGGACGGGGGCGGCCACGTCCGGATGATCCGCTGTCGCGGCTTCGATCTCCTCGACCCATGGGGCGGGACCGGCGGTCGGCAATTCGGCGCCCGGCTCGATATCGTCGCCGCGCTCCAGCTCGGCGAGTTCGGCCAGAAGGTCGGCCTCTTCCTCGGCGCTCAGGGCGGCCTCGCCCATCTCGGGCTCCTGGGCGGCCACCTCATCGACGGTCGACCCGTCCAGCGCGGCCAGATCGGAGATGTCCTCATCGGACATGTCCTCGTAGTCGAAATCCGACATGTCGTCGTGGTCGTGGTCGTGGTCGTGGTCGTGGTCTTCGGATGAACCGGCCGTCTCGAACGAGGCGTAGGCGTCGGCCTCCATGGTCGTGTCAGAGGCAGGGGTCGCGTCGGTTGTCTCGCCCTCGACCGCGTCACCCTCGGCCGCGTCGACGTCGATCGTGTCGATTTTGGGCTCGATCTCGCCGAGGCCGATGGATTTCTGGAAATCGGCCAGACTCATCTTGATCACGCGGGTCCGCACCGGGCGCGGGGCGACCGGGGGGGCGATTGCCTCGTCAAGGGCGGCAGTCTCTTCCGGCTCATCGGCGCGATCCGCCGCGTCCTCGTTTCGGACGGGCGGCAGGTCGGGCAGAGCGGGCGGTTCGTCGGCCACCTGCATCGGCGCGGCCGGGGCGGACGGCTCCAGTGCGTGTTCGTTCTCGGTCTCGTCGTCGCGGATCGACTTGCCCACCACGGCGCGGATACGCTCGAGCTTGGCGGCGACGCTGTCGGCGTCGGGATGCGCGGGCGGTGCGGTCAGGAGGGGCGGCAGGGCCACGGTTGCCGCGGCCCGGGGCTCCTCGGCAGGGGTCTCCTGGCGCGGGGGCATCACGCGGGTCGGCGCGACACGATGGGGCGCCTCGCGATGGGGGGTGGGCCGGGCGGCAAGGCTTTCGGCAAGCTTGGACGCCGCGGCCTCGTAATCCCATGCGTCGGTGTCGTCCGGGTCTTCGTCCGAGAGGCTGTCCCCGAGGTCGGTCTGGTCCTGCGCCCGGGCGGCCATGTCGGCGGCGTCCTCGCCCGTGTCCTCGCCCGTGTCCTCGGACACATCCTCTTCGGCGGCCGCGGCCACGTCTTCGGGTGTGGCTGCCTCGAGTTCTTCGGTCTCTTGCGGGCGCGCCTCGTCGTCGATTTCGGCCGTCACGGGGGCATCGGCCGGTTCTTCGACGGCGATCTCCCGGGGCTCTTGTTCGGCGGCCGGTTCCGGCGCCGCGGCGACGGGCTGTGACGGGGCCGCAACGTCCTGGTCATGGGTGTGGTCGGTCCGGTCCTGTGGCTGCGGGGCGGACAGGGCCTGCCCCGCCTTGAGGTAGATCCCGGTCCCTTCGGTGCGGGCCTCGACCCGGCGGGCGATTTCACGCTCGGCGATCCGGGCCAGCATCTCGGCATCGGGTGACGGTGGTTCGGCGCCGAAATACCTGTCATCGGCGGCGAGGTCGCGGAAGTATTCGGCGATGGCCTTCATCGTCGAGAAGGAGTCGTCGAACCCTTCAAGCGTGCAGGAGAATGTCCCGTAGGAGACTGTAAGTATCTTGCTCGAACCGACCATCTCTAACTCTCTTTCTTCCAGTCACAGCAGCAATGTGTTTACCATCGATTGGTTCTCAAACAGGAACAGGATCGGGTTTTTGGCGGTATCATTTCATGGCTCTTTTGCGGCATGTGGCACGTGCGGGAACAATCCCAGTTGAACACACCCATTGTTTCATCGTCACGACCCGTCACCCTTCTTGGTGGGGCCGAGGTTAGTGATGACATCCTTAACACGGCCCTAAGGCTCGCCCCAACTCTCGTTGGCGTGGACGGGGGCGCGAACGGTCTTGTCGGCGGACCGCGGCGCCCGGCCGCGATTATCGGGGATCTCGACAGCCTGTCCGACGCGGCCCGGGCCGAGTTCGCAGACCTCTTATACGAGGTATCCGAACAGGAGACGACCGATTTCGACAAGGCCCTGCGTCATGTGGAGGCGCCGCTGGTGATCGCGCTTGGCGTTGCGGGCGGCCGGCTTGATCATGAACTGGCGGGTCTGAATGTCCTTGTGCGCAATCGTCACCGCCCCTGCATCGCGCTGGGAGGAGAGACGCTGACCTTTCTCTGCCCGCCCTCGATCCGGCTCGACCTTGAACCGGGCAGCCTCGTGTCGCTGTTTCCGATGGTCGAGACGCGGGTCCGTTCGTCCGGGCTGCGCTGGGACACGGAGGGCCTTGTCCTGTCGCCGTCGGGGCGGGTGGGCACGTCGAACATGGCGATGGGCCCTGTCACGCTTGATCCCGACGGGCCGGGCCTTCTGGTGATCCTCTCTGCCTCGGCGCTGGCCGTGACCGCCAAGGCGCTGGCCGAGGCGCCGGTCTGGCCCGAGGATCGGGGTCAGCCGTGACACCCGGCCGGAGATGCATCAGCAGTTCGGGACGTTGACGGCCAGCCCGCCAAGAGCGGTTTCCTTGTATTTCTCGCTCATGTCGGCGCCGGTCTGGCGCATCGTCTCGATGGCCACGTCAAGGCTGACAAGGTGCTGCCCGTCGCCGCGCAACGCCAGCGACGCGGCCGAGATGGCCTTGATCGCGCCCAGCCCGTTACGTTCGATGCAAGGGACCTGAACCAACCCTCTGACCGGGTCGCAGGTCATGCCAAGGTGATGTTCCAGCGCGATTTCTGCGGCATTCTCGGTCTGTTCGGGGCTGCCGCCCAGAACGGCGCAAAGCCCCGCGGCCGCCATGGCCGCCGCGCTGCCCACCTCGGCCTGGCAGCCCGCCTCGGCCCCCGAAATCGAGGCGTTGAACTTGACCAGCCCGCCGATCGCCGCCGCGGTCAGCAGAAACTCCGGGACCCGCGCGGCGCTCGCCCCCGGCACATGGTCGAGCCAGTATCGGATCGTGGCGGGAACCACGCCTGCCGCCCCGTTCGTGGGGGCCGTCACGACCTGGCCCCCGGCGGCGTTCTCCTCGTTCACGGCCATGGCATAGCACGACATCCAGTCGTTGATCGTATGCGGCGGGGTCAGGTTCAGGCCCCGTTCGGCCAGAAGCTTTTCGTGGATCGCCTTGGCACGGCGCCGGACGTTCAGGCCGCCGGGCAGGATCCCGTCCGAGGCAAGCCCGCGGTCGATGCAATCGGACATGACCTGCCAGATGCGCGCAAGTCCCTTGTCCAGATCGCGGCCCGGATGGCGGGAGCGTTCGTTCTGCCGCTTCATCTGCGCGATGGTCAGGCCGCTGTCGCGGGCCATGCGCAGCATCTCGTCCCCGCTTCGGAAGGGGAAGGGCACGGGCGGGCCGTCATCGGTGTCGCGGCCCTGTGCCAGTTCGGCCCCTGTCAGGACGAAACCGCCGCCAATGGAATAATAGGTCACTTCCGTGATCACGTCCCCCTGCGGGTCGGTGCCGCGCAGGATCAGGCCGTTGGCATGGCCGGGCAGGGGCGGGCCATAGTCGAAAACAAGGTCCTCCTCGGGCGCGAAACGCATCGTGCCAAGGCCGTCGGGCCGGATCACGCCCTCGGCGCGGATGCGGGCAAGCTCGGCCTCGGCCCGTGGCGCGTCATAGGTCTCGGCCTCGAACCCGGCGAGGCCAAGGATCACGGCGCGGTCCGTTGCGTGGCCCACGCCGGTGAACGCAAGGCTGCCATGCAGCGAGGCCCGGAGCCCCGCCACCGCGAAGGGTTGTGCGCGCAGATGATCAAGGAACCGCGCCGCGGCCACCATCGGCCCGATGGTGTGCGAAGAGGATGGACCGACGCCGATCTTGAACATGTCGAAGACAGAGAGGAACATGACGAACCGCTATCATGACCGGGGCTCGGCAGACAGGCCGGAAAGCGACCTTCCATCGGAGGTTTCTGCCCTTTGGCCGCCCGGACATTGCAGCCGAAGGCCGCGCCATCATGTCGCGCCGCGTAACCCCGTCCTGCCGTCTTGTCCCTGCGCGGCAACGCGCGCGGCCCAGTCCGCGATGGCGGGCCGTGCCTTGATCTCCTGGGCCAGGGGCGTCTCCATCGGCCAGGCCAATAGCGGCGCGACCTGACCCCAGACGGCGAAATCGGCAAGGGCTGGCCGATCGCCGGACAGAAACGGGGCCTCGGCCAGCATATGGCCCAGACCTTCGATCTGGCGCAGACCCTCGGCCCGGATTTCGTCGGGCGGCATGCGCCCGATGCCGCGCGCCTTCAGCTGTCGATCGAAATGCCGGTGCATCATGTGAAGGACGATCCGGGCCACCGGTCCGGGCAGGTCGGTGCGGATCAGGTCGAGCATGCCGGCGCGGCCCGCCGGGTGGCAGAACAATTCCCATTCGAGGATCTGGTGCAGCCGTTCCTCGGCCGCCGTCTTGACCGCAAGCGCGCGGGCGGAGACCGCATCCTGCGGTGCGGTCGGGTCGGGCAGCCCGCGTGTCACGGACAGATGGCGGATGATGCGGTCGCTGTCGGCGATACGGCGTCCGCCGGTCTCGATCCATGGGCTCTTGCCCATCGGTCCTTTCGACGACCTGTTTTCCACCCGGACCTCATGCCCGATGCCCTGCCAGTTCATCCAGCCGATGAGCTTGAGCGCAAAGGGACCCGAACTCGGCAGGCCCCAGGCCGGCATGAAGGCATAGACCACGATGTCGGACATGACGGCCCCGCGCGGGTTGCTTACCAATGGTAAAAGGTCTACCTACCAATGGTAAGTCATGTCAAGAGAGGGATCCGGATGGCGCCGGCACAGAAGGACAGCCTGAAGGCGAGGGTTCTGACCGAGGCGCGCGCCCTCATCATGGAGGAGGGGCTTGGACAGCTGACATTCGACCAGCTTGCCGCGCGGCTCGGCGTCACGAAACAGGCAATCCTCTACTGGTATCCGTCAAAGTCCGTGCTTCTGGTGTCGGTGGCGCTTCCGGGGCTGAAGGCAGAGGCGGATTGCGCGATCAACATTGCCCGGGTCGGGGATCGCGCCGCATCCGCGCCCGGCCCCGTGGCCGAACGGCTCTATACCGGGCTGGTGGCGTTTCATCTGGCCGATCTCGACCGGTTCCGCCTGATTTACCTCGCCGCGCAATTCGCGGGGCCAGCCGATCACCGCATGCGCGACGCCGCGCGCGAGGTCCATCCCGTGACATCGGCCATGTATGACGCCATGGAACAGGCGCTGGGCGGCGGGGCGGAGGCGCGGCGCCATGCGGTGGGGCTGCATTTCTCGGCGCTGGGCGTGGCAACAATGGCCGCACTGACCGAGACGATCGGCGACCCGCTCCTGCATCCGCCCGAGCGTATCGCCAAGGATATGAGCCGGGTCTTTGCCCGGGGGATGGGCTGACCCTTCAGGCGTTGGACGGGGCGGGCCCTGAGGCGTCGACCTCGATATCGGCCCAGATCGGCAGGTGATCCGACGCGCGGCGCGCCAGCGCATCCTGCGCCACGCCCGCATCGCGCAGGTCCAGCCCCGCACTCAGCCCGATCCGGTCGAGCGCGGCAAGCGGGCGGGCGGCATGAAAGCTGTGGCCCGGCGCGTGCATCGCGAAATGCGGGGCCAGGGGTTCAAGCCCGCGCCGCGGCGACCATTCGTTGAAATCGCCCGCGATGATCGCGTGGCCTCCTGCATCGGGCAGGGCGGCGATTATCGCCGCCATCTGCTGAAGCCGGCTGCGCCGCAACAGGCCCAGATGGACCGCGATCACCGAAACCGGGACCGGCAGCGCAAGGTCGAGCACGACCGCGCCGCGCGGCTCGACCCCCGGCAGGTCGAGGTGGCGGATCGCACCATGGGCCAGACCCTTGCGCAGCAGGATCGCGTTGCCGTGCCAGCCAAGGCTGACCTCGTTGCGCGACACGGCGGCGATGTTGAAATCGGTCTCGGTCGCGATCAAGTCAGGTGAAATCGCGGCCGGTCGCTGGCCCAGCCTGTGATCGGCCTCTTGCAGGACGACGATATCGGCCTCGAGCCTGTTGATGACGTCAAGGGTCCGGTGCGGGGCGCGCCGCTGGTCAAGTCCGCGTGTCTTGCGGATGTTGTAGCTGGACACGCGAAGGGTGCGCGGGGGTGGGGTCTGGTGCATGATGGATAGATAAGGAGGATTGTGCGAAATGAAAGCCGGCCCCAACTGGGTGAGATGGCCGACCGACGCGCCCGCGGCAATCGTGATCTGGGGCGCGCTTCTGGCGCTGACCGTCGGGGCGCTTCTGTTCGGGCGCTGGTCGCTGGGATTTGTGTCGGGCGCGACGCTTGTGCTGTCGATGGCGCCGGTCTTTCTGGCGCGGTGGTTTCGCATCGCCTTGCCCCTGCCATTGACCCTCGCGATCATCCTGTTTGTCTTTGCCTCGATCTTTCTTGGCGAGGCGTTCGATTTCTACGGGCGAGTCTGGTGGTGGGATCTGGCGTTGCACGGGTTCTCTGCTGTCGGTTTCGGGCTGATCGGCTTTCTGCTGACATTGATGCTGTTCGAGGGCGACACTTTCGCCGCACCGCCCTGGGCGCTTGCGCTGATTTCGTTCTGCATCGCGATGACGGTGGGTTCGGTCTGGGAGATCTTCGAATTCCTGATGGATCGCAGTTTTGGCCTCAACATGCAGAAATCCGGTCTGAACGACACGATGGGCGATCTGATCATCAACGCCGTGGGCGGTTCCGTCGCCGCGATCACCGGGTTCTTCTATCTGCGCGGGCACAGGCGCGGTGTCCTGAATCGCTTCATCCGTCAGTTCATGCTGGTCAACAAACGATTCTACCGGCGCTGGCATCATCGCCAGCACAGATAGGGCGAAGTTTGCCTAAAATTCCTCGCCCGCCCCTCGCGCGAAGGGCGCATTGTCCTTATAAGACCGGCGATCATATCAGGAGGCTGCCCATGTCCGGAGAACTTTCGCCCATCGACAAGGCCAAATTCGTCGCGGCGAAACGGGCCACGCGCTATGTGGAATCGGGCATGCGCGTCGGGTTGGGAACCGGGTCGACGGCGGCCTGGCTGGTTCAGTGCCTGGGCGAAATGGTCCGCGAAGAGGGCCTGCGAATCAAGGGCGTGCCCACCTCGAGCCGCACCGCGGCTCTTGCGCGCGACGTGGGCATCGACGTGATCTCGCTCGACGAGGCGCGGTGGCTCGACGTCACGATCGACGGGGCCGATGAATATGATGGCAATCTCAACCTCATCAAGGGCGGTGGTGGTGCGCTGTTGCAGGAAAAGATCGTGGCGACGGCCTCGGACCAGATGGTGGTGATCGCCGACATCTCGAAGCAGGTGGAGACGCTGGGCGCCTTTCCCCTGCCGGTGGAGGTGATCCCCTTCGGCTGGCAGACCACCAAGGCCCTGATCGAGGAGATGCTGATCGGGATGGATGTGCTGGGCCGGTCGACCAGCCTGCGGATGAACGGCGACAGCGCCTATGTGACCGACGAGGGCAACCATATCATCGACCTGCACCTCAACCGGATCGGCAATCCACGGCAACTGAGCCTTGTTCTGAACCAGATCCCCGGCGTCGTGGAAAACGGGCTTTTCATCGACATCTGCGATGCGGTGGTGATCGGCTATGGCGATGGCCGGGTCGAGGTGCGCGACATCGTCAAGGGCGAGATCGACAAGGAACGGTTCGATTTCCTCGAGGATGACAACCTGTTCGGCGACATCGCCGATTGAGGCCCGGCCCGGCTCCGGGCGGCTGCTCTGGCAATCTGCCCGGTCCTGTGGAATACCCGTGGCCGTGAACAAGCTAGCGCAACCGAGGACCCATGTCTGACCACGACTTCGATCTTTTCGTCATTGGCGGTGGCTCCGGTGGCGTTCGTGCAGCGCGGGTGGCCGCCTCGACCGGGGCGCGCGTCGCGCTGGCCGAAGACAGCCGGATGGGCGGGACCTGCGTGATCCGGGGCTGCGTGCCCAAGAAGCTGATGGTCTTTGCCTCCTCCTTCCGCGAGATGATGCCCGAGGCCCGCGCCTATGGCTGGGAAATGGAGGACGGCCGGTTCGAATGGCCGCGCTTTCATGAAAAGCTCGAGGTCGAGCTTGACCGCCTCGAAGGCGTCTACCGCAAGCTGCTGGATGGATCGGGCGTCGAGATCTTCGACACCCGCGCCAAGCTGGCCGGGCCGAACAGCGTGGCGCTGTCCGATGGCCGGACGGTAAGCGCGGGCCATATCCTCGTGGCGACCGGTGGTCACCCGGTCCGGCCCGACATGACCAATGCCGAATATGCGATGGTCTCGGACGACATCTTCCACATGACCGAGTTGCCGAAATCCATCCTGATCGTGGGCGGCGGGTATATCGCGTGCGAATTCGCCTGCATCCTGCACGGCCTCGGTGTCGAGGTGACGCAGTTCTACCGCGGCGCGCAAATCCTGCGCGGGTTCGACGGCGAAGCCCGCGGCCTGATCGCCGACGCGATGGAGGAACGCGGGATCGACCTGCATCTGGGCACCAACATCGTCGACATGCGCCCCGCCTCGGAAGTGGGCGACAAGAGCAGCGCCGATATGGGTCTGCCCGCCGCAGAGCTTGCGCGGTTCACCCGAGACCCGGGCAATCATGCGCCGGTCCCGCCGGTCCCGATGTGGGTCAAGGGCACCAACGGCATGGAAAAGACCTTTGACCGGGTGCTGTTCGCCACAGGCCGCGCGCCCAACACGCACGACATGGGCCTCGAGGAGGCCGGGGTCGAGATCGGCCGCCGGGGCGAGATCCTCGTCGACGAATATTCGCAGACATCGGTGCCGACGATCTATGCGATCGGCGACGTGACGAACCGCGTGAACCTCACGCCCGTCGCAATCCGCGAGGGCATGGCCTTTGTCGAGACGGTGTTCCGGGACAATCCGACGCCTGTCGATCACGAGTTGATCCCCTCGGCCGTGTTCACCCAACCCGAACTGGGCACCATCGGCCTGACCGAGGAAGAGGCCCGCGATCAGGAACCTATCGACGTCTACTGCGCATCGTTCAGACCGATGCGCGGATCCTTCGCGGGAAAGAGCGACCGGGTGCTGATGAAGCTTATCGTGAGTAAGCAGACCGACAAGGTTCTGGGATGTCATATCGTCGCGGACGAGGCGGGCGAGATGATCCAGCTGGCGGGCATCGCGGTCAAGATGGGGGCGACGAAAGCGGATTTCGACCGAACGGTTGCAGTCCATCCGACCATGGCCGAAGAACTGGTCACGATGAAGGACCCGTTACGGAGTGCTTGATTTCGAGGCCGAAGCGCACATTTGTGAGGAGACGGATCCCGGACGACCGGCGGTCCGAACAGATAAAGAGGAAGACGAGCTTAATGGCTGGTAACAACGGAGGCCCCTGGGGCGGGGGAGGCCGCGGCCCGGGCGGAGGTGACGACGATGATCGTCGGCCGCAGGGCGGGCGCGGACCCGGACAGGATGGACCGCAGATCCCCGAGATCGACGACCTTGTGAACAAGGGGCGCGAACAATTGCGCGTCCTGATGGGCGGGGGCGGCGGACGTCGCAACGTGAATGGCGGTGATGGAGGCGGTCCGCAGGGGCCGATTTTCACCCGCGGAACCGTGGGGATCGGCGCCTTGGTGGCGCTGGGTCTCTGGGCATTCATGTCATTCTATACCGTGCGGCCTGAAGAGCAGTCGGTCGAATTGTTCCTCGGTTCCTATTCCTCGACCGGCGATCCCGGCCTGAACTTTGCCCCTTGGCCTGTTGTGACCTATGAAGTCGTCAACGTGACCTCGGAGCGGACCGAAAGCATCGGCACGTCCGGCACGCGCGGCGGTGAGGAAGGCCTGATGCTGACCACCGACGCCAATATCGTCGATATCGGGTTTCAGGTCGTCTGGAACATCAGCGATCCGGCGCAGCTTCTTTTCAATCTCGCCGATCCTCAGCAGACGGTTCAGGCCGTGTCGGAATCGGTCATGCGCGAGGTTATCGCCGAGTCGAACCTGGCGCCGATCCTCAACCGCGACCGGGGCATCATCGCTCAGACCGTCCAGGAAGACATCCAGGCCGCGATGAACGAGTATGAAGCCGGGATCAATATCATCCGGGTCAACCTCGACCGCGCCGACCCGCCCGAAGAGGTGATCGATGCGTTCCGTGACGTGCAGGCCGCCGAGCAGGAACGCGACAGGTTGCAGCGGACGGCGGATGCCTATGCCAACCGGGTCCTCGCCGAGGCGCGCGGTCAGGCCGCTCAGGTCCTCGAAGAGGCCGAAGGCTATCGCGCCCGTGTCACCAACGACGCCATCGGTCAGGCCAGCCGGTTCTCCGCCATCCTTCAGGAGTATCAGGCCTCGGAAGATGTGACCCGGCGCCGGATCTATCTTGAGACGATGGAGCGGGTTCTGGGCGATGTGAACAAGATCGTGCTCGACGAATCCCTCGGTGGCGGCGAGGGAGGAGGCACCGGCGTGGTGCCGTTCCTTCCGCTCAACGAGCTGAGCCGCAACCAGGGTGCCGGCGCCGCCGCCACCAGCGATCAGGGGAACTAAGCCATGAGAAAATCAGCATATCTCTTGCCGGCCCTTGTCATCGTTCTTGCTGCCGGTCTGTCAGCGATCTTTGTCGTGGACGAACGCGAAAAGGCGCTGGTCCTGCAATTCGGTCAGATCGTCACCGTGAAGGAAGAGCCGGGCCTCGGCTTCAAGATCCCGCTGATCCAGGAAGTCGTGAAATACGACGACCGGATCCTGTCGCTTGATACCGACACCATCGAGGTCACGCCCTCGGATGACCGCCGGTTGATCGTCGATGCCTTTGCCCGCTACCGGATCACGGATGTGGTCCGGTTCCGGCAGGCCGTCGGCGTGGGCGGTGTGCGCACCGCCGAGTCACGTCTTTCGGATATCCTCAACTCCCAGATCCGGGAGGTGCTCGGCGCCGATCAGGTCACCTCTGACACCATCCTGTCGGAAGAACGTCGTGGACTGATGAACCGGATCCGCGACGAAGCGAGGGGAGAGGCGTTGAGCCTTGGACTTGACGTGGTCGACGTGCGGCTCAAGCAGACCAACCTGCCGGCCCAGAACCTTGACGCGACCTTTTCCCGGATGAGGGCGGAACGCGAACGCGAAGCCGCCGACGAGATCGCCCGCGGTAACGAAGCCGCGCAGCGGGTGCGCGCCCTTGCCGACCGGACCGTGACAGAGACCCTGTCCGAGGCGGAACGCGACGCGCAGATCACCCGAGGCGAGGCCGATGCTCTGGCTGCGGCGACCTTCTCCGAAGCCTATGGTGCGGACCAGGAATTCTTCGAATTCTACCGCTCCATGCAGGCCTATGAGCAGGCGCTCACGGGGGTGAACTCGACAATGGTCCTGACGCCCGACAGCTCGTTCTTCAACTACCTGCTCGATTCCGATCGGGGTGGCCGGACGGCGGCCGAGGTGACGGAGCAGTAACGTCATGGAAATGGCGCTTCTCGCGCTGGGACTTGTTCTCGTTGTGGAGGGGCTGGCCTATGCGCTGGCCCCTTCCAGTATCGAGGCGATGCTTGAACTCCTGCGCCGCATGCCGATCGACCAGCGCCGCCTTGTGGGTCTGGGTGCGATCGCTCTGGGTGTTGCGCTGATCTGGATCGCCCGCGCGCTGGGTGCCTGACGGGCGGGATTGCACCGCCTGCGGCTTGGCGATAGCCAAGTGTCAGCGATCACGGGGCAGGCAGGGCAGAAAACATGAGCGTTTGGGATTTCTGGATCGACCGGGGCGGCACCTTCACCGATGTGGTGGGGCGCGATCCCGATGGCGGGCTGCATCCTCTCAAGCTCTTGTCCGAAAACAGCGACAGTTATGACGACGCCGCGATCGAGGGGATCCGCCGGCTTCTGGGGGGCGAGATCGACCCGGCCCGCATCGGCACGGTCAAGATGGGCACCACGGTCGCCACCAACGCCCTGCTGGAGCGCAAGGGCGACCGGACCCTTCTGCTGATCACCAAGGGGTTTCGCGATGCGCTGCGGCTGGCCTATCAGGCCCGGCCCGACATCTTCGGCAAGGAAATCATCCTTCCAGAACAGCTTTATGAACGGGTGATCGAGGTCGATGAACGGCTCCGCGCCGATGGCATCGTCGAACGCGCGCCCGATCTGGATGCCTTGGGGCCTGCGCTTGAGGCCGCGCGCGCCGACGGGATCGACGCCGCGGCCATCGTCCTGATGCATGCCTGGCAATCCCCCGAACACGAACGGCAGGTGGCGAAACTGGTCCGCGAGGCGGGGTTCGGGCAGGTCTCGGTCAGCCACGAAGTCTCCCCCCTGATCAAGCTGGTGGGTCGGGGCGACACGACCGTCGTCGATGCCTACCTGTCCCCGATCCTCGGCCGCTATGTGGCGCGAGTGGCGGGCGCGCTTGGCGCTACGCCGCCGGGCGATGCGGGGCCCACGCTGCAATTCATGATGTCGTCGGGGGGCATGACCGCGGCCGAGGCGTTCCAGGGCAAGGACGCGATCCTGTCCGGCCCCGCGGGCGGCGTCGTCGGCATGGTGGAAACTGCAAGGATCGCAGGGTTCGACAAGGTGATCGGCTTTGACATGGGCGGCACCTCGACCGACGTGGCCCATTCGGCGGGCCACTACGAACGCGCCTTCGACACCGAGGTGGCGGGCGTGCGCATCCGCGCGCCGATGATGCGCATTCATACCGTCGCCGCGGGTGGCGGGTCGATCCTGCATGCCGATCCGGGCCGCTTTCGCGTGGGTCCCGACAGCGCAGGCGCTGATCCGGGGCCTGCCTGCTATCGCCGTGGCGGGCCGCTGACGGTGACCGATGCCAACGTGATGCTGGGCAAGCTGAGGCCCGATTTCTTCCCCCGCGTCTTTGGCCCCGACCAGGACGCGGCGCTCGATGCCGAGGCCGTGGCGACACGGTTCAAGGAGATCGCTTCCCGCGAGGGCCGCCCAGCCGAAGAGATCGCCGAAGGCTTCCTGACCATCGCGGTCGAGAACATGGCCAACGCGATCAAGAAGATCTCGGTCCAGCGCGGCTATGACGTGACGCGCTACCTGCTCAACGCCTTCGGCGGTGCGGCGGGGCAGCATGCTTGCCTTGTCGCCGATGCGCTGGGCGTGACCTCGGTGCTGATCCATCCGCTTTCGGGGCTTCTGTCGGCCTACGGGATTGGCCTTGCCAAGGTGACGGCCAGCCGCCAGCAGGGGCTTGTTCGCCCGCTCGACGATGCGGCCCGGCTCGAGATTGAAAGTTTGGCCGAGGAGCTATGGCTGGCCACGCGGGATGAGTTGTCGGGGCAGGGCGTCCCCGTCGAGACTGCCACGCGGCGCACAATCCTGCACCTGCGCTATGCCGGGGCCGACACGACGCTGCCCATCGACTTTGACGGCGATATCGAGGCTGCGCGCGCGGCCTTCGAGACGGCCCACGAGGCGCAGTTCGGCTTTCTCTATGACGATGGTCGGATCGTTGTCGACGCGGTCGATGTGGAAGCGACGGACGGGCGCGACTTTTCCTCAATCGAGACCGAGGTCGCGGCGTCCGAATACCGTCCCGAGGCGGGAGAAGAGGTCGAGATATTCTGCGGTGGCGGCTGGCAGGCTGCGGCCGTCCACCGGCGCGAGGGGCTGGAACCCGGCGCCGTGATCGCAGGCCCCGCCCTGATCATCGAACCGAACCAGACCATCGTGGTCGAACCGGGCTGGCAGGCCTCGATCACCGCGCGCGATCATGTGCTGATGGCCCGCATCGAGGCGATGGCCCGGGCCGATGTGGCCGGCAGCGCCGAGGCCGACCCGGTCCTTCTGGAGGTGTTCAACAACCTCTTCATGAATATCGCCGAACAGATGGGCGTGGCACTCCAGAACACGGCGCAATCGGTCAACATCAAGGAACGGCTCGATTTTTCCTGCGCGGTCTTCGATGCCTCGGGCGCGCTGGTGGCGAATGCGCCGCACATGCCGGTGCATCTGGGCTCCATGGATCGCTCGGTCGAGGCGGTGATCCGCAACAACCCCGTGATCCGGCCGGGCGACGCCTTCACGCTGAACGCGCCCTATAACGGTGGGACGCACCTGCCCGACATCACCGTGGTCAGCCCCGTCTTCGACGAGGCGGGGGAGGAGATCCTGTTCTGGGTCGCCTCGCGCGGGCACCATGCGGATGTGGGCGGCACGGCACCCGGCTCGATGACCCCGTTGGCCAAGGTCGTCGACGAGGAAGGCGTGCTGATCGACAACCTGCACATGGTCAAGGCGGGCCGCTTCGATGACGAAGGCCTGCGCAAGGTCCTGACGGATCACCCCTATCCCGCGCGTAATCCGGACGTGAACATCGCCGATCTCAAGGCGCAGGTTGCCGCCAATGCGCGCGGCGCGGCAGAGCTGCGCCGGATCGTGGGGGAATTCGGCCTTGATGTGGTGCAGGCCTATATGGGCCATGTGCAGGACAATGCCGCCGAAGAGGTGGCCCGCCTGATCGGCAGGCTTGAGGATTGCGAGGCGAGTTACGAGACCGATACGGGCCAGACGATCCGCGTCGCGATCCGGGTCGACCGCGCGGCGCGGCGAGCCACGGTCGATTTCACCGGCACGTCGGAGGCGACGGACAACAATTTCAACGCGCCCGAACCGGTGACCCGCGCCGCGGTTCTCTATGTCTTCCGCGTGATGGTCGAGGCGCCCATTCCGATGAATGCCGGCTGCCTGCGGCCCATCGACATCGTGATCCCCGATGGCTGCATGCTGCGCCCCGAATATCCCCGCGCGGTCGTGGCCGGCAATGTCGAGACGTCACAGCATGTGACGAACGTGCTGTTCGAGGCGCTGGGCGCGCTGTCCAACAGCCAGGGCACGATGAACAACCTCACCTATGGCAACGACCGGTATCAGTATTACGAGACGCTGTGCTCGGGCAGCCCGGCGGGGCGGATGAACGATGGCCGCACCTTCGACGGCACATCGGGCGTTCATGTGCACATGACCAATTCGCGCCTGACCGACCCGGAGGTTCTGGAGCTGCGCTATCCCGTTCTGATCGAGGAATTCTGCCTGCGCCCCGGATCGGGCGGACAGGGCGCGCGCCATGGCGGCGACGGCACCCGCCGCACGACCCGGTTCCTCGAGGCGATGGATTGCGCGATCCTGTCCTCACACCGCTCGCGCCCGCCGCGCGGGATCGAGGGCGGAGGTGACGGGCAGGTGGGCCGAACCGAGGTCCGTCGCAACGATGGCTCGGTCGAGGTGCTGAGGGCTTGCGACCAGACAAGGCTGGAACCAGGCGAGGCGGTGACCGTCATCACCCCCACTTCGGGAGGTCTGGGCCGGGCCTGATGGCCCGGGCGCCCCTTGAAAGCCGGCCGGGAGTGCCTAATTGCGAGTTGTTCGCAATTTACTTGACAAGATTGCGAATAAGTCGCAATTTCATCTCTGGTCCATATCGAGGGAGTCACGATGTCCGGTCGTTCTGTTCGCTATATGTTTCAGCCGTCCCGCCGCGCCGTTCTGGCGGGGCTTGCCGCAGCGGCCTTGCCCGGCATTGGCAGGGCTGCCGGCGGCATCGATATGGTCGCCACGACCGGGATGATCGCAGACACCGCACGCGTGGTGGGCGGCGACAGGGTTGCGGTGCGCGCGCTGATGGGGCCGGGGGTCGACCCCCATGCCTATCGCCAGACCCGCAGCGACATCGTCGCCATGACCCGCGCCGATCTTGTCCTGTGGCACGGCCTCTTTCTCGAGGCGCAGATGGTCGATTTCTTCGCCGATCTTGCGGGCGCGACCCGCGTCGCCGCGGTGGGGGAGGCGGTGCCGCAAGACGCCTTGCTTGGCCATGACGATTATGCCGACAAGTTCGACCCGCATGTCTGGATGGATCCGCGCCTCTGGACCCATGTGATCGACGCCGTTGCCGCGGAACTGGGCGAGGCCGATCCCGCGGGCGCCGAGGTCTTTGCCGCCAATGCAGCGGCCTACCGCGCCGAAATGGACGATCTGGCCCGCTACAGCACCGAGGTCCTGTCGACCGTGCCCGAGGCGTCCCGCGTTCTGGTCACCGCCCATGACGCGTTCAAGTATTTCGGCGCGGCTCATGGCTTCGAGGTGATGGGCATCCAGGGCATCTCGACCGAAAGCGAGGCCGGCGTGCGTCGGATCGCCGAGCTGGTCTCGGTCCTGGTGGATCGCGGGATCGGTGCGGTCTTCGTCGAAAGCTCGGTCTCCGACCGGTCGGTCCGCGCGCTGATCGAGGGCGCGGCGGCACGCCGCCACGAGGTCACCATCGGGGGGGAGTTGTTTTCCGACGCGATGGGCCAGGAGGGCACCTATGAGGGCACCTATCTGGGGATGATCGACCATAACGTGACCACCATTGCCCGCGCCCTGGGCGGCGAGGCGCCGGAGGGCGGTTGGAAAGGACAACTCGTGGCATCATGACACCAGCCGAACTGAAACTCGCAGCCGACAGGGGCCGCGCCGTGGCCCCCGGCATCCAGGCCGGCCCCGCGCCGGCCATGTCCCTGCGCGGGATGACCGTGTCCTATGGCGAAAAGCCCGCGATCTTTTCCGTCGATGCGGATTTTGAACAGGGCGCGATGACGGCGATCATCGGGCCCAACGGCGCCGGCAAATCCACGCTTCTCAAGGCCGCTCTCGATATCGTGCCGCGCCTGTCGGGCGAGGTGCGGGTGCATGGCCAGCCGCTGGAGCGGGCCCGGGGACGTCTGGCCTATGTGCCGCAGCGCGCCAGCGTCGACTGGGATTTCCCGACCCGGGTGATCGACGTCGTGATGATGGGTCTTTACCGCGATCTTGGTCTTCTGGGCCGGATCAGGGGTCATCACCGCGACGCGGCGCACGAGGCGCTTGACCGCGTGGGCATGGCCGATTTTGCGCAGCGCCAGATCGGGCAGTTGTCGGGCGGGCAGCAGCAGCGCGTCTTCCTTGCCCGCGCGCTGGCGCAGGCGGCCGACCTCTATCTGCTGGACGAGCCGTTCGCCGGTGTCGACGCCGCGACCGAGGCCGCGATCATCGAGGTTCTCAAAACGTTGAAGTCCGAAGGAAAATCCGTCGTTGCCGTGCATCACGACCTGACCAGCGTGCGAGCCTATTTCGACAGGGTTCTCCTGCTCAATGTGCGCCGCATCGCCGAAGGGCCGGTCAGGACCGCCTTTACCCCCGAGACGCTGGCCGCGACCTATGGCGGCAGGCTGGCTGCGGCGCAGATCGACCAGCTGGATCTTGGCGGCACCGCATGACCCCCCTGTTTCAGGCGCTGACGCTTCAGCTGGGCTATAACGCCACGCTGGTGGCGATCGGGGCCATGCTGCTGGGCGTGGCGGCGGGCGCCACGGGCAGCTTCATGGTCCTGCGCAAGCGTGCGCTCGTGTCGGACGCGATGGCTCATGCGACGCTGCCCGGGGTGGCGCTTGCCTTCATCGTGATGGTGGCGCTGGGCGGCGACGGGCGCAACCTTGCCGGGCTTCTGGCCGGGTCGGCCATTTCGGCCGGCGTCGGCCTTCTGATCGTCGACTGGATGACCGCCCGGACCCGGCTGGCCGAGGATGCGGCGATCGGGGCGGTCCTGTCGGTCTTTTTCGGGTTCGGCGTGGTCCTGCTGACGGTGATCCAGACCATGAGCGGCGGACGGCAGGCGGGGCTGGAGAGTTTTCTGCTTGGATCGACGGCGGGAATGCTGATGTCGGATGCCGTGACCATCGCCGCAGGCGGCGCGCTCAGCGTGGTCGCGGTCTGGATCCTGCGCCGGCCCATGACGCTCGTTGCCTTCGACGAGGGCTATGCCCGATCGCTCGGGGTGAATGTGCGGCTGACCGATCTGATGATGATGGGCCTTGTTCTGGCGGTCACGGTGATCGGTCTCAAGATCGTGGGCCTGATCCTGATCGTGGCGCTCCTGATCGTGCCTGCCGTCACCGCCCGTTTCTGGACCGAGCAGAGCACCGCCCTGGTCTGGATATCGGGCGCCATTGGCGGTGTGTCGGGTTTTGCGGGCCCGGCCATGTCGGCGGCCTATGACGATCTGCCGACAGGTCCGGTGATCGTTCTGATCGCGGCGGGCCTGTTCGCGCTGTCCCTGCTTTTTGCGCCGCTGCGCGGTGTGGCGGGCGCGCTTGTCCGGCATCGCAGGTTTCAGTCGCGGGTCCATCGCAGACAGGGGCTACTGGCGCTGGCGCGGTCGGAACCGATCCACGATCCGCAAACGCTCCGGCTTTTGCGGCGCGAGGGTCTGATCCGCCCCGACGGCGTGGCGACCGATGCCGGGCGCGCGGCCGCGACGCGGGCGGTGCGCGACGAATGGCGCTGGGAAGTGGCGCGCACGCGCCACAAGGACACCGCGCTGACCGGCCGCTATGACGGTCTGACCCCGATCGAGACGGTCTTCACCCCCGACGAGATATCGGGCTTTGATCGGGTCATCGCGGAGGAGCGCGCATGATGGGCGCCGAATTCGTCCAGCTGAGCCTGACCCCGATCCTGATCGGGGTTCTGGCCTCGATCGCCTGTGCGCTGCCGGGCAATTTCCTTCTGATGCGCAGGCAGGCGCTGATCGGAGACGCGATCAGCCATGTGGTTCTGCCCGGGATCGTGGTGGCCTTTCTCGTCTCGGGCACCATCGCGGCGGTGCCGATGCTGCTGGGCGCCGGCGCGGCCGCCGTGATCGCCGTGGGCCTGATCGAGATGGTCAAGCGCCTGGGCCGGATCGAGGCCGGGGCCGCGATGGGCGTGGTCTTCACAACCTTGTTCGCAGGCGGTGTCCTGATGCTTGAACGCACCGATACAAGCGGTGTCCACCTCGACGTGGAACACGCGCTGATGGGCAGCCTCGAAAGCCTGATCTGGCTCGAGGCCGATGGCTGGGCCTCGCTTGCCGACCCCCTTGCCCTAGCGGGTCTGCCACCGGAACTGGGGCGTATCGCGATAGCCTGCGTCATCGTGATCGTCCTGACATGGCTGTTCTGGCGGCCCCTTGTCCTGAGCACCTTTGACGAGGGCTTTGCCCGGACGATCGGCCTGCCCGTGGGGGCGCTGGGCTTTGGCCTTGTGGTGGCGGCGGCCTTTGCCGCGGTCGCGGCCTTTGATGCCGTGGGCTCGATCATCGTGATCGCCATGTTCATCTGCCCCCCCGCCGCGGCGCGCCTGATGACCGACAGGTTCGGTGTGCAGGTGGCATGGAGCCTTGTCTTCGCCACCGTCTCGGCCGTCGCGGGCTATGTGCTGGCGGGCTATGGTCCGCTCTGGTTCGGGCTTTACGATGCGGTCAGCGCGGCGGGCATGATCGCCACCGTGTCAGGTGTGATCCTGGGGCTTGCCTGCCTCTTCGCCCCGCACCGGGCAAGGCTGGGCGAGGGACAGGGCTCCGCCTGAGTTGAAGGCCCCCCCATGGCCATTCCCGCAGGAGGCGGGTAGAAAAGGGTCGACCTATTTCAGGCTGCCCGGATGACACCAGAGATCGAAAACACGGACGATCTGATCGCCTGCCCCGGCTGCGACGCGCTGTATCGCGCGCGCATGCCCGAGAATGGCCAGAGGGCGATCTGTTCGCGCTGTCACACCGTTCTTGTCGCGCCGCGCAGGCGGGCGGGGATGACGATCATCATGCTGTCGCTGGGGGTCGTGATCCTCGTCTTCGGGGCGCTGTGGTTCCCGTTTCTCGAGATTTCGCGCTCGGGGTTCAGCAATTCGGCGACGCTGATCGACTCGGCGCTCGCCTTCACCGACGGGCCGCTTCTGTTGTTGTCGCTGAGTGTCGCAGGCTTCATCATCCTGATCCCGCTGATGCGGGTGCTGCTGATCCTCTATGTGCTTTGGCCCGTGGTCTTTGACCGGCCACCCAACAAATCCTCCGCGATGGCCTTTCGCCTGTCCGAGGCGCTGCGCCCCTGGTCGATGGCCGAGATCTTCGCGCTGGGTTGTGCCGTGGCACTGGTCAAGGTGGCCGACCTCGCCCAGATCGGGTTCGGGCCGGCCTTCTACATGTTCGCCGCACTCGTGGTGATCATCGCCGTTCAGGACAACCAGATGTGCCGCTGGTCGATCTGGCAGTCGCTGGACAAGTCGGACAGCCGCGAATGAGCGGTGGGGCCCACCGCGCCAAGGGCCTGATGACCGCCCGCCAGGCGGGGCTGGTCGGGTGCCGGCGCTGTTCGAAGGTCTGGCCGATGGACACGGCCAGATGCGGGCGGTGCGGCGCAGCGCTGCGCTCGCGCGACACCACAAGCATCAGCAGGGTCTGGGCCTGGTGGGTGCTGGGCGTGGCGGCCTACATCCCCGCGAACCTGTATCCGATGCTGACGACCCGGACCCTGGTCGACACCCAGGAAGCCACCATCGTGGGCGGCGCGATCGAATTGATGCAGCACGGCTCCTACGGGATCGCGATCGTGATCCTGGTGGCCAGCGTGCTGATTCCGGTCGCGAAATTCCTCTGCATCGCGTTCCTTGCCCTGTCGTCGCAATCGGCCACCGATGTCTCGGCCAGCGCGCGCCAGCAGCTTTACGAGATCGTCGAATATGTGGGCCGCTGGTCCATGATCGACGTGTTCGTCGTTGCGATCCTTGCCTCGCTGGTGCAACTCGACTTTGCCGCGACGGTCAATCCCGGCCCCGCAAGCCTGGCCTTCGCGCTGTCGGTCATCTTCACGATGCTGTCGGCGCAGGCATTCGATTCGCGCATCATCTGGGACGGTATCGACCGCAGCACGCGAAGCCCGGCCCGTGATATCCAGTCCCCGGAAGGAAACACCAAACCGTGAGCGATCAGGTCCCCGACATCGACATCGTTTCCGCCCGGCGCAGCATCTGGGACCGGGTCTCGATCGTGTGGCTGGTGCCCGTGGCGGCTCTGATCATCGCGCTGGGTGTCGCGTGGCAAAGCTATTCCGAGCAGGGACCCCTGATCGAGGTGGCCTTCGACAACATCGCCGGCGTCGAAAGAAACGAGACCGAATTGCGGTTTCGAAACGTCGCCGTGGGCATGGTGGAGGATGTGAGTTTCACCCCCGACCTGTCGCAGGTGGTCGTGGGCATCCGGGTGCGCAAGGATCTGGCGCCCTTTCTCGATGAGGATGCCGCCTTCTGGATCGTCCGGCCCGAGGTCACGACCCAAGGGGTCAGCGGTCTCGATACCGTTCTGTCGGGCGTCTACATCGAAGGCATCTGGGACGAAAACCCCGGATCACCCCTGTTCCGTTTCGAAGGGCTGACCGACCCGCCGCTCAGGCAGGGCGGGGTCGAGGGGCTGGAGTTGACCTTGCGCGCCGCCGACGGGTCGCTGATGGGCAACACGCCGATCCTCTACAAGGGGGTCGAGGTGGGTCAGGTCGGCCGGGCGCGGGTCTCGTCCGATGGGGTCGCGGTCGAGGCGCGGGCCATCGTCTATGCGCCCTATGACAACCTCGTCACCGAGGCGACGCGGTTCTGGGACACGTCGGGTTTCTCGGTGTCGCTGGGCACGGCGGGGGCCGCAATCGATTTCGAATCGATCTCGTCGCTGATCGCGGGGGGGCTGACCTTTGACACCTTCGTGTCCGGTGCGCCGCTGGCGCAGGAAGGCGCGGACTACACCATCTATTCCGACGAGGACTCGGCCCGGACAAGCATCTTCGAGCCTGAAAGCGAAGACGCGCTTCTTGTGGCCACGCTCTTTGACGGCAACGTGTCGGGTCTGAACCCCGGCGCCCGGGTCGAACTCAACGGCCTTGGCATCGGCCAGGTCCGCGCCGTCAACGGGGTTGTCGAGCAGACAGCCGACGGCGAAGAGCGTGTCCTGCTTCGCACGATCCTTGCGATCCAGCCCGGCCGTATCGGACTGGAGGGCGGCACCGCCGAGCAGCGCACGCTTGATTTCCTGGCCAATCAGGTCGAGGCGGGCCTGCGGGCGCGGCTTGTCACCGCGTCGATCCTGACCGGCGGGCTCAAGGTCGAGTTGCTGACGGTGCCCGACGCCGAACCCGGAACGCTCGACCTGTCCTTCGACCCCTATCCCCTGATCCCGTCGACCGAGAGCCAGATTGCCGATGTCCAGTCCTCGGCCGAAGACACTCTGGCGCGGATCAACGCGCTGCCGATCGAGGAATTGCTGGAAGGGGCGACCGATTTCCTGAACTCCGCCTCCCGCCTGATCGGCAGCCCCGCGACCCAGCAGGTGCCGTCCGAGGTGTCGGCACTTCTGGCGGATATCCGTGGTGTTGTCGGCGCGGACGAGGTGCAGGACCTGCCCGTCCAGCTTGGTGCGATCATGAACAATCTGGATGCGACGGTGGGCGGGGTCCAGACGATCCTGACCTCGATCGAGGAAGAGCGGATCATCGCCAATCTGGGCGCTGCGCTCGACTCCGTCTCGCGCATCACCGACGATGTCGAAGCCTCGATCGCCGATGTGCCCGGCCTTGTGGCCGAACTCGATCTTCTGGCGCAAAAGGCAAATGGCCTCGCGGTCGAGGAACTGGTGGCCGAACTGACGGAGATCACCGGATCGGCCAATGCCCTGATTTCAAGCGAGGCTGCCCAGACCCTGCCGGAGCGGATCGACCTTCTCGCCCGCGACCTGCAAACCGTGGCCGCCGATGTGGCCCGCCTGACGACCAGCCTGTCGGATGCACAGGCCGCCGACCGGCTCGTCTCGGCCATTGATGCGGCGACGGCCACGCTTGACGCGGTCGAGACATCCTTTGCCGGTGTGCCCGCCCTTGTGACCGAGATCGAGACGCTTGCCGCCACCGCCAACGAGATGCCGCTGACCGATCTCGTCGCCGAGGTGACAGGCCTGTCGCAAGAGGCGCGCGGTCTTCTCGGCTCGCCCGAGGCGCAGGCCCTTCCGGGGCAGATCGGATCGCTGGCCGGAGAACTCGAGGCCACGCTGGCCGAAATCCGCGGCGTGACGGCCTCTCTTGTTGCCAATGATGCGGCGGCGCGGCTTCTGGAGGCGATCGACGCCGTCGAACAGACGCTCAGGACGGTCGACGCCTCGATCGTGGGCGTGCCCGACCTGATCGCGGAAATCGACGCGGTGGCCTCATCCGCGGCCGGTGTGCCCTTGCAGGACATGGTCGCCGATGTGACGGCGATGTCGCAAAGCCTGTTGCGGCTGGTCGGATCGGACGCGACGCAGGCGCTGCCCGAGCAGCTGGGTGATCTGGCGGTCGAACTCGACCTGACCCTGAAGGAGGTCCGCGGCCTTGTCTCCGAACTCAATGCCGCTGACGCCGGTCCGAGGCTTGTCGAGGCGGTGAACAGTGCCGCCCGTGCGCTCGATACGCTCGACAGCTCCATCGCCGGGGTTCCGCAGATCGTCGACCGGGTCAACGCGCTTGCCGCCGAGGCGGAATCGCTTGAGCTGGGCGAGCTGGTCGACCGGGTCAGCGGCCTTGTCGCCACGGCCGAAGCGCTTCTCGGGTCCGAAGGGACACAGCGCCTGCCCGACGAATTGGCCACCGCACTCGAGGAGATCGGTTCCATCCTGTCGGAACTGCGGGCAGGCGGGGCGGTGGGCAATGTCAACGAGGCGCTGGTTTCGGCGCGCAATGCCGCCGACGAGGTCTCTGGCGCGGTGGACCGGCTGCCCGAACTTCTTGACCGGGCGAGCCGTCTTCTGGGTCAGGCCGACACGACGCTGGCGGGGTTCGAAGGCACGTCGCCCGCCATTCGCGACGCGCGCGCCGCCCTTGCGGAAATTTCCCGCGCGGCCGAAGCTGTGGCCTCCCTCGCGCGCGCAATAGAGCGGCGCCCCAATTCACTTCTGACTGGACGATAGGCGATATGAAACGGCTGATTTTCCCGATGTGTGCCCTTGCGGTCCTGGCCGCATGCAGCGGCGACCCGGCCCTGCGCTATGCCGTGCCGGCCGTCCCCCCCGAAGAAAGCGTGGCGATTTCCTACCGGTCGGTCGAGGTGCGCGAGATCACTCTGCCGACCTATGCCCAGCTAGAGGAAATCTTTGTCGAGACAGAGGAGGGCGCGCTTACGGGCTCCTCGGAATTGCTGTGGGCCGACGATCCGTCTCGCGCCTCGACGCAGGAACTGACCCGCGCTCTTGCCGCCGTGACGGGCGCGCAGGTTGCCTCCGCGCCCTGGCCCTTCGACAGCTATCCGCAGGTCCGCATCGAGGTGCGTGTCGATGAATTCGTCGCAAGCCGCCTTGGTGCGTTCCGCCTCTCGGGGCAGGCCTTCGTCGCGACGCTGGATGGCGCGGGCCGCGACCGGGCGATCGAATTCGCGATCAGCGTTCCGCTTGCGCCCGATGCCGGGCCGCGCCAGATCGCCGTCGCGCGCGGACAGGCCATGGCAGAGCTCGCCACCCGCATCGCCCGCGACGGCCTGCGCTGATCAGCGGCGACTGGCCTCGAACAGGCTTTGCGACCGGCCGCCCGATTTGCAGAACGCCAGGACCTTGCCGCTGGCGCCTTCCACGGCCTTGCCGAAGGCATCCACATCGGCGGGTGTCGCCTGACCCGGACGGATCGGGATGTGATGCGCCTTGAGGCCCGCCGCACGGGCCGCGGCGCGAACCTCGTCAAAGCTGGGCTGTCCCGGCTCTTCATGATCGGGCCGGTTCGAGATGACGGTGGTGTATCCTTGGGATTTCAGCCCCTCGAGGAGAGACAGGCTGATCTGGGGGCTGACTGCGACCTTGTCGCTTACGGGTTTCATGGACATTTGGGTATTCCGTCTGCTGGTTGTTGGGTTGGCGTCATATATGGGTATTTGAATGTGTCCATCAAGCCGCCGCTGACCGGCGGGTCAGAACAGGCAAATCAGGTGACGACGTCGGGTCCGCTCCGGCTGTTGCGCGCGCGGATGCCCGATACCGCCTCTGCCGCCGCGATGATGTCTGCCAGCGCCTCTTGCGGGTCGGCATTCATCCTTGCCGGATCGGTCTCGAGCCGTTCGAGATAGACCCGGATTGTCGCGCCCACCGTGCCCGTGCCCGACAGCCGGAACACGGCCCGACCGCCGCCGTCAAAGCCGATCCGGATGCCCTGTCCGGTGGAGCGGGACCCGTCGACCGGGTCATCATAGGCAAACTCGTCCGCCGAGGTGATTGTCAGTGCGCCCGCGCCTTGCCCGGGCAGCGAGGCGAGCCGCCTGCGCAGGTCGTCGAAGATCGCGGTCGCGGTCTCGGCCTCTACATCCTCGTAATCGTGGCGGGAATAGTAGTTGCGCCCAAATCGCGCCCAATGGTCCTGCATCAGGTCGGCCACCGACTGCCCGGTGCTGGCGAGGATGTTCAGCCACAGAAGAACGGCCCAGAGACCGTCCTTTTCGCGCACATGGTCGGACCCGGTGCCGGCACTTTCCTCGCCGCAGAGCGTCGCGCGGCCGGCATCGAGAAGGTTGCCGAAGAATTTCCAGCCCGTGGGCGTCTCGTAACAGGCGATGCCCAGCGCCTCCGCCACCCGGTCGACCGCGGCCGATGTGGGCATGGAGCGGGCGACGCCCTTGAGCCCGCCTGCATAGGCCGGCGCCCGCTGGGCATGGGCTGCCAGAACGGCAAGGCTGTCCGACGGCGTGATATAGATGCCCCGGCCAAGGATCATGTTGCGGTCGCCGTCGCCATCGGAGGCGGCGCCGAAATCGGGGGCGTCCGCGCCCATCATGTGATCGACCAGCGGTTTGGCCCAGATCGGGTTCGGGTCCGGGTGGCCGCCGCCGAAATCCTTCGACGGCACGGCATTGACCACCGATCCCTTCGCCGCGCCCAGCCGATCCTCTAGGATGGCGGTCGCATAGGGGCCGGTCACCGCATGCATCGCATCAAAGCGGATGCTGTGACCTTGCGCGAACCACGCGGTGATCGCGTCGAAATCGAACAGCTCCTCCATGAGCCGGGCATAATCGGCAACCGGGTCCACGACCTCGATCTCCATCTCGCCCATCCGCGCGGTGCCGAGGGCCGACAGATCGGCGTCCTCCGCCTCGAGGATGTGGTATTCGCGGATCGTCGTCGTGGCATCAAAGATGCGGTCGGTCACGCCTTCGGGGGCGGGGCCGCCATTGGGCGTGTTGTATTTCAGGCCGAAATCCTCGTCCGGGCCGCCGGGGTTGTGGCTGGCCGACAGGATCAGCCCGCCATCGGTGCCGCGCTTGCGGATCAGGTGCGAGGCAGCCGGCGTCGACAGAAGCGCGTTCTTGCCCACGATCACCCGCGCGGCGCCATTGGCGGCGGCCATCTTCAGGATCGTCTGGCTGGCGCGTTCGTTGAAATAGCGCCCGTCGCCGCCCAGAACCAGCGTCTTGCCTGCCACGCCGCCGATCCCGTCAAAGATCGACTGGACGTAGTTTTCCAGAAATCCCGGCTCCATGAAGGTGCGGGTCTTCTTGCGCAGGCCGCTGGTGCCCGGCTTCTGCCCCGCGATGGGGCTTGTCCTGATCGTGCGCCTCGTCATGTCGTTCCTCCATCCTCCGCTATGCCGTGCCGACCGGGCCTCTCCTGCACGAGCGCCACGACGCTGTTCTCCGCAACCTCGATGGTGCCGCCGACCACATGCGGGCCGGCTTCGGGCGCGGCGGTATCGACATGGCGGACCCAGACCCGCCCGTCGCCGGGTTCGGGCAGGGTCACCGTCAGGTCGCCCCCCCCATTGAACACGAGAAAGATCGCATATTCGAGGGCCGCGTATTCGGGCGTGCCCGACGCGGTGCGCAGTTCCGCGATCACATGGCTCAGGCTGCCGTCGGACCAGTCGGCATCGGTCATCAGGCCGCCGTCGGGGCGGCGCCAGAACAGATCCGGCACGCCGTCAAGAAACCGGCTGCGCGAATGCAGCCAGCGTTTCTGGCGCAGGATCGGGTGGTTGCGCCGGAACCGGATGATCCGGCGGCAGAAGTCGAGGAATTCGGGCTCCGCACCGCGGTTGTCGGGGCCCCAGTCGATCCAGCCGATCTCGTTGTCCTGGCAATAGGCGTTGTTGTTGCCGGACTGGCTGTTGCCCAGCTCGTCGCCGGCAAGGATCATCGGCGTGCCCTGGCTCAGCAGAAGCGTCGCCATCATGTTGCGCCGCCTGCGGGCACGGGCGGCCCGGATCGCGGGATCGTCGGTCGCCGCCTCGACGCCCATGTTGTCGCTCAGGTTGTGGTTATGGCCGTCGGCATTGTCTTCGCCGTTGGCCTCGTTGTGCTTGGCCTCGTAGCTGACCAGATCCATCAGGGTGAATCCGTCATGGACCGTCAGGAAATTGACCGATGTAGTCGCGGGTCGCCCGTCATGATCAAAGCGCAGGGCCGATCCCGCCACCCGCTGCGCCAGCCGTCGGGCCATGTCGTCGTCGCGCCGCCAGAAGGCGCGGACCTGGTCGCGGAACTTGTCGTTGTGTTCGTGCCATGGCGGCGGAAAGGCCCCCAGCTGATAGCCGCCGGGTCCGGTATCCCACGGCTCTGCGATCAGCTTGACGCCCGCGAGGACCGGATCCTGCCGGATCGCCTGGAAAAAGGGCGCGCGCCGGTCGAACCCGGTCTCGGTCCGGCCCAGCGCCGCGGCCAGATCGAAGCGGAACCCGTCCACATGCATCACCTCGACCCAGTAGCGCAACGAATCCATCACCAGCCGCAGGACCATCGGATGTTCCAGGTTCAGCGTGTTGCCGGTGCCGGTATCGTCGATGTAGTAGCGCGGCGTTTCGGCCAGCCGGTAATAGCTCGCGTTGTCAAGGCCCCGGAAACTGAGCGTCGGACCCAGCTGGTTGCCCTCGCAGGTGTGGTTGTAGACCACATCGAGGATGACCTCGATCCCGGCGGAATGCAGGCGCGCGACCACATGCTGGAACTCGGCGATGTCGGTGCCGGACATGTAGCGGGGCTCGGGCGCGAAAAAGCCCATCGTCATGTAGCCCCAGTAATTGCGCAGACCCTTTGTCAGCAGGTGCTGTTCATCGAGGAATGTCTGCACCGGCATCAACTGGATCGCCGTCACGCCCAGATCGGTCAGGTGGTCGAGCATCTGGTCCGAGGCAAGGCCGAGGAACGTGCCCGCATGGGCGATGTCTGTCCGCGCCGCCGTCAGGCCCTTGGGATGGGCCTCGTAGAGGATCGTCTCTTCCATCGGGGTGCGGGGCGGCGCGTCGTCGCCCCAGCTGAAGGCCGGGTCCGTCACGATGGCGCGGCACATGTAGGGCGCGGAATTGCGGGTATCGAGCGTCAGGTCCAGATGCTTGGCCCGCACGTCATAGCCCATCAGCGCCTCGTGCCAGACCGGGTGGCCGGTGATCTGGCGGGCATAGGGATCAAGCAGGAGTTTGTGGGGGTTGAACCTGTGCCCCTCGTCCGGCCGGTAGGGGCCATGGGCGCGGTAGCCGTATTGCTGGCCCGGGCGCAGGCCGGGGATGTAGCAGTGCCAGACATGACCGCTGTTCTCGGGCATGTTGACCAGCAGGTTTTCCTGTCCGTTCTCGTCGAACAGGCACAATGTGATCCGCGTCGCATGTTGCGAGAAGATGGCGAAGTTCACGCCATCGCCATCGAATGTCGCGCCGAGGGGCTCCGGGCGACCGGGCTGCACCGAGAATGTCTGTTTGGTCATGCCGGGCGCGCAAGCTCCCTGTAGAGCTGCGCATAGGCCTCTGCGGAGAACGACCATCCAACGGGTTGTTTCATCGCGTTTCTTTGCAGCGTCGACCAGGCCTCGGGCCGGGCATGCAGGTCGCACAGCCGGGTCAGGGCGGCGCGCAGGCTGTCGGCCGTGACCGGCTGGAACTGGATGCCGGTGGCCACACCCATGGCCAGTGCGGCGGGCGAGGCGTTGATGACCGTGTCGGCCAGACCGCCCGTCATCGCGACCAGCGGGATCGTGCCGTAGCGCAGACCGTAAAGCTGGGTCAGGCCGCAGGGTTCGAACCGCGACGGCACGAGGATCGCGTCGCCCCCCGCGATCATCCGGTGTGACAGCGCCTCGTCATAGCCGATCCTGACCGCGACCGAGGGGTGGTTCGCGGTCGTCCTGAGCGCCTCTTCGAAGGTGGGATTGCCCGAGCCGAGGACCGCCAGTTGCCCGTCGCGCGCCAGGAGGCTGGGCAGCGCCTCGATCAGCAGGTCGATGCCCTTCTGTTCGGTCAGGCGTGTGACCACGACGCAAAGGGGCCCCCGCGCCTCGCCAAGGCCCAGTTCCTTGCGAAGCGCGGCCGTGTTGGCGGCCTTGCCGCGCGGGGTCTTGTAGGTCTTGATCGCCTTGTCGGTGGCGGGGTTCCAGACATCCTCGTCGATGCCGTTCAGGATGCCCGACAGATCGTCGCGCCGATAGCGCATCACCCCGTCCAGACCCATCCCGAAATCCTCGGTCATCAGTTCTTCGGCATAGGTGGGCGACACGGTCGTCAGCCTGTCAGCGGCCATCAGGCCCGCCTTGAGGGCCGAGATCTTGCCCCAGAACTCGAACCCGTCCCGTTCGAACCGGTCGGGATCGAGCCTGAGATCCGCGATCAGGCTTTCGGGGGCCAGCCCGTGAAAGGCGATGTTGTGAACTGTCAGCACCGTGGCCGGTTTCGGCCCCGCCATGTCGCGCAGGTAATCGGGCACGAAACCCGCCTGCCAGTCGTGACAATGCACGATCTGCGGGATCCAGTCCGGGTCGGCGCCGGTGCCGATCCGGGCACCGATCCAGCTGAGCGCGGCAAAGCGTTCGGGATTGTCGGGCCAGTCGCGCCCCGACATGTCGAGATAGATCGACCCGCCCCTGTCGAAGAGGTGCGGCGCGTCGATCACATAAAGGTCGAGCCCCGCCGCGCGGCCCGTCAGGATGCGCGCCTCGCCCCCGAACAGATCGGGTTCGACGAAGGCGGGTTTGGCCTCGGCGAGTGCCGAAAGAACCGCCGGATACCCCGGAAGAACCACACGCATCTCGGTTCCCGTGGGGGCAAGCGCGCGGGGCAGCGCGCCCACCACATCGGCCAGCCCGCCCGTCTTGACGAGCGGGGCGCATTCCGAGGCAACTGACAAAACCCTGATCATCTTGGTGTCGGTCTCACTCCAGCTTTGCCGCGCGGGCGTCGAGCATGGTCTGTGTGATCAATGTCACGCCCTTTTCCGTAACACGGAACCATTTTGCGTCTTCTGCCGGATCCTCGCCCACCACAAGACCCTCCGGGATCGTCACGCCCCGGTCTATTACCACGCGGCGCAGCCGGGCAGAGCGGTTGACCGTGACGTATGGCAACACCACGGCATGATCGAGAACTGCATAAGAATTGGTGTGCACCTCAGTAAAAAGCAGCGAATTGCGCACTTCGGTCCCCGAAATGATGCAGCCCCCCGACACCATCGACGAGATCGCGACGCCGCGCCGGTCCTTTTCGTCGTGGATGAACTTGGCCGGCGGCACGCTTTCGGAATAGGTCCAGATCGGCCAGTTGCTGTCCCACAGATCCAGCTCGGGGGTGAAATCCGTCAGGTCGATATTGGCCTGCCAGAAGGCGTCGACGGTGCCAACATCGCGCCAATAGGCCGGGGCCTGCGGATCGCTGCGCACGCAGGACGTGTCGAAACGATGGGCCATCGCCTTGCCGTTGGCCACGATGTCGGGGATCAGGTCGTTGCCGAAATCATGGGTCGAGTCCGGATCCTCGGCATCCCGGCGCAGAAGGTCGCGCAGGAAGGGCCAGCTGAAGACATAGATGCCCATCGAGGCCAGCGCCCTGTCCTCGTCGCCCGGAATGCCCGGTGGGTCGGCGGGCTTTTCCAGGAACTGGGTGATCCGGTCATCCTTGTCCACATGCATCACGCCAAAGGCGGTGGCCTCCAGCCGTGGCACGGTCAGGCAGCCGATGGTCACGTCGGCGCCGGTCTCGACATGCTGGCGCAGCATGATCTCGTAATCCATCTTGTAGATGTGATCGCCCGCGAGGACCACGACGTAATCCACGTCATAGCTGTCGACGATGTCGATGTTCTGGGTCACTGCATCGGCGGTGCCCTGATACCACGTCTCGTCGCCGCCGCGCTGCGAGGCGGGCAGGATATCGAGGAATTCGTTGCGTTCGGCGCGGAAGAAGCTCCAGCCCCGCTGGCAATGACGGATCAGGGAATGGGCCTTGTATTGCGTGGCGATCGCCATCTTGCGGATGCCGCTGTTCATCGCGTTCGACAGGGCAAAGTCGATGATCCGGGCCTTGCCGCCGAAATAGACCGCCGGCTTCACCCGCCTGTCGGTCAGCTCCTTCAACCGGGAGCCCCGGCCACCGGCCAGAACAAAGGCCATCGACCTGTTCGTCAATCTTCTGCTCTGCGGCATCGTCGTCCTCCTCCCTGGGATGTTGTTCGTCATGACCCGGCCTTGAAGATGAGTGTCGCGAGAGGCGGCACCGTCAATTCGGCCGAACAGGGCTGGCCCTGGCAGGGATGCTCCTCCGCATCCACACCGCCCATGTTGCCCCGATTGCCTCCGCCATAAGCGTCGCTGTCGGTATTCAGGACCTCGTGCCAATGCCCGCCCCGGGGCAGGCCGACCCTGTAGGCGTGCCGTTCGACGGGCGTGAAATTGCACACCACGATGCAGGGCGTGTCACCTTCGGCGCCGAAGCGCGCGAAACTGAGGATCGAATGCTCGGCATCGCCGCCCTCGATCCAGGCAAAGCCGCCGGGTTCGCAGTCGCGGGCATGAAGCGCGGGCGTCGCGCGATAGAGGTGGTTCAGGTCGCGGACCAGCCGCTGCACACCCTTGTGGGCGGGCGCCTGCGCCGCGTCCCAGTTGATGTCATCGTCGTGGTTCCATTCCTCGGGCTGGGCAAACTCGCATCCCATGAAGAGCAGTTTCTTGCCCGGATGCCCCCACATGAACCCGTAATAGGCCCTCAGATTTGCAAATTTCTGCCATTCGTCGCCCGGCATCTTGCCCAGCATCGACCCTTTGCCATGCACGACCTCGTCATGACTGATCGGCAGGATGAAATTCTCCGAAAACGCATAGTCGATCCCGAAGGTCAGCTGGTGGTGGTGATACTTGCGATAGACCGGCTCGCGCTGGATGTAGCTGAGCGTGTCGTTCATCCAGCCCATGTTCCACTTGTAGCCAAAGCCCAGCCCGCCCGCATCGACAGGGGCCGAGACGCGCGGGAACGACGTCGATTCCTCGGCCACCGTCATGATGCCGGGATGCTTGCCATAGCCCAGCCGGTTCATCCGCTGGAGAAAGGCGATGGCCTCGTAATTCTCGCGCCCGCCATCGCGGTTGGGCACCCATTCGCCATCGGCCCGCGAATAGTCGCGATAGAGCATCGAGGCCACCGCATCCACGCGCAGCCCGTCGACATGGTATTCCTCCAGCCAGTAAAGCGCGTTGGCCACGAGGAAATTCTGCACCTCGGTGCGCCCGTAATTGTAGATCAGCGTGTTCCAGTCGTTGTGGAACCCTTCGCGCGGATCGGGATATTCATAAAGCGCGGTTCCGTCAAACCGGCCCAGACCATGGGCATCGGTCGGGAAATGTCCCGGCACCCAGTCGAGGATCACGCCCAGCCCCGCCCGGTGCGCCGCATCCACCAGATCGCGGAATTCATGCGGCGGGCCGAACCGGATGGTGGGCGCATAAAGGCCGATCGGCTGATAGCCCCAGGATCCGTCGAAGGGAAATTCCGACACGGGCAGGAATTCCAGATGGGTAAAGCCCATCTCGCAGACATACGCGACCAGTTCGTCCGCCAGTTCCCGGTAAGACAGGGGCCGCCCGCCATCCTGATGCCGCCTGCGCCACGAGCCCAGATGCACCTCGTAGACGGAAATGGGCTGATCGCGGCGGTTGCGCGCCTCTCGGGCGGCCATCCAGTCGGCATCCTTCCAGCCGTAGCCTGCGATATCGGCAACGACGCTGGCCGTCTCCGGCGGGTGCTGCGCACGGAAGGCCATCGGATCGGCCTTGAGCGGCTGGAGCGCGCCGTCATTGCCCATGATCTCGTATTTGTAGGCGGCACCGTCGGCGGCGCCGGGCACGAAGATCTCCCAGATGCCGGAACTGCCGCGCCGGCGCATCGGATGCCGCCGCCCGTCCCAGGCGTTGAAATCGCCCACCACCGATACCCGGCGCGCCGCGGGGGCCCAGACGGCGAAATGGGTCCCCCCCACACCGTCGATGACCTTTACATGCGCGCCAAGCGCCTCCCACAGCCGTTCATGGGTGCCCTCGGCGATCAGGTATTCGTCATCCGCGCTCAGGACCGGACCGAAACGGTAGGCATCCTCGTAGTCCCAGCTTTGCCCGTCTGCGCCGGTGCCGCGCAGGTGATAGGGCTTGGCCCCGGGCACCTTGCCACTGAACAGCGCGCCCTCGATCCGGGGCAGGTCATGCTTGCGCCCATCCACCACGGCGGCAAGATGCTCGGCCCCCGGATCAATCGCCGTGACCCAGCGCGCGCGCCCGTGGCGATGCGGCCCGAGCACGGCGAAGGGGTCGTCATGACTGGCCGACAAAAGCCGCCTGACATCGTCATCCGTGATCGGTGGCGGGGCAGGGGGCGTGCTCATTGTCGTGCCTTTCTGTGATGGCGGGCAGGGGCGCGGTCAGGCGACCCGGAACGTCTCGAGCGTCAGGTCTGCGGGCAGGGCGTGGCCGATGATGGACTGGGCGTTGGGGATGTCGTTGGTTTCGGCCCGCCGGGTGGCAGCCGCCCGCGACAACCCGTGACTGAGCCAGCGCTGGATCAGCCGGGACCGGATCTCGGGCATCGGCACGTGAAGCCGGGCCGACAGATCCCAGCAGGCCGCAAGTTCGGTCCAGGGGGCCTTGTCGAACAGCAGGTAATTGCCCTCGACGATCACGACCGCGCAATCCGGCGACACGACAAGCGCGCCGGCCACGGAAATGTCGCGCTGACGATCGAAGACGGGCAACACGACCTCTGCCCCCGATTTCAGACGGTGCATGGCAAGGATGAACCCGTCCGCGTCAAAGGTTTCGGGCGCGCCCTTTCGGTTGAGAAGACCGCGCTCCTGCAAGATCGCATTGTCGAGGTGGAAACCGTCCATCGGCACGACGGTCGCGGGGCATTTCTGGCCATTGAGCCTGCGGGCCAGTTCGCTGGCCAGCGTGGATTTCCCGCTGCCGGGCGCACCGGCAATGCCCACGATGATCCTGTCCTTCTCGGCGCGCATCTCGTGGATGGGGTCTGCCAGAAGGTTCACGTGTTCTGTGATGTCTCGCATGATAGTTCAGCTGTCTTTCTGTAACAGGTCACTCAAAGCGGTTTGAACGGCGCTGTCAAACCGCTTTCGTCAGTTTGAAATCATAACGACAACTCAATTCGGTGAAAGAGCTTTCGCGTTCGATCAACCCTGCGCCGGGCGCAACGTGCCGCGTTCGATCAGCACCGGGTCGGTGACGGACGCCTCGGGCCGGAGGGTCGGATCGTCGCGCAACCGGGCCAGAAAGTCGACGCAATGGCGGGCGATGTCGGCTCTTGGAAAGCCGATGGTCGTCAGGTCGATCCCGCTCCAGCCGGCCGCCGGCAGATCGTCATAGCCGATCAGGCCGATCTCGCCGGGAACGGCGCGGCCGGCCGCGCGGGCGGCCCCGAGGGCGCCGATGGCCAGCGTATCGCTCGCGCAGAAGACCGCGTCACAGCCGCTGTCGGCCAGAAGCCGCGCCATGGCGCGGGCGCCGGCCTCGGGCGACCAGCTTTCGGCATGAACGACCCGGCTCGGAAGACCGAGCCGGTCAAGCGTCGTGGTAAAGCCGTTGCCCGGTTCGCGGAAGTGGCGCGTGGCTTCGGGGCCGGCGATCATGGCGGGACGGGCATAGCCCCGCGCCGAAAGCGTCGTCGCGGCCAGCCGCGCGGCCAGCACGTCGCGCACCCCGGCCTGCGGCGCTGCGGGATCGGCACTGTGGGCCTCGAAGGCATGGGCAAAGCGGATGCCCGATTTCTGGATCCCCTGGACAAATCGGCGCGACAGGCTGGGCGACAGCAACAAGAGCGCCTCGATCCCGTAATCGTGGACGACGCCAAGAATGTCATCGGAGGTTTCCTGCCCTTCGGAATTCAGCAGGATCGGGATCAGGCCGTGGCCCTTCATCGCGCCGGTCGCATGATCCAGAAGCTCGAGCAGGCCCGGATCGCCGAACCCGTCGGCCACCACGCCGACAAGGCCACTTCGCCCCCCGGCAAGGCCCGCGGCCATCCGGTTGGGACGGTAGCCAAGCGTCTCGGCCGCTTCGATCACGCGTGCGCGCATTGCATCGGAGATCGGGGAGCCGGGGGTAAAGGCCCGCGACACGGCCGCATGCGACACGCCCGCACGCTCTGCGACCTCTCGCAGGGTGGTCTTTCCGTTCGAGGTGCTCTGCCTCTTGCGCCGCGTGGCGCCGACTGCTCCGTCCGCCATGGCCTACCTTTCCCGGGGGGCCTCGTTTTGGGGAAAGATTGCACGTTCCGGCCCTCTTTCGCAAGCTTTGCGGCATCCGCCCGGTTGAAGATGTCCCCCAAGACACCTATCGATGTACGATGGAAACGGCGAAAGGAAACAGGGGCGGCGTAGGCGCGATCCGGCGCCTTATGCGCGGAGCACGGGTGCTCTGGTCGGTCTATCTTGCGGCGGAACGGTCGCATCTGACCCTGATTGCGGCAGGTGTCGCCTTTTTCGGCATGCTGGCGGTCTTTCCGGCGATGGCCGCGCTGATCGCGATTTTCGGTCTTCTGGCCGATCCGGTCGTGGTCGAGACCCAGTTCGAACTGATGCAGGATGTCATCCCGGCCGAAGCCTATGGTCTGTTCGAAGCGCAGTTGTCCCGGCTTCTGAGCGCGCGCAGCGAAACCCTGGGATGGGCGACAATCCTGTCGACGGGTCTGGCCCTGTGGTCGGCGCGCGCCGGAGTGGCCGCGCTGATGCGCGGTCTGAACGTCATCCATGGCGGCCGCAACCGAAGCGGGTTCCGGCATTATGCCGTGGCCCTTCTGCTGACGATCAGCCTGATCGGCATCGCGGTGGCGACCCTTCTCGTGGTGGTGGTGGCGCCGCTTGTCCTGGCGTTCCTGCCCCTGCCGATGGGGGTGGGGCTTGCGCTGTCGGCGATCCGGTGGCTCGCGGCGCTGTTCATATTGATGGCGGCGCTGGGCCTGCTCTACCGCTTCGGTCCCAACCTTTCAGCCGAACGGATGGCGTGGATCACGCCGGGGTCGATCTTCGTGGTGGTGACATGGCTTGCCGCATCCATGGGATTTTCGGCCTACCTGTCGAATTTCGGCAGCTACAACGAGGTTTACGGGTCGATCGGTGCGGTCGTGGCGATGATGATGTGGCTATATATCAGCGCCTATCTCGTACTGTTCGGGGCCGTTCTGAATGTCGAATTGACCGGATCGCATATCGGCTCGAAGGCCTCCGCTCCGGCGTCGGAAAAGTGATGCAAAACTGACTCACACGTCCGGGGAACCGACGCCGGCGCCGTCCGCGGCCACCCGGGCATCAACTTTTGTCTAGAAATCGCAAAACCTTCTGCCTACAACTAAAGATAACAACATGCCGCGCGGCTAAACGCGACGGCTTTTTGAGGCGGAGTAGTTGGTATGTCGACGATAGAATTCGTCGTCCGTGATGGTGCGGGCGGGTTGAACCGTGGTTTTGTTGGTGGCGAGGGTGGCAGTCAGCCTCTTCTGGTTGGTCCCGGGTCGGATATTGCCCTCAATCTCAACCAGGGTCAGGTCCTGTCTTACGGGCGAAGCGGAACTTCACTTGAAATAACACTGGTCGACGGACAGGTCATCGTGATCGAGAATTTCTTCGGTCTCGACGGTCAGCCCGCGAACGACCTGTTCCTGTCCGAGACCGGCGGGATGACAGAGGTCAACCTGATCGAGGGTCAGGGCGGGGTCTATTTTTCCACATATACCGAAGCGGACGTCTACGGAAAATGGGGTCCCGACGAGGACCTCTATTTCCTCGATGAAAGCCCGGTTCTTCTGGCGGGCGCGCCCGAGGCCGAAACCGGGATGCTTGCGACCGGGTTCCTCGCGGGATTTCCGATCGTGCCGGCACTTCTGGCCAGCGGCGCGGCGGCGGCGGCTGCGGGGACGGTCCTCGATGACAGTGAGACCCGCCCCGATGAAGGCGACGGCAACGGGACGCCTGCCGAAGGTGATGGTCAGGACGGTGATGGCGAGACTGACGACGGCGATGATGACATGACCGGTGGCGCCGGCGATGACGAGACCGCCGGAGGCGATGGCGACGACGATCTGACCGGTGGCGGCGGTGACGAAGATACTGGCGGCGGCGGCGACGATACTGGCGGCGGTGACGACGATGATACCGGCGGTGACGGCGACGACACACCCGTCGATGACAGCACCGTCGTGACCTTCGACGAGGATGCGGTCGGTGGTGACGGCGTGGTCAACGCCGAGGAAGAGGCCGCGGGCGTCATCCTGACCGGCACCACCGAAGAGGGATCGTCGGTCACCGTGACGATCAACGGCACCGATTATGAGGCCGATGTCGACGGCGAGGACTGGACCGTGACGATCCCGCCGGGCGACCTCGACCCGGGCGAATACGAACAGGACGTGACCGTCACCGCGACGGACGAGGCCGGCAATACCGCCTCGACCGACGGGACCTTCACCGTCGATACGGTCAACGAGGTGACACTCGACGGCCCGATCACCGCCGACAACGTCATCAACAATGACGAGGCGGGGCAGGGCGTGACCATGACCGGCACCGCCGAGGCAGGCGCAACGGTCGTCGTCAATGCAGGCGGGCTCGAACTGTCCACCACCGCCGAGGCCGATGGCACCTGGTCGGTGACCTACGAGGCCGAACAGATCGTCCAGGGCGAATACGGCGTCGACATCACGGTCACCTCGACCGATGCGGCCGGCAACGTGGCCACCACCTCGGGCACGGTCGCGGTCGACACCTTCGTCAACGACCTGTCGGTGACCAGCGGCCCGGTGACCGAGGACGACATCGTGAACGAGGCCGAACAGGGCCAGGAGATCACCTTGTCGGGCAGCGTCGAGGCAGGGTCGAGCGTGGTCGTCACGCTGGCCGGCGTGTCGATGCAGGCCGAGGTCTCGGGCGGAACATGGACGGTCACCTATCCGCCGGGCGCGTTGCCGCCCGGCGAATACGAGGCCGAACTGATCGTCTCGGCGACGGATGCCGCGGGCAATACCGCCACGATTTCCGACACCTTCCAGGTTGATACGGAAATCGACGTCTCCATCGACAAACCTGTCGAGGGCAATGACGTCATCAACGGCGCAGAGGCGCTGGACGGCACCCTTCTGACCGGGACGGCCGATGCGGGGGCGATCGTGACGGTGACCTTCGCGGGCATCACCCGCACGACCATCGCGACCGAAGAGGGAACCTGGTCGATGGGGTTCGTGGCGTCGGAAATCCCGGCGGGCGAGTCGATGCAGAACATCACCGTGACGGCGACCGACACGGCGGGCAACCTTGCCGGCGTCTCTCACCAGGTCGAGGTCGATACTTACGTCAACGAACTGACATCGGACGATCCGGTCGAGGGCGACAACATCGTCAACCGCGAAGAGGCGGGCGACGGGATCACGCTGACCGGCACCGTCGAGGCGGGCTCGACCGTTCTCGTCACCTTCGAGGGGTTGACCCGCGAGGCGACGGTGACGAATTCGGGCAATTGGTCGGTGACCTTCGGGCCGGGCGAAATCCCCGCTGGCGAATACGAGGCCGAGGTCACGATCGCGGCCACCGATGCCCACGGCAATACCGACGAGATCACCGACACCTTCCTTGTCGACACCAATCCGCCGGAGGCGCCGCTTGTCGAAAGCTATACCCGAGCGGGCGAAGGGGTCCGGGGCATCTCGACCACGCTGACCGACGAAGAGGTCGACCTCTTCGCGGTGTCGGGCGACGGGGCGGTCACGACCGTGGCCCACGAGCAGGACGTCGATGAAGGCTTCAACGAGTTGAGCTTCGATTTCGACGCGCCGGTGCCCAACGGGTCGCACCTCGTGATCAATGCCAGCGACGCAAGCGGCAATTCCACCGCGACGCTCTTTGTTCTCGAAGAGCAGGGGACGAACGTGGTGGATGTCACGAATTCGGGTCTCGACAATTTCGATGTCGAGGCGATCGACCTGCAATTCGCCGAAGAGGCCGAACTGACATTGTCGGCCAGCGATCTCGAGGCGCTGTGCGCGCATTCCAACACGCTCACCATCCATGGCGGGGCCGACGATACCGTCCGGATCGAAGGCGCAAGCACGACCACGCAGACCACCGAGATCGCGGGCAAGACCTATCTGCACTACGAACTGGGTGACAATGGCGGGACGCTGATCATCGACGAGACGATCAACGTCATCACCTGATGCGCGTCATGACGAGGGCCGGGACCACCGGCCCCGTCGGCGCCCCGGAATGCGGGGCCGGATTGTGCAAAGGGGAGCCCTTCGTGAAGGCCGGAATGGGAAGAACAGGCGGAGTGACCGGATCGGTGACGATCCTGTTGCTCGCGCTGGGTCTGACGGGCTGCATGCAGGTCGATCAGGCCGAAGTGGGGCGCGCCGACGGCACGCCCGGCGCTGGTCTGGCCGGGGCGGAGCCGGCCTTCATGCTGGACCCCGAAATGGAGGACGGCACGACCTCCGCGATCATAGAGGCACTTCTGGTGCGCCGGTCGGTGCTGGCGCCGGGGCCGCTGCGCGAGGTGGCCGATGCGGTGATGGCCGCCAATACCCGAGCGGCCGAGGCCGACATGCGCGCGGCCCTGTTGCGGGCCGAGGCCGAAAGCTACAATTGGCTTCCGACGCTTGGCCCCAGTGTCAGCCTGACCTCGCTGGGGTCGGTGGTGGCGAACCTTGTTCTCAATGCTGCCCTTGTGGATCACGGCGCGCGCCGGGCCGAACGCGACTATGCCCGGCACGACGTCGAAGTCACCGCCGTCGCTCTGGCCGAGGACAGCAATTCCCGCGTCATGCAGGCGCTTGAGCTTTATGTCGAGGCCGAGGCCGCCCGCGCCCGGGCCGAGGTCGGGGCGCAGGCGATGGAGCGGATGGACCATTTCGCCTATGTCATGCGCGAGCGCGTGAATGCGGGCATATCGGACCGGGCCGACCTTCAGGTCGTGACGCAGAAACAGGACCAGATGGCCTCGGACATGGCGTCGGACCGCGAGACCGCCGCCTCGGCGCTGCGCGAATTGCAGGCCATGGCGGCGGTGCCGCTGACGGGCCGGTCCGGCCTGTCGCCGCTCGATGCGCCCGCGCTCACCGTCGAGGCGCTGAGCGTCATGCGGGCAAGGGCCGAAAGCGCGCGCGCCGTGGCCAGCGCGCGGGCCGCCCAGGCGGGGCTTCTGCCGGGGGTCAACCTTGGCGGTTCTGTCGGGACCGACGGCACCGACCTTGGCGTGACCGCCGGTTCCGACGGCATCGGCTTCGGCATCGGCGCGAACATGCGCGCCATCGAGGCCACCGAACAGGCTGCCGCCGCCCGCGTGGGCGCCGAGCGCGAGGCCGCCGAACGGGCCATCGCCGCGCTGGAGGGACGTCTGGCAAGCCTGCGCCGCCAGCACGGGGAGGCCGTCCGGCTGGCCCGGCAGGCCACAGAAAACTATGAGCTTTTCGCCGAACAGCAACGCGCGGGCCAGCGCGGCGTCAGCGAGGTGGTCGGCGTGTTCGAGACCAAGATCCGCGCCGACCGCGCCGCGACGGACCTTCGGTATGACATCGTTCTGGCCGAGTTGCGGATCGCCGAACGGCTTGGTGTCCTCGTGGATGGAGACAAGATGTGAGCGGACCTGTCCTTGCCTTCGACATCAATCGCACGAAGGGTGCCCGCCTGCGCCGCGTCGAGGAGCAGGCCCCCGCGACACCGGCCCGCGGGCCGGGCCTGACGCTCGATGTCGTGCCGGCCAACAGCCCCGGACCTGCCAGACCCGCCGAGGCCGGGGAACACGCGCCGCGCGCCCCCGTTCCCGCCCCGGCCCCCGCCCCCACCCCGGCCCCCGCCCGGGCCGATGACAGGGTTCAGGCGCGGGCCGAACTGGCGGCGGTCTATGCGGGGATGCTGGGGGTCGATGTTTCGCGACGCGATATCCTCGAGCGGATGTCGCGCGATGGCGGCAAGGACATCTCGCCGCAGGTGATCTCGGGCGCGTTGACCGTGGCGGGGCTGATGACCCGCATCGCGCGGCCTTCGCAGCTGAGACCCGATCTCTGGCCCGCGCTTGCCGAGATGACATCCGGTCAGATCGTGCTGGTCCTCGAACAGAGGTCGGACGGGCTGATCGTCTATGACACGACGCGCCCCGCCAACCGGGCCGAGGTCGAGTTGGACGAGTTTCGCGCCGTCTTTGCCGGAACCATCATCCGCGCCGATGTGGGCGTGGCCGAACTTGGCCGCCGCCATGCCGAAAAGGGTCGGCGCGCGCACTGGTTCTGGGGGCAGTTGGGCCAGTTCCGCCGCCACATCTTCGAGGTGGCGTTGGGGTCGTTCGTGGCCAACCTGCTGGCCGTCGCGGTGGCCCTGTTCTCGCTTCAGGTCTATGACCGGGTGATCCCGCATCAATCGACGGCGACGCTGTGGGTGCTGGCGATCGGGGCGGGCATCGCGATGCTTCTGGAGGCGTTCCTGCGGATCGCCCGGGCCCGCCTGATGGACGGCGCGGGCCGCCAGATCGAGATCCGGATACAGGCGCTCCTGATGGACCGGATCCTCGGGATGCGGTCGGGCAACGGGGCGAACGCGCCCTCGAGCACCTTTGCCGCGGTGCGCGAATTCAGCTCGATCCGCGAATTCTTCACCGCCTCGACCATCGGCACGCTGACCGACCTGCCCTTCATCGTGCTGTTTCTGGCGCTTGTCGCCTCGATCGGCGGAAACGTGGTCTGGGTCCTGTTCATCGGCGGGATCCTGATGGTCCTTCCGTCGTTCTTTCTTCAGAAACGGATGATCGAGCTGACCCGCGCCACGCAGGGCGCCTCGGTCCGGTCAAGCCGGCTCTTGCAGGAGGCGATCTACAACGCCGACACGATCAAGGCGCATCGTGGCGAGGACAGGTTCCGCCGCATCTGGTCGGAACTGACGGCGCTGGGGTCGCATGCCACATCCGAACAGCGCAAGCTGGCCTCCACCCTGACCTTCTGGAGCCAGGGTGTCCAGCAGGCCACCTATGTCGCCGCCGTGGTGACGGGCACCTTCATGGTCTTTGCCGGGGAATTCACCGTGGGCACGATCATTGCCGTGGGCATCCTGACCTCGCGCACGCTTGGCCCGCTCACGCAGCTGGCCGCGACGCTGGCGCGCTGGTCCAATGTGCAGGCCTCTCTCGAGGCTCTGGACGAGGTCGCCTGTTCCGAACAGGACGAGGCCGAAGACCGCATGTATCTGCGCCGCGAGACGATCCGCGGGGCGTTCGAGCTGCGCGACGTGACGTTTGCCTATGACGCGGACGCAACACGGTCTGTCGATATCGCGGCCCTTGCCGTCGAGCCGGGCCAGAAGATCGCGGTTCTGGGGGCCAACGGATCGGGCAAATCCACGCTTCTGCGGCTCTTGTCCGGGCTATACCCGCCGACGGGCGGGCGCATCCTGATCGACGGGGTCGATATGGGGCAGGTCATGCCGCGCGACCTGCGCCGGTCGATCGGTTATCTGGGGCAGGAGGTTCGGCTGTTCGCCGGCACGCTGCGCGACAACCTCAACCTCACGCTTCTTGAACGCGATGACGACCGGCTCTTGCAGGCGCTCGATTTCGCGGGGATCGGGCCGCATGTCCGGTCGCATCCCAAGGGGCTCGACATGGAGATCCGCGACGGCGGCGCGGGGCTTTCGGTGGGTCAGCAGCAATCCATCGGCTGGGCGCGGCTGTGGTTGCAGGACCCCGCGATCTGCCTTCTGGACGAGCCGACGGCGGCGCTCGACCAGTCGCTTGAATCCGCGATCGTGACGCGGCTGGACGACTGGCTGAAGGGCCGCACCGCCGTGATCGCCACCCACCGGATGCCGATCCTGTCCCTGACGGACCGGGTCATCGTGCTGCAAGGGGGGCGCCTTGCGATCGACGGGCCGCGCGACGAGGTGTTGGCCCATATCGGCCGCGGAAAGGATCGCGGCTGATGGCACTCTGGGAGGGAGAATTCGAACGCCGCCTGCGCGGCCCCAGCCTGATCATCTGGCTGGTGGGGGCGACGGTGCTTCTGTTTCTTCTTTGGGCGAAATTCGCCTGGATCGACGAGATCGTCCGCGCCGAAGGCGAGATCGTCTCGGCCAACCGGCCCCAGATCATCCAGAATCTCGAAGGCGGGATCCTTGCCGAACTTCATGTTTCCGAAGGTGATACGGTCGAACCGGGAGATGTTCTGGCCCGGCTGCGTTCCACGAATTTCGAATCGCGCGTCGATGATCTGAAGGAGCAGATCGACGCGGCCGAGATCCGCCGCATGCGGTTCGAGGCCGAACTGGCCGGCGCCCATGATTTCGACGTGCCCTCCGACATGGCCGCCCGCAGCCCCGACATGGTCGCCTCGGAACGCGCGCTTCTGGCCGCGCGGCAGGCCGATTACCAAAGCCGCACCGAGGGCGCCGCCCGGATCGTGGCCGAGACGAAACGCGAGTTGGACGTGATGGAGGACCTTCTGGCCCGGGAGATCGCAGCGCTGATCGAGGTGACGCGCGCACGCAACGCCCATTCCGATGCCGAGATCCGCTATAACGAGATCGTGACAGGCACCGAGCTGGAGCGCGCCAGCGCCTATTCCGAGACACTTCAGGAACTGGCGCAGCTGCGCCAGGACCTGCGCGTGGCCGAAGATCAGCTGTCCCGCACGATCATCACGTCGCCGATGCGCGGGGTGGTCAACAACCTCGCCATCACGACGATCGGCGGAGTAATCCGCCCCGGCGAAGAGATATTCGAGATCATCCCCTTGGGGGACGAGTTGTTCGTGGAGGCCCGTGTCCGGCCCGAGGATATCGCCAACGTGGTGCCGGGCCAAAGGGCCACGATCAAGCTTTCGGCCTATGATTACACGGTCTATGGCTCGCTGTCGGGCGAGGTCATGGTGATCTCGGCCGATACGTTCGAGGATGAACGCCGCGCCGATCTGCCGCCCACCTACCGGGCGACCCTGCGCGTCGACATGAGCCTGCGCGACGAGCGTCAGCGCAACATCGAGATCCGCCCCGGCATGCAGGCGGACGTGGAATTGCACACCGGGGCCAAGACCGTTCTGCAATACCTCACCAGGCCGCTTTACCGGTCGCGCGAGGCCCTGCGCGAGCCCTGATCGACCGACCCCTGTCGCGGCAATCGTCCGGGCGACCTTGAAGCCCCTCCCACGGCCTACTAAGACTCTCGAAAGTCATTCGGGAATAGTCAGCCAGCGGGCTGCACAATGAGGCGAGAGCATATGCGTGATCCAGTCGAGACCTACATGAACCTTGTTCCCATGGTCGTCGAGCAGACGAGCCGTGGCGAACGGGCCTACGATATCTTTTCGCGCCTGCTCAAGGAGCGGATCATCTTCGTCAACGGCCCGGTCCATGACGGCATGAGCCAGCTTGTCGTGGCGCAGCTGCTGCACCTCGAGGCGGAGAATCCGAAGAAGGAAATCTCCATGTATATCAACAGCCCCGGCGGTGTCGTGACCTCCGGCCTGTCGATCTACGACACGATGCAGTATATCCGGCCCAAGGTCTCGACCCTCGTGGTCGGGCAGGCGGCGTCGATGGGGTCGCTGTTGCTGACGGCGGGTGAAAAGGGGATGCGTTTTTCGCTGCCCAACAGCCGCATCATGGTGCACCAGCCCTCGGGCGGCTATCAGGGCCAGGCGACCGACATCATGATCCACGCCGAAGAGACGCTCAAACTCAAGCGGCGCCTGAATGAAATCTATGTCCACCACACCGGCCAGAAGCTCGAGGACGTCGAACGCGCGCTCGAGCGGGACAACTTCATGGATCCGCAGGCCGCCAAGGATTGGGGCCTGATCGACGAGATCGTGTCCAACCGCGACAAGGCTGAAGAGAGCTGAATTCGTCCCCGCCGACGGGGCTTTTTGGCGTTGTGGAGCGTGGCGGGCTGGCCTAGGGTTGGCACAGGGCAGTCCGAAACGACAGACAGATGGGCCACCGGGCCCGAAGGAGCGAGATGGCGAACGCATCCGGCGGCGACAGCAAGAATACCCTCTATTGCAGCTTTTGCGGCAAGAGCCAGCACGAGGTTCGCAAACTCATCGCGGGTCCGACCGTGTTCATTTGCGACGAATGCGTCGAATTGTGCATGGATATCATCCGTGAAGAGACGAAGACGGCCGGTCTCAAGTCGTCCGACGGCGTCCCGACCCCGATGGAGATCTGCGAGGTTCTCGACGATTACGTCATCGGTCAGACCCATGCCAAGCGGGTTCTCTCCGTCGCCGTTCACAACCATTACAAGCGGCTCAACCATTCGGCCAAGGCCGCCGATATCGAGCTTGCGAAGTCGAACATTCTGCTGATCGGCCCGACGGGCTGCGGCAAGACGCTGCTTGCCCAGACGCTGGCGCGCATTCTCGATGTGCCGTTCACCATGGCGGACGCCACCACGCTGACCGAGGCCGGTTACGTGGGCGAGGATGTGGAAAACATCATCCTCAAGCTTCTGCAGGCGTCGGAATACAATGTCGAACGCGCACAGCGCGGCATCGTCTATATCGACGAGGTCGACAAGATCACCCGCAAGTCCGACAACCCCTCGATCACCCGCGACGTGTCGGGCGAGGGTGTGCAGCAGGCGCTTCTGAAGATCATGGAAGGCACCGTGGCCTCGGTCCCGCCGCAGGGCGGCCGCAAGCATCCGCAGCAGGAATTCCTTCAGGTCGACACCACGAACATCCTGTTCATCTGTGGCGGTGCCTTTGCCGGTCTCGACAAGATCATCTCGCAGCGCGGGAAAGGATCGGCCATCGGTTTCGGCGCCGATGTGAAGGGCAAGGAAGAACGCGGCATCGGCCAGATCTTCCAGGAGCTTGAACCCGAGGACCTTCTCAAGTTCGGTCTCATCCCCGAATTCGTCGGCCGTCTGCCGGTGATTGCGACGCTTCAGGATCTGGACGAGGAGGCTCTTGTCACCATCCTGACCGAGCCCAAGAACGCGCTGGTCAAGCAGTATCAGCGGCTTTTCGATATCGAGGGCACGCAGCTGACCTTCACCGACGATGCGCTCAAGGCCATTGCCCGCCGCGCGATCGACCGCAAGACGGGGGCACGGGGCCTGCGTTCGATCATGGAGGAGATCCTCCTTGATACGATGTTCGAGCTGCCGGGTCTCGACAGCGTGACCGAAGTGGTCGTCAACGAAGAAGCCGTGGGCGCCGAGGCGGCACCGCTGATGATCCATGCCGAGGCAAAGGATTCCGCGTCCGCCGGCTGATCACCCGCAACAGTCATGAAACGGGCGCCTTCGGGCGCCTTTTTCATGGGCCCGGGCGGGGGATCGCCTGTGGCGGGGCGCGGGGCGCCTTTGGACGGGATGGCCTCTGGACCTGCCGCCCGCCATGGTGCAAAACCCCCCTGAACGCGCAGGAGACCTCAGATGTCCAATCTCTTTACCCGCATCTTCACCTGGTGGCAGGGTCAGACGCTCAACACCCAGCTCTTTACCTGGCGCAAGGGCGAGAAGGTCGGCGAGGATGCCGAGGGCAACATCTATTACCGCAATGCCGATGACAGCAAACGCTGGGTCATCTTCAACGGCGAGGCCGAGGCAAGCCGGGTCAATCCCGATTGGCATGGCTGGCTGCACCGCACCTGGGACGAGCCTCCGACCGAACGTCCGCTGACCCACCAAAGCTGGGAAAAGCCGCATCTGCCGAACCTGACCGGGACGGCCGCAGCCTACGCGCCCGCGGGTTCGATCCGGAAATCCGACCCTGCGCCCCGCTCGGATTACGAGGCCTGGACGCCGGAGTGACGCCCATGCGTCTCATTCTGACGGCCGCCTTGTTGTCGCTTATCGGTGCCCCGCTCTGGGCTCAGGAGGCGGAAACGGCGCCCGGTGGCGTGCTGCGCGTGCTCGACAAGATCACGAGCGAGGTTCAGGACATCGAACTGCGCACCGGCGAGACTGGTCAGGTGGGCCTTTTGCAGATCACGTTGGGGGAGTGCCGCTATCCCGCGGACAACCCGGCAGGCGATGCCTTCGTGTATCTGACGATCGCATACCGCGACAATCCCGATCCGGTGTTCAGCGGCTGGATGATCGCGTCAGAGCCGTCGATCAGCGCGATGGAACATCCGCGCTACGATGTCTGGCCCCGGGGCTGCATCACCTCCTGAGGTGACGGCGACGGCCCCTGTCGGTGGAAATCGGCCCTGACGAGCAGGGCCTCGGCCAGCCGAGTCCGGTATTCCGCCCTCGAGATTTCGACCGCACCGAGACTGGCCAGATGCGCTGTCAGGAATTGCGTGTCGAACAGGACAAATCCGCCCGCCCGCAACCGGCTGACCAGATAGGCCAGCGCCACCTTGGAGGCATCGGTCCGGCGCGAAAACATGCTTTCCCCGAAAAACGCCCCGCCAAGGGCCACGCCATAGACCCCGCCGACAAGCGTGTCGCCCTGCCGGACCTCGATCGAATGGGCCAGCCCGCGATGATAAAGATCGAGATAGAGTCGGGCGATGGTTCCGCTGATCCAGGTCTCTTCGCGGTCGGCGCAGCCGGCCAGAACCCCGCCGAAATCCCGGTCGGCCGTGACCGAGAACTCCTCCCGGCGGATGCGCCGGGCCAGGCTTCGGCTGATGTGGAACCGATCCAGCGGAAAGACGCCGCGCCGCTTGGGGTCGACCCAGAAGACATCCGGGTCGGTTTGGCTTTCCGACATCGGGAAGACCCCGGCCGCATAGGCCTGGATCAACAGTTCCGGTGTCAGGGGGAAATCGTCTTTCACGTCCGCCGCGTCCTTCGGGCCGGGGCTACATGTTCTCCTCGAGCCAGCGTTCCAGCCAGTGGATATTGTAGTCACCGGTCCGGATCGCCTCTTCCTGCAAGAGGGCATGGAACAGCGGCACCGTTGTGTCGATCCCGTCGACGATCAGCTCACCCAGGGCACGGGCCAGCCGGGCCAGCGCCTCGGGTCGGTTCTGGGCGTGGACGATCAGCTTGGCGATGAGGCTGTCGTAATAGGGCGGGATCGAATAGCCGTCATAAAGCGCCGAATCCATCCGCACACCGAGGCCGCCCGGCGCATGGTATTGCGTGATCCGTCCGGGGCAGGGCGAGAAATTCGGCAGCTTTTCGGCGTTGATCCGCACCTCGATCGCATGGCCGTTGATCTTGAGGTCGTCCTGCGTGAACGACATCGGCAGGCCCGCGGCCACCCGGATCTGTTCGCGCACCAGATCGACGCCGAAGATCGCCTCGGTGACGGGATGTTCGACCTGAAGCCGGGTGTTCATCTCGATGAAATAGAAATTCCCGTCCTCATAGAGAAACTCGATCGTGCCGGCGCCGATATAGTTGATCCGGGCCACGGCCTCGGCGCAGGTGCGGCCGATCTCGGCGCGCAATTCGTCGCTGATGGAGGGGCCGGGGGCCTCTTCCAGCACCTTCTGGTGGCGCCGCTGAAGCGAACAATCCCGTTCGCCCAGATGCACCGCATTTCCCTTGCCGTCGCCGAAGACCTGGATCTCGATATGGCGGGGCTTTTGCAGATATTTCTCGATATAGACTTCGTCATTTCCGAAGGCGGCCTTCGATTCGGACCGGGCCGTCAGAAAGGCGCGTTCCATCTCGCTGTCGTTGCGGGCAACCTTCATGCCGCGCCCGCCGCCACCGGCCGTGGCCTTGATGATCACCGGATAGCCGATTTCCGTGCCGATCCGCCTTGCATCCTCGAGCGTGGGCACACCGCCATCCGAACCGGGCACGCAAGGCACGCCAAGTGCCTTCATCGTGTCCTTGGCCGTGATCTTGTCGCCCATGACCCGGATATGTTCGGCGGTGGGGCCGATGAAGGTCAGGTCATGATCCTCGACCGCCTGCACGAAGGCCGCGTTTTCGCTGAGGAACCCGTAGCCGGGATGAATCGCCTGCGCGCCCGAAATCTCGCAGGCCGAGATGATCGCCGGAAAGCTGAGATAGCTTTGCGCCGAAGGGGGCGGGCCGATGCAGATCGCCTCGTCTGCCATCCGCACATGCATGGCGTCCGAATCGGCGGTGGAATGGACGGCAACCGAGGCGATGCCCATCTCGCGCGCGGCGCGGACGACGCGGAGCGCAATCTCTCCGCGGTTGGCAATCAGGATTTTGTCGAACATGGGGAGGTCCCTTATTCGATGATCATCAGGGGTGCGCCGAACTCGACCGGGGCGCCATCCTCGACCATGATCCGCTTGACCGTGCCCGAGCGCGGCGCGGGAATGTGGTTCATCGTCTTCATCGCCTCGATGATCAGAAGCGTGTCGCCTTCCTGGACATTCTGGCCGATCGACACGAAGGCCGGGGATCCCGGTTCGCCCTGCATGTAGACGGTGCCCACCATGGGCGAGGTCACGGCGCCGGGATGGGCGGCGGGATCGCCCGATTCCGCCCCCGTGGCGGTGGGGGGCGGCGCGGGGGCTGTGGCGGCCGGTGCGGCCGGGGCCGCGGGAACGGAGACCTGGGCCGCCTGCTGCACATGGCGGCTGACACGCACGTTCAGCCCGTCGTTCTCGCCGTAGTCACGCTTGACCTGCAATTCGGTCAGGTCGTTTTCGCGCAGCAATTCCGCAAGCGACCGGATGAATGCCACATCGCTGTCATGCGTGTTGTTCTTGCTCATGTGTGTCCTCAGCCCAAAAACCATCCCGACTGCCGGGAGCGGGCCGTTTTCCGGCCTCGTCGTCCCCGTTCGGGCGCATTATCGACCACGCTTATAGGGCATGGGCGACCGGGAAGGAAGCGGCTGCGGACCAGCGCCCCGTGATTGGCGGATCAGGCCGGGGTCATGTCTTCTCCGGCGGGGGGAGTGTTTCCTCCCCGGTGCCGGTCTCCTCGGGGGGCTGGCGCGCGTCGCGGGCCTCGTCGGGCAGCATGGCGATGCCCCAGGGCTTGAGGACCCGTTCGGATGCCGCGGTTTCGGGCGCCGCCCCCTCGCCGGAACCGGCGACCAGTGCCTCGGCGATCAGGCCCGCCTCGGACCTGTCGGCACCCGGTATCATCGCGTCGTCCTGATCGGTGGCAGTCTGGGGCCGGGCGAGGGCCAGCACGATCCTTTCGGGGTTCCGGGCCAGGACAGGGCCCGGCGCGGCGGTGGCGATTTCGTTGATGATCTGTATGTCCATGCCTTGATCCTCTTGCTGAAACGATCCTGCGGATCGTCGCGGAACGAGGCGCCGGGACGGGGGCGGTTGCGGGATCGTATCTGCCGGATGCAGATCGCCTCAAGTCCAGGACGCCCCCCCCAAACTGGACCGGATCATAGCATTGACCGCGCGCCCCTGTGATCGGGAAAAGTCTTAACAGGTTAATTCGCCACAAAGGGCGCAAGACAGGAAAAGGGCCGCCCCGCGGCTGCGGACCGGCCCTTTTGCACTGTCGCGAGGATAGCTGTCAGTTCCGGTTCATCCGGTTCTCGATCAGGTCGTCGACCACCGAAGGGTCGGCCAGCGTCGAGGTGTCGCCCAGCGCGCCATAATCGTTCTCGGCGATCTTGCGCAGGATACGGCGCATGATCTTGCCCGAGCGGGTCTTGGGCAGGCCGGGCGCCCACTGGATGAGGTCGGGCTTGGCGATGGGCCCGATCTCGCCGCGGACCCAGGTCTCAAGCTCCTTGCGCAGCTCTTCCGTCGGCTCTTCGCCCGCCATGAGCGTCACATAGGCATAGATGCCCTGGCCCTTCACCCCGTGGGGATATCCGACCACCGCCGCCTCGGACACCTTGGGATGGGCGACCAGCGCGCTTTCCACCTCGGCCGTGCCCATCCGGTGCCCCGAGACGTTGATCACGTCATCGACGCGGCCGGTGATCCAGTAATAGCCATCCGCATCGCGGCGGCAGCCATCGCCCGAGAAATAGTATCCCTTGTAGTCCGAAAAATAGGTCTTCTCGAACCGCTCGTGATCGCCCCAGACGGTGCGCATCTGGGCGGGCCAGCTGTCCCTGAAGCACAGGACGCCCTCGGCCTCGGTCGTGGCGATCTCTTCGCCGCTCGTGGGGTCGAGGATGGCGGGCTGCACGCCAAAGAAGGGCAGGGTGGCCGAGCCGGGCTTGGTCGCGATCGCGCCGGGCAGGGGGGTCAGCAGGTGGCCGCCGGTTTCGGTCTGCCACCAGGTATCGACGATGGGGCAACGCTCCTTGCCGACGACCTCGTTATACCAGTCCCAGGCTTCGGGGTTGATCGGCTCGCCCACGGTGCCAAGGATGCGCAGGCTCGACAGATCGTAGCCCTCGACCCATTCCTTGCCCTGGCCCATCAGGGCGCGGATCGCGGTCGGCGCGGTGTAGAACTGGTTGACCTTGTGCTTGTCACAGACCGCCCAGAACCGGCCCGCATCGGGGTAGGTGGGCACGCCCTCGAACATCAGCGTGGTGGCACCATTGGCCAGCGGGCCATAGACGATATAGCTGTGGCCCGTGACCCAGCCCACATCGGCCGTGCACCAGAAGACGTCGCCGTCATGGTAGTCGAAGACGTATTGATGGGTCATCGCGGCAAAGACGAGGTAGCCGCCCGTGGTGTGGACGACGCCCTTGGGCATCCCCGTCGAGCCGGAGGTGTAGAGGATGAAAAGCGGATCCTCGGCGCTGACCTCTTCGGGCGGACAATCGGCGGAGACCTTCGCCTCCATCTCGTCCAGCCAGAAATCGCGGCCGTCCTTCATCGTGATGTTGCCCCCCGTGCGGCGCACGACAAGCATCTTCGCATCGCCTGTCACCTTTTCGAAGGCGCGGTCGGCATTCACCTTGAGCGGCGTGTTGCGCCCGCCGCGCGGGGCCTCGTCGGCGGTGACGACGACCTTGGCGTCGCAGCCATTGACCCTTGCGGCCAGCGCATCGGCGGAAAATCCGCCGAAGACGACGGAATGGATCGCGCCGATCCGGGCGCAGGCCAGCATGGCATAGGCCGCCTCGGGGATCATCGGAAGGTAAAGCACGACCCGGTCGCCCTTGGCCACGCCCAATTCGCGCAGGACATTGCCGAAGCGCGACACCTGTTCATGCAGTTCGGCATAGGTGATGTGGCGGGCCTCGGCGTTCGGATCATCGGGTTCCCAGATGATCGCGGTCTGGTCGGCCCGCGTGGCGAGGTGGCGGTCGATGCAGTTGGCGGCCACGTTCAGGGTGCCGTCCTCGAACCACTTGATCGAGATGTTGCCCGGCTCGAAGCTGGTGTTCTTGACGCGGGTATAGGGCCTGATCCAGTCGATGCGCTTGCCTTCCTCGCCCCAGAAGGCCTCCGGATCGGCGACAGAGGCGGCATACATCGCATCGTACTTCGCCTTGTCCGCATGGGCGGCCTTGGCGGTTTCGGGGCTGGGGGGATAGATTGCGTCGGTCATGGGTCGTCCCTTGAACTCAGTCTTGCATTTCGGCGGAAGGCGGTCTTCCGCGGGGTCCTGATGTGAAAGCGCCCCCGCCTTTGGGGCAGGGGCGGCGCTCAGATGGCCAGATACTGCGCCCTGAGTTGTTCGTTTTCCAGCACTTCCTGCGCACTTCCATCGAATACAACGGAACCGGTATCGAGGATTACCGCCCGGTCCGCAAGCTTCAGCGCCGCAACCGCGTTCTGTTCGACGATGATTGTCGTGATGCCCTGGTCGCGGATGATGTTCAGCGTCTTGGCGATTTCCTGCACGATGACGGGGGCGAGGCCCTCGTAGGGTTCGTCCAGCAAAAGCACCTTGATGTCGCGGCACAGGGCGCGCGCGATCGACAGCATCTGCTGTTCGCCGCCCGACAGTGTCACACCCTCCTGCTTGCGGCGTTCGCCAAGCCGCGGAAAGAGGTCATAGACCCGCTCGATCGACCAGCCGATCGGCGGCGCGATCTGCGCCAGCTTGAGGTTTTCCTCCACCGTCAGGCCCGGGATGATCCGGCGGTCCTCGGGCACCAGCGCGATGCCGTTCATCGCCGCCTCGTAGGATTTCATGTCGTGCAGCGGCTTGTGATCAAGCCAGATTTCCCCGTGCTTCAGTTCGGGATCGCCCATTCGGGCAATGGTCCGCAGGGTCGAGGTCTTGCCCGCGCCGTTGCGGCCCAGAAGCGCGAGGATCTCGCCTTCATGGACGTTGAAGCTTACGCCCTGGACGATGTAGCTTTCGCCGTAATAGGCCTCGATGTCCCAGACGGAAAGATAGGCCGGGGCGGTGGCTGCGTGGTTGGCATTGGGGTCGAACCCCGTTTGGGTATTCATCGCAAATCTCCTTCGCGTGCCGGCCCGCCCTAATGGGCAGCCTCGCCCAGATAGGCTTCTTTCACCTTCGGATGGCCCTTGATGTTGTCGGGCGTGTCCTCGACGAGGGGCGTGCCCTGCGCCAGAACGGTGATCCGTTCGGCAAGGCTGAACACCACATGCATGTCGTGTTCGATGATCGCCATGGTGATCGGGCGCTTTTCCTTGATCTCCTTGAGCAGGTCGATCGTGTTGTTGGTGTCGGCGCGCGCCATGCCGGCGGTGGGCTCGTCCAGAAGAAGCAGGCGCGGCTCCTGAACAAGGCACATCGCCATTTCCAGCCGGCGCTTGTCGCCCCGGCTCAGAGAGCCCGCATGCGCGCCCCGCTTGTCGAGCATGTTGACCTCGTCGAGCATGGTTTCCGCCATCTCGCGGATGCCCTTCTCCTGTCCCACGCTTTCCAGCGCATGGAGCCGGAACGACCCGTCACGCTTTGCAAAGCAGGGGATCATCATGTTTTCCAGAACCGTGAGGTCGGTAAAGATCTCGGGGGTCTGGAACACGCGGCTGATGCCCATCTGGTTGATCTCGTGCGGCTTGCGCCCCAGCACGGACTGGTTGTCGAACATCACCGATCCGCTGTCGGGGATCAGCTTGCCCACCAGGCAGTTCAGAAGCGTGGACTTGCCCGCCCCGTTCGGCCCGATGATGGCGTGAACCGTCTGCTCCTGCACGCTGAGGTTCACATTCCCCAGCGCCTGGAGGCCGCCGAAGCGTTTGTTGACGCCTTTGACTTCGAGAATTCCCATCTCTTCACTCCTTATTCCGCGGGGGTCGTCTTGCCGGCCGAGGGGCCGTCTTCGGACTTGCGGCGCTTGCCGAAGAGCTTCGCGATACGCTGTCCACCTTCGACGAGGCCACCGGGAAGGAAGATCACGACGAGCATGAACACGATGCCCAGCGTCAGGTGCCAGCCCTTGCCGATGAACGGATAGATCATCGTCACCACCAGATCCTCGAGCCCGTCGGGCAGGAAGGCGAACCAGGTGTGCAGGATGTCGGAATTGATCTTGGAGATGATGTTCTCCATGTACTTGATCAGTCCCGCGCCCAGAACCGGCCCGATCAGGGTTCCGACACCGCCGAGGATGGTCATCAGCACGACCTCGCCCGATGCGGTCCAGAACATGCGCTCGGGTCCCACCTGTGTGTCCATCGCCACCAGCAGGCCCCCGGCAAGGCCGGCATACATGCCCGAGATGACGAAGGCGGCAAGCGTATAGGGGCGGGGGTTCAGACCGGTATAGTTCATCCGGTTCTGGTTCGACTTGACCGCCCGAAGCATCACGCCGAAGGGCGAGCGGAAGATGCGGATCGCGACATAGAAGGCGATCAGCATCACGACCGCTGCCACGTAATAGCCCATGTTCAGGGTGAATATCCAGTTGCCCATCTCCAGCTTGATGCTGTCACGCATGTCGAGGCCGAACAGGCTCGCCCGGCCGATCTCGCCCTCGGCGAGGTTGGACAGGATCGGGTTGTCGGAGGCCTTGAGCTGAAGCCCCGTCTCGCCGCCGGTGATCGGGGTGAGGACCGAATAGGCCAGGGCATAGGACATCTGGGCGAAGGCCAGTGTCAGGATCGAGAAGTAGATGCCCGAGCGCCGCAGGCTGATGTAGCCGACCAGCAGCGCGAAGAGACCCGCGAAGATGACGCCCATGATCATGGCCGGGATCACGTTCAGCGAGACCAGCTTCATCATCCAGATCGCCGCGTAGGAGCCGACCCCGAGGAAGGCCGCGTGACCGAAGGACAGGTAGCCGGTGAGCCCGAACAGGATGTTGAACCCGATGGCGAAGATCCCGAAGATCACGAAACGCTGCATGAGGTCGGGATAGCCCGCATTGAACTGCGCCATGCCGGACCCTGCGGGGAAGGGGTTGAGGATGAATGGTGCCAGCATCGTCAGCACCAGGACAATCAACAGAAGGGAGAAGTCTTTCTTGCCGAGACCGAGCATGGCTTATTCCTCCATCACGCCCTTGCGGCCCATGAGGCCCCGAGGACGGGTCAGCAGAATGATGATCGCCACCAGGTAGATGATGATCTGGTTGATACCGGGGAGAACGTCGATCACCGCGCCCATCGAGGCAAAGCTTTCGAGGATGCCCAGCAGGAAACCCGCGGCAACCGCGCCGGGAAGCGACCCCATGCCGCCCACGACGACCACGACGAAGCTGAGGACAAGGAAGTCCATCCCCATGTGGTAGTTGGGTGCGTTGATCGGCGCATACATCGCCCCCGCAAGTCCCGCGACACAGGCCGCGATCGCGAACATGATGGTAAAGCGCTTGTCGATGTTGATCCCCAGAAGGCCCACCGTCTCGCGGTCTGCCATGCCGGCCCTGACGACCATCCCGAAGGTGGTGAATTGCAGGAAGGCAAAGACGGCGGCGATGATGATCATCGCAAAGGCGAAGTAGACGAGCCGCCAGTAGGGATAGATGATCATGTTCGGGTCCATCCCGATCAGTGCGCCGAAATCGAACGAGCCGGTAAAGGCCTCGGGCGCAGGCGTCTGGATCGGGTTGGCGCCGAAATAGAACTTGATGATTTCCTGAAGCACGATCGCCAGGCCGAAGGTCACGAGGATCTGGTCGGCATGGGGGCGCTTGTAGAAATGCTTGATCAGGCCGCGCTCCATCGCGATGCCGACGACGATCATGATCGGGATCGAGAACAGGATCGCAAGCGGCACGGACCAGGATATCACGCCGGCCGCGGCGTCCGCGCCGAGCCAGTCCTGAAGATAGGGCACTTCGACCTTGAGCGGGTTGCCAAGGAAATCGGTGCGGGTGTCGTCCACCACCTCGTGGCTGAGGCTCAGCAGGCGCTGAACCGTGACGGCGCAGAAGGCGCCGATCATGAACAGCGCGCCATGGGCAAAGTTGACCACACCGAGCGTGCCGAAAATGAGAGTGAGGCCAAGCGCGATCAGCGCATAGGCCGAGCCTTTGTCGAGTCCGTTGAGAATCTGGAGGATGATGGCGTCCATGTCCCCACCTTCATGGCTGGAGTTGGGTTGATGGGCAGGACGGGGAGAAGCCCCGTCCTGCCGGGGTGCCTGATATCAGGCGCCGGGGTTGCACGACCCGAGGGACGCTTCCGGTCCGCCGAACTGCGGGTGATCGGGCGCGTAGGTGACCTGATCGACCGGGGTCACCTCGACGATCTCGACGAGATCGAACTCGTCCTCAGGGTTCTCCTTGCCGCGCACCACGACCACGTCCTTGAAGCACTGGTGATCCTCGGCGCGGTAGAGCGTCGGGCCGTCGCCCAGGCCGTCGAACTCGAAGCCCTCGAGAGCCTCGACCACGGCACAGGGGTTGAAGCTGCCCGCCCGGTTGACCGCATCGGCATAAAGCAGGGTCTGGACGTAGCAGGTATGCGCGGCCTGGCTCGGCGGGAAACCATATTTCGTGCCGAAGGACTGCACGAAGGCATTGGTGCCCACATACTTGGCGCCAAGCTGGTTCTCGAGTTTCCAGTCCCAGTTCTGCGAACCAAGGATGCCCGCGATGTTTCTGCCGGCGCCGCGCGCCATCAGTTCGGAGTAGAGCGGCACGACGATCTCGAACTTGCGGCCGTTGGCTTCCGCCTCGCGCAGGCCGAACTGCACGGCGTTGGTGAGCGAGTTCACCATGTTGCCGCCATAATGGTTGAGCACGAGGACGTCGGCCCCCGAATTCATGACCGGCGCGATGTAGGAGGAGAAGTCGGTCTGGGTCAGGGGGGTCAGGACGGTGTTCACCGTCTCCCAGCCCATCGCCTCGGTCGAGGTCCGGATCGCCTCCTCGGTGGTGTAGCCCCAGTTGTAGTCGGCGGTCAGGTGATAGGCCTTGCGATCAGTGCCGTATTGCGCGGCAAGGATCGGTGCGAGGGCGGCACCGGACATGTAGGAATTGAAGAAATGGCGGAAACCGTTGGCCTTGCGATCCTTGCCGGTGGTGTCGTTGGCATGGGTCAGGCCCGCCATGAAGATGATGCCGGCTTCCTGGCAAAGCGCCTGAACCGCAACCGCGGTTGCAGAGGACGAACCGCCCGTGACCATCACCGCGCCGTCCTTTTCGATCATGGACCGGGCGGTGGCGCGCGACACGTCGGCCTTGGTCTGGTCATCGCCGCTTACGTATTCGACCCGTTTGCCCAGGATGCCCGTGCCGTCGAGCGTCTTCGACGAAAAGGTCTGCAGCATGCCGCCGTCGCCTTCGCCGTTGAGATGTTCGACCGCCAGTTCGAGTGCGCGCAGCTCGTCGGCGCCTTCATCGGCATAGGCGCCCGAGAGCGGAACGCAGAAACCAAGGGTCACGGTGCTGCCGGTCGGCGCGTTGGTAAAGCCCGAATGGGCGTCTGCCCAAACCGCGCCGGTAAAGATCGTCGGCATGGCGAGGCCGGCGCCGCCAAGGGCACCGGTCTTCAACAGACCGCGACGGGTAAACTTGGATGTGGACATAGGTATCCTCCCTTTTGTCATCCGCTTGCCCGACCTCCTCCGGCCGGACGGGCGCACTCGGAAGAGCGCGAGGTCATTAACGGGCGGATCCGAAAATTTCTCAACAAGTCACTCAGAACGCAGGTATATTCTGTAAAGCACTCGACAGATTTTCGTGTTAATCTGTAAATTAGTTTTTTCGCAGCTGCGGAAAGTGCCTGAAAAACAACAGGGATTTGCCACTTTGGCCAAACAGTTGACAGGGTCACGGATCAGGGACAGGCGCATGGCGCGCGGGATCCGGCAGGCCGATCTGGCGCGCGAGGCCGGGATTTCGGCCTCCTATCTCAACCTGATCGAACACAATCGCCGCAGAATCGGAGGCAAGGTCCTCAACGACATCGCGCGGCTGCTGGATGTCGACCCTTCCGTGCTGGCCGAAGGGGCGGCCGAAACGCTGGTGGTCGATCTCGAGGCCGCCGCCCTGTCGGCCCGCGCGGGCATCGACTCGTCGGAACCGGCGGTCGACTTCGCGTCGCGCTTTCCCGGCTGGGCCGCGCTCGTGGCCGCGCAGGCCGCCCGGATCGAGACGCTCGAGGACCGGATCGCCGCGCTCAGCGACCGGATCGCCCATGACCCGCAACTCGAAACCGCGCTGCACGAGGTGCTGTCGGTCGTGACCTCGATCCGTTCGACCTCCTCGATCCTGGTGGGCAGCGACGGCCTCGACCGGGATTGGGAGACGCGGTTCTACCGCAACATCTTTGACGACAGCCGGCGCCTGGCCGAAAGCAGCCAGGCCCTGGCCGTCTATCTCGAGGCGCCCGATGGCGCGGGAGGCGGGGGGTTGGGGCCCGCCGAGGAATTCGCCGCATGGCTGGACGAGCGGGATCATCATGTCCCCGAACTCGAGGGCGAGGGCGCCGATACCGCCGCGTTCCTCGCCGATCCACCGGGACTGGGCAAAGCGGCCGCAACGCTCGCGCGGCCATGGCTGAATCGCTACCGCGCAGATGCGCTTGCCTTGCCGCTGGCGGCCTTCGCCGAAAGCGCGGCCCGGCACCTGTGTCATCCCGGAGCCCTCGCCGAACAGACCGGCGCGCCCCTGCCGCGCGTGATGCGGCGGCTTGCGGCCCTGCCCGAAGCGGCGACGACCGGGTTGCCCGCGATCGGTCTGGCCATCTGCGACGGGGCGGGCGCGCTGCTGTATCAAAAACCGTTGCCGGGTTTCGAATTGTCCCAAACCGCGCCCGGCTGCCCGCTTCTGCCGCTTTATGGCGCGCTGTCGCAGCCGGCCCGGCCGCTGCGCGCCGTGGTGTCGCTGCCGGGGGGCTCGGCGCCGCGCCTGTCGGCCTATGCGGTGGCCCAGCCGCGCAAGGCGGCCGCCTTTGATGCGCCCCCGGTTCTGGAGGCCACGATGCTGGTTCTGGCCGATGCGCCGGCGGCTGCGCCGCTGCCTGTGGGGCGGACCTGCCGGATTTGTCCGCGCCCCGATTGCGCCGCCCGCCGCGAGCCCGCGCTCGTGCCCCTGTCAGGAACATGAGGTGCATGAAAAACCTCTTTTGACATGGCTCTCTTTTCCCGCGATAAATTCGTGAGGGAGGCGACCCCGATTTGTTCCGGGGTCGAGAAAAGCCATATGCCGGGACGCGTTCTTCTCATCGAAGACGAACCGAATATCATCGAGGCGATCAGTTTCATCCTGACGCGCGATGGCTGGACGGTTCACACCCATTCCGACGGGGAGACCGCGGCAGAGCGGGTGCGCAGGGTGCCGCCCGATCTGGTGATCCTGGATGTCATGCTGCCGGGCCGGTCGGGCTATGACATCCTGCGCGACCTGCGCGCCGATCCCGCGACCCGGCTTCTGCCCGTCATGATGCTGACGGCCCGGGGCCAGACCAAGGATCGCGAACTGGCCGAACAGCTTGGCGTGAACCATTTCATGACCAAGCCGTTCTCCAATGCCGAGATCCTCGAACATGTCCGATCTCTCGCCGGAACCTGAACGATGAGCGGCCCGGACCCGCAGGCCGCCCCGACGCCGCGACGCCCCCTTTCCGATGCCGACGCGCCCAACCCGTTGTTTCTCGAACATGCGAGCTATCGCCAGAGGCGGCTGCGCGACGCGCTCAGGATGCTGCCGGTTCTGGGGGCGGTGCTCTGGGTCCTGCCTCTGTTCCGGTCCGGTCCGGACGGGGCCGGCCCGGGAAATGCCGAGATGCTGGTCTATATATTCGTCGTCTGGATCGGATTGATCGTTCTGGCCGGGCTCCTGTCTCGCAAGCTGCGCTTCGACACGAATGCGGAGCCGCGTGACGGAGACGGGAAGGCATGATCACCTTCAACCTTCTGGCCGGCATCTCGCTGGGCTATGTGGCGCTCCTGTTTCTGGTGGCGGCACTAGCCGAACGGCGCGCCCGGCTGGCGCCGTCACGATGGCTGCGGACACCGCTGATCTACACGCTGTCGCTGTCGATCTACTGCACGGCCTGGACGTTCTATGGCGCGGTCGGCTACGCGGCCCGGTCGGGGCTGGAATACCTGACGATCTATCTGGGCCCGAGCCTGATCATGCTGGGCTGGTGGTGGATCCTGCGCAAGCTGGTGCGGATCGGACGGACCCACCGGATCACCTCGATCGCAGACCTGATCTCGTCGCGGTTCGGCAAATCCACGGCGCTGGGCGTCATCGTGACCCTGCTCTGCGTCGTCGGGATCACGCCCTATATCGCGCTTCAACTTCAGTCCCTCGCCCTCAGCTTCGGGGTCTTTGCGGGGGCCAGCGGGGCCGAATGGGAACGGTCGGATTTCAATTCGGTCGCGCTCTGGGCCGCGGTGGGACTGACGCTCTTCACGGTTTTGTTCGGGACGCGCAACCTCGATTCCAGCGAACGGCACAACGGCGTGGTCACCGCGATCGCCGTCGAGGCGGTGGTCAAGCTGGCCGCCCTGCTGGCGGTGGGCATCTTCGTGGTCTGGGGGCTGGGGGGCGGCCCGTCCGAGGTGATGGACAGGATCTCCGCCTCCGAGATCGGGGTCTGGGACCAGTCGGCCGGGCGCTGGCTGGGCCTGACCTTCCTTGCGGCCGCGGCGTTCCTGTGTCTGCCCCGGATGTTTCATGTGCTCGTGGTGGAAAACAGCAGCGAACGGCACCTTCTGACGGCAAGCTGGGCCTTTCCTCTCTATGTCCTGCTGATGAGCCTCTTTGTCGTGCCGATCGCCGTGATCGGGCTGGAGCTGATGCCCGAAGGCGCCAATCCTGATCTCTTCGTGCTGACGGTGCCGCTGTCGCAGGGGCGAGACGGTCTTGCGACGCTGGCCTTTCTGGGGGGCTTTTCCTCGGCCACCTCGATGGTGATCGTGGCCACGATCGCACTGGCCACGATGGTGTCGAACCACATCGTGCTGCCGATCTGGCTCAGCAGCCGGCCGGCGGGGGGGGCCATGATGTCGGGCGATGTCCGTGCGATCGTCCTGATGGCCCGGCGGTTTTCCATCGCCGGCGTCCTGGCCCTGGGATATGTCTATTACTACATGTCGGGCGGCAGCACGGCGCTGGCCTCGATCGGGCTGATTGCATTCGTCGGGCTGGCGCAGATCCTGCCGGCGATGCTGGGCGGCATCTTCTGGCGCGGCGCCACGCGAAGCGGGGCTGCGATCGGGCTGGTGCTGGGCTTCGTGATCTGGCTCTGGACCCTGTTTCTGCCCAGTTTCGGCGAAGGCGCGGTGATCCCCGCCCGCGTGATGGCCGAAGGCCCGTTCGGCCTTGACGTCCTGCGTCCGCAGGCCCTGTTCGGGACGATGGGGCTCGATCCGATCCTGCATTCCACCTTCTGGTCGCTGTTCCTGAACACGCTGGCCTTCGTGATCGGATCGCTTGTGTCCTTTCCGACCCCGATCGAGCGGTTGCAGGGTGCGCAATTCGTCAATGTCTTCGAACATTCGCCGGGCGCGCGGGCCTGGAAACCCGCGGCCGGTCAGGCCGAGGATCTTCTGATCATGTCCCAGCGGATCCTCGGCGCGAACGAGGCGCAGGAGGTCTTTGAACGGGCTGCCGTGCTTCAGGGCAAATCCGGTCTCCTGCCGGAAATGACGCCGGAATTCGTCCAGTCGCTGGAACGGCAATTGTCGGGGTCGGTTGGTGCTGCGACGGCGCATGCCATGGTCAGCCAGGTCACCGAAGGCGCCAGCGTGTCGGTGAAGGACCTGATGGCCGTGGCCGACGAGGCGGCGCAGATCCTCGAATATTCCAGCAAGCTCGAGGCAAAGTCCGCCGAACTGGAACGCACCGCCCGCGCGCTGGGCGATGCCAACGAAAAGCTGACGGCCCTGTCGATCCAGAAGGATGCCTTTCTCAGCCAGATCAGCCACGAATTGCGCACGCCCATGACCTCGATCCGGTCGTTCTCGGAAATCCTGCGTGAGGGCGATCTCGAACCCGGGACGCAGGTGCGATACGCCCAGATCATCCATTCCGAGGCTGAACGCCTGACCCGCCTTCTGGACAACCTGCTTGACCTGACGGTGCTGGAAAACGGGCAGGGGGTGATCAACCGCGAGCAGGGCCGGCTGAGCGACCTGCTGGACCGGGCCGTGTCGGCGGCCTGCGGCGAGGGCGAGGCGCTGCGCATCCGCCGCGACAGGTCGAGCGAGGATCTGGCGCTCGACACCGATCTCGACCGGCTGGTGCAGGTCTTCATCAACCTGATCGCGAATGCGCTGAAATATTGCGACGCCGAACGGCCCGAGCTGCGGATCCAGCTGCGGCGGGTGCGCGGCACCCATGTTCTGGATTTCATCGACAACGGGTCGGGCATCCCCGCCGAAAGCCAGGACATGATCTTTGAGAAGTTTTCCCGTCTGGGCGATCAGGCGCGCGCGGGCGGGGCGGGCCTCGGTCTTGCGATCTGCCGCGAAGTGATGGAGCGGCTGGGCGGCCGGATCGCCTATCTGCCGGGGCAGGGTGGGGCCGCCTTTCGCGTCTGGCTGCCCGAAGCGCAGGCGATGGCCGCACAGTAACGCGCGGATTAGCCACTCGGTAACCGGTTGCGCCCTAGTATCGGGTCAAGGCGCCCTGCGGCGCGCAATATTTTCCGGGCAGGTCCCCCTGACATGACCGACAACCAGGTTCTGCGCCGCCTTCTCAGGCCCGATGGCGCCGAGAAGAAGGAGAAACCGGGTCGCATGACCCCGGGTCGCGTCCTGCGCACCTCGATGGCGCGGGCGGCCGATACCTCCGTGGGCCTGTCGCTGACCGTGCTTGGCGTCGCGGAAGAGACGGCCAGCCTCGAGGAGGCCGTGTCGCGCGCCGGTGACGACAGCCTGTTCTACGCGGTGACCCGGTTCGACGAGACGGTCGGCTATGCCGCCCTCGACGGTGAGACGCGCTCGGCCCTGATCGAGGTTCAGACCATTGGCCAGCTGCGCGACATGAAGGATGTGGCCCGCCCCTTCACCGCCGGCGACGTGGAACTGTGCCGCCCCCTGATCGACGCCTTCCTGCGCGAAATCCGGTGCCTGGCCGACGAGACACCCCTCGACGGCTGGACCAATGGCGCCATGAGCGGGCCGCGGCTCTCGGGCGCGCGCTCCGTGGGTCTTGCCCTGGCCGAGGGGCGTTACAGGGTCGTGCGCCTGACACTGGATTTCGGGGTGGGCGAACGGGAAGGAACGCTGGTCCTGTGCCTTCCCGTCGCGTCTCGCGTCGCGGGACAACCGGCCGAGGCCGCCCCGCCATCGGAAACCTTCGGCCGGCAATTGCGCGCCAACGTGATGGATGCGCCCGCGCGTCTTCATGCGGTGCTCCATCGGTCCCGCATGTCGCTGTCGGATGTCGAGGCCTTCCGGGTCGGGCAGGTGCTGCCGTTGGCCGGCATCACCGTGGCCTCGGTCCGGCTTGAAGGCCCGCGCCAGAGGCTTCTGGCCACCGCGCGGCTGGGTCAGGTGTCGGGGCTGCGCGCCGTGCGGCTGGAACAGCCCAGCAATGCCGACCTTGCCGAGGTGCCCATCGCCGATTCTCTCCGGCCCGCGGTCCCGCCGCCCGGACCGGCCGGGGATGCGCCATCCGCCGCGCGCCCGCCCGGCCTGCCGGATCGGGGCGCAGGTCCGGATGCGGATGGCTGAGGGCCCCGACAGGGACGGCTGGTCACCGCCGGTTGCCGGCGATCGGACCCGGACCACGCGACCGTCTCGCCACGTTCTTCCGTGGCGGGCGGGGCTGGGGGGGCCGGTGCCATGGCACAGGCCCGACCGTCCAGGCCGGAATGTCAGCCCCGTGACGCGGCCTCCAGCATCGGACGAAGCCCCGAAAGGTCGTATCCTGCGCGGGACGTGGCCTCGATGATCTGGTCCACCGGGATCGTGCCGGCATGGCCCAGCGACCAGACGACCGACGACCGGTTGCCCGAGGCGCAATAGGCCAGCACCGGCCCGTCGCTGCTGTCGAGCGCCTCTTTCTGGAGCGCGACCATCCCCGGATTGAGGCCTGCATGCGTGACCGGGTTCTCGACAAAACGCAGCCCCGCGGCCTCGGTCGCGATCCTGAGCGCCTCGGCCCGAAGCTCGACCGGAACCTCGTCATCGGGGCGGTTGCAGATCACCGTGCGGAACCCGGCAGCCACGATATCGGGCAGATCCTCCGGCGCGATCTGCGGAGAGACGGCATAGGTTTCGGTGATCTTGCGGATATCCATCGTGACACTCCTGTTGCGGGGGCCCGGATCGGCAATCGCGTAACGGGCGGGGCAAAAAGGCCCCGTCCGGCAGAGGATGTCAACACGAGCGCCGATCCAGACTTGCAACCGGGCGGGTCGCGCCGTCAAATCACGGCACGGCAACGGAGTGCCGCGATGTGACGTGACGGGGGCAGGCGTGAGCGATCCGGAAAATCTCACCGAAGACGGGGCAACCGGGGAGGTCCCGGCCGACGAAAGGCCGCTGGTCAGGTTCCGGGTGACGGAGAATGTCGCTCTTCTCTACCTCGCCGATCCGCCGGGCAATGCCCTGTCCGCGCCGATGCGCGAGGCCCTGTCCCGGCGGCTGGACGAGATCGAAAGGCGCGCGCGGATCGAGGCGGTCGTCCTGATGGCCGAAGGCTCGGTCTTTTCGGTGGCCATGCCCGCGGGCCCCGAGACGGTCGACGGCCCCGCCGATGCGCCCGGCATGGCTGCTCTTTGCGCCCGGATCGAGGCCATGCCCATCCCCGTGATCGCGGTGCTGCAAGGTGCGGCGATGGGCAGCGGGGCGGATCTGGCCTTTGCCTGTCACATACGGATCGCGACGCGCAGCGCACGGATCGGCTTTCCCGACATCGCCGTCGGTCTGCCGCCCGAAGGCGGGGCGACCCAGCGGCTGCCCCGGCTGGCGGGGGTCGGCATCGCGCTGCGGCTGTTGTTGACGGGGCGGCCCGTCACGGCACCGACGGCCCTTGAATTCGGCCTGATCGACGGTCTGGTCGAGGGCGATGCCCATTCGGCGGGCTTTGCCACCGCGCGCCGCGTCCTCGATGACGGTCCCCGCCCGCCGCCGGCCCGCGAAAGGCGCGATCAGTTGATCGACGGCGCCGCGGCCATGGCCGAGATCGCGCGGGCGCGCGCCGCGCTTGGCCCGGCGGCGCTGTTTGCCGCGCGGCGCATCTCCGATTGCGTGGAGGCAGCCCTGCTTCTGCCGTTCGAGACAGGTCTCGACTTCGAGGCCGAGGCCCATGACGAATGCCGCGCCCATCCCGAAAGCCTGGCGATGCGCGCGCTCTACCTCGCGGAGCGGCGGATCTCGCCCGCGCTTGTGGTGGCCGATGACGAGGGGCGGCGCCATCCCCGCCCCGAGGGTCAGGCGGCGATCGCCCGTCTTGGCGCGGCCCAGAAAAGGGCGATCGACTGGCTTCTGGCCCGCGGTGTCGCCCCGGCCGGGATCGACGCGGCGTTTCTCGAGCGCGGCTTTGCCCGCGGCCCCATGAGCGCGGGCGGCGCGGCTGAGCCCTCCGATCCCGAGACATGGGAGAGGATCACCGGCGCGCTTCTGGCCGAAGGGGCGCGCATGATCGAGGACGGCACGGTAAGACGGGCCGGCGATATCGACGCGCTGGCGGTCCATGGCATGGGCTGGCCCCGGCGGCTGGGCGGGCCGATGATCGCCGCCCGGATCGCGGGTCTGGCCGGCCGCTTGCGCCGCCTGCGCGACTGGCAGGGGCAGGACCCGGTCTGGACCCCTTCGGTGCCGCTGGTCGATGCCACGAAGACAGCCGACGGCTTCCCGACCTGACGGGCGGGGCGCGCGCCGGTATCAGCCGAGGATCACGCCCACCACGACCATCATCAGCCCCAGAAATGACAGGAAGAACGCGGCCATGTTGATGGGCAGGATGCGTTTCATCCTTTCGCGCAGGGTCGCGTCATCGAGTTTGGCCCGGCGCAGCCGCGTCACCGAGACAAGGCTCCAGATCACGCCGGCCAGCCCCAGCACCGTCACGATGGTTCCGATCCAGACCAGAAATTCCATGCGCATCCACCCCCGCCAGTTGACCGGACCCGCCTAGCCGATGCCCGGAGCCGTCGCAACACCTTGCGAAGGCCCGGTCCAGCCGCTAGCACATCCCCGAACCTCATGCCCCCCCGAAGGAGAGCCCGATGAACGACGCCGCCCCGACAACGTCCAGCTCTGTCGCCGCCCAGGAGTTGCGCCAGTTCATCGAGCGGTTCGAACGTCTCGAGGCCGAGAAGAAGGACATCGCCGACGCCCAGAAGGAAGTGATGGCCGAAGCCAAGGGCCGGGGCTACGACACCAAGGTGATGCGCAAGGTCATCGCGCTGCGCAAGCGCGATGCCGACGACATCGCCGAGGAAGAGGCCGTGCTCGAGATGTACAAGGCCGCGCTGGGCATGTGACCGGCGCGCGGTCGGTGATCAGGGGGCGATGAAATCGACCCCCGGCATCGCGACGATCGCGGAAAGTTCGGCCTCATAGGCGCGGGTCAGCTCATCGACCAGCTGCGCGTCCCATCCGGGCAGATCCACCTCTTCCTCGATCTCGTCGACGATGGCGTATTTGTCGAGAAAGGCCGCGATGACGCGGCGCAGCTGCACGTCGCTTTGCGGCGGATGGGTCCTCAGATAGGCGTCGAAGCGTTTCATCCCGGCAGGGTTCATGATCGTCGACAACAGGTCGTATTCGCCCGAAACCGGCGTCTCGCGATCCACCCCGATCAACCGGCGCAGGATATCGCCCCAGATCAGCGGCGTGTCCTCGTTGCACCAGACCGTGAGCTGCGCCTGCGGGGCCGTGGCCCGGATCCGCGCCAGCACATCGGCCCACCGCAGGTGCAGCGGGTCGATGCCGCCCATGAACTGATCGAAGGTCTTGCGTTTCGACTGTTCCCACAGCGCGGGAATGAAGGTCGCCGGATTGCGCAGGGCAAGCCCCAGATGAATCTCGTCTTGCGGAAAGAGAAGCGTCAGCGCCCGGATCTTCATCTCGAGCTGGCTGTAGAACATCCCCTCCTCGAAGACCCGGATCGGCGGTCCGATGAAGGTGGAATTGCTCATCACCAGCCGCCGGGCCTTGTCGCCGTCGCAGATCGCGTCGATCAGGATGTCGCGGGTCCCTTCCGAGGGCGAGGCCCCGGCAAGGTTCTGGATCGTCTCGCGCAGAAGGCGGCGGTATTTCGACGGCGCGGGAATGTGAATGCCGCGCGGCTCCATCACCGCGCTGTTCTTGACAAGGGACCGGACAAGCCTGTCGCCATCCGTGCAATTGGCTCCGATATGGTAGACGATCTGCATCCCGGTGACCTGTATGCCCTCTGCCCGTGCGGGCCGGGTGCCCGGCCTCTGCAATTGGCACAGATGGTATAGGCGGTTTTCTGGACAGTAAATCGGGTTTCGGCTAGGGCGAGCCATGACCTTGTCGCTCCGCAAAATCCCGGGCTCGAGCCATCGGCGCTTTCGGCCAGACCTCTGGTCGATCGGCGCGCTGGCGATCGCCGTCATCGTGCTGCTGCCGGTGATCGCGGTGCTTTGGTTCGCCTTTCATCCGACCGAGAACATCTGGCCGCATCTCTTGCGCACCACCCTGCCACGCTACATGGCAAACACGGTCGTGCTGATGGGGGCTGTCGGTCTGGTGACGGCCGCGGTCGGGACGGTCGCGGCGTGGCTGGTGACGATGTATCGATTTCCCGGGCGGTCCTGGCTGCAATGGGCGCTGTTGCTGCCGCTGGCCGTGCCGGCCTATGTCGGGGCCTATGCGCTGGTCGATTTCCTCGAATATGCGGGGCCGGTCCAGACAACCTTGCGGGGTCTTTTCGGCTGGGAGACCTCCCGCGACTACTGGTTTCCGCAGATCCGCACCCGCGGCGCGGCGATCGTCGTTCTGTCGGCGGCCCTTTATCCTTACGTCTACCTGCTGGCGCGGGCGGCCTTTCGCGAACAATCGGGCGCCGGTTACGAGGTCGCGCGCGCGCTGGGCGTGGGGCCCGTGGGCCGGTTCCTGCGTGTGGGCCTGCCGCTTGCGCGCCCGGCCATCGCCGCGGGCGTCGCGGTCGTCATGATGGAAACGGTCAACGATTTCGGAACGGTGGATTATTTCGCCGTCCAGACGCTGACGACGGGCATCTTCTCGGTCTGGCTTCAGGCGGGCAATCTTGGCGGTGCGGCCCAGATCGCAAGTGTCCTTCTGATCCTGATCATCCTTCTGGTGACGCTCGAGAAATTCAGCCGCCGTCGCAGCCGGTTCTATTCCAGCGCCCGGTCCGGCCGCCCTGTCGTCACCCAAGGTCTGACGGGATTGCGCGGCTGGATGGCCTTTGCCGCCTGCGCGCTGCCCTTTGCGATCGGGTTCGTGGTGCCGGTGGGGGTCCTTCTTGGCCATGCCTTCGATTCGTCCAACTGGCTTGCACCGGGCCTGCGCAGCGCGCTGTTCCACACGCTGAGCGTGGGGGGCATCGCGGCCGTGGTCACCGTCTTTGCCGGGCTCTTCATGGTCTATGGGGTGCGGCTGTCGGGCCGCAGGCTTCCGGTGCTGCTGTTGCCGGTGACGGCGATCGGCTATGCGGCGCCCGGCGCTGTTCTGGCAATCGGCATCCTCATCCCGCTTGCCACGATCGACAACCGGATGGCCGATGCGATCCTTGCCGTGACGGGCCGCGATCCGGGCCTGATCCTGACCGGCACCGCCTTTGCGGTGGGTCTGGCCTATTTCGTGCGGTTCTTCGCCATCGCGCAGGGGGCCGCCGATGCGGCGCTGGGCCGCGTGCCGCAAAGCCTGCCTCTGGCGGCAAGATCGCTTGGCCGGTCGGCGGGCGGCACGCTGCGCGCGGTTCACCTGCCGCTGATCCGGGCCTCGCTGGGCTCGGCCCTGCTTCTGGTTTTCGTGGATTGCGTGAAGGAACTGCCGGCCACGCTTCTGCTGCGCCCCTTCGGCTATGACACGCTGGCCACGCGAGTGCATGCCAAGGCAAGCCTCGAGAACATCGCCGATGCGGCACCGGCTGCGCTGACGATCACGATGGTCGGCCTCGTCGCGGTCGGATTCCTCGCCCGATCGAACAGGTGAGGCTTGCACGGCTTGCGCGGTCAAAGTAGATGATCGCCCCAGTGCCCCTATAGCTCAGCTGGTAGAGCAACTGATTTGTAATCAGTGGGTCGGGAGTTCGAGTCTCTCTGGGGGCACCACCCATCCACATTTCCCGATCGGGACGCGCCCCGGCAGGGCGTGGTCCAATGTGGCCGGACCCGTCAGGCGCGGAAGATCAGGCCGAGACGGGCGAGGGCGTCCTGTGCCCGTCTGGCGCGGTGAGCTTCCTTGGTCAGGATCTCGGAATTGAGCGATCTGACCGTGATGCTCAGCTGGCGCTCCGCGATCTGGCGATGAAAGAAGGCGGGAATCTCGTCCTCTGTCAGCGCAAGAATGTCATCGGCAATCGGCAATGAGGCGATTGTCCTCGCCCCGTTCATGGTGTTCGGCATCATGCCCCCCGGGTCGTCATGATCGGGCCGGGAACAGGGTTCGGCGACTCGAATCTACAAAAGGACGTTAGGTCGGTGTCACGGATTTGTCATCAACTTGTCTTCTGTCGGTGTCTCCTCAATCGTGCGGCAGCCTGCCGCCGGTCACCTCCGGACCGGCAGGCCAGCGAGAAACCGGGACGCCGCGGCGATGGCGGCGCCCATGTCGGCGGAGCTCGCGAATTCTTCCGGGCGATGGCTGATGCCGTCGCGACACCGGACAAACAGCATCGCCACCGGGCACAGATCGGCCATGGCCGAGGCGTCATGCGTCGCCCCCGAAGGCAGGCGCGGCGCGCCGGGTGCGGCCCGTTCCAGCGCTGACACAAGCCCCGGATCGCAAGGCACGGCAGGTTGGGCATAGGTCTGCTCGATCTCGAAGCCCGTGCCGCGGGCCTTTGCGATCGCGGCGCCGATCTCGCGGGCCTCGGCGTGAAAATCGGCGCGGCGGCGGTCATCCTCGTGACGGATCTCAAGTGTCAGCCGCGCCTCCGACGGGATCGCGTTGACCACATCGGGAAAGACCGAAATCGACCCGATCGTGGCCCGCAATCCCGGATGGCTCCTCGCGGCCTCGTGGATCGTGGTGATGAAATCGGCGGCCGCCACCAGCGCGTCGCGCCGGCCCTCCATCGGCACGGTGCCGGCATGGCCGGTCTGCCCGGCAAAGCGCACCGCGTTGCGTTCGATCCCGCAGATACCAGTGACGATGCCCAATGGCTGATCGGCCCGTTCGAGAGCGGGGCCCTGTTCGATATGCATCTCCAGGTAGCCCAGAACCCTGTTCGGATCGCGGGCAAGGGCGGGGACATCCTGCGGCGCGCCGCCAAACGCCTCGAGTGCGGCGCCAAGGGTGATCCCGTCCCGGTCCTCGAGAGCGAAGACCTCCGGGTCGACAGTGCCGGCCAGTGCCCGCGGCCCGAGAAGCGCGGTCGGAAAGCGCACGCCTTCCTCGTCGGCGAAGGCCAGAACCTCGACGGCGCAGGGCAAGGGGGTGCCTTCGGCGCCCAGGGCCTCGATCGCGAGGCAGGCGAGTGCAACGCCCATGATCCCGTCATATTGCCCGCCGCCACGCACCGAATCCTGATGCGACCCGATCAGGAAGGCCGGGGCATCGGGCGAGCCGGCCCGCCCGATCAGCGTGCCCGCGGCATCAAGACGGCTCGCAAGCCCCGCGCGGTCCATCCAGCCCTCGATCATCGCCCTTGCCGCGCGGTGTTCGGCGGTGAAGGGAAACCGGGTCACGCCGGGGCCTGCAAGGCTGCATTCGGCGATGCGGGTCAGCCGATCCTGCGCTTCCTGTCCCCAATCCATCATGGCCTCCTATTTATCATGATAATTTTCAGCTACACTTTGCGCCATTCAAAGTCTATCAGATCAGAAACGAAAAGGACGAAGCGACGAATGGACGGTGTGATCGAAGCCACCCCGCGGCCGCGCCGATCGCGCCCGGTGCGCGTGGCCGACGAGATCAAGCAATGGGTCGTTGAGCGTGACCTGCGCCAGGGCGCCAAGCTGCCCAGCGAGGCGGACATGATCGCCCTGTTCGGCGTCTCCAAGGGCACCGTCCGCGAGGCGATGCGCATTCTCGAGGCGCAGGGCCTTGTCATCACCCGCACCGGGCCCGGCGGGGGCAGTTTCGTGGGCAAGGTCTCGGCCGAAAGGGCACGGTCGCTGCTGGCCAATTACTTCTACTTTCAGGACCTGTCGATCGCCGACATCTACCAGATGCGCCGCGCGCTCGAGCCCGAGATGGTGCGGTCGCTGGCCGGCCGGCTGACCCCGGCGCAACTTGACGAATTGCAGACCCTGGCCGAGCGCTATCCGGAACCCGCCAGTTCGGCCGAGGAAGAGAAGGAGCAGCACATCGCCTCGCTCGCCTTTCATGCGCGGCTGTCCGATTTCGCGGAAAACCGTCTTCTGGGCTTTGTCATCGGCTTCATGGCGCGGATCCTGACCGATCTGACGGTCTATCGACGGCTTTACGAGCCGCCCAACCATGCCCTGTGGGAACGCGGGCGGCGCCATCAGCTTGATCTGGTCGCGGCGCTGCGTGCGGGAGACGCCGAGGCCGCGGCCGGCATCATGGCGTCACACATGAAGGGCGCCGAAGAGATGATGGTCGCTCAGGAAGTGCATCTGAAACGCCAGTTCATCGAGGATTGAGCGCGGCTTCAGGGGGCGCGGTTCTTGTCCCGCAGAACCGGCACCTCGTCCAGCCAGCCGTGATAGGGCTGCGCCTGTGTCCGGTCGTAAAGGTTACGCAGCGCGGTGACGGGGTCGCCCGCGTGGTCGATCCGGATGTCGAGCGGCGGGGCGTCGGGTGACAGGATCAGCATTGCCGCCGATTGCAGCCCGCGCGAATCCCCGCCCGCCCCCTGTGCCGCGTCCAGCACGGCGAACATGCGCGCAGCGGGCGTGTCGTGGTCCGCAGTCGCCGCATCACGCATCGCCTCGAGAACGGCGGGCCCGGACAGCATGTTCCCCGCCACGACGAAGTTGTCTTCGGTTATTGCATCGGCATGGGGGATGCTTTGCGCCCCGGTAAAGGCGGCAGCCCCGCCTGATCGGTCGAGCGCGGCCATCTGCCGGTGATCCCGCCCGCCATCGGCCGCGGTCAGAGCGCGCACGGCGGCCTCGCTGCTTTGACCGGCGTGAAGACGGCGCAGACCCTCGTCCCGCCAGAAGGTGCTGGGCGCCGTGCCCTGGCTTGCGACAAGACCCGATTCGATGTCTCCGCGCAGGACCCAGCCGCCGACACACAGCGATCCGGTCGCCGCGGCCCCCGCGAAGACGCCTGTTTTTCGGTCAAATGTCAGAATCGAAAAGGTCATCGCAGGCTCCTGTTACAATCCTCTTGAATTTATCATGAAAATTTGCGTGACTGCAATTAATCATGATAAATTTATCATCCAGCAGAGAGGAACAGCCATGAATGTCCTTAAGATGACCCGCCGGGCCCTTCTGGCCTCGACGGCGGCCGCGGGCCTTGCCCTTGGCGCCGCTCCGGCCCTTGCCCAGACGCCCCCCGGGGTCCTTGTCGTGGGCCAGATCGCCGAACCCAAATCGCTTGACCCGCATACGGTGACGGCGGTGAACGATTTCCGCATCCTGATGAACATGTATGACGGGCTGGTCGAATATGCGCCCGGCACGCTCGAGGTGGCGCCCGCGCTGGCCGAAAGCTGGGAGATCAGCGAAGACGGCACCGAATATACCTTTTCCCTGCGCGAGGGCGTGACCTTCCATGACGGCTCCGCCCTCGATGCCGAGGCGGTGGTCTTCAACTTCGAGCGGATGCTCAACGAGGATCATCCCTATTACGATACCGGCCCGTTCCCGCTGGCCTTCTTCTTCTCGGCCGTCGAAACGGTCGAGGCGGTGGACCCGCTGACGGTGAAATTCACCCTCAACGAACCTTATGCGCCCTTCCTGTCGAACCTCGCCTATCCGACGGGCCTGATCGTGTCGCCTGCCGCGGTGAGGGAACATGGGGCCGATTTCGGGCGCAACCCCTCGGGCACCGGGGCGTTCACCTTTGGCGAATGGCGGTCGAACGAGGCGGTCGTCGTCGAGGCCAATGCCGATTACTGGGACGGCGCGCCGGAACTGGATGCGGTCGTTTTCCGGCCCATCACCGACGCCAGCACCCGCACCGCCGAGATGCTGGCCGGTGGCATCGACCTCATGGTCGAGGTGCCGCCCGTCGCGCTGTCGGAATTCGCGGGAGAAGATTACACCGTGCATGAACAGGCCGGCCCCCATGTCTGGTTCCTGATCCTGAACGCCAAGGAAGGCCCCTTTGCCGATGTCCGCGTCCGTCAGGCCGCGAATTACGCGATCAACAAGGAGGCGATCGTCAACGACGTGCTCGAAGGCACGGCCGAAGTGGCCGCAGGCCCGACGCCGCCCGCCTTTGCCTGGGCCTACAACCCCGATCTCGAACCCTATGCCTACGACCCCGACCGCGCGCGCGAATTGCTCGCCGAGGCCGGGGCCGAGGGTGCGGAGCTGACATTCTATGTCACCGAAGGCGGGTCGGGCATGCTTGACCCGGTTGCGATGGGCACCGCGATCCAGGCCGATCTGGCGGCCGTCGGTTTTGACGTCACGATCGAGACCTACGAGTGGAACACCTTCCTTGGCGAGGTGAACCCGGGGCTGGAGGGCAAGGCCGACATGGCGCAGATGGCTTGGATGACAAACGATCCCGATACGTTGCCGTTCCTTGCGCTGCGCACGGCCGCCTGGCCCGATCAGGGCGGCTTCAACTCGGGCTATTATTCCAACCCCGAGGTGGACGCGCTTCTGGAACAGGCCCGCGTGGCCACGTCCCAGGACGAACGCGCAGCGCTTTACCGCGAAATGCAGGTCATCGTTCAGGAAGACGCCCCTTGGGTCTTTGTCGCCAACTGGAAGCAGAACGCGGTGACCGGCGCGAATGTCGAGAACTTCTCTCTCGAGCCGTCCTTCTTCCTGCTGCTGGACGAGGTGGTAAAGAACTGATCGGACGGCCGGCCCGGACAATCGCGGGCCGGCAACCGGGGCGGATGTGTCGCAACATCCGCCCCGTTCCCTTTCGGGACCGGAATTCAAGCAAACCCAGTCAGGGCATCGGCGCATCATGGCAGGCTACATCCTCAAGCGGTTGATCTCCGCGATCCCGGTGCTTCTGGGGATTTCGATCATCGTCTTCGTGATCATGGCGCTGATCCCCGGCGATCCGGCAACCGCGATCCTCGGGTCCTACGCAACCCCCGAGAACGTGGAGCGGATCAACCGTGACCTTGGCCTCGATAAGGGTCTGGTGCAGCGGTATTTCATCTGGCTCGGCAACATGCTGTCGGGCGATTTCGGCCGGTCCTTCGCGCTGAACCGCCCCGTGATCGACGAGGTGCTGGAGCGCTTCAACGCGACGCTCGTGCTGGCGGGCACATCCTTTGTGCTGTGTTCGTTCATCGGCATCGCGGCGGGTGTCGTGTCGGCCTCGCGCCAATACGGGGCCGCGGACAAGGCGATCACCTTTTTCGTGCTGCTGGGGATCTCGATCCCGTCGTTCTTTCTTGGCATGATGATGATCCTGATCTTCGCGGTGAACCTGCGGTGGTTTCCCGTCTCGGGCATGTGGCCGATCTACGGGGATCGCGACCTTGCCGCCCTTCTCAGCCATCTGACGATGCCCGCGCTGGCGCTGGCGGTGGTGGCCACGGGCGTGATCGCACGGCTGTCACGATCGGCCATGCTCGAGGTCTTGCGGCAGGATTTCATCCGCACCGCGCGGGCCAAGGGTGTGCATGAACGCTCGGTCATCTGGCGCCATGCGTTGCGCGCGGCGATGGTGTCGATCATCCCCGTTCTCGGGATTCAGGCCGGCTTCGTCCTGTCCGGTGCGGTCTATATCGAGATCGTGTTCCAGTGGCCCGGCGTGGGGCGGATGCTGGTCGACGCGATCCTCAAGCGCGACCTGCTTCTGGTTCAGGGCGGCGTCGTCTTTGTCGCGGCCTGCTATGTGATGTTCAACATCGCGGTCGACGTGGCGCAGACCCTGCTCGACCCGAGGATCCGCACATGAGGGCCTTTTTCGTCCTTCTGGCCCGCAACCGGCTGGCCCTCGCCGGTCTGGTCGTGATTGGGCTTGTCCTTCTGCTGGCGATCCTCACGCCGGTTCTGCCGCTGGCCGATCCGGACGTGACCGATACCTCGAACCGCTTCAAGCGGCCCTTTACCGAAGGCGCGATCCTCGGCACCGACCATCTGGGCCGCGATCTTCTGAGCCGGCTGATGTGGGGCACGCGGCTGAGCCTTGCGGTGGGCATCGCGGCGGCGGTGATCGCGGCAACCCTCGGCGCCGCGATCGGCATTGTCGCGGGGTTCTATGGGGGGCGCACCGACAACGTCATCATGCGCGGCGTCGACATGCTGATGGCCTTTCCCTACATCCTGCTGGCGCTGGCGATCGTCGCGGCCCTCGGCCCGGGGCTGATGAACGCGCTGATCGCCGTGGCGGCCGTCAACATCCCCTTCTTTGCCCGCAACATCCGGGGCGTGACGGTGGGCATCGCCAACAAGGAATTCGTCGATGCGGCGCGGCTGTCGGGGATGGGCGACGCGCGCATCATCCTGACCGAGATCCTGCCCAACGTGGTGCCCGTCATCGTCATCGCCATGTCCACCACCGTGGGCTGGATGATCCTCGAGACGGCCGGCCTGTCCTTCCTCGGCCTCGGCAGCCAGCCGCCACGCGCCGATCTGGGCTCCATGCTGGGGGAGGCGCGCTCGGCCCTGATCACCAACCCCCATACCTCCATCGTGCCCGGCGTGATGATCCTGATCATCGTCATGGCGGTGAACCTTCTGGGCGACGGGGTGCGCGATGCGCTTGACCCGCGGCTGCGGTCGGGCGCGCTGACCCGGCCGATGGCCGCGACGACGGTGCGGCGCAAGGCTCCGGTGCCCGAGGCCTCGGATGACGCGCTTCTGGCCCTGCGCGGGCTCGAGACGCAGTTTCACATCAAGTCGCGCGTCTACCGCGCCGTGGGGGGCGTCGACCTGTCGGTCCGGCCCGGCGAATGTCTCGGCCTGATCGGGGAAAGCGGGTCGGGCAAATCCGTGACGGCGCTGTCGATCATGGGGCTTGTCGCCTCGCCTCCGGGCGTGATCACGGGGGGTGCGGTGCACTACAAGGGCCGCGACCTCATCGGAGCCCCCTACGAGGAGCTGCGCCGCCTGCGCGGCAACGAGATCGCCTATATCTTTCAGGATCCTCTGGCCACGCTGCACCCGCTTTATTCCGTGGGCGACCAGCTGGCCGAGGCGATCACCTGCCATCATCGCGTGAGCCGCGCCGAGGCCCGCGCCCGGGCGGTCGAGCTTCTGAAATCGGTGCGCATTCCCAATGCCGAGGATCGCGCGAACAGCTATCCGCACGAATTGTCGGGCGGCATGCGCCAGCGCGTCGGCATTGCCATGGCGCTGGCCAACGACCCCGAGGTGATCATCGCGGATGAGCCGACCACCGCGCTGGATGTGACGGTGCAGGCGCAGATCCTGTCCCTTCTGGACGACCTGCGCCGTGAACGGGGTCTGGCGATCGTGTTCATCACCCATGATTTCGGCGTGGTGGCCCAGCTGTGCGACCGGGTGGCCGTCATGTATGCGGGCCGCATCGTCGAGGCGGGACCGACGGACGCGATCCTCAACGCGCCCGCCCATCCCTATACCGCGCGGCTCATGGCCTGCGTGCCCGAACTGGGCGAGGGCCGGCGCGTGATGGCGGCGATCCCGGGCCTTCCGCCTGCGGTCGACGACCTGCCCGAAGGCTGCGCCTTCGCCCCCCGCTGCGACAAGGCGCAGCCCGCCTGCCGCGCGGGCGAGATCACGCTCGACGCGGCACCCGGCGCCCGGCATGTCCGCTGCATCGACCCCGAACCGATCCAAGCGGAGGCCGCCCGATGACGACCGCGTTGCGCCTGACGGAACTCACCAAGACCTTCGAGATCGGCAAGCGGCTGATCGGCCCGCCCCGTGCCCGCGTGCGCGCCGTCCAGCCGGTCACGCTGAACGTCGAACAGGGAGAAACCCTTGGCATCGTGGGCGAATCCGGCTGCGGGAAATCGACGCTTGCCCGAATGCTCGTGGGGCTTCTGCCGCCCAGTTCCGGGACGATCGAGATCGACGGCGCGCCACTCGACAATGCGGATCCCGCGCTTTTCGGACGCAAGATCCAGTATGTGTTTCAGGACACGATCAGCAGCCTCAACCCCCGCAAGACCATTTGCCAGATCATCGAGGCGCCGTTGCGCCACCTGCACGGAATGAATGCCTCCGCGCGAAAGGCGCGGATTTCCGAGATATTCGAGGCAGTCAACCTGCGCGAGGAATTCCTCGATCGCTACCCGCACGAATTTTCCGGCGGTCAGGCCCAGCGGATCGGCATTGCCCGCGCGCTGGCGGCCGATGCGAGGATCCTTGTGCTGGACGAGCCGGTCTCGGCGCTTGACGTGTCGATCCAGGCACAGGTGCTGAACCTTCTGGCCCGGCTCAAGGCAGAATTCGGCCTGACCTATCTCTTCATCAGCCACGATCTGGCCGTGGTCGAGGCCGTGAGCGACCGGGTCGCGGTGCTCTATTTCGGGGCCGTGGTAGAGGTGGGGCCCGCCGATCGCGTCTTTTCCGCCCCCCGCCACCCCTATACGAAACTGCTCGCCGACAGCGCGCCCGTGGTGGGCCGCGCGCTCAAGGCGCCCGAGGGCCGCGAGACCGAACTTCCCGATCCGATGAACCCACCGCAGGGCTGTTCGTTCCGCGCGCGCTGCCCCAATGCGATCGACCGCTGCGCCAGCGCGCCGCCGCCCCTCGAAAGGCAATCGGACGGGGTTCAGGTGGCCTGTTACAACCCGCTGTGATCGGTGGCCCGAAAACGCGTGAAGTTCAGGACGCAAGGCGCTGAGAAAAATACCGATTTCGCGGCGGCTGCGGCAGGGGTGTCATGCGCCCAACCGCCGCATACTGCGCGCCGCCTTTGATCCTATCTCCTGTCACAAGCGGTTGACCCGCCCGACGTAACGGATGGAGATCCAGGATGGAAATGCTTGACGGCTTTATTCTGTCGCGAATTCAGTTTGCGGCCAATATCTCGTTCCACATCCTGTTTCCGACAATCACCATCGCGCTGGGCTGGGTTCTGGTCTTCTTCAAGCTGCGCTTTGCCCGCACCGGAGACGAAGCCTGGATGAAGGCCTATTTCTTCTGGGTGAAGGTCTTTGCCCTGTCCTTCGCGATGGGGGTCGTCTCGGGCATCACCATGTCGTTCCAGTTCGGCACGAACTGGCCCGGCTTCATGGAAAGCGTGGGCAATATTGCAGGGCCTCTGCTGGCCTACGAGGTGCTGACGGCCTTTTTCCTCGAGGCGGTCTTCCTCGGCATCATGCTCTTCGGCTTCAGTCGGGTGCCGGGCTGGGCCCATACGGGTGCGACGATCCTCGTGGCCTTCGGCACCACCATGTCGGCCTTCTGGATCCTGGTGCTGAATTCATGGATGCACACGCCCGCAGGCTTCGAGATGCGCGACGGCGTGGCCTTTGCAACCGACTGGGCGGCGATCATCTTCAACCCCTCGATGCCCTACCGGCTTGCCCACATGCTTCTGGCGTCGGGCCTGACCGTGGCCTTCCTGATCGCAAGCCTTTCGGCCCTGCGCTGGCTGATGGGCGACCGGGGCGAGGATGTGCGCAAGACGCTGCGACTGGGCATGGTGATGGGCGCGCTGTTGATCCCGATCCAGATTTTCGCGGGCGACATGCATGGGCTGAACACGCTGGAACATCAGCCCGCCAAGGTCGCCGCGATGGAGGGCAACTGGGAGACGCGGTCCAATGTTCCGCTTGTGCTCTTTGCGATCCCCGACGAGGCCGCCCGCGAAAACCGCTTCGAGATCGGGATCCCCAACGGGGCGAGCCTGATCCTCAAGCACAAGGCCGATGGCGTGGTGCCGGGCCTGAACGACTTCGTGGCCGAGGACGGGACAATCCTGCACCCGCCCGTGTCGCCCGTCTTCTGGTCGTTCCGCGTGATGGTGGCCACCGGCATGGCGATGCTTGTCATCTCCTGGGCCGCGCTCTTCTTCATGCGGCGGGGCAGGGGGGTCGAGGGCCTGCCGCAACCGATGCTCTGGGTGCTGGTGCCGATGGGCCTGTCGGGCTGGGTCGCCACGCTCGCGGGCTGGTATACGACCGAAATCGGCCGGCAGCCCTGGCTCGTGACGGGGGTTCTCGACACCAAGGCCGCGGTGGGTGATGTGGCGCCCGCGCTCGTGGCAACGACGCTTGTGGCCTATCTCGTGGTCTATGCCGCCCTGCTTGTGGCCTATATCGCAACGCTGGTTTATCTCGCCCGCCGCCAGATCGGGCAGCATCACGACAAGACCGAGGGTCGGCCCGCCACCGGGGCCGTCCAGGGCTTGCCCGCGGAATAGGAGACGGACCATGATGACCCTTTTCGGCGATCCGGAAATCTGGCTTCCGTTGGCCTTCGCGGGCCTGATGGGCCTGTCGATCCTGATCTACGTCGTCCTTGACGGGTTCGATCTGGGCGTGGGCCTTCTGACCCCGCTCGCCACCCCGGCCGAGAAGGACCGGATGGTCGCCTCCATCGGCCCGTTCTGGGACGCCAACGAAACCTGGCTTGTCCTTGCGGTGGGCCTTCTTCTGGTGGCTTTCCCGGTGGCGCATGGCGCGATCCTGACCGCACTTTACCTGCCGGTCGCGATCATGCTGATCGGGCTGATCCTGCGCGGTGTCGCGTTCGAGTTTCGCGCCAAGGTGCCGGCCCCGCGCAAACCGCTCTGGAACCGGCTGTTCTTCACCGGCTCGGCCATGACCTCGCTGTCGCAGGGCTACATGCTGGGCCTTTACGTGATGGGCCTCGCCGACACGCCCGCGGCCCATGCCTTTGCCGCGCTGACGGCGGTGTTCCTGTCGGTGGGCTACAGCGCGATCGGCGCGGCGTGGCTGATCCTCAAGACCGAAGGCGCGCTGCAACAAAAGGCCTATGACTGGGCACGCGGCGGCATCTGGGGGCTGGTCCTCGGCATCGGCGCGATCTCGATCGCGACGCCGCTGGTCAGTGACCGGATCTGGGATCACTGGTTCTCGGTGCCCGAGATCTTCCTGCTCGCGCCGCTGCCGATCCTGTCGGGCGCTCTGGTGGTGGGGCTGTGGATCGCGCTGCGCAAGCTGCCCGATCTGCCGCAGGATCATTGCTGGATCCCGTTTGCGATGACCTCGGCCCTGTTCGTGCTGGCGTTTTTCGGCCTTGCCTATTCGTTCTATCCTTACGTCGTGCCCGAACAGATCACGATCTACGAGGCCGCCGCCGCGCCCGAAAGCCTGTTCATCATCCTGATCGGGGCGCTTGTCGTCCTGCCGATCATCTCGGGCTATTCGATCCTCGCCTATCGCATCTTCGGAGGAAAGGCGCAGGATCTGCGCTATGACTGAACCTTTCATCTTTCCCCAAATACCTCCGGGGTGAATGCGCCCTCCGGGCGCAGAGGGGCAGCGCTCCTTCCTTGTCCGGCTCATGCAACAGGAGTGAACCTCGATGCTCAGACCTGCCGCTCTCGCGATCGGGCTCATCATTGCAGCGCCGCTTGCCGCCCTCGACCTCGAGACGCCGTTCGACTCGATTGATGGCGGCACGCTTGCCCTGTCCGACTGGGCAGGACAGCCCGTTCTGGTGGTGAACACGGCCTCGCAATGCGCCTTCACCCGGCAATATCGCGGGCTTCAGGATCTCTATGACCGGTATCGCGAGAGGGGCCTTGTGGTTCTGGCCGTGCCGTCGGACGATTTCAACCAGGAGCTTGAGACCGAGGCCGAGATCCGCGAATTCTGCGAGCTGGAATACGGGATCGACATGCCGATGACGGTGATCACGCAGGTGACCGGCGCGCAGGCGCACCCGTTCTATGCCTCCCTGCGTGACGAGGCGGGCTTTGTTCCGGTCTGGAATTTCAACAAGGTGCTTATCGGCCCCGATGGCGGTGTCGCGGGCAGCTGGGGGTCGTCGGTCCGGCCCGATGCCCCGGCGATCACCCGCGCGATCGAGGCGCTGCTCTCTTCGGGTAGCTGAACGGTTCATTTGCCAAAGGCTCTCGCACTTTGGCCGCTCATCTCATGTCATACGGGGGAATGATCCGAAACTGGAGCGGGCGATGAGATTCGAACTCACGACCCTTACCTTGGCAAGGTAATGCTCTACCCCTGAGCTACGCCCGCTCTCCGTTTCGTGTCGTGGGAAATATAAAGAGTTGGGTCCCGCTGCAACCCCAAAATGATGCTTGCCGGCGGAAAAATCGACACCGGTTCGCGCGGTTCAATCCCGCTGCCAGATTGCCGTGCTCCGGGCGATATACTCCCCGATCGGCGTGGCATCGCGGCCCAGAAGATCGGGGATGGCGGGGCTGACCGTCCCGGCCTGGCCAAAGCGCAATCCCACATGCAGATAGGTCTGGATGATCGCGGCCATCCAGGGGCGACCCTCGCGGCGCAGGTGTAGGAGATAGGGCAGCATCGCGGCAGGCCGGTAACGGATCTTGCGACCCAGGGCGCGGCTCAGTTCGGCCGCGACCTCGTCGAAGGTGATGGCCCTGGGCCCGGTCAGCACATGCGCCTGTCCCGCCGGAATGCGGTCCTGCGCCGCTGCGACCGCCACCTCGGCGAGGTCGCGCAGATCGACGAAGGCCACCCTGCCGCGCCCGGCCGGAACATGAAGCCGGTCCCTGTCCCGGATATCCTTGCGATAGGCGTCCTGAAGGTTCTGGGCAAAGAACCCCGCCCGCAGGATCGTCCAGTCCGCAGGCCCCGCCATGAGCGCCGTTTCGACCGCGTGATGCGGCACCCAGCGTGCCGTGTCGGCACCGATCACCGACAGGAACACGATCCGCCCGATGCCCGCCTGCCGCGCGGCGGCGACGAACGGGACCAGCGTGGTCTTCATGTCGGCGATCGGCGGGGGGCGCATCAGGAACACGCTCGACGCGCCGTCAAGCGCGCGATCCCATGTCGCGGGATCTGCAAAATCGAACGGCACCGAGCCTTCGTCGGAAGAGGCCCCCGGCCGGTGGGTGGGCCGCACCGGCAGGCCCGCCCGGGCCGCTTCGCGCAACACTTCGCGCCCCGCATTCCCGGAACTGCCTGTCACGAGCATCGGGCCGGCCGTGTCAGGGCGGCCGGCCCGAAGGCGATCACTCGAATTCGACAAGCAGGTCCTTTGCGTCGATCTGGGCGCCCGCGGTCACGTGGATCGCCTTGATGGTGCCGGCGTGTTCGGCGTGAATACCGGTTTCCATCTTCATCGCCTCGATCGTCAGCAGAAGATCGCCGGCCTTCACCGCAGCGCCCGCCTGAACCACGACGCTGGCCACCACGCCGGGCATCGGCGCGCCGATATGGGCGGCGTTGCCCATCTCGGCCTTGGGCCTCTTGGCCGAAACGGCCGCCGATTTGCGATCGGGCACGCGCACGGTGCGGGGCTGGCCGTTCAGTTCGAAAAAGACCCGCACCTCACCGTCGTCATGGGTTTCGCCCACGGTCTGAAGCCGGATTTCCAGCGTCTTTCCGGGGTCGATCTCGGCCGAGATCTCTTCTCCCGGTTCCATCCCGTAGAAGAAGGTCTTCGTGGGCAGGGTCCGGACCGGTCCATACATGGCATGACGCTCCATGTAATCGGTGAAGACCTTGGGATACATCAGGTATCCGCTGAGATCCTCGTCGTCGATCTCGACGCCCAGCTTGTCCGACACCTCCTTGCGGGTAGCCTCGAGGTCGACCGGATCGAGATGCTTGCCGGGGCGGTCCTTCAGCGGTTTTTCCCCCTTCAGGACCTTCTTCTGGATCGCCTCGGGCCATCCGCCGGGCGGCTGGCCCAGATTGCCCCTCATCATGTCGATGACACTGTCGGGGAAAGCCACGTCGACCTTCGGATCCTCGACCTGCGCCCGGGTCAGGCCCTGGCTCACCATCATCAGCGCCATGTCGCCCACCACCTTGGACGAGGGCGTCACCTTCACGATGTCGCCGAACATGCGGTTCACGTCGGCATAGGTCTGCGCGACCTCGTGCCAGCGATCCTCGAGGCCCAGTGACCGGGCCTGCGCCTTGAGGTTGGTGAACTGCCCGCCGGGCATTTCGTGGAGGTAAACTTCGGATGCGGGCGCCTGTAGCCCGGATTCGAAGGCCGCGTAATGAGCGCGGACCTGTTCCCAGTAATTGGAGATCTCGCGGATCGCCGCGATGTCGAGCCCGGTATCCCGTTCGCTGTGGCGCAGCGCCTCCACCACCGATCCAAGGGTCGGCTGCGAGGTATTGCCCGACAGCGCGTCCATCGCGGCGTCCACGCAATCCACGCCCGCCATGGCCGCCGCCATGATGGTCGAGATCGCGGCCCCGCTGGTGTCGTGGGTGTGGAAATGGATCGGAATGTCGATCTCGTCCTTCAGCGCCCGGATCAGCCGGTCGGCCGCGACGGGTTTCAGAAGGCCCGCCATGTCCTTGAGGCCCAGCACATGGGCGCCCGCGGACTCAAGCTCCCTTGCCATGCCGACATAGTATTTCAGGTCGTATTTCGACCGGTCGGGGTCGAGCATGTCGCCCGTGTAGCAGATCGTGCCTTCGCAGATCTTGCCCGATTCCACGACGGCATCCATCGCCACACGCATGTTCTCGACCCAGTTGAGGCTGTCGAAGACGCGGAAGACATCGACACCGGAGGCCGCCGCCTGCTTAACGAAGAACTGCACCACGTTGTCGGGATAATTGGTATAGCCCACCCCGTTCGATGCCCGCAAAAGCATCTGGGTCAGGACGTTGGGCATCGCGGCCCGGATTTCGCGCAGACGCTGCCAGGGGCATTCCTGAAGGAACCGGTAGGCCACGTCAAAGGTGGCGCCGCCCCAGCATTCGACCGAGAACAGGTTGCCCATCCTCGCCGCATAGGTGGGGGCGACGGTGATCATGTCGATCGACCGCATCCGGGTCGCCAGAAGCGACTGGTGCCCGTCGCGCATCGTGGTGTCGGTGATCAGAAGCCGGTCCTGCGCCTTCATCCAGTCGGCGACGGCCTTTGCGCCCTTCTCCTCCAGCAACTGCCTTGTGCCGGCCTGCCAGTCGACAGGCGGGCGCATGGGCGGCCGGGGCAGTTTCAGATCGGCCGGCGGCTGCACCCTGCCTTCGGTCTCGGGATGCCCGTTCACGGTGATGTCGGCGATATAGGTCAGAAGCTTGGTCGCCCGGTCCTTGCGCTTGCGGAAATCGAACAGCTCCGGCGTCTCGTCGATGAACTTTGTGTGGTATTCATTGTTGAGAAAGGTCGGGTGCTTGAGCAGGTTCTCGACAAAGGCGATGTTGGTCGACACGCCGCGGATGCGGAATTCGCGCAGCGCCCTGTCCATCCGGGCGATCGCCATCTCGGGCGTGGGCGCGCGGGCCGTGACCTTGGTCAGGAGCGAATCGTAGAACCGCGTGATCACCGCGCCCGAATAGGCGGTTCCGCCATCGAGCCGGATCCCCGGGCCCGTGGCCGAGCGATACATCTGGATGCGGCCGTAATCGGGGATGAAGTTGTTCTGCGGATCTTCCGTCGTGACCCGGCATTGCAGGGCATGGCCGTCAAGCTTCACGTCGTATTGCGAGGCGCAGCCCGTGGCCTCGACGATGGACTTGCCTTCGGCGATCAGGATCTGGGCGCGCACGATGTCGATGCCCGTCACCTCTTCGGTGACGGTATGTTCGACCTGGACGCGGGGGTTCACCTCGATGAAGAAGAAATCTCCCGTCTCCATATCCATCAGGAATTCGACAGTGCCCGCGCATTCATAATTCACGTGCTGGCAGATCTTCTTGCCCAGATTGCACAGCTGTTCGCGCTGGGCGTCGGAAAGATAGGGGGCGGGGGCGCGTTCGACGACCTTCTGGTTGCGCCTCTGGACCGAGCAGTCCCGCTCCCACAGGTGATAGATGTTGCCGTCGCGGTCCCCGAGGATCTGCACCTCCACGTGACGGGCGCGCAGGATCATCTTTTCCAGATAGCCCTCGCCATTGCCGAAAGCGGCCTCCGCCTCGCGCTTGCCTTCGCGGACCTTGTCTTCCAGTTCGGCCTCGCTGGCGATGGGGCGCATGCCGCGCCCGCCGCCGCCCCAGCTGGCCTTGAGCATCAGGGGATATCCGATCTCGGCTGCCTGCTTGCGGATCAGGTCCATGTCCTCGCCCAGAACCTCGGTCGCGGGGATGACCGGCACGCCCGCCTCGATCGCGACCCGGCGGGCGGAGGCCTTGTCACCCAGCGCGCGCATCGTGTCGGCCTTCGGTCCGATGAAGGTGATGCCGGCGGCGTCGCAGGCATCGACGAAACCGGGGTTCTCGGACAGAAGCCCGTAGCCGGGATGGATCGCGTCCGCCCCCGACATCCGGGCCACGCGAATGATCTCCTCGATCGACAGATAGGCCTCGACCGGGCCCAGCCCCTCGCCGATGCGGTAGGCCTCGTCGGCCTTGAACCGGTGCAGGCCCAGCTTGTCTTCCTCGGCATAGACCGCGACGGTCTTCTTGCCCATCTCGTTGGCGGCCCGCATGACCCGGATCGCGATTTCGCCGCGATTGGCGACAAGGATTTTCTCGAAATCGGCCAAGGCAGGGATCCTCTTTGCAGTTGCAGCATCGGTTTATGAAGGAATCATGTCGTCGTAAATGGGTTTATCCGGTCCGGGTGGGGCACAAACTTCTCGAAGTTTGTGGACGCAACCAAATTTCGCGAAATTTGGTGCCGCTTGGCTAGGCGGGGCGTTAACCTTTTGTTAACCTTTTCGCATGGCCAACGAAATCGATCTCACGGCGATCCTGTGCAGCCTCATCATGGGCGGCGAGGCGGAGGTGCGTCATGACTACGTGGCCGCCGGCCGGGATCACTACATCCGGGTCGATTGCGAGACCGAAAGCCATGTGATCGAGGTGGGTTTCGACGCCAAACGCTCGACGCTCGACAGCCTGCACCAGACGCTCTTTGCGGCCGAACTGACCGGCAAGCTGCCGATGATCGTGGTGATCGACACCAACGGGGTGGAGGAATCGGTCGAATATCAGGTGGAGACGGTGGCCCGCCGCACGGGCGTGTCCTACCTGACCGTGGACGAGGCGTTCCTTGTCCGTTGGCAGATGACCTGGCCCTTCCGGCACCGGCGCGAGACGCTGTTCCTCGACGAAACCCTGGCCCTGAATTGACCGGTCAGGGGTCCGCAAAAGCCCCTGCGCACCTGCGAACAATGCACGAACATGTCTTTCGCTTGACGCGCGAAGCCGTTAGTCTGGCGCCATGAGCAGTTACGAAGAAGATGATGCCTTCGAAGCGGCGGCCGTCCGGCCCTCGCTGTCGCGAATGGCCATGGCCGCGCGGCCGATGCCCTATCTCGATGGTCTGAACGCGCCGCAAAGGCAGGCGGTCGAGACGCTGGATGGCCCCGTCCTGATGCTGGCGGGGGCCGGCACCGGCAAGACCCGCGCCCTGACCGCGCGGATCGCGCATCTTCTGGCCACCGGCACCGCACGCCCGAACGAGATCCTCGCCGTCACCTTCACCAACAAGGCCGCGCGCGAGATGAAATCCCGCATCGGCGCTCTCTTGGGCGAAACGGTCGAGGGGATGCCCTGGCTGGGCACCTTTCACGCCATCTGCGTGAAGCTCCTGCGCCGCCATGCAGAGCTTGCCGGGCTGAAATCGAACTTCACCATCCTCGATACCGACGACCAGATCCGCCTTCTCAAGCAGTTGATCGTGGCCGAAGGCATCGACGAAAAGCGCTGGCCCGCGCGGCAATTGTCCGGGATCATCGACGGCTGGAAGAACCGCGCTTTGACGCCCGACCGCATCCCCGTGGCCGACAGCGGCGCCTTCGACCGGCGTGGTCCGGGCCTGTATGCCGCCTATCAGCAGCGCCTGCGCGATCTGAACGCCTGCGATTTCGGCGATCTTCTGTTGCATGTCGTCACGATCTTTCAGACCCATGACGACGTGCTGGCGCAATACCGCCGCTGGTTCCGCTATATCCTTGTCGACGAATACCAGGACACCAATGTGGCCCAATATCTGTGGCTGCGGCTTCTGGCGGGCGGACACTCCAACATCTGCTGCGTGGGCGACGACGATCAGTCGATCTATGGCTGGCGCGGAGCCGAGGTGGGCAACATCCTGCGATTCGAGCAGGATTTCCCCGGCGCCGAGGTGATCCGCCTTGAACAGAATTACCGATCGACGGCCCATATCCTTGCCGCCGCGTCGGGCGTGATCGCGGCGAACAAGGACCGGCTGGGCAAGACTCTCTTCACCGAAGGGGAGGAAGGCGACCGCGTGCGCCTGATCGGCCACTGGGACGGCGAAGAGGAGGCCCGCTGGATCGGCGAGGAGATCGAGGCCATGCAGGGCGGCTCGCGCGGGCATCCGGCGCTGAGCCTTGATCACATGGCGATCCTTGTCCGCGCGTCGCACCAGATGCGCGCCTTCGAGGACCGGTTCCTGACCATCGGCCTGCCGTATCGCGTGATCGGCGGCCCGCGATTCTACGAACGGCTCGAGATACGGGACGCGATGGCCTATTTTCGGCTGGCGGTCTCGCCCGACGACGACCTGGCCTTTGAACGCATCGTCAACACGCCCCGGCGGGGGCTGGGCGACAAGGCGGTGCAGACGATCCAGCGCACCGCGCGGGCCAATGGCGTGAACCTTGTCGAAGGCGCGCGGCTTTGCGTCGAAGGTGCGCTGATCAAGGGTAAGGGCGCAAGGGAACTGGGCCTTCTGGTCCAGTCGATCGACCGCTGGCACGGGCAGGTCATGGCCGAGGCCGACACCCATGTGGAACTGGCCGAGATGATCCTCGACGAGAGCGGCTACACCGCAATGTGGCAGAACGACAAGACGCCCGAGGCGCCGGGCCGGCTCGAAAACCTCAAGGAACTGGTCAAGGCGCTGGAGAATTTCGACAATCTTCAGGGCTTTCTCGAACATGTCAGCCTGATCATGGACAACGAGACCGAGGAGCAGGGCGAAAAGGTCTCGATCATGACGCTGCATGCGGCCAAGGGTCTGGAGTTTCCGGCCGTCTTCCTGCCGGGATGGGAAGACGGGCTGTTTCCCTCGCAACGGTCGATGGATGAGACCGGGCTCAAGGGTCTGGAGGAGGAACGCCGTCTTGCCTATGTGGGCATCACCCGGGCCGAGCGGATCTGCACCATCTCCTTTGCCGCCAACAGGCGGGTCTATGGCCAGTGGCAATCGGCGCTGCCCTCGCGGTTCATCGACGAATTGCCCGAGGACCATGTGGATGTGCTGACCCCGCCGGGCCTTTATGGCGGCGGTTTCGGTGCGGCCGGCATGTCGGCCAGCGCCTCGCCCGCCGCGCAGGCCGCGATGGGATCGGACCTTCAGGAAAAGGCCAGCCGGGCGGATGTCTACAATTCGCCGGGCTGGAAGCGGCTTCAGTCGCGCAGCGCGCAGCGCGGCATGTCTCAGCCATCCGAGGCGCGGCACATGACGATCGACCTCGAGGCCGTATCCTCCTTTGCCGAAGGAGAGAGGGTGTTTCACCGGAAATTCGGCTATGGCCGCGTTCGGGGAATCGAGGGTGACAAGCTCGACATCGCCTTCGAGAAGGCGGGCGACAAGAAGGTCGTCGCCCGGTTCGTCGTGTCCGCCGATCAGGCCGATGACGTGCCGTTCTGACGGCTAGACCAGCCCCCGCACGATCGGGATCATCGTCAGGACCAGCAGAACGGCCATCGTCCGGTTGAACAGGCGCAGATGGCCGGGCTTGCGCAGGAGGCGCCGCATCTGCGTGCCGAACCCCGCCCAGACCAGGATCGAGGGCAGGTTGGTGGCCGCGAAGATGCCCGCCACCATGACCGCGCCCCAGGCGCCGGCATCGGGGGGCGTGTAGGCCGCGATCGCGGTCAGCGCCATGTACCAGCCCTTGGGATTGACCCACTGGAACCCCGCCGCCTGAAGAAAGGTGAGCGGCCGGCCCTCGATCTGCGCCTCGCCCGGCGGGGCGGCATTGGCGACCTTCCAGGCGAGCCAGCCCAGATACAGCAGGCTCACCCCCATCATCGCCTGTCTGAGCAGGGGATAGGCCTCGAACACCGCCGCAAGGCCCAGACCCACCATGATCATCAGGAAGCCATGGCCCAGGCTGATGCCCAGCATGTGCGGCACGGACCGGCGCAGGCCGAAATTCGCCCCCGAGGCCAGAAGCATGAGGTTGTTCGGCCCCGGCGTGATCGAGGTGACCAGCGCAAAGGCAACCAGCGATGTGAGCAAGCCGATCGTCATGGGCGTGTCTCCCGGGCGAATGCCGCCGGTCCTAGCCGCGCCGGGCGATCCCGGCGGTCAGTGGATAGATCGCCATCATGATCGCCAGAACCCAGAATGCCGTCGGCAGGCTGGTCTGGTGCGCGGCAAAGCCGATGATGGCAGGCCCCAGCAGGACGCCCGCATAGCCCGTCGTCGTGACCGAGGCAATGGCAAGGCCCGCGGGCATGATCGTCTGCCGGCCCGCGATGCTGAAGACGACCGGCACGAGGTTCGCGGCCCCCAGACCCACAAGCACGAATCCGGCCAGCGTGAGCCAGGGCAGGGCCGCCAGAAGTGCGATCGCGAGGCCCGCCATCGTGGCGATGCCGCCCCAGACGAGGATCGGCCCTTCGCCAAGGCGCGCGACGGTCCAGTCGCCGCTCAGCCGTCCGGCGACCATAGCGACCGAAAACAGCATGTATCCCAGCCCCGCGCTGCGGGCCTCGGTCATGTCGCGTTCGATCAGAAGAAGCGCGCCCCAGTCGAGAATCGCGCCTTCGACCAGAAAGGCCACGGCGGCGAGGACCGCGAGCAGAAGAACCAGCCCCCGCGGCAGGACGAAGGGGTCCGGATCGCCGCCGCGCGCCCGCAAGAGACGCGGTGCGGCAAGGCTCATGGCGCCCAGCGTCAGGGCGGATCCGATCAGCGAGGCCAGAAGCGGCGTCAGCCCGAAGGACAGGAGTGCGGTCATCGACCCGGCCCCGGCAAAACCGCCGATGCTGAACTGCGCGTGGAATCCGGACATCAGCGGGCGCGCCTCTGTCCGTTCGACCTCGGCTGCGTGCACATTCATCGCCACATCGAGCGTTCCGAGGGCCGCGCCAAAGACGAAAAGCGCCGCGCCAAGGGCCACCGGCTGCCCCGCGAGCGCGAGGAAGGGCAGGGTAAGGCCCATGCTGAACCCGCCCAGAAGGATCATCGGCCGCGCACCCCGCCGGGCCGAGATGATGCCGGTCAGCGGCATGGCGATCACCGACCCCATCCCGAGGCACAGTAGCAGAAGGCCAAGGATCGCCTCGTCCGCGCCGACACTGTCCTTTGCAAAGGGAATGAGGGGCGCCCAGCACGACAGGGCAAAGCCCGCCGCAAGGAAGGACAGGCGCGTGCCAAGCCGAGCGGGCGCCGTGGCGCTCCGGTCCGGAACGGTCATCTGTGTCATGTGGTCCTCCCTTGCGCACATCACTACAACTCTGCGCCCGAAACTCAAGCCGATGTCTGGGGAGCGAGGGTGAGTTGGAAATGCGGTGCCCCAGGGAGGAGGAGAGGGGCACCGCACCGCCTTCATGCAGGTCCGGGCCAGGGAGGAGGAGAGGCCCGGTCTGCCATCCGGACCGCCCTTAAGGGAGGAGGAGGCGATCCGTATTCTGTTCCGTCGCGGTAGTTGCGGTGCCCCAGGGAGGAGGAGAGGGGCACCGCACCACCTTTGCAGGTCCGGGCCAGGGAGGAGGAGAGGCCCGGTCTGCCGTCCGGGGCGCCTTAAAGGGAGGAGGAGGCGGCCCCGTATTCCGTGTCTTTGGTAGTTGCGGTGCCCCAGGGAGGAGGAGAGGGGCACCGCACCGCCTTCATGCAGGTCCGGGCCAGGGAGGAGGAGAGGCCCGGTCTGCCGTCCGGACCGCCTTAAACGGAGGAGGAGGCGATCCGTATTCTGTTCCGTCGCGGTAGTTGCGGTGCCCCAGGGAGGAGGAGAGGGGCACCGCACCACCTTGATGCAGATCACCGGCAAGGGAGGAGGAGGAGCCGGTGAACCGCGACCCGGAGACGCCCTGAAGGGAGGAGGAGGCGCCTCCGAAATTCCTTAGCGCGTGGCCTGTGCCGCCTCGTAGGCGATGCCACGGATGTTCGAGCGGGCGATGCCCAGATCGGCCAGTTCGCGATCGGACAGGCGGTCAAGCTCGTTGAAGGTGATGCGATAGGCGCGGCTTTGCGCACGCTTCTCGGCGATCGCCTGACGAAGGGTGTTGAAACGCTCGCCCAGCGAAATGCCGGGGGTGAAGATGTCGGTTGCATATGCCATATGCGTTTACTCCTGATGCGCGGACCTCGTGTCCGCCTGCTGCTCGGCCGCTTGTTCTTCGGCCTCTTCATGGCGCCATGTTAGCGCTGTCGTGATCCAGAATTAGGGTTTTGCTGCATCTGCACAATAGACGGTTTGTCAATGCTGCTATGCAGCAAATGCATAAGCATGATTGACCTATATTTCAGGCGCTTCGCATGGGATTTCACCGCTTTGGAAACCGGTCGACAGGGCTTTACGCAGCGTTACATTGCAGCTTGCCCGCGCATCGGGCACAAGGCGAACGAACCGAGGATGGAGGCCCCCATGACCGACCGTGCAGAAATCGAGCGGATCCTGTCGCGCATCGAACTTCCGGGCGGCGGAGACCTGATCTCGCGGGATCTGATCCGGGCGCTGGTCGTCGAGGGCGGCACCGTGCGATTCATCATCGAGGCGCCCAGCCCGGACGAGGCCCGCGCGCTGGAGCCGGTGCGCAAGGCGGCCGAGGCCGCGGTCGGGGCAGTGTCGGGGGTGGACAGCGTGGCTGTCCTTCTGACGGCACATGGCCCCTCCGCGCCCTCGCGCGCACCCGCGCAGGCGGCGGCGCCGCAGGGCGCGCCTCCCTCTCTCAAGATCGGGCGCCATCCCACGCCGCAGGCTGGCCCCGCCTCGGTGCCCGGTGTCGACCGCATCATCGCGGTGGGCTCCGGCAAGGGGGGGGTCGGCAAATCCACCGTCTCCACCAACCTTGCCGTGGCGCTTGCGAAAGAGGGGCGGCGGGTCGGGCTTCTTGATGCCGATATATACGGGCCCAGCATCCCGCGCATGATGGGCGTATCGGAGCGGCCCAAATCCCCCGACGGCAAGACGATCATTCCTTTACATGCGCACGGCGTGACGACCATGTCGATCGGGCTGATGATGGACCCGGACAAGGCGGTGGTCTGGCGCGGGCCGATGCTGATGGGCGCGCTCCAGCAGATGCTGGGCCAGGTGCAATGGGGGGATCTGGACATCCTGATCGTCGATCTGCCGCCGGGCACCGGCGATGTGCAGCTGACGCTGTGCCAGAAGACACACCTGACCGGCGCCATCGTCGTGTCGACGCCGCAGGACGTGGCGCTTCTCGATGCGCGCAAGGCGATCGACATGTTCGGAACGCTCAAGACCCCGATCCTGGGGCTGATCGAGAACATGTCTCTTTATATATGCCCCAATTGCGGCCACGAGGCGCATATCTTCGGCCATGGCGGCGTGGGGATCGAGGCGGAGAAGATGGGCGTGCCGCTTCTGGGCAGCCTGCCCATCGACCTCGACACCCGGCTGGCCGGGGATGCGGGGCGTCCGGTGGCGGTGGGTGAGGGCGTCATGGCCGAGGCCTATGCCCGTATGGCGCGCGGCCTGATCGCGGGCGGCATGGCCTGAGACCTGAGACCTGGGGGCCGGGTCTTGGCCCCCTTTCTCTGGGACTTTCTGGAATCAGCTGGCGAAATCGCGCCGGCCGGGGGCCTCCCTGGCTGGACAGCTCTGGATTCGCATGGGAAAGTGCCGCCCGGACGGTGCCTGATGGCGTGCCCGATCGCCTGACCGGGATGACATGGAACTTTCTCGAAGGATAGGGTTTGGCGGGATAACGCCGCCCATGGCTCAAACAAGACACCACATATAGATATAATTTGCACATCAGGCAACATTTTGTGGGTCAATCTATTTTGTTTCAGCTCCGCCGCTTTTGGCAATACTGCGTGTTCCAGATGCCATTCCCGTGATTTCCCATTGATTGGCGCTGTGTCCCATGTCATTCATCTTCTCAAGGAAACGAGGGCAGACACTCACAAGGGGCACATAAAGAACCCCACAAGGTAAACGAGGCAGCTTCATACAGGCGCCCCTCCTTTCCTGACAACGAGATCCGGCGCGCGAGCGAGCAGACATCCCCCCAGGTGGCGCGCGCAGTCGGACTATCCCCGAAAGGGGAGATGGCGGCGGATCAAGCAGTGGCAGCAGCTTGATCCGCCGTTTTCACATTCAGGGCCAGGGGTGGCCCCGGGCGAGCAGGAAAGGGACGCACCGGATGCTTCCGAGCTTCACGGGCGAATATCCGCAGAAAGTCGACGGGAAGGGCCGCATGTCCATCCCGGCGGATTTCCGTGCCGTCCTCGAAGCGCGCGATCCCAAATGGCAGAACGGCACCAATCCGCGTCTCGTCCTGCAATATTCCGACAACCTCAAGGATCACCTGCGCGTCTATACGGTCGAGCGGATCGAGGAGATCCGCGCCCGCATCGAACGTGCACCCGAAGGCCCCAACAAGCGCGGGCTGCAATTTCTGTATTTCACCCAGACCGTGACGCTCGAGGTCGACAAGGATGGCCGCATCGTCCTGCCGATCCGGCATCGCCAGAAACTCGGCCTGACCGAGGGTGAGGTGACCTTTCTCGGCTATGGCTCCTATTTCGAGATCTGGAAATCCGAGACCTATAGCGGCACCAAGGCCCAGGAGATCGGCGGTTGGCTCGAGGCGCTGCCCGACAATGTCGATCCGCTGGCCCTGATCGACGATCTGCCGGAGGGGTAAGCGATGGCTGCCGCTGCCACGCCGCATGATCCCGATGCCCCCCATATCCCCGTCCTGATCGACCCGCTGATCGAGGCGGTCTCGCCCGTGTCGGGCATCTGGCTCGACGGCACGTTCGGCGCCGGCGGCTATGCAAGACGCCTTCTCGATGCCGGCGCCGACAAGGTGATCGCGGTCGACCGTGACCCGCTGGCCTTCGACCTGGCGGCGGACTGGGCGGGTGACTATGGTGACAGGCTGGTGATGCGGCAGGGCACCTTCTCCCGGCTTGACGAGCTGGCCGGGGAACCGCTGGACGGGATCGTCCTCGATCTTGGCGTGTCGTCGATGCAGATCGACACGCCCGAGCGCGGGTTTTCCTTCCAGAAGGATGGGCCCCTCGACATGCGCATGGGGCGCGACGGGCCCACCGCCGAAGACATCGTGAACACGATGGATGAGGGGCCGCTGGCCGATCTTCTCTATCTCTATGGCGAGGAACGCGCCTCGCGTCGGATCGCGAAGGCGATCGTCGCGGCCCGCCCGCTGTCGCGCACGTTGCAGCTGGCCGAGGTCGTGGCCTCCTGCCTGCCGCGCCAGAAACCGGGACAAAGCCATCCCGCCACGCGCAGCTTTCAGGCGCTCCGTATCGCGGTGAACGACGAATATGGCGAACTTTACCAAGGGCTTGTGGCGTCCGAACGGGCGCTGAAGCCGGGCGGGCTTCTGGCGGTTGTGACCTTCCATTCGGTCGAGGACAGGATGGTCAAGCGGTTCATCCAGCTGCGGTCGGGTGGCGGCGGCAATGCCAACCGCTACGCGCCCGAAACGGTGCAGGACATCCCCGCCTTCGAACGTGTCACCCGCAAGGCCGTCGAGGCCACACGGGACGAGATCGCCGTCAATCCCCGATCGCGGTCGGCGCGGCTGCGCGTGGCGCGACGCACCGATGCGCCCGCGGGGTCAGTTGCGCCGCGGGATCTGGGCATGCCGGAATGGAAAGGGGGTCGCTGATGCGCGGTCTGTTGCACATCTTTGCATTTCTCACGGTGATCGGCCTCGCCTTCTGGGCCTATCAGGAGAATTACCGCACGCAGGCCTCGATCAGCGAGGTCCGCGAGCTGCACGGCCAGATCGGCGCGGCCCATATGCGCATCAATGTGCTCGAGGCCGAATGGGCCTATCTCAACCGGCCGGACCGCCTGCGCGAGCTGGCCGACCTGAATTTCGACCGGCTGGGCCTCTTGCCGATTTCGGCCGGCAATTTCGGGCGCGTCGAAGAGGTGGTCTATCCGATCCGGCCGATGGGCGTGATCACCGACCCGATCGAGGTCTCGTCCGACATGATCGACGAGGAGAACCCGCTGTGAGCCACGACGCGACGCGCCGCCCGCTCCGGCCGCTGGCCCGTATCCTCCCCGCGCGCGAGCGGGGCGAAAACCCCGACGAGATCGCCCGCGAGAACCTGCGCCTGCGCCACGAGGAAATCCAGAAGAAGGCCCGCGCCCGCGCCGAAAGCCGCCTTCTTGTCCTTGGCCTCGCCTTCGTCATCGGATTTGCCACGATCGGCCTGCGCATGGGCGTTCTGGCCAATACCGATCCCGAGGAGCCTCGGGCCGTGGCCTCGGGCAACCCGATCATCGGCCAGCGCTCCGACATCGTCGATCGCAATGGCCGGATCCTTGCGACCAATTTCGACACCCATTCGCTCTATGCTCATCCGCAGGCGATGATCGACCCGGCCAACGCGGCCCGCGAACTGGCGCTGATCTTCCCCGAACTGGAGGCCGAGGCGCTGTTCGCCGATTTCACGGGACCGCGGAAATTCCTGTGGATCCGGCGCCAGATCAGCCCCGAACAGATGCAGGCCGTTCACGATATCGGCGATCCCGGCCTTTTGTTCGGCCCGCGTGAGATGCGGCTTTATCCCAATGGCTCGATCGCCGCGCATATCCTGGGCGGCGCGTCCTATGGTGACGAGGGCGTCACCTCGGCCGAGGTGATCGGCGTGGCCGGGGTCGAGCGCTTCTTCGACGAGGTTCTGCGCGATCCGGCCAATGAGGGCAGACCTCTGGCCCTGTCGCTCGATCTGACGGTTCAGGCCGCGATGGAGGAGGTCCTGGCAGGCGGCATGACCCTGATGAACGCCAAGGGTGCCGCCGCCATCATCATGGATATCGACACCGGCGAGGTGATGGCCATGGCCAGCCTTCCCGATTTCGACCCCAACAACCGCCCCCGGGTCCTGACCGAGGGCGATCAGTCCGACAGCCCGCTGTTCAACCGTGCGCTTCAGGGCGTCTACGAGCTGGGGTCGGTCTTCAAGATCTTCACCACGGCGCAGGCCATCGACCTCGGCCTCGTCAATGCCGACACGATGATCGACACGACCGGACCGCTGCGGATCGGCCGCTTTCCGATCCGCGATTTCCGCAATTACGGCCCCGAACTCACCGTGACGGACGTGATCGTCAAATCCTCCAATGTTGGAACCGGCCGCATCGCCATGATGATCGGGGCAGAGCGCCAGCGCGCCTTCCTCGACGATCTGGGCCTGCTGGCACCCACCCCGATCGAGATGACCGAGGCCCGGACGGGCCAGCCTCTTCTGCCGGGCAACTGGCGCGAATTGTCGACCGTCACCGTCTCCTACGGTCACGGGATCTCGGTCTCGCCCCTGCATCTGGCCTCGGCCTATGCATCGTTGCTGAACGGCACGCGGATCACGCCCACCCTGCTGCGCCAGCACACGCCCCCCGAGCCGGGTCCGCGGATCGTGTCCGCCCCGGTCGCCGAAGGCGCGCGCGACATGCTGGCCCAGGTCGTCAGCCGCGGCACCGCCTCATTCGCGCAGATCGACGGCTATTCGATCGGGGGCAAGACCGGCACCGCCGACAAGCCCCGCGAGACGGGCGGCGGCTATTACGACGACAAGGTGATCGCGACCTTTGCAGGCATGTTTCCCGCCGACGATCCGGAATACGTGATCGTCGTCACCCTTGACGAGCCGGTGGAGACATCGGGCTCCGAGCCGCGCCGCACCGCCGGCTGGACGGCCGTGCCGGTTGCCGCCGAAATGGTGCGCCGGACGGCCCCGCTCCTGGGGCTCAGGCCGCAGGTTGAACTGGATGGCCTTGACGGTGTAACGCTGACAGCAAATCAGGACTGAACGGTCGGGCCCCGGCAGGAGGGTGGCGAGATGAGCACAGCAAGGTCCGTGACCCTGGCCGATCTGGGGCTGACCGCGCGGGGCCGCGCGGCCACCACCGGAAGCGTCCCCGTCACCGGCATCGCCATCGACAGCCGCGACGTGCGCGAGGGATGCCTGTTCGCGGCCTTGCCCGGCACCCGCGTCCATGGCGGCGAGTTCATCCAGTATGCGTTGCGCATGGGCGCGGCCGCGATCCTGACCGATGCCGAGGGCGCGCGAATCGCCCGGTCAGAGCTGGCGGGCGCCGACGTGGCGCTGGTCCTGAGCGAGGATCCCCGCGCGGCGCTTGCGCGGGCCGCAGCACTCTGGTTCGGACCGCAGCCCGACACGGTCGTCGCCGTCACCGGGACGAACGGCAAGACCTCGGTCGCCAGCTTCTGCCGCCAGATCTGGCTTCACCTCGGTCTCGATGCGGTCAATCTGGGCACGACGGGCGTCGAGGGCGCCTGGACCCATCCGCTGCGCCACACCACCCCCGATGCGCTGACCCTGCAACGGGTGCTGGCCGAGGCCGCGCGCGCCGGGATCACCCATGTGGCGATGGAGGCCTCGTCGCACGGTCTTGACCAACGGCGGCTGGACGGGGTGACGCTGGCGGCGGCGGGGTTCACGAATTTCAGCCAGGATCACCTGGATTATCACGGCACGTTCGAGGCCTATTTCGAGGCCAAGGCCGCATTATTCGGCCGCCTTCTGGACGATGACGGGGTTGCGGTCATCAATCTCGACGACCCAAGGGGCCCCGACATGGCCGCTCTTGCCAGCGCGCGCGGGCAGGAGGTGATCGGCATCGGCGGCAGCGATCTTGCCGCCCGGGCGGCGGGTCTGCCGGTGCCCCGGCTGCGTCTTCTGGGTCAGCGGTTCGACGCCACGGGTCAGGATCTGCGGTTTGATTGGCAGGGCAGCGTGCGCATGGCGCGGCTCAACCTCGTGGGCGGGTTCCAGGCACAGAACGTGATGGTGGCCGCGGGCCTTGTCATCGCGGCGGGCGAGGATCCGAATGCCGTCTTCGCGGCGCTGCCCGAGCTGGTGACGGTCCGAGGCCGGATGGAACTGGCGGCCACGCGCCAGAACGGGGCCTCGGTGTTTGTCGATTACGCCCATACGCCCGATGCGGTGGCCACGGCGCTGGGCGCGCTCAGGCCCCATGTGATGGGCCGGATCATCGCCATCATCGGCGCGGGCGGCGATCGCGATGCGGGCAAGCGCCCGCTGATGGGGGCCGCCGCGGCCGATCACGCGGACATCGTCATCGTGACCGACGACAATCCGCGCACCGAGGATCCGGCCGCGATCCGCCGCGCGGTGATCGAGGGCGCGGTCGCGCGGGGCGACGCCACGAAGATCGCCGAGATCGGCGACCGGGCCGAGGCGATCCTGCGCGGCGTCGACCAGCTTGGCCCGGGTGACGCGCTGCTGATTTGCGGCAAGGGGCACGAGACGGGCCAGATCGTGGGCTCGGACGTGCTGCCCTTCGACGATGCCGAGCAGGCCAGCGTCGCCGTGGCCGCGCTGGAGGGACGGATATGAGACGATGTGAATCAGGGGCGGGGCCGGGAGCGGGCCCTGCAGCGGGGCGAACCCCCAAATTTCCCGAAATTTGGGGGCGCCGCCAAATTTCGGGAAATTTGGCCCCCACCCGCAAGGTGGCGCGATGACGGCGCCCGCGATCCTGTGGCAGTCGGGCGAGGCCGCCCTTGCGACGGGCGGTTCGGTGACGTCGGACTGGCAGGCAACGGGCGTCTCGATCGACACCCGCACACTCGCTCCGGGCGATCTGTTCGTGGCCCTCAGCGCGGCGCGGGACGGGCATGATTTCGTGGCCACCGCGCTGAAGGCGGGGGCCGCCGCGGCACTTGTCTCGCGCATTCCAGACGATGTGGCGCCCGACGCGCCCCTGCTGGTGGTCGAGGACGTTCAGGCGGCCCTCGAGGCGCTGGGCCTTGCGGCCCGCGAGCGGTGCGGTGCCCGGGTCGCCGCGATCACCGGGTCGGTCGGCAAGACCTCCGCCAAGGAGATGCTGCGCGAAGCCCTTGCCGGGCAGGGGCGCGTCCATGCCGCCGAGGCCAGCTACAACAACCATTGGGGTGTGCCGCTGACCCTTGCCCGGATGCCCGCCGACACCGATTTCGCGGTGATCGAGATCGGGATGAACCATCCCGGCGAGATCGCGCCTCTGGCCCGGATGGCCCGACCCGATGTGGCGCTGATCACCACCATTGCCGCCGCCCATCTCGAGGCGTTCGACGACATCTTGGGCATCGCCCGCGAAAAGGCGTCGATCGTCGAGGGCCTGGCCGGCGCGGGAATCGCAATCCTGCCCCGGGACGTCGCCGAATTTCCGATCCTGCGGGACATCGCCCGGGACGCGGGCGCCCGCATCGTCACCTTCGGAGAAACGGCCGGCGCGGACATGCGGCTGACCGATCTGCGGGTGAGCGAGGGCGCCACCGTGGCGCAGGTCCGCGCGGGGCAGGAGGCCTTCGTTCTCAAGGTCGCGACCGAAGGCGCCCATTTTGCCCGCAACGCGCTGGGTGTCCTGGCCGCGGCCGAGGCGCTGGGTGCCGACCGGATGCAGTCGGTCCTGGGCCTTGGCCACTGGATGCCGCCGTCGGGCCGGGGCACGAAGGAGGTGATCCATCTCGACAGCGCCCGCGATGGCCACTCGCTCACCCTGATCGACGACGCCTTCAACGCCAATCCGACCTCGATGGAGGCCGCGCTCGACACGCTGTCGCGCGGCACCCCGCGCGACGGCGTGGGCCGCATCCATCGGGGCCGGCGGATCGCGATCCTGGGCGACATGCTGGAACTGGGCCCTGTCGAGGCGCGGATGCATGCCGACCTCGCCCGCTTGCCCGCCATGCGATCCGTCGATGTGGTCCACTGCGTCGGACCGCGGATGCAGACCCTCTGGCAGGCCCTGCCCGAAACCGCGCGCGGCTACTGGGCCGCCACCGCAGACGAGATGGCGGCCCGGGCCGACCAGGTCGTCGATGCGGGGGATATCGTGCTGGTGAAGGGGTCCAAGGGCAGCCAGGTCTCACGCGTCGTTGACGCGATCCGAAAACTCGGGCAACGGGATGTCCGACCCGAAAAAGAGGCCGAGTAGATGCTGTATTGGTTGACCATCCTTTCGGATGGCGGTGATTTCTTCAACCTGTTCCGGTATATCACCTTCCGCGCGGGAGGGGCCTTCCTGACCGCGCTTGTCTTCGGCTTCCTGTTCGGCAGGCCGCTGATCAACGTGCTGCGCAAGAGGCAGGGCAAGGGCCAGCCGATCCGCGACGACGGCCCCGAGGGGCATATCGTCAAGGCGGGCACGCCGACGATGGGGGGCTTGCTGATCGTGGGCGCGCTTCTGACCTCGACCATGCTGTGGGCGCGGCTCGACAATCCCTATATCTGGATGATCCTGTTCGTCACCATGTCCTTCGGCCTGATCGGCTTTGCCGACGATTATGCCAAGGTCTCGAAACAGACGACGGCAGGCGTGCCGGGCAAGGTCCGGCTTCTTCTGGGCCTGATCATCGCGGGTCTCGCGGGCTGGTGGGCCGCCCAATACCACCCGGTCGAGCTGACGAACCAGCTTGCCTTTCCGGTCTTCAAGGATTTCCTCCTCAATCTCGGCGTCATGTTCGTGCCGTTCTCGATCATCGTGATCGTGGGGGCCGCGAATGCGGTCAACCTGACCGACGGCCTTGACGGCCTTGCGATCATGCCCGTCATGATCGCCGCGGCCACCTTCGGGATCATCGCCTATGCGGTCGGCCGGACCGATTTCACCGAATATCTCGATGTGCATTACGTCCCCGGATCGGGCGAGATCCTCGTCTTTTCCGCCGGTCTCATCGGCGGGGGCCTGGGCTTTTTGTGGTATAACGCGCCACCCGCGGCGGTCTTCATGGGCGATACTGGCAGCCTTGCGCTGGGCGGCGCACTGGGGGCCATCGCGGTCGCCACCAAGCACGAGATCGTGCTGGCCATCGTGGGCGGCATCTTCGTGCTCGAGGCGCTGTCGGTGATCATCCAGGTCCTCTACTTCAAGCGGACGGGCAAACGCGTCTTCCTGATGGCGCCGATCCACCACCATTACGAAAAACTCGGCTGGTCCGAGAGCCAGATCGTCATCCGGTTCTGGATCATCTCGCTGATCCTCGCGATGATCGGGCTCGCCACGCTCAAGGTCAGATGAGCGGGACCGACGCCCGCCCCGGTGTCGTGCGCGAAACGGGCGCCAAGAATGGTGTCGTGCGCGAAACGGGCGCCAAGAATGATGTCGTGCGCGAAACGGGCGCCATGATCTCGGGGATGTCGCCCGACCTCCGGCCCGGGCGCTGGGTTTTCGTCACCTCCGACGATCCCGCCTTGCGCGCCCGCGCCATCGCCACGATGCGCGAAGCCGAGGGCTTGTCCCTGATCGTGCCGGCAGAGCTGGCCCCCGGCGGGTTCGAGATGGCCCGGATCACGCTTCAGGTCGCCTCTTCCCTCGACGGGGTCGGCCTGACCGCGGCCGTCGCCACCGCCCTGGCCGAGGCGGGCATCGCCTGCAACATGGTCGCGGGTCACCATCACGACCACGCCTTTGTTCCCGCCGACAGGGCCGACGAGGCGCTCGCGATCCTCAAGGCCCGCGCCGCCTCTCCGGAATGACCGCGGCGGGCGATGTCCCCCGATGGTCGCGGCCTTCGGGGCTTGCGCGAAATCCGAAATGCCGGGACCTGCGCTCCCCCCTTCGCGTTGGTCCAAATACTCAACTCGTCGCTTCCACGCGCGAGCCGGCTTGCTCCCCGGCGCCCGAACGGTCAGGTTTCGGCCGACGGATGCGGAAGGATGTGCAATGATTCCGGTCAGGGGATATGAAGGTCGAAAGGTCGCGGTTCTGGGATTGGGCCGGACGGGCATGGCCACGATCGCGGCGCTTGCCGCCGGCGGCGCGGAGGTCGTCGCCTGGGATGACGGCGCCGCGGCGCGCGAGCGTGCGGGCGATGTCACGCTGACGGATCTGACGAAGGCGCGGTCCTACGAGGGGGTCGATCTTCTGGTCACCTCGCCGGGGATCGCGCATCTCTATCCCGCCCCGCACCCCGCCATCGCCGCGGCATGGGAGGCGGGCGTGCCGGTCGACAACGATATCGGGCTGTTCTTCCGATCCTTCGCGGCCGAGGGGTTCGACGAATTCGACACGCCGCCCCGGATCATCGCGATCACCGGGTCGAACGGCAAATCGACGACCGCGGCCCTGACCCACCACATCCTGATCGAGGCGGGCCGCCCGGCCCAGCTTGCCGGCAATATCGGGCGCGGCGTTCTGGACATCGACCCGCCCCGCGACGGCGAAGTGGTGGTGCTGGAACTGTCCAGCTACCAGACCGATCTCGCCCGCGCGCTGACACCCGACGTGGCGGTCTTCACCAACCTTTCCCCCGATCATCTGGACAGGCATGGGGGGCCGGGGGGCTATTTCGCGGCCAAGCGACGGCTTTTTGCCGAAGGCGGGCCGGATCGCGCCGTGATCGGCGTCGACGAGGCCGAGGGGCGCTACCTCGCCAACCAGCTCTCCGAAGGGCCGGGCGATGACCGGGTGATCCGCATCTCGGCGCAGGGGCGGCTTGCGGGCGAAGGCTGGCTTGTCTTCGCCAGGAAGGGGTTTCTGGCCGAATGGCGCAAGGGGCGGCAGGTGGCCTCGATCGACCTGCGCGACATGGCGGGCCTGCCCGGCGCGCATAATCACCAGAATGCCTGCGCCGCCTATGCCGCGACCCGCGCGCTCGGGATCGGGCCGCGCGCGATCGAGGAGGCGATGCACAGCTTTGCGGGCCTGCCGCATCGCAGCCAGCGCATCGCCGAAGCCGGCGGCGTCGCCTATGTCAACGATTCCAAGGCCACCAATGTCGATGCCGCCGCCAAGGCCTTGGCCGCCTTTCCGCGCATCCGCTGGATATGCGGCGGCCTGCAGAAGGAAGGCGGGCTCGAGGGCCTCGCTGGCGCCACGGCTGCTGTCGTCAAGGCCTATGTCATCGGCCGCGAGGCCGAGGCCTTTGCCCGCCAGTTGCCCGGCATCGAGGCCGAGATCTGCACCACGATGGAGCGGGCCGTCGCCCGCGCCATGGAAGAGGCCGAACCGGGCGACACCGTCCTTCTCGCCCCCGCCGCCGCCAGTTTCGACCAGTATGACAGCTTCGAGAAACGCGGCGAGGATTTCACGGCACGGGTCCGCGCCCGTCTCTGACCGGTCGGTCAAGGCGCGATTTGGCATCTGCGACGGAAGCTCCGGGAAGCCATGTGCGTGAAGGTTCATGTCTCTTTGCGACGAACGGACCTTCGCCGCGCTGGTCATCAACGTCGGGCTTGCGGACGAAGCCGCCTTTTGCGCCACCAATTCGATTGTCCGCTTCGGCAATGACAACGAGCCAACAACGACCTAACGTCTGTCCATGAAACCGAAAATTCTCACAACTTTGCCAAGCTACACACGGGCGCTCTTGGTTCAAGACACAGTTGCGGGCGTGACGGTCGCCATGGTGGCCTTGCCGCTTAGTCTTGCTATTGCCATTGCTTCTGGAGCCGATCCGTCCAAGGGCCTCATAACAGCTATTGTTGCTGGCTTCCTGATCTCGCTCTTTGGGGGCAGCCGGGTGCAGATTGGCGGCCCGACGGGTGCCTTCATTGTCGTTGTCTTCGGTGTGGTTGCCGAACACGGTTATGATGGATTGGTTCTGGCCACATTCATGGCCGGCCTTATCCTGCTTGTTGCAGGCTATTTTCGAGCCGGAAACCTCATTCGACTGATACCAGAAGCTGTCATAAATGGCTTCACGATCGGGATCGCCATTATCATCGCGACAAGTCAGCTCAAGGACCTTCTTGGCCTCAGGGCTGATGCGGTGCCAGCGGAGTTTATAGCAAAGATTGAAGTGCTTTGGGCCGCGCGGCCGAGCTTTTCGGTCGCGTCAGCGCTGATCGGCCTTGCTACAATGATCTTGATCGTGCTGTTTCGCCACGCTGCGCCAAAACTACCGGGGCTAATCGTTGCGGTCGCTGCTACGTCAGCCATCGTGTCATTGGCCGAACTGCCGGTTGACACCATCCAATCGCGGTTCGGCGATCTTCCCAACACCCTGCCTTGGCCCGCGATGCCTAAGATAGGTTTCGACAGAATCTTTGAATTGCTGCCGTCCGCGTTGATCATCGCGTTCCTTGCAGGCGTCGAATCCTTGTTGTCTGCGATGGTGGCCGACAGGATGATCCAGGGGAAGCATCGCCCAAATGCCGAGCTCTTGGCGCAGGGAGCCGCAAATATTGGATCTTCCCTGTTCGGCGGGATGCCCGCAACAGGGGCGATTGCCCGCACTGCGACCAACATCCGGGCCGGTGGTAAAACACCGGTTGCTGGATTGATCCATGCGCTGACAATTCTGGTCGTCATGCTCTTGGCATCAAAGCTTGTTGGATATTTGGCCATGCCAGCTTTGGCGGGGCTACTAATTTTGACCGCCTGGAACATGAGCGAGCCGCACAAATGGCGAAGCTATGCGGCAGAGCGCAAATCCGACTTATTCCTTTTGATGGTAACTCTGATTTTGACGGTTTTGGCGGATCTGACCGTCGCGATCGGGGTCGGTGTGGCATTGGGCCTAGCCTTGCGCATGCTGCGCCGCGATGTCCCGCCGTCCGAGTGGTCCGACCCAGATCGATAGGTTGCGAAACACTCAGCACATCTTGGGAAAGCTGCCTTTGGTGCGGTCCGCAACATCATGCTAAATGATCTCCAAGCAGTCATTCGTTGCACTTGGTCCGGCCTTCCGCTTCCGGGCGCAAGTCCCAAGCCCCGGGGTTCCGGCATGTGCCTGCTTACCCCCGGATGGCCTCACCCGCGGCAAAGCCCGAGGACCAGGCCCACTGGAAGTTGTAACCCCCCAGCCAGCCGGTCACGTCCACGGCCTCGCCGATGGCGTAGAGGCCGGGCAGGGTGCGGGCCTCCATCGTGCGGGACGACAGCCCGTCGGTGTCGACCCCGCCCAGCGTGACCTCCGCCGTGCGGTAGCCTTCGGTGCCGTTCGGGCGCAGGGTCCAGGCATGGAGCGCGCGGGCGACCTCGTCGATGGCGGCGTCCGACAGATCGCCCGCCCGCCGGGCCAGCCCCAGATCGGGCGAGAGCCGGTCGACGAGCCGCCCTGGCAGGTATGCGGCCAGATGCGTTGCCGCCTGCCGCTTGCCGGCCTCGGTGCGGGCGGTGGCGAGGATGTGGCGCACATCGCGATGGGGCAGAAGGTCGATCTCGACCGGCTCACCCTCGCGCCAGTAGCTTGACACCTGAAGGATCGCGGGGCCGGTCAGCCCGCGATGGGAAAACAGCAGCGCCTCTTCGAAGGTCGCCTCTCCAGCACGGGCGCGAACGGGGGTTGCCACGCCCGCCAGATCGGCGAAGGCGCGGTCGGGAAAGGTCAGCGGCACGAGGGCGGGGCGGGTTTCGGTCACGCCCAGCCCGAACTGGCGCGCAATGTCATAGGCCAGCCCCGTCGCGCCCATCTTGGGGATCGACTTGCCCCCCGTGGCAAGGACAAGGTTCGTGGCCTCGATCCGCTCTTCCCGGCCTTCGCGTTCGAGCCGGGCGAGAAAGACCGAACCGTCATGGGACAGCTCTCGCAGATGCGTGCGCAACCACAGCCGGGCGCCGGCCTTCTCCATCTCGGTGACCAGCATGGAAACGATCTGGCGCGATGAGTCGTCGCAAAAGAGCTGGCCCAGCGTCTTTTCGTGCCATGCGATGCCATGCCGGCCCACCAGATCGAGGAAATCCCACTGGGTATAGCGGCTGAGCGCGGATTTGTGGAAATGCGGATTCCGGCCCAGAAAGGCATGGGGCCCGCATTCGAGATTGGTGAAGTTGCAGCGCCCGCCGCCGGAGATGCGGATTTTTTCGCCCGGTGCGCGGGCATGGTCGATGACCAGCGTGTCGGGCCCGGCATGGGCCGCGCAAAAGAGCCCTGCGGCCCCTGCGCCAAGGATGAGCGTGCGCACCTTCATGGGACAATGGCCTGCCCCGAAGTGAGGACGGGTGCAATGGGCAAATCTCTGGCCAAGGCGAGAGTCTTGCGTTATCGTAAACGGCAGATCCGGGACGAACCCGGACGGTTCGAGGCAGAAGCGGTAGCTCCATGACGGAAATGGTCTATGGGACGGCCCCGGTTGTATCCGGGGACCCCGTTCTTCCACGTTGGTGGCGCACGATCGACAAATGGTCGATGACGTGCATCTTCCTGTTGTTCGGGATCGGGCTGATGCTGGGGCTGGCGGCCTCGCCGCCGCTTGCGGCGCGCAACGGGCTTGATCCGTTCTACTATGTCACCCGGCAATCGGTCTTCGGTGGTGCTGCGATCGCGGCGATGCTGATCACTTCGATGATGTCGCCCCTCCTAGTTCGCCGGCTGGCGGTGCTGGGCTTTGCCGTGGCGTTTGTCGCGCTGGCCCTGTTGCCGTTCTTCGGGACGGATTTCGGCAAGGGCGCGACCCGGTGGTACAGTCTGGGCTTTGCCAGCGTGCAGCCGTCGGAATTCCTCAAGCCGGGATTCGTGGTGGTCGCGGCCTGGTTCATGGCCGCGGGGCAGGAGGTGGGCGGACCGCCGGGCCGGACCTATTCCTTTGTCCTGGCGATCCTGATCGTGGCGCTTCTGGCGCTTCAGCCCGATTTCGGGCAGGCGGCGCTGGTCCTCTTTTCATGGGGCGTGATGTATTTCGTGGCCGGGGCGCCGATGACGCTTCTGGTGTCGCTGGCCGCGGGCGTGGTGCTGGTTGGCATGTTCGCCTACAACAATTCGGAACATTTCGCCCGCCGGATCGACGGGTTCCTGTCGGCAGATGTCGACCCCACGACGCAGCTGGGCTATGCCACGAACGCCATCCGCGAGGGCGGATTTTTCGGTGTCGGTGTGGGCGAGGGGCAGGTGAAATGGTCGTTGCCCGATGCGCATACCGATTTCATCATCGCAGTCGCGGCCGAGGAATACGGGCTGATCTGCGTGCTGGTGATCCTGCTTCTCTATGCCGCCATCGTCGTGCGCTCCCTGTTCCGGCTGATCCGGGAACGGGACACGTTCACCCGTCTGGCGGGCACCGGGCTTGCCTGCGCCTTCGGCGTGCAGGCGATGATCAACATGGGCGTGGCGGTGCGGCTGTTGCCGGCAAAGGGCATGACCCTGCCTTTCGTGAGTTATGGCGGCTCGTCGATCATGGCGGCCGGGATCACGGTGGGCATGCTTCTGGCCTTCACCCGGTCGAGACCCCAGGGCGAGATCGCGGACGTTCTGGGACGGGGCCGGTGACCCGGACCGGGCTTTGGGGGATGGGCGGGGCCACCGGTCCCCGGCCTCGGGGATCGAACGGAGCGAGGATCGCATGACCGACACGCCGCTTCTGGTGATCGCCGCGGGAGGCACGGGCGGCCACATGTTCCCCGCCCAGGCCCTTGCCGAGACGATGCTGAAGCGGGGCTGGCGGGTGCGGCTGTCGACAGATGCGCGGGGCGCCCGCTATACGGCCGGCTTTCCCGACGCGGTGGAGATCGGGGTGGTGCGCAGTGCCACCTTTGCCCGCGGCGGGATCGGGGCGAAGCTGTCGGTTCCGTTCCGGATTGTCGCCGGAATCGCCTCGGCCATGCGGCAGATGCGGGCCGACCGGCCGGCGGTCGTCGTCGGTTTTGGCGGCTATCCGGCGATCCCTGCCATGGCGGCGGCCTGGCTCCTGCGGCGGCCGCGGATGATCCATGAACAGAACGGGGTTCTGGGCCGGGTGAACCAGCTTTTCGCGCGCCGGGTCGACCGGATCGCCTGCGGCACCTGGCCCACGGAACTGCCCTCGGGCGTGACGGGCAGTCATACCGGCAACCCGGTGCGCGGCGCGATCTTTGCCCGCGCGGGCGCGCCCTATATCGCACCGGGCGATCACCCGATGGAGATCCTCGTGATGGGCGGCAGTCAGGGCGCGCGGATCCTGTCGGACGTGGTGCCGGGCGCCATCGCTGCGCTGCCCGACCGGCTGCGCGCGCGGATCCGGGTCTGCCAGCAGACCCGCGACGAGGATACCGACCGCGTCGCCCGGTTCTATGCCGGGGCCGGGATCGACGCCGATCTGCACGCCTTCATCACCGATGTGCCCGACCGTCTTGCCGAATGCCAGCTGCTGATCAGCCGCGCCGGAGCCTCGAGCGTGGCGGATGTGTCCGTCATCGGCAGGCCTGCCATCTTCATCCCACTGGCCTCCGCGATCCGGGACGAGCAGACCGCCAATGCCCGCGGGCTGGTCGATGCCGGTGCCGCGACGCTGATCCCCGAGGCGGACCTGACCCAAGAGGCGCTGTCCCGCGCCATCGCCGCGATCCTCGACGACCCCGATCACGCCCGCGCCATGGCACAGGCGGCACTTGGCAGCTCGACGCCCGACGCGGCGGAACGCCTGGCCGCCCTTGTCGAAGAGCTGGCCTGTCTGCAAAAGGAAGAAAACTCATGATGGACGGAACCCCCCTTATGCTGGCCGCGACCAAACTTCCCCTCGATGTGGGCCCCATTCACTTTGTCGGCATCGGCGGGATCGGCATGTCGGGCATTGCCGAGGTGCTTCTGAACCTCGGTTACGTGGTGCAGGGATCGGACGCCAAGACCTCGAAGATCACCGACCGTCTTCAGGCGATGGGGGCGCTGATCTTCGAAGGGCAGGACGCGGCGAACCTGGCCGAGGCCGAGGTCGTGGTGATCTCGTCGGCCATCAAGCCGGGCAATCCCGAACTGGACGAGGCGCGCCGCCGGGGCCTGCCCATCGTGCGCCGGGCCGAGATGCTGGCCGAACTGATGCGGCTGAAATCCAATGTCGCGGTCGCCGGCACCCATGGCAAGACGACGACGACGACAATGGTTGCCACGCTTCTCGATGCCGGGAATTACGATCCCACCGTCGTCAATGGCGGGATCATCCACCGTTTCGGGTCGAATGCGCGGATGGGGCAGGGCGAATGGATGGTGGTCGAGGCCGACGAATCCGACGGCACCTTCAACCGCCTGCCCGCCACCATCGCCATCGTCACCAATATCGACCCCGAACATATGGAGCATTGGGGCAGCATCGAGAACCTGCGCCAGGGGTTCTATGACTTCGTCTCGGGCATCCCGTTCTACGGGCTTGCGATCTGCTGCACCGATCACCCCGAGGTCCAGAGCCTTGTCGGCCGGATCACCGACCGCCGCGTGGTGACCTATGGCTTCAACGCGCAGGCCGATGTGCGCGCCGTGAACCTGACCTATCGGGCGGGGGCTGCGCATTTCGACGTGGCTCTGCAATCCGAAGGCGCGGTGATCGAAGGCTGCACCCTGCCGATGCCCGGCAATCACAACGTCTCGAATGCGCTGGCCGCGGTGGCGGTGGCCCGCCATCTGGGCATGAAGCGGGACGAGATCCGCGACGCGCTGGCGGCCTTTGCCGGGGTCAATCGGCGCTTCACCAAGGTGGGCGAAGTGAACGGCGTCACCATCATCGACGATTACGGCCACCACCCGGTCGAGATCGCGGCAGTGCTGAAAGCCGCGCGTCAGGCCGTGGCCGATACCGACGACGCCCGGGTCATCGCGGTCCATCAGCCGCATCGCTACAGCCGGCTGTCCAACCTCTTCGACGATTTCTGCGCCTGCTTCAACGAGGCCGACGTGGTGGGCATCGCCGAGGTCTTTGCCGCCGGAGAAGACCCGATCGAGGGCGCCTCGCGCGACGACCTCGTGGCAGGCCTCATCCGCCACGGGCATCGTCATGCCCGCGCCGTCCTCGGCCTCGACGACCTCGCCCGGCTCGTGCGCGAACAGGCCCGCCCCGGCGACATCGTCGTCTGCCTCGGCGCCGGCACGATCAGCACATGGGCCAACGCCCTGCCCGAAAGGTTGGGTGGGTGACGGGGCGGGCCTGCGTCATTGATATCAGACCGCCTGTCGCGCCAGCGGCAGGCCCGCGCCCGCCCGCCCGGCCAACCGCGTCTTGCCTGAACGTCAGTGATGAGGGCAGCGCCGACCCGAGGGGTGGCGCAAATGCGCCGCCCCTCGGGTCGGCGCAGCCCGGCGTCACCGCCGGGCGGGACACCGATCCGAGGGCGGAGCAACTCGGATGACGCCGGAGGAGCTTGAGAAGTGGCTTGAGGGGCGACCGGAGGAGACACGGCAGCAGGAAGCCGTCTGGATCGCCCACCGCTGCGCGATGCGGGTGCTGCCGGACTGGTGGCGGTCGTCACGCGTGGAGGATTTGACAGCGACCACGGCTCTTCGGGCATCATTGATTTCGGGGGTAGCGTCTCTTGTGCCAACCCCCGAAATCAGGCTCGCCGCCGCCCCCGCCTTCAACGCCGCCCGCGCTGGCCCCATCTTCGACGCACCCGACGCCGCCGGTATCGCCGTTAAGGCCGCCCGCGCCGACGCCGACGCCGCCTCCGAGGCCGCCGCCGCCGACGCCACCGCCCGCGACGCCGCCGACGCCGCCCGCGCCGCCACCGACGCCGCCCTCGCGCGGGATGTCGACTGGCTGAAGGCCGGAAATCCGCCGGGCGACCTCCCGCTCTGGCCCGATCCAGTGCCCGATCTGGGCTGGGCAGACTGGCAGCGCGACAGCGCCAGCCGCCCGAACGGCCCGTGGAACTTCTGGACCGACTGGTACCGCCGCGCCCACGACGGCCTCCCGCAGCCGATGGACCTCCTCGAAAAGACCGCGTTTCAGCCCGATGAGTTCTGGCAAGGCACCGACGGCGAGGTGAACGTCCGCATCGCTGATCTTGTCGCGGATTGGGAGGGGGAGTTGGCGGCCGAGCGCCTTCAGCTGCTTGCCGAAGTCAGGGCACTTCGCGAAGAAATTCGATCGCATCGCGCGGGTGTGGCGTCGCCTGTCGTTCGGGCCAGCAACTTGCCCGAAGACATGGAGCCGCTCGACGTGATCGACGCCGATATGGCGAAGTTGGATGTCGAGTTGTTCGCAGCTGAGGCTGAACTCGAACAAGGACAGCCTTCCAAGTCCCGCTTGAAATCAATCGCGGCCGCTCTTGGCAGGATGTCCATGGCAACGCTCAGCTATATAGGCAAGATGGCGAACAAGGCCGTCGAGACGGCAGTCGTGGAAGGCACAAAGCGGGCGGTTCAGGCGACAACGATTGTTGTCGGGGCCGGGATAGCCGACCGCGTATTCAACATCTCCGAGGCCATCATGAAATTCGCGGACAAAATACCATGGCTCTAAACCGGACTGCTATTGGGGAAACCAAGAAAGACATTGACCTTGGACTCACTCGGGAGAGTAAAAAATGACCCTCTCGATCATCGCGGGCTGCATCTGGGTCTTCGTGGGTGCCATCACGGCGATGTTGCCGATGCGGGGGCAGATGGTTCCCGGGTCGATCCTGTTGTTGTCGGCGCCGGTGATCATGATCTGGATCGGGTATGAAAACGGCTGGATCTGGACGCTCGTGGGCCTTGCGGCCTTTGCCTCGATGATGCGCAACCCGCTGCGCTACCTCATTGCCCGGGCGCGCGGGAAGGCGCCCGACTTGCCGCCGGAGTTGCGCCGATGAGCTTGTCGCTGATCCTTGCCCTCGGCTGGCTGGTTCTGGCCAATATCCTCGCCATGCTGCCCAGCCGCGACAATCACTGGCGCAGGGCGTACCTGCTGATCGCGCTGGGGGTGCCGCTTCTGGGGTTCGTGACCTATGAAAACGGCCCCTGGGTCGGGCTTGTCGTGCTGGCCGCAGGGGGCAGCATGCTGCGCTGGCCCGTGATCTATCTGGGCCGCTGGCTGAAGCGGCTCCTGCGGGCCGAGAGGTCGTGATGATGTCAGGCCGGGAAGGCGGGGGCAGGCCGACGCGATGCAATTCCTTGTTCCGCTGATCTGTCTGGGTGCCGGCGGCGCACTGGGCTACCTGATGATCCGCGCGCGCATGGTCGCGCTGTTCTTTCTTGTCGCGATTGGCCTCTTGATCGGCATCCTGTGGTGTGTCGTCGAGGCGGAATCCCACACGGGCTGGGACGCGCTGGCCTATGGCATTCTTGCGATGCTGTTCCTCGTGCCCGGCCCTCTGGGGCAGGCTATCGGTGGCGGGATCGGGCTTTACCGCCGCCGCAAATCGGGGCACAGGTCCGGGTCATGATGACGATGCCCCAACCGCGTGGCCGCTTGACCGCCGACCGCCCCCTGAACGATCTGACCTGGCTGCGCGTGGGCGGCCCGGCGGAGTGGTTCTTTCAACCGGAAGACGAGGCTGACCTCTCGGCCTTTTTCGCCGCACTCGATCCGTCGGTGCCGGTCTTTCCCATGGGCGTCGGCTCGAACCTCATCGTGCGCGACGGGGGCATTTCGGGCGTGGTCGTCCGGCTGGGCCGTGGCTTCAACGGGATCGCGATCGAGGGCGACCGGGTGATCGCGGGAGCCGCGGCTCTTGACGCCCATGTGGCCCGCCGCGCAGCGGAGGCGGGGCTGGACCTGACCTTCCTGCGCACGATCCCCGGTTCGATCGGGGGGGCGGTCAGGATGAATGCGGGCTGTTACGGCACCTATGTTGCCGATTGCCTCGAGGCGGTGCGTATCGTCCATCGCGACGGCAGGGCTGCCGAGATTCCGGCCGGGGCGCTGAACCTGCGTTACCGGCAAAGCGATCTGCCCGAAGGCGCGGTGATCGTGGCGGCAATGTTCCGCCCCCATCGGGCCGATCCGCAGGAACTGGCCACGCAGATGGCAGAGCAGATCGCAAAGCGCGACGCCACGCAGCCCACGAAGGACCGTACCGCGGGATCGACCTTCCGCAATCCGTCGGGGTTTTCCTCGACCGGCCGGGCCGATGACAGCCACGAGCTGAAGGCCTGGAAGGCCATCGACGAGGCCGGAATGCGCGGCGCGCGCCGGGGCGGGGCGGTGATGAACGAGATGCATTCCAACTTCCTGACCAATGCCGGCGACGCAACGGCGCAGGACCTTGAATCGCTTGGCGAAGAGGTTCGGAAAAAGGTTTACGAAACAAGCGGCATCACGCTAGAATGGGAAATCATGCGCGTCGGCCGAAAGGCCGATGGGCCTGAATAACCAAAACCCCGAAAACGGGGCGGCCCAAGGCAGGGCCATGGCGGAAAAGTCGGGCCCCGAAGGCCCGCGATCGAGGCAGTGGGTCATGTCGAGCAGGGCAAACCCGCATGTGGCTGTGCTGATGGGTGGACCGTCTGCGGAACGCGAGGTTTCGCTGAGCACGGGGCGCGAATGTTCACAGGCATTGCGGGATTCCGGATGCAGCGTAACGGAAGTGGATGCGGGTCCCGACCTGGCTGAAAGGCTGGTCGCGCTTGCACCCGATGTCGCGTTCAATGCGCTCCACGGTCGGTGGGGCGAGGATGGCTGCGTTCAGGGCGTGCTGGAATGGATCCGGCTGCCCTATACCCATTCGGGCGTGCTGGCCTCGGCCCTCGCCATGGACAAGCAGCGCTGCAAGGATGTCTACCGCGCGGCGGGTCTGCCCTTCGTCGAAAGCCTGATCGCCGGCCGGGCCGAGATCGAGGCCGACCATGTCATGGCGCCGCCCTATGTGGTCAAGCCCAACAACGAAGGCTCCTCCGTCGGGGTCTATATCGTGCACGAGGCCGCCAACGGCCCGCCCCGGCTTGCCACCGAGATGCCTGAACGGATGATGGTCGAACGCTATGCGCCGGGGCGCGAGCTGACCGTGTCGGTTCTGGGCGACCGGCCGCTGACCGTGACCGATATCGTCACCGATGGCTGGTATGACTACCATGCCAAATATGCCGAGGGCGGATCGCGTCATGTCGTGCCGGCCGGGATCCCCGCAGAGGTTTTCGCTGCCTGCATGGATTACGCCCTCCGGGCCCATGACGCGCTGGGCTGCCGGGGGCTGAGCCGCACCGATTTCCGCTGGGACGAGGCGCGGGGGCTGCAGGGCCTGATCCTGCTTGAGACCAATACCCAGCCCGGCATGACGCCCACCTCGCTGTCGCCCGAACAGGCGGCCCATGCGGGCATGAGCTTTCCCGATTTGTGCCGCTGGCTGGTGGAGGATGCGTCATGCGATCGCTGATGCGGCTGATCTCGCGCAACGTGGCGCTGCGCTCCGAGCCGACGGTGATCCGCCGCGATCCCGCGCCGACGAAGTGGGGCTATCGGTATCAGCGGCTGATGCTGACCCCGGGCTTTCGCCGTTCGGTCCGGATCGGTCTGCCGCTTCTGCTGATCGTCTTTGTCGCCACTGCCTGGTTCACCAATGACCAGAACCGCGAGGCGCTGGTCGCGCAGATCGACCGCATCCGCTACGAACTCCACCACCGGCCCGAATTCATGGTGGCCGACATGGAGGTGATCGGCACGCGCCCCGCCGTGGCCGCCGCGATCGCCGAGGCAATGCCGGTCGAGTTTCCGGTCTCGTCCTTCGATCTCGACCTTCGCGGTATGCGCGAGACGGTCATCAACCTGTCCGCCGTCAAGGATGCGGTCCTTCGGGTGCGGCCGGGGGGTGTTCTTGAAATCAACGTCACCGAGCGGCGGCCGGTCGCGGTCTGGCGCCATGTGGACGGGCTGCGCCTCATCGATGCCGAAGGCGTCATGACCGGCATGATCGAGGCCCGTGCCGATAGGCCCGACCTGCCTCTGATCGCGGGCGATGGCGCGATGGACAATATCGGCGAGGCGCTGGCCCTGTTTCACGCCACCGGCCCCGTCTCAGACAGGGTGCGCGGCCTTGTGCGGATGGGCGAACGGCGCTGGGATATCGTGATGGATGGCGGGCTGCGTATCCTGTTGCCGACCGAAAACCCGGTCGCCGCTCTGGACAGGGTCATCGCGCTTCATGCCGCGCAGGACATGCTGTCGCGCGACCTTGCGGCGGTCGACATGCGCAACGGGGATCGCCCGACCCTGCGGCTCAACCCTCTGGCCGCCGCCGCGATGGGGCCGGCGCAGGCGCGGATCGGGCAATGAATCCACTCAACAAGAAAAAGAACGGCAGGTAAGTCATGAGGGATCTTTACGAAAGCCAGCGAGCGATGCGGAACATGCGCCGGACGGCCATGCAACGCGGGGTGATCGCGATCCTTGACGTGGGCACATCGAAGATCGCCTGTCTGGTGCTGCGGTTCGATGGGCCCGACGCCTTTACCGAATCCGACAGCGTCGGGTCGATGGCGGGGCAATCGTCGTTCCGGGTGATCGGGGCGGCCACGACCCGGTCCCGCGGCGTCCGCTTCGGCGAGGTCGACGCCATGCAGGAGACCGAGCGCGCGATCCGCACCGCCGTGCAGGCCGCGCAGAAGATGGCCAATGTCCGCGTTGATCACGTGATCGCCTGCTTCGCCGGGGCGCGGCCGCGCTCCTACGGTCTGGACGGGGTGGTCGACGTGGAAGGCCAGGTGGTAGCCGATCACGATATCGGGCGGGTGCTCGCCGCCTGCGAGATGCCCGATTTCGGCGCCGACAGGGAGGTGCTGCACGCCCAGCCGGTGAACTTCTCGCTGGATCATCGCACGGGCTTGTCCGATCCGCGCGGCCAGATCGGCAACCGGCTGACGGCCGACCTGCACCTTTTGACGGTGGATGCGACGGTGGTGAAGAACCTTCTGTTCTGCATCAAGCGCTGCGACCTTGAACTGGCGGGGCTGGCCTCTTCGGCCTATGTCTCGGGTATCGCGAGCCTCGTCGAGGACGAACAGGAACTGGGATCGGCCTGCATCGACATGGGCGGCGGCGCCACGGGCCTGTCGATCTTCATCCGCAAGCACATGATCTATGCCGACACCGTGCGCATGGGCGGCGATCACGTCACCTCCGACATCTCGATGGGTCTGTCGGTGCCCATGGCCACGGCCGAGCGGATCAAGACGTTCTACGGCGGCGTCGTCGCCACCGGCATGGACGACCGCGAGATGATCGAGATCGGCGGCGATACCGGCGACTGGCATCATGACAGGCGGACGGTCAGCCGGGCCGAGCTGATCGGCATCATGCGCCCCCGGGTCGAGGAAATCCTCGAAGAGGTCCGGCTGAGGCTTGATGCGGCGGGCTTCGAATACCTGCCCAGCCAGCAGATCGTCCTGACCGGAGGTGGCAGCCAGATACCGGGCCTTGACGGGCTGGCCTCCAAGATCCTCGGCCAGCAGGTCCGGTTGGGCCGTCCGCTGCGCGTGCAGGGGCTGCCGCAGGCGGCGACGGGGCCGTCCTTTTCCGGCGCGGTCGGGCTGTCGCTTTTCGCTGCAAATCCGCAGGACGAATGGTGGGATTTCGATGTTCCCGCCGAACGCCATCCGGCGCGCAGTTTCCGCCGGGCGGTCAAGTGGTTCAAGGACAATTGGTAGGCCGCGCAGGCGCCGATTTCCGGCGCAATTCGGGTTTCGCGCCGCGCGCGATGTGTTAGAATAGGGGAAAGGTCGGAACAGACCAACGGAGGCCGGGCAGGCTCCCACAGATCGACATGAACGCGCCTCTCGGGGAATGGGTCGGCGCGCCTAGTTGTGTCTGTGTCTCGGCCCGCCACATCTGGGGCAATCGGCGATATCCCGCAGATAGCGCGGCAATTTGGCCCATATTTTGTGGAATTCAGCCATATTTCGGGTGACCTCTTGCCTGTCGAAAGTTAAGGTAATGGGAAGATTTCGGGATATCGCCCTGATTCGGGGCGCTTGGGATGCGCAGGCGGACGAACCGCTCGCAGGATCCCGGCACATCCGGGCGGTTCGCGGCAGGCAACGTAAAAAGACAGGCGGATAGTGCAATGACACTCAATCTTTCCCTCCCGGGGCAGGAGGATCTCAAGCCAAGGATCACGGTTTTCGGGGTCGGCGGGGCCGGCGGCAATGCCGTGAACAACATGATCCAGAAGGAACTGGATGGTGTCGATTTCGTCGTCGCGAATACCGATGCCCAGGCCCTTCAGCAATCCATGGCCCAGTCGCGGATCCAGATGGGTGTGAAGGTCACCGAAGGGCTGGGCGCGGGCGCCCGCGCCACGGTCGGTGCCGCCGCCGCAGAGGAATCGATCGAGCAGATCGTCGATCATCTGGCCGGCGCGCATATGTGCTTCATCACCGCCGGCATGGGTGGCGGAACCGGAACCGGCGCCGCCCCGATCATCGCGCAGGCCGCGCGCGAACTGGGTGTGCTGACCGTCGGCGTCGTCACCAAGCCCTTCCAGTTCGAAGGCGCCAAGAGGATGAAGCAGGCCGAGGATGGCGTTGAAGCGCTTCAGAAAGTCGTGGACACGCTTATCATCATTCCGAACCAGAACCTGTTCCGCCTTGCCAACGAAAACACCACCTTCACCGATGCCTTCGCCATGGCCGACGACGTGCTTTACCAGGGCGTCAAGGGCGTCACGGACCTGATGGTGCGGCCGGGTCTTATCAACCTCGACTTCGCCGACGTCCGCGCCGTGATGGACGAGATGGGCAAGGCGATGATGGGCACCGGCGAGGCCGAAGGCGAGAACCGCGCCGTTCAGGCCGCCGAAAAGGCGATCGCCAACCCGCTTCTGGACGAGATAAGCCTCGAAGGCGCGAAAGGTGTCCTGATCAACATCACCGGCGGGCACGACCTGACCCTGTTCGAACTGGACGAGGCCGCCAACAAGATCCGCGAAAAGGTCGATCCCGACGCCAACATCATCGTGGGCTCCACCCTCGATACGGCGATGGAAGGGGCGATGCGCGTCTCTGTCGTGGCGACCGGCATCGACGCTGCGGCCAAGACATCGGATGTGCCGGTTCCGCGCCGGTCCATGTCGCAACCCCTGCGCGAGCGGGTGAGCCAGGAAGCCACCCATCAACCCGAACCCGCGCCCGCGCCGCGCCCGACCCCGGTCCCCCAACACGCGGCGGCACATCAGGCCGTCGAACCCGAGCAGGAATACGAGGAGCCGTCGCTGTTCGATGCGCCGGCCGCGCAGACCGAAACCGAGGATGATTTCGCCGACATCCATTCCGCCCTGGCCGAAGACGACCTTCCGCCCCCGGCCTATCAGCCGCAGCCGGAACCGGCGATGGAAACCACGCCTGAAACCTTTGTCGCCCCGCGAGCCCCGGCCGCCGGAACGCCGACCCCCGAGGCGCTGGCACGGCTGCGTTCCGCGGTGCAAAGCCAGCCCCGCGCTGCCGCCCCCCGTCCCGCCGCGCCGCAGCCGGCCGCCGAGACAGAGCGTCCGCGCTTCGGCATCGGCACGCTGATCAACCGGATGTCGGGTCATCAGGCCGAAGCGCCCCGTCCCGCGCGGGAGCAGCCTCAAGTCTCGAGCCAGCCGGCACAGCAGCGCTACGACGACGAGGACGAGTATGATCCCGAACAGGAACGGATCGAGATCCCGGCCTTCCTCCGCCGTCAGGCGAATTGATTAACGGGACCGGCCTCACCTTGTTGTGACGCCACGTTGAGATCACGCAGACGGGCAGCATCGCGACTGCCCGTTTTCTTTTTTGTCCAATGGCTTGTGTCCCATCAGAGTGACCTATGGCCCATTCGGGTGACACTGTGCCGGAAATATTGCCATTGGTAACAAAGAGTGAGTTGAGACGCATTCCCGCGGCCCCTATCTCGACTGACAACTGGGATCGAACGGGCGGCCAACGTGCAGACCACTCTTGCGACATGCGCCACATTCACCGGAACCGGCCTTCACACGGGCCGTCCGGCGAAATGCGTGGTCAAACCGGCGCCTGCCGGTCATGGGGTGGTGTTTCACCGTGTCGATCTTGCCGATGAGGGGCGGGTCATCCCCGCCCATTGGACCAATGTGCGCTCGACCGCTCTGAACACCCGCATCGGGAACGAGACCGGGGTCGAGGTGTCGACGGTCGAACATCTTCTGGCAGCGCTTGCGGGATGCGGGGTCCATAATGCCCTGGTCGAACTTCATGGCCCCGAACTTCCGGCGCTGGACGGGTCGGCCGTGCGCTTTGTCCGAGGCGTAATGGAGGCGGGGATCATCCGGATGGAGGCTCCGCTCTACCTCGTCGAGGTGATGGCCCCCGTCCGTGTCAGCTGGGGCGACGCCTGGGCACGGCTCTCGCCCTCGGACCGGCTGGAGATCGACCTGACGATCGATTTTCCCGATCCCGCGATCGGACGGCAGCACAAGCACCTCGATCTGGGAAACGGGACCTTCGTGCGCGAATTGTGCGACAGCCGGACCTTCTGCCGGCGCGCCGACATCGAGACGATGCAGCAACAGGGCCTTGCCCTTGGCGGGACCTATGACAATGCCGTGGTCGTCGACGGGGCCTATGTGCTCAACCCCGGCGGCCTGCGTCATGCCGACGAGGCCGTCCGCCACAAGATGCTGGACGTGATGGGCGATCTTTCGCTTGTCGGGCATCCGCTTCTGGGGCGCTACGAGGGGTTCAAATCCGGCCATGCGCTGACCTACCGGCTTGTCGAGGCGCTGTTGTCCGATCCGGCCGCGCACCGGTTGCGCCGCTGTGACGACATCCTTGCCGCGCGCCTGCCGGGGACCGGGCTTGCGCCGGCCGATCTGGCAGCAGTGGCCTAGCAAGGGCCCCGGGCGACGTGCGGCAAAAGGCATTTTGCACCCCGGTTTTTCATGTTAGACACCCCCTGCGCAGCAGGATCGTGCAGCCAATAGCGCGAGGAGTCGGGGTTTGAGCAGAGCGGGCGACAGAGTTGGGATTCGGGCATCGCTGATCGCCGCCGGGCTTGCCCTGACGGTTCTTTCGGCCTGCGGAGACGGGCTTCCCGACAATGTTCCGCTGGAAAACTATACTGCCGAGGAAATCTTCGAACGCGGCGAATTCGAGCTGGCCCGCGGGCAGGCCGATGACGCGGCCTTCTATTTCTCCGAGATCGAGCGTCTTTATCCCTATTCGGAATGGTCGAGGCGCGCCCTGATCATGGCCGCCTTTTCCTATCACAAGGACAAGGATTACCCGGCAAGCCGCGCCTCGGCGCAGCGCTATCTGGATTTCCATCCCACGGGCGATGATGCCGCCTATGCACAATATCTTCTGGCACTGAGCTATTACGACCAGGTCGACGAGATCGGCCGCGATCAGGGCCTGACCTTTCAGGCGCTTCAGGCGCTCAGGGTCGTGATCGAACGGTATCCCGACAGCGAATATGCCCGGTCCTCGGTTCTGAAATTCGATCTCGCCTTCGACCACCTCGCCGCCAAGGAGATGGAGATCGGCCGCTATTACCTGCGTCGCGATCATTTCGCCGCGGCGGCCAACAGGTTCCGCGTCGTCGTCGAGGATTTCCAGACCACATCCCACACGCCGGAGGCGCTGCACCGGCTGGTCGAGGCCTATCTGTCGCTGGGCCTGACAGACGAGGCGCAGACGGCGGGTGCGATCCTTGGCTACAATTACCAGTCGACCGAATGGTATTCGGACAGCTTCGCCCTGCTGAGCGGGCAGGGTCTCGAGCCGCGTTCCATCGGGGATAACTGGCTGTCGGCGATCTACCGTCAGATGATCCGTGGAGAGTGGCTCTGACAAGGGGCGGGGCCTCATGCTGCGATCACTCGATATAACCGATCTTCTCATCATCGACCGGCTGGAACTTGGGTTTCAGCCGGGTCTGAACGTGCTGACCGGCGAGACGGGGGCGGGCAAGTCCATCCTTCTTGATGCGCTGGGATTCGTGCTGGGCTGGCGCGGCCGGGCGGCGCTGGTGCGCAAGGGCGCCGATCAGGGCGAGGTGACGGCGGTTTTCGACCTGCCGCCGGGCCATGCGGCGCATGCGGTGCTGCAAGAGGCGGGCATCACGGCGGAGGATGGCGAATTGATCCTGCGCCGGGTGAACGGCACCGACGGGCGCAAGACGGCCTGGGTCAATTCGGTGCGCGTCTCCGGCGAGGTGCTGCGCGCCCTGTCGGATCATCTGGTCGAACTGCACGGCCAGCAGGACGACAGGGGTCTTCTCAATCCGCGCGGGCATCGCGATCTGCTGGACGCATTCGCGGCCACCGCCCCGCAGCGCGAGGCGACCCGCCGCGCCTGGGGCCTGCGACGGGCGGCACAGACTCGGCTGGACGACCTGCGCGAGGCGGCCGAAGCGCTGCGAAAGGAGGAGGAGTTCCTGCGCCACGCCGTGGCCGAATTCGACGCGCTTGCCCCCGAACCGGGGGAGGAAGACAGGCTTGATGCCGAACGCCGCCTGATGCAGGCGGCCGAACGGATCCGCGAGGATATCGCCAAGGCCCATGCCGCAATTTCGGGCGAGGGTGCCGAAGGCATGGTCCGCGATGCGACGCGCTGGCTTGACGATGCCGCCGACGCGGCCGAGGGTCGTCTGGACGGGGCGATCGACGCGCTCTCGCGGGCGATGGAGGCGTTGGGCGAGGCCGAGCAGGGCATTACCGAGACGCTTGATGCGCTGTCATTCGATGTTCATGCGCTGGAAACGACGGAGGAAAGGCTGTTCGCGATCCGGGCTCTGGCGCGCAAGCATGGCCAGTTGTCCGACGATCTGCCCGCCTTCGCCGACAATCTGCGCGAGCGGTTGATGGCGCTCGATGCCTCGGATGGGGATATCGCGGGGGCGGAGTCCGCCCTTGCCCGCGCCGAAGCGGACTATGCCGCGGCGGCCGACGCGCTGACCGAAGCCCGGACAAGGGCCGCCCGCCGGCTCGAGGCCGCGATGGCCGAGGAACTCGCCCCCCTCAAGATGGAGCGGGCGGTTTTCGAGGTGTCGGTCGCCGAGGGCAGCCCCGGTCCCGACGGGCAGGACGATGTGCGGTTTCTGGTGGCCACCAACCCCGGCGCCCCGGCGGGCGCTCTGGACAAGATCGCCTCGGGCGGGGAGCTGAGCCGCTTTCTCCTCGCTCTCAAGGTGTGCCTTACGCAGGACGCGCAGGGCCTGACCATGATCTTCGACGAGATCGACCGCGGCGTCGGAGGTGCGACAGCCGACGCCGTGGGCCGCAGGCTCAAGGCGCTGGCCGATGGAGGTCAGGTCCTTGTGGTCACGCATTCGCCCCAGGTCGCGGCTCTTGGCGGCCATCACTGGCGGGTGGAAAAGGCCGTCTCCGGTCAGGGCGCCGAGGAGGTGACCACATCGCGGGTTCTGGCGCTCGCGCCTCAAGAGCGTGTCGACGAGATTGCCCGGATGCTTGCCGGTGACCGGATCACCGACGCGGCACGAGGTGCGGCACGAGAGCTTCTGGCGGCGACGCCAGCCTGATCGACACAGCCGAAATCGGTCGTGGCGCGCGGCACAGATGCTGTGCCGCAAAGACGGGCAACTGTCGTCCGGTGACACCGATGCAAAGCTGACCCGATGGTCTGAAGACGATAATGGCGGGTGCAGACGTGACGAATGGTGAAGAAATCGTCATGCTGCCCCCGCCGGTCGTTCCGGCAAAATAAGCGCCGGTGGTTTCAAATATGGACAGACAACCCACTCACGCTTGCCCACCCCCTTCACTATGAATTCTGTGCCTTTCGGCAGGTAAGAAACCAACTCTTCAATGCCTTTGGGGTAACCGATACCAATGCGCACCCACATCCCCCAAATGGGGTATGGGCTAACTTTCGATGCGTGCGTGCGGGGTCAATTCCTCAAGAATGTCGCGCCACTTGAGAAAGAACAGCAGCTGCCCCGCATCCGGATAGACCCGGAACTCGATCCAGGGGTAATTCTGCTGATGTTCGGCCAGGGTCTGGGGGTGAACCTCCGGATCCTGAAGCCCGTTGAAGAAGATCACCGGGATCGGATCGGCCTTGCGCAGGGCCGCCTCCTTCATCAGGGCGAGGGTCCCGGACCAGTCGGTCGTCTCGTGCGCGATGACCTCGCGCGAAAACGCATCATGGGCGCTATATGCGTCCGACAGGCACACTTCGGAGCCGCAGACCATCGCCTCGAAGACCTCGGGTATCTCGAAGGTGCTGCGATCGGCCTGCGAATTGCCATAGACCGCGTGGACGAAGGCCCGCTTGCCCATCCGGTTGGCAAGGGCAAAGCCCGCCTTGACGAGGAAGGGCAGAAGATGCGGCGTATAGCGGGCACCGGCGAGGATGAAACGGTGCCACTTGTCCATCCGTTCATATTGCTCGGCGCTCTCATGCGGCAGGACGCCCGCGGCACACAGGATTGCCCGCACATGGCGCGGGTGCCGTTCATGCAGCAGGAAGGCCAGGTAACTGTCTCCGCCCAGCGTCACGATCGGCACGCGGTCATGGCCCAGATGATCCAGAAGTGCCGCCGTGTCATCAACAAGCTGCGGCGCGTAATCGGCCTTGCCGGGCAGCGGCGTGGACTGGCCGAACCCCGCCCGCACGGGCACGATGATCCTGAGTCCCCGACGCGCGGCCTCGGCCTCGGCCGAGGCGGGCCAGCGCACCAGCCCGTAATCCTGTGGAAGGTAAAGGCAGGGCAGACCCTCTGCATCGCCGAGGATCAGGTAATCCTGCCGCCGACCGTCGGTGTGATACATGGTGTGGAAGGGCCGGTCTTGCAGCGAGCCCAAGCCCAGGGAACGGTCGTCGAGCGTATCGGACAGGCGGCCGGAATACTGCGCCAACTCCATCGTGGACAGGGTCAGGCGCACCAGTTCGGCCTGGCTGCGGGTGCCGGTCTTGGCAAGGATGGACTTCACCTGCCCGCGGATCGTTTCGATACTGCGGCCGCGCTGATCGGCGATATCGGCCACAGAGGCGCCGTCGGCGAGGCCCCGCACGATTTCCGCCTCGGCGGCGGTCATTTCGAACGCCTCGGTCAAAAGCCGGTCGAACCCGGCGGGCCAGCCCAGCTCCGACGCGATCGCCAGCACGAACGGATCTTCGCCGCGCGGGGACATGCGGCGCAACGAGAACAGGACGGTCCGGTCCCGTTCAACGCCGCTCAGGCGCAGGACGGGGCAATCGGCGCTGTTCGAACGCAGCGTGCGCAGAACCGTCTGCATCAGGATATCGGCCTCGCCCGGGGCAAGCGGGAGTGCCGTCACCGACGCCCCCGGACCCAGCCCGAAGACGGAGGACGCGACAGGATTGGTCAGAAGGATGCGCCCACCCGCGTCGATGGCCAGCGCGGCCGACCTCTCGACCCGGGCGATCACCTGTTCGCGCGTCATCTCGGACAGGGGGACGGTCACGTCGCGGAGCACGCGGTCGGCCCTCTGGAAATGGGATTCGAACTCGGGAAGGGGAATGGCCGGGACGCTGCCCGAATTGGCCACGCCGCGATGCGGCGCGATCAGCCTTTCCCAGTGATCAAGCAGCGCTTCATAGCGGGTCGGATCGACGGCAACTTCGTAAAGTTCGTCGATGACCTTCTCGGCAAGCCGCGTGTCGGCGGTGGTCAGGGATTTGGGAACGCGCATCACTGGTCCAGAAATTTGACCTTAAGGTAAGGAAATTTTCCTGACTTTGCCACGATTTCCGTGAAGATGGTGTAACACTCGGCGCCGTTTGCCCGCAATTTGCACGTCACTCGCCCGTCAGTTGTCCGGGACCAGCTTGCCCGGATTCATCAGGTTCGCGGGGTCGAGCGCGCGTTTCAGCTGACCCATGACCGCCCAACCCTCCCCGTGTTCGGCCTCCATGTAGCGCCTCTTGCCAAGGCCGACCCCGTGTTCGCCGGTCACCGTGCCCCCCAGCCTGAGCGCGCGTTCGGCCATGCGGTGCGACAGGGCGAGCGCGATGTCGTGTTGCGCCGGATCGCCGGGATCGACGATCAGGATCGAGTGGAAATTGCCGTCGCCCACATGGCCCGCGATCGGCCCCGGAATGCCCGAGGCCGCGATATCGGCCTCGGTCTCGGCCACCGCCCGGGCCAGCGCCGAGATCGGGACGCAGACATCCGTGACATAGCCGGTCTTGCCGGGATGGGCGGCAAGGATCGCCCAATAGGCATCGTGGCGGGCCTTCCACAGCCGGTTGCGATCCTCGGTCCGGACGGCGCGTTCGATGTTCTTCGCGCCGTGTTCGCGGGCGATCTCGGCAAATCGGGCCGCATCCTCGGCGGCACCCCTGTCCGATCCGTGAAATTCGACCATCAGGTGCGGGGTCTCGGGCAGGTCCAGCCCGCTATGGGCATTGACCGCGCGCACCGTCGCTCCGTCGATGAACTCGATCCGGGCCATGGGCACACCCGTCTGGATCGTCTCCGTCACCGCATCGACCGCGGGGCCCATCCCGTCGAAGGCGCAGATCGCCGCGCTGATCGCCTCGGGCTGGCCATGGAGTTTCAGCGTCAGTTCGGTCACGAGGCCCAGGGTGCCCTCGGATCCGACGAACAGCCCCGTCAGATCATAGCCGGACGAGGATTTGCGCGCCCGGTTTCCGGTTCGGATGACGCGACCATCGGCCAGCACGACCTCCAGCGCCTTCACGTTGTCGCGCATCGTGCCGTAACGCACCGTCGTCGTGCCGCTGGCCCGTGTCATCGCCATGCCCCCGATCGAGGCATCGGCCCCGGGATCGACGGGAAAGAACAGGCCCGTGGCGCGCAACTCCTCGTTCAGGGCCGAGCGGGTGATGCCCGGTTGCACGACCACATCCATATCCTCGGCGTTCACATTCAGGACCCGGTTCATCCGCCCGAAATCCACGGTCAGCCCGCCCCGCGTCGCAAGGGCGTGCCCCTCGAGCGAGGTTCCCGCCCCCCAGCCGATGATCGGGCAGCCCTCTTCGGAACAGATGCGCGCGATCCGGGCCACCTCCTCGGTGGTCTCGGGCCAGGCCACGCCATCGGGCGGGGCAGGGGCGAAATGCGTCTCGGACTGGCCGTGATGATCCAGATCGGCCTTGGACCGGCTGAGCCGATCGCCTAAGACTTCGGTCAGTCGCGCCAAAGTGTTCTCTATCGACATGGCAGGCCCTCCGTTTCGGGAACATGCTAGTCATCGGGACGGGAACGGGAAAGAGCCGGAGCAGGACATGGCACAACAGGACGACCCCAAGGGCCGCGAAGGGCAGGGTGGCCCTTTGGCGATGCTGTCCCGGGGCTGGGCGGTCCTGCTGGAAAAGGGACCGTCCGAGATCCAGTTCTGGTTCATCGCGCTGGCCGTGGGCATCGCCGCGGGCCTTGCCGCCATCGCCTTTCGCGGCGGGATCATCTGGTTGCAGGGGCTGGTCTACGGCACCGACGATATCGCCCATATCCATTCCTTTGCCGCCGGGCTGGCCTGGTACTGGATCCTCGTGATCCCGATCTTCGGCGGGCTTTTCGTCGGCATCCTTCTGGACCGGTTCACCGACAATGCGCGGGTCCGGTCCGTGGCCGACGTGATCGAGGCCGCGGCCCTGCATGACGGCCGGGTCCAGCGCAAGCGCGGGCTGGTCTCGGCGCTGGCCAGCCTCGTGACGCTGTCGACGGGTGGCTCGACCGGGCGGGATGGGCCAGTCGTCCATCTGGCGGGCGTGATCTCGTCCTATGCGGCCACGTGGATGCGGTTCGACGGGGTGCATGGGCGCGATCTCCTGGGCTGCGCGGTGGCCGCGGCCGTTTCGGCCAGTTTCAACGCGCCCATCGCCGGCACGATCTTCGCGCTCGAGGTGGTGCTGCGGCATTTCGCGGTCCATGCCTTTGCCCCCATCGCCATCGCCAGTGTCGCGGGCACCGTGCTCAGCCGGCTGGTCTATGGCGACGTGGCGCAATTCGACCTTCCGGACCAGTCGCAGCTGGAATTCTATGTCGAGCTTCCGGCCTTTCTGATCCTCGGCCTTGTTTGCGGTGTGGTGGCCGTGGTTCTGATGCGCTCGATCTTTCTGACCGAGACGCTGGCCGACCACGCGCAGGCGCGCACCGGACTGCCGAACTGGGCACGACCCGCCATCGCCGGGGCGTTTCTCGGCGCGATCGCGATCTGGTTTCCCCATATCATCGGCGTCGGATACGAGACGACCTCGGCCGCGCTGACCGGATCACTCCTGCTGCACGAGGCGATCGTCTTTGTCATCGTCAAGGTCGCGGCGGTCGCCATCACCATGGGCGGGCGCATGGGGGGCGGGGTCTTTTCGCCCTCCCTCATGATCGGGGCGCTGACGGGGCTGGCCTTCGGGACCATCGCCACGGGCCTCTTTCCCAACGTGTCGGGCGAGGGGATGCTCTATGCGCTGGCGGGGATGGGCGCGGTGTCGGCGGCGGTTCTGGGCGCGCCGATCTCGACCACGCTGATCGTGTTCGAACTGACGGGCGACTGGCAGACCGGGCTTGCGGTGATGGTCGCCGTGTCGCTGTCATCGGCGCTGGCAAGCCGGCTTGTCGACCGGAGCTTTTTCCTCACGCAGCTGGAACGGCGGGGGGTGCATCTGGCGGCGGGGCCGCAGACCTGGCTCTTGTGCACCTTTCAGGTGGCCAGCATCATGCGCGCGACCGGCGCCCCGCGCGCCGCCGATCCCGACGCGGCCCAGGAACTGGTGCTGGCGGGCACGTGGCTGCCGCATGACGCGACGCTGGAACAGGCGATGCCGCTGTTCGAGAAGACGAACGCCCAGTTCATCCCGGTGGTCAGGTTTCCGGGCGACGACCAGCCGCCCGAAATATGGGGCTCACTGTTTCAGGTCGACGCGCTCAAGGCGCTGAACCGCGCCATGGCCCGCACCGCCGCCGAAGAACATTCGTGAGGCAAGGCCTCAGACCTCCTCGATGGTGACCTTCTCGGGGTAGAAGGCGAGGTATCCCGCGATCTGGGCCACGTCGTCCTTGGGGTTCTCGTAGGACCAGGCCGCATCCCGGATCGCGCCCGACTTGGCGATGATCGAGTAATAGCTTGCCTCGCCCTTGTGGGGGCAGGAGGACGTGGTGTCGGTCGGATCGAGAAAGGCCATCGCGATATCGTCGCGCGGGAAATAGATGACCGGTGGATAGCTGCCCTCGATCAGTTCGAGCGCGTCGGTGGTTTCCCCCAGAACCGCGCCGCCCGCCCGCACGGTCCATGTGCCGCCCGCGGGCCTGATCTTGATATGGTCCGACATCGGAAATCCTCCAGTCTGGTGTTGGGTCCCCGTCACAGGGGTGCACAGGCAGTTTCGAGCCACTCCCTCGCCGGGCCGTCGACGCGCGGTCCGATCGCGCGCAACGTAGCGGCATGGTAGTCATTGATCCAGTCCCGTTCCGCCGGTGACAGGCGGGCCGGGTCGATCAGTCGGCGGTCGAACGGAACCCATGTCAGCGTCTCGAAGGCCATCATGTCGCGGTCGTCGGCTCCATCGAGCGCAGGGGCAGGGATGACGGCCAGAAGGTTCTCTATCCTTATGCCGAAGGCGCCTTCGCAATAGTAGCCTGGCTCGTTGGACAGGATCATGCCCTCCTTCAGCGCGACATCCGACATCCGCGAGATGCGCTGCGGCCCCTCATGCACGCTGAGATAGGCGCCCACGCCGTGGCCTGTGCCGTGATCATAGTCGCGCCCCATCGTCCAGAGCGGGAATCGCGCCAGCGCATCGAGGTGACAGCCCGCCACTCCGTGCGGAAACCGGGCCCGGCTGATCGCGATCATACCCTGCAACACGGCCGTGTAGCTGGCCACCGCATCGGCGGGCGGGGTGCCCACGGCGATGGTGCGGGTGATGTCGGTCGTCCCGTCCAGGTATTGCCCGCCCGAATCCACCAAAAGCAATTCGCCCGGGCTGACGGCCCGGTCGCTGTCTTCGTTGACGCGGTAATGCACGATGGCGCCGTTGGGCCCCGCGCCTGCGATCGTCTCGAAGCTGATATCGAGAAGCGCGTTCGTCGCCCGCCGGAACCCTTCCAGCGCTGTCACGGCGGCGATTTCCGTCAGCCCGCCCTTCGGTGCCTCGGCATCGAGCCAGGCGAGGAAATTCACCATCGCCGCGCCGTCGCGCAGATGGGCCGCGCGCGCGCCGTCAAGCTCGGCCCCGGTCTTGCAGGCCTTTGGCAGGATGCAGGGATCGTCGGCCCAGACGGGCGTTGCCGGTGATGCCTCGAGCGCCAGGGCGATCTCGTGGGGCGCGGTTGCCGGATCGCAGCGCACCTTGCCTGACAGTGCGCGCACATCGGCATCGAACCGGCTCTCGGGCAGGACTGTGACGCCGTCGCCCAGAAGTGCCTCGATCTGTGGCGCGGCGCCGCCGTCACGGCGGTAAAGCCGGACCGTGCCATCGGCCGACAGGATCGCGAGGGCCTGAAAGACCGGGTTTCTGGGAATGTCCGATCCGCGCAGGTTCAGCAGCCAGCAGATCGAATCCGGCAAGGTCAGGATCGCGTGATCCTCGCCGGCCTCCGCCAGGGCCCGGCCGATCCGCGCGCGCTTGTCGGCCTGCGGCTCGCCCGCGAGGTCGTCGGGATAGGCGGTGACGGGCGCTTCGGGCGCGTCAGGCCGGTCAGGCCAGATCCGGGCGATGAACGGGCCGTCATGTCGAGCCATGGTGATGCCGGAACCCGCCAGTTCGGCCTCCAGCTTGTCGATCTCGGCGCGGGTATGCAGCCACGGATTGAAGCCGACCCTGCCGCCCTCGGGCAGGGCCTCGCGCAGCCAGTCCCAAAGCTTGGTCTCGGGCCAGTGGACGGGGCTGAAATGGTCGGTATCGACCTGCGCGCGGACCTGAACCCGGTAGCGCCCGTCGATGAAGACACCGGCCCGGTCCGCGGTCACGGCACAGAACCCCGCCGATCCGGTAAACCCGGTCAGCCAAGCCAGCACCGCGTCATGAGGGGTGACGTATTCGCCCTGATGCGCATCCGCCCTCGGGACCAGATAGGCATCAAGGCCATCCTCCTTCATGATCCCGCGCAGCGCGGCCAGCCGGGGCGGGCCGTCGCCGGGCCGAGTTGCAACCTCGAATGTCTGGAACATCGCACGTCCTCCGGTCGTTTGGCGGGACCATGCCGCCATTCAACCGGGATGACCAGTGGCCTAGCTGCGCCGCGTGTCGGGATGCAGCGACGAGGCCAGGATGTGGTCGGCCTCGCGCACCACATGGCTGGCCTGCCGCACGATCTTGGCGTCGGGCGGCATGGCGACGGCCTCGTCCTTGCCGGGATAATCCAGCGTGGCCAGGAAATGCTTCATGCAGTTCAGCCGGGCGCGTTTCTTGTCATTCGACAGGATCACCGTCCAGGGCGCGTCGGCGGTGTCGGTATAGAAGAACATCGCCTCCTTGGCCTCGGTGTAATCGTCCCACTTGTCGAGGCTGGCGCGGTCGATCGGGCTGAGTTTCCATTGCTTGAGAGGGTCGGTCTCGCGCGACAGGAACCGTCGGCGCTGTTCCTCCTGCGTGACCGAGAACCAGTATTTGTAGAGCCGGATGCCCGACCGGGTCAGCATGCGTTCGAACTCCGGCGTCTGGCGCATGAATTCAAGGTATTCGGTGGGCGCGCAGAACGACATCACCCGTTCGACGCCCGCGCGGTTGTACCAGGACCGGTCGTAAAGGACGATCTCGCCCGAAGTAGGCAGATGCTTGATGTAGCGCTGGAAGAACCACTGGCCCTTTTCTTCCTCGGTGGGCTTGTTCAGCGCCACGACGCGGGCGGTCCGGGGGTTGAGGTGTTCGGTGAACCGCTTGATCGTGCCGCCCTTGCCAGCGGCATCGCGCCCCTCGAACAGCATCACGACCTTCTGCCCGGTCTCCTGGATCCAGAGCTGCGCCTTGAGAAGCTCGACCTGCAACGCGGCCTTTTCGGCCTCGTATTCAGCCCGGCCAAGGTTTTCGGGATAGGGATAGGCCCCGGATTCGAACCCGGTCACCATCGGCGCGGAAGTCGCCTCGGCCTTGGGTGGCGGGGATGGCGCGGGTTGCGGCGGCGTGGCGGATTCGGCGGCGGGCTGCGTTGCGGCGTCTCTGGGCATGGTCTCTCCCTTCCTGTCTACGGTCAGGACAAAGTGTATCTCCTGCAGTGGGACGACGCCTTGATTGAGGTCAACAAAACGCAAGCAGGACCGCCGGTTGGCGGTCTAGATCAGGGCTGACCTATCTTGCCCGGTTCATACCGAGGACGCGGGCCCGCGCGCGCGGATCGCTGTCGAACAGGCTTGCCAGCTGTTCGGTCATCGCGCCGGCCAGCTGTTCGACATCCGTGATCGTGACGGCACGGTCATAATACCTGGTCACGTCATGGCCGATGCCGATGGCAATGAGTTCGACCGCGCGGCGCCGCTCGACCATTGCGATCACGTCGCGCAGATGCTTTTCCAGGTAATTGGCGGGGTTCACGCTGAGGGTCGAATCGTCGACCGGCGCCCCGTCGGAGATCACCATCAGGATCTTGCGCGCTTCGGGCCGCATCAGCATCCGCCGATGCGCCCATTCCAGCGCCTCGCCGTCGATGTTTTCCTTCAGCAGGCCTTCCTTCATCATCAGCCCGAGGTTCTGGCGGGACCGCCGCCAGGGCGAATCCGCGCCCTTGTAGATGATGTGGCGCAGATCGTTCAGCCGACCCGGACTTGCCTCGCGGCCCTCGGCAAGCCACCTTTCGCGGCTCAGGCCGCCCTTCCAGGCACGGGTGGTGAAGCCCAGGATCTCGACCTTGACCTGGCAGCGTTCCAGCGTGCGGGCCAGCACATCGGCGCAGATCGCCGCGATCGAGATGGGCCGCCCCCGCATGGAGCCGGAATTGTCCAGCAGGAGAGTCACGCAGGTATCGCGAAACTCGGTATCCTTCTCGACCTTGAAGGACAGGGGCGTGGTGGGGTTGGCCACGACGCGGGCAAGCCGCCCGGCATCGAGGATGCCTTCCTCGCGGTCGAATTCCCAGCTTCGGCTTTGCTGGGCCTGAAGCCTGCGCTGCAACTTGTTGGCAAGCCGCCCCACCGCGCCCTTGAGCGGATCGAGCTGCTGGTCGAGATAGGCGCGCAGCCGTTCCAGTTCGGCCGGTTCGGCCAGTTCCTCGGCGCCGATCTCCTCGTCGAAATCGGTCAGGTAGACCTTGTAGTTCGGGTCGGCATCCGAGAACGGCTGCGGGGCAGGGGGCTCCTGCGGGGCCTCGCCCTCGGGCATTTCGGTTTCTTCGGCATCCTCGGCATTGGCCTCGTCGTCCATGCTGAGTTGCGCCTCGGAGGCATCCTGCTGCTGGTCCTGGCTCTGTTCGGGGCTGGCTTCGGCCTGATCGTCGTCGGACTGGTCCTCGCCGGTCGAGTCCTGTTCTTCCTGATCGTCCGATCCTTCCTCGGCCTGATCCTCCATGTCGTCGTCTTCGCTGTCGGGATCGTCGCCCAGCTGGTCGCCATATCCCATGTCGCGGATCAGCTCGCGCGCGAATTTTGCAAAGGCCGCCTGGTCCGACAGCCTGGCCTGAAGTTCTTCCAGACGTTCGCCGCAATGATCCTCGATGAAGCCGCGCCACAGCTCCATCACGTTGTCGGCGCCCTTGGGCAGGTCGCGTCCCGTGGCGAGGTGCCGGATCAGGTATCCTGCCGCCACGCTGAGCGGCGCGTCCGAGGCTTCGCGGATCTGGTCATAGCCCTTGCGCAGGGCCTCGGCGCCGATCTTGGCGTCGATATTGCCGGCGGTGCCGGGCATGTGGCGCGCGCCCATCGCCTCGACCCGGGCCGATTCCATCGCGTCATACAGATCGCGCGCCATCTGGCCCTGCGGCATGTAGCGGTTGGCGATGCCGGCATCATGAAACTTGTGGCGCAGCGCATAGGCATCCGCCGTCCCGCGCGCCAGGAGAACCTCGTCGCGGGTCATGCGGCGGCTGATCTGCGGCAGGCGCACGGTATCGTTCGTCAGCCCGGGCGGATCGACGCTGTAGGCAACGGTCAGCTCGGGGTCGTCGGCCATCACCTTGGTGGCCTCGGCGAGTGCCTTCTTGAACGGATCTGCTGGGTTGTCTGTCGGCTTGTTCATGAAGCCGGTAAAGCACTCCGCGCGGAGCGAGACAAGTCGCCACTTTCGACGTCATGGCCAAGAATGCGATCCCGCCAATACGCCATTGTCAGCCGTTGCAGGACGTCCTGTCTGCGGGCCGGATCGGTAAAATGGTGCAGCATGGTCGCGCGCGCGTAGGACAGGGCCGGCGCGGAGAGCGCGCCTTCGGTCCAGTCGTCGACGAACAGGACCGGAAGGTCGCGATAGGCCTCGGTGCAGGGCGAGCGGCGCATGATCGGGATGCGTCCGTGGACCAGCGTCTGCCACGCCTTTGGCGACGGATCGAGACCGCCGCCCTCGACGCAGATGACGAAGGAATGCTCCGTTGCCGCGGCAAAGAAATCCTCCTCGCTCAACTCGGCCTCGGGCATCTGGCAAAAGCCTGACCACGGCCCCTGCACCAGCGCCGAGACTTTTGCGCGGCGCAGCCATTGTTCGCCGGATCTGATCCTGTGGCCGCAGAACGCGGTGGCGGGACAGCTTTCCATGCCGCGCGTGTCGCGCAGGGCCCGCACATCGGCCAGGCGTCTTGCGGCGCTGTTGTCGGGAAAGACGATGCCAAGGGGAATGGGCGTCACCCTCGGAATGCCGGATGTGTCGAGGTTTTCCACGAATATTTCCCTGACCGCCGGAGATGACAGGACCTTGATCACATCCTGCCGGAGCGACATCGAATAAAACGGGCGGCGCCGATCCATCTGAACCGGAAAGGTCCAGTCTTCGGACGCGATCATCAACGTCACGGAGCGCCTTTCCCGGAAGGTTTCCAGCAGCTGGGACAGTGCCGTAAGAACGGCTTCGGGATTGCGCATCGACACGAAGATGTGCCGGGGCAGGTCGTCGCCCGATTGCTTTACAAGATGGGTATGCGGCGGTGTCCGGTCAGACAACAGGACCCAGTCGCAATACCGCGCAAGGCCCGTGATCTCGTATCTGTCAGCACCCATGCCCTTCGGGAAAAGCCGGGTCGACATGACCTCGTTCGACCAGACGCTTGAAAACTCTGCTTTCATGTCCGCCACCCGGCAAGGCCCGTGCCCTGGCTCGTGCGGCTCCGCGCATGGCGGCAGATCCTGATGTCGCGGACTTTGTAAGCACAGTACTGGTTATCCCAAGCACAATGCATGGCACCACCCCTTCCTCCCAGATGTCATTACCCGTCCACTGGTAAACCGGCGTTTCGAAACGATCGTTGATTGACCGAAAGCTCGCCATGACAATGCGGGTATGGCTTGCGCCGATGGTCCGCCCCCTCCTTTGCGGAACTCCCGGCCCACGTCCCCACGCGATCAGAAGCCCGTTGTGTGTTTCCGCTCGAAAGAGAGATTGCACACCAAAGTATCCCGATATGACAGCGAAAGGCCCTCACGATCAAGGAGAAACGGAAAGACCTGTCCTATTGGATAGGTTCAGTGGTCCCGGCTCGGAAGCATTGTCCGCCGGACCTCGCAGGACGTGTCAGGAATATGTGGAAAACGGGCCATCAGGCAGGGCAAGGGACGGCTGGTCCGGAGCGTTGCTCAACAGCATGGAGGTGCAGGACCGGACATGCCGTTCGGCGAGGCGGGCGGCCCAGGCGCGGTCGAGGGGATCCTCGCCAAAGGTCGCGCGCCGCAAGAGTGCGGCATGCGCGGCTTTTGCCTCGATCCTGGAATTCAGCAGATCGGCCTCCCGCCCGGGATCGGCGATGGCTTCGAGGATATCGAGAAGATGTGCCCTTTGCCGTTCGGTCGCCTCGGCGGTGTCGGACTGCATCAGCCATTCATGCGCCATCTGGGCCGAAAGCCGTCCCGCGCAGGCGGCGAAACGGGGCGCCTCTGCCGCCGCGTCATGACCGGCTGCATTGACCCCCTTCGCCAACAGAAGGGCCAGAACGGTCACCGCCAATGTTTTCACGACGCCCATGAAGTAATCATGCGGCCGAAAAAACCGCTAATCAATCAGGCAGTATGAAAACTTTTACGGTGTTGCGGACGGCCAGGGATGACGAGAGGCAAACGCTACCGCGGCAACGGCCTTGGCAGATGGGGTGAGGGCGCCGCCCCGCCCTGGCGGGGTCAGCGAACGCTCATGCTGGCGGCGCTTTCGGGCAGTTCCTCGTCAAAGCAGCGCTGGTAGAACTCGGCCACCGTCTGGCGTTCCAGCTCGTCGCACTTGTTGAGGAAGGACAGCCGGAACGCATAGCCGATATCGCGGAAGATCTCGGCGTTCTGGGCCCAGTTGATCACCGTGCGCGGGCTCATGACGGTGGAGAGATCCCCGTTCATGAAGGCGGTGCGCGTCAGGTCGGCGACGGTGACCATCTGGGCGATGTCGCGTCGGCCTTTTTCGGTGTTGTAATGCGGCGCCTTCGACAGGACGATCGCGGTTTCCGCGTCATGGCTGAGATAGTTCAGCGTCGCCACCAGTGACCAGCGGTCCATCTGCGCCTGGTTGATCTGCTGGGTGCCGTGGTAAAGGCCGGTCGTGTCGCCAAGGCCCACGGTATTCGCCGTGGCAAACAGCCGGAAATAGGGGTTCGGCGTGATGATCTCGTTCTGGTCCATCAGCGTCAGCTTGCCGTCATGTTCCAGAACGCGCTGGATCACGAACATCACGTCCGCGCGGCCCGCATCGTATTCGTCGAACACGATCGCGACGGGGTTGCGCAGGGCCCAGGGCAGGATCCCTTCGTGGAATTCGGTGACCTGCTTGCCGTCGCGCAGCTTGATCGCGTCTTTCCCGATCAGGTCGATCCGGCTGATATGGCTGTCGAGGTTCACGCGCACGGTGGGCCAGTTCAGGCGGGCGGCGACCTGTTCGATATGGGTCGATTTGCCCGTGCCGTGATAGCCCTGGATCATCACCCGGCGATTGTGGGAAAATCCGGCAAGGATCGCCAGCGTCGTGTCGGGGTCGAACTTGTAGGTCGGATCCAGTTCGGGGACCCTGTCGGACCTTTCGGCAAAGCCCTTCACGGTCATGTCGGTATCAATGCCGAACACATCCCTGACCGAGACGGTCTCGGTCGGTTTCGCGTTCATGTCCGTGGTCCCGTCAGCCATCTCAGGCGCCTTTCCGATGTATCCTCGCGTGCCCCGCGGGGATGCAACATATCGCGGGTGGCTGCAAGGGGAAGGGCTCAGAAGCCCAGCTTCTTGCGACCGATCAGCCGAAGCGTCAGCGCGCGGCCCGCCTTGAGCGGGGGATAGACCAGCCGCGCAAGCCGGGGGGACCGGAACAGCAGCCGCACGATCCGGTTGAAGGCGCCCGACCGCGTGGTCAGCGACGCCAGAAGCGTCATCGCCGCGTCACCGTGATAGATGCGGTCATCCATGATGACGGCCATCCCGTCATCAAGGTTATAGCCCGCGGCCAGAACGCGGCGCACGGCGCCGCTCATGCCGCGCGCATCCACTAGGCGCACTTCGCCCGCGGCCTCGCGCAGCCGCGTCATGTGCACGAACGCCGAGCAGAACGGGCATTCGCCGTCATAGATGACGGTGATGGAATCGGTGGGGGCGACTGTATCCTTCATGCCCCCAACATAAGCGCAGCCGTCGAGATTGCACGATAAACCCCGCGTCTAATTGGCCCGGATATATCCCCGGTTTATTGCGGTGAAACACCCAAACCGGGCAGGGAATGGTCAGTTGAAGCGTATCAAGGGGCATGTCATGGCCGTGACCGAAATCCTTTCTGGCGGGTCGATCCGCATATCCGACCGGATCGAGGCGCTGCGCGCGCATCTGTCGACCCCGGTCTCGATCCAGTCTCTCGTCGTGCTGCGTGTCCTGTTCGGCGCGATCCTGCTCTGGGATTGCTGGCGCTATATCAACTATACCCGGATCGAGCGCTATTACGTTCAACCCGAGGTCAACTTTCCCTATTTCGGCCTGAGCTTCATCCAGCCGCTGCCCGAGCCGTGGATCCATATCCTGTGGCTGGGCGTGGGCGTGACGGCGGCGATGATCATGCTGGGCCTGTTCTACAGGGTCGCCACGATCGGCTTCATCCTGATCTTCGGCTATTTCTTCCTTCTCGATAAGACACAGTATCTCAATCACAATTACATGGTCCTGCTCTATGCGTTCCTGCTGGCGCTGGCGCCGGCGAACCGGGCCTTTTCGCTTGATGCGCGGCTGGGCCTGACGAAACGGTCGCTGGTCATTCCGCGCTGGCCCGTCTCGGCGGTCAAGCTCCAGACAGAGATCATCCTGATCTATGCGGGCATCGTGAAGATCACCGACGACTGGCTGCGCGGAGAGCCGCTGAGGATGTGGATGCATGCCCGCGTCGACGATGTCTGGCTTGCCCCCATCTTTCAGTATGACGCGATCCTGCTGGCCGCGGCCTGGGGCACGGTGGCGCTGCATATCCTAGGCGCGCCGCTTCTGCTGTGGCGGCGCACGCGGCTGCCGGTCTTCCTGATCTACTGCGCCTTTCACGTCTCCAATTCGGCCTTCTTCAACATCGGGATCTTTCCGTGGCTGACGATTGCCGTCACCACGATCTTCTTCGCGCCGGACTGGCCGCAAAGGCTGTTGCGCCGTGGCCTCGGGCTGGTCGAGGACCTGCCGCCGCTGCCACGCGCTCCGGCACCTTTCGCGCCGCGCGTCGTCTCGAACGGGCTGTTGCTGGTGCTGACGGTCTGGTTCGCGGTCCAGATCGCCGTGCCGCAGCGCCAGATCCTCTTTCCCAACCTCGTCGGCTGGACGGGGGACGGGCACCGGTTTTCCTGGCGGATGCGGATTTATGACCGCGATGCCGAGGGACATTTCCGGATCGTGGCCCCGAACGGAGACTACTGGATCATCGACCCCGAACATTACCTGAGCCGACGGCAGGCCCGCGCGGTCCTGACCCGGACCGACCTGGTCCACGAATTCGCGGCCTGGCTCGAGGCGCGCTGGGCAGAGGAGGGCCACGGCGATGTCGCGGTCCATGCCCGGATCGAAAAGTCGCTCAATGGGCGGCCCGCCCAGCTGTTCATCGACCCCGAGGTCGACCTCACCGCGGTGCGCTACAACCTCTTCCGGCCCGACCCGTGGGTGCTGCCCCCGGATGCCCGTGCCGCCGAAGAGATCATGCCCGCCTGGTGGCCGCCGCTTCCCCTGCAGAAACCGTCCGCCCCGTCATCGCCCGACACCGCGGAACAGGACAGCGATACGCAACAATCCCCCGGCGCGCAGGCCGATTGATCGCGATATGCGCCGGGCTGAACCCTTCTTTCCGTGCGAGCGCCACAATCTCAACCTTCCCGCATGAGACAAGATTCGGGATCGTAGCTTGGAGTATCTCATGAGCGGTTTGCTCGCCCGGGGACCTTTCCTTTCAAGGGGAGAAGCCCGCCTGTTTCTGGGCTGTCTGTTCACCGCGCTGTTCGGGGCGGCGCTGGCCTTTGTCGTGGTGCTGCGCCTTGATTCGGCGGCCGTCTTCAACCGGCCGATGACGGCCTATGAATGCTGGATCCTGACGGCGGGTTTCATCGGCGGGGCCTCGGCCGTCTACCTGAGCCGCCACGCTCTGGGCCAGTCGGGGTTCGGGATCACGCTTCGCGGCATGGCCTCGACCACCTTCCTTGCCGCCGTGATCGCAGGCACGCTGGGCCTGCCGCTCTACGGCACGATGTTCGGACCCTTCACGCTGGTCCTGATCTTTGCCGCCTCACCGATCGTCGCGATCCTGTGGTTCGGCAACCTCTTTGCCGTGCACGTCCTCGTGCGCGAATGGCAACGGGAAAGAAATTCCATCTTCGGCGAGCAAATGCCCGAACCCCTCTGGATCAAGGCGAAACGCCTCTGGTCGCGCCTGTCCATAGGTGGCTGAGGACCTGCAGGCCCCGCGCTGCGGGGCCGGCTGTCAGCTGTCTTCGCGGAAGTTGCGGCTGGCCTTGACCTGATCCCAGGCCCAGACCACCTCGGCCAGCTGTTCTTCCTGGCTGCGGTCGCCGCCGTTCATGTCGGGATGCAGAACCTTGATCAGCGACTTGTAGGCCTTGCGGATCTCGGCCTTGGTCCAGTGGTCCTTGGCTTCGAGTATTTCGATCGCCCGACGCTCCGTCGGAGGAAGCCGCCGTGTCCCCGTCACCGACTTGCCCGGATTTCGGGTGGCGTTCTCGCCCAGCACCTCGTGCGGGTCCTTCACGCCGAGCCGCGCCCAGGCGCGCTGTTCCTCGCTGCGCTTGCCGAAGGGTTTGGTCTCGCGTTCCCAGACGCGATCCTTGTCGACCTGCTCGTTATAGTCCTGCTCGGACGCGCCGTCGAAGAAGTTCCATTTCAGGTTGTACTCCCGGACGTGATCTTTGCAGAACCAGAAATAATCATCGAGGATATCCGGGCTTTTGGGCGCACGGTATTGCCCCGCCTCGGAACAGCCGGGATGATCGCATTCACGGGTGGATGTTTCAAACGCCCCCGACATGCCACGGCGGCCGCGGGGATTCTTCTTCTTCGAGCTCGACACCGACATGTCGAAGCCAAAGGGATCGGGTTTTGCCATCTGCCTCACCTTTCCGACTCGGACGCGTGAGTTTAAGGCAGGACGCGCAGGATTGAAGGGGGTAGATCGAAATAATGACACTTGAAGCAGAGATTCGCGACGCGCTGACCCGGGCTTTCGCGCCCACCTCCCTCGAGGTGATCAACGAGAGCCACAAACACGCCGGACATGCGGGCGATGACGGGTCGGGCGAAAGCCATTGGCGCATCGTCATCCGGGCCGATGCCTTCGACGGGCAAAGCCGGATCAACCGGCACCGCGCGGTTCATGCCGCGTTGGGAACGGGGATCCTGGGCCGTTTGCACGCCCTGGCCCTGGATATCGGGGCCTGACAGGCGTTGCGACCTGAGCACAGCGGAGCGCCCTGACGGGCGCATTCCTGAATGGGAACAAGGGGGCGCTGCCCCCTTGGCCGAAATCCCGAGGATTTCGTCCTACCCCCGGAGTATTTCCGCCAACGCGAAGGGGATCATTCCGCCGCGACGTTGCGGTCGCGCGTCAGGGTTGCAGCCACGCGCGGGTCGGGCGCGCCGATCCGGGGGCTGGGGCCCTCGGGCGCATCCACCGTGAGGGTCAGGGGCGTGACGGGAGCAGGTCCGGTGCCCTGAGGCTCGGGCGCGGGCAGGGCCGCGGGTTCCGGCTCGGCCGGTCTGGCCTCGGCTTCGGCCTCGAGCGGACGGCGGAAGACCAGCATGTTCTGGAACACGGTTGTCCGGCCGGTCAGGCCCTGACGTTCCTCGCAGGGCAGGCTGTCGGTGCGCTGATATTCCCAGCCCTCGGCGGCGGCCTCGTTCATCACGAGGCTGAGCGCATGGGCGAACTGCGCCTCGGTGCCCTTGATGCCTCTGGCTTTAATTCCGCGCCTTGGCGCAGGCACGACCTTGTATTCAAAGCGCTGCATGGCGAATCCCCCCCCGGAACTTGCAGACATGATCCCTTTGATATCAACAGAGGGCGTCAAGTCCAAGCATGACAAGGGAAAACCGCGGTTCAAAGGCCCAGCTTGGCCGCGACGAGATCGTTCACGGCCTTGGGATTGGCCTTGCCGCCGGTGGCCTTCATCACCTGACCCACGAACCAGCCCGCCAGTTTCGGATTGGCCTTGGCCTTTTCCACCTGGGCGGGGTTGGCGGCGATGATCTCGTCCACCGCGGCCTCGATCGCGCCGGTATCGGTGACCTGCTTCAGACCTTCGGTCTCGACGATCTCTTCGGGGTCGCGGCCTTGGGTATAGGCGATGTCGAAGACATCCTTGGCGATCTTGCCCGAGATGGCATCCGACTTGATGAGCCGCACGATCTGCCCGATCCGCGCGGCGGAAATCGGGCTGTCGGCGATGGTCCGGTCGTCCTTTTTCAGCCGGCCGAAGAGTTCGTTGATCACCCAGTTGGCGGCCAGCTTGCCGTCGGCGCCGTCTGCTGCGGCCTCGAAGAAGGCGGCGTTCTCGACATCGGCGGTCAGCACGCTGGCATCATAGTCCGACAGGCCGAAATCGCGGATGAAGCGGGCCTTTTTCTCGTCGGGCAGTTCCGGCAGGCCGGCTGCGATGTCATCGACCCAGTCCTGTTCGATTTCGAGCGGGAGAAGATCGGGGCAGGGGAAATAGCGGTAATCATGCGCCTCTTCCTTGGAGCGCATGGAGCGGGTTTCCACCTTGTCGGGATCGAAGAGGCGGGTTTCCTGCACGACCTCCTTGCCGTCCTCGAGGAGCGCGATCTGCCGGCGCGCCTCGTAATCGATGGCCATCTGGATGAAGCGCATGGAGTTCATGTTCTTGATCTCGCAGCGCGTGCCGAGATGGGAGAAATCCTGCGTTTCCTGGTATCTTTCGTAATCGCCGGGCCGACAGACCGAGACGTTGACATCGGCGCGCAGGTTGCCGTTCTGCATGTTGCCGTCGCAGGTGCCCAGATAGCGCATGATCTGGCGCAGCTTGGCCACATAGGCGGCGGCCTCTTCGGGGCCGCGGATGTCGGGGCGCGAGACAATCTCCATCAGGGCGACGCCCGTGCGGTTGAGATCGACAAAGGACATGTGCGGATCCATGTCATGGATCGACTTGCCGGCATCCTGTTCAAGGTGAATGCGTTCGATCCGCACAAGACGCGCCGTGCCATCGCCCATCTCGACCAGAACCTCGCCCTCGCCCACGATGGGGTGGTAAAGCTGGCTGATCTGATAGCCCTGCGGAAGGTCCGGATAGAAATAGTTCTTGCGGTCGAAGGCGGACGCCAGGTTGATCTGCGCCTTCAGGCCCAGCCCGGTGCGCACGGCCTGCGCCACGCAGCCCTCGTTGATGACGGGCAGCATGCCGGGCATGCCCGCATCGACGAAGGCCACGTTGGAATTGGGTTCGGCGCCGAATTGGGTCGAGGCGCCGGAAAACAGCTTGGCCGCGGTCGCCACCTGGGCGTGAACCTCGAGGCCGATCACGAGTTCCCAGTCGCCGGTGGCGCCGGCGATGGTCTTGGGCTTGGGTGTCTCATAGGTCAGGTCAAGCATCGGCTGGGCTCCGTCGCGGCTGTCTGTGGCCTGAATAGGGCCAAGGTGGGCGGGCTTCAAGTCGCGGCTTTGCGCGGGGGGTGGCCGGGCCGTGGCAAACTCGCGGGCCCGCACCCGGTTGTCATCGCGACCGAATGATCGCTTGCCCCTGAACGAGGCGATGAGGCAGTGTTGCGCCATGTCTGCCCTGGGGAGAATCCTCGGAGGGTTTGCCGCCCTCTGGTTCGGTCTTGGTGTGCCGGTTTCGGCGCAGCAGGCCCTGTCCGATGCGCCCGTTTCCCCGGTTTTCGAGGCGATCCCCGCATTGGCCGGCTTTCGCCCGGTGCCCCGTCCCGCCCACATGATCCGCTATCCGGTTCCGGTGCGCACCGGCGCCTCGGTGCGGCCCGTCGCGCGCGATCCCTTCCTGCCCGAGGCGCAGTGGGACGATCTGCGCGAGGGGCCCCTGTGGACCCGGGCCGCGATGTCGGCGCTGGCCACGAATGCCCCCCGGATCACCGAGATCGTGCCGCGCGACATCGAGGAGTGGTGCCCGGGCTATGCGACCAACCCGCCCGAATTGCGCCGCGCCTTCTGGGCCGGGATGATGTCGGCGCTGGCCCATTACGAAAGCACCCATCGCCCCGATGCCGTGGGCGGGGGCAACCAGTGGTTCGGCCTTTTGCAGATCTATCCCCCCACCGCGCGGGGATATGGCTGCCGGGCGCAATCGGGCGCGGCGCTGACCGATCCGGAGGACAACCTGTCCTGTGCAGCCCGGATCATGAATGTCACTGTGTCGCGAGACAGGGCGGTGGCGCTGCATGATGGCCGCTGGCGCGGCGTCGCGGCCGATTGGGGGCCCATGACGAACCGGGCCAACCGGGCGGCCATGGCCGAATGGACCCGAACGCAAAGCTATTGCCAGCCGCAACCCGCCCTCCTGCGGGCCATTCGTCCGATGGCGCGGCCCGTGGCGCTGACCGCGACGATCAGCACATCCGGCGTGCTGACACCCCCACTCAGGCCGCAGCCCCGGCCCGAATGACGGACCCGGCGTTCAGGAGCGCAGAAGCGGCCGGGTCGTCCGGACAAGGCTGACGGTCGGAGCATCGACGCCGCCAAGAGCGAGCGTCGCGCGGCGCATCAACTCGATCCCGGCCTCGGAAGTGGCCGGAAGCGAGGCCGGCGAGATCGCCTCGCCCACCGACACGACATAGGGTTGCTTCGACTTGTTCAGCGTCTCGTGGAACAGCGTGATGTCGCGCAGCGTCGGGTGGATCAGGTCGAACAGGTAGAACAGGGCTGAATTGCGCGCCCGCAGGTTGACCGGAATCACCGGCAGGTCGAATTTCTTGGCCAGCATCGCGGCCGATGCCATCCATGGCCGTTCATAAAGCCGCAGGCCTTGCCGCTTGGCCAGCCGTCCCGACGGAAAGATCACGCCAAGCCGGTCTTCGTCGACCGCCTTGCGGGTGAAGGCCATCGTCTCGCGGGTCTTGCCGTGGCTGCGCTTGTCCTTGCGCCATTCGACCGGGGCGATCATGTCCTCGAGCTGGGGCATGACGCGCAGGATGTCGCGATTTGCGTAGAAATACATGTCCGGCCGGATCGTCGAGATCAGGTGCCACAGGATGATCCCGTCGGCGATGCCGGTCGGATGGTTGCACACGACCATCGCGGGCCCATGGCGCGGGATGTTCGACAGGCCCGACACCTTCACATCCCGGGCCAGCATCCGGCCCATATGGTCCATGATCCCGGATGCGTCCGCATGTTCGAGGGATTGGGCGATGCGGATCGTCTTGTCGTAGGACAACGTCCTGTCGAGAAGCCTGCGAATGGCGTGAATATGCGGCTTCTCGCTGGAGAGCCACGGCGCGCGCTCGGAAATAAGCGGATCGATACGGTCTTTCATGGCCCACCAGAAACATGATCAGGTCAATCTAATGTGACAATGCCCCTTTTGCGACCCCGACTGCAAGTCGACCCCCTCGGGCATCGGCCAGAGCGCGCCGATTTGCCCCTATGCCGACTTGATTCGATTGACCATTTCGGCGGTGTCGCTGGACAGATTCGGTTGTGAAGAAAGCCGCTCAAGGGACTGACGCATATGGTTTTTGCGTCCTTCATCCCAGCGCGACATGGTCTGGAAGGCCGCAACTGACCTTGCCGCGACCTGCGGATTTCGCGGATCGAGCCGGATCAGCCAGTCGACCAGCAGGTCATAGCCCGCGCCGTCGGCACGGTGGAACCCGGCCTGGTTGCCCGCGAACGCCCCCAGAACCGAGCGGAACCGGTTGGGATTCGTCCAGTCGAACAGGGGATGGGCGGTCAGTTGACCCACCTTTTCGACGGCCCCGGCCGGGGGTGCCAGCGAAACCTGAAGGCCGAACCACTTGTTCATGACCAGCCGGTCCGATTTCCACCGCGCCTCGAACCGCGACAACGGCTCGTCGCCTGCGCCGATCCGCACAAGGGCGGCCAGCGCGGCCAGCGACTGGGTCATGTTGTCGGCGGTCTCGAACTGGGCGCGGGCCCTGTCGGCGCCTTCGGTCAGAACCAGATAGCGCAGCGCCGCATTGGCCAGCGCCCTGTGACCGGCCGCGCGGGCATCGGGACTGAAAGGGCCGGGGCATTGATGATCCGCATGCAGCCGGGACAGCGTCGCGCCGCATCGTTCGGCGATCGCGCGGGCCAGCCCTTCGCGGCGGAGGTGGATCAGGTCGGGGTCGGGGGTTGTGCCGGTCTCGTGCAGCCCCCGGGCGAGGTCGTCCTCGCTGGGCAGTTCCAGCAAGAGCGCGCGAAAGGCCGGGTCGCGATCCTCGTCGGCCACCGCGCGGTCCAGCGCGTCGAGGAACTCGGTCGCGGGGTCGCCCCCGTCCCGGATCATGGCCGTCAGCACGTCATGGGCGAGGTTGCGCCCGGCCTCCCAGGCGTTGAACGGGTCGATGTCATGGGCCAGAAGAAAGGCATTCTCCCCGGCCGTGCGGGGATGATCGACGATCACCGGCGCGGAAAACCCGCGCAGGACAGAGGCCACGGGCCGAGTTGGCAGGCCCTTGAATTCAAAGGTCTGTTCAGCCTCCCTCAGCATCAGGACCTCGGTCGGATGCACCTCGTCGCCATTCTGACCCAAAAGGCCCACCGCTACCGGGACATGCATCGGCGCCTTGTCGGGCTGGCCGGGCGTGGGCGGCGTCTGCTGTGAGATGGTCAGGCGGAAAGTGTCGCCATCATGGTCTTCGCGGAACGTCAGGCGGGGCGTTCCGGCCTGCGAATACCACAGTGCGAATTGCGACAGGTCCTCGCCGGTCGCATCCTCGAAGACGCGCAGCCAGTCCTCGATCGTGGCGGCATCGCCGTCATGGCGCGCGAAATACAGGTCAAGCGCGCGGGTATAGCCTTCGGCGCCCACGATCCGGCGCAACATGCCGATGAGTTCGGCGCCCTTTTCATAGACGGTCGATGTGTAGAAGTTGTTGATCTCGACAAAGCTTTCGGGCCGCACCGGATGGGCGAGGGGGCCTGCATCCTCCTTGAACTGGTAAGCGCGCAGATCCAGCGCATCGCGGATCCGCTTGACCGCATGGCCCCGCATGTCGCCGGTGAATTGCTGGTCGCGAAAGACGGTCAGCCCCTCTTTCAGGCACAGCTGGAACCAGTCGCGGCAGGTGATGCGGTTGCCGGTCCAGTTGTGGAAATATTCATGCGCGATGACGCCTTCGATGCGTTCGAAATCTGTGTCCGTCGCGGTCTCGGGTGAACACAGAACGAGGGCGGAGTTGAAAATGTTCAATCCCTTGTTCTCCATCGCCCCAGCGTTGAAGTCATCGACGGCCACGATGTTGAAAATATCCAAGTCGTATTCGCGGCCATAGACCTCTTCGTCCCAGCGCATCGACCGTTTCAGCGCGTCCATGCCATAGGCGCATTTGCCCAGATCCTCGGCGCGGACCCAGATGTTCAGGGCGACCTGCCGGCCCCCCTTGGTAACAAAGCTGTCCCTGTGCGCCACGAGGTCCCCGGCGACCAGCCCGAAGAGATAGGCCGGTTTCGGCCAGGGATCGTCCCATTCGGCCCAGCCGGAGCCGGCGGCGCCGGGATTGCCGTTTGACAGAAGGACGGGCGCCTCCCCTTCGATCCGCACGAAGAAGGGGGCCATGACGTCGGGCCGGTCGGGATAGAAGGTGATGCGCCGGAACCCTTCGGCCTCGCACAGGGTGCAATACATGCCGTTCGACATGTAAAGCCCTTCGAGTGCCGTGTTCTTGGCGGGCGCGATCTCGACCTCGGCCTCCCATGAAAAGGGCGCGTCGGGCACCTCGCAGGTCAGTCCCTTTTCCGTCACGCGGGGCGAGACGGGCGCCCCGTCGATCGCGGCCGAGATCAGCTTGAGCTCTTCTCCATGCAGAAAGAACGGGCCCCCGGAAGCATCGGGGTTGGGCCGGAACGCGATTTTCGATGTGACGCGCGTGGCCTCCGGCGCCAGTCTGAAGACCAGTTCGACACGGTCGACCAGAAAGGCCGGCGGCCTGTAATCGGCAAGATGGATCGCGGTCTGTTGACGAGGGCTCATGGTTGACGGCTCCGGTTTCGGCCACAGGTGTTAGGGCTGAGGGTCATATCCGCGCCGGCAAAAGACAAGCGCCTCATGACCCGCAATTGAAAGGAGGACCCATGTCCGCACCAAAGACCGATATCGAGACGCAGCACAAACGCCATGGCGGCGTGTTGCGAGGCATGGCCGCTGTCGTGATCTTTGCCGCCCTGCTTTTCGGCGCATTCCTGCTCTGGACTGCCGATGACGGCAACCCGCCGGGAGAGACGGGGACACAGATCGACGGTCGGACCGGCGACGTCTCGGAGTGACCCCGAGCCGATGCCTGCCGTTGTGAAAAAGGCCGATCTGCCCACCAAGACCTGCGCCACCTGCGGCCGCCCCTTTGCATGGCGACGCAAATGGGCGCGGGTCTGGGAGGAGGTGCGCTATTGCTCGGACAGGTGTCGCAAGCAGAAGGCCTCCCGCGCATAGCGCCTTGTTGCCTATAGGAAACTTTTGTTCTAATCCGACCCCGGACCGCGGCATCGGGCCGCGGCGCATCATCCCCGGGCAGGAGCGTTTCATGACAGGCAGACAAGAGGCAAGCGGTCTGAGGATCGCTACCGATCTTTTTGATTTCATTGAAAAAGAGGCGCTTCCCGGAACGGGGGTCGAGGCGGCCGCTTTCTGGTCGGGCCTCGCCTCGATGGTGGCTGACCTGACCCCGCGAAACCGCGCGCTTCTGGCCCGCAGGGAGGAGTTGCAGGGCAAGATCGACGCCTGGCACATCGCCCGGCGCGGCCAGCCCCACGACCCGGACGCCTACCAGACCTTTCTGCGCGAGATCGGCTATCTGGTCGAGGAGGGCACGGATTTCGAGATCGGCACCGCCGATGTCGACCCCGAGATTGCCTGTGTCGCGGGCCCGCAGCTGGTGGTCCCGATCACCAATGCCCGCTTTGCCATCAACGCCGCCAATGCCCGCTGGGGCAGTCTTTACGATGCCTTCTATGGCACCGATGCGATGGGTGTTGCCCCGCCCAAGGGCCCCTATGATCGCGGGCACGGCGCGCGGGTCGTCGCCCGGGCACGCCTGTTTCTGGACGAGACCTTCCCGATCGCGGGCGCCAGCCATTCGGATGTGTCGCGCTATCACGTCAAGGACGGCGCGCTTCTGGTCGACGACATGCCGTTGATGAACCCCCGGAAATTCGCAGGTTTCCGCGGCAACCCCAAGGCGCCCGACGCGATCCTTCTTCGCAACAACGGCCTTCATGTGGAACTGGTCTTTGATCGCGCCCACCCGATCGGTGCGCGGGACCGCGCGCTGCTGGCCGATATCCGGATGGAAAGTGCTGTCTCCGCGATCATGGATTGCGAGGATTCGGTTGCCTGCGTCGATGCCGAGGACAAGACCTTGGCCTATGCCAACTGGCTGGGCCTGATGAAGGGCGACCTGAGCGCGCGGTTCGACAAGGGCGGGCGCGAGATGACCCGCGTTCTGGCCCCCGACACCGAATGGACGGCGCCCGACGGCGGCACCTTCACCATGAAGGGGCGCGCGCTGATGCTGGTGCGCAATGTCGGCCACCTTATGACCAACCCCGCCATCCTCGATGCCGAGGGCAACGAGATCTTCGAAGGCCTGATGGACGCGGCGATCACCGTCCTGATCGCGATGCACGATTTGCGGCGCGAGGGCGGCAATTCGCTTCACGGGTCGGTCTACGTGGTCAAGCCCAAGATGCACGGCCCAGAAGAGGTGGCCTTCACCGACGAGATCTTCACCCGGGTTGAGGCCATGCTTGGCCTGCCCGCGAACACGGTCAAGATCGGCATCATGGACGAGGAGCGGCGCACCTCGGCCAACCTCAGGGAATGCATCCGCGCCGCAAAGGACCGGGTCTGTTTCATCAATACCGGCTTTCTCGACCGGACGGGCGACGAGATCCACACCTCGATGGAGGCCGGGCCCTTCAGCCGCAAGGATTTCATCAAGCGCAAGGGCTGGATCACGGCCTATGAAAACCAGAATGTCGATATCGGGCTGGAATGCGGGCTGTCGGGGCGTGCCCAGATCGGCAAGGGCATGTGGGCCATGCCCGACAAGATGGCCGCCATGCTCGAGACAAAGATCGAACATCCCCGCGCCGGTGCCACCTGCGCCTGGGTGCCCAGCCCGACGGCCGCGACGCTGCATGCGCTGCATTACCACAAGGTCGATGTCTTTGCCGTGCAGGATGCGCTGCGCAAGGGCGGGCGGCGGGCCTACGTGACCGCGCTTCTGGACATTCCGCTGGCCAGCTATCGCAAATGGACCGAGGCCCAGATCACGCGCGAGGTTGAAAACAACGCGCAAGGCATCCTTGGCTATGTCGTGCGCTGGGTCGATCAGGGGATCGGCTGTTCCAAGGTGCCCGACATGAACGATGTGGGCCTGATGGAGGATCGCGCGACCTGCCGTATCTCGGCCCAGCATATCGCCAACTGGCTGCATCACGGGGTGATCACCGAAGACCGGCTGATGGAGATCATGCGCCGCATGGCCGCCGTGGTCGACAGGCAGAATGCGGGCGATCCGGCCTATACGCCCATGGCGCCCGGCTTCAACGGGATCGCCTTTGCCGCGGCCTGCGACCTGGTCCTGAAGGGGCGGGAACAGCCTTCGGGCTATACCGAGCCGGTGCTGCATGCCCGCAGGCTGGAGCTCAAGCAGGCCTGAGCCGCAAGGGCAGGCGCGGCAGGCCGCGCAGCCCGATCCGGCGGCCATGCACGATCCGGTCGCGCGGCACGGCGAAATCCGCCTGCGGATAGCGCAGGAACAGCCTCGCGATGGCGACCTGCGCCTCGATCCGGGCAAGTTGCATCCCCAGGCAGACATGCGGCCCGTGGCCGAACCCCAGATGCGGGTTCGGCCGCCTTTCGGGCTGCAATTGCGAAGGCAGATCAAAGCGGGCGGGGTCGTGATTGGCGGCGATCAGAAGGGCGGCGATCTTGTCGCCGCGCCGGATCGGGACACCCTCGAATTCGGTGTCCTGTCGGGCGAACAGCGTCTTTGTCATCATCACCGGCGAATAGAACCGCATGAATTCCTCTACCGCGAGGCTCATCCGGTCCGGGTCATGCACCAGATCGGGACCAAGCGTTCCGGCATCAAGGCAGCCCGCGATGCCATTCGAAATCAGGTGGACGGTCGTTTCATGCCCGGCGATGAACAGCATCACGACCATGCTCAGAAGCTCATCTTCCGACAAACGGTCGCTATCCTGTTCGGCCAGAACCAGATCCCGGATCAGTCCGGGCCTGCCGCGTCCTTCGCGCGCCTCGGCGAATTCGGCCCGGAAATACCGGATCAGCCGGTAAAGCCCGGGCAGCGCGCGCATGATGGACCAGCCATTGACCGGCGCCGAGATCGGGCTGACCCAGCGTTGCACCCGGGCGCGATCCGCCTCCGGGATGCCGAGAAGCAGGCAGATCACCGCAAGCGGCAGGGGCCGGGCATAGGCCGCGACCATGTCCTGCGGCCTGTCCGGGCGGGTCTGGTCGAGCAGCTTGTCGGCCAGCGCCGCGATCTCGGGGCGCAGGTCGATCATCGCGTGCCGCCCGAAGGCCTGTTCGACCAACACTCTGAGACGTTTGTGCCGGGCCCCGTCGTGAAGCAGCATGTTCTGCATCAAGGGCCGCATGAAGGGCGGCATCCACCACAGGATCCGCCGGTAGCTGCGTCCGCCGGCCTGCCCCGGATCGCGGACGAAGAGGTCCGTCGCCTTCAGAAGCTTGCGCGCCGCCTCGTCCGTCGTTGTCAGATAGATCTCGCCGATGAAGGGGATCCGCGACCGAACGACCGGCCCCTCCTTTCGCATCCGTGACAGCATCGCGTCGGGTGCGCGCAGAAAGTCGGGGTCGGTCAGGTCATAGGTCATGCGACAAAGCTGCGGGATCGTCGGCTTTTGCGCAATATCTCATCGTTTCCATGTCTCCGGTGCCTGTTGGACGCAGGCGCGCCTTTTCATGCGGCATCTTAGCCTATATCTCGGGGGAAAGAGGAAAGGCGGGATCATGAGACGCCCCATCGTCGGCATCATCGGCAATCTGCATCTGATCAACGACCAGTATCCGACCCATGCGGCCGGCACGATGAACTCAACTGCGATCGCCGAGGTCTCGGAATGCCTGCCGATGATCGTGCCCTCCGATCCGACCCTCGCCGATGTGCCCGAGTTGCTGGATGCCTGCGACGCCTTTCTGTTCACGGGCGGGCGGCCGAACGTTCATCCCGAGGAATACGGCGAAGAACCGACCGAGGCGCATGGCACTTTCGACCGGGATCGCGATGCGGTTGCGCTGTCGCTGGTGCGGGCCTGTGTCGAACGCGGTCAGCCCTTCTTCGGCATCTGCCGCGGTTTTCAGGAGGTCAACGTGGCGATGGGTGGCTCTCTCTACCCCGAGATCCGCGACCTTCCGGGCCGCGACAATCACCGGATGCCGCCTGACGGAACGCTCGAGGAAAAGTTCGAGCTGCGCCACGAGGTGACATTCGAGGAAAACGGCCCGTTCCACCGGCTGATGGGCACGCGCAAGGTCATGACCAACACGCTGCACGGGCAGGGGATCAAGGCGCCCGGCCCGCGGATCGCGATCGACGGCCACGCGCCCGATGGCACGCCGGAGGCGATCTACGTGGCGGGCGCGCCGGGTTTTACCCTCTCGGTGCAATGGCATCCCGAATACAACGCCGCCCGCGACCCGGTCTCGCGCAGGCTTTTCGGCGCCTTCGGTGACGCCGCCCGCGCTTGGTCCGCGGCGCGGCAGTTGCTCCATCTCAAGACAGCCTGAGGTCGCGGGGTGCGCCGGCAGACGCGCTAGAGCAGCAGCGCCTCGTGCCTCTTGAGCGAGCGGCGCGCGGCGGGGCCGAAGCTGCGCGGCAAGGCCCGCAATTCCGGGAAGATCGCGAAGATCTCCTCGCGTGATGCCTCCGTCACCGCGGTCAGGCCCACCTCGCCGGGATGGAAGCTCTCGCTTGCCGCCCCTTCCGCATAGATGATCTCGTGGTCGTCAAAGAGGATGTGGATATAGGTCACCTCCTCCATCTCCTCGACCCGGGCGGCGACCCCGTCGACCAGGTGCCGCGCGGGCACCAGAACCTCGCGTTCCCCGAACAACAGTTCCGCCCGGTAGCCGTTGAACATCACCCGGTGCTGCGGAGAGACGACAAGATCACGCTCGAGCCCGGTCAGGACGCCGGGGCGCAGCCTGACGGGCGCGAGCCTGCCCCGGCCCGGCACCGTGCGCCGACCGATCCAGCGGATCGGCTGGATGCCGTGATCGCGGGTCACGACGCTGTCGCCGACCGCAAGGTCCTCCACCGGTCGGGCGCCGCGCGGGGTGGCGATGCGGGTGCCGGGGGTAAAGCAGATGATGTTCTCGATCTCGGAGAAGTTCAGGATCGTGCCGTCATCCAGCGTGACAGACCCCGAAAAGCTGCCTGTCCCGTCATCGGTCGTGACCAGCGTCGACAGGTCGGCCAGCGTCCCAAGCTCGAGCGTGTCGCCCGTGGTCTCGTCGCCCGCGCCGCCCTGGACGGTGATGGTGGCGTTTCCGGTCTCGCCAAGGTCCTGAAGGATGAAAAGATCGTCGCCCGCCCCGCCATCGGCGAAATCGCCTTCCGCGATCAGCAGGTTGTCATCGCCCGTGCCCGCGTAAAGCTGGTCCTGCCCCAGGCCACCGATCAGCGTGTCGTTGCCGCCATCGCCCACGACGACATCGTCACCGGCCCCGCCGTCGAGCACATCGTCGCCGGCATCGCCATCGACCATGTCATTGCCGGCGCCGCCATAAAGGACGTCATCGTCATCCCAACCGAACAGGGCATCGTCGCCCGTGCCGCCGGTGATGGTGTCGTTGCCGGCAAGACCCTCGAGGGTGACACCCGCGCTATCGGCCGAGGCGTCGATCGTATCGTCAAAGCCGGTCGCGGCGATTTCCTCGATCTCGGAGAACTGGCCCGAGGCGCCGCTGGTGCCGATCGTATAGGTGCCCTGTTCGGCCCCGGTAAAGGTGATGTCGACACCGCCGGGATCGGCCGAGGAGTTGAAATCGATCCGGTCCCCGTCGGTGCCCGTCTCGCCGCCATAGATGGTGTCGTTGCCCGAGGCGTCGTTCAGGATGATCGTGTCGCTGTCGGCGCCGCCATAGATGATGTCGTTGCCGTCGCCCGCGATGATGAAGTCGTCGCCCGCCCCGGCCTCGATGATGTCGTCATTGCCCGTGCTGCCGGGCAGGAAGGCATCGTTGTTGTCGACGCGGTCGCCATCCGGGTCCCCGGTATAGCCGATATTGATGACGTCGGCCCCGGCCGTGCCCGACACGGTGCCGTCGCGCGGATCGGCCGGGATGCCCATTGCCTCCAGTGCGGCCGGGTCCGAGACATCGCCCGGAAGAACGCCGATCAGCGTGATCGACGCGCCTGACGGAAAGGTCAGCACGGCGTTTCCGTCGCCATCGTCGGACACCACGACATCGCCCGTGTGAACCGGTGTCGTTCCGTCCGAGGTCATGGACGATACGTCCAGTTGATCCTGGCCCGTGAAATCCCCGTTCCGGTCGTTGAACGGCGCGGCAAAGCCCGTGACCACATCGTTTCCGCTCGTGTCGGACAGGACGATCGTGTCGATCCCGTCGCCAAGCACGATGTGTTCCATCTCGGAGAATGTCGCGGTCGATGTGCCGTCGGTAAAGCTGCCGTTCTCGGGATTGCCGTCGGTCAGGTCGATCGTCAGGTTCGTGGTGACCGCCGACAGATCCAGCGTATCGCCGAAGGTTTCCCCTTCGCTGTCGCCGAAATAGGTGTCGTTGCCGAAATTGTCCTCGACAACATGCAGGTCGTCGCCATAGCCGCCCCAGACATAATCGTCGCCTTCGCCGCCATAGACGGTGTCGTTGCCGAACGATCCGCGGACAAAATCGTTGCCGTCGCCGCCATAGACGATGTCATTGCCTTCGTCGCCATTGACGGAATCGTCGCCCGCGCCACCGAAGATGACATCGTCACCGATCCCGGCCTCGATCGCGTCGTTGCCGGCCCCGCCATAAAGCGTGTCGTTGCCGTCGACCCCGTTGAGGAAGTCGTCGCCATCGTCGCCATGCAGGGTATCGTCGCCCGCCTCGCCGATGAGGCTGTCATTGCCGGCCCCGCCATAGATGGTGTCATCCCCTGTGCCACCATAGACCTCATCCTCGCCGTCGCCGGCAAAGACCGTATCGTTGCCCGCATCGGCCAGGATCAGGTCGTCGTTCGAGCCGTCGGCCGCATCGCCCGCATCGACCATGTCGCCTTCGGGATCACCCAGATAGGTGATGTCGATCAACTCGTCGTTGGCGGTGCCCTGGACCGTGCGGTCCGGTTCGGGGATGCCGATCGAGGCAAGCTGGCCCGGGGTCGAAAGCTGGGACGCGGGCACGCCGATCAGCGTGATGCTCTCGCCACCGGGGAAGGTCAGGATCGCGTCGCCGGTGCCGTCGCCATTGGTGTCGGTCACGACGACATCGTCGGTATTGACAAAGGCCCCGTTCGCATCGGTCAGCCCCGTCACGTCCAACTGGTCGACGGTGGTGCCGTCGCCGCTGTCGGTCATGTCAAAGCCCGCGACCGCATCGCTGCCCGAGCCATTGGCCAGAACGACCGTATCCGCACCGCCACCCAGGATGATGTTCTCGATCTCCGAGAAGGTCAGAACCTCGGCCCCGTCCGCGACGGTGCCGCTTTCGGGATCGGCCCCGCTCAGATCGACGACAAGGGTGTTGGTGGCGGCGCTCATGTCGAGCGTGTCGCCGTTCACCTCGCCGGTTTCGCCGCCCACCACGGTGGTCGTGCCGGGATTGTTCATCAGCCGGATCAGATCGTCGCCGTCATCGCCGGTCACGGTCGCATCGGCGCCCGACACCTCTATCGTGTCGTTGCCGTCGCCGCCGGACATGGAGATCCCGCCGACGAGGCTGTCGTCGCCAAGGCCACCGAAGATGGTATCGGCACCGTTGCCACCTGCAAGGCTGTCGTTTCCGGCACCTCCATAGAGGACGTCGTCCCCGATATTGCCCCGGATCTCATCGTTTCCGTCTTCGCCGAAAATGGTGTCGTTGCCATCCTGCCCGGCAAGGTAGTCGTTACCCCCGCCACCATAGATGAGGTCATTGCCCAGACCGCCATAGACCGTGTCATCACCGCCAAAGGCGAAGATCTCATCGTCGTCCGAGCCGTCCGCGGCGTCACCGGTATCGATCATGTCGCCTTCGGGATCACCGGTATAGCTGGCGTTGATCAGGTCGTCGCCGGCAGTGCCTTCGACCGTGTAGTTGGGGGCAGGGATGCCCATGGCGGCAAGCTGTTCCGCGGAACTGACCGCGGCCGGATCGACGCCGACAAGCAGCAGGGATGTCCCGTCCGGGAAACTCAGCAGCGCGTTGTCGTTGCCATCATTGCTGACGACCACATCGCCGGTGTTGATCTGGGCGCCCGCCAGATCGACCATCCCCGTCACGTCGAGTTGATCGAAACCGGTGAAGCCGCCCGATCCGTCGGGCTGGGGCGCCTCGAACCCGATGACGACGGTGTCGCCATCCCCGTTCTCGAGGATCACGGTATCGACCGCGCCGTCCGCCGCGCCGATGTCGAACGTATCGTTGCCGGCGCCGCCATCGACGGTATCGGCCCCGGCCCCGGTCGAGACCGTATCGTCACCAGTTGACCCGGTGACGATATCGTTGCCCGACCCCAGTTCGATGTTTTCGATTTCAGAGAATGTGGCGCTGTTGGCGCCTTCCGTCAGCGTTCCGGATTCGGGCGTCGACAAGAGAAGCGAGATATCGCCCGTCAGCGCCGAGGCATCAAGCGTGTCGCCGTTGACCTCCCCGGTCTCGCCGCCCTGAATGACATCGATGCCAGACCCGTCTTCGAGGACGAACAGGTCATCCCCGCCCTCGCCGATCATGGTGTCGTTTCCGGCCCCGCCGATCAGCGTGTCGTCGCCCTCGCCAGACCACAGCGTATCGTCGCCCGATCCGCCATCCAGCAGGTCTTGTCCATCGCCCCCCAAGAGGAAGTCGTTGTCGTCGCCGCCATAGATCCGGTCGTCATCTTGCCCGCCATCCAGCGTGTCGGACCCGGCGCCGCCAAACATGGTGTCATTGCCAAAGTAGCCCTCGGCATAGTCGTCGCCGCCGCCACCGTCGATGATGTCATTTCCAAGACCGCCATACAGCGTGTCGTTCCCGTCCCGCCCTTCAAGCAGGTCGTCGCCGTCGTCGCCATGAAGCTCATCCGCCGCGATAGACCCGATCAGCGTGTCATTGCCCTCCCCGCCATATGCGAGGTTGACAGAACTGCTCGAGTCGCCGGAACCGGCGAAATTATTGTTGTCGTCGCCGGTGACGATCAGGTCGTCGCCCGCCCCGCCAAAGATCGTGTCATCGCCGGCATTGCCAACCAGCGTGTCGTTGTCTTCACCGCCATACAGAAGATCGGCGCCATTGCCGCCGCGGACAAGGTCGTCACCCGCGCCGGCGAACACCGTGTCATTGCCCGCGCCCGCCCCGATCTCATCGTCGTTCGACCCATCGTCGGCGTCGCCTGCATCGACCATGTCGCCATCGGGATCGCCCAGATAGCTGGCGTCGATAAGGTCATCGCCTGTCGTTCCGCTGACGATGTAGTTCGGGGCCGGGATGCCCAACGCCTGCAACCACGCCGGGTTGTCGGCGGTGGCGGGGGCCACACCGACCAAGGTGAGAGATTCCCCGTTCGGGAAGGTCAGGATCGCGTCGCCCGTGCCGTCGCCATTGGTGTCGGTGACCGTCACATCGCCGGTATTGACGATGGCGCCATTGGCGTCGGTCAGGCCCGAGACATCCAGCGTGTCGACCCCGGTAAAGGTGCCGTCGCCATTGTCGATGGGGGCGTCCAGCCCGGTGATCGTGTCACTGCCGTCGCCGTCCGAGAAGCGGATCACATCCGCCTCACCGTCATTGCCGAGGTTGATCCTGTCGTCGCCGTCACCGCCCTCGATCACGTCATCGCCGGCCCCGCCGTAGAACGTATCTGCGCCCGCGCCGCCCGTGAGGTCGTCGGAACCGTCACCACCATAGACGAGAACACCCATAGTATCGTTCGTCGCATCGACCGTATCGTCGCCCGCGCCCAGTTCGAAGGCCTCGATCTCGCTGAAAGTCGCCGACCCGCCGAAATGGCTGATCGTGCCGGCCTCGTCTCCGGTATAGGTCACGGTCGTGGCCGAGGTGAAGTTGGTCAGATCGACCGTGTCGAAATCCCCGCCGCCCGTGTCGCCCTCGCCGCCGAAGACGATGTCGTCGCCCACCGTGCCGTAAAGCGTGATCCGGTCGGCATCGTCGCCTCCGTAAAGCGTGTCGTTCCCGCCTTCGCCCGAGATCTGGTCATTGCCGGTGCCGCCAAAGATCGTGTCGTTGCCGATACCGGAATGGATGATGTCATCTCCGGCATCGCCGTGGAACTCGTCGTTGCCGTCGCCGTCGGTCCCGGCGTTGTATTCATCGTCGATGACATCGTTGCCGGCACCGCCAAAGACGGTGTCGTTGCCGGCGAGGGTCTCGATCCAGTCGTTGCCGTCGCCACCATAGACGATGTCGTCGCCGGCGCCGGCATTGATGTTGTCGTCGCCGAACTGCCCCTCGATGATGTCGTTTCCGTCGCCCGCGACGATACTGTCGCCAAGGCCCTCGTCGCCATAGGTGTAGGTCTGGTTCGGGGCGCCTTCGATCAGGGCAAGGTAATAGCCGTCGTCATCGCGCAGAACCCAGTTGTGCTCTTCGAAGGTGGGCTGGACATAGGTTTCGCCCGGTTGAATGGTGCCATAAGGGATCAGGCTGCCGCCGCCGTCGATCCACCAGAGCTGGATTTCGCCGTCGCTGTCGTTGACGACGGTGAGGGTGGTGGCCGCGCCACCGCCCGAGGCATGCTCGACCGGGTCGAGCCAGATCGTGTCGCCCCCCAGGAAATCATTGCCGTCGCCGCCAGAAAGCACGTCGCTGCCCGCGCCACCCAGAACCTGGTCGTCTCCCAGCTCGCCCGCCACGGTGTCGGCGCCTTCCTCGCCCGATACGACGTCGTTGCCGTCGCCGCCCAGCAGCGAATCGTTGCCGTCCCGGCCGAAGATCGTGTCGTCGCCACCACCGCCAAAGACGGTGTCGTCGCCCGCGCCGGCGTCGATCAGGTCATTGCCGTCATCGGGGGCCAGCGTGTCGAACTGCACATCCGTGATCCAGAGAGCCTGACCGGTTGTTCCGCCGTTTTCGTAGATGATCTCGATGGAATGGACGGGGCCCGCGATCTCGACGAGGACCGCGCCTTCGATCTCGGACTGGGTGTCGGGATCCCCGGCATTGGCCGTCACGGTCTGGCCGCTGACGCTATCGGCGCCAAGCGCGGTCAGTGTCACGGCGACCGGGTTGCCGTCCGCGTCATAGGCGTTGACGGTGATGATGTCCTGCCAGCCGTCGGCATCGACATCGTTGAGGATGAAGACGACGTTCTCGACCTCGTTGGCAAGGCCCGAACCCGCTTCGGCATCGAAGGAGAGGGAGGCCGTGACATTGGGGCCCGCACCGCCCGTGAGATAGAGTCCGGAATTGGGGTTCAGCCCGGTGGAACCCACATACTGGCCGCTGGTCGAACCCGCGACTTCGGTATTGCCGCCATCGTTGGTGAACGAGACGGACACCTGCATCCCGCCCGAATCGTGAATGAAACCCGAGGACAGATCCGTCCCGCCGGCACGGGCGCCCGAGATCCATTCCAGCGTTTCGGTCGAGGTGGCCACGGGCGCCGACTGATCGCCGTGGATCACATCGTTTCCGTCACCGCCGAAGATCACATCGTCGTCGCCACCACCCTTGATGCTGTCGGCCCCGTCGCCGCCAAAGATCACATCGTCACCGGCGCCACCGTCGATCGTATCGTCTCCGGTCGCGGTGGGCGAGGTGGTCGCGCCTCCATAGATCACCTCGGATCCGCTGTCGCCGAAGATCGCCTCGGCCCCGGATGTGCCGAACGTCTCGTCCGTATAGCCGGGCGTCGTGCCGGCCGTGGCGGCGGTCACGTCGTCCTTGGTGCCGGTATCGGGGATGAAATAGACGTTGCCGTCGGTGCCAAGGTAATAGGTGCCGGTCTCTGTCTGGTTGGTGACCGGCGTGCCGCCGTCGGTGCCGGACCAGACCCAGGACCCGGTCCCGAGGACCTGGTCGATCTCGAAGCCGATGACCGCCAGTGCGATCGCGTCATTCGTGTCCAGAGACCCGTCGCCGAGCTGAACCAGATAACCTTGTGCCATTTAACATGCCCCGACAGATGGCGGAACGGCCGCCGTATTCCAGTAAACCTGCGGACTGTTTCCTGAGTGTTCACATTCCGCTGTCCGTTCGGCTTAGGAAGGCAGTCGGGCGACAATAGGTGCCCATTCGGGCAATTCCGTGGAGCCATGGAATGCCGCCGTGCCGACCAGACGGGGCGGGTCGGGCGCCGCATCGCCCTTGCTTTTGAAAATATCATTTATTTTCAATGCAGTGTATTCAGTCCCCTCGCCGGGGTCTCGATGCGTAGATCGTCATGTTTTCGCCCGATTCAGGCCGGGACCATGACAAGGTGAACGGATCGTTTGCTTAAGCTGCCGCGAGAGGCTCGAAACAATCGGGCGCCGGTGCCATGGGGCAGGGCACGCCGTTCGACTGCCTCGCCTGCGCGGGCTTGGCAGGGGGCGGGACTTGGGGTGATATGGGGCCATGAAATGGATCGACCTTCCCCCGATCTGGCTGGCCGCGTTCCTGGTCGCCACCTATGCGCTTGGCCAGACCGGGTTGGTCGGTGCCCCCCTTGGCGACTGGGCCGATCTGCCTGGGGCGATGCTGGTCGGTCTGGGCGTCGGGCTGATGGGGCTCGCCGTCGTTCAGATGGCGCGGCACCGCACGACCGTGATCCCCCACCGCGAGGCCGACGCCCTCGTGACGACCGGCATCTTCGGGGTCAGTCGCAATCCGATCTATCTGGGCGATGCGCTGGTTCTTGCGGGGGCGGTCCTGATGGTCGGCCCGCCGGTGGCGATCCTGTTCGTCCCGGTCTTCATGCTGATCATCCGGGCCCGTTTCATCCTGCCCGAGGAGGCGCGGCTGTCGCGCCGGTTCGGCGCGGCGTTCGACAGGTATTCCGCCACGGTGCGCCGCTGGATCTGATCCGGCCCGAAAAGGGCTCTGCAAACGATTGCTGCATGCAAAAGTATACTGTAGAGACGGCTTTTCGATTGCTTGTGAAACTTTATTTCACGCGATATCAGCATTTCCGAATGATCGAGAAGGGGGACCGTCCGTGAAGATCGGCGCACCAAAAGAGATTTTTGAAGGCGAGGCCCGTGTCGCGATGACGCCGGCCTCTGCGCGAGACATTCAGAAACTGGGTCACGAGTGCCTCATCGAGACCGGGGCCGGGGAGGCTGCGGGCTTCAACGACGAGGCTTATCGCGAGGCCGGGGTCGAGGTCGTCAAGACGGCCGCCGCCCTCTGGAAAGAAGCCGACATCATCGTCAAGGTCCGGCCGCCAAGCGACACCGAGGCCAAGCGCCTGACGAAGGACAAGACGCTGATTTCCATGTTCTATCCCGCCCAGAACGAGGCGCTGATGGAGCTGGCCAATTCCAAGGGCGCCAGCGTCATCGCCATGGACATGGTCCCCCGCATCAGCCGCGCGCAGAAGATGGACGCCCTGTCGTCGATGGCAAATATCGCAGGCTACCGGGCAGTGATCGAGGCGGGCAACAATTTCGGCCGCTTCTTTACCGGGCAGGTCACGGCGGCGGGCAAGGTGCCCCCGGCCAAGGTTCTGGTCGTGGGCGCGGGCGTCGCGGGCCTTGCCGCCATCGGCACCTCGACCTCGCTCGGCGCGATCACCTATGCCTTCGACGTGCGGCCCGAAGTGGCCGAGCAGATCGAATCGATGGGCGCCGAATTCGTCTATCTCGACTTCGAGGAACAGACCCAGGACGGCGCGGCGACGGGCGGCTATGCCGCACCCTCCAGCCCCGAATTCCGGGAAAAGCAGCTTGAGAAGTTCCGCGAGCTGGCCCCCGATATCGACATCGTCATCACCACCGCGCTGATCCCGGGCCGCGACGCGCCGGTCCTGTGGACCAGGGACATGGTCGAGGCGATGAAGCCCGGCTCGGTCATCGTGGACCTTGCCGCCGAACGGGGCGGCAATTGCGAACTGACCGAACCCGACAAGCGGATCGTGTCGGACAACGGCGTGATCATCGTGGGATATACCGATTTCCCCAGCCGGATGGCCGCGCAAAGCTCGACCCTCTTTTCAAACAATGTCCGCCACATGCTGACCGATCTGACCCCCGAAAAGGACGGTGTGATCGTTCACGACATGGAAGACGATGTGATCCGGGGCGCCACGGCCACCCATCACGGCGAGATCACCTTCCCGCCGCCTCCGCCCAAGGTGAAGGCCATCGCGGCCGCCCCGAAGAAGGAGGCGCCCAAGGAGCTGACCCCCGAGGAAAAGCGCGCCAAGGAAGTCGCGGCCTTCAAGGCGCAGACCAGACAGCAGGTCACGCTGATCACCATCGGGGCGGCGCTTGTGCTGGCCGTGGGTCTTGTCGCACCGGCAAGCTTCATGCAGCATTTCATCGTCTTCATCCTGTCGGTCTTCATCGGGTTCCAGGTGATCTGGAACGTGGCGCATTCGCTGCACACCCCGCTGATGGCGGTGACGAACGCCATCTCCTCGATCGTGATCCTGGGGGCGCTGATCCAGATCGGCTCCGCATCCATATTGATCACCTTGCTGGCCGCGGTCGGCATCTTCATGGCGGCGGTCAACATCTTCGGCGGCTTCCTCGTGACACGGCGCATGCTCGCCATGTTCCAGAAATCCTGATAGCGCGAGGTTAAGGAAATGGACTTCGGATTTACCATTGCGGCCTATGCGGTCGCGGCCGTCCTCTTCATCCTGTCGCTTGGCGGTCTGTCGGGGCAGGAAAGTGCGAAACGCGCGGTGTGGTTCGGCATCGTCGGCATGGCGATCGCCATCATCGCCACTCTGATCGGCCCCGGACAGGGGCTTTGGCTTCTGTCACTCATCCTGATCGCGCTGGGCGCGGGCGTCGGCTATCAGCTGGCCACGAAGGTCCAGATGACCCAGATGCCCGAGCTTGTGGCCATCATGCACAGCCTTGTCGGTCTGGCGGCGGTCTTCGTCGGCTTCAACGCCGACATCATGATCAACTCGATCTCCGGCCTTTATGCCGAAAACGGCGGCGTTCTGGGCGCGGTGGCCGAGGATGGCCTGACCGCCATCGGCCTGCCCAAGGAGGTTTATGACGGGCTGTCCTCCTTCGGCCAGCTCATCGCCAAGAAGACCGGGGTCGAGATCACGATCCTTCAGGTCGAGCTGGTGCTGGGCATCTGGATCGGGGCCGTGACGTTTACCGGGTCGGTCGTCGCCTATGGCAAGCTGTCGGGCCGGGTCGATTCCGGGGCGAAGAAGCTTCCGGGCGGGCACATGCTCAATGCCGGGGCGGCGGCGCTGTCGGTCATCTTCGCGGCGATGTATCTGGGCGACTCGGGCAGCTGGACGCTGGTCCTGCTGACGCTTCTGGCGCTGTTCATCGGCTATCACCTGATCATGGGGATCGGCGGGGCGGACATGCCTGTCGTGGTCTCGATGCTGAACAGCTATTCGGGCTGGGCGGCGGCGGCCATCGGCTTCAGCCTCGGCAATGACCTGCTGATCGTGGTGGGTGCGCTGGTGGGCTCCTCGGGGGCAATCCTCAGCTATATCATGTGCAAGGCGATGAACCGGTCCTTCGTGTCTGTGATCCTTGGCGGATTTGGTGGCGCGCAGGGTCCTGCCGCGGCGATCGAGGGCGAACAGGTCGCCATCGACGCCGATGGCGTGGCCACGGCCCTGAACGAGGCCGACAGCGTCATCATCATCCCCGGCTACGGCATGGCGGTGGCGCAGGCGCAGCAATCGGTCAGCGAACTGACCCGCAAGCTGCGCGCCAAGGGCAAGACCGTGCGCTTTGCCATCCACCCCGTGGCGGGCCGCCTGCCGGGGCACATGAACGTGCTTCTGGCCGAGGCCAAGGTGCCCTATGACATCGTGCTCGAGATGGATGAGATCAACGACGATTTCCCCGATACCGACGTGGCCATCGTCATCGGCTCCAACGACATCGTGAACCCCGCGGCGCAGGACGACCCCAACAGCCCCATCGCCGGCATGCCGGTTCTGGAATGCTGGAAGGCCAAGCAGGTCTTCGTGTCCAAGCGCGGGCAGGGAACCGGCTATTCCGGGATCGAGAACCCGCTGTTCTTCAAGGAGAATACGCGCATGTTCTATGGTGACGCGAAGAAAAGCATCGACGATCTGCTGACCCGGATCGAGTGACGCGCGACACCCTTGTCGGTCGAACGAAATAGACCTCCGCCCGAATCACGGGCGGAGGTCTTTCCGTCTGGTCAGGCGCCCGGGTGGCGTCAGAGAGCCCGCGTCGGGTTCTGCTGGCGGGCAAGTTTCCAGTGGGGGCTGTCGGCGGACAGGGTGGATTTCGGCAGCTTGCCCTTCAGACGCTGCGTGGTGCGGGCATTGATATAGGCAAACACGGCCACGAAGCCGAGCGTGCCGAACATGAGCATTCCGAGTAGTGAGGTCATTTCTTGAACTCCTCTCTTTGGGGTGTATCAGGGATACGCGCCCCGGCCCGGAGTGGTTCAGGAAAAATCTTTGAAATCAAGTGCATACAAATGCATGCAACGGGCTAAATGCCTGAGCAGGATGCCGAAATCCGGCGCGCTGCGGCAGGCTGTCGCGTCAGCGGATCACCCACAGGACAAGGGCGAAATAGACGCCCAGCCCGATCCAGCCGAATTGCGCGAAGGCCACCGCCAGAAGCGCAAGCCCGCCGACCACCAGCGCCTGCAGACCAAGCTGCCGCCGGGCGGTCTGCCGGTCGAGCCAATCGGATATCTCCGCCTCGCCCCGGCCCGGCCAAAGCGCGGCGATCACGCCGATCGTCACCATCCGAACGGCCTCGGACAGGCGCGATGTTGCCTGAAAGACATTCCTGATCATGGACCCGGTATACAATAGTGGGCCGAAACCTGCCAAGGCCCCGGTTTGCGCGGGACGCGGATGGCCGGATCAGCGCTGCCGCCCGGCCTGCGCCTCGGGCGGGGCAGGCGCCCATCTCCAGTCTCCCGGGGGCAGTCCCTCAAGCGACCAGTCGCCCACCGACCACCGCACCAGCCTGAGTGTCGGGAACCCGATATGGGCCGTCATCCGTCGCACCTGACGGTTGCGGCCCTCGCGCAGGGTCAGCTCGATCCAGGTGTCCGGCACGCTCTTGCGATAGCGCACGGGCGGGTCGCGGGGGGCGAGGTCCGGCGGCGGGATGATCCTGGCCCGCGCGGGCCGGGTCGGCCCGTCCTTGAGCATCACGCCCCGGCGCAGCGGCTCGAGATCGGCCTCCATCGGTGCGCCCTCGACCTGCACAAGGTAGACCTTGGGCCACTTGTTGCGCGGATCGGCGATGCGCGCCTGAAGCCTGCCGTCATCGGTCAGGACCACAAGCCCTTCGCTGTCGCGGTCAAGCCGTCCGGCAGGGTAGACGCCCGGCACGTCGACATAGGCCGAAAGCGTCGGGCGCGGGCTGGGCGCACGCGTATCGGTGAACTGGGTCAGCACACCGAACGGCTTGTGAAACAACAGGGTTCTGGCCATTGCGAAGCCTTAGTTTCTGGTATTCCTGCCGTCCAGCAGAAGAAATTCTTTTGCAATCCAAGAAATCTCTTGAAACGACTCAGGCTATGCTCCACATGCCCCGCCACGGACGCCAACGCACGCGCCTCTGGCCGGTAAAGCTCTCAGCTGAACGTGTTAAAGCAGCGACGGTAACGTCTCCATTGGAACTGAGCGGTCTGAGGCGGGTCCACCGTCATGGCCGGGTCTATAGGAGATGACCATGACACTGCACTTCAACGGCGCGGACGCGCCGCTTTTTGACGTCGCAAACCGCCTCGATACCTTTGTTGCCTCCCGCGACTTCGACCGCCCCACGCTTGTCGTGGATGTCGACCGGGTGGCCGCACAATTCCGTGCGCTGCGGCACGGTCTGGGCCGCGCCGACATCCACTATGCGGTCAAGGCCAACCCCGCGCCCGAAGTGATCGCGCGCCTCGTGCATCTCTCCTCGCATTTCGATGCGGCCTCGCGCGGCGAGATCGAGCTGTGCCTCGAACAGGGCGCGCGGCCCGGTCAGATTTCCTTCGGCAACACGATCAAGCGACCGTCGGACATCGCCTTCGCGCACCGCATGGGCATCCGCCACTTCGCCGTCGATTCCGACGAAGAACTGGAAAAGATCGCCGAGCATGCGCCCGGCGCCTCGGTCTATGTGCGCCTTCTGGTCGAGGATGGCGGCGCCGACTGGCCGCTGAGCCGGAAATTCGGCTGCGACGGCGAAATGGCGATCCGGCTTCTCGAAGAGGCGGGCCGCCTTGGTCTCGTGGCCGAGGGGCTGTCCTTCCATGTGGGCTCGCAGACCCGCAAGGCCGAGATGTGGGTGGCCGGTCTCGATGCCGTGGCCCGTGTCTGGCACGCGGCGCAGGAGCGTGGTCTGGGCCTGACGCTTCTCAATATCGGGGGCGGATTTCCGGCCTTCTATGACGAGGATATCGAGGCGCCCGCCGCCTATGCCGCCCGCGTGATGGAACTGATCGCGGAGCGGTTCGGCGACGTGCCCCGCATCATGGCCGAGCCGGGCCGCGGCATGGTGGCCGAGGCCGGCGTGATCGTGGCCGAGGTGCTGCTGGCCTCGCGCAAGTCGCGCGACGACCTCAACCGTTGGGTCTATCTCTCGATCGGGCGCTTCTCCGGCCTGGCCGAAACCGAGGGCGAGGCGATCCGCTATCGGATCGAAACGTCCCGCGACGGCGATCCCGAAGGCCCCTGCGTCATCGCGGGCCCCTCCTGCGACAGCGCCGATGTGCTTTACGAGCGACAGCCGATGAACCTGCCGCTGACGCTGAAATCGGGCGACAGGGTGCTGATCCGCAACACGGGCGCCTATACCTCGACCTATTCCTCGGTTGGATTCAACGGCTTCCCCCCGCTGGACGTGGTCGCGATCTGAACGCCTGCAAGCCTTTGCCTGAGTGCGGTATACCATTGCACTCAGGTAACAACCTGACAAATAACACTTTTTCCTTTACTCGGTCTCTGTGATCGCTAGGTTTCCCTCAAGTTGACTCGTGGAGCCCGATAGATGAGCGGCGTAACAGACCACCCTTTGCGCTATCAGCTCGCCAACGAGTTGCACGCCCGGCCCTTCCCCGAGGTCAAATCGCCCGGCCGCGCCGCCTATCTTGCGATCAAACCCGTCGAAAATGCCGCCGGCCGCGACCGCGAAGCCGATCGCGCGCATCTGATCTCGCTGCTCGACCGGTTCGGCGCGGCCCATCCCCAGCCCGATGCCACGCATTATTCGGGCAAGCTGGGCCGGCACCTCCTGAAATGGGAAAGCCATACCGAATTCGTGACCTATACGCTGTTCGGCGAGGGCGTGGCCGAACGGCCTTTCGATGCGGCGACCTTTTCGGTCTTTCCGCAGGACTGGCTGGAAGAGGCGCCCGGCGCGCGGATCACATCCGCCCTGATCCGCATCGAGGAAAGCGATGATGAAGGCCCGATCGCGGGCAAGATCGACGATTGGTTCGTGCCCGAAAGCATCGCCGTCTCGCGCGTGCTGGACGACAATCTGATCGTGGCAGGCGATTTCCGGATCGACCCGGCGGGCCATATGCGGTTTGCCGTCTTTGCCCGGCCCGACACCGGAGCGCGTCGCATCGGCCGCGTGGTGCAGCGCCTGTGCGAGATCGAGACCTACAAGGCCATGTCGATGCTGGGTCTTGCCCGGGCGCGCGAGATGCGTTCGCGGATGGGGTCGCTCGATGACCGGCTGTCGGCTCTGGTTTCCGCGATGGCCGAAGAACAGGTCGATGCCGAAGTGACATTGAAGAACCTTCTGTCGATCTCGTCCGAGCTGGAAAAGATGGTGACGCAGAACTCCTTCCGCTTCGGGGCGACGGGCGCCTATGAACGCCTTGTCCACCAGCGGATCGGTGTCCTTCGCGAGGAACGGTTTCAGGGCCGTCAGACATTTTCCGAATTCATGATGCGCCGGTTCGACCCGGCCATGCGGACGGTGAAATCGACCGAACGGCTGCTCCATGACATGTCCGACCGCGCGATCCGGGCGGCCGAACTTCTGCGCACGCGCGTCGATGTGGAACGCTCGGCCGAGAACCAGCAGCTTCTGGAAAGCATGGACCGGCGGTCGGATCTGCAACTGCGGCTGCAACGCACGGTCGAGGGGCTGTCCGTTGTCGCGATCAGCTATTACGCGGTCAGCCTTGTCCTGTATCTGACCGGGCCCATCGAGGCCGCGACGGGCCTTGGAAAGCCGATTCTCGCCGCGATCGTCACACCGCCCGTGATACTCGCGGTCTGGTGGATGATCCTGCGAATCCGCAAGGCGGTCGAGCGCGGCGAAGAGTGATGTCTTTGCCGCAAGGGCTTGCGGACCGCAGCGCGGAAATCGGTGTTTTCCCGGCCTGCACACCGGTCTAGCCTGTCCTTGCCAGCAAGGAGCATCCGACCATGGCCCAACGCCTGAATGCGCGCGAAATCCTCGCACGTCTCGTTTCGTTTCCCAGTGTCAGCCGGGACAGCAACCTCGATCTCGTGGACTGGCTCGAGACCTATCTCGAAGGGCAGGGGATCACGGCCACCCGCGTGCCCAGCCCCTGTGGCACCAAGGCCGCCCTTTATGCCGGGGTCGGGCCGGATGGCCCTGGTGGCGTGGTCCTGTCAGGCCATACCGATGTTGTCCCGGTCGAGGGGCAGGACTGGACCAGCGACCCCTTCACCCTGACCGAACGCGACGGCCGGCTTTACGGGCGCGGCACCTGCGACATGAAGGGCTTCGACGCGCTGGCCATCGCGGCCCTGGTCGAGGCCTGCGACAAGCCGCTGAGGCGCCCGATGCAACTGGCTTTGTCCTATGACGAGGAAATCGGCCTTCTGGGCGCGCCTCCGATGATCGACCACATGCTGGCCTCGGGCCTTGTGCGGGCCGAGACGGTCATCGTGGGCGAGCCGTCGATGATGCAGGTCGTGACCGGCCACAAGGGCGGCTCGGGTTGGCGCGTCCGGGTCCGGGGGCACGAGGTGCATTCGTCGCTCCTGCCCGAAGGGGTCAGTGCGATCATGTGGGCCGCGCGGCTGATCGACTGGGCCAACCAGCGCAACGCCGAGATCATGGCCTCTCCGCCCTCGGATCTGGCGGCCCTGTTCCATCCGCCCTTCACCACGCTGCATGTGGGGATGATCCATGGCGGCACTGCGCATAACATCACCGCGGGGTCCTGTATCTTCGAGATCGAGATGCGGGTCGTGCCGGGCGAAAGCCCGTCGGACTGGGATCGCCGCCTGGCGGAGGAGGCCGCCCGCCTCACCGAACAGATGCAGGCCATCCACCCGGATGCGGGCATCACCCTTGAACGGGATTTTTCCGTGCCTCCGCTTCAGCCCGAAGTGGACGGCCCGGCCGAAAGGCTTGCCCGGCGGCTGACCGGCGACAACGCGACCCATATGGTCAGCTACGGCACCGAGGGCGGGCAGTTTCAGGAACGCGGCTATTCGGCCGTCATCTGCGGCCCCGGCGACATCGCGCAGGCGCATCAGGCCGACGAATTCCTGTCTCTTGACCAGTTTCGGCAGGGGCAGGATTTCATGGACAGGCTGATCGCGGATCTCTGCCGATGACCGATTTTCCCTTCACGACGGCCTCTCCGGAATGGGCGGGCCCTCCGCCGGCCGAGGCCGATGTGGCCGTGATCGGCGGCGGCGTGATCGGGGTTATGACCGCGCTGCATCTGGCGCGGGCGGGGCTGCGGGCGGTGGTCCTCGAAAAGGGCCGGATCGCGGGCGAACAATCCTCGCGCAACTGGGGCTGGATCCGTGTGCAGGGCCGCGACCGGGCCGAAATCCCCATCGCGATGGAGGCGCAGGACCAGTGGCAGGCCCTGTCGCGCGAGACGAACGACGCGCTGGGCCTGCGCCAGACGGGCGTGGCCTATATCGCCCGGACCGAGGCCGATCTGGCCCGTTATGCCGCATGGCTGCCGCATGGAGAGGCGCATGGCACAGGCTCGCGCCTTCTGAGCCGGGCCGAAATTGCGGACAGGATCCCCGACGCCCGGGCCGATTGGGCGGGCGCGCTCTGGACAGAACGCGACATGCGCGCCGAACCCTGGCTTGCGGTGCCTGCGCTGGCGCGGCTGGCCGCCCGGTCGGGGGCCACCATCGTCGAGAATTGCGCGGTGCGGGGGCTTGATCTCGAAGGCGGCCGGGTCGCGGGCGTGATCACCGAGGCGGGCCGGATCGCGGTGTCGGGCGCGGTGGTGGCGGGGGGCGCGTGGTCCGCGCTTTTCCTGAGGCGGCACGGCGTGTCGATCCCGCAGCTGTCGGTGCGGTCCACCGCGCTTGCCACCGAACCGCTGCCCGAAATCTTCGATGGGGCCGCCTATGACGGCACGATCGCCTTTCGCAGGCGCATCGACGGCGGCTACAACCTTGCCATTTCGGGCTATCAGGAGTTGTACATCGGCCCCGATGCCTTTCGCGCGTTGCGCACCTACCTGCCGCTGCTGAAGACCAACCCCACGGGGACCAGGTTCCGCCTCTCCGCACCTCAGGGCTATCCCGATGGCTGGCGCACGCCGCGCGCGTGGTCGATGGACGGGCCATCCCCGTTCGAGGCGCACCGCATCCTTGATCCCGCGCCCAACAAGGCCATTGTGCAGGATATCCTTTCACGGTTTCACACGCTTTTCCCCGATCTGCCCAGACCCCGGGTCAAGAGGGCCTGGGCAGGCATGATCGACACCATGCCCGACGTGGTCCCGGTGGTGGATACCGTGGCGACGATCCCCGGCCTTGTGGTGGCCACCGGCATGTCGGGCCACGGCTTCGGCATCGGGCCGGCCTTTGGCCGGATCGCGGCGGCGCTGGTGCAGGGCAAGGCACCGGGACACGATCTGACCCGGTTCCGGCTCGCGCGCTTTACCGACGGATCGCCCATCGAGGTGGCACCGGATGTGTGATTTGCCCCTTGTCGGGGCCGGGGGCATGGCACACCTTTGGGGTGACACCCGATCCCCCGAACCGTCCGGAGACTGAGATGCCCGTCAAGAACCGCTTTGCCGAACTGCATGACGATATCACCGCGTGGCGCCGCGATATCCACACCCATCCCGAGATCCTGTTCGACACGCACCGCACCGCCGCGCTGGTCGCCGACAAGTTGCGCGCTTTCGGCTGCGACGAGGTGACGACAGGGATCGGGCGCACCGGCGTCGTCGGCGTGATCCGCGGCAAATCCGACACGTCGGGCAAGGTGATCGGCCTGCGCGCCGACATGGATGCGCTGCCGATCCACGAACAGACCGGCCTTGACTATGCGTCGGCCACGCCGGGTGCGATGCATGCCTGCGGCCATGACGGCCATACCGCGATGCTGCTGGGCGCGGCCCGTTACCTTGCCGAGACGCGCAATTTCGACGGCACGGTCGTGGTGATCTTCCAGCCCGCCGAAGAGGGCGGCGGCGGCGGTCGCGAAATGTGCGAGGACGGCATGATGGATCGCTGGAACATCCAGGAAGTCTACGGCATGCACAATTGGCCCGGCCTGCCCCTGGGGCAATTCGCGATCCGGTCCGGCGCCTTTTTCGCGGCCACCGACCAGTTTGACATCATGCTGCACGGCTCGGGCGGCCACGCGGCCAAGCCTAACGAGACGATCGACACGACCGTCATGGCCTCGAACCTCGTCATGACGCTTCAGACGATCGCGTCGCGCAACGCAAAGCCGGTGGACGAGCTGGTCGTTTCCGTCACCTCGTTCGAGACATCCTCGCATGCCTTCAACGTCATCCCCGCGCGGGTGCGGCTCAAGGGCACGGTCCGGACCCTGTCGAACGAAAACAGAGAGATGGCCGAGGCGCGGATCAGGGCGATCACCGAAGGCATCTGCGCGGCCCATGGGGGGCGGGCCGAGATCACCTACATGAAGGGCTATCCCGTCATGTCGAACCACGCCGAACAGACCGCCTTCGCCGCCGAGGTCGCCCGCGCCGTCTCGGGCGCCTGCGACGAGGAATGCGAACCCACGATGGGCGGCGAGGATTTCGCCTATATGCTGGAAGAACGTCCCGGCGCCTACATCCTTGTCGGCAACGGTCCCTCCGCGCCGGTCCATCACCCCGAATACAATTTCAACGACGAAGCGATCCCCGCGGGCTGTTCCTGGTGGGCCGAGATCGTCGAACGGCGGATGCCCGCAGCCTAATCGGCGGGGCCAAAGCCCGGCGTATATCCGAAGCGGTCGAAATCCGGCGCAAAGGCCGCATGGATCGTCCGGGCAAGATCGGACGTGATGGCCGGCGGCGTCATCGACCCCGAGGAGCTGTTCTGCCGCAAGGACAGCCGGTCCAGCGCCCAGTCGGGCGAGAAATCCAGCGCCTGTGCCAGATCGGCGATCCCGTCGCGCAACTCGTTCTCGATGCGGATCGCGCGATGCAGCGGGATCCCGGGCTGTTGCAGGACGATGCCCTGCTGTTCCCAATGCTGGTTGCGCCGGCCGGGCGGTGTCGCGGCGACATAGGCCACGAAGGTCTCGAAAGGCACCAGTTCTCCGGTCCTGGCGCCCGGCAGACCTGCCTTGCGGGCAAAGTTGCGGGCCTTGCGCAACTCGCCCCGCCGCATGCTGCGCGGATAGCCCGAATTGGCGCCGTCGGGCGTTGCCTGATGGGCATCGAGAAACTTGTCCGCCCATGCCGACCAGACCCGGGCATGGGGGTTCCGCACGAAGGCATAGGTGCGATACCGCCCCGGATCCCGCACGAATTCGCGGTAATCGCGCAGCCGCGCCATCGGAAAACGCCTTGCCGCGCGAAACAGGCGATAGCGCCCCTCGGACGGATCGCTCAGCCCGCGGAACTCGGCCAGCCCATCGACGAGAAAGCTGCGCAGGAACGTGGTCATCACCTTTGGATTGAGCAGGAGCGCGACGCGCCGCTCGGGGTCGATGAAGGTCTTGGAATAGCTGAAATGACGGTTCGTCATTGGGGCGGGGATATCAGCTGGCGCAGGTCGCGCGCCAGATCGTCAAGGGCCGCGCTGTCGCTGACCAGCGTGGCCCTTGCGCGCTCACATTGCGCCGCGATCGCGCCGGGCTCGGCGAAGGCGGAGCCGAGCGCGGTGGCAAGGCCGCCCGCATCCGTCACCGCCCGCGCGGCATCGGCCTGCGTCAGCCGGTCATAGGCCGCCACGAAGTTGGCGACATGCGGCCCGTGCAGGATCGCACAGTCAAGCTGGGCCGCCTCGAACGGATTGTGCCCGCCCACTTGCGTCAGCGATCCGCCGATCAGCGCGATGGGGGCCAGCGCATACCACAGACCCATCTCGCCCAGCGTGTCGGCCACATAGACGGCGCAATCCCCGGGGGACAGTTGCGCGGGCGCGGTCGCTCGGCGCGCGACGGTCAGTCCGCGTTCGGTGGCGCATCGGGCGATGTCCCCGCCCCGTTCGGGATGACGTGGGGCGATGACAAGTCGGGCGTCGGGTCGGGCTGCCAGAAGCACCTTGTGCGCATCGAGGACAATCTCGTCCTCGCCCGGATGGGTGGAGGCCGCAAGCCACAGGGGGCGCATCCCCGCCCAGTCGCGCAGGGCCTGAAGGGCAGGCTCGTCGACGGGCGGTGGCGGTCCAAGCGACTTGAGTTCCGGGCCCACGCGCATCACGCCCCGGCGCGCGCCCAGATCGCCCAGTGCAGACGCCATGGGCCGGGTCTGCGCCGCGATGAGGGCAAAATGCCCGAAGAGCCGCCCGGCGGTGCGGGGCATGCGCGCCCATGTGGTCAGCGATTTTTCGGACAGCCGCGCATTGACCAGCGCCGCCGGAATGCCGCGTCTCTCCAGTGCAGTCAGGTGGATGGGCCAGATCTCGCTTTCGACGAAGATCGCCAGATCGGGGCGCCAGTGATCAAGGAACCGTCTTGCATTGCCGGACGTGTCAAGCGGCATGAACTGATGCATCACGCCACCGGGCAGGCGCGAGGCAAGGATCGCCGCGGCACCGGCCGTCCCGCATGTCACGAGAAACCCGGTCCCGGGTGCCTGCGCCCGCAGCCTTTGCAGCAAGGGCAGGATCGACAGCGTTTCGCCCACCGAGGCGCCGTGCAGCCAGATCAGGCAACCTTCGGGGCGGGGCAGGCGGGGCTGGCCCGTCCTCTCGGCAATGCGGTCGGGGCTGATCCCATGGGCGGCCAGCTTGCGCCTTTCCCGCCCCGCCAGAAACGGTCCCGCCAACCGCGCCGCGAGCCCATACGCCCGCAGAATGGCCGTCATCCGCCGGTATGGCTCATGTGACGGGTCATCTGGCCTTCGACAGTCTGGCGAGAATAGTCGAAGTCGTGGCCCCGGGGTTTCAGGGCGATCGCCGCGCGGATCGCATCGTCCAGAGGCGCGTCCTCGGTCGAGGCGCGCAGCGGCGCGCGCAGGTCGGAATGGCCTTCCTGACCCAGGCAGGTATAAATCTCGCCCGTGCAGGTGATCCGGACCCGGTTGCAGCTTTCGCAGAAATTGTGGCTCAGAGGCGTGATGAAGCCGATCTTCTGGCCCGTCTCCTCGAGCCGGACATAGCGCGCGGGCCCGCCCGATCGTTCGGCAAGATCGGTCACGGTGAACCGCTCCTCCAGTTGCGCGCGCAGATCCTTGAGCGACCAGTATTGATCAAGCCGGTCCTCGTTGCCGATATCGCCCATGGGCATGACCTCGATGAAGGTCAGGTCCATGTCGCGACCGGCGCACCATTCGGCCAGGTCGAACAACTCCACATCGTTGAAGCCCTTCAGCGCCACGGTGTTGATCTTGACCCGAAGCCCGGCCTCCTGTGCCGCGTCGATCCCGCGCAGGACCTGCGCCAGACGGCCCCAGCGGGTGATCTTCGCGAATTTGTCGTCATCGAGCGTGTCGAGAGAGATGTTGATCCGCTTCACCCCCGCCTCGGCGAGCGGCCGGGCGAACCGTTCCAGCTGCGATCCGTTCGAGGTCAGGGTCAGTTCCTTCAGCGCCCCCGTTTCCAGATGCCGCGACATCGCCTCAAAGAAGGTCATGATCCCGCGCCGCACCAGAGGTTCGCCCCCGGTGATGCGCAGCTTTTCCACGCCCAGCCGGACAAAGGCGGAACAGAGCCGGTCCAGCTCTTCCAGAGTCAGAAGTTCCTTCTTGGGCAGGAAGGTCATGTTTTCCGACATGCAATAGACACAGCGGAAATCGCACCGGTCCGTGACCGAGACGCGCAGGTAACGGATGGCCCGGGCGAAGGGGTCGATAAGGGGGGCTTCATGTGTCATGCTCGCAACGTATGTGCAGGCGAGGGCCCGCGCAAGGCGGATCGGCAGGACGTGGCGCCATGTGGGCGCGCGGCCGAGTGTGGACAGGAACCGTAGCCGCCGCATAGGGTTGTCCCATGAGATACGCGATTCTTGCCAGTGCCCTGATCCTCTCGGGCTGTGCCGAACTCGAGGCCCTCTTCCAGATCGAGGAGCCGGGTGCCGCACCGCTCCCGGTCGAGGAGACGTCGGCCGAAACGCTGGACCCGACGCCAGCGCCGCCGCCGCCCTCGGGCGCGAACACCGCCGAGGCGTTCGACACCACCACTGACGAAGATCGTGAAGCGGCCCTTGCCACACCCGCGGCCACCGGGGAGGTCAATCTTGGCAGCACGCTTGCCACGCTGGGCGATCCGGCCCGGCCCGGCATCTGGATCGAGACGCCGCTTGTGACACAGCTGGTCATGGGCCGGGTGGAGGTCGTGGCGACGGGCAAAAGCATCAATATCGAACTGCGCCCCTCGGGCAGGGAGCCCGGATCGGGCAGTTCGCTCAGCCTGCCGGCGATGGGCCTGCTGGAATTGCCGCTGACGGCGATCGAGGAGGTTGTCGTCTATTCGGGCGCCGCGGCCTGATCGGGCATGTGCCTGGCCGCTTCCCTGACGGCAAAGGCCTTCATCGCGGGACCATGGGCGTCAAGAAAGGCGCGGGTCCTGCCGGGGTCGCGTTTCGACAGGTCGCGCAGCCACCAGCCGATGGCCTTCTGGATGAACCAGTCGCGATCTGGAACCATGCGTTCGGCCCAGCCCAGGATCCGTTCGCGCGCCGCGATCTCGGCGGGTTTGGGATTGTTCATGCGGGCCCAGGGCAGGGTCATGACAAGGGCCGCGCGGCGCGACCACATGTGATCTGACCCGACCCAGCCCTCGACGACGTCCAGCCGCGACGGATCGGCGATCAGCCGCTTTGCCCCCGAGATCGCGGCGTGAAAGGCTATGGCCCAGGCGTCGAATTGCGGCACCCACGACATGATCATTTCCCACGCGGCGCGGTCATCGGGGCGAATGCGGGCCTGCTCCAGCAGCTTGGCCGCGAGGATGCGCCCCTCGTGGACGTTGCTGTCCCATAGCCCGGCGGCAAGGGTCAGCCGGTCGTCCAGAGGCAGGGTGCGGCGCAGATCGCGGGCCAGATCGCTCAGCACCGGGTTGCGCACGCCCAGATAGGGACGCGCGACCTTGTGATAGGCCGCCGATCCCGCGGCATCGGCCTCCGATCCCAGAACGCGGAGCCGGTCGAGCATCTCGTCGGGTGTCACTGGCCCGTGCCCGTTGGAAACCCGTCGATCGTCTCGCGATTGGTCTTGTCCCAATAGGCGGCGATGCCGTCGGCGCCCCTGGCCTCGGTCCAGCGGTCCAGCTTGTCGCGATGGCCGGTGAATTCCATGAACGGCACGTTGTAGCCGCAGGAGGACTGCACCATCTCGACATCCATGTCGAAGACCTGCCGCGCACCTGCATGCGGTGGGAAATGGCCGTTCATCTCGGCCCAGTCGGCATCACCCGGACCGATCGTGCGGGCGCGTCCATAGGCGCGCAGGACCATCGGCTTGGCCCCGAAGGAACACCACATCACCGTCATGCGGTTGATCAGTCTCAGATGCCCGGCCGTTTCGTTGCCGCTGCCGGTGATGTTGCGCCACAGGAGGCGCCGCGGCGACAGGACGCGCAGGCTGTCGCCCCCCTTGGGCGAGATGCTGACCCGCCCCTCGGCCGCGGCGGTGCCCACGAAGAAGAGGGGGCTGTCCTCGATCAGTTTCAGATGCGGCGCCTCGAAGCCGGGAAATTGCTTGCCCATGTGATCACTCCACGGTGACGGATTTGGCGAGGTTGCGGGGCTGATCCACATCCGTGCCCTTGGCGATGGCGGTGTGATAGGCCAGCAACTGCGCCGGGATCGCGTAGAGAAGCGGCGCGAAAAGCGGGCTGACCCGGGGCATGACGATCCTGTCCCAGGTGCCTTCACCGGCCACTTCGGCGCCCTTGGCGTCGGTGATCAGCAGGACCTTGCCGCCCCGGGCCATCACCTCCTGCATGTTCGAGACGGTCTTGTCGAACAGCTCGTCATGCGGGGCCATGACGATCACGGGCACGGTCTTGTCCACCAGCGCGATGGGGCCATGCTTGAGTTCGCCGGACGCATAAGCTTCGGCGTGGATATAGCTGATTTCCTTCAGTTTCAGAGCACCTTCCAACGCAAGGGGATACATCCTTCCACGCCCGAGAAAGAGGATATCCCGCGCCTCGGCCAATGCGCGGGCGATCCGCGCGCAATCGGCCTCGATCCCCAGCGCGTGATGGACAAGGCCCGGCAATCCGCGCAATTCCCCGATCCGGGTGGCGAGGTCTTCGTCGCTCAGCCGGCCGCGTTGATGCGCGGCCGCCAGCGCCAACAGCGCAAGGGTCATCAACTGGCAGGTAAAGGCCTTGGTCGAGGCCACGCCGATCTCGATCCCGGCGTGGATCGGCAGGACCAGATCGCTTTCGCGCGCGATCGAGCTTTCGGGGACATTGACCACCGAGACGATCCTGTCTGTCTTGCCGGCGCAATAACGCAGCGCGGCAAGCGTGTCGGCCGTCTCGCCCGACTGGCTGACGAACAGGCCCAGCGTTCCGGGCGCGACGGGCGGTTCGCGATACCGGAATTCGGAGGCCACATCCACGTCGACCGGCAGGCCCGCGACCTGCTCGAACCAGTATTTCGCCACGTGGCAGGCATAGGAGGCGGTGCCGCAGGCGACCATGCTGATCCGCGACACGCGGCGGAAATCGAGACCCTCGCCCGGAAGGACGATCTGACCGTCCTTCAGATAGCTGCCAAGCGTATCGGCCAGCACGGTCGGCTGTTCGGCGATCTCCTTGGCCATGAAATGGCGATGCCCGCGCTTGTCGATCTGGCCGGTATCTATGCTGATCTTGCGGATGGGGCGGTTGGCCAACTGACCGGACGCGTTGCGGATCTCGACCCGGTCGCGGGTCACGACCGCGAAATCGCCCTCGTCGAGATAGGAGATCCGGTCCGTCATCGGCGCCAGCGCGATGGCGTCCGATCCGACGAAGGCCTCGCCCTCGCCATGCCCGATCGCAAGGGGCGATCCCTTGCGCGCCGCGATCAGAAGGTCGTCGTCGCCTTCAAAGAGAAAGACCAGCGCATAGGCGCCTTCCAGCCAGGCCACGGTCTGCTGGGCCGCGTCGCGCGGCGACAGCCCCTGATCGAGATAGGACCGCGCCAGAAGGGCCACGGTCTCGGTGTCGGTCTCGGTCTCGGGATGAAGGCCCGCGGCGATCAGGTCGTCGCGCAACTCGCGGAAATTCTCGATGATCCCGTTATGCACGACGCAGACCGATCCCGACCGGTGCGGATGGGCGTTTCGGATCGTCGGCGCTCCGTGGGTCGCCCAGCGGGTATGGCCGATCCCCGACTTGCCGGGCAGGGGCTCGTGGACCAGCAGGTCCGACAGGTTGACGAGTTTGCCCACCGCGCGGCGCCGGTCCAGCGTGCCGTTGTGGATCGTGGCGATGCCCGCGCTGTCATAGCCGCGATACTCCAGCCGCTTGAGCGCCTCGACCAGGATCGGGGCCGCCTCGTGCCGGCCCAGAACACCCACGATCCCGCACATCAGCCCTGCTCCTTCTTGATCAGTTCGGCCTTGGTCGCGCGGAACCGTTCGAACATGCGCCGGGCAAGGCCGGGCTTGTTTTCCTGCCGCGCGCGGGCGATGGCCAGATCGCCTTCGGGCACATCCATCGTGATGACCGCCCCGCTGGCCGTGGCCGAATGATCGCCCAGCGTCACCGGCGCCACCAGCATCGTGTTCGACCCGACGAAGACGTCGCGCCCGATCGTCGTGCGGTGCTTGAAGACGCCGTCATAATTGCAGGTGACGGTGCCGGCGCCGATATTGGTCTTCTCGCCGATCGTCGCGTCGCCGATATAGGACAGGTGGTTGATCTTGGTTCCCCGGTCGATCTGGGCGTTCTTGACCTCGACGAAATTGCCGATCTTCACGTCCGAGGCCAGCTGCGCGCCGGGGCGCAGCCGGGCATAGGGGCCGACGACCGCGCCGGGGCCCACATGGCAGCCCTCCAGATGGCTGAAGGCCCGAATACGGGCGCCCGATTCGACCGTCACGCCGGGGCCGAAGACCACATGCGGTTCGATGATCGCGTCCCGCCCGATGACCGTGTCATGGGCAAAGATCACGGTTTCGGGCGCGACCAGCGTCACGCCATCGTCCAGCGCCTCGGCCCGGGCCTTGGCCTGAAAGGCCGCCTCGGCCTCGGCCAGTTCGTAGCGGGTATTGATGCCCAGAGTCTCGAATTGCGCGGCGTGAACCACGGTCGCGCTGTGCCCGCGTTCGCGGGCGACGGCGATGATGTCGGTCAGGTAATACTCGCCCGACGCATTGTCGTTCGTGATCCGGGTGAGAAGATCGAACAGGATCTCCTTGTCGGCATAGACCACGCCCGAATTGCACAGGGTCAATGCGCGCTGTTCCTTGGTCGCGTCATTGAACTCGACGATTTCCAGAAGGTCCTCGCCATTGGTGATCAGCCGGCCATAGCGGGCCTCGGGATCATCAAGCTCGAATCCCAGAACGACGATGTCGTGGGTTTCGCGGGCATCCTGCATCGCATCGAGCGTTTCGGGCCGGATGAAGGGCGTATCGCCGTAGAGCACGATCACGTCACCGCCCAACCCCTCGAGCGCGTCGCGCGCCTGAAGGACGGCATGGCCCGTGCCAAGCTGCTCCTCCTGCCAGACGCAGATGATGTCGGGATCCCACGCGCAGGCGGCCTCCTCGACCTGTTCGGCCCCCACACCCGAGACAACGACCGTGGCCTCGGGTACCAGCGCGCCCGCGCATTTGAGCGCATGGATCAGAAGCGGCGCCCCGCCGATCTCGTGCAGAACCTTCGGATAAGAGGATTTCATCCGGCTTCCCTGGCCAGCGGCCAGGACGATTGCGCTTACTTCCATGTCGCCCGCCTCGGTTTTTCGCCTGTTCACCACTTTGCCCCTCATATCGCAAGTCGATGGGGCTTCACATCAGTTTACCTATCGTTACACCAGCTGTGGAGAGGAGCTTTCATGCGCAATGTGATTTTCGATCTGGACGGGACGCTCATGGATACCAGCGGCGACCTGATCGCGGCGGCCAATTCCAGGTTTCGCGACCTTGGGCTGGGCGATCTGCTTGATCCTGTGGCCGATGCGGGGGTCGCGCTGCGCGGCGGCCGCGCGATGCTGCGCGCAGGCTTTGCCCGGGTTGGCGGCTTGGGCGAGGAGGAGGTCGACCGCCAGTATCGGCCCCTGCTCGAGGCCTATGCACGCGACATCGACCGACACACCACGATCTATCCCGGCGCGATGGAGGCGGTGGAGGCGCTGCGCGCGCTCGGCTACCGGGTGGGCATCTGCACCAACAAGCCCGAGGCCCTGGCCGAGGAACTCCTGCGCCGCAAGGGCGTGCGGGGGGCCTTCGCGGCGCTGGTGGGGGCCGATACCCTGCCGGTGCGCAAGCCCGATCCCGAACATCTGCGCGAGACCTCGCGCCGCGCGGGCGGCGATCCGTCGCGGGCCTGTCTGGTGGGGGACAGCGACACCGATCGCAACACCGCGCGGGCCGCGGGCGTGCCGTCGATCCTTGTCACCTTCGGGCCGTCCGGCGCGGACATGCCCGCGCTGGAACCCGAAGCGCTGCTGCACGACTATGCGCGGCTGGTCGAGGTGGTGGAGGGGTTCGCCCTGTGACATTCGCGCGATTGACGAGCCGTTCCGCGCGCCGCACAGTCACCCCATGACGGAACGGTTCAACGGAAGCTTCACCCAGCAGGAGCCGATCCCCGAAGAGGGGATCGAGGCGGCCCTTGCCGTGCTGCGGAGCGGGCGTCTGCACCGCTACAACACCGCGCCGGGCGAAGTGTCGCAGACCTCTCTTCTCGAACGGGATTTTGCCCGGATGACCGGGGCGAAATACTGCCTTGCCGTGGCCTCGGGCGGGGCCGCGATGACCACAGCGATGCGCGCGGCGGGGGTGAGGCCGGGCGATCCGGTCCTGACCAATGCCTTCACGCTGGCGCCCGTTCCCGGTGCGATCGCGGCCCTTGGCGCGCGGCCCGTCTTCGTCGAGGTGACGCCCGACCTGGTGATCGACCTCGATGACCTCGCCGCCAAGGCGGGGCAGGCGAAGGTCCTGCTCCTGAGCCACATGCGCGGCCACATCTGCGACATGGCCCGCCTGATGGAGATTTGCCGCAAGTCGGGCATCGTCGTGATCGAGGATTGCGCCCATACGATGGGTGCGGCCTGGGACGGTGTGCCCAGCGGGCGCTGGGGCGATTTCGGCTGCTATTCCTGCCAGACCTACAAGCACGTCAATTCCGGCGAGGGGGGGCTTCTGATCTCGGACGATGCGGAAGGTATGGCCCGCGCCATCGTCCTGTCGGGCAGCTACATGCTCTATGACCGGCATATTGCGGCCCCCGGACCCGAGGTCTTTGAAAGGGTCAAGTTCGATACGCCCAACATCTCGAGCCGGATGGACAATCTGCGCGCCGCGATCCTGCGGCCACAGCTTGCGGTGCTGGACGAACAGGTGGCGCGCTGGAATGCGCGTTACCGCGAGATCGAGGCGGGGCTTGCGGATGTGCCGGGCCTGACGCGCGTGATCCGGCCCGAGGCCGAACAATTCGTCGGCTCCTCGATCCAGTTCCTGCTGCGCGACTGGCCCGAGGCTTCGGTGCGCGACGTGGTCGCCCGCTGCGCCGCGCGGGGGGTGGAGCTGAAATGGTTCGGCGCGCCCGATCCGGTGGGATTTACCTCGCGCCATGACAGCTGGCGCTATGCCGAAAGCCAGGCCCTGCCGCGCACCGATGCGGTTCTGGCGGGGCTTCTGGACATGCGGGTGCCGTTGACATTCAGCCTCGACGATTGCCGGCTGATCGCCCGCATCATCCGCGCCGAGGTTTCGGCCGTCTGGCAGGGGCAAGCCGCCGCCGAGTAAGGGGGGCGGGCCCGATGATGTCATGCCGCCGCCATCGGATCGCCCGGAAAGACGTCAGACTGCCGGAGCATGGCGCGCGCATATCCCCCCTTTGCCGTCATCGACGGAGGCAGGCCCGATCGCCGGCCCCGGTCCGGGCGGCGCATCCACCGGCCGTGGTGGCGCAAATGGCTCCTTGGCCTTGTCACGGGGCTGGGGCTTGTCCTGCCGGAGCCGCTGACCAACGATCTGCCGCCGAAGGATCCGCTCTCCGTCGAGCCGGCCCCGACCTGCCGTGTCGTCTCGGTCACCGATGGCGACACGATCCGCATATGGTGCCCGGCGCGCGGCACCGAACGGGCGCGGCTCGTGGGGTTCGACACGCCCGAGCTGTTCTCGCCGCGCTGCGCCGCCGAATACCGCGCCGCGCGCGCGGCGAAATCGGCCCTGTCGCGGCTGATCGGCGGGGCCACGGAGATCGGGGTCGTCTTGGCAGGCACCGATCGCTACGGTCGCGCCCTCGTCGAATTGTTCGTCGATGGGAGCCCGGTTTCGCGGGCCATGATCGACGCGGGCCATGCCCGGCCCTATATGGGCGGCGAGAGACAGGGATGGTGCGGCAGCTTGCGCCCCTGGCGCAGCGGCCCCTAGGAATGGAACGCCGATCATGACAAAGCGCCTCGAGGAACGGGACGCCTATAGCGGGCTGAGCTGGGTCTATGTCACCCCCGAGGAGGTGCGGGGCCACCCCAAGGGGCGGCTCAACCCGATCCTCTGGGCGATCGTGGTCTTTCTTCTGGGGTCCGGGGTTCTGAAGCTGGTGGTCCTTGCGGGGGCCGGGGCGCCGGTGTCGATGGCCCTGCTGTCGGGGCTGCTGCCGGTCCTTACGGGGGCGGGCCTTGCGCTTCGGGTGCCCTATGCCCTCGTGATCGCGATCATCATGGCCGGCATCACGCTTTACACGACCGTGGGCGCGATGGGCAGCGAACAGAGCGTCTGGTTTCTGGTCGACAGCCTCGTGGCGGCGGGCATCATCTTCTACCTGCTGGACGGGGACAGGCCGAATTTCATCTACCGGCACAGATACCGCAAGTATTCCGAACTGCGCGACGACAACAGGGGCTGAGGGCAGGGCGCGCGGGCCTGCCGCGTCATGGTGGCGCCCCGCGCGGGCGCGGCGTTGACCCCCGCCCGCGCGGGCGATAAGTGTGACGCCAAGAGCGGCGCCGACGCTTTGCAGCCGGGTCAAGGAAAGGGTCACTTCGTGGACGGACTTCTTCGGGAATATCTGCCGATCATCGTCTTTCTTGGCGTCGCGATCGGGCTGGGCCTCGTTTTCCTGCTCGCCGCGCTGATCGTGGCGGTGCGCAATCCCGATCCCGAGAAGGTGTCCGCCTATGAATGCGGCTTCAACGCATTCGACGACGCCCGGATGAAGTTCGACGTGCGATTCTACCTCGTCTCGATCCTGTTCATCATCTTTGACCTTGAGGTGGCGTTCCTGTTCCCCTGGGCCGTGGCCTTCGGGGAGATGTCGATGGTGGGCTTCTGGTCGATGATGGTGTTCCTCGCGGTGCTGACCATCGGCTTTGCCTATGAGTGGAAAAAGGGCGCGCTCGAGTGGGAATGACGCCCGCGCCGGCCTGAGGGGCGCGCGGCGATGCCTGCAATTGGGGGCAAGAAACGCGGAACGATCGGGCGGTGCGACCTTGGCTCGGCTTGACCTTCGCCCGACTGCCGAATAGGTCGTTTCATGTGCAGGAGGCCAGCCACCTCCGCTTGTCGAGAGGGAGACCCCGGGAATGGGAATCGCCACCGGACTGAACGATGCGGGTGTTGACCGCGACCATGCCACCCAGGAACTGAACCGCGAATTGCAGGACAAGGGCTTCCTTGTCACGTCGACCGCGGACATCATCAACTGGGCGCGCACCGGGTCGCTGCACTGGATGACATTCGGCCTGGCCTGCTGCGCGGTCGAGATGATGCACACCTCGATGCCGCGTTACGATCTGGAACGGTTCGGCACCGCGCCGCGCGCCTCGCCGCGGCAATCGGACCTGATGATCGTGGCGGGCACGCTGACCAACAAGATGGCGCCTGCCCTGCGCAAGGTCTACGACCAGATGCCCGAGCCGCGCTATGTCATTTCGATGGGCAGCTGCGCCAATGGCGGCGGCTATTACCATTACAGCTATTCCGTGGTGCGCGGCTGCGACCGGATCGTGCCCGTGGACATCTATGTCCCCGGCTGCCCGCCCACGGCCGAGGCGCTGCTTTACGGCATCCTTCAATTGCAGCGAAAGATGCGCCGCACGGGCACGATCGTCCGCTAGATACCCTTTCCCCGGGCCGCCATGCCCGCGTAACCGACAGGTCCGTCCGACATGACAGAAGCCCTCAACGAACTTGGCCAGCATCTTGAAGGCAAGCGGCCCGATTGCGTGCTGAGCTGGGACATCGCGCATGACGAGCTGACCGTGGCCGTCGCGCCGACCTCGCTTGTGGGGTTCGTCGAGTTTCTCAAGGCCGACGCCACCTGCCGGTTCTCGAGCCTCGTGGACATCACGGCGGTCGATTATCCGGGCCGGAACAAGCGGTTCGACGTCATCTATCATTTCCTGTCGATGTATCAGAACCAGCGGATCCGCCTGCGGGTGCAGATCCGCGAGGACGAGATGGTTCCTTCGATCATCGAGGTGCATCCCAGCGCCAACTGGTTCGAACGCGAAGTGTTCGACATGTTCGGCATCCTGTTTTCCGGCCATCCCGACCTGCGCCGCATCCTCACCGATTACGGGTTCCGCGGCTATCCGCTGCGCAAGGATTTCCCGACCACGGGCTATACCGAGGTCCGCTATGACGAGGTGCAGAAGCGCGTCGTCTACGAGCCGGTCAATCTGGTTCAGGAATACCGCCAGTTCGATTTCCTCAGCCCTTGGGAGGGCGCGAAATACATCATGCCGGGCGACGAAAAGGCGGGGGAGAAGGCCGAGTGACCTTGGCGTCTGCCAGAACGACGGGCCGGGGCAGGGCTGGCGGAGTGCGCCATGTCTGACCGGATCGTCTTTGGCGTGGGCGCGACCAAGGCCGGCACATCCTGGCTGTGGGAATGTCTGGCAAGCCACCCCGATATCCGTGCCCGCGCGGTCAAGGAACTGCATTACTACGACACCGCCGATACCGCCGATCAGGCCCGGCAACTGGCCGGGTTCGAACGGGTGCGAGCGCGGCTTGTCGCCAATGACGCCGCCCCGCGCCGGATCGGCGATCTCGACCGTTTGTGCGAGGTGATCGCGGGCGACAGGGCCGGCGATGCGGCCTACCGCGCCTTCGTGTCGGGCGATGGCGTGGCGCTCGACGTGACGCCCTCCTACGGATTGCTGCCCGTCGCCACCTATGAGCGGATGATTGCCGGGTTTCCGGGCGCGCGGTTCATCTACCTCGTGCGGGACCCGGTTGAACGCCTATGGTCCCATATCCGGATGGAAGTGTCGCGCCGGATGAAGCCCGAGGCCGATTTCGAGGCCCGCACGCGCGCCATGCTGCGCCGGATCGTCGACGACGCGGGCGAGCCCCAGATTACCGCGCGGGGCGATTACGCCGATGCGATCACCCGTCTGGGCCGGGCCGTGCCCCGCGACCGGCTGACCGTTCTGGTCAGCGAAGAGATGACGGCCGAGGCGGTCTGCCGCGCCGCGGGGCTGGAGCCCCACCCGGCGGCCAAGGCGCGCGCCCACGAGGGCCGCCCTGCCGAAATGAAGGACGCGCTGCGCAATCGCGCAGCGCGGTTCCTGCTCGATCAATACAGGTTCATGGCCGAGTTTCTCGGCCGTATCCCCGCCGCATGGCGGGCCAATTACGAAAGGGCGATCGCATGATGGACGGAAGCAACATCCGGACCGACCGCTATGACGACGGATCGACCGACGCCGCGACCGGCGAACAGCAGATCCGCAATTTCAACATCAACTTCGGCCCGCAACACCCTGCCGCACATGGAGTCTTGCGTCTGGTGCTGGAGCTGGACGGCGAGATCGTGGAACGCTGCGACCCGCATATCGGGCTTTTGCATCGCGGCACCGAAAAGCTGATGGAGAGCCGGACCTACCTTCAGAACCTGCCCTATCTCGACCGGCTCGATTACGTGGCGCCGATGAACCAGGAACATGCCTGGTGTCTCGCGATCGAGCGTCTGACCAACACGCCCGTGCCGCGGCGCGCGCAGTTGATCCGCGTGCTTTACTCGGAAATCGGACGTATTCTCAGCCACCTGCTGAACGTCACGACGCAGGCCATGGATGTGGGCGCGCTGACCCCGCCGCTCTGGGGGTTCGAGGAGCGTGAGAAACTCATGATCTTCTACGAGCGGGCCTGCGGGGCGCGGCTCCATGCCGCCTATTTCCGCCCCGGCGGCGTGCATCAGGACCTGCCGCCCGAACTTCTCGATGACATCGAGACCTGGGCAAAGGCATTCCCGGCCGTTCTGGATGATATCGACGGTCTCCTGACCGAAAACCGCATCTTCAAGCAGCGCAACGTCGATATCGGCGTCGTGTCCGAAGAAGAGGTTCTCGAATGGGGCTTTTCCGGCGTGATGGTGCGCGGATCCGGGATGGCCTGGGACCTGCGCCGCGCGCAACCCTATGAGTGCTATGACGAATTCGACTTCAAGATCCCCGTAGGCAAGAATGGCGATTGTTTCGACCGCTACCTTGTCCGCATGGCGGAAATGCGCGAATCGACCAGCATCATCCTTCAGGCGATCGAAAAGTTGCGGATGCCCGAAAATCAGGGTGACGTGATCGTCCGCGGCAAGATGGCCCCGCCCAAGCGCGGCGAGATGAAGACCTCGATGGAAGCGTTGATCCATCACTTCAAGCTTTATACCGAGGGTTTCCATGTGCCCGCAGGCGAAGTCTATGCCGCCGTCGAGGCGCCCAAGGGCGAATTCGGCGTCTTCCTCGTGGCCGACGGCACCAACAAGCCTTACCGGGCGAAACTGCGTGCGCCGGGCTACCTGCACCTGCAAGCCATGGATCACGTGGCGTCAGGGCATCAGCTTGCCGACGTGGCCGCCATCATCGGCACCATGGACGTCGTCTTCGGAGAGATCGACAGGTGAGACGGGCGGCGATTGTCCTTGCCGGGACGGTCATCCTGTCGGCCTGCATCTCCGAACCGGTCGAGACGGAGGTGTCGATCGTGGGGCCCGGTGCGACCGAGGCGGATTTCCTCAATTCGCTGTCGAACGAAGAGCTTTTCCCCGATCTCAGCCCCGAAGGGGCGGAGGTCATGCGCGCCTTCATCGACACGCCGGCAAGCGCTTTCGGGGGAATGCTGTCCTTTGTGATGCTCGGCTTTGATTGCGCGCGGTTCCCCGTCACCGACGAGACCTTGCCGCAATTCGACCGCTACGTGGGCGAGACGCTGTTGCGGGCCAACGGCATGCCGGAGGAGGAGATCCCGCTTGTCGCCGACGAGGTGGGCAAGGCGGTGGTGACGCAAGGCATGGCGCGATTGCCCGACGACGATTTCGTCTATAGCGCCGAAGGCGACCTGTTGGGGATTGCCCGCTGCGCCTGACACAGGCCGATTGTGGCGCGATCCTTGGCCGGGCAGGGGCATTCCGCTCTGGCACCTCGCGCCGGTTTTGGTATCACTGTTCAAGCCTTCTTTTGGCGTGTTCAGTTTCTGGAGAGATGCAAGATGACCCTGTTCCGCCCGTCCTTCATGGCCCTTGGCCTTGCCTCGGTGGCGCTTGCCGCCTGCACGTCGCTGTCGCCTGACGATATCGTCGTGGCGCCGGGCACGTCCGCCGCATCGGCGCCGGTCATCGAACCCGATCCCCCCGAGGTGCGTCTTGTCGCCGCGATCGAGGAGCAGGGCTGTGTCCTGACAGCCCAGAATGTCGAAACCATCCTGCTGGCCGCAAGCCTGACCCAGGCCGAACTGGCCGAGATCACCCCGCGTCTGGCCGATGCCGGGCGGGTGGAGGTCGCAGGCTCGGGTGCGATCCGTGTCAACACCGAGGCCTGCGTCTGATGACGATCACCGGTATCGTGCCCGGCCTCCTTGTCATGACCGGCCCTGGGCTGCATACGATGCCCCTGATCGTCCTGATTGGCGCGACTGGCGCCGCAATTCTAACCGGAACGTCCTGATGCTTCGCAGACTTCACGCCGACCAACCCGACAGCTTTGCCTTCACCCCCGAGAACCAGGAATGGGCCCGCGCCCAGATCGCCAAGTATCCTCAGGGGCGCCAGGCCAGCGCGATCATCCCGCTTCTGTGGCGGGCGCAGGAACAGGAAGGCTGGCTGAGCCGCCCCGCGATCGAGTCGGTGGCCGAAATGCTCGATCTGGCCTATATCCGGGCGCTCGAGGTGGCGACGTTCTATTTCATGTTCCAGCTCAAGCCCGTGGGCTCGGTTGCCCATGTGCAGATCTGCGGCACGCTCAGCTGCATGATCTGCGGCGCCGAGGATCTGGTGGGCCTGTGCAAGGAAAAGATTTCGCCCAACGCGCATTCCCTGTCGGCGGATGGCAAGTTCAGCTGGGAAGAGGTTGAATGCCTCGGCGCGTGTTCCAACGCGCCCATGGCCCAGATCGGCAAGGATTATTACGAGGATCTCACCGTCGAGATCCTGTCGCGCATCCTTGACGAGATGGCCGAGGGCAAGGTGCCGACACCGGGCCCCCAGAACGGGCGTTTTGCCTCCGAGCCCGCCTCGGGCCTCTCGAGCCTGACCGCCTGGGACGAGGACCGCCTGCCCGCCAACGCATCGGTGACCCTCGCCACCGAGATCGGCGACACGCTCAAACGCATCGACGGCACCGAAGTGCCGCTGCTGGCCCCGTGGACCGGCCCCAACGCCGGCGAGACGGCCCGGGCCAACAGCCGTGCCAACGGGGATGCGCCTCCGGTCAGGGACGATGTCGCCGCACGGGAAAAGGCCCCGCGCCCCGCGCCCAAGGCTCCCGCGACCGAAATGCCCAAACCCGCCAAGCCTGCGCCTTCGGCAGCCGAGCCCGCCGCGCCGGTCACCGAGGCCGAGCCTGCCCGGCTTGATTCGCCGAAAGGTGGCACTGCGGATGATCTCAAACGCATTTCCGGCGTCGGACCCAAGCTGGAAGGCGTGCTCAACGAGCTTGGCTTCTGGCATTTCGAGCAGATCGCCGAATGGGGCCCGGCCGAGATCGAATGGGTTGATGCACGGCTGAAATTCAAGGGCCGGATCACCCGGGACGACTGGATCGGGCAGGCGCGAAAACTGGCGAAAGAGGGTTAGAAGCCGACCCTGTGGAGACTGAGGCCACGAATTGTTATGTCCATGTGTGATTTTCCAGTATGAATGGCGTCATAACGCCGCAGATGCAGGTTGCGGTGACAGTCGAGACCGACAAGGGAGAGTAGATGATGGCTGAACCATCTGGAAACCTGAAATGCGCGATCACCTGTTGGCTGACCGGATTGCTGGTGGGGATCCTCGCGATCGTCCTGCTGCGTCTGATCGGCGATTTCTCGTGGCCCGGCGCCGTCTTTACGGGCGGCGTGCTGTTCGTCGCCCTTGGCGCCTTGCTCAGCCTCATTCTGTGCAGGCCGCTTCCGACGCTTGCCGAGGTTCAGGCCCGGCACCCGAATGCCGCGCAGCGCGCATCGTCCGGCGGATCGGTCGCCCCCGCCACGGCACCGGCCGCCGCTCCGGCATCCGCCACACCGGCACCGACGGCCACCGCAGCCCCGGCCGCACCGCCGCCCGCTGCCGAGGTCGCCCCCGCACCGGCGCCTGAACCAGAGCCAGAGCCAGAGCCAGAGCCCGCACCCGAGCCTGCGCCTGCGCCTGCCGCACAGTCCCATGGCGCGAACGGGGCCGCGACGAGCGAAGATGCGGGTACCAAGCCCGACCTTCTGAACGCTCCGCGCGATGGCGGTGCCGACAACCTGAAGGAAATCAAGGGTGTCGGTCCCAAGCTTGAGAAATTGCTCAATAGCATGGGCGTCTATCATTTCGACCAGGTCGCCTCCTGGTCGGCGGACGAGATCGCCTGGGTTGACGCCAACCTCGAAGGGTTCAAGGGTCGCGTCAGCCGGGACAACTGGGTCGATCAGGCCAAGCTGCTTGCGTCGGGCGGCGAGACCGAATTTTCGAAACGCGTGGAGGGTGGCGACGTTTACTGACGCCGCCACCCCCTGACGGAGAGTGGATGAAATCCGACCGGGAAAAGGCCGAGGCACAGGCAAGGGCAGGGCGTCGCGCTGCCCTTGTTGTCGTGTTCAGCGGTGTTTTCTGGATCGCGGCGATGTGGCTTGGTCCCCAGCTTGGGCTGACGCAACGCCTTCGCGCCCTATTTGATCTGGTGGCTCTGGCCGGTTTCGGACTAGGTCTCTGGATGACCTACCAAGCTTGGCGTATAGGCCAGTAGATGACCCCGCCCGGGCGGCCCGCGCCCGGCTCGCAAAGAGGCAAGAGAATGCTCAAGGACCAGGACCGGATCTTCACCAACCTCTACGGCATGCATGACCGTTCGCTCGCCGGGGCGAAGACGCGCGGCCATTGGGACGGAACGAAGGAGATCCTCGGCAAGGGCCGCGACTGGATCGTTGACGAGATGAAGGCGAGCGGTTTGCGCGGCCGGGGCGGTGCGGGGTTCCCGACCGGTTTGAAATGGTCCTTCATGCCCAAGGAATCGGATGGCCGTCCGGCCTATCTGGTCGTGAATGCCGACGAATCCGAGCCCGGCACCTGCAAGGACCGGGAGATCATGCGCCATGACCCGCATACGCTGGTCGAGGGGTGCCTGATCGCCAGCTTCGCGATGAATGCCCATGCCTGCTACATCTACATCCGTGGGGAATATATCCGCGAGAAGGAGGCCCTTCAGGCCGCAATCGACGAGGCCTATGACGCGGGTCTGATCGGCCGCAATGCCTGCGGCTCGGGCTATGATTTCGACCTGTATCTGCATCATGGCGCGGGCGCCTATATCTGCGGCGAGGAAACGGCCCTGCTGGAAAGCCTCGAGGGCAAGAAGGGCATGCCCCGGATGAAGCCGCCCTTCCCGGCGGGGGCCGGTCTTTACGGCTGCCCCACGACGGTCAACAACGTCGAATCGATCGCTGTCGTCCCCACCATCCTGCGCCGCGGGGCCTCGTGGTTCTCGGGATTTGGCCGCCAGAACAATACGGGCACCAAGGTCTTTGCGATCTCCGGCCATGTGAACAACCCCTGCGTCGTCGAGGAGGCGATGTCGATCTCCTTCGAGGAGCTGATCGACAAGCATTGCGGCGGCATCCGGGGCGGCTGGGGCAACCTCAAGGCGGTGATCCCCGGCGGGTCTTCTGTTCCGTGCGTGCGCGGCGAGAAGATGAAGGACGCGGTGATGGATTTCGATTACCTGCGAAGCGAGCTGGGCTCCGGCCTCGGCACCGCGGCGGTAATCGTGATGGACAACTCGGTCGACATCATCAAGGCGATCTGGCGTCTGTCGAAATTCTACAAGCATGAAAGCTGCGGCCAGTGCACGCCCTGCCGCGAGGGCACCGGCTGGATGATGCGGGTGATGGACCGCCTGGTGAAGGGTGACGCCGCGGTCGAGGAGATCGACATGCTCTTCGACGTGACCAAGCAGGTCGAGGGCCACACGATCTGCGCGCTAGGCGATGCGGCGGCCTGGCCGATCCAGGGCCTGATCCGCAATTTCCGCGACGAGATCGAGGATCGCATCAGACACAAGCGGCCCATCGCCGCCGAATGACCGGCGATCGCGGCGCATGGCGCCGCGGTCGCGGCGGCCTGCGCCGTTCTGGTGGCCTGCGTCCCGTCCGGGTCTGTGCCCGGCGCCGATGCGGCCCAGGCGTCGCAATCGTCCGAAGGTCCGGATTTCAACGGGATGCCGCCGCAAGGCTTTGGCCCGGTCACGACGGTCGACATCGCGGGCGGAACCTATACGCGCGCCACGTCCGTCGACAACAGCCAGCCCGATCTGGTCGTTCCGGGCGGCGCCTATCCTGTCCGGCGCGTCGAGGCCGACCGCATCCGCATCGGGTTTACCGGCATGAGCGTCATGGGCCCCGACGGCACGGTCGAGACGGTGCCTGCGCCGCCGTCCTACACGACCGCGCCATCGCTTCGTGTCGGCGGCACCGATGACAAGCTGATCGCCGTCATCGTCGCGCGGGCGCATTGCGGGCTGCCGGTTCCCGATGCGGCCGAATTGTATGGCTGGGGCGACGAGCCGGTGATGCGAGCCGACGATACCGGCGAATTCCAGTTCCTGTTCATCTGCTGACATTCCGGCCTCGCCGCGGTAACGCCGCGTTTCAAGAGGCGCGGAGTTTCGCCCTGTCCAGCGACCCTCCGGTTTTCCGCCATTGATTAATCCTCGTCCCCTGCCCAACTGAGCCCGGAGCACAAAGAACAAGAAAGAGCGGGTCATGCGGGCAGGGCGACGTCAAAAACTGACATCCATCCGGGCCTATCTGGCGGCTGTGGCCGTTCTGGTAGGGTTCATCGTCGTTGCGGGCGCCACGGCGGCCCGCGCCGAGTTGCGCAACGAACGCCCGATCACCGAAGGGCTGATCGCGACCGCCATCGCCTATGAGATCGGCGAGAGGTGCGACAGCCTCGATGCCCGGCTGGTGGCAGGGGTAAACTATCTCTGGTCGCTGCGCCGTCAGGCCAGCGACCTGGGATATTCTGACGCCGAGATCGACGCCTATGTCGACGATCGCGACGAACAGCGCAGGCTCGAGGCCATCGCGCGCGACAGGCTGAGGTCGATGGGCGCGATCCCGGGCGAATGGTCCACCTATTGCACGGTCGGCGAGGCCGAGATCGCCGCCGACAGCCGCATCGGGCGGCTTCTTCGCTAAGCGATCGGGCTGCGCGCCGGTCGATCGGGAAATTTCATGGCGCGCGCGGGCATACCGTCTGGCATCACCCACTGACCCGCGTTAGAAGGGCCCAAATCGTCCGCGACCGAACGCGGACAATGGGAACGCGAGACCTGCCATGTCCGAATTGCGCAAGATCATCATCGACGATCAGGAAGTGGAAGTGCCCGGGGCGATGACGCTCATCCAGGCCTGCGAACAGGCCGGGATAGAAATTCCGCGCTTCTGCTATCATGAACGTCTGTCGATCGCGGGCAATTGCCGGATGTGTCTTGTCGAGGTCGTGGGCGGCCCCCCGAAACCCGCCGCCTCCTGCGCGATGCAGGTCAGGGATCTGCGCCCCGGCCCCGAAGGCGCGCCTCCGGTCGTGAGGACCAACAGCCCCATGGTCAAGAAGGCCCGCGAGGGGGTGATGGAGTTTCTGCTGATCAACCATCCGCTGGATTGCCCGATCTGCGACCAGGGCGGCGAATGCGATCTTCAGGACCAGGCGATGGCCTATGGCGTGGATTTCTCCCGCTTCCGCGAGCCCAAGCGCGCGACCGAGGATCTGGATCTCGGTCCGCTGGTCGAAACGCACATGACGCGCTGCATTTCCTGCACGCGCTGCGTGCGCTTCACGACCGAGGTGGCGGGCATCAGCCAGATGGGCCAGACCGGCCGTGGCGAGGATGCCGAGATCACGTCCTACCTGAACGAGACGCTGGATTCGAACCTTCAGGGCAACATCATCGACCTGTGCCCGGTGGGCGCTCTGGTGTCCAAGCCCTATGCCTTTACCGCCCGGCCGTGGGAATTGACCAAGACCGAGTCGATCGACGTGATGGACGCGCTCGGTTCCTCGATCCGGGTCGATTGCAAGGGTCGCGAAGTGATGCGCTTCCTGCCGCGCAACCATGACGGCGTGAACGAGGAATGGATTTCCGACAAGACGCGCTTTGTCTGGGACGGGCTGCGCCGCCAGCGGCTTGACCGCCCCTATATCCGCGAGAACGGCAAGCTGCGTCCCGCCACCTGGCCCGAGGCTCTGGGCCGGGCCGCCGAGGCGCTGAAGGGGGCCACGAAGGTCGCCGGTCTCGTGGGCGATCTGGCGCCGGTGGAGGCTGCCTATTCTCTCAAGACGCTGATCGAGGGGCAGGGCGGATCCGTCGAATGCCGCACCGACGGCGCAAAGCTGCCGGCCGGCAACCGCTCGGCCTTTGTGGGTAATGCGACGATCGAGGATATCGACAGCTCGGACGCGATCCTGATCATCGGCTCCGACCCGCGCAACGAGGCGCCCGTCCTGAATGCCCGCATCCGCAAGGCCTGGAGCCGGGGCGCCTTTGTCGGCCTGATCGGCCCCGAAATCGACCTGACCTATGAGTATGTCCACATGGGCACCGGCCGCTCCGCGCTTGCCAAGGCTTTGGAGGCGGGCAAGGACATGGAGGCGAAGGCCCCGCTTGTCATCGTGGGACAGGGTGCGCTGACCGAGGCCGATGGCGCCGCCGTTCTGGGCCAGGTCATGCAGATGTGCGAGGCGACCGGTGCGCGGATGCTGGTCCTGCATACGGCCGCCTCCCGCGTGGGTGCGATGGATGTGGGTGCGGTGACCGAAGGTGGGCTGAGTGCCGCCGTCGAAGGCGCCGATGTGATCTACAACCTTGGTGCCGACGAGATCGACATCGCCGAAGGCGCCTTCGTCATCTATCAGGGCAGCCATGGCGACCGGGGTGCCCATCGCGCCGATGTCATCCTGCCTGCGGCCGCCTATACCGAAGAGACCGGCCTTTTCGTCAATACCGAAGGCCGCCCGCAACTGGCCCTGCGCGCAAGCTTCCCTCCGGGCGAGGCCAAGGAAAACTGGGCCATCCTGCGCGCGCTGTCCGCCGATCTGGGCGCGCAGCTTCCATGGGACAGCATCTCGCAGCTGCGCAGCGCCATGGTCGCGGATCACCCGCATCTGAAAAGGATCGACGACGTGCCGGCCAATGACTGGCAGCCCGTCGAGACGGGTGACTTGGGCGATGCCGATTTCCGCCTTGTCGTGCGCGACTTCTACCTGACCAATCCGATCGCGCGGGCCAGCCAGCTGATGGCCGAACTCAGCGCGATGGCCAAGTCCCGCGCCGAAACCCGGATCGCGGCGGAGTAAGCCGATTGAGCGTTGGTCCGGCCATACAACACCGGTCCCGCCCGGTGGCGGCACTGGGCTGCGCCGTGATCATGGCCGCCTGCGCCGAAGGAGACGGGGCGGGCGCCGTCGTGGCCGATCCCGTCTATCGCGGCATCGAGACGCGGCTGCTGGATGGTGACCTTGTGGGAATCGCGGTGGAAATGCACGGCGCGTCGGGGCCGGAACACGTGATCTCCTATGCCGAATGCGCCGCGGCGCAGTATACGCTGATCCGGGGCTATGGATTTGCGCGACATGTGCGCACTTTGGTCGACGAAACGGGTGGAATCTGGCGCGCGGATGCTGTTTACACCATCTCGGCGGCGCTGCCCCGAGGGGCGCGGACGATCGACGCGGAAGTCACTGTGGCCAACTGCGCCCTGAACGGCATTCCGACGGTATAGAGGCCAAGAGGTCCGAGGGAACGAAACATGGCAGACTTCTTCACCAACACCAACCTTGGCATCCTGCTGCTTGTGACAGGGCAGGTGCTGCTTGTGCTGGTCCCGCTTCTCGTTTCGCTGGCCTTCCTGATGTATGCCGACCGCAAGATCTGGGCCGCCGTCCAGTTACGTCGCGGCCCCAACGTGGTGGGTGTCTTCGGCCTGTTGCAGTCCTTTGCCGACTTCCTGAAATACATCGTCAAGGAAGTGGTGGTGCCCGCGGGTGCGGACCGGCCGGTGTTCTTCCTTGCGCCGATGATCTCGCTCGTGATGGCGATCATCGCCTGGGCGGTGATCCCGTTCAACGAGGGCTGGGCGGTTGCCGATATCAACGTGGCCATCCTTTATGTCTTCGCCGTCTCCTCTCTGGAGGTCTATGGCGTGATCATGGGCGGCTGGGCGTCGAACTCCAAATATCCGTTCCTCGGCTCGCTGCGGTCGGCCGCGCAGATGATCTCCTACGAGGTGTCGATCGGCCTGATCATCATCGGCGTGATCATCTCCACCGGGTCGATGAATTTCGGAGCCATCGTGGCCGCGCAGGATGGCCCGGCGGGCCTGTTCAACTGGTATTGGGTCGCGCATTTTCCGATGCTGTTCCTGTTCTTCATCTCGGCGCTGGCCGAGACGAACCGCCCGCCCTTCGACCTGCCGGAGGCGGAGTCCGAACTGGTGGCGGGCTACCAGGTCGAATATTCCTCGACGCCGTTCCTGCTGTTCATGATCGGCGAACTGACGGCCGTGGTGCTGATGTGCGCGCTGGTCAGCCTTCTGTTCTTCGGTGGCTGGCTGTCGCCGGTGCCGTTCCTGCCCGATGGCATGTTCTGGATGGTCCTGAAGATGCTCTTCGTCTTCTTCATGTTCTCCATGGTGAAGGCGATCACTCCGCGATACCGCTATGACCAGCTGATGCGCCTTGGCTGGAAGGTCTTCCTTCCGATGTCGCTGGCCTGGGTGGTGATCGTGTCCTTCCTCGCGAAATTCGAAGTCTTTGGCGGGTTCTGGGCCCGCTGGATCGGAGCGTAAAATGACTCAGATCGATTACTCCCGCGCCACGAAATACTTCCTGCTTCAGGATTTCTTTCAGGGCTTCAAGCTGGGGATGAAATACTTCTTCCGCCCCAAGGCGACCCTGAACTATCCCCACGAAAAGGGCCCTCTCAGCCCGCGATTCCGTGGTGAACACGCGCTGCGCCGCTATCCCAACGGGGAAGAACGCTGCATCGCGTGCAAGCTGTGCGAGGCGATCTGCCCCGCGCAGGCGATCACGATCGACGCCGAACCGCGCGAGGACGGCTCGCGCCGGACCACGCGCTATGACATCGACATGACGAAATGCATCTATTGCGGGTTCTGCCAGGAGGCTTGCCCCGTCGATGCCATCGTCGAGGGGCCGAATTTCGAGTTCTCGACCGAGACCCGCGAAGAGCTTTACTACGACAAGGCCAAGCTTCTGGAAAACGGCGACCGCTGGGAAGCGGAGATTGCCCGCAACCTCGAACTGGACGCCCCCTACAGATGACCGACAACAACCCCTTCATGGCCATGATGAAGGCCGGGCAGGATTGGGCGCGCTCGCTCAATCCGGCGTTGGAATCCTTCACGCCCAAGGGGTTTGAAACCCTGTGGCCCACCATGTCGCGCGAGATGATGGAAGCCGTCATGGGCCGGACCTTCAATCCCGAAGGTCTGGATGCCAAGACCCGGCTTCTTCTGACGCTGTCGGGGCTGACCATCCTGGGCGCGCAGGCGGAATCGCAATTGCGCATGACGGTGCGCCACGCAGTCGAAGCCGGGGCCACCAAACAGGAAATCGCCGAAACCATCGCGCAGGCGGGCCTCTTCGGAGGGGTGCCCGCGATGACAAAGGCAATGGAACTCGCAACCGAGGTCCTTGACGGAGACGAAGGGGAGCAGGGGAAATGACACCCGCGGCATTCGCTTTCTACATATTCGCCACCACGACCGTGGCGGGCGGTCTGATGACCGTGGTCAGCCGGAACCCGGTTCATTCGGTTCTGTGGCTGATCCTTGCCTTCCTGTCCTCGGCGGGGCTGTTCATCCTTCTGGGCGCCGAATTCGTCGCGATGCTGCTGATCATCGTCTATGTGGGCGCGGTGGCGGTTCTGTTCCTTTTCGTCGTCATGATGCTCGACATCGACTTTGCCGCGCTCAAGGCCGAGATGGCACGCTACATGCCGCTGGCTCTGCTGATCGGGGTGGTGATCCTGTTGCAGCTGGGCATGGCGTTCGGTGTGTGGGGGTTTGCCGACGGGGTCGAGGACCGGATCGCGGCGCCGATGGGCGACGCGCAGAACACCGCGGGTATCGGGCTGTTGCTGTATGACCGCTACATCCTTCTGTTCCAGCTTGCGGGTCTGATCCTGCTGGTGGCGATGATCGGGGCGATCGTGCTGACCCTGCGCCACCGCGTCGACATCAAGCGCCAGGACGTCGTCGCCCAGATGATGCGCGACCCCGAAAAGGCGATGGAGCTGAAGGACGTGAAACCGGGGCAGGGGCTGTAGGACGATGATCGGAATTGAACATTACCTCACGGTCGCGGCGATGCTGTTTGTCATCGGTGTCTTCGGACTGTTCCTGAACCGCAAGAACGTGATCATCATGCTGATGTCGATCGAACTGATGCTTCTGGCCGTGAACATCAACCTCGTGGCCTTCTCGTCCTTCCTGGGCGATCTCGTGGGCCAGATCTTCACGCTGTTCGTTCTGACCGTCGCCGCCGCCGAGGCCGCGATCGGGCTTGCGATCCTCGTCTGTTTCTTCCGCGTCCGCGGGACCATCGACGTTGAAGACGTCAACGTGATGAAGGGCTGAAAGACCAATGGAAACCATCATCCTTTTCGCCCCTCTCGCAGGCGCGCTGATCTGCGGCTTCGGGTGGAAAATCCTGGGCGAGACGGCGGCTCAATGGGTGGCCACGGGCCTCTTGTTCCTCGCGGCCTTCCTCAGCTGGATCGTGTTCCTCGGACACGACGGGGTCACGGACCAGGTCACCATCCTGCGCTGGATCGAAAGCGGGACGCTTGCCACCGACTGGGCCATCCGGCTCGACCGGTTGACCGCGATCATGCTGATCGTGATCACGACCGTCTCGGCGCTCGTGCACCTGTATTCCTTCGGCTACATGGCCCATGACGACAATTTCCGCGAAGGCGAAAGCTACCGGCCCCGCTTCTTCGCCTATCTGTCGTTCTTCACCTTCGCGATGCTGATGCTGGTGACGTCGGACAACCTGATCCAGATGTTCTTCGGCTGGGAAGGCGTGGGCGTGGCCTCCTATCTGCTGATCGGGTTCTACTACCGCAAGCCGTCTGCAAATGCCGCCGCGATCAAGGCCTTCGTCGTGAACCGGGTGGGGGATTTCGGCTTCGCGCTGGGGATCTTTGCGCTGTATTTCCTCGTGGATTCGGTCAAGTTCGATGACATCTTCGCCGCCGCACCGATGCTGGCCGAGACGCAGATCACCTTTCTCTGGGCCGAATGGAACGCGGCCAACCTGATCGGGGTCCTCTTGTTCATCGGCGCCATGGGCAAATCGGCCCAGCTGTTCCTGCACACCTGGCTGCCCGACGCGATGGAGGGCCCGACGCCCGTCTCCGCGCTGATCCATGCCGCGACCATGGTGACGGCGGGCGTGTTCCTTGTCTGCCGGATGTCGCCGATCTACGAGTTCGCGCCGGAGGCGAGCCAGTTCATCGTGTTCCTTGGCGCCTCGACCGCGTTCTTTGCCGCGACGGTGGGTCTAGTTCAGAACGACATCAAGCGCGTCATCGCCTATTCGACCTGTTCGCAGCTGGGCTACATGTTCGTGGCCGCCGGCGTGGGCGTCTATTCGGTGGCGATGTTCCACCTCTTCACCCATGCGTTCTTCAAGGCGATGCTGTTTCTGGGCGCGGGGTCCGTCATTCACGGAATGCACCACGAACAGGACATGCGGAACTATGGCGGGCTGCGTCACAAGCTGCCCTACACCTTCTGGGCGATGATGATCGGCACGCTGGCGATCACCGGCGTCGGCATACCCCTGCTTTACCTCGGCTTTCCGGTCGGTTTCGCGGGCTTCGTGTCCAAGGACGCGGTCATCGAAAGCGCCTTTGCCGCCCAGAACGGCTATGCCTTCTGGATGTTGGTCGTGGCAGCACTTTTCACCAGCTTCTATTCGTGGCGGCTCATGTTCCTGACCTTCTACGGCACCCCGCGGGGCGACCATCACACCCACGAACATGCCCATGAAAGCCCGATGACCATGCTTGCGCCTCTGGGCGTGCTGGCCTTGGGCGCGATCTTTGCCGGCATGCTGTGGTACAAGCCCTTCTTCGGTGACAGCGAGAAGGTGGCAAAGTATTTCGGCATCCCGGAGGCCGTCGCCATGGTCGAGGAGGGCAGCGGCGAGGCACCTGCCGATGACGCGCAGGGCGCGGAAGAGGCCGGTGACGACGGGCATCACTTTGCCTTCGGCGGCGAACCGGGTGACGGCGCCATCTATATCGGGGCGGACAACCACGTCCTTGACGATGCCCATTCCGTGCCGATCTGGGTCAAGCTCGCGCCCTTCATCTCGATGCTGCTCGGGTTCGGGACAGCCTACCAGATGTATATTCGCCGCCCCGACTGGCCGGCGAAGCTGGCCCAGAACCAGCGCCCGCTTTACGAGTTCCTGCTCAACAAGTGGTATTTCGACGAAATATACGACTTCATCTTCGTGCGGCCCGCCCGCGGGATCGGCCTGTTCCTGTGGAAGCGCGGAGATCAGGGCACGATCGATGGCGGCATCAACGGGATCGCGCTTGGCATCATCCCCTTCCTGACCCGCCTCGCGGGCAGGGCGCAGACCGGATACATGTTCACCTACGTGTTCTGGATGGTCGTCGGCATCGCCGCCATCCTGACCTGGATCAGCATCACCGGAGGGGCGAACTGATGGGCAACCTTCTGTCTCTGACGACGTTCATCCCGCTTTTGGGTGCGTTGATCCTTGCGCTCTTCCTGCGCGGCGACGACGAGGCCGCGCAGCGCAACGCCAAGTGGGTGGCCTTTGCCACCACCGTCTTCGCCTTCGTGGTCTCGCTCTTCGTGCTGTTCGGCTTCGATCCGTCGAATACCGAATTCCAGTTCGTGGAAGAGCGGGAATGGCTTCTGGGCATGACCTACCGGATGGGCGTCGACGGGATCTCGATCCTCTTCGTGATGCTCACAACGTTCCTGATGCCGCTTGTCATCGCGTCGTGCTGGGACGTGACGCACCGGGTCAAGGAATACATGATCGCCTTCCTCGTTCTGGAAACGCTCATGCTGGGCGTGTTCATGGCGCTGGACCTGGTGTTGTTCTACGTCTTCTTCGAGGCGGGTCTGATCCCGATGTTCCTGATCATCGGGATCTGGGGCGGGAAGGCGCGCATCTACGCCGCGTTCAAGTTCTTCCTCTATACCTTCCTCGGGTCGGTCCTGATGCTGGTCGCCATGGTCGCGATGTTCCAGCAGGCGGGCACGACCTGCATCGGCGCCTGCGGGCCGGGGGAAACCGCACTTCTCGATTTCCGCTTCGGCACCGAAAGCTTCCAGATCCTCGGCATGCAGGTCGTGGGCGGGATGCAGACGATGCTGTTTCTGGCCTTCTTCGCCTCCTTCGCGGTCAAGATGCCGATGTGGCCGGTTCACACCTGGCTGCCGGATGCGCATGTTCAGGCACCGACCGCGGGGTCCGTCGTTCTGGCGGCGATCCTGCTGAAGATGGGGGGCTATGGCTTCCTGCGGTTCAGCCTGCCGATGTTTCCTGTCGCCACCGATATCTGGGCGCCTCTGGTCCTGTGGCTCTCGGCCATCGCGATCGTCTATACCTCGCTTGTTGCGCTGGTGCAGGAAGACATGAAGAAGCTGATCGCCTATTCGTCCGTGGCCCATATGGGATATGTCACGATGGGCATCTTCTCGGCCAACCAGCAGGGGCTGGATGGCGCGATCTTCCAGATGCTCAGCCACGGCTTCATCTCGGGGGCGCTGTTCCTGTGCGTGGGCGTGATCTATGACCGGATGCATACCCGCGAGATCGACGCCTATGGCGGCCTCGTGAACCGGATGCCGGCCTATGCGCTTGTCTTCATGTTGTTCACCATGGCCAATGTGGGCCTGCCGGGCACCTCGGGTTTCATCGGGGAATTCCTGACGCTGATGGGCGTCTTCCAGGTCAACACCTGGGTGGCGGTCGTGGCCACCTCGGGCGTGATCCTGTCGGCGGCCTATGCGCTGTGGCTGTATCGCCGGGTCGTCATGGGCGACCTGATCAAGGAGGCGCTCCGCTCGATCACCGACATGACCCGGAGGGAGAGGGCGATCTTTGCCCCGCTGATCGTCATGACGCTGCTCCTGGGTGTCTACCCCGTGCTCGTGACCGACATCATCGGGCCAAGCGTCGCCAATCTCGTGTCGCAAGTCGAGGTGGCCGTGGCCGACTTCGAGGCCGCCACCATGCTGGCCCAGAACTGAGGAACAAGACAGATGATCGCAGCCGATATTCAGGTTGTCCTTCCCGAACTGGTGCTGTCCGTCTTCGCGATGGCGGCGCTGATGGGGGCGGTCTACACCATCAAGGATCGCGCGGCGCCCCTGCTCGTCTGGACGACAAGCGGGGTCATGGTCCTCGTGGCGCTGTGGATCGCGATCGCGGGGCCGCAGGGCTCCGCCTTCGAAGGGTCGTTCACCTCGGACGGGTTTTCGGTCTTCGCCAAGGTCATGATCCTTCTGTCGGGCGCGGCGATCCTTCTGATGAGCGAAGGCTACATGGCCCGGCACGGGATATTGCGGTTCGAATATCCCGTTCTCATCACGCTGGCGAGCGTGGGGATGATGGTCATGGTCTCGGCCGGGGACCTGATCGTCCTCTACATGGGGCTCGAACTGCAATCGCTGGCGCTTTACGTCGTGGCCGCCCTGCGGCGCGACAGCATCAAGTCGACCGAAGCCGGTCTGAAATACTTTGTCCTCGGTGCCCTGTCCTCCGGCCTTCTGCTTTATGGCGCGTCGCTGACCTATGGCTTTGCCGGCACGACCTCCTTTGCCGGGATCATCGAGGCCACCGAGGGCGGCGTGTCCACGGGGCTGCTGTTCGGGCTTGTCTTCCTGCTGGCGGGGTTCGCCTTCAAGGTGTCGGCCGCGCCCTTCCACATGTGGACGCCGGATGTCTATGAAGGCTCGCCCACACCGGTGACGGCGTTCTTCGCCACCGCGCCCAAGGTCGCGGCAATGGGTCTGTTCGCCCGTGTCGTGCATGACGCGTTCGGCGGGGTCGTGGGCGACTGGCAGCAGATCGTGGCGCTTCTGTCGGTCCTGTCGATGTTCCTTGGCGCCATCGCCGCGATCGGTCAGCGCAACATCAAGCGGCTGATGGCCTATTCCTCGATCGCGCATATGGGCTTTGCGCTGATGGGTCTTGCGGCGGGGACGGCCCTGGGCGTGCAGGCGATGCTGATCTACATGGCGATCTATGTCACGATGAACATCGGCACCTTCGCCTTCATCATGTCGATGGAAAAGGACGGCCGGGTCGTGACCGACATCGATTCGCTCCAGATGTATTCGAAACATGAACCACTCAAGGCGCTGGCCATGCTGGTGCTGTTGTTCAGCCTCGCGGGCGTGCCGCCGATGGTGGGCTTCTTCGGCAAGCTTTACGTTCTGCGCGCCGCCTATGATGCGGGTCTTGGCTGGCTCGCCGTCGCGGGCGTGCTGGCAAGCGTCATCGGCGCCTTCTACTACCTGCGGATTGTCTACTACATGTATTTCGGCGAGGAACGCGATGCGCTCGACCCCGGCATGGCGCCGGTTCTGTGGGGGTTCCTGATGGCCTCGGCCGCGATCATGGTCGTCGGCATCGTGAACCTGTTCGGCATCGAGCCCGCGGCGGCGGCCGCGGCGGCGTCGCTTGTCAACTAGGTCGACAGAGGGCCGGGGTCTTCCCTGGCCGTCGGGCTATGACCGGGTCGTTCTCGATCAGGTCGACAGCACCATGCGCGAGGCCGCGCGCCAGATCCGCACGCTGAGCAAGCCGACTTGGTTCCTGGCCCGCCGCCAGACAGAGGCGCGGGGCCGCCACAACCGCACCTGGCTGGAACAGCCGGGCAATTTCGCGGCGACCCTGATCTTTCGGCCCGATGCCTCGCCGCAGGAGGCGGCCAAGCGGTCCTTCCTTGCGGCCAATGCCCTGTGCGAGGCGCTGGCGCTCTATGTCGACCGTGGCAAGCTTGCGCTCAAATGGCCCAATGACGTGCTTCTGAACGGGGGCAAGGTGGCGGGGATCCTTCTGGAAAGTTCGTCGCGCGGGCCCTTCGTCGACTGGCTGTCGATCGGGATCGGGGTCAACCTTGCCCATGCGCCCAAGGGGCTTGATGCGCCGTTCCCGCCGATCGCGCTGGCCGAAGAACTGGGCGAGACGGTCGATCCGGTCGAATTTCTCGCGATCCTTGCCAATGCCTTTGCCACGCAGGAGGGCAAGCTGGCGACCTTCGGTTTTCCGCGGATCCGGGACGACTGGCTCAGCCATGCCGCGCGGCTGGGCGAGACGATCGTGGCGCGCACGAGCAAGGAAACGGTCACGGGGCTGTTCGACACGGTCGATCTGGACGGGAACCTGATCCTGATCACCGCGACCGGACCGCGCCGAATCACCGCGGCGGACGTCTACTTCTAGTGCCCGGTCCGTCCCAGGGAGGATGACATGCTTCTCGCCATCGATTGCGGCAATACCAACACCGTTTTCTCGGTCTGGGATGGCACGCGTTTTCTGGCCACCTGGCGCACATCCACCGAATGGCAGCGCACGGCGGACCAGTATTTCGTCTGGCTGTCGACGCTGATGCGGGCGGGCGATCTGGACGTGTCGATCGACGAGGTGATCATCTCGTCCACGGTGCCGCGCGTCGTTTTCAATCTGCGGGTCCTGTGCGACCGGTATTTCGGGTGCCGTCCTCTGGTCGTGGGCAAGCCCGAATGCGTCCTGCCCGTGCCGCCGCGTGTGGATGAGGGCGTGCGCCCGGGGCCCGACCGGCTGGCCAATGCCGCCGGCGCCTTTGACCGCCATGGCGGGGATGTGATCGTCGTCGATTTCGGCACGGCCACCAATTTCGACGTGGTGGCCGAAGATGGCGCCTATGTGGGTGGTGTCATCTCGCCGGGTGTCAATCTCAGCCTCGAGGCGCTGCATCAGGGGGCCGCGGCGCTTCCGCATGTGGATATCACGAAACCCGACAAAGTAATCGGCACCAATACCGTCGAATGTATTCAGTCTGGCGTGTTTTGGGGCTATGTCGGTCTCATCGAAGGAATTCTCCGTCGCATCAAGGCCGAATATGGCCGCCCCATGACAGTGGTCGGAACGGGCGGGCTTGCGCCCCTGTTCGCGCAGGCCGAGGCGCTGTTCGACCATGTCGAGGACGATCTGACGGTTCACGGCCTCACGGTCATACACAGATTCAACAAGGAAACTGCATGAGCAATGAACGATTGATCTACCTGCCCCTCGGGGGAGCCGGTGAAATCGGCATGAACGCCTATGTCTACGGCTACGGCGCCCCGGGGAAAGAGCGGCTGATCGTCGTTGATCTTGGCGTGACCTTTCCGGACATGGACGGCACGCCGGGCGTGGATCTGATCCTGCCCGACATCGCCTGGCTGTCCAAGCGGCGCGAACAGATCGAGGCGATCTTCATCACCCACGGGCATGAGGACCACATCGGCGCGGTCGGCCATTACTGGGACAAGCTGCGCGCGCCCATCGTCGCGCGCAAGTTCACCGGTGCGCTGGCCCGGCGCAAGCTCGATGAGCATGGCGCGCCCGACACCGCACTGCGCATCGTCGAGACATGGCCCCAGACGGTAACTATCGGTCCCTTCACCGTGGGCTTTGCCCCGATCAGCCATTCGATCCCGGAAAGTGCCGGCCTTGTCATCGACACGCCGAAGGGCCGGGTCGTGCATTCGGGCGATTTCAAGATCGACGAAACCCCGATCGTGGGCGAGCCGTTCGACCGCGCCATGTGGGCCGAGATCGCCAAACCCGGTGTGCGGGCGCTGATCTGCGATTCGACCAATGTCTTTTCGCCCGATCCGGGCCGGTCCGAGGCGTCGCTGTCGGACAATATCGAAGCGTTCATGAAGGACGCCACCGGCATGGTGGTCGCCACGACCTTTGCCTCGAACGTGGCGCGGCTGAAAACCATCGCCGTGGCGGCCGAACGCGCCGGCCGGTCGGTCTGTCTGCTGGGCCGCGCGATGCGGCGCATGGTCGAGGTTGCGACGGAAACCGGTCTGCTGGAGGATTTCCCCGCCACGATCAGCCCCGAGGACGTGCTCGACCTGCCGCGGCAGAACGTCCTTCTGCTGGTCACCGGCAGCCAGGGGGAGCGGCGGGCCGCGTCGGCCCAGCTGGCCAATGGCAAATACATGGGCATCACCCTCAGCGAGGGCGACACTTTCCTGTTTTCCTCCAAGACGATCCCGGGCAACGAACGCGGCGTGATCCGGATCATGAACCAGCTCTCCGAGATGGGCGTCGATGTCGTCGATGACGATGGCGGAAAATACCATGTCTCGGGCCATGCCAACCGCCCCGACCTCGAAGAGATGCATGCGATCATCCGGCCCGCGATGATGGTGCCCATGCATGGCGAACACCGCCACCTGCGCAAGCATGCCCGCATCGCCGAAGAGGCCGGTCTGCCCTCTGTCGTGGCGGTCAACGGAATGATGATCGACCTGTCGGGCAACCGTCCTTCGGTCGCCGAATTCATCGAGACGGGCCGCACCTATGTCGACGGAACGGTTCAGGTCGGCGCCATGGACGGCATCGTGCGCGACCGGATCAAGATGGCGCTCAATGGCCACATGGTCGTGACGCTGATCCTTGACGAGAACGATCAGCCGCTGGGCGAGCCCTGGGTTGAGCTTGCGGGCCTTCCCGAGACGGGCGTGTCGAACGCGGCCCTGGTCGACGTGATCGAGGAGGATCTGGGCCAGTTCGTCAACCGCGCGGATCGCAAGACGCTGCGCGACGAACAGAAGCTGGATCAGGAACTGCGCCGCATCGCACGCAACAGTGCCCAGTCCGAAATCGGCAAGAAACCCGAGGTGACGGTCGTGGTCAGCCGCCTGTCATGACGGCGCCGGTCGTCTTCGACCTTGACGGCACCCTGATCGACAGCCTTCCCGGGATCACGGGGGCGGCCAATGCGCTGCTGGACGATCGGGGCCTGCCGCCGCTTGGGCAGGCGCAGGTGGCCGGGTTCGTGGGTCACGGAGAGCAGGTCTTTCTGGACCGGCTGATCGCCGCGACCGACCTCGACCTCGGCGAGAGGGCGACCCTCATGGCGCGGTTCATCACGCTGTACAAGGCAGCGGCGCGGTGCACACGCCTGTTCGACGGTGTGCGCGAGATGCTGGATGGGTTCGACGCCGCGGGGGTCGCGATGGGGCTGTGCACCAACAAGCCGTCCGCGCCCCTTGCCCCGGTTCTGGAGGAGACCGGCCTTGCCGGGCGGTTCGCCGTCGTGGTGGCCGGTGACACGCTGCCCCGGCGCAAGCCCGACCCGGCCCCGTTGCACCATGCCTTCGAAGTTCTGGGGCACGGGAGCGGCCTTTACGTGGGCGACAGCGAGGTCGACGCCGAAACGGCGCAAAGGGCAGGCATCCCCTTTGCGCTTTATACCAAGGGGATCCGACAAAAGCCCGTCGCGGATATCCCGCATCAGGCCGCCTTCGACGATTTCGCATTGCTGCCCGCGATCCGGGCGCGCCTGTGCGGCCAGGTTAGCTCGTCAGCCGCTCTTCAAAGCTTTTGGCAATGAAACCGGGCGTGTCGTCGCCCAGACCCACGACCTTCTCGTCGCGGTCGGACCGGCCTCGGCTGCGCCGATTGTCCTGACGCTCGGGCTGGTGCCTTGCGGCCGGCTGCTCCGCCACCGGGGCCGGCGCCGCTTCGGGCGTGGGGGCCGGGACGGTATCGGGCGGTGTCTCGGCCTTGCGTGACCGGCTGCGGCGGCGGGGCTTTTGCTCGTCGGTCCCTGTCCCGGTCTCCGCCTTGGGCTCGGGCTTCTGTTCGGGGGCCGGGGTCGCCTCGGCGTCACCGGGCGACAGCGGGTTGTCCAGACGCGGGATCTTGTTCTGGACGAGTTTCTCGATGGCCTCGAGGTTCTTTTCGTCGCGGGGCACGCAGATCATCATTGCCTTGCCCTTGAGCCCGGCCCGGCCTGTCCGGCCGATCCGGTGGACATAATCCTCCGCATGGGACGGCACGTCGAAATTGAACACGTGGCTGACTGCGGGGATATCAAGGCCGCGGGCGGCCACGTCAGAGGCGCACAGGAACCGCACGCTGCCATCGCGGAACCCGCTGAGCGTGCGCATCCGCTGGCTCTGGTCCAGATCGCCATGGATCGGCTCGGCGTTGTAGCCATGTTGCTTGAGGGATTTGGCGACCACATCCACATCGACCTTGCGGTTGCAGAAGATGATCGCGTTCTTGCACCCCTCGCCCTCGCTGTCGATCATGGCGCGCAGCAGGTCGCGCTTGGCCTTGGCTTCCACGTCGCGGCGCCCGGCGCGGAACATCACCACACCCTGTTCGATATTCTCGCCCGTGGTCGCGGCACGCGCGACTTCGATCTTGGCGGGGTTCGACAGGAAGGTGTTGGTGATCCGCTCGATCTCGGGGGCCATGGTGGCCGAGAAGAACAGCGTCTGGCGGGTAAAGGGCGTCAGGCCGAAGATCCGCTCGATATCGGGGATGAACCCCATGTCGAGCATGCGGTCGGCCTCGTCCACCACCATGATCTGCACGCCCGTCAGCAAAAGCTTGCCGCGTTCGAAATGGTCCAGAAGCCGGCCCGGCGTGGCGATCAGAACGTCGACGCCCCGGTCGATCAGCGCATCCTGCTCCTTGAAGCTGACGCCCCCGATCAGAAGCGCCTTGGTCAGCTTCACATGCTTGGCATAGGTGTCGAAGTTCTCCGCCACCTGTGCGGCAAGTTCGCGGGTGGGGCACAGGACAAGGCTGCGCGGCATTCGCGCCCGTGCCCGGCCGCGCGCCAGCATGTGGATCATCGGAAGCGTGAAGCTGGCCGTCTTGCCGGTGCCGGTCTGGGCGATGCCCAGCACGTCCCGGCCCTGAAGGGCCGAAGGGATCGCGCCGGCCTGGATCGGGGTGGGAATGGTGTAGCCCGTTTCCTCGACCGCCTTGAGGACCTTTCGGTCAAGCCCGAGGTCTGCGAACGAAACCTGGGGGTCTGCGTCTGCGGGGAGTTCTGTGACGTCGTCTGTCAATGCGGGTCCTTTCGTGACATATGCGGCCCATGAGTTCTGGCCGCAAAGTCACGCGGCCCGCATCTGCCGGATTGCAGACGCGTCGAATTGAGGACGGCCCTACGCCCAAAACACCGCGACGTCAAGGAATTCGCCTCGGGGTCAGCTGACGACAGCCGCCCGGACCAGCCGCACCGATTGCATCGTCTCGGGATCGAGGACCGGTTCGAGCACGCCCTGCACCGTGATCCGCATGCCTTCCTCGAGTTCGGACATCGGCATGTCGAGTTCGACCTGCACCGCGGTGCCGTGTTCGGGGTCACCGCAGAACGGGCAGAAGCCCATGTCCGACACGAGGATGAAATCCTTGATCTCGCCGTCATTCCACAGTGGGATCACGAAGCCGGTCAGCGAAAACCCCTCGACCGGACCTTCGAGGCTCTCGGGAAAGGACTTGCGCACCTCATAGCTGGTTTCGGTGACGATTTCCTCGAGGCCGATGCTCTTGAGCAGATCCCACCCGGTGTCGTTGGCCATGGCCTGTCCAGCCGGGGCCGCCATGGCGAAAAGACCGATGGCCGTCGCGCTGCGCATCTTTGACCTGAATGGCGTCGTCATGGCATGCTCCCACTGGATTTCTTCCTTGGACGGTAGGGACTCCGGATAGGGGTGCCCTGTCAATGGGTTGGCCACCCCCGACGGCCGGATACGCGGGTTTCTGCCGGTCGCCCGTGGTCATTGTTCGGCAATGGCGATGAATTCACCCTCTGTCTGCGTGGCGCTGCCGGCCGTGGTGACTGTGGTGACCACATCTCCGGCGATATACTCGGTTCCGGTATAGAAATCGGCGCTGATCTGGCCGTCGATGACATGATCGACCAAAGCCTCGTCGGTCAGTGTTCCCGAAATGTCACCGGCAAGGGACGGAGCGTTGATGTCCGAGGTATTCACGAGCACGCCTCCGATTGCCAGGGTTCCGACGTAAGTCTGATTTGCCTCGTCGATCAGTTGCTCCACGTCACCGGAACCGGGACTGCCGTCGAAGAACACGGTCAGGTTCAGGTCGCCAAGTGTTCGGAGCGTGCCGTCTTCCTGTGGCAGCGCGACCTCCAGAACTCCGTCATAGCTGCTCGACCCCGTCGTCGGCAGAGTCGCAAGGCGCGTGCGGAACGGATCGCTGAACCAGCCAAAGTCGTCAGCTATCAGGTCCGCCTCGTCGAGGTATTCGTCAAATTGGGTCGGGTCCGGGCTGTTGTCCGGGGCGCCTGTCGGGCCGGAATCGGTGTCGTCGGAATCGGGCGGCGTGTCGATCGGGGTTATCGGGTCGTCGTCGGGCGGGGACGTGCCGGTTGCACAGGCCGCAAGCGACAGCAGCAGAAGCGACGGGGCGATCAGGCGCAGCATGTCCGGGACTCCATCCGACCGAGGGGCACGTTGTCGATGAGTTATTCTTCCCGATCTACATGCCAAGGGCGATGGCCTTTCCGAACCGGCGGGCCGGATCCCGCCGAAGGGCCTCAGAGGTCGATCTCCGCCAGCGCCAGTCCGGCCTCCCCGCCGAAGCTGTAGACAAGCCAGGTGCGGCCCTCGTCGCGAAACAGGTGCGGATCGCGCAGCGCGCGCTGGAATTCCATGATCTTGCCTTCCTGCGACGGCACGGCCGGCATGTCCCCGCCCTCGAAATCGGCATCGGGCGACAGGATCACGCCGTGATCCTCGATCCGCCAGTCGCGCCAACAGCCCGTCAGCGCCATGGTGCCGTAACGCAGCGCCTCGGGCGCGTCGCCGATGCGGGAAAAGATCACATGAGCCAGATCGCCCTCGACCAGCACCGCGGCATGACGCAGCGCCTGGGGCCCGATCTGGCCCGGCGTCTCGGGGCTGAGGGGGTAGACAAGCGGCCCCTGCGCGAAGGTCCGGCCCCCATCGTCAGAGCGGTAGATCCGCGCCTTTCCAAGGGCATGGACGCGCCCGCCATGGTCGAAATGCCGGAAATAGAAGGTGCCCAGCCGGTCGGGACGGGGTGAGAAATGCAGGCCATCATCGCTTTCGGCGCGGAAGGTGAATTGTCCCTTCGGGTCGGTCATGTCGCCATGGAAATACACCACGATCCGGCGTCCATCATCCTCGATCCGCAGGTCGGGGGAGGCGATATGCGTGGCGATCCACGGGCAGTCGTCCCGGTGCAGGACACCGCCTTCGTGCAACGTCCACGGCCCGGTGATCGCCTCGGCATGGGCCAGCCTGATGTAATGACCCTCGTGATGGGCGAAATAGATGTAGTATCGCCCAAGCCGCCCTTCGACCCGGTCCGGCACCCGGAAAAGCGTCGCGCCGTTCATGTTTTCCCGCACATGATCGGGCAGGGGGGATGTCCATGACAGGGGCCCCAGCCGCCGGATGCCGGGCCGCCCGCTCACACCATCATTTCCTTGGTCGCGGTCAGCGTCACGTCCGGGTAATCGCGAGCCACCCGGTCGATGTCCCATTGCAGGCGGGTCAGGTAGACCGGATCGCCGTCATGGTCATAGCTGATATGCTGCTTGTTGGCATTGGCAAAGGCCTCGACCGCGGCCCTCGGGCCAGAGATCCAGCGCGCCGAGGTGAATTGCGACGGAGAGAAGGTCACGGGCAGGCCGTATTCCAGCTCGATCCGGCTGGCCAGAACCTCGAATTGCAGCGCGCCGACGACGCCCACGATGAAGCCCGAGCCGATCATCGGCTTGAAGACCTTGGCAGCCCCTTCCTCGGCGAATTGCATCAGCGCCTTTTCGAGGTGCTTGGCCTTCATCGGGTCGCCCGCGCGCACGCCCTGCAACAGTTCGGGCGCGAAGGAGGGGATGCCGGTCACCCGCAGCATCTCTCCTTCCGTCAGCGTGTCGCCGATGCGCAATTGCCCGTGGTTCGGAATGCCGATGATGTCGCCGGCCCAGGCCTCTTCGGCAAGTTCGCGGTCCGAGGCGAGGAACAGGACGGGGTTCGAAATGGCCATCGGTTTCTTCGTGCGCACATGGGTCAGTTTCATGCCGCGCATGAAATGACCCGAGGCAAGGCGCACAAAGGCCACCCGGTCGCGGTGCTTGGGGTCCATGTTGGCCTGAACCTTGAAGACAAAGCCTGTCACGCTGGGCTCTTCGGGGGCGATGGCGCGGGGCTGGGCCGACTGGATCTGCGGCTCGGGCCCATAGGTGCCGATCCCGTCCATCAATTCCTTCACGCCGAAGGAGTTGATGGCCGAGCCGAACCAGATCGGCGTCATGTGCCCTTCGAGAACGGATTGCGGATCAAGGGCGGGGAGCAGTTCGCGCGCCATCTCCACCTCTTCGCGAAGCTTGGCCAGGACCTCGGCCGGGATATGCTCCTCCATCCTCGGGTCGTCGAGGCCCGCGATCTGGACCGTTTCGGCCACGCGGTTGCGGTCGGCGCGGTCCATCAGTTCCAGCCGGTCGTTCAGCAGGTCGTAACAGCCCAGGAAATCGCGCCCCATCCCGATGGGCCAGGATGCGGGGGTCACGTCGATGGCCAGGTTTTCCTGGATCTCGTCGATGATCTCGAACGTGTCGCGGCTTTCGCGGTCCATCTTGTTGCAGAAGGTCAGGATCGGCAGGTCGCGCAGGCGGCACACCTCGAACAGCTTGCGGGTCTGGCTTTCGACACCCTTGGCCCCGTCGATCACCATGACGGCCGCATCCACCGCCGTCAGCGTGCGGTAGGTATCCTCGGAAAAATCCGAGTGGCCGGGCGTGTCGACAAGGTTGAAGCGGAACCGCCCGAAATCGAACGACATCGCCGAGGCCGAGACCGAGATCCCGCGATCCTTTTCCATCTGCATGAAATCCGACCGCGTGCGCCGCGCCTCGCCCTTGGCGCGGACCTGGCCCGCAAGCTGGATCGCCCCGCCATAAAGCAGGAACTTTTCCGTCAGCGTCGTCTTGCCCGCATCGGGATGCGAGATGATCGCGAAGGTGCGCCGGCGGGCGATCTCGGGGGGGAGCGTGGGGCGGTTTGTCATGTCGCGGCTCTACCCCAAGGCGCGGGCATCGACAATCCACCGAGAGACCCCCGCGCGGAGTATATTGACCGGGGATCAAAGTCGGGGTTCTTCTTTGACGTCACAATTTGGAGGGGACACATGAAGACACAGGGTTTCGCGGCAATTGGCGCCGTGCTCGTGCTGGCAGGCTGCATGGGGTCGGGCGGCGGAGACGGCGGCGACAGCCTGATCGCCAACCCGTCAAGCTATGGCGATTACGTCAACAACAATACCTTGCTGAAGCGGGAGCTGGAGCTTCTTCCCGACACCGATATCGCCGATGTTCCGACCACGGGCAGCGCGACCTATTCCGGCACGACGGGCTTCAACGTCAGGATGAGCACGTCGGAACAGACCCAGATGTTCGGGGCGATCGAACTGACGACCTTCTTTGCGGGCGATGGCGATGTGACCGGACAGATCGAGGAGATCTACAGCGACGGCAACATCTTCACCGAGGAAAATGCCGGCGCGGTGGAGGGCGAGTTGATCATCTCGAACGGAGCGATCCTGCGCGATCAGCCCGACCCGCGGTTCAACCCGCAATTCGAGGCGGAGTTGACCGGCACCCTCGTCGAACCCGACGGCAGGACCGAGAACTATGACGGCACTATCGACGGGCGGTTCTACGGGGACGACCTCGAGATGGTCTCGGGCGGCATCAACGGGCAATCGAACGTGCCGGGCTTTGGTACTTCGTCGTTCACCGGGACATTCAACGCCGCGCAATAGTCTGGCGGGTCGGCCAGACTTGCGCCGACCTTCACCGACACCGGCGTGACAAATCTGCAAGAAATGAATTGTTCAAACTTTGGCAACGTTCTTTTCACAGACTCGCCATAAAGACTGATACAAGTTCATCCCAACCCAGATGTGACCAAAAAGGAAGTCCGCCCATGTTTCGTTATTCTGCCCTCATCATCCCGTTTGCTCTTTCGGGCTGTGCGGCACTCGAATTGGCTGGCCGTGCCGACGAACTACAGAACGTCGTGGATTTGGCGACCGATTTCCAGGACGCGATCGATGCGGCTGACACCGGCGGAAGCGATGGTGGAACGGGCGGCTCCGGAGGCACCGTGCCCGAGGGCGTGGCGCTCACCTCCGAAGAAGAATTGCAGGGCCGGACAGGTTCGGTCGATTATGACGGCTATGCGGTTCTCTACGTTCCCGGCAATACCGAGAACATCGTTCTGACAGCCGAATCGACCGTCACCGCAGACTTCGACGACAACACGGTCGATGCCGCGTTCAACGACTGGATCGGCGCGCGGGTCGATGACAACTACAACCCGATCGGAACAACGGGCGGTGCCGCCCGCGCAAGCGGCAACATCGACTTCGAGAACGGAGCGTTCTTGCTGGATGGAGGCGATGCGAATTTCGAAGGCGATGTCAGCGGCGAGTTGACCTACAAGGGCGACACATACGGCGTGGATGGCCAGATGGATGGTGCCATCGGGACGCAGGATGGCGGGCCTGAAAACGTCGCGGCCGTCGCCGATGACGAGACACTGATCACCGTCAACGGCGAGGCTGTCGACGATGCCGACTTCGGCTTCCAGGGTGAGATCCGGTAGGACCGGGACGCCGGTTCGGGGCCTTTTTCGGGGGCGCAACGAGGGGGCAGCTTGCGGGCTGCCCCTTTCTTGTCGGTGATGTCGCTTTCAATCCGACCGGGAGGCCCGGCGCAGTTTCTCCACCGCGTCGCCGCTGGCCAGCAGCCGTTCGCTGACCTCGTAATTCAGATGCGCGCGGTATTCGTGGCGGCCGCGAGCCGTGGCGTCGGGGGGCAGGGCGGGGCGGGTCCGCTGGTCGATCAGCAGCGATTCAGCGGCGATCCCTTCGGCATAGATGATCTGGTGCTGATCGAAGAGCAGCTGGTAATACTCCATGAAGCCGCCATCCTCCTGCACGACGGAGCTGCCGTTGACGAGGTGGCGCACCTTGACCAGAACCTCGGCCCGGCCGGCGCCCAGCCTGTCCTGCCGCTGATAGACGAAGATGCGGTGATCGGGGCTCAGCCGCAGGTCGTTTTCATTGTGCAGCGCGCCCTTGCGGATCACGATCGGGGCAAACTCGCCCACCGCGCGCAGGGTCGTCTGCCCGATCCAGCGGATTGCCTGCGGCCCGTCATCGCGGGTCAGGACCCTGTCGCCCACCTGCAGATCCTCGATCCGGCGCTGTTCGCCCGAGGCCATGGTGATATGCGTCCCCCGGCAGAACGACACGCAGGCCACTTCGGCAAAGCGGCGGGACGCCGCCTCGCGGTCGAAACCGACAAGCCGGTATTCCGTCTCCTCGGCCAGCGCCACAAGGGGGAGAAGGTATATCTCCTCGACCCCGCCATCCTCCACCTCGACAAGGATAAGGATTTCGCAGGTCGTGCTGTCTGGCGCCATCAGCGTCACGCAGCTGTCGAGGTGAACCTGGCGGCCCACGCCGCCGGCGGCGCTTTCGGGCGAGACAGTGAAGGAACGCGGCCCGTCGCCAAGGACGATGGACAACCGGTCCTGCCGCGCGCGGAAGCCCAGCATGTAGACATCATCCATCACCAGTTCATCGGCAAAGGAGATCGCATCCCCTTCGGCCACGCCGTCGGAGCACACGAAATCCCGCGCGCGATAGACCTGTAATGATTGTGTGGTCGGCTTGTCTTGTGTGGCGTGCATATGGTTCTAGTTACCTGATCATCCCCTAACGGTGACTTAACTGAAAACTATGGCCAAATCGGGCCGACGGACAGTCATTGTTGCCGACCTGCGGCCCGAATGCTAGGCCATGATTGCCGCAGGTAAGGGAGAACGGGATGGATCTGGGTATCACGGGAAAACGGGCGCTGGTCTGCGCCTCGTCAAAGGGGCTGGGCCGGGGCTGCGCCGAAGCGTTGGCCGGGGCCGGTGTGTCGCTGGTCATGAATGCGCGGGGCGCCGAGGCGCTGGAGGCCGCCGCGGCTGACATACGCGCCGCCCACGGGGTCGAGGTCGTGACAGTGGCCGCCGACATCACCACCGAGGACGGTCGCGCCGAGGTGCTGGAAGCCGCGGGCGAGGTCGACATCCTCGTGACCAATGCCGGCGGCCCCCCGCCCGGCATGTGGACCGACTGGGAGAGGGAGGATTTCATCGCCGCGCTGGACGCCAACATGCTGACGCCGATCGCCCTGATGAAGGCGCTTGTGCCGGGCATGATGGAACGCGGCTGGGGCCGGGTCGTCAACATCACCTCGGTCTCGGTCAAGTCGCCGATCGCCGTTCTGGGCCTGTCGAATTCGGCGCGCGCCGGGCTCACGGGCTATGTGGCGGGCACCGCGCGGCAGGTGGCGCCGAAGGGCGTCGTGATCAACAACCTGTTGCCAGGCATTCACGCGACCGACCGGGCCATCAGCCTCGACAAGGGTGTGGCCGATGCCGAGGGCATCTCGCCCGAGGAGGCAAAGGCCCGCCGCGAGGCCACCATCCCCGTGGGCCGCTATGGCTCGCCGCAGGAATTCGGCGCGGCCTGCGCCTTTCTGTGCTCGCAGCATTCTGGCTTCATCATCGGTCAGAACATCCTTCTCGATGGCGGGGCCGTGAATACGGTGATGTGAGCCGGGTTGCGGGGGCGGGTCGTGATTGCTATCTGGCCCATATCCTATGATTTTTGTAAGGATCACGCCTCTTGTCCGTCCCGCCCCGCCTCGAGGTCAGTAACCTGACGCGCAGTTTCGAGGGCCGAAAGGTCGTCGACGACGTCTCTCTTGTGGTCGGTCAGGGGCAGGTGACCTGCCTTCTGGGTCCGTCGGGTTGTGGCAAATCCACGACGCTGCGGATGATCGCGGGCGTCGACAATCAGGATGCGGGCGAGATTCGCGTCGAAGGCCGCCCCATCTGCAACGACGAGATCCGGGTCCCCCCGGAAGAGCGGCGCATCGGCCTGATGTTTCAGGATTTCGCCCTCTTTCCGCACCTGTCGGTGGCCGGCAACGTCGCCTTCGGGCTCAAGGGGCCAAAGGCCGCGATCCGCCAGCAGGTGGAACTGCTTTTGCACAAGGTCGGCATGTCGCGCCATATCGACCGCTATCCGCACGAATTGTCGGGGGGCGAACAGCAGCGCGTGGCCCTTGCCCGCGCGCTTGCGCCCAAACCTTCGATCATGCTGATGGACGAGCCGTTTTCCGGCCTTGACGACCGGCTGCGCGACGACATCCGCGACGAGACGCTGGCCGTTCTCAAGGCCGAGGGCACGGCGGTTCTGCTGGTCACGCATGAACCGGCCGAGGCGATGCGGATGGCCGACGAGATCGCGCTGATGCGCGATGGCCGGATCGTGCAGAGGGGCGCGCCCTACAATATCTACAATGCGCCCGTCGATCGGGAGGCAGCTGCATTTTTCAGCGATATCAATGTGATCCGGGGCAAGGTTAACGGCGCCCTCACAGAGACCGCCTTTGGCCAGTTCCTCGCACCCGGCTTCGCGGACGGAACCGAGGTCGATATCGTCATCCGGCCGCAGCACCTCAAGATCGATTTCGACCGGCATGGCCGCGGACCGAACCCGACCCCGCAGGACGGCACGCCCGCGCGCGGCGTGGTCGAACGGGCGCGGTTCATGGGATCGGAGAGCCTTGTCGAATTCCGGATGGATTTCGACGGCTCGGCGCTGAAGGCGATCGTGCCGTCGGTGTTCCTGCCCAAGCCGGGAACGCCCTTGTGGCTCATGATCCGCCGGGACCGGTGCTTCGTGTTTCCGAGCCGTGGCGCGCCCGGTAATCACTGAGGGTCTTGCCCTCTTCCTCCACGAAAAGTTGCGGCAGGACAATGACTTGCAGAACCTGGTCAAGCCTGATCGTGCGGAAATCGCCCAGCGCCTCGGACCAGGCGGTCATCATCCAGAGCCGCCCCCAATATTCAAGGTGAAGCGGGCGGATGATCTCGCCGCCCGGGGGGCCGTCCTCGACGATCAGGCGCAGCTTCTGCCGTGCCCGGATCGCCGCCCGGATCGAGGCGTGGTGCTGAAAGCCGAGCGTTGCCTGCGCAAACGGATAGACCGCCGCACCCCAGCCCGATGGCGGGGCGGTCCGGTCCTCGGGCAGGACCGCGTCGATCTTGGCCGAAAGGGAGCGGGCCGCGGCGCCCAGCTCGGCGTCGCCGGCCTCGTTCACGACGGCCAGCCCAAGGTGAAGCGCCTCAAGCTCGGCCATGGTCAGGTTCAGCGGCGGCAGCGTCATGTCCGCCGTCGCCCGGTAGCCCAGCCCCCGATTGCCCTCCAGCGGGACGCCCGAGGCCATCAGCGTATCCATGTCGCGATAAATCGTGCGCAGCGACACGTTCAGACGGTCGGCAAGGTCCTGCGCCCGGTGCAGCCGCCCGTCGCGCAGGATCTGGATCAGGTCATAGAGGCGGTCGGTGCGGGGCATGATTTGTCACTATCCTGTCAGTTGACAGGTTTTTGACAAAAAATGTGACCCGCGACCAGCCCCCGATCCCGTTTTCCTGCTTTGATATCTTTCAAGCTCTGCGACATCGGCCTAAGACCGGGACGCAACGCAACGCCCTCGGAGGGATAGACATGCTCAACAACATCGGCCTTCCCGGCCTTCTTCTGATCGCCGTCGTGGTCCTCGTGCTGTTCGGACGGGGCAAGATCTCCTCGCTCATGGGTGAGGTCGGCAAAGGCATCACCGCCTTCAAGCGAGGCGTGGACGACAGCAAGGCCGAACTCGAAGAGGCCGCCAATGCCCGCGACGTGACCCCCGAAGACGAGAAGGAAAAGGACAAGGTCTGACCGACCCACAATCCGTTTCCTGAAGGGAGAGCGTCATGTTCGGCATGGGCTGGAGCGAACTGATCCTGATCGGTGTGATCGCGTTGATCGTGGTCGGACCCAAGGATTTGCCCAACATGTTCCGCACGTTGGGGCAGTTCACCGGCAAGGCCCGGTCGATGGCGCGTGAATTCAGCCGCGCGATGGAGGCCGCCGCCGACGATGCGGGTGTCAAGGACATTCAGAAGACCGTGCGCGCCGCGGCCAACCCGTCCTCCTTCGGGGCGGACAAGCTCAAGCAGGCGGCAAAGTCAGCGGTCAAGCCCCCCGATCGCGGCCTGAAGACGAAGGATGCCGAACCCACCGCCGCCGAAAAGGTCGCGGCAGCTGCCGCCGAGAAGCGCGCCGCCCGCGACGCCGAGGTGGCCGAGATGGAGGCAGAGGCCACGGCCAGCCGGCCCGACGAGGCCGAGGCACCGCCGGTCCGATCCGCGCCCGGACCGGCTCCTGCGCCCGCTTCGCCCGAACCGGCCGCCGCGGCCCCCGACAAGATCAAGGACGAGTGATTCCAGATGAGTGACGCCTCCGATGAAATCGAGGACAGCACCGCCCCGCTGATCGAGCATCTGGCCGAGTTGCGGTCGCGGCTGATCTGGTCGCTTCTGGCCTTTGTCGTGGGGATGGTGATCTGTTTCACTGTCTGGAAGCCCGTCTTCGACTTTCTCAGCTCGCCCCTGTGCGCCGCGCTGATTGACCGCGGGCAGGAATGCCAGACCTACCTCTTGCAGTTGCAGGAGGGGTTCTTCCTCGCCATCTCGATATCGCTCTTCGGCGGGCTTGTGCTGTCTTTCCCGGTGATCAGTTACCAGATGTGGCGCTTTGTCGCGCCTGGCCTGTATCGGTCTGAAAAGGGTGCGTTCTTGCCTTTTCTGATCTCCTCGCCCGCGATGTTCCTTCTGGGCGGCGCCTTTGCCTTCTACATCATCACGCCGCTTGCCTTCAACTTCTTCCTTGGCTTCCAGCAGATGGGTTCCCTCGGGGAGGGGCCAACCTCCGACACCACGACGGCGGGCATCGCGTTCCAGGGGTCTGCCCAGGGCTACGTGCTCCTGACGATCAAGTTCATCGTGGCCTTTGGCCTGTGTTTCCAGTTGCCTGTCCTGCTGACACTCATGGGCAAGGCAGGGCTGGTCAGCGCAGAAGGTCTGGGCCGCGTGCGCAAATATGCCATGGTGGCCATCCTCTGTGTCGCCGCGCTGGCGACGCCTCCCGACGTCGTCAGCCAGGTGATCCTGTTCACCGTCGTCTATGGCCTTTACGAGGTGTCGATCCTGCTCGTGGCCCGCGTCGAACGCAAGCGCGAGGCCAAACTGAGGGCCGAGGGCCTCTGGTTCGAGGATGACGAGGAAGAGGACGATATCGCCGAGGCGAAGGCCGCCGACGCCGCCTCCGACGACAAAGACACGAAGGACCGCTCCTGATGAAGAAATCCGAGTCGCTCGCGCGGATCGCGCGGGCGCTGGAGCGGATTGCCCCCGCGCCGGCAGACCCCCCCGATTTCGATGCCGGGAGCGCCTTTGTCTGGCATGCCGATCCCGACAGGCTGGCCCCGGTGGCGCGCGTCAACCGCGTGGAGGTCGACCTGCTGGTGGGGATCGGCCGCGCGCGTGACACGCTGATGGAAAACACAAGCCAGTTCGCCCTGGGGCTCGCGGCCAACAACGCGCTGCTCTGGGGGGCGAGGGGGATGGGCAAGTCCAGCCTCGTCAAGGCCGTCCACGGCGCGCTCGGCGCCGAATATCCCCATCTCAAGATCGTCGAGATCCAGCGCGAGGATCTGCCCACGATCGGTCGCTGTCTCGCCCTTCTGCGCGGGGCGCCCCAGGCGCGGTTCATCCTCTTTTGCGATGACCTCTCCTTCAGCCACGATGACGCACATTACAAATCGCTCAAGGCCGTGCTCGACGGTGGAATCGAGGGCCGGCCCGACAACGTGGTGCTCTATGCCACATCCAACCGGCGCCACCTGATGCCGCGCGACATGATCGAGAACGAACGATCGAGCGCCATCAACCCGTCCGAGTCGGTGGAGGAAAAGGTCTCGCTGTCCGACCGGTTCGGCCTGTGGCTGGGCTTTCATCCCTGCGATCAGGACGACTACCTGTCCATGATCCGGGGCTATTGCGATGCCTACGGTGTCGAGATCGACGACGCGACCCTGCGCGCCGAGGCGATCGAATGGCAGGCCACCCGCGGAAGCCGGTCGGGCCGCGTGGCATGGCAGTATTTCACCGATCTGGCCGGCCGCAAGGGCGTGAGGCTCTCGTAGGGCGGGACTTGTCCCGCCCTCTTTGCGGCGCTCAGGGCAGAAAGCCCATCGGATCGGTGCTGTCTGTGCCCTGGCGCACCTCGAAATGCAGGAAGCTGGGATCACCCGCCAGAACAGACCCGATCACTGTGCCCTGGCTCACCTGCTGGTTCCGCTCGACCTGAAGATCGTCGACATGGGTATAGACCGTAAGCAGGTTGTCGGCATGGCGGATCACCACGATCTGGATCCCGGCCGTATCCGTCGTGATCGCGGCCACGGTGCCGGCGGCGGCGGCCCTGACGGGGGTGCCGGCCTCGACGGCGATGTCGATCCCCTCGTTGCGGCCTCGCGCATAGTCGCGGATGATCGAGCCGGTGACAGGATAGATCATCGGCGCATCGCTGCGCGCGGCCTGCGATTGTTCGCTTCCCAGATCGGGGGCCTCGCTTGCGACCTCCTCGTCATCCGCGCCGGCCTCGGCTGCGGGTTCGGTGCTTTCGTCCGGCAGAGGGGCCGCGGCGCTGGGCGGGACAGGTGTCTCGCTTCCTTCGCCGGGACGGGCCGCTTCGGGCTCCGCGGGCGGGGGGGCGGCGCCGGGAACAGGGATCAGAAGGAACTGGCCCTCCCGGATCGACAGGTCCGAGCCGAGGCCATTCCATTCGGCGATGGCGCCCACATCGACCCCGTAGACCCGGGCGATGGAATAGATCGTCTCGCCCCGGATCACCTGGTGGCGGATCGGCTCGGCCCCGTCCTGCGGCGCGGGGGCGGCGGGCTGCGGCGCGGGGGCGGCCGTGGGTTCGGCCGTCACGTCGCCCGCCCGGTCGATCGCGTCCGATGCGATCGTAGTCACATCAACCTGCGCGGGCGGTGCGATCTGCCCCGAGGTCCCGCCCGAGGGTTCCGCCACTCGGACGGGCAGGGCGATGATCTCGTCCCGGCGCAGGGTCACGTCGGGGTCGATCCCGTTATAGCGGGCAAGGTCATCGGCATCGAGTTCGAGGCGCGTGGCGATACTGCGCACCGTATCCCCGCGCCGCGCCACCACGACCTGATAATTGGGATAGGAGATCACGCCGCGGCTGTCAGGTGCGGGCCGCGCGGGCGTGGTCGCAAGCGCCGGTGTCGTGTCGAAGCCGGAGGCAAGGTTGCGAAGGTCAAGGTCGAGCGGTTCGTCCGTGCAGGCGGCCAGCAGCGCGGTCGAACACAACAGAAGCGCAACACGCCGAATGGCCGGACCGAACGGGGAAAAGGGTCGCTGCATCATGTCCTCAATTGCCTCTGACCTCTTGCGCGGGTCCTTGCGTCAAAAATGTCGCGGCCGGCCTGTCGTCGCAAGACCGGCGGATCAATCACGGCCGATCCCCTCCATCAGGGGCACGAACCGCACCGGCCGAAGCTCTTCGTAATCAAACCCGTCTTCGGACCGGCGCACCCGTATCAGGCTTTGCACCGTGTCCGACTGCCCCACCGGCAGAACCATGATACCCCCGATCCGAAGCTGGGCCAAGAGGGGCCCGGGCGGGTCCTCGGCGGCGGCGGTCACGATGATGCGGTCGAACGGGGCCTGTTCGGGCAGGCCGTGGCTGCCATCGGCGGTGAAGGCGGTGATGTTGCTCAGACCCAGCTCGTCGAAGATCAGGCGCGCGCCATCGACAAGCCTGCGATGGCGGTCGACGGTATAGACCCGGCGGGCCAGCTGGCTCAGGATCGCGGCCTGGTATCCCGACCCGGTGCCCACCTCGAGAACCTTGTGCCTTTCCTCTACCTCAAGCGCCTGGGTCATCAGCCCCACCACCGAGGGCTGCGAGATGGTCTGCCCGCAGGAAATGGGCAGGGGCATGTCTTCGTAGGCGCGGTTGGCAAAGACCCCGCCACTGATGAACCGGGCGCGGTCGATCTTTTCCATGGCGCGAAGCGTGCGGGCATCCGTCACCCCGCGCGACCGCAGGGCAAAGAGGAACTGCATCTTGGCTTCGGCGTCGAAACTCACGCAAAGCTCCCTTCCAGTTCGGCCAGCGCATCGTGGGCCGTCAGGTCGGCGCGCATCGGCGTGATCGAGATCCGACCCTCGAGATTGGCGGTCACATCGGTGTCGGGGCCTGTCGCCTCGTCCTGCTGGCCGCCGCGGATCCAGTGGAACTTGCGCCCGTTCGGCGCAACGGCCGCTTCGGCGACAAAGCGCGATGTCGGGCGAAAGCCCTGCGCCACGACCGCGCTTCCCGTTACCTCGTCCGCCGGGACAGGCGGAAAATTCACGTTGTAGAACAGCCGGTAAGGCGCGTGACTGCCCTTGTCGGCGGCAAGGATCCGCCGGATCACATCCGCGCCGTGCCGGGCCGCCGCCTCGAATGGCTGATCGAGCCCCACATTGCGCGGGCCATAGAATTGCGACAGCGCGACCGCCGGGATGCCCTGAAGGGCGGCTTCCATAGCGGCGCCGATCGTGCCCGAATACAGCGTGTTCTGCCCAGCATTGTTGCCCCGGTTGACGCCTGACAACACCAGATCGGGCGGGGTGTCGCGCATGACGTCATGCAGACCCACCAGCACGCAATCGGCCGGACTCCCCTCCAGTGCAAAGCGACGCGGGCCCAGCTCGGCCATCATCGTGGGGCGCGAATAGCTGATGCAATGACCGACGCCCGATTGCTCGAATGCGGGGGCGACCGTCCAGACCTCGCCCCCGCTGCCCGCGATCGTATCGGCGATCTCGGACAGGATGCGCAGGCCCGGGGCGTTGATGCCGTCGTCATTGGTGATGAGTATGTGCATGAAACCCCCGGAATCCTCGGCCCTGTTCGCGGCCCTTCGGTCCTGATTACGGGAGCGGGCAGGAGCGGGCAAGCACCGCCCGGCTCAATCGGCGAGGATCGCGGGGCAGAGCGTGGCGGCGGCGGCGTGAATGTCGGTCAGACCGTCGCGTTTCTCGCCGGGGAAGAACCGGGCGCGCACGGCAGTGGGCATCGGGGGCGGCGACAGGATCTCGACCCGTGGGCCGGTGCGCAGGCTTTCGGCCTGCCAGCTGCGGGCCAGCGCGATCTGTGCGGCCTTCGTCGCGCCGTAATGGCCGAAGAATTTCTCCCCGGCCCTGTCATCGTCGAAAAAGACGGCGCGCCCTGTCTCGTGCAGAAGCGGCTGGACATAGCCGATCAGACGTTGCGTGGCCTTCACGTTCACCGCCATCGACTTGTCGAAATCCTTCTCCGCAAGGTGCGGCGTGGGGGCGAGGGGCCCGGCATGGATCGCGGTATGGATCCAGATGTCGAGCCGCCCCCAGCGGTCGTGGATGCCGCGACAAAGCTGCTGCATCGCATCGGGCAGGGTAATGTCCATGGGCGCCAGCGTGGCCTGTCCGCCCTTGGCCCGGATGCGATCGTCCAGCTCTTCGAGGCCACCCACGGTGCGGGCCACGGCGATGATATGGGCATGCGGTGCCAGCGCTTCGGCCAGGGCGGCGCCCAGCCCGCGGGAGGCGCCGGTGATCAGGGCTGTCTTCATGTCTCGGCCTTCGTTGCGTTGTGGGAGATGCGCAGTTCGGCCCGCGCGGCATCCAGATCGCCGTCCGCCCCGATCCATCGGACAAGGCGGTCGAAATCGGTCTCCATCGTTTCCAGTGCCATGTCCATGACATGGGTCTTGTCGCGCAGGAACAACGCGATGTTGCGGGTGACGTTATCCACGTAATCGCGGCAGAAATCCATCACCGGAACCTGTCGCGACCGATAGCGGGAGCGGGCGAGGATATCGGTGCGATAGGCCTTGAGGATGCCCTGGTTGGCGCGGGCGGCAAAACTTGCCGCCACCGCCTCGGGGTCGCGGGTCAGGTGGACATAGGCCGCCCTGTCGCCCCAGGCCGCGTCGAGCCGGCCCAGGAGCCAGGCCAGCCTGTTGTCGATCTCGATCCGGTTTTCACCGAAATCGAACCGGTCCGGGCCGGTCAGATGGGTTCGGGTTTCGTGGCCCGCGCTGAAATTGGTGAAATGCGCGCAAGCCTTCGACAGGGTCATCGAGCCGCAGCGCCCGGTGCACAGGACGATCACCGTCGACGGCACGCTCATGCCGCGATCTCCGCCAGACGCAGCGCAACGATCCGCGCCACGAGCGACGAGGGAAGGCGGGTGTCGGGGGCGAAAAGCACACCGCTTTTCGAATGCTTCAGGCCGAGCGCGTCCAGTTCACCCGCAAGCCGCGGGATGACCGTTCCGGAATGGGGATAGAGACCGCAATGCGCCTTGAAGGCGGCATATCCGGCGACCATCTTGCCGCGCCGCAGCCCCGGCATTCCGTAGGACATGACGTCCTGCGCATCGGGCACATGCGTCCTCAGCTCTGCCCGCAGATCAAGCAGGCAAAGCCGCTTTTCCTCCGAAAGCGCCAGGAGATAGTCGTCAGCTGCGTCACAATCCGTCATGGCCGCTGGCTATGCCGCGAAATCCCGTCCGGCACAAGTTGCTCCGCCTATTCGGCGGCCTTCATGACAAAGCCCTGCTCGATCATGTCGGCGGGCCTGACGGGGTATTCCCCCGAGAAACAGGCATCGCAATATTGAGGCTGGGACGGATCACGGCCACCGGACTCGCCGACCGCGCGATAAAGCCCGTCGAGCGAGATGAATTTCAGGCTGTCGACGCCCAGATGCTCGCGCATCTCGTCCTCGCTCATGGTGGCGGCCAGCAGCTTGTCGCGCTGCGGTGTGTCGACCCCGTAGAAACAGGGCCAGGCCGTTGGCGGCGAGGCGATGCGGAAATGCACCTCGGCCGCGCCCGCATCGAGGATCATGTCCTTGATCTTCTGGCTGGTCGTGCCGCGCACCACGCTGTCATCGACGAGGATCACGCGCTTGCCTCGGATCAGCGCGCGGTTCACGTTCAGCTTGAGCCGGACGCCCATGTTGCGGATCTGCTCGGTCGGTTCGATGAAGGTCCGGCCCATATACTGGTTGCGGATGATCCCCATCGCATAGGGGATGCCAGACGCAAGGCTGTAGCCGATCGCGGCCGGCGTGCCGCTATCGGGGACGGGGCAGACAAGGTCCGCGTCAACCGGGCTTTCCTTGGCCAGTTCCCTGCCGATCGCCTCGCGGGTCTCATAGACCGACCGGCCGCCGACGCTGCTGTCGGGGCGCGAGAAATAGACATGTTCGAAGATGCAGAACCGCGGCTTGGCCGGGCGGAAGGGGAAATGGCTTTCGACCCCGTTTTCGGTGCAGACGACCATTTCGCCCGGGGCGATCTCGCGCACGAGATCGGCGCCGATGATATCGAGGGCGCAGCTTTCCGATGAAAGGACCCAGCCGTCCCCGATCCGGCCCAGAACCAGCGGCCGCACGCCCAGAGGGTCGCGGCAGCCGATCAGCTTGTTCCGGGTCATCGCGACGATGGAGAACGCGCCCTCGACCTTGCGCAGCGCGTCTTCCATCCGGTCGGGGATCGTCCGGCCCATGGACCGCGCCATCAGGTGGATGATGCATTCGGTGTCGGACGAGGACTGGAAGATCGAGCCCCTCTCGATCAGTTCGCGCCTGAGTTCGAGGGCATTGGTGAGGTTGCCGTTATGCGCGATGGCCGCGCCGCCCATCGAGAATTCCCCGAAAAAGGGCTGGACGTCGCGGATCGCGGTCTGGCCCTTCGATCCGGCGGTGGAATAGCGCACATGGCCGATGCCGATGGGCCCGGGCAGGCTGTCGATCATCTCGGTCGAGGTGAAATTGTCCCGAACAAGCCCCATGCGACGGGCCTGGTGAAAACCGGTCTCGGGGTCGTGGGTCACGATACCGCCGGCTTCCTGTCCGCGATGTTGCAGCGCGTGCAGGCCAAGGGCAACGAGGCTTGATGCGGTTCCGACGCCGACGACGCCGAACACTCCGCACTCCTCCCTCAGTTTGTCGTCATCGAAGGGATGGGCGGGAGGCATGTCATTCGTCACGGCGGGGCAGCTCCGAATCCGGTGTGACAGTTATGTGACGTCCATAACGGGATGCAGCGCCGCTGTCATCCCGTCGTTTGGTCAATTAGCCGGCATCAGGCGTGCCGCAATCACCGACCAGCTGTTCATACTGGGTGGTGATCCAGCCAAGCGCGGCCTCGGGGTTCTGTTCCTCGAGCCGATCGGTAAAGCGCGAGAAGACCGCGGCAGAGCGGCTGTCCTCGACCATGGGCACCGATTGGGCGGTCAACACGGTTTCATAGACGAAAAACGCCACCGCGATCAGCAGGATCCCCCGGAACACCCCGAACAGAAAGCCCAGACCCTGATCGACGCCGCCCAGTGCCGAGCGCTGGACAATCGACGAAAACAGCGGGGTGAAGACCGAAAACACGACCAGTGTCACCGCAAAGACCGCGGCAAAGGCGGCGATGATCGACAATTCGCAGCTGTCGCCGATGAAATCTCCCAGAACGGGGATCTGACGCACCAGCGGCTGCACCTGATCGGCGAAGATGAAGGCAAGGATCGTCGCTCCGATCCAGCCCGCGATGGCCAGCGCCTCGCGAACCAGCCCGCGGCTATAGGCCAGCAGGGCCGACAGGACGATCACGGCCGCAACCACGCCGTCAATGATGGTAAAACCTTCCATGGGCCTCGACTCTTGTCCCCGTCATCCGGTTTCGGGTGTTATCCCGAACACAGCCTCGATCACACCTGCCAGATGCTGCATGTGTTGCAGTTCCAGCCCCACCTCCTGATCCATGTCCGCGCGGCGTTTCGCGCGCTCGGGCAGGATCGCGGAGGAGAAACCAAGTTTTTGCGCCTCTTTCAACCGGTTTTCCGTCTGGCTGACCGGACGCACCGCACCTGATAGGCTGATCTCGCCGAAAATGACACAGGTTTCAGGCAATGTCGTGTCTTCGCGTGCCGAAACCAGAGCGCAGGCCACGGCAAGGTCGGCGGCCGGTTCGGTGATCCGCAATCCGCCCGCCACGTTCAGATAGACGTCGAGCCCGGCAAAGGTGATCCCGCAGCGCGCCTCGAGCACGGCAAGGATCATCGACAGGCGGCCCCCGTCCCAGCCCACGACCGAGCGGCGGGCCTGGCCTTGCGGGGCGGGCGCGACAAGGGCCTGTATCTCGCACAAGAGCGGTCTTGTGCCTTCGATCCCGGCAAAGACCACCGATCCGGGCGCAGGGGCGCTGCGTTCGCTCAGGAACAGGGCAGAGGGGTTCTTGACCTCGGCCAGCCCTCGGCCCGTCATCTCGAAGACGCCGATTTCGTCGGCGGGGCCGAAGCGGTTCTTGACCGCGCGCAGGATGCGGAACTGGTGCCCGCGCTCGCCTTCGAAATACAGGACGCAATCGACCATGTGCTCGACCACGCGCGGCCCTGCGATGGCGCCTTCCTTGGTGACATGGCCGACCAGCACAACCGCCATGTTGCGGGCCTTGGCAAAGGTTGTCAGCTCGTGCGCGGCGGCGCGGACCTGGCTCACCGATCCGGGCGCGCTGTCGACCGTGTCGGCCCACATGGTCTGGATCGAATCGATGATCGCAAGGTCGGGCTTTTCCGCCTCGAGCGTGGTCAGGATGTCGCGCAGGTTGGTCTCGGCGGCAAGTTTCACGGGGCTGTTCTCAAGTCCCAGCCGGCGGGCGCGCATCTGCACCTGGGCCGAGGATTCCTCGCCGGTGACATAGATCACCTTCAGCCCGTTGCGCGCGAACCGCGCTGCCGCCTGAAGAAGAAGCGTCGATTTCCCGATGCCCGGATCACCGCCCAGAAGAATGGCCGAGGCCGCGACAAGCCCGCCGCCCAGAACGCGGTCAAGCTCGGCGACGCCGGCTTCGGTCCGGGGCGGGGCATCCTGCTGCGTGGCAAGATCGGTCAGGGTGACGGTCCGGCCCCGTTTTCCGCCCAGTGTCTTCGATTTTGGGCCCTGGGTCAGGGGCTGGTCCTCGACGATGGAGTTCCACGCCCCGCAGGCATCGCATTTGCCGGTCCATTTGGTATGGGCAGCGCCGCATTCGGTGCAGTGAAAACTCGGGTCCTTTGCCATGGCCCTTTCATGCCCCGAGGTGCGGGCGGGGGCAATGGCTCACGCCGCTCTGCGCGTCAGACCCGAAATCACGACCGAGGCAAGGATGCAGCCGGTGAAAAGATAAAGGCCCCATGACGTCTCGACCCGGCCCACGCCGATGCCCTTCAGGATCACGATGTAAAGCGCGATCAGAAAGACATCCGCCATGGCCAGCTTGCCCAGCCAGGCCAGAACCGGCTGCACCGCGGGCTTGAGCAGGTCGAAATGGATCAGGCTGATGCCGATCGTCTTGAACAGCGGGGCGAACAGGGCAAAGGCCGTGACCAGCAGGGCAAGGACCACATCGGTCTCCCAAAGCGCCCGCAGCCCCGAGATGACGCTGATCTCGTCCAGTCCGAACAGGGGCAGAAGCCCCGCCTTGAGAAGCGGCGCGAACCACGAGACGGGAAACAGAACCAGAAGCGCAAGGTTCGCGTATTTCAGTGCTGTCATGAACAGGTTCCTCGCCCGGCCGCGCGCCTCGGCGTTGACCTAGTGGCCGCCGGGCCGTGCCGCAAGCCCGGCGCCCTATTCCGCCGCGGTCCTCGACAGGTGAAAGACGTTCATCCTCCTGCGCATGAGCGTCAGGTCGGCGCCCGAGACTTCGGCATCGGCCATATCGAAATAATGGTCGGAATAGTCGGGCTCCATCATGTAGCCCAGTTCGGGCAGGGCGGCGCGCAGCTGTTCGTCCAGCTGATCAAGCTGGCTTGCCACCACGCTTTCCTCCAGTTCGACCTGCCCGGTCCAGCGGCGGATCTCGCGGCAGGCATGCAGCGCCTCGACGATCCGGGCCTGCTGGGTCTCGGCCTCCTCCTGGCGCTGGGCCAGAAATTCCCTCGCGCGGCGGACCTTGTCGTCGGAATAGATGTCGGCAAGCCTGCGGGCCTGCTGGCTCATCTGCGCGGCCACGGTCAGGACATCCGTCTCAAGCTCGGGCAGGTCGGGGTGATCGCGCAGAAAGGCGAGCCGTTCGCGCACCTGATCGAATTCGGACGACATGGTGAACACGCCCGCGCGGTCGGCTGCATGGCAATGATGATAGGCGCGGGCCACATCCTCCATCGAGATGCGGAAATCCCGGTGCGCCTTTTCCAGCGACAGGATGCGGACCTGGCTGGGAATGAAGAAGAAGAGCAGCAGGATCAGGGTCGTGACCCCGATCTGCACCGCCTGACCGGCATGAAGATAGGTGTAATCCCCGAACCGCGCCTCGAATTCGAGCCACGGCAACGCCCCGAGCGCCGAGCCGATGGTATATGTCAGGAACACGAGACCGGTCAGCCCGATCAGGCAGATCGCGGCAACCTGCATTGCCTGGGCTGCGCGCAAAAACAGCAACTGGTACGACACGTCAGCTTCCCCCAAAGCCAGATGTTAGCACTCAGGTTAAGCGCATAACCACCGGCGTCCCAAGGGAAATTGCTGTGCATCCTCCCACTATGGCCGCGATGGCGGCCGAACCGGGCGCGGCGGGCGATACTGTTTCCAGGCCGGAGACAATGGCGCCGTCAGCCGGGGATATAGCGCCTGTAATATCGCTGGCCGAGCGAGGTCAGCACCTCGTATCCGATCGTGTCGATCAGATCGGCCAGATCATCGACCCCCTGATGCGGCCCTAGGATGCCAAGGACGTCGGGCGATTCGTCGAGATCGGTCACATCGACCGTGATCAGATCCATCGAGACCCGGCCGACAAGCGGGCAGGGACGGTCGCCGTCCCACAGGGTCGCGAGGTTCGACAGCGCCCGGTGCAGCCCGTCGGCATAGCCCGCCGAGACGGTGGCGATCCGGCTGGGGCGCTGCGCCTGCCAGGTATTGCCATAGCCCACCACCTCGCCTTCGCGCAGGTCGCGGATCTGGATCACCGGCAGGTCCAGCTGCACCACGGCGCGGGCTTGGGTAAACGGGCGGGCGCCATAAAGGCCGATCCCGGCGCGGGTCATGTCGAAATGGTAGTCGGGGCCCAGAAGGATGCCACCCGTCGCGGCAAGCGAGCGCGGCACGCCCAGACCGTCTGTCATCCTGTGAAAGACATCCAGCTGATAGGCATTCATCGGGTGATCGGGCTCGTCCGCGCAGGCCAGATGGCTCATCAACAGGCAGGGGCCCTGCTCGATCGCCATTTCCGCCACGGCGCCCCATTCGTCCCATTCCATGCCAAGCCGGTTCATGCCGGTATCAAGCTGGATGCCGAAGCGATGGCCGGGCAGGGCCTCGAAATGGCGGGTCAACTGGTCGAGCGAATTCAGCATCGGGACCAGGCCCAGATCGCCGATCATCTCGGTATCGCCGGGCATGTGGCCGGAAAAGACGCGGATCTCGGGGTCGGGCCCGATGGATTGCCGCAGGCCCACGCCTTCCTCGGCGGTGGCGACAAAGAAGGTGCGGCACCCCGCATTCAGCAGGCTGCGCGCCACGCGCCCGGCGCCAAGGCCATAGCCATCGGCCTTGACCACGGCAGCCGTTTCGGCCGCGGATTTCGCGTCGAGCGCCCGCCAGTTCGCGACGAGGGCTGCAAGGTCTATGGACAGGATACCGGTACTCATGACGGCTCTTTTGACAGGGCGCGCAAGGCGCGGCAAGCGCGAAGAGACGCGGCGCCGGTCAGCTTTCGGCGGCGGGGTCGATCAGGCCGAAACGCTCCAGTTCCTCGGGCACGAGGACATAGATCTCGTCGGGCGGGGTCAGGAGCGCGGGCCGCATCATCGCCGGGTCGATCCCCATCTCGATCAGGTATCCCATCACCTCGCCCTGGCCGCGCTGGATGTCCTCGACCGCAAGAAAGGCGGGAAGGGCGATGTTTTCGCCGAAATAATGCTGATGCACGCCGACCATCGCGCCCGGGGCGATGTCGCGCGCGGCCCCTCCGGCCAGCACATAGGGGCAGGCCGACAGGCAGATGTCGCTGTCGGTCATCGCGGTGTTGATGCCGCGCGTCCGCAACTCGCGACCGATCTGCATCGCGTCGAGCACCGAGCCGCCGGGGCTGTTGAGAAAGACGATCCCGGGTGTCTCGTGAGTGTCGATCCAGTCGGCGAATCTGGCCCCGTCGCCGGGCGCGATGGTGCCGGTCAGCGTCAGGGCGGGGCGGCCGTCGATTTCGCCGGCGGTGAAGTCGAGCCGCGACGGCATGTCCTGCGTCGCGGGCACCGGCCGCGTGCCGGGCGAGGGCTCGCGCAGTGTGATGTCGCGTGGCTCGAACCGCCGGCGCTGGTCGCCCGGGGCCACCGGGTCGACGAGGGCCGGCGCGCGCGACGGGGCAAGCGCGGCCGGGATCGCGCGGATCACGTCGGCCCCCATCAGGATAAGCGCAAAGCCCACCTGAACCACGAGGATCCCCATGATCCAGCGGCGGATCGTGCGGCTGCTGTCGGTCATTCGCCCCGCCGGCCCGGATCGACAGCCGTGACGGGGGGCCAGTGCGGCGGATCCACGACCGCGTCATCTGGCGGATCGGGGGCATCGTCGGTGGCCGGTGGGGGCGGGGCGCGGGACTGGTCCATCTGGCGTCCGATCTCGCCGATCCCGGCCATCGCGGCGCGCAGTTCGGCCAGGGTCAGCTGGTCGCTGACCGGGGTCGTCTCGCGGCCGCGCCGGATTGCGGCCTGCGCGATCGCCGTGATGAAGACCAGCACACCGGGCAACAGGTCGATCGCGATGGCGCCGGCCCAGCTGGGCACGAAGTTCCGCGCATAGAGGATCACCGCATCAGCCGCCGAGATGGGCGTGTAGACCGTCTCTTCGGGCTGCTCCATCGCGATGACCGATTCGGAGGCAAGCCGCAGGGTGTCGGCCCTTTGTGCGAGGATCATGCGCACCGAATCGATGGTGGCCTGCTGGCCCGCCCGCGTATCTTCGGAGGAGCCGTCGAGCTGGGGCAGGATCACCGATTCCGACAGGTCGATCGCCGAGCGGCGCACCAGGGGTGCGACCGACAATTGCCTGAGCCGCGTGATCACGTTGGCCAGCCGCACCGCCTCTTCCGAAAACTGGACCGAGCGCGTCTCGACCGCGCCGGGTGCCACGGTCAGCGCGCGCATCCGGCTGAGCGTTTCGTTGCCCTCGGCAAAGGCCGCGGCGACCAGCGCGTCCTGGCTTTCGATCTGGGCCTCGAGTGCGGCCAGTTCGTCCGATTTCTGCCGCAGGAGCCGGAACACCGCGCCTTGGCCCGCAAAGCCCGACAGATCGCCGCTGGCCTCCTGTTCGGACAGGTCCTCGAAGCTTTGGCGCAGGCGGGCCACGTCGCGTTCAAGGCTCTGGGCCGAGATCGCGATGGTATTGGCCCGCTCCAGCGCGGCCTGATACCGCTGGACGGTCACGGCAAGGTGCTGTTCCACCGCCGCCGCCCCCGCCAGCGCCGCCGCGTTCAGCCATGAGGACATGGCGATGATCGCAAGACAGCCCAGACCCATCGCGCCCAGAAGGCCCAGCCGGGATGCCATCGTCCGCATCGCGGGCAAGAGGCGCATCATGTAGGACCAGAAGACGAATATCCCCACCGAGACGGCCACCGAATAGGCCATCGCCGCAAAGGCCGTCATCGGCCCGGTATCGTCCAGAAGCGACGAGACCCCGAGATAGGTATAGATGCCCGACGCCACCGCCAGAACCGCGAGCGCCGCGCCGGTAAAGCCGTCGAGCCAGCCCAGATGCCCCTCGATCTCGCGGGCCTGGCGCAGGCCGTTGCGGCCGCTCTGTGTCGTCTCGAGGTCCTGGGTCATCCGATGCTCCCGTCTGTCCTCGGCGATGTTAGGGCCATCTGCCCGCAGGCGCGAGTCACGAGCGCGCGGGGGTCAGGGCACGCGGGTCTGGGCACGCGGGTCAGGGGCCACCGAACGGGCCGACCCTGCCGCGATATTGTTCCCACAGCCTTTCACCGATCTGGCAATCGTATTCGGGACGGGGTGCGAACTGGGCGGGGGTGACGACCGGAGCGCGTCCCGCCAGTTCAAGGACCAGCTTGCGCCTGACGGCGGTTGCGAAATCCTCCCACCTTGTGACGGGCAGGACGAAACTGCCCGGCCCGCCGGTCACGCAGGCGCGGTAATAGACATCGAGATCGTCAAGATGAAGATGCGAGAACCCGCCATCGCGGGTCATCAGCGGCAGGCCGTTGATGACGATGCCCGCGGCCAGAACCAGATCGCGCCGCCTGTCGACGGCGCCGCCCTGGTTGTTCGGCCCGTCGCCCGAAATGTCGATGACCCGGCGCAGCCCGTCGAAGTCGTTCGTCTCGATCATCCGCTGGCCAAAGCGCAGCGCGCCGGTCAGCGAGGTGCGGCGCATCGCGGTCGGAAAATGATCGTCCAGCGCCGCGGCAAAGGCGTCGGCATCCTCGCGGGTTTCGACAAGGCGCCAGTCGACGATCACGTCGTGGGAATTGACGCCCGCCCATTCCACATAGGCCAAGGCCACGCGCCCGGTAAACCCGCTCCCGATGGCGGCCAGAACCTCGTCGCTGCGGATCGCCTCGGCATAGCCGCGCCTCTGGATCTCAAGCTCCTCGGGCGACATCGACAGCGACACGTCGACCATCAGCAAAAGCTCGACATCCACCTCGCTGGCACGAAGGGGCAGGGCCGCCACGAGGCAGAGCCATGACAGGAACAGCAACCGCATCGCCCGATCTTGGGGCGCGCGCCGGTTTGGCGCAAGTCCGGTCTGCTCAGCCGAACCCGTCGCGGTCCTGCCACGGCTTGGCGAGGTTGCCGAACCGGGTGAACTGCCCTTCAAAGCTCAGGTCGACCGATCCGATGGGGCCGTGACGCTGCTTGCCGATGATGACTTCGGCCTTGCCGTGCAGCCGTTCCATCCGTTCCTGCCAGGCGGCCATCTCTTCCAGCCGGTCGTCGGAGGGCTTTTCCCGCTCGACGTAATATTCCTCGCGGAAGACGAACATCACCACGTCGGCATCCTGCTCGATCGAGCCGGATTCGCGCAGGTCCGAAAGTTGCGGCCTCTTGTCCTCGCGGCTTTCGACCTGGCGCGACAACTGCGAAAGCGCGATCACGGGGATGTCCAGCTCCTTTGCGATGGCCTTCAGGCCTTGCGTGATTTCCGAGATCTCGTTGACGCGGTTTTCCGTCCGGCCTGCGCCGCGCAACAGCTGAAGGTAGTCGACGAAAAGCGCGTCCAGACCATGCGTCCGCTTGAGCCGCCGTGCCCGCGCGGCGACCTGGCTGATCGGAAGGGCGGGCGTGTCGTCGATGTAGAGCGGGCAGGCCTCAAGCTCCTTGGCGGCATCGACGAAGCGGCGGAATTCCACCTCGGTCATGTCGCCGCGCCGGATTTGTTCGGATGGCACTTCGGAGGCTTCGCTGAGGATACGGGCGGCCAGCTGTTCGGCGCTCATCTCGAGGCTGAAAAAGCCCACGACACCGCCATTGACCGACCCTTCCGTGCCGTCGGGCAAAAGCCCCTTGCGATAGGATCGGGCGATGTTGAAGGCGACGTTGGTGGCCAGCGAGGTCTTGCCCATCGAGGGCCGTCCGGCAAGGATCAGAAGGTCGGATTTGTGCAGGCCGCCCAGTTTCTTGTCCAGATCGACAAGTCCGGTGGACACGCCCGCAAGCCCGCCGTCTCGCTGATAGGCGGCGTTGGCCACCTGCACCGCATCCGTCACGGCGCGAAGAAAGCTCTGGAACCCGGTTTCGGACCGGCCCTGCTCGGCCAGCTTGTAAAGCTTCTGTTCGGCTTCCACGATCTGTTCGCGCGGCTCCGACGCGACCTCGACCTTGCTGGCCTTGGCGGCGATTTCGTGGCCCAGCTGGATCAGTTCGCGGCGGATCGCGAGGTCATAGATCATCTGGGCATAATCGCGCGCGGCAAAGGCCGAGACGGCGGCCCCCGCGAGCCGCGCAAGATAAGCGGGCCCGCCCAGTTCCTTGAGGCCCTCGTCATCCTCGAGAAACGCCTTGAGCGTCACCGGCGAGGCCAGCGCGTTCTTGGAAATGCGCTGTGCGGCCACGTCGAAGATGCGGGCGTGAACCGGGTCGTAGAAATGATCCATCGAGATGATCGAACTGACGCGGTCGAAAATCTCGTTATTCGTGAGGATCGCGCCCAAGAGCTGTTGTTCGGCCTCCACGGAATTGGGCATCGATTCTTCCGTGCTTGCCTCGTCGCCGCTGGCGTTGAAGACGGCAATCTCGTTCATCGCGTTGCTCTCCTGATCCCGAACCTGCACCCGGCCTCGTCATAGCGGCAGGGCACGGGCCATGGCCACAGGGACAAAGGTGTTGATAAATCGGGTATCACCCTGTGGACGCCCCCGACCCTGCGCAGGCCACGACGATATGTGGTTGTCTTGGCGCCATGTCTTACCAGATCGGGTGCCGGATTCCCACAAAGAACCGGTTCACCTGCGATTCTGTGGAGGAATTGTTCGACACTTACCCACAAGTTTCTCGCACTTGTCACCAGGCATCAGTTTTCGGGTGACCAGCCGGAAGGATTTCGCAGATAGGCTTCGACGGCGTCGAGCGTGGGGTCGTCGAAAGTGCTGCCGTCACGCGCGGCCTCGATCACATCCCACCATGTGCAAAGCGACAGCAGGGTGATGCCATGGTCGGCCAGCCGGTATTCGACCCCCTCGTGGATGCCGTAGAAAAACACGACAGCGGTGTAATGGCATGTCGCACCCGTCTCGCGGATCGCGTCGACGAACGAGATCTTCGATCCGCCATCGGTGGTCATGTCCTCGACCAGACAGACCCGCTGCCCCTCGGACATCGCGCCTTCGATCCGGGCGTTCTTGCCATAGCCTTTCGGTTTCTTGCGGACATAGGTCATCGGCAGGGCCAGCCGTTCGGCGATCATCGCGCCAAACGGGATGCCCGCCGTCTCGCCGCCCGCGATGTTGTCGAACGCTTCCGTGCCGGCCTCGCGCATGATCGTGGCCGCGAGGAAATCCATCAGCACCGACCGTGCCCGTGGGTAGGAGATGATCCGACGACAGTCGACATAGACCGGTGCCCGCCTGCCGGACGCATATGTGAATGGCTCGGCGGCGTTGAAGTTGACCGCCCCGATATCAAGCAGGATCCGGGCAGAGACCCGGGCGATTTCGGATTTGTCGGGAAAACTGGAATGGATCATGGTCTGTGTCGTCCTTGGTCGAAGGGGCGGTCTCAGGCGTCCACGCGCCAGTGCAGCGGGAAGCCGGGATCAAAGACGGTAACGGGGCCATCCTCCGTCTCGATCCGGTCGGGCCGGTCGATCGGGCCGTCCTTGACAAGCGTGATCGTCTCTTCGTTGGGCGGCAGGCCATAGAAGGCGGGCCCGTTGATCGAGGCGAAGGCCTCCAGCTGGCGCAACTTGTCGGCCGTCTCGAAGACCTCGGCAAGGCAGGACAGCGTCACCGGCGCCGAATAGATGCCGGCACAGCCGCAGGGCTGAAGCTTGGCCGGGTCGCTGTGCGGGGCGGAATCGGTGCCGAGAAAGAACCGCCTGTCCCCCGAAACCGCCGCCTGAACGAGCGCGACGCGGTGCCTTTCGCGCTTGGCCACGGGCAGGCAGTAATAATGTGGCCGGATGCCACCTGCCAGGATGTGGTTTCGGTTGATGATCAGGTGATGCGTCGTGATCGTGGCGGCCAGGTTCTTGTGCGTGTCACGGACGTAATCGACGGCGTTCTGGGTCGTGACATGCTCCATCACCACGCGCAGATCGGGCGTCTTCTTGCGGATGGGCTTGAGGACCTTGTCGATGAAGACGGCCTCGCGGTCGAAGATGTCGATCTCGGGATCGGTGACCTCGCCATGCACGCAAAGCGGCATGCCGATCTCGGCCATCCTTTCGAGGACGGGCCGCACCTTGGCGAAATCCCGCACGCCCGAGGCCGAATTGGTCGTGGCGCCCGCGGGATACAGCTTGACCGCCGTGGCGATGCCCGAGGCATGGGCGCGCGCCACATCCTCGGGGTCGGTCTCTTCGGTCAGGTAAAGGGTCATCAACGGCCGGAACGCCATGCCCTCGGGCAGGGCCGCAAGGATCCGCTCGCGATAGGCGACCGCCTGTTCGGCCGTGACCACGGGCGGGACGAGGTTCGGCATCACGATGGCCCGGGCGAAATGGCGGGCCGTATCGGGCAGGACGCCCTTCAACATCCCGCCATCGCGCAGATGCAGATGCCAGTCATCGGGCCGGCGGATCGTGAGGCGGGGCGGGGCGGTGTCGGGCGTGTCTGTCATGACGTTCCGTTACACCGGCTCGAAGCCGGTGACCATAGGGACTTGCCCCGCGGGGCCCGCTTCGCAATAGTCGGCCAAGGTCATTTGAACGAACGGTGACAGGCATGTTCGGATTTGTCATTGCCCTCGTGGCGGGGTTTCTAACGCCACATGCCGAGGCGCCCCTGGCGCGCCCGGCGGCCGAGGCGCTGCGCCGCGTGATCAGGCTTGAAGACGGCGAGATGAAGCTGTTCAGCTTCATCATCGTCATGCTGATCGCGGGGCTTCTGTGCGCGTTGTTCGATACCGGCTCGCCCCTGGGGGTGATGCTGGGCGGGGCGATCGGCTATTTCGGGCTTCGCCTTTCGGCCTATGCCAAATCGGCGGTCGACGGTAAACGACCATGAGTGCGCGCAGGATGTGGGCCGGGCTTGGCGCCCTGCTTGCGGCAGGGGCGGCGCAGGCCGACTGCCTGGGTCCCGCCGATCTGAGCCGGGGTATCGTCGTCGAGTATCAGTCGGGCGATTTCACCACGATCCGGCGCGCCGGCGACGGAACCCACCATATCGAGGAACGCTATGCCTCGGGCGACAGCCCCTGGAAGCTGAGGGCCTGGCACGGGGTCTATTTCGTCGAGGAATGGGAGATGACCGAAACCGGCGAGCGGGTTCCCGACACGACACTGACCATCGAGTTTCCCGTCGATCCGGCCCGTTTTCCGCCGCCCCTTCCGGGGCTGAACTGGTCCGGCCAGACCCTCAACCGCTTCGAGAACGGAACGAACCGGGAGGAGACGACGACCCTGCGGTTCAGCGAGGGGCCGCCACTGACCTTGTCGGACTGCACCTATTCGACGGTGCGAGCCGAAATCCGCTATGATTGGGGCGGCGAGGCCGGGCTGAGCCTGCGGTATCTCTACCTCGAGGACCTGGGCGCCGCGATCCTGGAATGGAGCGAATTCGACGGCGAAAGCAACCCGCCCGTTGTTCCCGTGGCGCTGGTCCGGGCGACGAAATAGGCTACTGCGCCGCGGTCCCGGCAAATCCGGTATCGCGCAGCGCCGCGATCCGGTCTTCGTAGAAGGCCGCGTCGGGCGTGCCCATGCCGTAGGCGCAGACCCGAGCCGCAAGCTGGGGACGGTCGTCGATTTCCATCCGCTTGAGCATGTTGCGCACATAGGAGGCCGATTCCCGGCGCCGGCGCCAGAGCCGGGCAAAGCTTGTCCGGTCGAGCGTTCCGTCCATCGCAGCCTTCATGAGCGGGGCGGTGATCCCGATCCCGTCGAACAGCGCCTCGATCCGCGGGCGGGCCTGCCGTGTCGGATAGAAGCTGACATTGGGGCCACGATAAAGCGCGGCATGCATCGCATCGGCGGCCTTTGTCGGGTCAAAGATCACATGGGCCCTGTCGAGCGCCTCGACCATGTCGGGGGCGTATCCATAGCGGCTGGTGAAATCGAGGCGCCGCCTGGACAGGAACCGCCGCTCCCACGGCGCGACCGCCGGATCGAGCGTCGCGATGGGCCGGATCAGAAGCGCGCTGGCCCCCGGCGCCGTCACCGAATAGGCGCCGGCCGCATATCCCGCATCATGAACGCCGAAGAACAGGACGCGGTCGAAATCCTCGAGAAAGCCATCGTCGACCAGCCGGTCGAAATAGCCGAAAAGCTCGGGCGCGCGAAACCAGGTGTCGCCATCCGCGAGGATCGTCAGAAGCGACCAGTTCTCGCGCGTGGCCATCTCGAAACCGCGGGGCCGGCCGAAGGCGTTCGACATGGCCTGTGCCCGGTTCTCGAAACTCACCAGAAGCCTGGGACCGGCATCTATGAACAGCGCGGCATGGTGCGCGCCGATCCGCTGGTAATAGCCCTCGTCCTCGCCGATTTCGTCGATACGCCGGGTCCACTCGTCCGGATCCAGCCCGGACAGATCGACATCGAGATCTGGTGCCGCAGTCACTACATTGCCCCCCAAGAGCCTGAGCCCAGTTTTCGCGGTCCGGCCGCCAAGGGCAAGGGCGCACAGCGCCCCGGACCGGATTTTTCGCGGATGGCTGCCGACAATGACCGGCAAACCGGGCCACTGGTTCGAAACTGCGGACAATCCCTCCCGGCCGCGCGGGGCGCCCTTGTCCCTGCGCCCGCCCGTTTGCCGATGCGGGCCGGTGAGCCGTCGACCATAAATCGCATCGTCGGGCCGGCACTTGCCTGAAAAGCGTTGACTTGCCCACTCGGCGGAATCACGCTGATTGCCATTGGCCCCGGCCAAAGTGTTTTCTGGAGGACAGCTTATGCTGAAACGAATACTTGCGGTGATCTCTGTTGCCACGGCGATGGCCGCAACCCCGGCTCTTGCCTGCCCGAACTTCAACCTGAACCCGCATTTCGGGCAGATCGGGCTGAGTGCCGGGTTTCAGCCGGATCCCATCGTGCGCAACATCACCGCGGGCGGGACGATCAATCTCAACAACTGCTATTTCTCGACGATCCTTGGCCGTGGCCAGCAGAACGTGAACGGATTTGTCACGACGCGGCCCGACTTCTCGCTGTCATGGAACGGCAACTCCTCGCAGCTGACGATCGCGGTGCAAAGCGGGGCGGACGCGATCCTTCTGGTGAACGCGCCGGATGGCCAGACCTGGTATTACGACGATGATTATCGCGGCACCAATCCGGCGGTGACGATCTCGAATCCGATGACGGGACGTTATGATATCTGGATCGGATCCTATGACGGATCGCGCCGGAATCCGGGCCAGTTGATCTTTACCGAATACGATTACTGACGCCGTCTTGCGGTCCTGACCCGGACCCGACGACATGACCAGCCCCGCCCCGGCAATCCGGTGGCGGGGTTTTTCATGTGGCGGCATGAGCCTCCCTTTCGTCTGCCCCGGCCATCGCCTAACCTGCCGCCAGTTCACCGCTTCGGGAGGATGCCATGGACGACCGTGCCGACGATATTCCGCGCCTCGCGCTTGACTGGCACCGCGCCGGGCGCGGTGCAGCACTTGCCACCGTGGTCGAGACATGGGGCTCTGCCCCGCGTCCCGTGGGCAGCCAGCTTGTCATCGACCGTGACGGCGCGATGGAGGGGTCCGTCTCGGGGGGCTGTGTCGAGGGCGCGGTGATCGTCGAGGCGATCGAGGCGCTGGACGGAGGCGGCGCGCGGCTGCTGGAATACGGGGTCAGCGATGACGAGGCCTTTGCCGTGGGCCTGGCCTGCGGCGGGCGGATCCGCGTCCATGTGGATACGGTCGGCGACACGCTGCCCGAGGCGACGCTGGCCCGGCTGGTCGAGGCGCGCGACGCGCGGCAGGCCATCGGTCTCGCGGTCGATCTGGAGGGCACGGGTCGCGACCTTGTCGGCCCCGAGGCTGCGCCCGAAAGGTTCCGGCTTGACCGGTCGGGGATCGAGCCCGATGCGCGCACCTTCATCGGTGTGCACAACCCGCCGCTGCGCATGGTGATCGTGGGCGCGGTCCACATCGCGCAGCCGCTGGTCGCGATGGCGCATCTGGCGGGCTATGACCCGGTGATCATCGACCCGCGTCCGGCCTTTGGCGCCGCAGACCGTTTTCCGGGCGAGACGATCCTTGACGACTGGCCCGACGAGGCGCTGGCATCCCACGGTCTTGACGCCAGAACCGCGGTCGTCACGCTGACCCATGATCCCAAGCTGGACGATCCCGCGATCGTCACGGCGCTGCGTTCGGACGTGTTCTACCTTGGCTGCCTGGGCTCGACCCGGACCCATGCAAAACGCGTGGCCCGGCTGGAAGAGGCGGGCTTTGACCCCGACGCGATCGCGCGCATTCACGCGCCCGTTGGCCTGGATATCGGAGGGCGGTCACCCGCCGAGATCGCGATCTCGATCATGGCCGAGATCACCCGTTCGCTGAGGCGGGGATGAGGTTCGGTCCGGTCCCTGTCGCGGCGGCGGCGGGCGCGATTCTCGCCCATTCCGTGGGCCTGCCCGACGGCCGGTTGCGCAAGGGCAAGATGCTCGACCCTGCCGATCTGCTCCGGCTTGGCGCGGCCGGTCTGACCGAGGTGATCGTGGCGATGCCGGAGCCCGGCGACGTGACCGAGGATGCGGCCGCCGAACGGCTCGCCCGCGCCATCCTGCCCGACCCGAAAGCCGCCGGGCTGCGTCTGGGCCGGCCCACGACGGGGCGGGTCAACATCCATGCCACGGGGCCGGGGCTTCTTGGCCTCGACGTTGGCGCCATCGACCGGCTGAACCGGATCAACCCGGCGCTGACGCTGGCGACGCTTCCGCCTTTCGCACGCCTCGAGGACCGCGCCCTTGTCGCCACGGTCAAGATCATCACCTATGCCGCACCCGAGGCCGATGTCGCCACCGCCGAGGCGCTTGGCGGGCAGGGTCTCTTGCGCCGTCACGCGCCGGTCTGCCGCACGGCCCGCCTGATCGAGACGGTGGTCCCCGGTCAGGAGCCGGGCCCCAAGGGGCGCGCCGCGACAAAGGCCCGGCTGGACCGGTTCGGCGTCGCGCTTGCACCAAGAGAGGTCGTCCCGCACGAAACCGCGCAACTGGCCCGGGCGCTGCGCGCCGCGCCCGCCGACATCATCCTGATCCTGACCGGATCCGCCACATCCGACCCCGAGGATGTGGCCCCCGCGGCCCTGCGGCAGGCCGGGGGCGCGGTGATCAGGTTCGGCATGCCCGTCGATCCCGGAAACCTGCTTTTCGTGGGGCGGCTCGATGGCATTCCCGTCGTGGGCCTTCCGGGATGTGCCCGCTCGGTCGCGCTGAATGGCGCCGATTGGGTCCTCGACCGCCTGATCTGCGGGATCGACGTGTCGGACGGCGATATCGCCGGGATGGGGATCGGCGGTCTCCTGAAGGAGCCGCCCGGCCGCCCGCGCCCGCGCGAGGCCGGTTGATCCCTGTTCCATCGTCTTTCGACACCGCTCGTGTCGGTGCCCGTTGGGGCTGAATAATGCCTTCCAATCCCGCAAGACGCGTGATTATCTGCCGCCGATCAAGTCGAACAGGGGAGAATATCGATGGCACAGGTCTCCATGACCGTGAATGGCGAGGCCGTCTCCGGCGATGTGGAGGGGCGGACGCTTCTATCCGATTTCCTGCGTGGATCGCTGCACCTGACGGGCACTCATATCGGGTGCGATACAAGCCAGTGCGGCGCCTGCCTCGTGCATGTGAACGGTGAGGTCGTGAAGTCCTGCACGATGTTCGCGGCCGAGGCCGCCGGCGCCGAGGTCACGACGATCGAGGGCATGGCCGCTTCCGACGGATCGCTGTCGCCGATCCAGCAGGCCTTTCAGGATCATCACGGCCTGCAATGCGGGTTCTGCACGCCGGGAATGGTCATGGCCACGGCCGCCCTGCTGAAGGTGAACCCCAAGCCCACCGTGCCCGAGATCCGCGACTATCTCGAGGGCAATATCTGCCGCTGCACCGGGTATCAGAACATCGTCAAGGCGGTGCTCGCCGCCTCCGGGCAGGACGTGAACGCGATCGCCGCGGAATAGGCGCAAGGCCAGAGGAGACGACAGCATGTATGCATTTGAACTCGAGCGTCCCGTCACCATCGCCGATGCCGTCGCCGCGCTGGGCCGGGAGGGCGCGCAGGCGCTGGCGGGCGGGCAGACGCTGATCCCCACGCTCAAGCAGCGGCTGGCCATGCCCGGGACGCTGGTGAGCCTGACCGCCATCGGCGAGATGCAGGGCGTGTGCATCTCGGATGCGGGTGAGGTCTGCATCGGCGGCGCGACGCCCCATGCTGTCGTCGCCCGCGAGACGGCGCAAAGCTATCCTGCGCTGTCCGCGATGGCGGGCCATATCGGCGATCCGGCGGTGCGCAATCGCGGCACGATCGGCGGCAGCCTTGCCAACAATGACCCGTCGGCCTGCTATCCGGCAGCGGTCCTTGCGTCGGGCGCCACGATCAAGACGAATGCCCGCGACATCGCGGCGGACGATTATTTCGTCGGCATGTTCGAAACCGCGCTGGACGAGGGCGAGATCATCACCGAGGTGCGCTTTCCGGTGCCGGTGCGCGCCTCTTATCAGAAATTCGTTCAGCCCGCCTCGCGCTTTGCGCTGGTGGGTGTCTTCGTCGCGCAATTTGACGATGGCGTCCGGGTCGCCGTGACGGGGGCGAGCGAGAACGGCGTCTTCCGCTGGGCCGACGCCGAGGCGGCGCTGAGGTCGGATTTCAGCGCAGCGGCGCTTGATCCGCTATCCGTTTCGGCCGACCAGATGATCGGCGATCTGCACGGATCGGCGGAATACCGCGCGCATCTTGTGAAGGTCATGACGAAACGCGCGGTCGGGGCCGCCTGACCCCGACCGGCCACGGTCCCGGCGCTCAGGCGCCCTGGCGCGTTCGCTGCGCATCGAGCGCGGTCTTGAACGCCTCTGCCGTGTCGCCACGGGCGAGGGCCTGCCGCATCAGGTCGGCCATGCTTGGCGGGGCAAGCCCGCCGACCGGCGGGTCGGTGTCCAGGTTCGTCGGGAAGGGATAGCCCTCCGCGCAAGAGGCGATCGCGGAGTCCACCTCGGCCTCTGAAAGCCCGGTTTTTCCCTCCAGAAGAACGGGATAAAGCGCGAGGCTCATCTTGTATCTGTCGACATTCTCCAGCGTGCGACCCAGGGCCGACCCGATCTGCATGAGGTTCACGAAGCGTTCGACATCCGGGGTCTTGTTCTCGCCCGCGGCGTGGAACAGCGCGGGGTTGAAGAACAACAGATCCCCCTTCGCCAAGGGCAGCTGGACGTGGTGCGCCTCGAAATATTCGGCGAATTCCGGCAGCCGGTAGGCGGCATAGCCCGGGCGGTAGGCCTGGCTGAAGGGCAACAGCTTGGTCGGACCCGAGGCCAGCGACATGTCGCAATGCGCGATCCCGGCCTGAAGCGTCATCACCGGCGACAGGTCATGCACATGGGCCGGATAGCGGGCGCAGGTCTCGGCCGTCTGAAAGCCCAGGTGATAGTCGCGATGCGCCGTCTGGGCCTTGCCGCCGGGATGGACGAGGTTCACCTGCGCCGTCATCTGGTAATTCGGCCCCAGCCACGCCTCGCAGGCCGCGTCGATCAGCGTATTGCCGAAATAGCGCGCAAACAGCGCCGGGTCCGCGGAGCAGAGCTTTTGCAGCGAATTCCACAGCCGGTCATTGGCGCCGCCGGCCGCGAAATGGTCAGCGCCGACATGGGCCTCGCGCTCGGCCTCGATCAGGCGCAGATAGACCTCGGTCGCCTCGTCGATGACGGAGGTGTCCGCATAGCCGCCCGAAATCACGACGATGCCCGAGCCGGTGCGGAAGTTGCGCGCCCATTCGGCCATGACCGTCCGGCGATCCTCGGGATCGGCCATGCGCGGGCGCAGGGCTGTGCCGTCATAGACGGGAATGTTCTTTTCCACCCGCGCGGCATTGGGCACCGTTGACGGGTCGAGTGCCTGTTCGCAAAGCCGCGCGAAATCGCCCAGATCGCAGGTCTCTGCGGTAAAGTAGGCGGGGGTCTGGTCGTGTATGTCTTTCATCGGGTCCTCCTCCCATTTGCGGTGATCATAGATGCGGGTCGGCTTGATGCCGAGGTCGAAACACATCAATAATCCATCAATGACCCATCGCTTCCCCATCAAGGAGATCGCGGCCCAGTCGGGCCTGTCCACCGCGACGGTGGACCGGGTCCTGAACGGCCGCAGCCATGTCAGCGCACAGGCCGCGGCCCGGGTCTCGGCCGCGATTGCCGAGTTGGAAGGACAGGAGGCGCAATTGTCGGCGCGGGGGCGGCGGGTCTTTGTCGATCTGGTGGTCGAGGCGCCCCGCCGCTTCAGCACCGAGATTCGCGCCGCGGCCGAGGCGGTCCTGCCCCTGATGGGTGGGGCCGCCGTGATCCGCCCGAGGTTCAGCTTTCATGAACGGCTCAGCGCGCCGGACACCGCCGCCATACTCGACCGCATCGCCCGTCGGGGCAGTCAGGGCATCTGCCTCAAGGCGCGCGATCTGCCGCCCGTGCGGGCCGCGGTGGCCCGACTTGCCGCGCGAGGCATTCCGGTGGTGACGATATTCACCGACCTTACCGGGACGGAGCGGATCGCCTATGCCGGGCTCGACAATGCGATGGCCGGGCGCACCGCCGCCTGGCTTATCGCGCGGATGTGTGCCGGGCAGGGCGGCACCGTGCTGACCGCGATGAGCGACGCGCGCTTTGCCGGGGAAGAACAGAGATTCGCGGCCTTTGTGCGGGCGCTGAAACAGGAGGCGCCGCAGCTCGCGATTCTGGATGCCAGCGGCGGCGGCGGTCTCAACCCAGATACCGCGCGGCGCATCGCCGAGGTGGCCGGGCAATGCCGCGACCTCAGGGCCGTCTATTCCATGGGGGGCGGCAATCGGGGCATCCGGGCCACACTCGACGATCTTGGGCGGTCACCGCCCGTCTATGTCGCCCATGACCTTGATGCGGATAACCGTGAATTGCTGCGCCGCCGGGCGATCTCGATCGTTCTCGATCATGATCTGCGCACCGACATGCAGGCGGCGTTCGGCCATATCCTGCGGGCCCATCGCCTGGGACCGCCCGACACCGGCGCCGCGGGTCCATCGCCGATCCGCGTGATCACGCCGGAGAATATCCCGACCTGAAACGCAAGACGCGCGCCACAAGGGGGGCGCGCGTCTGATCGTCCGAACGGAAGGGATCGGCTATTTTGCGGGGCCGATCATCATGACCATCTGGCGGCCTTCCATCTTGGGCATGTTCTCGACCTTGCCGATACTCGCGACATCGGTCGCCACGCGATGAAGCAGGTCGCGACCCAGATCCTGGTGGGCCATCTCGCGGCCCCGAAACCGAAGCGTGACCTTCACCTTGTCGCCGTTTTCGAGAAATTTCAGCACGTTGCGCATCTTCACGTCATAGTCATGCGTATCCGTATTGGGACGGAATTTCACTTCCTTGACTTCGATGATCTTCTGCTTTTTCCGCGCCTCGGCTTCCTTCTTCTGGGTCTCGTACTTGTATTTGCCGTAATCCATGATCTTGCAGACCGGCGGATTCGCGTTTGGAGAGATCTCGACCAGATCAAGCCCGGCCTCCTCGGCAAGGGCCAATGCCTTCTCGGGGCTGATCACCCCGATATTCTCGCCTTCCGCTCCGATGAGGCGGATTTCCGCGGCCCGGATGCGGCTGTTGACGCGGGGGCCTGTGTCACGCACCGGGGGTGCGTTATGTGGTCTGCGGGCTATGGCTTTCGTCCTTTGTTCAGTTGAAAATCGCGATCGAAAGGTAATCTGACGCCTGTGAGGGTTCAAGCCGGAAAAGGCCCTCTACCATTGCGTCTTTTACATCTCCTGACCATCTGACATAGCATGCGCGTCCGATCAACGGACGATTGCCAGTGATTCCGGAGGGAAATGGACATGAACCGCATAATTGCAATTATCGGCGTGCTTGTCATCGCGGGCGGTGGATACTGGTATTACTCCAGCCAGCAGGCACAGCAGGCTGCCATCGAGGCCGCCGAGGCCGAAGCCGCCGCCGAGGCTGAAGCCGAGGCTGCCGCTGCCGCCGAGGCCGAAGCCGCCGCTGCCGCCGAGGCCGAAGCCGCCGCCGCCGAGGAGGCCGCAGAGGCCGCCGCCGCCGCAGAAGCCGCCGCTGCCGAAGCCGAGGAGGCTGCCGACGCGATGGCCGACGAGGCCGCGGCTGCCGCGGAAGACGCGGTCGAAGACGCGAGCGACGCTGCCGGCGACGCGATGGACGCGACCGAAGAGGCCGTCGAAGGCGCCGTGACCGAGGCGACCGAGGCTGCAGAAGACGCCGCCGCCGCAAGCCAGGAACTGGTCGAAGACGCGATGGATGCCGCCGAAGGCACCGCCGATTCCGTCGGCGAGGCGACCGAAGGCGCCGCCGACATGGCCGCTGACGTGACCGAAGATGCCGTCGAAGAGGCCACCGATCTTGTGGACGGTGCGGAATCGTCGACCGACAGCGCGACCGACGAGGTGGCCGAGACGACCACCGACGCGGCTGACGATGCCGCCGACGTTCTGGTCGAGGAAGGCGCGGCCTCTGCCAACGAGGTGGCCGAGGAATCCGCCGCGGCGGCCGAAGGCGTTGCCGAAGACGGTTCCGAAGGTGCTCCTGCCGATGGCGCGCTCGACCTCGACACGCTTCTCGATCCCGAGAACCTCGACCTCGAGGCGATCACGGCGGCGATCAATGAAAGTTCGCTCGATGACGGCACCAAGCAGACGCTTGTAACCGCCATCGAGGGCGCGATCGACAATCCGGTCATTCGCGATACGGTCCTGAACCAGATCCGCGACGCGCTGGGCGGCCAGTAAGCCCGACCCACGAACGACCAACGCCGCGCGGAGCGATCCGCGCGGCTTTTTTCATGTCATTGCGCGGGGCTGTGAGGTCAGATGCCGTCGCCCACGAAGGCCTTTTCGACCACGAATTCCTTCGGGTCCGAATTCGCGCCCTCACGCAGACCGGCCTTTTCCAGAAGCGCCTTGACGTCGATGTTGAAGGCAAGGCTGCCGCAGATCATCGCGCGGTCATGTGCGGGGTCGAGCGGCGGCACGCCCAGATCGGTGAACAATTCGCCGGTCTCGATCAGCGTCGTGATGCGGCCCATCTTAGGGCTCTCCTCCCGGGTCGTGGTGGGATAATAGCGCAGCTTGGCGAGGTTTTCCTCGCCGATCAGCTCCGTCAGCAACTCGTCGTTGCGGATGCTTTCGATCAGCTCGCGCCCGTAGGTCAGCTCGGCGACCTCGCGGCAGGTATGGGTGATGATGACCTCGTCGTAATCCTCGTAGGTCTGTGGATCGCGCAGCAGCGAGGCAAAGGGCGCGAACCCGGTCCCGGTCGAGAAGAAATAGATCCGCTTGCCCGGCAAAAGCGCGTCATGCACCAGCGTGCCAACGGGTTTGGGGCGCAGGATGATCTCGTCTCCCGGCTGGATATGCTGCAATTTCGACGTGAGCGGCCCGTCGGGTACCTTGATCGAATAGAATTCCAGCTCGTCGTCCCAGGAGGGCGAGGCGATGGAATAGGCCCGCAAGAGCGGTTTGCCATTGTCGCCGATCAGCCCGATCATCACGAATTCGCCGGACCGGAAGCGCAGCGATTGCGGGCGCGTCACCCGAAAGGCGAACAGCCGGTCGGTGTAATGCTGGACGGAGGTCACGGTCTGCGCATCGGGCAGGGCGGCGACCTTGGTGGCGGTGGCTTGTGTCACGGGTGCTTGCTCTGTCATCTCTGTCATGGACAGCCAACTAGGGCCGCCCCTCCTCATAGTCGTTGATCTGGATCAGTTAAAGCCCGGGCTGCATCAGGCGGTGTTGCGCGCCAGCCTGTTGCGGTAATCATGCGCCTGCCAGTCGGCCCGGGCCAGCCATTGCGGCTCGGGCTGGCGGGCGGCAAGGTCATCGGCGATCTCGACCTCGTCGAAGCCCGACCGCCGGGCCATGGCATATTGATCGGCGATCACATGCCCGACCGCTCGCAGCCGTCCGCGGTAGCCGCGCGCGCGCAGCAGGCGCGCCAGCGTGAAGCCGCGCCCGTCGGCGAATGTGGGAAACGCGATCCGGATCATCGCGGCCTCCAGCAGCGGGCCGGTCAGCGCATCGGGGCCGGTGTCGGATGCCAGGGTGACGCAAAAGCCGCTCTCAGCATTGGCGGGAAGCGCCTCGAGAGCCAATTCGGGGCCCGCGAAATCGTCGGGCGCAAAGCCCGTATCGGTGACGATGACTGTCATCGGTCTCTCCTGCGCCGGGCGCTTAGCCGGGGGTCTGTTCGGTGGAACCGGCGCGCACGATGCGCCCGTTTGCGAAATGGATGCCGCATTCGACCTTGTCGAGGTCGCGCCAGCGGCCCGCGCGCGGGTCTTCGCCGTCACTCACGCGGGTCGTGCAGGGCGCGCAGCCCACCGAAGGATAGCCGCGCGAGACAAGCGGATGCCGGGGCAACCGGTTCTCGGCGATGTAATCGGCCACATCGGCCTTGTCCCAATGGGCGAGCGGATTCACCTTGATGCGCATCCCGCTTTCGGATTCGAAGAAATCGAGGTTGGTGCGCGTGGCTCCCTGATACCGTTTGCGCCCGGTGATCCAGCTGTCATAGCCCTCCAGCGCGCGCTGAAGCGGCTCTGTCTTTCGCAGCTGGCAGCAGGCATCGGGGTCGTGAAGGTGAAGCAGGTTCTCGTTGTCGCGCTCGAAGATCGCTGTCCGGTCGGCGCGGATGACCTGCACGTTCTCCAGCCGAAGCCGTTCGGTCAGTTCCATCTGGTAGGCCAGCGTCTCGGCGAACAGCATCTCGGTGTCGATGAACAGAACCGGAAGCCGCCTGTCCATCAGCGACACCATGTGCAACAGCACGACCGATTCCGCCCCGAAGGACGACACCAGTGCAATGCGCCCGAGGTCCGCGTCGCGCAGGGCGGCCTCCATCACGGCGGTCGCGCCGTGATGACGATAGCGGGTATTGAGACCCGTCACCCGTGTTTCGATCACATCAAGCGGCATTTGCCTTGGCCTCCTGTGGGTAGAGCAGGGCCTTGAAGGGCGCGGGGCCAAGCCGGCGATAGGCCTCGAGGAAAGTCTCGTCGGGGCTGTCGCGCAGATCGAGATAGCCCAGGACCAGCCGTTCGATCGCGGGCACGATCTCGTCGGCGGAAAATCCGGGCCCGGCGCGTTCGCCGATCACGGTGGTTTCGGTGCCGTCCCCGCCCAGCGTGACCTGGTAATTCTCGACACCCGCCCGGTCGAGCCCGAGGATCCCGATATGGCCCACATGGTGATGGCCGCAGGCATTGATGCAGCCCGATATCTTGATCTTCAGGGGCCCGATCTCGTGTTCGAGTTTCAGCGCGTCGAACCGGGTCGCGATCTCCTGGGCGACGGGGATCGACCGGGCCGTGGCCAGCGCGCAGTAATCCATGCCGGGGCAGGCGATGATATCCGAGACAAGCCCGATATTCGCGGTGGCAAGCCCCGCCGCGCGCAGTTCGGCATGGATTGCCGGCAGGTCGGATTTGTGGACATGGGGCAAGATCACGTTCTGCTCGTGGCTGATCCGCAATTCGTCATGACCAAAGCGTTCGGCAAGGTCGGCCATGACGCGCATCTGGTGGGCGGTCGCGTCGCCTGGCGTGGCCCCATGCGCCTTGAGCGAGATCGAGACGATCGCGTAACCCTCCGCCCGGTGCGGCGCGAGGTTGGTATCCGTCCAGGCTCGAAAGACCGGGTCTGATGCGCGCGCGGCCTCGAACCCGTCGACCGGCGCGGCCTTGAAAGGGGGTGGAGCAAAGGAATGTTCGATTTGTGCAATCATTGTCGGGTCTATCGGCGCGATCTGCCCCCTGATTTGTTCGAAACGTTCATCGACCAGTCGGCGGATCTCGTCGATGCCGTGTTCGTGGACGGTGATCTTGATGCGGGCCTTGTACTTGTTGTCGCGCCGACCAAGCAGGTTGTAGACGCTCACGATCGCCTCGACATAGGCCAACAGGTCGGCGCGCGGCAGAAAGGTTTTCAGCACCTTGCCCACCATCGGCGTCCGGCCAAGCCCCCCGCCCACGATGACCTCGAACCCCGGTGCGCCTGCCGCGTCGCGCACCATGCGCAGGCCGATGTCATGAGCGCGGGTCACGGCGCGGTCATTGGGGCTTCCGGTTACGGCGATCTTGAACTTGCGGGGCAGGAACTGGAATTCGGGATGATCCGTCGACCATTGGCGCAACAGTTCGGCATAGGGGCGCGGATCCTCGATCTCGTCGGCGGCGGCGCCGGCGAAATGGTCGGCGGTGACATTGCGGATCGTGTTGCCGCTCGTCTGGATCGCATGCATCCCCACATCGGCCAGCGCATCGAGCATGTCGGGCACGTCCCGCAATTCGGGCCAGTTGAACTGGATGTTCTGGCGGGTGGTGAAATGGCCGTATCCCTTGTCCCAGCGCTCGGCGATCATGGCCAGTTGGCGCATCTGGGCAGAGTTGAGCGTGCCATAGGGGATCGCCACCCGCAGCATATAGGCATGAAGCTGAAGGTAGAGGCCGTTCATCAGGCGCAGCGGCTTGAATTCATCCTCGGTGAGGTGGCCGTCGATGCGTCGTGCGACCTGGGCGCGGAACTCGGCCACCCGGTTGCGCACGAAGGCCTCGTCGAAATCGGTGTATTGATACATCTGTTGTCCTTTCACCAAAATTCCAGAATTCTGGTTCACCCGAATTTGCGGAATTTCGGGGCCGCTTCCTGTTTGCCATGCGCATAGTTCGACGGGCCGCGTGTGCGGAATGCCTCGCGGAAATGCACCGGCTCGGGGCCGTTTTCGCCCGCCTTCGCATCCGCGAGATAGGCGCCCACGACGATGTCGGACTGGGCCTGCGCGAACAGGAGACGGATGTCGCCATGGGCCCCGTCCTCGATCAGCTCGGCCTCGTGGATGTCGCGGGTCCAGCGGTCGTCCTCGGTCAGCCAGACGGCATCCCCTTCGAGAAGCGCGTTGGCGGTGACGACCTTGGGGGTGAAGTGGCGTGTCATCATGCGTGTCCTGCTGTCTGGATCATGTCGGTCGGTGTCCGGGTCGCGGCGGCACAGGCCGCGCGCGGCGCAAGGCCGATGAAGGTCAGGGCGGGCCCGGTCAGACCGGCCTCGCTCAGCGTCGGTTCAAGCTGCGACAGCGTGGTGGCAAGCACCCGCTGATCGGGGCGGGAGGCGTTCTCGATGATCGTGACCGGCGTTGTCGGGTCGGCGCCATGCATCAGAAGGCGCCCCTGGATGAAACGCGCGCTTTTCTTGCCCATGTAGATGGCCGCGACCTCGCCCGCGCGGGCAAGCCCGGCCCAGTCATGTTCGGCAAAGCCTTTGGTGTCATGGCCGGTCAGGAACCGGATGCCCGAATTGCGGCCGCGTTTCGTCAGGCTTTGGCCGATGCCGGCCACGGCGGCCGAGGCCGCGGTGATGCCCGGCACGATCGACCAGACGACGCCCGCCTCTTCGCAGGCCTCGATTTCCTCGTCGAGGCGGCCGAACACCGTCGGATCGCCGGATTTCAGCCGCACCACATGGGCGCCCGCGCGGGCATGGGTGACGATCAACTCGTTGATCCGCGCCTGCGGCATCGAGGGGCCAAAGCCTTCCTTGCCCGCATGGATCATCACCGCCTCGCGGCGGGCCAGTTCGAGGATCGGGGCGGGCACAAGCTGGTCGAATATCACCACATCCGCCCGGTCCAGCGCCTTGCGCGCCTTCAGCGTCAGAAGGTCGGGATCGCCGGGGCCCGCGCCCACCAGATCGACCCGTCCTACCGGCTCGGGCGCGGCAAGGTGACGGTCGAGCAGCGCGCCAAGAGCGGGGCCAAGTGCCTCTTGCCCGCCGGCCTCAAGCGCGTCTGGCCCGGCCCTGTCGTAATACTCGGCCCAGAAGTCGCGGCGCTTGCGGCCCATGGGCAGCCTGTCGGCGGCGTGGCGAAAGCCCTTTCCGAGCCGGGCCAGAATCCCGAGCGAGGCGGGAAGCCGTTCTTCCAGGTCTGCCTTGATCCGGCGGGCCAGAACGGGGGCCGCGCCTTCGGTGCCAATGGCCACCGTCACCGGGTCGCGGTCCACGATGGCGGGTGTGATGAAGGCGCTGTCCTCGAGGTTGTCGACGATGTTGACAAGCGCGCCCTCGGCCCGGGCAAGGGCGGCCACGCGGGCATCCTCGGCCGGGTCGTCATTGGCGGCATAGAACAGCGCGGCACAGATCGCGTCGCCCGCCCGCATCGGTCGCGCAATGAGCGTGATCCGACCCTCCCTTGCCAGCGATTGCAGGCCCGGCGCCGGGTCGGCCCCGATCACGGTCATCCGTCCGTCGGTCTTCAGAAGCAGGCGCAACTTGGCCAGGGCCGTCTCGCCATTGCCCGAGACGACGATCCTGCGGCCCGCCACGGACAGGAAGATGGGAAAATGCTGCATCGAACTCGGCTTCCTTTGCGTTTCTCTGCTTCAATATAGAATATTGTTCCATATTTTGCCCATATGCGACATGATATAAGAACGATTGTTCCATCATTGCGCAGGCGCGTGACGCCTGTTTCCTGCAGGAGGCAAAACGGGAATGGCTGTTCGGATTGACGAGACGGACCGGAAGATCCTGATCGAGTTGCAGAGCGACGCGTCCCGCTCGCTGGATGAGATCGCAAAGGCCGTCGGCTCCTCGAAGACGCCGGTCTGGAACCGGATTCGCAAGATGCGCGACGCGGGGATCATCGGCGCGCAGACCGTCGCCCTCGATGCCGAGGCGCTGGGCTTCGAGGCGACGTTCTTCGTCCTGATTCGCACCAGCGAGCACGAGGCGGAATGGCAGGCGAAATTCCTCGCAGCCCTCAAGGCGCGCCCCGAAGTGCAGGAGGCCCACCGTCTGGCCGGCGATATCGACTATATTCTCAAGGTCCGCGTCCGTAATGCGCGCGCCTATGACGCCTTCTACCAGGCGCTGATTTCGGAGGTTCGGGTCTTCAACGTGACGGCGCTTCTGAGCATGGAAGAGATCAAGTCGACGACGGCCTTGCCGCTTTAGCCGGTTTCCACCATCAGCCGGTCAAGGCCGTGGAAATGGTAGAGATTGGCGTAGCGCGGCGGCTCGGTCAGCCGCAGGTCGGGGCAGCGGGCAAAGAGGATGCGGAAGGCCACGTCAAGCTCCAGCCGGGCCAGCGGCGCGCCCACGCAGAAATGGATGCCCGCCCCGAACGAGGTATTGGCCGGGCCGGTGCGCGCGGGGTCGAACCGGGCCGCATCGGGATAGGCCAAGGGATCGCGGTTGGCGGCGGCCAGAAGGCAGCCCACCTCGTCGCCGGGGGCGAACCTGTGGCCCGCAATCTCGACCTCCTCATAGACCCAGCGGGTAAACAGGTGCAGCGGCGGGTCAAAGCGGATGACCTCCTCGAGGCAGGCCGGGGTGACCTGTGGCTTGCCCGCCTCGATCAGCGCTTTTGCGCCGTTGCCGATCGTGTGCACCGTGGCCTCGTGCCCGGCATTGAGCAGAAGGATCGCGGTCGTGATCAGCTCGTCCGTCGAGAGCCGTTCGCCATCTTGCTCGGCGGCGATGAGCTGGGTGATGAGGTCGTCGGCCGGATCGTGACGTTTCTCGGCCACATAGCCGCGCATGAAATCGGCGAATTCCAGCGTGGCGCGCGAGGCATCTTCCTCGATCCGGGGGGTGCGGCGGGCCTGATACATGGCCACCATGGCGTTCGACCAGGCCAGCAGATCCTCGCCCCGCGCCTCGGGCACGCCCAGAAGGCGGCAGATGATCACGACAGGGATCGTGCGCGCATAGGCGGCGATCAGATCGAAGGGGCGGTCTTGCGGGAAGGCGTCGATCAGCTGGTGGCACAGCGTCTCGATCTCGGGTTCGAGCGCGGCGATGCGGCGCGAGGTAAAGGCCCGCAGCACCAGCCCGCGCAGTCGGGTATGGCGTGGCGGCTCGATCGCGAGCATCGAATGGGCCTCGACCTCGTAGAAGGCGCGGGTGCGGTCGGTGATGACGGGCCCCTTGCCGGGCGGCGGTTCGCGCCCCATCCTCTTGTCCCGCAAAAGCGCGGAGACAAGCCTGTGCGAGGTGGCGCAGGGCATCCCGTAATCCTGCCAGTGGACCAGTTCGCCCAAGGCGCGCGCCCGTTCGTAGAACGGGTAGGGGTCCTGCACGAAGGCCGGATCGGTCGGGGATTGCGTGAGGGTGTCCATGGGCGGAGGGCTGGCCTTTTGCGGTGGTCGATGCAGGTGGGGGCGGAGGGTCCCGATCTGTCAGGCGGCCCCGCCGGGGGAGGGTGCGGGATCCGCCTCCGGCGGGAGTATTTCGGGAAAGATGAAAGTCAGCTTGCCTCGAGGGCCTCGACGATCGGTGAGAAATCGGCCGCCTTCAGCGAGGCGCCGCCCACAAGGGCCCCGTCCACATCGGGCACGGCAAAGATCTCGGCCGCGTTCGACCCCTTGACCGAGCCGCCATAGAGCAGCGGGATGTCCTGAAGCCCGCGCGCCGCGAGCCGGGAGCGCAGATGGCGGTGGACCTCGTCGATCTGCTCGATGGTGGGTGTCAGGCCCGTGCCGATGGCCCAGACCGGTTCATAGGCGATGACGGTGTCGGCCGCAGAGGCGTCCTCGGGCAGCGATCCGGCAAGCTGCGCGTCGAGAACCGACAGCGTCGTTCCGGTCTCTCGTTCCTGAAGGGTCTCGCCGATGCAGATGATCGCCTTGAGGCCCGCTGCCTGAGCGGCTTCGGCCTTGGCCCTGACATGGTCGCTGGTCTCGCCGTGGTCGGTGCGCCGTTCGGAATGGCCGACGATCACCGCGCTTGCCCCGGCATCGGCCAGCATCGCGGCCGAGATGTCGCCGGTATGGGCCCCGGACGGGGCTGCGTGACAATCCTGGCCGCCAATAGCGATTGCCGCGCTTTCGGTTGCGCGCAAGGCGCGTTCGATCAGGGTGGCGGGCAGGCAGATCAGGATATCGACCTTCGGTTCGGGATGCGCGGCGGCCAGCACGCCCAGTTCGGGGAGGGACGTGGCAGTCCCGTTCATTTTCCAGTTTCCTGCTGCCAGTCTTTTGCGCATGCTTGCTCCTGCGGGGTGGCGGTGCCTCGGGGTGGGTGATCGCGGATCGTCTTAGCACCGGGTCAACGACTGCACAAATCAATGGCGGAGGGCGGCGGATGATTCCGGGCTTTGATCTGGAGGCGCTGATCGGGCGCGACGGCGCCGAGATGGACAGGCTGGCCCAAGCGGTGCGGGAGGTCGGCTTTCTGATGCTGACCAACACCGCGCTGGGTGCTGCGGATGTCGAACGGGTCCTCGACGCCTATCGCGGCTTTTTCCGCCTGCCCGAGGCGCGGAAGCGATCGGTGGACATGGCCCGGACGGGCGCCAATCGCGGCTGGGGCGGGCCGAAATCGGAACAGGTCGACCCGGGCGCCAATCCGGATTTCAAGGAGGTCTTCGATTGCGGCCGCGAATTGCCGGAGGGCCACCCGATGGCCTCGCGAAACCTGCCGGTCTACGCGCCCAATCTCTGGCCCGAAGACCTGCCCGGGTTCCGCCACGAGGTGGAGCGGTATTTCGAGGGCGCGATGGGCGTGGCGATGGAGGTTCTGCGTGCTCTTGCCGCAGCGACAGGGGGCGACAGTCGGGCCTTTGACCGGGCCTTCGATCCGCCGATGGCGCTGTTGCGGGGCAATTACTATCCGCCCCGCCCCGACTGGGCCGGAGCGAAGGATTTCGGCATCGCCGCGCATACCGATTATGGCTGCCTGACCCTTCTGGCGACCGATGGCGTGCCGGGGCTCGAGGTGCGGATGGCCTCGGGGGAGTGGCTGCCGGTCCGCGCGGAGCCCGGCGAATTCATCATCAATTTCGGCGAGATGCTGGAATTCTGGACCGCAGGGGCGGCCAGGGCCACGCTGCACCGGGTGCGGGGCGGCCCGGAGGAGCGGATTTCCGTGCCGCTGTTCTTCAACCCCGCCTTCGATGCCAATGTGGCGCCGCCGGGTTCCGGTCAGGTGATCCGCGCGGGCGACCACCTGAACCGGCGCTTTGCCGAGACCTATGTTCATTTGCAGAATAAGGCCTGACGCGGCCCGGACCTACAGCGCGGCCAGCGCGCGACGCCCCCAATCGGCGGCAAGGTCGGGATCGTCCAGCGCGGCGTCGGGCAGTGTCCAGTAGCCCATGCTCCGCCCGCTCATCTCGAAGATCTCGGAGCCTTCTGCGGCAAGCGCCTCGGCGATATCGCCCTTGGCCTTGAGGTAGATGCGCCCCTCGCTCGACAGGATGGCGAAAATCCGACCCTCGCTATAGATGCTCAGGCCGCCCATCATCTTGCGCGACGTCAGAGGGCCAACACCGGAAAACAGCTCCATCGCGAAGGCGATCTCGGCGTCGGTGACGCTCATCCCTGAGTGCTGAGGCTTTCGTCGAACTTGATCGATTCACCGCAGCCGCAGGCATCCACCACGTTGGGATTGCGGAACTTGAAGCCCGATTCCAGAAGCGAGGTTTCATAGTCGATCTGCGTGCCGAAAAGGAACATCTGCGCCATCGGCGCAATGATCACCTTGGCGCCGTTCTGTTCGACCACCTCGTCATTGGGCTCCACCGTGTCGACGTAATCCATGGTGTATTCCATGCCCGCGCAGCCCCCTTTCTTGACGCCGATCCGCAGGCCCTGATGGCCGCCATTGGCCATGAGTTTCGCGATCTGCGCCGCAGCCGCTTCGGTAATCGTCACAGGGGGATTGCCGGGAATGCCGAACATTGGAAAACTCCTTTTCGCCCCATCAACCTAAGGCGGATGCCCCCGCTTCTCAAGCCTCGAGAGCAAGATCGTGGCGAAGAACCGGCAAGGCCACGATCAGCGCAAGGACCGAGGTCACCACGAGAAGCACGAGAAGGCGCAACGGATCGGCCGCGCCGGTCAGAAGCCAGCCCGTCACATAGGACATGATTGCGCCCGACCCGACCATCAGCGCGCCCGAAAGGCCCGCGGCGCTGCCGGCAAGGTCGGGCTCGACCGACATCGCACCGACATTCGCGGCAGGCAGCGTCAGGCCATTTGCCAGGCCGATGAACGGCATGAAGGCGAAGAATGACAGCGCGGTGCCACCCGTCAGCCACCATGTGATCATGGCAAGGCCCAGACCCAGCACCGCCACGAGCCGCCCGGCCACGACAAGCTGGCCGACCGACATATGCGTGCTCAGCCGCACCGACAGGGCATTGCCCATCAGGAACCCCACAGGCGGCGCGCCAAGCGCCATGCCCAGAAGGGCAGGGCTCAGCCCGAATGTCTCGGTCGCCAGAAGCGGGGCCCCGGTCAGGAACCCGAAGAACACACCGACAGAGAGGCCAAGGCTCATCGCATAGGACCAGAACTTGCCGTTGCGGATCAGGGCGGCATAGGCGCGCCCATGCTGCGCAAGGCTCTTGCCCTGGGCGCGGCCGGTTTCGGCCACGTCCGACCAGCACAGCCACAGGAGCGCCAGCCCCAGAACCCAGAAGACATGGTAGGTGGCGCGCCAGCCGAACGCCTGGTCCAGCAGACCGCCGATGAAGGGCGAGATCATCGGCCCCAGCGCCGTGACCATGCCGATGGTGGCCAGCCGGGCGGTGGCCTCCTGCGGGGCGGAGGTGTCGCGCACGATCGCGCGGGACAGCAGGTTCGCCACGATCACCGCGCCCTGAAGCACACGGAAGATCATGAAGGTCAGGTAATCGGGGGCCAGCGCACAGCCGGCGGATGCCAGAAGAAAGATGCCCAGCGATGCCAGAAGGACAGGCCTGCGCCCGATCACGTCCGCGATCGGACCCGCGATCAGTTGCAGAACCGCCGTGACGATCATGAACAGCGAGATCGAGAGGCTGGCCTCGGCATAGGTGATGTCGAAATCGCGGGCCATGTGGGCGAGCGACGGCAGCGTCATGTTCAGCGCGATGATTCCGATCGCCGCCATGAGGACAAGGGTCGACATGCGGGGTGGCGTGACAGTCGTCATGAGAGGGGGGTCCAATCGCAATTGGCGCGACTGTAGGCCGGGGGAACGGAAGGTTCCAGCCCCCGGGGACCCGTCTCTTAAAGAGCGATCGTGAATTACCTCCGGACCGGCCCGTGCCGGGCGGAAAAGGATGTCAGATCAGAGGCCTGATGCCCGCAGGATTACATGAAGCCCAGTTCGAGGCGGGCCTCGTCGGACATCATGTCCATGCCCCATTGCGGCTCCCAGGTCAGGTCCACGTCGACCTGCTTGATCCCGGGCAGGGGGGCCACGGCATCGGCGACCCAGCCGGGCATTTCACCGGCAACCGGGCAGCCCGGCGCCGTCAGCGTCATGATGATTCGCACTTCGTTCTCGGGCGAGATGTCGATCGTGTAGACCAGACCCAGATCGTAGATGTTGACCGGGATTTCCGGATCATAGACCGAGCGGCAGGCCTCGACCACCTGCTCATACATCGGATGATCTGTCGAAGAGGGGGCGATGAGGGGGGCGCCCTCCAGCTGGGTGTCTGGCATTGCGAACTCCTTCGCGGGCCGGTGGTTCGAATTCCTGACTGTTCATATAGGAATTGTCCGGCAAAGGTAAAGCGATGGCTGCCGCGACCCTCCAACGCGTGGTGCGGGCTTTCATTTCCGGCGGCTGCGGTCCAGAAGAGGGCCGGACCATCGGGATGCCAGAATGACACGACCCTTTTCCTTTGAGCTGTCGGCCACGGACGGCGCGGCGCGCACCGGAACGATCCTCACGCCGCGGGGCGAGATCCGCACACCCGCCTTCATGCCCGTGGGCACGGCCGCGACCGTCAAGGCGATGATGCCCGAAAGCGTGGCCGCGACGGGTGCCGACATCCTTCTGGGCAATACCTATCACCTGATGCTGCGCCCCGGTGCAGAACGGATCGCGCGTCTGGGCGGGCTTCACCGGTTCATGAACTGGGACAGACCGATCCTCACCGATTCGGGTGGCTTTCAGGTGATGAGCCTCGCCGACCTGCGCAAGCTGACCGAACAGGGCGTCACCTTCCGCAGCCATATCGACGGCGCGCGCCACGAATTGACCCCCGAGAGGTCGATGGAGATTCAGCGGCTTCTGGGGGCCGACATCGTGATGGCCTTTGACGAATGCCCCGCGCTGCCCGCCACCGACGCGGCCGTGGCCGAGAGCATGCGTCTGTCGATGCGCTGGGCCGCCCGGTCGCGCGAGGCCTTTGGCGACAGGCCGGGACATGCGCTGTTCGGGATCATGCAGGGCGGCGTTACGCGCGATTTGCGCGAGGAATCGGCCGAGGCGCTGAAAGCCATCGGCTTTGACGGCTATGCGGTTGGCGGCCTTGCCGTGGGCGAGGGGCAGGAGGCGATGTTCGGTGTTCTGGATTATGCGCCGGGCTTCCTGCCCAGCGACAAGCCGCGTTACCTGATGGGCGTGGGAAAGCCAGATGACATCGTGGGCGCCGTCGAGCGCGGCATCGACATGATGGATTGCGTGTTGCCGTCGCGGTCGGGCCGGACGGGACAGGCCTGGACCCGACGCGGACAGGTCAACATCAAGAATGCGCGCCATGCCGACGACCGGCGCCCGCTGGACGAGGCCTGCACATGCCCCGCCTGCCGCAGCTACTCCCGCGCCTATCTGCACCACGTCTTCCGCGCGGGAGAGATGATTTCAGGCATGCTGCTGACATGGCACAACCTGCATTATTATCAGGAGCTGATGTCGGGCCTGCGCGGCGCCATCGCGGGCGGCACACTCGCGCAGTTCGTGGCCGATTTCCATGGCACACGCGCCGGGGGCGACATCGAGCCTGTCTGACGCGCGCGCCCTGCAGGCCTTTGCTGATCATGATCCGGGAGCCGGAACCGCGCCAATCCGGCTGTGTCGTCCGTTGACGGGACGGGGCGGCCACATGAAACATGACAACGGATAGGCGAGGGCCGATGAAGACAGAGATCGTTACGGCAAGCGCAAGCGGCCCCCGCCTTGAAGGCACGCTGACCCGACCGGATGGCCCCGCGCGGGCGATGGTCGTTTTCATTCATGGCTCTGGCCCGCTTGACCGGAACGAGAATGCCAGGGGCGCGCCGCTGAACACGTTCAATACCCTCGCAGAGGCACTGGCCCGCCACGGCATCGCGTCGATCCGCTATGACAAGCGCGGCTGCGGCGCGTCGACCGGGCGTTATCTCGAGGCGGGGCAGGCGGAACTGATAGACGATGTCTGCGCGTGGATCGGGAGGGCGCGGACCGTCTCCGATGCGCCGATCTATCTTTGCGGCCATTCCGAGGGCACGGCGCTGGCGGCATCAGCCGCCGAGCGGGAAAAGGTCGCAGGGATGATCCTGCTATGCCCCTACGTGACGCCGGGGGACGAGATCCTGCGCTGGCAGGCCAGACAGGCCGAAACCATGGTTCGCGACATGCCGGGGCTCAAGGGTCGCGCCGCGCGCGCGGTGGGCCGGATATTGGGCACGCCCGGCCAGATGCAGGAGCGGCTGATCGCCAAGGTGCGCGCAACGGAGAAGGGAACATTCCGGCTGATGGGGCAGAAGGTGCCGGCGCGCTGGATGCGGGATTTCCTCGACGCCGATGTGCGCGGTTTGCAGTTGCGTCAGACGGCTCCGACGCTTGTCGTGGTGGCGGGTGACGACGTGCAATGCCCTCCTGAAGATGGCGCCATCATCGCGGCGGCCAATCCGAACGCCGATCTGCAGGTGATCGACGGTTTGTCGCACCTGCTGCGCCGGACCGAGGCGCCCGGCTTTGCCGACTATCCCCGCCAGTTGAAGATCGCGATGGACAGCCGCGTGTCAGACGTGGTGACAGGCTGGCTCGATCAGCGGCTTGGGCCTGTCTGACGCGGGGGCAGGGCCGCGTGCTCAGGCCGGGTTCGGGAGCGCGGGCAGGGGGGAGCTGTTCCGGTTGTGAAAGACCCAGTTGCGCTTGCGGGTCGACCTGATGCCGGGGCCGTCCCATTCGTCGCCCATGGTGTCGTCGAGGATCCGACCCAGCGCCACGCGCGGCAGCATTGCGTGCTGGGCCATGACGCTTTCGACCACCGTTTCCTCGTCACCGATCGGGTCGACGCTGTAGGTGTTGATCGACTCGTCGACGATCCCGTCGGTCCTCCGCTCGAGGATGAACCGGCAACTGCGGTCGGCCACGTAGTCGATGAAGGTCAGGATCATTTCCTCGGGCAGGCCATCGGTCCGGCGGCTGCGCAGATGCAGCGTCATCGGATCGTCGGGATCGGCCATCGTGTCGATCAGCGTGCCGCTCCAGTGATAGGCGGGCTCCTCCTCGCCGGGGATCAGCTGATCCCACACCGCCTCGACCGGGGCAGCGACCTTGGCCGCGCGCGAACTGACAAGCGAGATGCGCAGCGGCAGGTTGTCCGACCATCGGCCATAAAGGACATGATAAGCCAGATAGCTTGCCGCGGGGATCAGGGGCACGAGGCTGATGTCGGGGGTGGGCATCACCGAGATCGTAAGCACGCCAAGGGCGATGGCCTCGATCACCCGGCGCAGGTCGGGTGCATATCCGAGGATGAGCGCCGGAACCCCGAGGCCCGGCACGGCAAGCAGGACGACCAGGGGACTCGGGCCGATCCGGACCAGTCCGGCAATCATGAGGCACAGGGTGAACAGGCCCAGTCGGCGGCGTTGTCGCATCAATATGGGAAACATCGGGGTCAACTCTTCAAACCTTGGGTGCGGAACGGTCCGGGGCCGGATGGGACGCGCAGGGCATGCGACATGGGGAACGGAGAAACGGGGTTGCGGCGCGCCCCATGGCGCGACCGGCCCGTGCCGGACGGTGGATCGGCCGTGGGTCCATGCCAGACGGGCAGGATCGCGTGATTTGGGCGTCGGTTCGGCAACTCTTCGATCCAGTCCGGTATTCCCCACCCGAATCTGTCGAAGACAAGGTGATCCCGATTTGCGGCTTATCCGCGGCGGTGTTGAGGAAATTTCGGCCGCATCCGGTCTGCGCCCCGGTCGCTCTTTCGTGCCTGTGCCGGGGCGTCGCTTGCAGCCCTTCATTGCGGGGCAGGGGGGAAGCGCCGGGCAAAGCCCCCTTGTGGCTGGTCAAAGCTGCAGGCACAGTCGCCATCAGGGAATTGAGCTTGAAAGAGGGCGGTTCGCGCCCCAGATTAAGCGTTCGGAAACGGAGCGACCCCCAAGGTTGCCGCAATGCGGGATCGCGGGTCGTTTGCCAAGAACAAGGAAACGAGCATGGAAAACCCAATGAGCGCCTCCTACCCGGTCCTGCCGCTGCGGGACATCGTGGTATTCCCGCACATGATCGTGCCGCTCTTCGTCGGGCGCGAGAAATCGGTGCGGGCACTCGAGGAGGTCATGGCGGACGACAAGCAGATCCTGCTGTCGAGCCAGATCGACCCGGGCGAGGACGACCCCGGGGCCGACGGCATCTACAAGGCCGGGGTTCTGGCCAATGTTCTGCAATTGCTGAAGCTGCCCGACGGAACGGTCAAGGTTCTCGTCGAGGGCAAGGCCCGCGTGCAGATCACCGAATTCATCGAGAACGAGAATTTCTTCGAGGCCCGGGCCGAACTTCTGGACGAGGAACTGGGCGACCCGCAGGTTGTCGAAGCGTTGGTGCGGTCTGTCGCGCAGGAATTCGAACGCTATTCCAAGGTGCGCAAGAACATTCCCGAAGAGGCGCTTGCCGCCGTGACCGAGGCGACCGAACCCGCCAAGCTGGCCGATCTCGTGGCAGGGCATCTGGGCGTCGAGGTGAACCAGAAGCAGAACCTTCTGGAAACCCTGTCGATCGCGGAACGGCTGGAAAAGGTCTATGGCCAGATGCAGGGCGAGATGAGCGTCCTTCAGGTCGAGAAGAAGATCAAGTCGCGCGTCAAGACGCAGATGGAGCGCACCCAGCGCGAATATTACCTGAATGAGCAGATGAAGGCCATTCAGAAGGAGCTGGGCGACGGCGAGGACGGCGCCAACGAGCTGGCCGAACTCGAGGAGAAGATCGCCTCCACCAAGCTGTCGAAAGAGGCTCGTGAAAAGGCCGAGGCCGAACTGAAAAAGCTCAGGAACATGAGCCCGATGTCGGCAGAGGCCACGGTGGTGCGCAACTATCTCGACTGGATGCTGGCGATCCCGTGGGGCACGAAGTCCCGCGTCAAGAAGGATCTGTCCCGCGCCGAGAAGATCCTCGACGACGACCATTACGGCCTCGACAAGGTCAAGGAACGGATCGTCGAATATCTGGCCGTGCAGCAACGCTCGAAAAAGCTGAAGGGCCCGATCATGTGCCTTGTCGGCCCGCCGGGCGTTGGCAAGACAAGCCTGGGCAAGAGTGTCGCAAGGGCGACGGGCCGCGAGTTCATCCGCATAAGCCTCGGCGGCGTGCGCGACGAATCCGAAATCCGCGGTCACCGCCGGACCTATATCGGCTCCATGCCCGGCAAGATCATCCAGGCGCTGAAAAAGGCCAAGACGACCAACCCGCTGATCCTGCTCGATGAAATCGACAAGATGGGCCAGGATTTCCGCGGCGACCCGGCCTCGGCCATGCTGGAGGTGCTTGATCCGGAACAGAACTCGACCTTCGTCGACCACTATCTCGAGGTGGAATACGACCTGTCGAACGTGATGTTCCTGACCACGGCCAACTCCTACAACATGCCGGGCCCGCTTCTGGACCGGATGGAGATCATTCCGCTGGCCGGATATACCGAGGACGAGAAGCGCGAGATCGCCAAGCAGCACCTTCTGCCCAAGGTCATGAAAAACCATGGTTTGCGGGAAAAGGAATTCGTGCTGACCGACGAGGCCATCAACGAGATGATCCGCACCTATACCCGCGAGGCGGGTGTGCGGAACCTCGAACGCGAGATCGCCAAGGTCGCCCGCAAGGCGGTCACGCGGATCGTCAAGCGCGAGGCCGAGACCATCCGGGTCACGGCCGAGAACATCAACGATTTCCTCGGCGTGAAGAAGTATCGCTTCGGCCTGGCCGAGAAGGAGGACCAGATCGGCGTGGTCACGGGGCTGGCCTATACCTCTGTCGGCGGGGAACTGCTGTCGATCGAGGCGCTGCGCCTGCCCGGCAAGGGCCGGATGAAGACCACCGGCAAGCTGGGCGACGTGATGAAGGAATCCATCGACGCGGCGGCAAGCTATGTCCGCTCCGTCGCGCCGAAGATCGGGGTGAAGCCGCCGAAATTCGACAAGATGGATATTCACGTCCACGTGCCCGACGGGGCCACGCCCAAGGACGGCCCCTCGGCCGGTCTTGCCATGGTGACGTCGATCGTATCGGTGCTGACGCAAATCCCCGTGCGCAAGGACATCGCCATGACCGGCGAGGTTTCGTTGCGCGGCAACGCGATGCCCATCGGCGGCCTGAAGGAGAAACTTCTTGCCGCGCTGAGGGGCGGGATCACGACGGTTCTCATCCCGCAGGAGAATGAAAAGGATCTCTCCGAGATTCCTGACAACGTGAAGCAGGGGCTGAAGATCATCCCCGTCAGCCACGTGTCCGAAGTTCTCGAACAGGCGCTGGTCCGGCGGCCGGAACCCATCGAATGGGACGAAGAGGCCGAAGAGGCCGCAGCACTTGCCGCTGCCAAGGCGGGCGAGGGTCCGCAGGCCACCGCTCACTAGAGGGGGCAGATCACGCGACACAGGGCATCCCGGGCGACCGGGGTGCCCTTCTTGCGTTCCATCTTGCCTTTGCGGTCGCGGGGGGGGGCACCCGCCACACTTTTCGTGGGATTCGACACAAGCGCCATGGATAGTGGGGTGACGGATCCGCGGTGCGCCTGCTAGACATTTCCCGAGCAGTCGGAGAACGCGTATGTCCAGCAAGGTTACCAAACTCAAGACAGCGGGCGCCAAGGGCGGTGGCCGGGCCGCATCGGCCGACAAGAGCGGCGAACCCGAGGTCGAGCCCCGGCTGCAATTGCGCATGCGCGATGTGCTCGAACGGGTGGTCGACCGGTCGGGCATGCGAAAGGGCGAGGCGCGCACCGCGATCGAGGCGACGATGGCCGTCATCGGCGAGGCCATCGAGAACGGCGAGGACATCGACCTTCCGGGCTTCGGCAAGCTCAAGCTGCAACGCGAGAAGCAGACGCCGCGCGGCAAGACCTTTATCCTGCGGCTGGTCCGGACCGACCCCGAAAATGCGGCCAAGGCGCCTCTTGCGGAAGATGAAAAGGGCGGCTAAACAACCCGCCGAAGGGTGATTAGCTCAGTGGTAGAGCGCTTCGTTCACATCGAAGATGTCGGGAGTTCAAATCTCTCATCACCCACCATTTCCCCCTCGCGCGCGCTTGATCCGGGACGCGGTCGTGTTCCGGGCGGCAGGCTGGCCATGAGGCTTGGCCCAACTGGCGGAATACCGTCGTGAAATTCACCGAACTTTATGTGCTGCGCCACGGCGAGACCGAGTGGAACCGCGAAGGGCGGTGGCAGGGCGTCTTCGATTCTCCGCTGACCGAGAAGGGTCGCGCACAGGCCCGGGCGGTGGGGGACCTGCTGCGCGATATCGGCGTGACGCCCCGGACCCATCGCTTTTTCGTCAGCCCCCAGGGGCGGGCGCGGGAGACGGCGCGGATCGTTCTGGGGGCAGAGGCAGAGGCCACCACCGATGACCGGCTGTCCGAGATCGGCGTGGGCGACTGGGCCGGTAAGCGCCGCGAAGAGATCATCTCCGCCGCCGGACTGCCGCCCGGCGCAGGTTTCCTCGATCATTACCGCGTGGCCCCGGGCGGAGAGCCGTTCGAGGCGCTCTTTGCCCGTGTCGAGGCATTCCTGCGCGACCTCGACGGGCAGGCCGTCGTCGTGACCCACGGCATCACGTCCCGTTTCCTGCGCGCCGCCGCGCTGGGTTGGGGCGTCGACCGGGTTGGCGAGTTGCCCGGCGGGCAGGGTGTCGTCCACCGGTTGCGAGGCGGGCGGCATGAAACCCTTGATGCCGGCGAACCGGCGGGGTAATCCGCCCTTCGTGGGTGGTTAGCTCAGTTGGTAGAGCGTCTCGTTTACACCGAGGATGTCGGGGGTTCGAGCCCCTCACCACCCACCAGCCCTTCCTGCCAGAGTTGCGCCGATCCCGACCCGGGATCGGTCGGGCGTCGAATTGCGGCCCGGCCCGGCGGGTCTTTTCGGCCATTAGGAGAGAATGTCCGTGCAAAATTGCACATTTCAATGAACCAATGATGCGTTATGTTCATCGAAAGAGATGGACCGAGGAGAACAACATGAGCTGGAACCCCGCCCTTGAGCCTGACTATCCCACCGGTGACGCGGTCGATTCCGTCGAAACGGTGATCGTCCCCCGGGCCCGCGATCTTGGCGGGTTCGAGGTGCGCCGCGCGTTGCCGGCTCCGCAGCGGCAGATGGTCGGGCCCTTCATCTTCTTCGACCAGTTCGGGCCGGCCGAGTTTCTCACGGGGCAGGGCATCGACGTGCGCCCGCATCCCCATATCGGGCTGGCCACGGTCACCTATCTTTACGAGGGCCGGATCCATCACAGGGATTCGCTTGGTACCGATTCGTGGATCGAGGCGGGCGACGTGAACCTGATGGTCGCGGGCCACGGCGTCACCCATTCCGAACGGATGGATGAGGAAAAGCCGCAGCCGGTGCGCCGCGTGATGGGGGTGCAAAGCTGGATCGCCCTGCCCGAGGATCGCGAAGAGGGGGCGGCCGATTTCATCCATGCCGGATCGGCGGCACTTCCCGAACTGGAGGGCGAGGGCAAGACGGTGCGCATCATCCTCGGCTCGGCCTACGGCGCGCGTGCCCCGGTGGAGACGCCGTCGGAGATGTTCTATCTCGATGCCGTTCTCCAGCCGGGGGCCCGGATGCCGCTGCCGGACAATCACGAGGATCGCGGCCTGTTCGTGATGGAGGGCGAGATCGAGATGGCCGGTGACCGGTTCGAGGCCGGACGGATGATGGTCTTCCGCCCCGGCGACCGGCTGTCCTTTGCCGCCGGTCCCCGCGGGGCGCGGGTGATGATCCTCGGCGGTGCCACGATGAACGGACCGCGCCACATCTGGTGGAATTTCGTGGCCTCGTCGAAAGAGAAGATCGAGGCCGCGAAGGAGGCATGGCGCGCGGGCGACTGGGAAAGCGGCCGCTTTCAATTGCCGCCCGGCGACAACAGGGAGTTCATCCCGTTGCCGTGAGGCGTGCCAACATTCTCCAATTTTGGCCGGCCCCATGGCGGGCGGCATTGTTCCCCGGCCGGCACCGTGCTGCTTTGTCCCCGACAAGACGGAGGCACGGCCATGTTGATCGACAAGGCGACATCCGGCGATCTGAAAGAGATCGCCGAGATCCAGGTGGCAAGCTGGCAATCGGCCTATCGCGGCCTGGTTTCGGATGCCTTCCTCGACGGCGAGGTGCCCGGCATCATGGCCCGCAAATGGGCGCATCTTCCTGGGGACGACTGGATGGTTCTGGTCGCGCGGGACGGGGGCAGGGTCGCGGGATTCGCGGCCCTCGAAATGACCCATGAGGGCGGACCTTATGTGGACAACCTGCATGTGCGCCCCGAGGCCCGGGGCCGCGGCGTCGGACGCGCGCTGATGGCCGCGCTCGCGGCCGAGGTCCTGCGCCGCGGGGGCCGCGGCATGTGGCTGACCGTGATCCGCGAGAACGCGCCGACGCGGGCCTTCTACCGCGCGATCGGCGGTGTCGAGGGGCCGGACGGCCATGACGACCTCTTTGGCCAGAAGATCATGTCCCGCCCCGTTGCCTGGGATGATCTGTCCGCATTGGCGGCACTTGGCGCCCGATGAAGATTTCTGCGATTTTCTGCTCGGTTGATGCTTGACGGCCCTCTCGCGTTGGCCTAATCCCCCCTCCAACGCGGTTGTAGCTCAGTTGGTTAGAGTACCGGCCTGTCACGCCGGGGGTCGCGGGTTCGAGCCCCGTCAACCGCGCCACTTCCCCCTCCACGGGGACGATCCCGCCGCGCCGCAAGGTGCGGCGTTCGTCGTTCGGGGGCAAGAAAAGGAGCGGTCGATGCATCTTCTGGACCGGATACCCCTGTCCATCGCCGTCGTTCTGGCGCTGACGCTGGGGCTTGCCCCGTTCACGCCCGAACCGCATCTGTGGGAAAAGCTCAGGATGCTGGCCGCGGGCGATCTGCGCGCACCCGTCGATATCTTCGACCTGCTGCTGCACGGCGTGCCCTGGCTGATCCTCGGGATGAAGCTGGGGCGCATGGCCCTGCGGCGCGGCTGACGGGCGCTGTTAACCGATCCTTCATCATGGGGCGGACATGCTCGCGTCGTGCCATGCGAGAGGAGCGATCAGATGCGCCGCAATGCCCTGTTCCGGATCGACCCCGACGAGATCGAAGACCGGCTGCGCGCGGTCAATGCGCCGCTCCTTGCCCAGGCGGAGGCGTTGCTGGACGAGGCGCGGGGCACCTGGCGGACGGGGGCTGCCCCCCGGATGCGCCGCGATCTGGGTCGCCTGCGGCGACTGGCCGAGGATATCCGGCGCATCCGCCTGTCGGACACCGCACCCCTGCGCGAGGCCGCCGCCGCCGGAAAACGCGTCTTTGCCGAGACCGAAAGCCGTCTTGCGGTGGCCCGCGACGCACTGCACGTCAGGATCAGCGACCTGGAATTTCCAGGAACCGCGATCCCGGCGCGGGTCGACGCACCCCTTGCGGCACCGGCAAGAGCCTTGGAGGGCACTTCGCCCATTCCGGATGGGCCCGACCGGGCCACTACCGTGATCGAGGGCTTCGACCGCACGGCCCTGCCGATGGAGGCGTTGCGCCCCTATCTGACAGACCATGCGATCCGAACGGCGTTGAACCGGCATCTGGCCGAGCACGGGCCGACCCTTGGGCCGGCCGTGCGCTACCGCACGCGGGCGCCTGCCTGACAGCACCCCGCAAGGTGGGCGCGAAGCACGCCTAATCGCCAGCCGCCAGCGTATCTAGGATGCGTGCCCAGCTGCGCATGCCGCGATGAAAACTGTCGAGACTGTATTTCTCGTTCGGGGAATGGATCAGGTCATCCTCGCGGCCGAAACCGATCAGCATCGAATCGATGCCGAGGATGTCCTTGAAATAGCCCGCGATCGGGATCGACCCGCCCGACCCGATAAAGGCCGCGGGGCGCGGCCATTCCTCGGACAGGGCCTGCCGGGCCGCCTCGAATGCCGGATCGTCCGTCGACATGACCGAGGCCGGAGAGGCACCGTGACCATGAAATTCGACGCTGCAATCGGCGGGCAGCATGTCCTGCACCATCTTGCGAAAACTTTCGCGGATCGTTTGCGGATCCTGCTGGCCCACGAGGCGGAAGCTGATCTTGGCGCGCGCCTCCGACGGCAGGACCGTCTTGAACCCGTCGCCGGTATAGCCGCCGGTGATGCCGTTCACCTCGCAGGTGGGGCGCGACCAGATCATCTCGAGCGTGCTGCGCCCGGCCTCGCCGGCGGGCACCGACAGGCCCACATCGTCAAGGAAGGCCCCGGCATCGAAACCCAGCGCCTCCCACTGGGCGCGCATCTCGTCCGATAGTTCGGGCACGCCGTCATAGAAACCCGGCACCGTGATGCGGCCATCGGCGTCATGAAGCGCCGCGATGATGCCCGCGAGCACCCGGATCGGGTTGCGCGCAGGCCCGCCATACATGCCCGAATGCAGGTCCATGTCGGGGCCGCGGATCACGATCTCTTCGCCCAGAAGTCCGCGCAGCATCGTCGTCACGGCGGGGGTCTCTTCGTCGAAAAGGCCGGTGTCGCAGATCAGCGCAAGCTCGGCGCCCAATTCGCCGGTATGGTCCTTGAGGAAGGGAACGAGCGACGGAGAGCCCGACTCCTCCTCGCCCTCGAAGAAGAAGGTGATCTTCGCGGGCAGGCTGCCATGAACGGCCTTCCAGGCGCGGCAGGCCTCGACAAAGGTCATCAGCTGCCCCTTGTCGTCCGAGGATCCGCGCCCACGGATGACGCGGCCCTTGGGCGTGTCCTGGATCTCGGGGTCGAACGGGTCCCGGTGCCAGAGGGTCAGCGGATCGACGGGCTGCACGTCGTAATGGCCATAGAACATGACATGCCGGCCGGAGCCGTCTGCATGGCCGATCACCATCGGATGGCCCGGTGTGGCGCGCTTTGACGCGTCGACGCCGATGGAGGCCAGATCCGCGACAAGCCAGTCGGCCGCGGCCTCGCACTTTTCGGCATAGGCGGGATCGGTCGAGATCGAGGGAATGCGCAGCAGGGTCATGAGCCGGTCGAGAGCCGCATCGAGATCGGCGTCGATCCGGTCGAGCACGGGGGCAAGGCGGGAAGATGTCATGATCTTTGGGTCTTTCCGAATGTTGTTCAGCCGAAAGATTGACGGCAGCGCCGCTGGATGTCCAGCACGACCGGGGCCAGAAGCGGGCCGGACCAGCGCCTGTGCGCGAATGGGGCAGGGGCGTCAAATTGTAGCGTATTGCCCGTTCGTTCAGCGCCCTATATGTCAGCCCACCACCGGGATAGCGGCCCGGTCACCACGAATTGGGGAGACAGCTCTTGGATTATGCCGCGCATCTGGACACGGCGCTTGCGCGCCTCCACGAAGAGGGTCGTTACCGGACCTTCATCGACATCGCGCGCCGCAACGGTCAGTTCCCTCATGCGACATGGCGCAGGCCCGACGGGACGGAAAAGCCGGTCACGGTCTGGTGTGGCAACGACTATCTTGGCATGGGCCAGCACCCCGTGGTCCTTGCCGCGATGCACGAGGCGATCGACGCCGTGGGCGCAGGCTCTGGCGGGACGCGCAACATCTCGGGCACGACGGTCTATCACAACCGGCTCGAGGCGGAACTGGCCGATCTGCACGGCAAGGAAGCGGCGCTTCTGTTCACCTCAGCCTATATCGCCAACGATGCGACGCTTTCGACGCTGCCGCGCCTGTTCCCCGGGCTGATCATCTATTCCGACGCGCTGAACCACGCATCGATGATCGAGGGTGTGCGCCGCAACGGCGGTTCCAAGCGGATCTTCCGCCACAACGATGTGGGCCATCTGCGCGAGCTGCTGGAGGCCGACGATCCGGCCGCGCCCAAGCTGATCGCCTTTGAATCGGTCTATTCTATGGATGGCGATTTCGGCCCCATCGCCGCGATCTGCGACCTGGCCGAGGAATTCGGCGCGCTGACCTATATTGACGAGGTGCATGCGGTAGGCATGTACGGGTCCCGCGGCGGCGGAGTGTCGGAACGGGACGGGCTGGCACGCCGGATCGACATCATCAACGGCACGCTGGCCAAGGCCTATGGGGTGATGGGCGGTTACATCGCAGCCTCGGCGCGGATGGTGGATGCGGTGCGGTCCTATGCGCCGGGCTTCATCTTCACCACATCACTGCCGCCCGCGGTCGCCGCGGGCGCCGCGGCAAGCGTCGCGCATCTGAAGACGGACAATGACCTGCGCAAGCTGCACCAGCAGCAGGCGGGCATCCTCAAGCTCCGGCTCAAGGGGCTGGGCCTTCCGATCGTCGATCATGGCAGCCATATCGTGCCCCTGATCGTGGGGGACCCGGTTCATACCAAGATGATGTCCGACAGGCTCCTTTCCGATCACGGGATCTACGTCCAGCCGATCAATTTCCCGACCGTGCCGCGCGGCACGGAACGGCTGCGCTTTACGCCCTCTCCCGTGCATGGTCCGCGTGAAATGGATGCACTTGTCCATGCATTGGACAGCCTCTGGGGCCAATGTGCGCTGAATCGCGCTGAACTTGCAGGCTGACGTTTTTCTGCGCTGCAACGCGTTTTGCTCTATGTTAAGGGAATGGAAACGGCTCACCACCCTGCCGAATCGTGGTGAGGCCGGCTGGGGCAAAAGGCAACGGGACCTGGGATGATCGGACGCGGCTTCAGACGCACGAAGGCCACGAATGGGGAAGTTGAAGCCAAGGGCTTTGACGCGTTCGACTTGCGCCTTGGCGATCTGATGCGCGGCGAACGGGCGACCATGGGCAAGAGCCTTCTGGACGTCCAGCGCGAACTCAAGATCAAGGCCGCCTATATCGCCGCGATCGAGAATGCCGATCCCTCCGCCTTTGACACGCCGGGTTTCATCGCAGGCTATGTGCGGTCCTATGCGCGCTATCTGAACATGGATGCCGACTGGGCGTTCGAGACCTTCTGCAAGGAAAGCGGTTTCGTCACCTCGCACGGCATGGCGGCCGGGGCCTCCTCAATGGCGGCAGGGCGCGAAGACCGGATGCTGGGGGCCGCGGGCAAGGATATCTTCGCCTCGTCGGCCACGCCCTTCATTCCGTCGGCCGATCGCGCCTTTTCGGGGATAGAGCCGCGTGCCGTGGGGTCGATCATGGTGCTGGTGCTGCTGATCGGCGGGATCGGATACGGCAGCTGGTCCGTCCTTCAGGAAGTGCAGAAAGTCCAGTTCGCTCCGGTCGAACAGGCGCCGACCGTCGTGTCGGATGTCGACCCGTTGGCAGGCGCCTCGCGGCCCGAAGGCCTATTTGCCAATACCTTGGCGGATGCGTCCATCCCCTCTCCCGAAGCGCTTGACCGGCTGTATCGGCCGCAGGCGCTTGACGTGCCTGTCATGATCGCGCGCGACGGGCCGATCTCCACGCTCGATCCGTCGAGCGGCGGCACGCTGGTCCAGCCTCCGGCATTCGAGGCCCCGTCCGAAATGGTGGCGCAGGCCGCAACCGGCCTGCCGGATGCCCCGTCCTCGGTGCCGACGGTGCAGGTGAACGAAGGCCCCGCACCGGAACTGGCCCTGGTGGCCGTGCGACCGGCATGGGTGCGTGTGCGCTCGGCCGAGGGGACGACCCTGTTCGAGGGCATCATGAATGCCGGCGACACCTTCGAGGTTCCGTCGACCGAGGATCCCGCCACGCTGCGCGTGGGGGAATCGGGGGCGGTCTATTTCGCGGTGAACGGCACGCATTACGGCCCAGTCGGGCCGCGCGGCACCGTCACCTCGAACGTGGCCCTCGCGGTCGACAGCCTGACCGAAAGCTTTGCGGTCGCCGATATCTCCGCCGATTCCGACCTTGCCGAACTTGTGAATGTCGCGTCGGTCGAGCAGGGCGAATAGGCGTCTTCGGACCGAAATCAGCACCGGCCCCGGCTTGTGAGCAGGCAACGGGGCGATTAGGTTGGCCCCAACCAGCCAGACAGAGGTCGCAGTTCCATGTCGCTCAATCACATCCGCCCTTGGCGCAACATCTATCGCCGGAAATCGCGCCAGATCATGGTGGGCAACGTTCCGGTCGGCGGTGATGCACCGATTACCGTCCAGACGATGACGAATACCCTGACGACGGATGTGAAGGGGACAATCGCGCAGGTTCAGGCGGCAGCCGATGCAGGCGCCGATATCGTGCGCATCTCGGTGCCCGACGAGGCATCGTCGAAGGCGCTGAAGGAAATCGTGGCCGAAAGCCCGGTCCCGATCGTCGCGGACATCCATTTCCATTACAAGCGCGGGATCGAAGCCGCCGAGGCGGGGGCGGCCTGCCTGCGGATCAACCCCGGCAATATCGGCGATGAAAAGCGCGTGCGCGAGGTCATCAAGGCCGCGCGGGACAACAACTGCTCCATGCGGATCGGGGTGAATGCCGGCAGCCTCGAGAAGCACCTGCTGGAAAAGTATGGCGAGCCGTGCCCCGACGCCATGGTCGAAAGCGGTCTCGATCACATCAAGATATTGCAGGACAACGACTTTCACGAGTTCAAGATCAGCTGCAAGGCCTCGGACGTGTTCATGGCTGCCGCCGCCTATCAGCAGCTGGCCGACCAGACCGATGCGCCGATCCATCTGGGCATCACCGAGGCGGGGGGCCTGACCACGGGGACGATCAAATCGGCCATCGGCCTTGGCAACCTTTTGTGGATGGGGATCGGCGACACGATCCGCGTCAGCCTTTCGGCCGATCCGGTCGAGGAGGTCAAGGTCGGCTACGAGATCCTGAAATCGCTTGGCCTGCGGCACCGGGGTGTCAACATCATCTCCTGCCCGTCCTGCGCACGGCAGGGTTTCGACGTGATCAAGACGGTCGAGATCCTTGAACGGCGGCTGGAACACATCAAGACCCCGATGAGCCTGTCGATCATCGGCTGCGTCGTGAACGGCCCCGGCGAGGCGCTGATGACAGATGTCGGCTTTACCGGCGGCGGCGCGGGCAATGGTATGGTCTATCTCGCGGGCAAGCAAAGCCACCGGATGGACAATGACAAGATGATCGAACACATCGTCGAGCAGGTGGAAAAGCGCGCCGCCGAGATCGAGGCCGGCGAGGCCGAGCGCCCCGCCGCCGAATAGCGGTCAGGCCGGGGCATCGGCGGCATCTTCGCGCCGCTCGGCCAGCGCCTGACGGATTATCTGCCAGGATGACGACAGAAACAGCGTCGCCATGACCGCGGCCACGATCAGGTCCGGCCAGCCGGTGGCGGTGCCCCAGACCCCAAGGGCGGCGATCATGACCGCCACGTTGCCGATTGCATCGTTGCGCGAACACAGCCAGACCGACCGGACATTGGCGTCGCCCTCCTTGTAGCGCATCAGGATCAGGACACTGGCGAGGTTGGCGGCCAGCGCCAGCGCGCCGATGGCGCCCATCACCCCCGCCTCGGGCACCCCGATGACGAAGACCCGGTAAAGGGTCGATCCCAGAACCCAGACCCCCATCGCAAGAAGGCTCAGCCCCTTGGCCAGCGCGGCCATCGTGCGCACCCGCACCGAGGTGCCGATCACGGCCAGCGATATCCCGTAGGTCAGCGCATCGCCCAGAAAATCAAGCGCGTCGGCCTGCAACGCCTGCGAGCGGGCATAGTGGCCTGCCGTCATCTCGATGATGAACATGACCGCATTGATCGCGATCACAGCCCAGAGCCGCCGCCTGTAATCGGGCGACAGCCCGTCGAATTTCGCACCTTCTCCGCAGCATCCGGCCATGTCGGGGACCTCTTTGATTCTTGCTGCCAAAGACTCTAGTCTCTCTAGTCACTGGAGGTTCAAGGGGGAATGCGATGTTTTCCATCGGAGAGCTGTCACGCCGGACCGGGGTCAAGGTGCCCACGATCCGCTATTACGAAGAGATCGGCCTGCTTGCCCCTGCCGAACGCAGCGCGGGCAATCAGCGGCGCTATGATGCGGCGGGGCTGGAACGGCTGAGTTTCATCCGCCATGCCCGGGCGCTGGGCTTCGGCATCGACGAAATCCTGACACTGATCGACCTGCAACAGCATCCCGACAGGTCCTGCCACTCGGCCATGCAGATCGCGGAGGCGCAGCTTGCCTCTGTGCGCGACAAGATCGCGCAGCTGAGGTCGCTGGAACAGGAGCTGTCGCGGATCGTGGACGGATGCGAGGGCACGGGCCCCGCCCGGCAATGCCATGTCCTGAGGTCGTTGTCGGACCACGCCCTGTGCGTGACCCGGCATTGAGTCTATTGCTGCGCGCGGGCCTCGGCCACGACCTGTTCCATCTGGTTGCCGGGGATATATCCGCGCACCAGCTGATCGCCGATCACGAAAGTGGGCGTGCCGCTGATCGCCAGCGCCTGCGCCAGCGCCCGGTTCTCCGCGATGATCCGCCCGACATCCTCGCCTTGCATCTCGGCGCTGACAGCGGCCGTGTCAAAGCCGAACGTGTCCGACATCTGCACCAGCGCCGACATCGTCACGTCCGACCGCATCGTCATCAGCGCGTCATGGACGTTCTTGTAGGCCTCGTCCCCCTCGACGCGCAGCACGGCGACTGCGAATTGCGAGGCAAGGGCCGACTGCTCGCCCAGGATCGGGAATTCCTTGACGATGAAACGGATATTGCCGTCGCTTGCCAGAAGGGCCTCCACCTCGTCAAAGGCGCGGCGACAATAGCTGCACCGGTAATCGAGAAACTCCACGATCGTCACATCGCCATCGGGATTGCCGCCGACCCACGAATGCCCGTCATCGTAAAGCTGATCGGCATAATTCGCGGCCAGCGCCATGTCATTGGCGGCCTGGGCCTCGCGTTCGCGGGTCTCGAGGACCGAGATCGCCTCCATCAGGACTTCGGGATTGTCGAGAAGGTAGGCCCGGATCTCCGAGCGGAAGGCGCTGCGCTCCTCCTCCGTCATCTCGGATATGTCGAAGGCCGCGGCGGGCATGGCCACTCCGAGGGCAAGCGTGGCGGCAAGGGCGAGACGGGCGAACATGGCAGACCTCCGGAAGGGGTGCAGCCGATCTTGGCCCATGCGCGCCCCGCTTGCACCATCCTGCCCGGTTCGCGGGCATATGCGCCGCAACGATTGACGCGAGGGGGTGGGCGGGGGCAGATGGACCAAACCGGATCTGCACGTTGTCAATGCAGACAATAGAGGCCAGCGCATGAGAAACTCAACCCGTGGACTTGTCGATCCCTTCATCGTGATGGACGTGATGGAGGCGGCCCGCGCCGCCGAGGCGTCGGGGCGGCACATCATCCACATGGAGGTGGGCCAGCCGGGCACGGGTGCGCCCGCGGCGGCGCTGGCGCAACTGGCCCGCGAGGTGCCCGCCGATCCGATGGGCTATACCGTCGCGCTGGGCCTGCCTGCGCTGCGTGCCCGCATCGCGCGCCATATGGGCGACTGGTACAATGTCGATGTGGACCCGGCCCGCGTCATCGTGACGGCGGGCGCCTCGGGCGCCTTCATCCTGGCCTTCACGGCGCTGTTCGATGCGGGCGCGCGGGTCGGACTGGGGCTGCCCTGCTATCCGTCCTATCGCCAGATACTGCGCGCGCTCGACCTCGAGCCGGTGGGCCTGCGCACCACGCTCGAGGCGCGGCTTCAGCCCCGGTCGACCGATCTTGCGGGGCATCACCTTGACGGCCTGATCGTCGCCTCGCCCGGCAATCCGACGGGCTCGATGCTGGGCAAGACCGAACTGGCGGCACTCGCCGAGGCCTGCGAGGCCCGGGACATCCCGCTGATTTCGGACGAGATCTATCACGGGCTGAGCTATGGTCAGCGCTGCGTCTCCGCGCTCGAGGTGACGGACGAGGTCTACGTGGTGAATTCGTTTTCCAAGTACTTCTCGATGACGGGCTGGCGGGTGGGCTGGATGATCGTGCCCGAGGATCATGTCCGCATCGTCGAGAGGCTTGCGCAGAACATGTTCATCTGCCCGCCCCATGCCTCGCAGCGTCTGGCCCTTGCCGCGATGGAGTGCGACGCGGAACTGCAGGGCAATGTCGCGGTCTATGCCCGCAACCGGGAGCTGCTTCTCGAGGGGCTGGCCCGCGCGGGCCTTGCCACCATGGCGCCGCCCGACGGGGCCTTCTACATCTATGCCGATGTCAGCGCCCATACCGATGACGCCTTGTCCTTTGCCTCCGAGATCCTCGACCGGGCCGGGGTCGCGGTGACGCCGGGCCTCGATTTCGACCCCGAAGAGGGGCATCGCTGGCTTCGGTTTTCCTATGCCCGCTCCACCGCCGATATCGAGGAGGGGATCGAACGGCTCTGCCGGTTCATGGATGAAAGGCGCGCCGCATGATCCGCGCGCTGGCGCTGTCGATCCTGCTGTTCTGGCCGCTTGGGGCCTTGGCGCAGGATTTCAGCGGTCTGGCGCGGCTGGACGTGGCCCAAAGCCTGGTGCGCGACGCCGGCGAGGGGCTGGAGGTCACGCTCTATCTCAGTCAGCCGGTCCCGTTCCGGGTCTTCACGCTGGATGGGCCGCGCAGGCTGGTCATGGATTTTCGCGAGGTCGACTGGCGCGGCGCCTCGCGTGCCGGTCTTCTGAATGCCGACAACGCGACCGATCTGCGCTTTGGCGCCTTTCGGCCCGGCTGGTCGCGCCTCGTGGTGGACCTTGCGGGCCCGATCGCGATCGACAAAGCCGGGATGCAGGTCGACCGCCTTGACGGCACGGCAGTGGTCCGGGTCCTGCTGACACCCACGGATGCGGCGCGTTTCGCCGCTTCGGCCGGCGCGCCGCCCGACCCCGACTGGGACATACACGCCACCGACCGGCCCACACTTGCCGCGCCCGCCGAAGGCGAGGACGGCGACCTTGTCGTCGTCATCGACCCGGGCCATGGCGGCATCGATCCCGGCGCCGAACGGGGCGGGGTGAAGGAAGCCGACGTGATCCTGCAATTCTCGATCGAGCTGGAAGAGGCGCTGGCCCGGGCCGGCGGCATCCGTCCGGTCCTGACCCGACGCGAGGACATCTTCGTTCCGCTGGAAGAGCGGATGACGATCGCACGCGCGGCCGGGGCGGATATCCTGCTGTCGCTTCATGCCGATGCGCTGGACGATGAGGTCACGCGCGGGGCCTCGGTCTATACCCTGAACGCCGAGGCTCAGGACGGCGCCTCGGCGCGCATGGCCGAACGCCATGACAGGGGTGATCTGCTGTCGGGGCTGGATCTGAGCGGGCAGGACGACACCGTCGCCACCATCCTGATGGATCTGGCCCGGCTGGAAACGGGGCCGGAATCGCTGCGCCTGGCCGACCAGATCGCGACCGCGCTTGACGATGCCGGCGCCACGATGAATTCGGCGCCCCGCCGCTCGGCGCCGCTGGCCGTGCTGACGGCGGCCGATTTCGCCTCTGTCCTGATCGAGATCGGGTTCCTGTCGAATGCGCAGGATCGCGAGACCATTGCCTCGCCCGCCGGGCGCGCCCGGATCATCGGCGGCATCGTGCAGGGTGTTCAGCGCTGGGATGCGGAGCGCCGCGCCCGCGCGCCCCTTCTCAGGCAGTAGCGCGGGCAAGCCACACCGAATGCCCGTGGCAATCCGGGTCTTCGGGGCGGAACTCGACCACATCGAAACCCGCATCGGCAAGAAGGGCGCGATATTCGGCCGGATCGAGGCTTTCGTGAAAGATCGGTTCATCGCCGACCGTTCCGATGGCTGTGCCGGCCTCGGACCCCGATGTGAACATCAGCGCCGCCCCCGGCACCGCGTGATGGGCAAAGGTCCCGATCGTGGCCCGCTGGTCGTCCGCGGAGAGGTGGAAGAAACTGTTCCAGGCAAGGATCGCCTGAAATCCTTCGTCCAGGCGAACCTCCTGCATTCTGGCCTCGATGCAGCGGGCCCGGGGCAGGGCCTGGGCGAAAAGCGCGCACATCTGCGCCGACGCGTCCACGCCCGTGACCTCGGCCCCGCGTTCGGCCAGATATGTCGCGATCGGCCGGCCCGCGCCGCAACCGAGGTCGAGCACGCGCAAGGGCCGGGCCCGGGGCGCGAGCGCCAGCCACCTGTCGATCCAGCGCCTTTCGAACAGGCTGCGGTCGCGGATCCCCGCCCAGTCGGCGGCGATCCGGTCATAGGTGGCGATCACGTCGCCGGCAGTGGCGGGCGGGGCAGGATGGAGTGTCATGATCGCCGATATCGGAGGACCCGCGCCCCGGTGCAAGCGCCAATCGCCCTGCCGGGCCGCGCCGGGGCACGATGGGCGAGTTCATGCCGGGCCGCGACCCTTTCGCTTTTGACCCCGACCCTCGCCAACTCTATAAGCAAGGACAGCGCTTTTTTCCGGGATCCAGATGCTTCGTTTCGTTTTTTCCTTCTTTGGCGGCTTGTTCTCGATGGTCACGCTGGGCATCGGGATGGGCGCGCTGACTCTGGGCGCGGTCTTCTACATGTATGGCCGCGACCTGCCCAGCTATGAGGTGCTGGCCCAATACGCGCCCAAGACGATCAGCCGCATCTATTCGGTCGAGGGCAGGATCATCGACGAATTCGCTTCCGAACGGCGGCTCTTCACGCCCGCAGAGGAGATCCCCGATCTGGTGAAGCAGGCCTTCATCAGCGCCGAGGACAGGAATTTCTACAGCCATCCCGGCTATGACATCCGAGGGATCGGCGCGGCCTTTGTCGAGGCCGTGCAGAGCCGGGGACAGGACCTGCGGGGCGCGTCCACGATCACCCAGCAGGTGATGAAGAATTTCCTTCTGTCGGCCGACCGCACCGCCGAGCGCAAGATCAAGGAAATCACCCTCGCCACTCGTATCGAACAGGCGATGGACAAGGAGCGGATCCTCGAACTCTATCTCAACGAGATCTTCCTCGGGCAGAACTCCTATGGCGTGGCCGCTGCCGCCCAGACCTATTACAACAAGCCCCTGTCGCGGCTCAGCCCGGGCGAGGCTGCCTATCTCGCGGCGCTGGCGCAGAGGCCCGGCAACCTGCATCCCGTCCGCCAGGAAGAGGCCGCCATCAATCGCCGGAACTATGTCCTGCGCGAGATGTATGAAAACGGCTATATCGACATGGCCACCATGCAGTCCGAGCAATCCACTTCGCTCAGGACCGTTCAGGCCGGAGATTTCGACAGTTTCCGCGCCAACCTGCCGCCGCGGGACTATTTCACCGACGAGATCCGCCGCCAGCTGAGCCGCGATTTCGGAGAGGACGAGTTCTTTGGCGGCGGCCTGACCGTGCGCGCCACGATCGACCCCGATCTTCAGATCGAGGCCGCCCACGCCCTGCAAGCCGCACTCGAAGAATTCGATCGTGGCGCGGGTGTCTGGCGCGGAACCGGCGCGACGATCCCCGAGTCCGAACTCGCGACCGAGGCGCAATGGCGCGCGGCGCTGGCCGAGGTCGACGTGGCCCGCGACATCACCCTCGAGAGCCCGTGGTTCCCCGCGGTCGTCCTCGAGATCGCCGATCAGAGCCTGCGGCTCGGTATCGAGGGATGGCAGGACGGTGATCCCGACCCGGTCGTGCCCCGCGGTGACATCGACTGGATTCGCGGCGATTTCTTCGACAATTTCGAGGTGGGCGATGTCGTCCATGTGCGCCGGATGATCACTGACAGCGACGGGTCGTTCATTCGCTGGACCTTGCGACAGGTGCCCGAGGTGCAGGGCGCCTTCATGGCGATGGATGTCAATACCGGCCGTGTCATTGCGATGCAGGGCGGCTTTTCCTACCAGCATTCGGTCTTCAACCGCGCGACACAGGCCTTCCGGCAGCCGGGTTCGGCCTTCAAGCCCTTTGTCTTCGCCGCGGCGCTCGACAGTGGCTATACCCCCGCCACGATCGTCGTGGACGCCCCGATCGAGATCAACACGCCGCAGGGCGTCTGGCGTCCGCAGAACGCCTCGAACCGCTATTACGGGCCCACGCCGCTGCGCACCGGGATCGAGCAGTCCCGGAACCTGATGACCATCCGCCTCGCGCAGGAGGTGGGGATGGACGTGGTGGCAGAATATGCCGAACGGTTCGGCGTCTACGAGGATATGGGCCAGGTCCTTGCGGGATCTCTCGGTTCGGAGGAGACGACGCTTTTCCGCATGGTCGCGGCCTATGCGATGTTCGCCAATGGCGGCGAGCGGGTGGAACCCACCCTCGTCGACCGGGTGCAGGATCGCTATGGCGAGACCGTCTACCGGCACAACCAGTCGATCTGCCCCGATTGCGGCGAGGCAAGCCTGCCGCGCGGCCAGGCCCCGCGCATCCAGACCAACCGCGACCGGATCATGAATGCCGTTACCGCCTATCAGCTGACCTCGATGATGCAGGGCGTCGTCCAGCGCGGCACGGCGCGTGGCATCAACCTTCCGGTGCCCATCGCGGGCAAGACCGGCACCACCAACGACGCCAAGGATGTCTGGTTCGTGGGCTTTTCCTCCAACATCGCGGCGGGCTGCTATATCGGCTATGACACGCCGCGCTCGATGGGCGGGGCCTCGGGCGGCGGGGTCTGCGGGCCGGTCTTCGAAACCTTCATGCGGGCGGCGGTGGCGGAATTCGGCGGCACCTCGTTCTCGGTGCCCGAGGCCTGCCGCTTCATCAAGATCGACCGGTTCACCGGCGCGCGGCTGCCCGACGATGCGTCGGGCGACAATGTCGTCGCCGAATGTTTCCGCGACGGGGAAGAGCCCGTCTTCGGCATCACCTTCGATGGCGGCTTTGCGATGGCGGGGGATCTGCCGCTCTTCGACGAGGTGCGCCAGCAGGTCCAGTCCGCGCCGTCCGCCTCGGGTGGGACCGCCCAGATCGGGCCGCGCGCCACCTTCGGCACCTTGTCCTCGGGCGGCCTTTACTAGAGGCGGACAGGACCTCCGGGCGCGCCGGGCATGAGTATTTGTGGAAAGATGAAGGGTCAGGTCCGCGCCCTGCCTTGTCCTTTCATCTTTCTTGCAAATACTCGATTTCGGTTCCTTGCCGCAGGCGCGACCCTCACGATGTCGGGCTCTGTGGTGGCCGCCCTTGCCGAGGATGGGCGCGCGGGATAGACATCGGCTGAGCATCAACGGAAAAGAGATCCATGCGCGCCGAGACGCAGAACACCATTGCCGGCATCGAGAAATCGCTGAACCTGCTGGCCCAGCGGCTGGATTGGGATACGGCCAAACACCGGCTCGAGGAATTCGATGCGCGGGTCGAGGACCCGACGCTCTGGGATGATCCCGCCGCGGCACAGAAGCTGATGCGCGAGCGGCAGATGCTGGTCGACGCGATCTCGAGTTACGAGACGCTCAGCCGGGAGTTGAGCGAGAATGTCGAACTGATCGAGCTGGGCGAGATGGAGGGCGACACCGAGATCGTCACCGAGGCCGAGACGGCGCTGAAGGCGGTCCGCGAACGCGCCGCGCAGAAGGAACTCGAGGCCCTGCTGGATGGCGAGGCCGATGGCAACGACACCTTCCTCGAGATCAATGCGGGCGCGGGCGGCACCGAAAGCTGCGACTGGGCGGCGATGCTGGCGCGGATGTATGTCCGCTGGGCCGAAAAACACGGCTACAAGGTCGAGCTGCAATCCGAGAGCCCCGGCGAAGAGGCCGGCATCAAGTCGGCCGCCTACAAGATCAGCGGGCCGAATGCCTATGGCTGGCTCAAGTCGGAATCGGGCGTGCACCGGCTTGTGCGGATCTCGCCCTATGACAGCTCGGCCCGGCGGCACACCTCGTTCAGTTCGGTCTGGGTCTATCCGGTTGTGGACGACAATATCGAGATCGAGGTGAACCCGTCGGACATTCGCATCGACACCTACCGCTCCTCGGGTGCGGGCGGGCAGCACGTCAACACGACCGATTCGGCGGTGCGGATCACGCATATTCCGACCAATATCGTCGTCACGAGTTCCGAGAAGTCGCAGCACCAGAACCGCGACATCGCCATGAAGGCGCTGAAATCGCGGCTTTACCAGATGGAGCTGGACCGGCGGAACGCCGCGATCAACGAGGCGCACGAGAACAAGGGCGATGCGGGATGGGGCAACCAGATCCGGTCCTACGTCCTGCAACCCTACCAGATGGTCAAGGATCTGCGCACCGCGCATGAGACAAGCGACACGCAGGGTGTGCTTGACGGTGATCTTGACGCTTTCATGGCCGCGACGCTGGCCTTGCAGGTTTCGGGCAAGAGCCGGGCCGAGGCCACGTCCGAAGAGTGACGGGCCCGCCCTTGCCGGGGGACATCCCCCCCGGGACCATTCCGGAGGAGGACGCGCGCATGGACGACCTGATCAGGGCAGGGGGGCTGGCGCTTTCGTCAGCCATGGAGCGGGGGGAGATGACCGCCCCCGATCTGATGGAGGCGACGCTTGCCCGAATCGACCGGATCAATCCGGACCTGAACGCCATCGTCTCGCTGCGCGACGCGGATGACCTGATGGAAGAGGCGCGGCAAGCCGGGGCCGGGCCGCGCAAGGGCTGGCTGCACGGGATACCGATCGCGATCAAGGACCTCGCCAATGCCGAAGGTCTGCCCACCACGATGGGATCGCCCCTTTTCGCGCGTCAGGTGGCCGAGGGGGACAGCCTGTTCGTGGCCCGGCTGAAGGCCGCGGGCGCCATCGTCATCGGCAAGACGAATACCCCGGAATTCGGCTTGGGCAGCCAGACCTACAACGCGGTCTTCGGCGCCACGGCCAACCCCTATGACCGCGCGCGCACCTGCGGCGGCAGTTCGGGCGGGGCCGCGGTGGCACTGGCCACGGGGATGCTGTCGGTCGCGGACGGGTCGGACATGATGGGGTCGCTGCGCAATCCGGCGGGCTGGACCAACGTCTACGGGATGCGCCCGTCCTGGGGGCTGGTGCCGCCCGACCCGGTGGGCGACAATTTCCTTCACCAATTGTCGACCTCGGGTCCGATGGCGCGCAACCCGCGCGACCTGGGCGCCCTGCTCGAGACGATGGCCGGGCCGGATCCGCGCCTGCCGCATGGCCGCGCCGCGCCGTCCATGGCCGGGATTGCCCCGCATGCGCAAGGCATCCGGATCGGCTGGCTGGGCGATTGGGGCGGGGCCCTGGCCTATGAGCCGGGTGTCGCCGATCTGTGTATCCGCGCTCTGGGGACATTTGCCGAACTGGGTGCCCGCGTCGAGGAGATGGCACCACCCCATTCGGCCGAGGCGATCTGGCAATCCTGGACCACGCTCCGGTCCTGGCAGGTCACCACCGGGATCGAGCCGCTTTATGCCGCACCCGCCAGCCGTGAACGGCTCAAGCCCGAGGCGATCTGGGAGGTGGAGCGGGGCCTTGCGTTTTCGGGGATGGAGATCCACCGCGCCAGCGTCCTTCGGTCGGACTGGTTCCGCCGGGCGGCCGACCTGTTCGAGACGCTCGACGTCCTGGCGCTGCCATCGGCGCAGGTCTTTCCCTTCGACAAGGCCACCGAATGGCCGCGCGAGATCGCCGGTCGCCAGATGGACACCTATCACCGCTGGATGGAGGTGGTGATCGCGGCCAGCCTGATCGGCCTGCCGGTGGTCAACGTGCCGGTCGGCTTCTCGGACGGGGGGCTGCCGATGGGGATGCAGCTGATCGGCCCGCGCGGATCGGACAGGCGCCTGCTGGAACTGGCGCAAGCCTGGCACGAGGCGACCGACTGGCCCGGGCGCCGACCGCCTGCCGGGACTTGACAGAAGGCCGCTCCGAGACGCCAAATCAGGGCGGGAGGAGCCGCGACATGTCTGGAACACCGGTGATCAGCACCGCCGATGCCCTGCCGCAGATCGGGCGGGTGACGCTGAGCGAATTGTGGGTGTGCCTCAAGGCGGGGGCACATGATTTCCGCAGGGCGCCGGCCTTCGGCCTGTTCTTCAGCGCGGTCTATGTGCTGGGCGGGTTCCTGCTGCTCATGCTGGGGGCGGGCCATGTGACCTGGACGCTGGCCACGTCGCTGGGTTTTCCACTGGCGGCGCCCTTTGCGGCGGTGGGGCTGTACGAGGTCAGCCGCAGGCTCGAGGCGGATCAGCCGCTGGAATGGCGGCCGATCCTGGGGGTGGTCTGGGCCGAACGGGGGCGGCAGATCCCGTGGATGGGCGCGATCATCGTGTTCTATTTCCTGTTCTGGACATTCCTTGCCCACATGATCTTTGCCCTGTTCATGGGGTTCTCGACGATGACCAACATCTCGCAGAGCCTTGACGTCTTCTTCACGGGCGCCGGGCTTCGGATGATCGCGGTCGAGGTGGCGGTGGGCGCGGTTCTGGCCTTTCTGCTGTTTTCGCTGACGGTGGTGAGCCTGCCTCTCGTGCTGGACAAGGAGGTGGATTTCGTCAGCGCCATGATCCTGAGCTTCCGCGTCGTGTCGGAAAACCTGCCGGTCATGCTGGTCTGGGCCCTGACGATCGCGGTTCTGACATTTCTGGCGCTGCTGCCGTGGTTCCTTGGGCTGATGGTGATTCTGCCGATCCTCGGGCACGCGACATGGCACGTCTACCGGCGTGCGCTCTACGACCCGGTCTGAAACGCCTGGCCGAGACGAAAGAGGGCGCCCAAGGGGCGCCCTTTGCGTGTCCTGACCGGCCCCAGTCGTGCCGATCAGTTGTCCTTGTGCTGGCTCGGCGGCATCGTCGGGGCCGCGGCCTGGGTCGGGGCGGAGGTGCCCGAACCCGGCTTCGGGGCGGGCTTGGGCGCGCCGCCGGTTGCAAGCGGGTCTTCCTGACGCTGGACCGAGCCTTCGAAATGGGCACCGGATTCGATCGCGATCGTCTTGTGGATGATGTCGCCCTCGACCCGCGCGGTCGAGGTCAGACGGACCTTGAGACCGCGGACCCGGCCCACGATCCGGCCATTGATGACCACGTCGTCGGCAACCAGTTCCCCCTTGATCATCGCGCCTTCGCCGATTGTCAGCAGATGCGCCCGGATGTCGCCCTCGATCTGGCCCTCGATCTGGATGTCCCCGCTGGTCTTGAGGTTGCCCTTGATATGCAGGTCGGGCGACAGGATCGACGCTGGCGGTTTCGCCTTGGGAGAAGACGTGGCCTGACCGGTCTGCGACGTGGGCTGCGGAGCGCTGCTGGCGGCGGGCTGGGCGGCGGGGGTGTCTCCGGCCTTGGGGCCCGGCTCGTTGATTTTGCTTTTAGAAAACATCTCTTCCAGCTCTTATGTAAATCATGGGGTTCACGGGCTCACCGCCGACACGCACCTCGTAGTGCAGGTGTGGGCCGGTCGACCGTCCGGAATTCCCCATATCACCTATCCTCTGTCCGCGCGAGACCCTTTGGCCCACTTCGACGCGAATGGCGTTTAGATGCGCATAGCGGGTCTCGATTCCGAACTCGTGCTGGACCTTGATCAGGCGTCCATAACCCGACGCCCAGCCCGCACTTGTCACGACCCCGTCGGCAGTGGCATAGATCGGCGTTCCGATGGGGGCCGCGAAATCGGTGCCCGCGTGAAGCCGTCCCCACCGCATGCCGAAGCCTGAGGTAAAGCGGAAATCCGACTTGACCGGCATGTCGAAGGGCGCCCGTTCGGCGGCGATGCGATACAGGTTGATCCGGTCCATGGAATCAAGGATGCGGTTGGCGCGTTCGGCCTCGGGATGGGGCTCTCCGCCCATCGTCGAGAAGGACAGCGGCGTCAGCGGGCCGCCTGTGCCGGAATAGCCGCGGCGCACCTGTTCGATCAGGTTGTCGGTGTTCAGACCCGCCGCGCGGAACATGTTGTCGAGCGGCTCGACCGAGACCAGCATCGCCTCTTCCAGTTGGCGGAAGATCTCGTCGTTGCGATCCGCCATCAGGCGCAGTTCCAGTTCCAGCTCAGAGGCGCGGTCTATCGCGAATTCCGCGTCGGCGGCGATCATGTCGCGTTCGGCCGCTGTCTGGGCAAGCGCATCGGCGAGGATTTCGACGGTGCCGTTCATCTCGTCGCTGGCAGGGCCGGCCAGGGCGATGCCGTCACCGCCTTCGGCACCGGCGCGAATACTGGCCAGTTCGGCCTCGAGAGTTTCGCGTTGGCGGATGATCGTGGACAACGTCGCGTAGACGACCTCGAGCCCGGTCTCGAGCTCGCGGCGGCGATCCTCGGAGGCCAGAAGCTCGGTCTGCATGATCGAGATCTGCTCGAGCGCCGAATTGAACCGCTGCTGTGCCGCCACCGCCTCCGCCGCGCGGCTGTCACGCTCCTCCGAGATGGCGTTGAGACGGTCTTCGTAGATCAGCTTGTCGCGCTGGGCCTGCGCACGGAAATTCCCGGCCCCGATCGAATCCATCAGGATGATCGCGGTCGCCACGATCGCCCAACCGACGACCAGCGCGGAGCCGGTCCAGGCGATCAGCTGTGTTTCCGGCTTGAGGCGGATGAACCGGGTTTCGGTATCCGATCGCAGAAACAACCGCTTTTCAGGAAAGCGCTTTTCCAGCGCCGTGTGTAAGATCTGCCCTGCGCGCGTCCTCAAAGGCCCGCAACCTCCCGTCCCGTCCCCAATAACGCCGACCCGTTTTCAGCGGACCGTGCGCATGAACGGGACTACTGACTGCCCGGACGGGGTGCAAGAAATTTGACCGAAATTCGAAGCGTTTGGACGGGGAGCCTGCCCGATGGGCATGATCTTGCCGATGGCGGGGGTTAACCGCCGGTCCGGCCGGGCGGGGTCTCTTCGGACAATGGCCAGTAGAAATCGGGCGGAATGCCCGCTTCGGCGCGCTTTTCCTCGTTGAAGGGGGGCTTCAGGGGCGAATGGAAATACCTGCGGACCAGATCGTGAAACGTCTCGGTCGGATCCATCTCGTGGCGTCCGCACAGGAAGTGGAACCATTTCGACCCATAGGCGACGTGATGGACCTCCTCGGCATAGATCGTCTCGAGGGCGTCGACCGCCATGGTGTCGCCATGCTTGCGGAAGATCCCGATCATGCCCGGCGTCACGTCCAGACCGCGCGCTTCGAGCACCATCGGCACCACGGCAAGCCGTCCCATGAAGTCCTGCGCCGTGTCCTCGGCCGCGCGCCACATGCCCGCATGGGCGGGCAGGGCACCGTAATGGCTGCCGCGCGCCTCGAGCCAGTCGCAGACAAGGTTGAAATGCTTGGATTCCTCGTCGGCCGATTTCACCCAGTCGTCATAAAAGCCGATCGGCATCGGCGTGCCGGTGAAGCGCGCGATGATGTCCCAGTGCAGATCGACGGCGTTCAGCTCGATATGGGCCACCGCATGCAACAGCGCGATGCGCCCCTGTTCGGAGCCGGGCCTGCGGCGCGGCACGTCTCGGGGCGGCAGCAATTCCGGCCGTGCGGGGCGCGCGGGGCTGTCGGGCGGGGTGGCCTCCCCGATCGGCGGGCGGGCACCCGCCTTGCGGGCCGACATCCATTGTGCTGCGTATTTCCTTGAAAGGGCGGTCTTTTCGCGCCCATCGGCCGTGCGCAGCACGGCATCTGCCATCCGGGCTAGCGGCAGGTCGGTCTGGTCGGGCATATCGGCTGTGTCGGTCATGGTGGCGGCTCGCGGCTGGTTCCCGGTATCGGCTGGCTCATGAACCAGCCGCGGCCAAAGGTCAAAGCGCCTTCACGGCCTCCAGCACCTCTTCGGCATGGCCGGGCACCTTCACCTTGCGCCAGATGCGGGCGATCTTGCCCTCCTTGTCGATCAGGAAGGTCGCGCGCTCGATCCCCATGGAGGTCTTGCCATACATGTTCTTCTCGACCCAGACGCCGTAGCGTTCGCACAGATCGCCCTCGGCATCCGACAGAAGCGGGATCGACAGGTCATACTTGTCGCGGAACTTGTCGTGCTTGGCTTCTGTGTCCTTGGACGCGCCCAGCACGACCGCGCCGGCATCCTCGAACTCGGCCGCAAGGCCCGTGAAGGCGATCGCCTCCTTGGTGCAGCCGGGCGTGTCGTCGCGCGGATAGAAATAGAGGACCACTGCCTTGCCTGCGAAGTCGGACAGGGAGACGATGTCCCCTCCGTCACGGGGCAGGCTGAAATCGGGGGCCGGGTCACCGGGCTGAAGAGAGACGTCGGTCATCGGGGGGTCCTTTCTGGTTGGCCTTGATGTCGGCTTTTGTTCTAGGGTCGCGCGGGGCGAAATAAAGGGCAAGTGCCGACCGGGATGACAGAGCAGACACCTTCCGACAAGGATGAGCCGGAAACGGAAGACCGCGCGCCCCGGCCGCGCGCGGTGCTTGCGGCCCATCCCGAGGTCCGGACCGTGCCGCCCGATCCCCACCTGCACCGGCACAGGCCTGTTCTGCCGCGGCTGTTGTTCGGGCTGCGGGCGGCGCTGCTGGTCGGCCTGATCCCGCTGATCTTTGCGGTGCTGGTGCCGTTCCTGCTGATCGGACAGGAGGTTACCGCGCCCAGCTGGCTCAAGGCGCGGGTCGAGGCGCAGGCGGCATCGGCCCTCGGCGGCGGGTCGCTGAGCTTCGGGGACATCACGGTCGAGGTCGCGCGCGACCTGCACCCCATTGTCCGGCTGACCGGAACCGAGATCCGCGACGCCGAAGGCCGGACCGTCGCCCGCATCCCCGTGATCTCGACCCGGATCTCGCCGCGCGGCATCCTGTTGCGGCGCGAGGTGCTGCCACAGGAGATCCGGCTCAGCGGGGCGCAGGCCGCCCTGACCCGGCGCGCCGACGGGACGGTCGCGGTCAGCTTCAGGACCGGTGGCGGCACCACGACACGGGAGGCCGCGAACCTGCCCGCGCTTCTGGGCTCGGTCGATGCGATGCTCGATCAGCCGGCTCTGGCCGCGCTCGAACGCATCACCGCCGACGGGTTGATCCTGAACTACGACGATGCAAGGGCAGGGCGCGGCTGGACGGTCGATGGCGGACAGGTCACGCTTGATGTCACCGGCGGGATGAGCCGGCTGGACAGCGACCTTGTCCTTCTGTCGGGGCGGGATTTCATCACCACGCTGGCCCTGACCTTCGAAAGCCCGCGCGGATCGCCCGAGGCGAAACTGTCGGTGCGGGTGGACGACGCGCTGGCCGCCGACATTGCGACGCAAAGCCCGGCGCTGACGTGGCTTGGCGTTCTGGAGGCGCGGCTTTCGGCCAGACTTGAGGCCGAGGTCCTGCCCGATGGCGCGCTTGGCCCGTTTCGCGCGGAACTCGATATCCGCGACGGTGCGCTCAGGCCCGACCCCCGGACAGAGCCGGTCGGGTTCCAGTCCGCCCGCGCGGTTCTCGATTTCGACCCCGCGACGGGCCGGATCGGTTTCGAGACCGTCGATGTCCAGAGCGATTGGGGCGCGGCCCGCGCCGAGGGGCAGGCCTACCTGCGTCAGGAGGGGGCGGACTGGCCCTCCGAGCTTGTGGCGCAGTTCCGCCTGTCGCAGATCGTTCTCGATCCGCCGGGGCTGTATCCCGAGCCTGTTCCGCTTGCCGGGGCCTCGGCCGATTTTCGTCTCCGGCTCGACCCCTTCGCGATGGAGTTGGGGCAGTTCACCGTCGAGACGGGTCCGGGCCCTGCCGATGCGCCGCCCGCGCATCTCACAGGGTCGGGCCGGGTCACGGTGGACAAGGGCGGCTGGCGTGTCGCGCTTGACGGCGGGGCAGAGCGTCTCGACGTGCCGCTCCTGCTGGCCCTGTGGCCCGAAGGGGTCAAGCCGGGGACACGGCGCTGGTTCGCCAATAACGTCGTGCAGGGCACCACGACCGGCATCTCGGGCGGAATCCGGCTGGCCCAGGGGGCGGAGCGGGCCGACATCGCCCTGACCCATGAGTTTCGCGATGCCGATGTGCGGGTCATGCGGACCCTGCCGCTGGTGCGGGGCGCCGAAGGTGTCGTCTCGATCCAGAACAACGCGCTGACCGTTACCGTTCACGAGGGGCTGATGTCGGCGCCGGAAGGCGGGGCCGCCGATATCGCGGGTTCGGTCTTTCGCATCCCCGACACGCGGATCCCGCAGCCGACGCCCGCCCGGCTCGACCTGCGGGCCGAAAGCACGGTCACCGCGGCCCTGTCCCTGCTCGATAGCGAGCCGTTCCGTTTCATCAGCCGGGCCGGGCGCGAGGTGACGCTGGCGCAAGGGCGGGTCCGCGCAGAGGCGGGGTTCGATCTGATCCTCAAGCCACGGGTTCCGGGCGGGCCGCTGGAAAGGGTGCCATTCGTGGCCAATGCGGTGCTGACCGATCTGCGCAGCGACAGGATCGTGCCGGGCCGCCTCATCGCCGCCGAACGCCTGACCCTACGCGCCGATACCGATGGCATGGCGCTGGGCGGGCCGATGCGGATCGGCCGGGTTCCGGCCGATCTGGAATGGCGGACCCTGTTCGGCCCCGCAAACGGTGGCCGGTCCGAGGTTGCGGGCCGGATCGAGCTGTCCGAACGGTTCATCGACGAATTCGGCATCGCTTTGCCGCCGAATCTGGTGCGCGGATCGGGCGAGGGCGAGATCACGCTGGAACTTGCCCGCGGCGCGCCCCCCGCCTTTCTCCTGACATCGGACCTGCGGGGCCTGCGCATGTCGATCCCGGCCCTGAACTGGTCCAAGGGCGCCGATGCGGGCGGCGCGCTCGAGCTGGCGGGCCGCCTTGGCGCGGTGCCCGCCATCGAGACGCTGACGCTGGAGGCGCCGGGCCTCGAGGCGCGCGGCAGCCTTGGCCTGCGGGCGGGCGGGGGCCTCGATCGCGCGACCTTTTCGCGGGTCCGGGTCGGCGGCTGGCTTGACGGCCCGGTCACGCTGGTCGGGCGCGGAGCGGGGCAGCCGCCCGAGATCCGCATAGGCGGCGGCACCTTCGATCTGAGGCGCGCACGGCTGGGCGGCGGCACCGGCGGCGAAGGCGGGCCAATGCGCATCGCGCTCGACCGGTTGCAGGTGACCGACGGCATCGCCCTGACCGGGTTCCAGGGCGATTTCACGACCCGCGGCGGGTTTCAGGGCGAATTCGTGGCCGCGGTGAATGGCGGTGCCCCGGTCCGGGGCGCGGTCGCTCCTCTCGAGGGCGGCACGGGCGTGCGCCTTCGCGCCAATGATGCCGGGGCCGTCCTGCGCTCGGCCAATCTGTTCCAGACCGCTGGCAGCGGATCATTCGACATGAGCCTGACACCCACGGGGCAGGAGGGCCAGTTCGACGGTATCCTCGCGATCGAGAACCTGCGCATTCGCGATGCCCCGGCGCTGGCCTCGATGATCGACGCGATCTCGGTCGTGGGGCTGTTGCAGCAGCTGGACGGCCAGGGGCTTCTCTTTACCGAGGTGGATGCGAGTTTCCGCATTTCGCCCGGCCAGATCGCGATCCTGCAATCCAGCGCCGTCGGCCCCGGGCTTGGCATTTCTCTCGACGGTTATTACACGCCCGCCGACAGGCGGATGGATTTTCAGGGGGTGCTCTCGCCGCTCTACCTGATCAACGGGGTAGGCGCGGTCCTGACCCGTCCGGGAGAGGGGCTGTTCGGCTTTTCCTACCGGCTGACCGGGCCGGTGGGCGATCACCGGGTCGAGGTCAATCCGCTGTCCGTTCTGACGCCCGGGATGTTCCGGGACATCTTTCGTCGGCCACCGCCCGAGGCCACGCAATAGGACAGTGCAATGAAGCTGAGTGAGTTCGATTTCGACCTGCCCGAGCACCTGATCGCCACGCGCCCCGCGCGGCCGCGATCCTCGGCGCGGATGCTGGTGGCCGAGGGCGACCGGATCACCGATGCCCGCGCCATCGACCTGCCCGGTTTCCTGCGTCCGGGCGACAGGCTCGTGCTCAACGACACCAAGGTCATCCCCGCGCGGCTGAGCGGTCTGCGCCACCGTCCCGGCGCCGAGGGCGAGGGCACGGCCCGGATCGAGGTCACCCTGCTGGAGCCGCAGGCCGACGGCACGTGGTTCGCGCTGATCAAGCCGCTGCGCAGGCTGCGCGAGGGCGAGGAGGTCGTCTTTTCGCCCCAGCTGAGCGCGGTTCTCGAGGCGCGGGAGGACGGACAGGGCCGGCTGCGTTTCAACCTGATGGGCGAGGATTTCGACCGCGCGCTCAATGCCGCCGGCATGATGCCGCTGCCCCCCTATATCGCGGCCCGCAGGCCCGCCGACGCGGCCGACCGCGACGATTACCAGACGCTTTGGGCCGCGCGGCCGGGCGCTGTGGCCGCGCCGACCGCATCTCTGCATTTCGACGAGGCGCTGATGGCGGGGCTGGCGGCGCGGGGCATCGCGTTCACGCATGTGACGCTGCATGTGGGGGCAGGCACCTTCCTGCCGGTCAAGGTCGACGATATCCGCGCGCACAGGATGCATGCCGAATGGGGCGAGGTGTCGGAGCAGGCCGCCGCCGAGATCAACGCCACCCGCAAGGCGGGCGGGCGCATCATCCCGGTGGGCACCACGGCGCTGAGGCTGATCGAAAGCGCCGCGACCGAGGACGGCATCGCGCCCTGGACGGGCGATACCGACATCTTCATCACGCCGGGATTCCGGTTCCGCGTCGCCGATGCGCTGATGACGAATTTCCACCTGCCGAAATCGACGCTGATGATGCTTGTTTCAGCCGTGATGGGAGCGGAGCGGATTCGGCGGATCTATGCCCATGCCATCGCCGAGGAATACAGGTTTTTCTCCTACGGCGACGCATCGCTTCTTGTCCCTGATACATAAGCGGCATAGGGCGTCGCCCGAAGACCAGAGCCGGATGTGCGCATTCTCCTAGAGTGATGCACCAACCTCGAGTTTGGGTGCCAAAATGCTGGAAGTGTTCCGTAATTCATGGGCCCTGTTCCTGGGCATGTTCCTGCTGATGATCGGCAATGGTCTTCAGGGCACGCTTCTGGGTCTTCGCGGGGATATCGAAGGGTTTTCGACCTTTCAGATGTCGGTCATCATGGCGGCCTATTTCGCGGGATTCCTGTTTTCCAGCAGGCTGGTTCCAAAGCTGATCCGGTCGGTCGGGCATGTGCGCGTCTTCGCGGCGCTGGGCTCGATGATCTCGGCGGTGCTGATCCTCTATCCGGCGCTCACCGATCCGATCGCCTGGACGGTCGGGCGGCTTGTCTTCGGCTTTTGCATCTGCGGCGTCTACATCACCGCCGAAAGCTGGCTCAACGACGCCTCCACCAACGAGATGCGGGGCAAGTCGCTGTCGGTCTACATGATCGTCCAGATGGCCGGGATCGTGGTTGCGCAATACATCATCCTTCTGGGCGATGTGTCGGGCTTCATCCTGTTCATCATCCCCTCGGTCCTGGTGTCGATCTCGTTCGCGCCGATCCTTCTGTCGGTGGGCAAGGCGCCTCAGTTCGAGCTGACCAAGCCGCTGCCGATCCGGCAGCTGATCGACGCCTCGCCGCTGGCCTGCACGGGGATGTTCCTTCTGGGCGGTGTCTTCTCGGCGCAGTTCGGGATGCTGGCCGTCTATGGCGCCCAGGCCGGGCTGAGTGTGGCGCAGGTGTCGCTGCTGGTGTCGGTGACCTACATCTCGGCGCTGGTGCTGCAATATCCGATCGGGTGGGTGTCCGACAGGATGGACCGCCGGGTCCTGATCATCATCGCCGCCGCCGTGGGCGGGCTGGGGGCCATGCTGGCCTTCCTGCTGCCGGGGCTCTATGCGGTGATGCTGGTCAGTGCGGTGATCGTGGGGGGCATGTCGAACCCGCTTTATGCGCTGCTCATCGCCTATGCCAACGACCACCTCGCCCGCGAGGACATGGCCGCGGCATCGGGGGGCTTTCTCTTCATCAACGGGGTCGGCGCGATTGCCGGGCCGATCCTCGTGGGCCTGATCATGGACGGGTTCGGCGTGCATGCCTACTGGCTGTTCGTTGGCCTTCTGATGCTGGCGATCGCGGTCTATGGCCTGTGGCGCATGACACGCCGCCAGTCGACGACCCCGGTCGACGAACTGGTCTCCTATGCGCCGGTCATGGCACAGGCCTCGCCCGTCATGGTCGAGACCGCGCAGGAGGTCTATATCGAGGCCGAGGAGGAGGCCATCGACGAACGGGCGGCGGAGGCAGAGGAAAGCGCACTTGCGGAGGCGGAAAGTGAGGCCTTGGGGTCACCCCCGCCGGCAGGGTCGACTGTTCCCGTTTGAGATTTTGCTTGCGCGACAGGCCCCCGGCGCGACACGGTTGACGAACCTGGTGGGGGCGAGTGAGGAGAAGCGTCATCATGGCGAACCCTGAAACGATCCTTGGTTTCTGGATCGACGAAATCGGCCCCTCGGGCTGGTATGACGGCGGCGAGGTGATCAACACCAAGGTCCGGGACCGGTTCGAGGACGATTGGCACGAGGCGATGGCCGGCTCCTGCGGGCTGTGGCTGACCTCCCCGAAAGGGGCGCTGGCCTACCTGATCCTGATGGACCAGTTTCCGCGCAACATGTTTGCCGGAAAGCCCGGGGCCTTTGCCTCGGACAGACACGCGCGCGCCGCGGCCAAGACCGCGATCGCCCGTAACTGGGACATGCGGATCCCCGAGCCTGAACGGCAGTTCTTCTACATGCCGCTGGTGCATTCCGAAAACCTGATCGACCAGGACCGGGCAGTCCGCCTGTTCCTGACCAGGATGCCCGAGACCGGGGGCCACAACCTGCCCCATGCCCGCGCGCATCGTGAGATCATTCGCCGGTTCGGCCGGTTCCCGACGCGCAACACGGCGCTGTCGCGCCCCAGCACGGCGGCGGAACAGGCCTGGATCGACGCGGGCGGCTATGGCCGCGAATTGCGGGACCTGGCGGGCGTGGCCTGATCCGCGTGAGGCAGGGGGCATTCATGTCAAATGCCCTGGGCTTTTCCCTCGGCGATTAACCCCGTGCTGATGCCGGACGCTCATCCTGTGCCCGATCACCGAGGTATCAGGAGAGCCCATCGTGAAGGACGACCCCCAAGGGCACGCCGAATTCAGCGCGTCCCAGATCATGTCCGCGACCGACGGATCGGTCGGGGTGATCGTCGATGATGACGGGGCGCTGACCTCGGAGATCCTCGACATCATGGAGCAGGGGATCATCCAGTGGTCCGCCGAGGGCATCTGCAAGATGCACAACAACCGCATCTACCGGGTGCTGGAGTTGTCGGGCGGCGATCTGAGGGTCGGCAGCAGCATCGACGAGTTCTGCAAGCGCGCGGTGGCGCGCGGAGAAATCGCGGAAACGACGATGCGCTATTACCAGGGCCAGGTGACCGCGCATCAGCCTTTCACCTTCGACCTGAAGATGCCCTCGGGCCGGATGATCCTGACCAATGGACGGCCCACGCGGGGCGGCGGCTACGTGGTGACCTTCACCGATGTCACGCAGGCCCGCCGCGCCGCCCTTGAACTGGATGCCGCGAAGAGGGAGGCCGAGGTGGCCCGCAACCGGGCCGAAGCCGTGCTGGCCCAGGAACGGACCCGCCAGAACGAAGCACGTCTTCTGGCGACGCTCGATGAATGGCTGCAATCGTGCAAGTCCCTCGACGAGCTGTTCCGCATCGTGCGCAGTTTCATGGTCAAGCTGCTGCCCGGCAGCGCGGGGGAATTGTATGTCTATTCCAATTCGCGCGACGTGCTGGACGGGGTGTGCAGCTGGAACACCCCCGACCTTGCCTCCCATATCACGCCGGACAGTTGCTGGTCCCTCAGGCGGGGGCGCCGGTATGAATTCACCCGCGACGGCATGTGTTTCGTCTGCGATCACGTGGAAGAGGCGCTGGGCCCGGAAGTCGAGGGCGGCGACCATTACCTGTGCGTGCCGGTCGTGGCCCATGGCGATACGGTCGGCTTGCTGCATTTCCGCTTCGACACCCTGCGAAAGGACGAGACCGGGATCGAGGACCCGTCCGGTTTCGCCGTCCGCTGTGCGGAGCACATCTCCATGGCGATCGCCAATGTGAAGCTGCGCGACGAATTGCGCGACCAGTCGATCCGCGATCCCCTGACGGGGCTGTTCAATCGCCGCCATTTCATGGAGGCGATGCGCCGCCAGTTGGGGAGCGGCGCGCCGGGTTTCGGGCTCGTGTCCTTCGACGCGGACAGGTTCAAGGCCTTCAACGACAATCACGGGCATGATGCGGGCGACATGGTGCTGCGCACGATCGGGGACACGCTGAAGGATCGGTTGATCGCCGGCGAGGTCGCCTGCCGGTTGGGCGGCGAGGAATTCGCCGTGCTTGTCCCGGGTGCGGGGCGCGATGCCACCCGCGAGGTGGCCGAACGGATCCGCACCGCCATCGAGGCGACCCAGGTCCGCTATCTCGACAAGGTCCTGCCCGCGATCACGATCTCGGCCGGTGTCGCGGCCTGGCCCGTCGACGGCCCCGATCCCGCCGCCGTGCTGCGCCGCGCCGACGAGGCGCTCTACCGGGCCAAGGATGGCGGCCGCAACCGGGTGGACGAGGCGCGCTGACCACCCATGCACGAGGTTTATGCCCGCCATGCCGCGTGGTCACTGGTTCGGCCCTGCAAACTAGTTTAATGTCAAACTAATTTGTGGCCGGAGGAGATGACATGGCAGGCAAGAGCTTCGATATGATCGTGATCGGCGCGGGTCCGGGCGGATATGTGGCCGCGATCCGCGGCGCGCAGCTGGGGCTCAAGGTTGCCTGTATCGAGCGCGAGCATCTGGGCGGCATCTGCCTCAACTGGGGCTGCATCCCGACCAAGGCGATGCTGCGCTCCTCCGAGGTGTTCCACCTGATGCACCGTGCCAAGGAATTCGGGCTGAAGGCGGACAACATCGGCTATGACCTCGACGCGGTGGTCAAACGATCCCGCGGCGTGGCCAAGCAGCTGTCCGGCGGGGTGGGCCATCTGCTCAAGAAGAACAAGGTCGAGGTCATCATGGGCGAGGCGCGGGTCAGCGCGCCGGGCAAGGTCAGCGTCAAGACCGACAAGGGCACCGAGGAGCTGACCTCGAAGAACATCATCCTTGCCACCGGCGCGCGGGCCCGCAACCTGCCGGGGCTCGAGGCGGATGGCGAACGGGTCTGGTCCTACAAGCATGCCCTTGTCCCGCCGCACATGCCCAAGAAACTCCTTGTCATCGGGTCGGGCGCCATCGGCATCGAATTCGCCAGCTTCTTCAACACGCTGGGCTCCGAGACCACGGTCGTCGAGGTGATGGACCGCATCCTGCCCGTGGAAGACGCCGAGATCAGCGCCTTTGCGAAGAAGCAGTTCGAAAAGCAGGGCATGACGATCCGCGAAAAGGCCAGTGTCAAGCAACTGGACCGTTCCAAGGACAAGGTGACGGCCCATATCGAACAGGGCGGCAAGGTCGAGAAGGTCGATTTCGACACGGTGATTTCGGCCGTGGGCATCGTCGGCAATACCGAAGGGCTTGGCCTCGAGGAACTGGGTGTCAAGGTCGACCGCACCCATGTGGTGACGGACGAATATTGCCGCACGGGCGTCGAGGGCGTCTGGGCCATCGGCGACATTGCCGGCGCGCCCTGGCTGGCCCACAAGGCCAGCCACGAAGGCGTCATGGTGGCCGAGATGGTTGCAGGCGGCCATCCGCATCCGGTGAAACCCGAAAGCATCGCGGGCTGCACCTATTGCCACCCTCAGGTGGCCAGCGTCGGCTATTCCGAGGCCAAGGCCAAGGAACTGGGATACGAGATCAAGGTCGGCCGGTTCCCGTTCATCGGCAATGGCAAGGCCATCGCGCTGGGCGAACCCGAAGGCCTCGTCAAGACCATCTTCGATGCCAAGACGGGCGAGTTGCTGGGCGCGCATATGGTGGGCGCCGAGGTGACCGAACTGATCCAGGGCTATGTGGTGGGACGCCAGCTGGAGACCACCGAAGAAGACCTGATGAACGCGGTCTTCCCGCACCCGACGCTGAGCGAGATGATGCATGAAAGCGTGCTCGACGCCTACGGGCGGGTCATCCATTACTGACCGCCGTTGTTTCGGCCTTGTCAGTGGTCGCGCCACGGCGTGAAATGACCCGATGCACACGAACTGGCGGCTGATCTGGGCACTTTATGCCGCCGGGCTTCTGGCGGGGGCGCAATTCGCGAAGATTGCGTTGACGCTTGGGGCATTGTCGGCCCAGTGGCCGGGCGCCCCGGTGACCATCGCGGTTTCCGCCCTCAGCATCATGGGGGTCGTCTTCGGCGTGGCCGCCGGAGTGATCGCGGCCCTGTTCGGCCCGGCGCGTGTCCTGCTTGCGGGGCTGCTTGCCTCGTCGATCCTGTCAGGGATTCAGGCCTTCCTGCCACCATTCTGGGTCTTTCTGGGGCTGCGGCTGCTGGAAGGGGCGGCCCATCTGGCCATCGTCGTCGCGGCGCCCGCGCTGATCGCGGGGGCGGCGATCGGGGCCGACAGGCCGGTCGCGATGGGGCTGTGGGGCACCTTCTTCGGGGTGAGCTTTGCCCTGACCGCGGCGGTGTCCGGCCTCTTGCCGGAGCCCGGGGCGCTCTATCTGGCCCATGCGGGCGGGATGTTGGCCGTCCTTGTCTGGCTCAGGCCGCAGCTGTCGCGCGGTTTCGACGGCGTGCGGGAGCGTCTGGATTTCCTGCGCAGGCACGTCGATGTCTACGGAAATGCCCGACGCATCGCGCCCGCGCTCTGCTTCGTGTTCCACACGATGATGTTTCTCGGGATCCTGACCTTCCTGCCGCGATTCGTCGGTGGCTGGACGGCGCCGGTCCTGCCTCTGGTGGCGATCCTCGGCACCTTTGCCGCGGGTGTGTTGTCGCGGCGCATCGCGCCGTGGCGGGTGACGGTCTTGGGCTACCTGCTGTCGGCGGTCGGGTTGGGCCTGCTGGTCCTCGCCCCCGAGGCGTGGCGCGGGATCGCGGCGATGCCGGTGATGGTGATCCTGGGCATCCCGCCGGGATCGGCCTTTGCCAACGTGACGGCCCTGAACGAGAGCGCCGGGGATCAGGCCCGCGCGACCGGCGCGATGGCGCAGCTGGGCAATGTGGGCACGGCGCTGTCGGTGCCGCTTTTCGCGACGGTCCTCTGGGCGGGGCTGCCGGGCCTCGTGGCCCTTGCGGCGGTCCTGAGCGTTGTGGCGGCGGGCGTGGTCTGGCTTATCCACAGGAATCTGGCGCAAACCGCGTGACGGGGACTTGATGTTCTATTAATGTTCCTGTGCGGCCATTGAGTCGGCGGTCAAAGCCGCTATGTCTCGGCTGTAATCGACGAGGTAGGTCATGGCCGAGCTGAAGAAGATCGAGGTTCGCGGCGCGCGCGAGCACAACCTCAAGAACATCGACGTGGATATTCCCCGTGACGAGCTGGTGGTGATCACCGGCCTGTCGGGATCGGGAAAATCGTCTCTGGCCTTCGACACGATCTATGCCGAGGGGCAACGGCGCTATGTCGAAAGCCTCAGCGCCTATGCGCGGCAATTCCTCGACATGATGGAAAAGCCCGATGTCGACCATATCGCGGGCCTCAGCCCCGCGATCTCGATCGAGCAGAAGACCACGTCGAAGAATCCGCGGTCTACCGTCGGCACGGTGACGGAAATCTACGATTACATGCGTCTCTTGTTCGCGCGGGTCGGCACGCCCTACAGCCCCGCGACCGGCCTGCCCATCGAGGCGCAGCAGGTGCAGGATATGGTCGATCGCGTCATGGCGATGGAAGAGGGGCTGCGCGGCTATCTTCTGGCGCCGATCATCCGCGACCGGAAGGGCGAATACCGCAAGGAGATGCTGGAGCTGCGCAAGCAGGGCTTCCAGCGGGTCAAGGTGGACGGAGAATTTCACGATCTCGACGATCCGCCGGTTCTGGACAAGAAGTTCCGCCACGATATCGACGTGGTGGTCGACCGTATCGTCGTGCGCGAAGGGCTGGAGACACGGCTGGCCGACAGTTTCCGCACCGCGCTGGATCTGGCTGACGGAATCGCGATCCTCGAGACCGCACCGCGCGACGGCGAGGGGGAGCCGGAACGGCTGACCTTTTCCGAGAAATTCGCCTGTCCCGTCAGCGGGTTCACGATCCCTGAAATCGAGCCGAGGCTCTTTTCCTTCAACGCCCCCTTCGGCGCATGCCCGTCCTGCGACGGGCTGGGGGTAGAGCTCTTTTTCGACGAACGGCTGATCGTGCCCGATGTGACACTCAAGATCGCCGATGGCGCGCTGGCGCCGTGGCGCAAAGGGAAAAGCCCCTATTTCCTTCAGACGATCGAGGCCATCGCCAAGCATTACGGCTTCAACCAGAATGCGCGCTGGAAGGATCTCGACCCGAAAGTGCAGGAGGTGTTCCTGCGCGGGTCGGGCAAGGAAGAGATCAAGTTCCGCTATGACGAGGGCGGCCGCGTCTACCAGGTGGAACGGCCCTTCGAAGGGGTGATTCCCAACATGGAACGGCGCTATCGCGAGACCGATTCCAACTGGATCCGCGAGGAATTCGAGCAATATCAGAACAATCGCCCTTGCGGCACCTGTGGCGGCCACCGGCTGCGCGCCGAGGCACTGGCCGTCAAGATCGGTGGCCTGCATGTGGGCGAAGTGGTGCAGATGTCGATCCGCGAGGCACTGGCCTGGATCGAGGCGGTCCCCGATCATCTGACCAACCAGAAGAACGAGATCGCCCGCGCCATCGTCAAGGAAATCCGCGAACGGCTGGGTTTTCTGAACAATGTGGGCCTTGAATACCTGACCCTGTCGCGAAATGCCGGCACGCTGTCAGGCGGGGAAAGCCAGCGCATCCGGCTGGCCAGCCAGATCGGCAGCGGGCTGACCGGGGTGTTGTATGTCCTCGACGAGCCGTCCATCGGTCTGCATCAGCGCGACAACGACCGGCTTCTGACCACGCTCAAGAACCTGCGCGACCAGGGCAACACCGTGATCGTGGTCGAACATGACGAGGAGGCGATCCGCGAGGCCGATTACGTCTTTGACATCGGCCCCGGCGCCGGGGTGCATGGGGGTCAGGTCGTGGCCCATGGCACGCCGGCCCAGATCATGGCGACCGAGGGCAGCCTGACCGGCGATTACCTTGCCGGCCGGCGCGAGATTTCCGTGCCCGCAACCCGCCGGAAGGGCAACGGCAAGAAGCTGACCGTCAAGAAGGCCACGGGCAACAACCTGCAAGACGTGACCGTCGATTTCCCGCTGGGCAAGTTCATCTGCGTGACCGGCGTGTCGGGTGGCGGCAAGTCGACCCTGACGATCGAGACGCTTTACAAGAACGCCGCGCAGAAGCTGAACGGCGCCCGCACCGCGCCCGCCCCCTGCGAGACGATCAAGGGGTTCGAGCATCTCGACAAGGTCATCGACATTGACCAGCGCCCCATCGGGCGCACGCCCCGGTCGAACCCGGCCACCTATACCGGCGCCTTCACGCCGATCCGCGACTGGTTCGCTGGCCTGCCCGAATCCAAGGCACGCGGATACAAGCCGGGACGGTTCTCGTTCAACGTCAAGGGCGGCCGCTGCGAGGCATGTCAGGGTGACGGTCTCATCAAGATCGAGATGCACTTTCTTCCCGACGTCTATGTCACCTGCGAGACCTGCAAGGGCGCGCGTTACAACCGCGAAACGCTGGAGATCCGCTTCAAGGGCAAGAGCATCGCCGACGTTCTCGACATGACGGTCGAGGATGCGCAGGAGTTCTTCAAGGCGGTCCCCTCGATCCGCGAAAAGATGGACGCGCTGGTGCGGGTGGGCCTTGGCTATATCAAGGTGGGGCAGCAGGCCACGACCCTGTCGGGCGGTGAGGCGCAGCGCGTCAAGCTGTCGAAGGAACTGGCCAAACGGTCGACGGGTCGCACGCTGTATATCCTCGACGAGCCGACGACGGGGCTGCATTTCGAGGATGTGCGCAAGCTGCTCGAGGTGCTGCACGAACTGGTCGAAAGCGGCAATTCGATGATCGTGATCGAACACAACCTCGACGTGATCAAGACCGCCGACCACATCATCGATATCGGCCCCGAGGGCGGCGATGGCGGTGGACATGTGGTGGCGACGGGAACGCCGGAAGAGGTGGCCAACGTCCCCGAAAGCCATACGGGCCGCTATCTCAAGGACATGCTGCGGCTCAAGAAGGTGGCCGCGGAATAGCCCGGGCCCTCGCATTGCGCGGGGGCCGCAGCAGCGATCGGGACAGGGCCCGGATCACGGGCCTGTCGGCACTCAGCCCTTGTTCGTGGGGCAGGTCGAGATGCCGAACACGTTGTAAAGCAGGCAGCTTCCCATCAGCCCGGTGGCCAGGGGGACAACACCGATCAGGTAGAGCCAGCTATAGCTGCCGCCCGAATTGATGAAAAAGCCCGCGATCAGCGCAAGCCCGACGACAATCCGCAGGATGCGGTCGATAGTTCCGACATTCTTGGTCATGGAATCCTCCACTTGTTGACTATGGAGGCATCATGACATCCGCGGCGGCGCCGGTCTGTGACACAGGTCACAGACCATCGCCCGCAAGTGCCGAAAGTGCGGCCCGGTCATGCACCGTGATCGTGCCGCGGCCCACGCTGATCCAGCCCGACCGCGCCCAGCGTTCCAATCGGCGCGAGACGACCTCGCGGGCCGATCCGACCTGACCTGCCAGATCGGCATGGGTCAGATGGATCGTTCCCTCCTCGGGGGGCTGGGGGGCGAGCGTCAGAAGGCGCTCTGCCAGCCGGGTCTCCACCTTCTGGAACGCAACCTTTTCAAGTAGTTGCATCATGGTCTGCATCCGGTCGGCAAAGGCCGCGAAGACAAGCGCCCGAAAGGCCGCGCTATGATCGACAAGCGACAGGAACAGCGCCCGGGGGACCAGAACCATCTCTGTCTCGACCGAGGCCACCGCTTCGGCCGAATAGTCGTCGCCTGCCAGAAGGCCCAGTGTCGTCTGGATGCAGCTTTGTCCGGGGGCGACGGAATAGAGCATGATCTCGCGTCCCGTCGCGCCGGTCAACGACACGTCGATCCGGCCCGACAGGACAAGCGCATAGCCCTGAACCGAATCGCCGGGGCGAAAGACGATCGCGCCGCGCGGCAAGGACATGACGGCGAGCGCCTCCAGGGCGCCGCGATCCTTGGGCGCGAGTGACGCGAAGGCGGGCACGCGGTCGGTCCAGGTCACGGGTCGCGGGGTCACGGGGCGCGGGGTCACGGGGCGCGGCCCTTGTCGGCGAGATAGGGCAGCATCGCGGAAAAGTCGCGCCCGCGCCCGCCATCCTCCTCCACGAAGCGGCGGTAAAGGGCGAAGGCGGCCTTGCCCATCGGGGTGGCGGCATCGACCGCTTCGGCGGCCTGCTGGCTCAGTCCCAGATCCTTGAGCATCAGTTCCGCCGCGAAACCGGGTACATAGCCCTGATCGGCGGGGGAGGCGGGGCCAATGTCCGGCGCCGGGCAATAGCTGGTCAGCGACCAGCTTGACCCCGACGAGGTCGACACGACATCGAACATGGATTTGCGGCTCAGGCCAAGCTTGTCGGCAAGGGCAAAGGCCTCGCAGGTGGCGATCATCGTCGCTCCGAGGATCAGGTTGTTGCAGATCTTGGCCGCTTGCCCCGCACCCGCACCCCCGCAATGCACCATCCTCTGGCCCATCACCTCGAACAAAGGGCGCAGGTCCCCGAATGCTTCGGCCGGACCGCCGGCCATGAAGGTCAGCGTGCCGGCCCGTGCCCCGCCGATCCCGCCTGAAACCGGCGCATCGGCGGCCAGAAGCCCGTGCTGACGGGCCAGATCGGCCACGTCGCGCGCGCTGTCGACATCGACGGTCGAGCAATCCAGATGGATCGCGCCCTGCATCATGAACGGATAGATTTCGCGCGCGACCTGACGCAATGCGGGGCCGTCGGGCAGCATGGTGATGACCACCTCGGCATCCGACACGGCACCTGCGGGGCTGTCGGACACTGTCAGGCCCTCGGGTCGGGTGGCGATGTCGTGGCCCGTCACGTCGTGACCGGCGGCGGCAAGGTTGGCGGCCATGGGCGCGCCCATGTTGCCCAGTCCGATAAAGCCGATCTTCATGTCGTCTCCTCCAGTGTCAGGGCGCCGTCCCCCAAGGGCATCAGCATGCGGGCCACCTGCATCGGGTCGACCTCGCCCAGGCGATGCGCCCAGGCCGGGCGCCTGTCCTTGTCGATGATCGCGGCCCGGATGCCTTCGAGAAAGTCGCCCTGTTCCATCGACCGGAAGGTGAAGCGGGATTCAAGGTCGAGCGCGCGTTCGATCGTGGCGCCGGGGCCGCGTATCCGGTGAACGATCTGCACCGTCGCCGCCATCGCCAAGGGCGCGTTCCGCCCCAATGTGTCGAGGATCGCTGCCGTGTCCTCGCCGGGCTTGGCTTGCAGGCTGCGCAGGATATCGTCGAGCGTCTCGCCATCGAAATGGTCGTCGATCCGCGCCTGATCCTGCGCAAGCCGCGACGGCGGCGGGGGACGGGCCGCCGCATCGATCAGCCCCGGCCCCCCCGCCGCACAAAGGGCTCGCGTCAATTCGGGCCAGTCGTCCAAGGGGATGTAGTAATCGGCAAATCCCGCATGGATCGCATCGGCCGCATCCATCCGCGCGCCGGTCGTGCCCAGATATTCACCCAGCCGGCCCGGCGCCTGCCCCAGATGATAGGATCCCCCCACATCGGGCACGAGGCCGACGCCGCATTCGGGCATCGCGATCCGCGACGTGTCACAGACGATCCGGTGCGATCCGTGGCACCCGACTCCAACGCCCCCGCCCAGCACATGGCCCTGCAGAAAGGACACGACCGGTTTGGGAAACTGGAACAGCCGCCGGTTCATCCGGTATTCATCGGCCCAGAATCGCCGCCCGTAGTCGAAATCCCCGGCCATTCCGGTGCGATACATCTCGGTCAGGTCGCCGCCCGCGCAAAAGGCCCGCTCTCCCACCGCGTCAATCATCAGGAGCCGCACCTGCGGCGCATCGGCCCAGTCGATCAGCGCGGCGTCGATGCGGCGGCACATCTCCCATGTGAGGGCATTGAGCGCGGCGGGGCGGTTCAGGGTGATGCGGCCCGCACAGCCGTCGATTCGGATGTGGATATCTGTCATGGGACGATCATATCGCAGGCGACGCCAGGCTCCATGTTCTCGTTCGTCCCTTCGCGGATCCGGCGTGCGGGCAGGCTGAGGATCGCCCTTCTGGTCCCGTATCGGTCGAGATGTCGGTCTCTTCCATGGAATCGGAGGCAATGATCGGCGACCTTGCAGACGGCGCCGCACCCGCGCTGCACCAAAGCGCGATCATGCGGGCCCAAAAATGCGCGAATATTGTATATATGAAAATGCCTTTCATTTTTTCTGCCATTTGGTCTTTAGAATGTTCGAATAATGAAAGTCCTTCTATCGGATGGACGCGAGATGCGACTGCTATCATGGATGGCCTCTGTTCCCCAAGCCGCACAGAATACGCCCGATCTCCACAGGACTCCGCCGCCGCAGGCCGCGCGGGTTTCGGATCCGGAGCGGGTGTCAGCTGACGGTGATCGTTCCCTTCATTCCGGGATGGATCGATCAGATATAGCTGTAAGTGCCCGCCCCGCCGCCCGACAGATGGCCGGTGTCAAAGCTTCCGTTCTCGGCGGTCGCGGTGTGCGGGGCGCTGTCGTTATTGGTGAAGACCACCGTGTCGCCTGCCTTGATCATCTGACGGCGCGTTCGATCGGTCATCGAAACCTCCTGTCTGATCTGTCTGCTGCGAATGCCGACAGTCTCGCACGGGCGGGCGGATTCGGTCGAGGCTGGATTTCGGGGCCCGCCTCAGAGGTCGTGGACGAAATCCTCGATCATCCGCTGTGTGACCCGGGCCAGCGCCGCATCGTGGTCCAGCCCCTCGCTGCGCGCCGCGGTATAGGCGGCGCGCTGCCTGTCGGCGCCATTGCCGGTCGCAAGGATATCGCGGGCGGCCTCAAGCTCGGGCAGGCAGCCAAGCGCCTCGGCATCCGGGGTGAGAACTTCGATCAACTCGTCGAAGAGGTCGGCATAGGGCACGAGCCGGCCCAGCCCGAAATCAATGAGTTCCGATTGCAGGCCATAGCGCTGTGCCCGCCAGCGGTTTTCGTTGATCAGGAACGCCTCGTAGATGCGCCAACGCTGGTTCTGCGTGCGCAGCCGCCAGAGCATCCGCATGATGCATTGCACGATCGCCGCGATCGAAATGGCGTGATCCAGCCGGGGCGAGGTGTCGCAGATCCGCACCTCGAGCGTGGGAAACCTGTGGGCCGGGCGCACGTCCCACCAGATCTTCGTCGTATCCTCGATCAGCCCGCAATTGATCAGCGTGTCGACGGACCGCCGGTAATCCGACCACGAGGCAAGGCGCGGCGGCAGGCCGGTGCGCGGCAGGTTGTCGAAGACCGTCAACCTGTAGGAGGCAAGGCCCGTATCGCGCCCCTGCCAGAAGGCGGACGAGGCGGACAATGCCAGGATATGCGGCAGGAAATACGAGACCTGGTTCATCAGGTCGATCCGCAATTCGTCGTCATCCAGCCCGATATGGACATGCATCCCGCAGATCAGCATCCGCTCGGCCACGCCCGCCAGTTCGCCCTTGAGCGCGTCGTAGCGATCCTTGGGGGTGTGGTGCTGTTCCTTCCAGTCCGCGCTGGGGTGGCAGGCGGCGGCGATCGGGGCCAGCCCTTCCTCGGCCGCCAGCCGCGCGATGGTGCCGCGCAACCGGGCCAGATCGGCCCGCGCCTCGGTTATGTCGGCGCATTTGCGGGTGCCCACCTCGACCTGGCAGCGCAGGAATTCGGGCGAGACCTGGCCTTCGAGTTCCGCAGACGAGGCCTCCATCAGGGAGGCCGGCGCCTCGGCCAGCGCCATCGTTTCTCTGTTGACGAGGAGGTATTCCTCTTCGATCCCGATGGTGAAGGACGGCTCTGTCATCGCGGCTCCCGTGTCGATCCCAGAAAAGCCGGGGCAGCAGGGTTTGCCAAGGAAAAACGGTCGCCTGACTTGAAGGATTGGCGCCTTGCCCGGCGTCTCGCGCCGCCCGTCCCGCGGTGCAGTGATTCGCCCAGTCACGGAAAGAACCGGGTGAGTCGTTTCCCGAATGGCAACAATAACGCGAAGAGTGCCTTAATGTGGTCGCCTTTCCGGCGAGATTTGGCCGTAATTCTGCCGCGATCTCAACCATAGGCAGTATTAGAATGAATCTCTTTCACAGCGTTGGAGCGGCGTGCTACTAAAGATAGGTTGAATGGTGCGATCGGTGTGATCGACATTGCTTACCCTTGGGGGGTCACCATGATGATCAAGAAAATTCTTTTGGCAGCGGGCTTCGCGCTTGCTGGGTCCGCTGCAAGCGCAGCTACGGTTTCGTTCGTCGGCTCCGCTGATGGAACCGACTATCAGATCGATTTCAGCGACGATGCGGCTGGTCTGATTGACGTTACCGTTACCGCGACAGCCAATCCGAACAACGCAGATCTTTTCGGTCTGGCGTTTGACTGGCTTGGTGCGCCGGCGCCAATCGCTTCCGACTTCAACTTTGTTTCCTCGAACACGGGCGAAGGGATCACTGCAGTTTGCACTGATACAGTCTTCTGTGGGGGAGGTCTGAATTTCTCTGGCACTGGCGTGACTGCTTTTGACTACATCATCCGGATGGGAGACGCCGGTCTATTCAACGGTTCCCAGTTCCTCAACTTCTTCAACTTCAACATCGCGTCCAATCTGGGGCTTGATGATTTCTTGGGCGACAGCTTCGGCATTCGCGCCCAGTCAACCGGCCCTGATGGCGAGGGCAGTTTGAAGCTAGTCGATTTTGAGCGCGTCCCGCCGATCCCGGTACCCGCTGCAGGCTTCATGCTTCTGCTCGGCCTTGGTGGTCTGGCTGCGGTTCGTCGGCGCAAAGCTGCCAGCTGAGCCGATACTTCATAGTCAAGAATAAGGGCGGCCCTTGGGGTCGCCCTTTCTCGTTGCCCGGATGGCGGCCGGTCCGAAGACCGGCCCAGATGATCAATCCATGGCCTTGAAGTTGAATTCGCCGCCTTCCTTGATGCCGGAGGGCCAGCGGGCGGTGACGGTCTTGGTCCGGGTGTAGAACCGGAACGAATCCGGCCCGTGCTGGTTCAGGTCGCCGAACATGGATTTCTTCCAGCCGCCGAAGGTGTGATAGGCCAACGGCACCGGGATCGGGACGTTGATGCCGACCATGCCGATATTGATCCGGTTGGCAAAATCGCGGGCCGCGTCGCCGTCGCGGGTAAAGATCGCGGTGCCGTTGCCGTATTCGTGATCATAGGCCAGCGACAGCGCCTCTTCATAGCTGCCCGCGCGCACGGTCGACAGGACGGGTCCGAAGATTTCCTCCTTGTAGATGTCCATGTCGGGGGTGACGCGGTCAAAGAGGTGGGGGCCCACGAAAAAGCCGTCTTCATAGCCCTGAAGCTTGAAATCCCGGTTGTCGACGACCAGTTCGGCGCCCTGTTCGACACCACGGTCGATCAGGCTGAGGATCCTGTCCTTCGCGGCGCGCGTGACCACGGGGCCGAAATCGACGTCATCGCCAGCGGTATAGGGGCCGACTTTCAGCTTTTCGATCCGCGGGATCAGCTTTTCGATCAGGCGGTCGGCGGTTTCGTCGCCCACCGGAACGGCCACCGACACGGCCATGCAGCGTTCGCCCGCAGCCCCATAGCCCGACCCGACAAGGGCATCGGCCGCCTTGTCCATGTCCGCATCGGGCATGACGATCAGGTGGTTCTTGGCCCCGCCAAAGCATTGCGCCCGCTTGCCCGAGGCTGTCGCGCGGGAATAGATGTATTGCGCGATGGGGGTGGAGCCCACGAAGGACACGCCCTGGATGATGTCGCTGTCCAGAAGCGCGTCGACCGCTTCCTTGTCGCCGTTGACCACTTGGAAACAGCCCTTGGGCAGGCCCGCCTCGACGAAGAGGTCGGCCAGCATCAGGGGCACCGAAGGATCCCGCTCGGACGGCTTGAGGATGACGGCGTTGCCACAGGCGAGAGCCGGTCCCACATGCCACAGCGGCATCATGGCCGGGAAGTTGAACGGCATGATCGCGGCCACGACGCCCAGCGGCTGGCGCATGGAATAAAGGTCGATGCCGGGGCCGGCATTGTCGGAATATTCACCCTTCAGAAGGTGCGGGGCGCCGATGCAGAACTCGATCACCTCGAGACCGCGTTGCAGATCGCCCTTGGCGTCGGGCAGGGTCTTGCCATGCTCGCGGCTCAGCGCTTCGGCCAGCTTGTCTATGTCGCGGTTGATCAGGCCGACCATGGCCATCATCACGCGGGCCCGGCGCTGCGGGTTCGTCGCGCCCCATGCGGGCTGCGCTGCGGCGGCGTCGGCGATCGCCTTGTCGGTTTCCGCGGCACTGGCCAGCGGGGCGCGGGACTGCACCTCGCCTGTCGCGGGGTTGAAGACATCGGCGAAACGCCCGGACGTGCCGGGGACCATTTCGCCATTCAGGTAATGAGTGAGATCGGTCATGGAGCCTCCCTTGCTGACATGCCCCGTGCCGCGCCGTCATGGCACGACGGGACCTGCATTCCTGTACAGTCTAGTCTTGCAAATCTGCGTCATGAAGAGGAAGGTTTCCAAATTCATTTTGCAGAAATGCCCGTGCGATGAATTGGGATGATCTTCGCGTCTTTCTTGCCGTGGCCCGGGCCGAGAGCCTGTCGGCGGCCGCGCCGGTTCTGCGCATGGACCCCGCCACCGTCGGGCGGCGCATCGCGCGGCTCGAAGACGGGCTGGGGGCCGCGCTGTTCATCAAGTCGCCCCAGGGTTATTCCCTGACCGAACGGGGCCGGCGGCTGCGCGATCATGCGGCCACGGCCGAGGCGGCACTTCGTGCGGGGCTGGAGGCAGGGCAGGGCGAAGACGGGCTAAGCGGCCAGATACGGATCGGCGCGCCCGATGGCTGCGCCAATTTCCTGCTGCCCCAGGTCTGTGCCCGGATCCGCGAGGCCAATCCGGGGCTGGAATTCCAGATCCTCGCCCTGCCGCGCGTGGTCAACCTGTCCAAACGCGAGGCCGACCTCGCCATCACCGTCAGCCCGCCCGATGCCGGGCGCCTGACCGTGCAGAAGATCACCGATTATCGCCTGCACCTTGCCCAGCACCGCGATCTTGCGCGGCCAAGGCGTCTTGCCGATCTCGGGGGGCGTCCGGTCGTGGGATACATCCCGGACATGATCTTCGACAGGGAACTGGACTATCTGGGCGATCTGGGGCGGGACGGGGTGCAGATGGCGTCGAACTCGGTTGCGGTGCAGCTTCAGATGCTGCGGCAGGGCGCGGGTGTCGGGATCGTCCATGATTTCGCGTTGCCCTTCGCGCCCGAACTGGTCCGGGTCTTGACGCAGGCCCTGACGCTTAGCCGGTCCTTCTACCTGGTCCGGCATGCAGATGACCGCCGTTCGGACCGGATGAACCGGGTCGCGGCGGCGATCCTGTCGGGGCTGAAGGCCGAGGTCGAGCGTCTCGAATCGCTCGCCGCTTGACAGAAGGGCAGGGCGCGCGTCACGATTTACCTGTAGCGGCAAACCCTTGCCGCACTGACAAGGAAAATGGAGGCCGTCTGATGCTGGTTCTGAAAATCCTCGAATCGAAGGCCGACACGTCGGTTCTGACCGTGCCGGGCAAGACCAGCGTCGGCGATGTCGCGGGGCTCCTGTCGTCAAAGCGGGTGGGGACGGTCGTCGTGTCCGAAGATGGCAAGACGCCCGACGGCATCCTGTCGGAACGCGATATCGTCCGCGAACTGGGCAAACGCGGGCATGGCTGCCTGTCGGAGACAGCCGAAAGCATGATGACCCGTGATCCGGTGACCTGCGCGCCCGAAGATACCGCCGACGCGGTGCTTGAACAGATGACCGCCGGCCGCTTTCGCCACCTGCCGGTGATGCGCGAGGGCCAGATGATCGGCCTGATTTCCATCGGCGATGTGGTCAAGGCGCGGCTGTCGGAACTGGCGATGGAGAAATCCGCACTCGAGGACATGATCATCGGCCGCTAGGTCATAATCTTTTGCTGCGGTCTTGCGTCCCGTGGCGCAATGATGTTGCGTGCGCGCCAGGTGAGTTTCGGATCAAGGACCACAGACATGCGCATCGGCCTATATCCAGGGACCTTCGATCCTGTCACGCGGGGCCATTCGGACATCATTCGCCGGGCCTGCCGTCTGGTCGACCGTCTTGTGATCGGGGTCGCGATCAACCGGGACAAGGGTCCGCTCTTCTCTCTGGACGAAAGGGTCGCGATGATCGAGGCCGAGGCCGGGCCGCTGAGCAACGGCACCGGATGCGAGATCGCGGTTCATCCCTTCGAGAACCTGCTGATAGATTGCGCCCGCGACGTGGGCGCGGGCGTCATCGTCCGTGGCCTGCGCGCGGTGGCCGATTTCGAATACGAATACCAGATGGTGGGCATGAACCGCGCGCTCGACGACAGTATCGAGACGGTGTTTCTCATGGCCGAGGCGCAGCATCAGGCGATCGCATCCAAGCTGGTGAAGGAAATCGCAAGGCTGGGGGGCGACGTGTCGAAATTCGTCTCGCCCGAAGTGCGCGCCCATCTCGAGGCGAAACTCGGGTCCTGATCAGGGAGTTCTAACCCGACATTAGGGATTGCGGTGCATTGAGACCTGCCAGCCGCCCTGATGCACAAGGTTCGTCGTGTCCCCCTTGCCGCCTGCAGTTCCGGAACTGATGCAGACCGGCCTTGCCGATCGGCCGGTCTGGCGGGACGTCGTCTTCGTGGCCGTGATCGTGCTGGTCTCGGTGATCTCGTCGGTGGTCATCACGCTGATCATGATCGGCTGGGAACCGATGGCGTTGATCCCGTCCATCCTCATCCCGTTTTCGGTGTCGCTGCCTGCGTCGCTCTATCTGGTTCGGCTGCGGCGCAGGATCGAGACGCTCAATCGTCAATTGTTGGAGCTGGCCCGCAGGGATCACCTGACAGGCCTGCTCAATCGCGGGGCCTTCGAGGCGGATGTGACGGCCGCGAGGCAGGGGGGTGCGCTGGTTCTGATAGATGCCGACAGGTTCAAGAACATCAACGACCGCTTCGGCCACCATGCGGGCGATTTCGTCCTGCGGCAGATCGCGATGCAGATTGTCGGCGCCTTGCCACCGGGGGCCGTTGCGGGCCGGCTGGGCGGTGAAGAATTCGGCATCTTCCTGCCGGGTGCCGACCTTGAAACAGGCCATGCCCGGGCCGATGCCCTTCGGGCCGCCATTGCCGACCGGGTCTATTCTCACGAGGATCGGATCGTCGACGTGACGATCAGTGCCGGTGTGGCCCATTTGCCCGAAGGTGTGGCGATGGACCTGCCGCTTCGGCTGGCGGACAGGGCGCTATACCGCGCCAAGGAAGAAGGGCGGAACCTTGTCCGCCTGGCCCGCCCGGGCGAGGGGTCGGCCCCGCCCGGCGCCGGACATTCCCCTCAGCCGTAGACGGCCTGGCGCGCGATCCTGTCGGCGTCGCCCGGATAGATGTCGAGGTCGAGAGCGACATCGATGGGCAGGTTCGCAATCTCGCGCCGGGTGCGCATATAGGCCCGGCGCTTTGCGATGGCGGTCTGGATTTCCTGGATCAGGGTCATGGCTTGGCCTTTCCTGTTTGCGTTTCGTTACCGCTAACTTAAGCCAATGCTGCACCTGCACAATGGACAGGAGCGAAAGCCCGCTCTGCATCAAATGCATGGCGCGCCGGGGCAGGGCGCGAACGAAAAGGCCCGGGCGCATGGCCCGGGCCTTTCGAATTCGGGTCTGACGGAAGGATCAGATCAGCTTGCCCATGGCGACGGCCGTGTCGGCCATCCGGTTGGAGAAGCCCCATTCATTGTCATACCAGCTCAGGATGCGGACCATCCGGCCCTCCATCACCTTGGTCTGGTCCATGTGGAAGACCGAGGAGTGGGGGTCGTGGTTGAAATCGGTGCTGACCAGCGGCTCGTCGGTATAGCCCAGAACACCCTTGAGCGGGCCGTCGGCGGCGGCGCGGATCGCGGCGTTGACCTCCTCGACCGAGGTATCCTTGGCGGCCATGAAGGTCAGGTCCACGACCGAGACATTCGGCGTCGGCACCCTGATCGCCACACCGTCCAGCTTGCCCGCCAGGTCCGGCAGGACAAGGCCAACGGCCTTGGCAGCCCCCGTCGAGGTGGGGATCATCGACAGCGCCGCGGCGCGGGCGCGGTAAAGATCCTTGTGCATCGTATCCAGCGTCGGCTGATCGCCGGTATAGGAGTGGATCGTGGTCATGAAGCCCTTTTCGATCCCGATGGCGTTGTTCAGCACATAGGCCACCGGGGCGAGGCAGTTCGTCGTGCAGGACGCGTTCGACACCACGATGTGGTCGGCCGTCAGGCTGTCATGGTTCACGCCATAGACGACCGTGTTGTCGGCCTCCTTGCCCGGCGCCGAGATCAGCACCCGCTTGGAACCGTTTGCCAGATGCGCCTGGCAGGCCTCCTTCGAGTTGAAGATGCCGGTGCATTCCATCACGATGTCGACATCTTTCCAGGGCAGGTCGGCCGGGTTGCGGATCGCCGTCACCTCCATCGGGCCGCGGCCCACGTCGATGGTGGTTTCGGTTGTCGTGACCTGTGCGGGAAAGCGTCCATGGACGCTGTCGTAACGCAAAAGGTGGGCATTGGTCTCGACCGGGCCAAGGTCGTTGATGGCAACGACCTCGATATCGGTGCGACCCGACTCGATGATCCCGCGCAGGACATTGCGTCCGATGCGTCCAAAGCCGTTAATGGCGACGGTGACTGGCATCTTGTTTCTCCGGCTGGGTCTGTTAGCGCTACCAAATGGAATTCGGTCTGTTTGTCAACCGCAGGCCGGATCATCGCCAGAAGGCCACCCCTTCGATCAGCCCGACGAATTGCCGCGCCGCGAAGAGGGAATTTCGCCCTTCGGCAAAGGTCATGTCGATGACGACGAGCCCGATGATCGAAAGAAAAAGGACAACGGCAATAGGATTGGTCACGGGGGCGTCGTTCCGGCAAGACGGTCAATTCAACCGTGCCAGAGCGGGACTGTCCCTGCAAGCGTGATGGCGCCGGGTCGGCGTCAGTGCAACAGCCGCCCCATGACGCCCGCCACATCCGCCATGCGCGCCGAAAAGCCCCATTCGTTGTCATACCAGGCCAGCACGCGCACCGTGCGCCCGCCCACGACCTTGGTCTGATCGGGCGCAAAGATGGAGCTGTGCGTAGTGTGGTTGAAATCGACCGAGACCTTGGGTTCCGGATCATAGCTCAGAACCGCGCCCATCCGCCCCGTGGCTGCCTCGCGGACGACCTCGTTCACATCCTCGGCCGTCACGTCGCGGCCTGCCTCGAAGGTCAGGTCGACGGCGCTGACATTGGGGGTCGGCACGCGCATGGCCGTGCCGTCGAGCCGGCCACGCAGGTTGGGCAACACGTCGCCCAGGGCCTTTGCGGCGCCTGTCGATGTGGGGATCATCGCCATTGCGGCGGCACGGGCGCGGTAAAGGTCATTATGACGGCGATCCAGCGTCGGCTGGTCGCCGGTATAGGAATGGATGGTCGTCATGATCCCGCGTTCGATGCCGATCGCCTCGTCGAGGACCTTGGCGAGGGGGGCGAGGCAATTGGTGGTGCAGGACCCGTTCGAGACCATTTTGTCCCCGATCTCGAGGTCGCGATGGTTCACCCCGTAGACCACCGTTCTGTCGACATGGGTTGCCGGCGCCGAGATCAGCACCCGCCTCGCCCCGCGCCGCAGATGCGCCTCGGCCAGATGGCCGTCATTGAACTGACCGGTGCATTCAAGAACCACGTCGCAGCCCGACCAGTCCAGCTCGTCAAGGTCATAGGTCGACTGCATTTCCATCGGGGCGCGGCCGATATCCATGGTGGTGCCGCTGATCCGCACATCGAAGGGGAACCGGCCATGGATGCTGTCATAGCGCAACAGATGCGCGCTGGTCTCGAGTGGGCCTGTCGCGTTCACCTTGACGACCTGCACGTCGTTGCGCGCGCTTTCGGTGATGTAGGCAAGCGTGCTGCGTCCGATCCGGCCAAATCCGTTGATCCCGAGGGTGACAGTCATGACAGGGCTCCATTCGACAAGGGACGCGACTCGATGCGAGACGTCGACTACGATGTCCGACCCCACGGGAAAAGATGAAACATGAGCAATCCTAGTATGTTAACGTTAACCGGCCGGCGGGATGCCCATGATTGCGCTAACGGGTGGCGCAGGATTGACCATCCCGGCGGGGGGTGCCGCCGCTGACCGGCAACTTGCCATTCGGTCCTTGTCGTCTAGGTTGGCCGGACCGTCAGGATGAGGGGATCGCGATGAGTGGGCTGCTTGCATTACTGGACGACGTGGCCGCGATCGCGAAAGTCGCCGCCGCCTCGGTCGACGATATCGCCACGCAGGCGCTCAAGGCCGGGACCAAGACCGCCGGTGTCCTGATCGACGATGCGGCCGTGACGCCGAAATACGTCACCGGCTTCAAACCCGATCGCGAATTGCCGATCATCGGTCAGATCGCGCTGGGCTCGATCCGCAACAAGATGCTGATCCTGCTGCCCGCCGCGCTTCTGCTGTCGGCCTTTGCGCCGTGGCTGATCACGCCGCTTCTGATGCTGGGCGGATCCTACCTGTGTTTCGAGGGCGCGGAGAAGGTGTTCCACTGGCTCTTTCCCCACGGCGACGCCGAGGTGGAGAAGGATCTCGATGTGCGCGACCCCGCCCACCTTGAGGAAGAACGGATCGCCGGTGCGATCAAGACCGATTTCATCCTGTCGGCCGAGATCATGACGATCTCTCTGGCCGCCATCCCCGAAAGCAATTTCTGGTTCGAGGCCGCGACCCTTGCGGTCGTGGGCGTGGGGATCACCGTCGCCGTCTATGGGAGCGTCGCCGTCATCGTCAAGGCCGATGATGTGGGGCTGCGCATGGCCACGGCGGGTCGGCTGGGCCTGACCCGCGCGGTCGGGCGCGGGCTGGTGCGGGGCATGCCGGGCTTTCTCAAGCTGCTGACCATCGTAGGGACCGCGGCGATGCTGTGGGTGGGCGGGTCGATCGTGATCCACGGGCTCGAGGTTCTGGGCTGGCCCTGGCTTTACGATGCGATCCATCAGATTGCGGTGGTGATGGCCGGGATTGCGGCGGGGGCTGCGGGCGCCGTGGAATGGGCGGTGACGGCGCTGCTGGACGGGATCGCGGGACTTGCCTGGGGCTTTGTGCTGATCCCGGTGGGGACGCGGCTCATCGGGCCCGCCATCGCCCGGCTGACAGGCAAGAAAGCGTCGGCCCACTGATCGGGCGGCCGCCCCGGGGCGCGGCCAACAAAATTCGCGAATTTTGTTGGCGGATCGAAATTCTGCGAATTTCAGTAGCGGGCCAGCACGTCCTGGACCGTCATCCGCGGCGGGATCGAGGTCTCGTTCCGGGGGATGAAGCCGCGATCCACCGCGACGCAGCCCAGCCCGCAGATCTGAAGGGCCGCACGCTCATCCACCTCGACGCGCCAGACCCGTCCGCCCGGCGTGCTGATATAGCCGTCGATGCCGAAGGCGAAATCACCCAGCATGTCCTCGGGCGAAGGGACCTCGTTGTCGTAGTCGCGGTCGAAGGCCCCGTGAGTGTGATAGGAGGCAAAGGCATTGGGCGGCGGCGCGGGCTGGGTGCAGCTGGCCGTCGTGCCGGGGATCGGATCGGTGGCGACGATCCGGCCTGACACCACCAGGAAATAGCCGCAATATTCCCGCCGGCCCGCGAAGGACCGGGCCTGGATCGTGTCGAGAAACGCCACTGCAAAGGCATCGGCTTCCGCTGCGGGTGGCGGCACGATGGCCAGGCGCGGCGGCGCGGGCAGCCTGACGGATGTGCTGGCCGTGGAGCCGGTCGCCGGCCCCGTGACGGCGGGGCCAGGCGCCGCCGGTCCGGGAGGCGGGGGCGCGGCACAGGCCGCCAGCGCGACCGCCGCAGCAAGCGCCGCGCCCCACCGGATCATTTCAGGAGCGCCCGGACCTTCTCGGCGGTCGCTTCCGCCGTGATGCCGAACTTCTCGAACAATTCCTCGGCGGGTGCCGAGGCGCCGAACCCCTCCATGCCAACGAAACCGGCCTTGTCGGCGCGCCCGCCTTCGCCGATCAGCCAGCGGTCCCAGCCGAACCGGACCCCGGCCTCGATCGCCACGCGCACCGCGCCGCGGGGCAGGACCCGGCGGCGGTATTTCTCGTCCTGCTGCTCGAACAGCTCCCAGCAGGGCATGGAGACGACCCGCGTGCCGATCCCCTCGGCCTGGAGGATGTCGCGCGCCGCCATTGCCACCGACACTTCCGAGCCTGTGGCCAGAAGAACCGCCTCGCGCTTGCCCTCGGCCTCGGCCAGGATATAGGCGCCCTGCGCCGTCAGGTTGCGGGTCTTGTGCTCGGTGCGGACCGTGGGCAGGCCCTGACGAGTCAGCGCAAGGATCGAGGGCGTCGAGGTCGAGGTCAGCGCCAGTTCCCAGGCTTCGGCGGTTTCCACCGTATCGGCGGGGCGGAAGACATTGGCATTGGGTGTGGCCCGCATGATCGCCAGATGTTCGACCGGCTGGTGGGTGGGGCCGTCTTCGCCAAGGCCGATGCTGTCATGGGTCATCACATAGGTGACGGGGACCCCCATCAGCGACGACAGCCGCACCGCGCCACGGGCATAATCGGTGAAGCAGAAGAAGGTGCCGCCATAGGGTTTGACCCCGCCATGCAGCGCCATGCCGTTCATCGCCGCGGCCATGCCGTGTTCGCGCACGCCAAAATGGATGTAGCGGCCCTTGCGGTTGCCGGGGGCAAAGACGGTCATGTCACCCGACTTCGTGTTGTTCGACCCCGTCAGATCGGCCGAACCGCCGAGCGTCTCCTTCATCAGCGGGTTCACGACCTCGAGCACCATTTCCGACGATTTGCGGGTGGCGACCTTGGGTGTCGTCTCGGAAATCTGTTTTTTCAGGGCACGCAGGCGGCCGGCCAGAGATCTGGGCGCCTCGCCGGCAAAGCAGCGGTCGAATTCCCGGCGCCGTCCTTCGGGCAGCGCGTCGAGCCGGGCCTGCCATTCGGCGCGGGCCTCGGCGCCGCGGGCGCCCATCGCCTCCCACTGAGCCTTGATCGCGGCGGGGATCTCGAACGGGCCATGGGGCCAGCCATAGGCCTTCTTGGTGGCCACAAGCTGGTCGGCATCGGTCAGCGCGCCGTGACCCTTGGCGGTGTCCTGGGCCGCGTGGCCAAGTGCGATATGCGTCTTGCAGGCGATCATCGAGGGGCGCGGATCGGCCTTGGCGGCGGTGATGGCCGCGTCGATCGCCACCGGGTCGTGCCCGTCGATATGCTGGACATGCCAGCCCGAGGCGGCAAAGCGCGCGCATTGATCGGTCGCGTCGGCGATCTCGACCTTGCCGTCGATGGTGATGCCGTTGTCATCGAAGAAGACGACCAGATGGCCCAGCTGCTGCATGCCGGCCAGTGCGATGGCCTCCTGGCTCACGCCTTCCATCAGGCAGCCGTCGCCGGCGATGCAATAGGTGTGGTGGTCGATCAGCTTGCGGCCGAAGCGGGCGCGCAGGGATTCCTCGGCGATGGCGAATCCCACCGAATTGGCGATGCCCTGACCCAGCGGGCCGGTCGTCGTCTCGATCCCCTCGGCATGGCCGTATTCGGGATGCCCCGCCGTGCGCGAGCCCCATTGCCGAAAATCCCTGATCTGTTCGAGGGTCATCTGCTCATACCCGGTGAGGTAGAGCAGGGAATACAGCAGCATCGAGCCATGACCCGCCGACAGGATGAACCGGTCACGGTCCGGCCAGTGTGGCGCCTTGGGGTCGAACCGCAGATGTTTCTCGTAAAGGACCGTGGCGACATCGGCCATGCCCATGGGCATTCCGGAATGGCCGGAATTGGCCGCGGCCACGGCGTCGAGCGTCAGGGTGCGGATGGCGGCGGCCCGCATCCAGTGATCGGGGTGTGCGTCGCGAAGGGCGTCGATGTCCAAGGGCCTGATCCTGTCTGGTCTGAAAGAGTTGATCGGTTGATAGCAGGGCGGGGGACAAGATCAAGCTGACAGGCCTCAACATCAAGGCTGTTTCATAACCCCCTGCAATCAAAGGGCCTTGTTGAATTGCCGCATCCGAGGGTTTGGCATAGTCTCTCTTCACGGGCCACGATTCGCACAAAACCGGCCTCTGGCAACGCCCGGATGGTGCGATCGCCGTGGCCATGGGCGGTGCCCGATCGGGTGTCGAGGGGCGCACCACGGAGAACCCGCGAAGAACGGGCTGGGTAGACAGGGCAAGGCGAACATGAGCGAAATTTCCGAATTCGAGACGCGAATCACGGCAGCGCTCGCGCGGATCCGGCGCCAGGTCGAGGCGCTCGAGGAGCCGGCCGATGACGGCGCCGACACCGTGCCGGCCCTGCGCCAGAAGCTGGAGGAAGAGCGCACCGTCAACGCCCAGCTTGAGGAACGGGTCCGGGTCCTGAAGGACCGGCAGGAGACGAGGATGGCCGAGCTTGAGGCCATGGTGGCAAGCGGCCGGTCGCGTCTGGCCGAACTGGATCACGAATTGCAGAGGCTTCAGCAGGTGAACGCCGATCTGCGCGCCGTGGCAGGAGAAATGTCGCGCGCGCTGACCGAGGGCGTGGCCGAGCCCGAACTCGTGAACAAGGCGATGATGGCCGAACTCGAGGCGCTGCGCGCGGCGCAATCGGCTGATCGGGCCGAAATGCAGGCCATCCTGGCCGAACTGGAACCCGTGCTTGGAGGACAGAACTGATGCCGCAGGTCGAGATACTGATCGGGGGCCGCAGCTTCGAGGTCGCCTGCCAGGAGGGGGAGGAATCCTACCTGATTGCGGCGGCCAACATGCTGGACGCCGAGGCCACGGCCCTGTCCGAACAGATCGGTCGGGTGCCCGAGGCGCGCATGCTTCTGATGTCGGGGCTGATGCTGGCGGACAAGACCGCGGCGCTGGAGGAAAAGCTTCGGATCACCGAGGCCCGTCTGCGCGTGCTGGAGGAACAGCCCGCGCCCGAGCCTGCGCGCGTCGAGGTGCCCGTCGTGCCGCAGGACATCATCGAGACATTGGCCGAACTCGCGGCCCAGGCCGAGTCCCTTGCCGATACCGTCGATGAAAAGGCGGGTGCCGGGCGCTAGGGGCGAGAGAAAAGCCGGTACAGGCCGGTGCTGTAGTCCACGAACCGTTCCAGCCCGTCCGCACCATTGACCGAATGGCCCAGCCGCACACGCAGGCCGCTGTTTCCCAGGATCACCACCGTCTGTCCGCGCGGGCCGGACTTGAGGGGCGCCCAGTCAAGGAACACCTTCGCCAGATCGCCCAGATCGGTCCGAAGCGATGGATCGGCACTGGCAAGCACGGTCATGTTGTCATGGGCGGGCCAGACCTGAAGGGGCGGGATCGTGTCGCCGATATCCTGCCCCACGAGGGCGCGAATCCTGTCTTCGTCGATCATGTCCGCGCCGCTGCCCTGCGTGATCACGTCGGGATCGGGGGCCCCCTCGACCGGATGGTGGCAGATGATCATCAGGTTGTCGGGCCAGGACGTCGCGGTGCTGTGATATTCGGTGATGTTCTGGGCCTTGGCCTCGGAACTGGCCTCGAACCGCTTGATCTCGGCCTGCCAGGCGGGCCCAGACCGCGATGCCAGGCGCAGGATCGAGGGACGCCCAAGGCTCTGGCGCGTGATCATCAGCGACCAGCCGCGCCGGGCGGCAAGCGCCTCGATGGCCTCGCGCCGGGTCAGGTCGCGCTGGCGCAGATACACGATCAACACGCTGATCGCGATCACCACGAGAAACATGACGATCAGGGTCCAGAGAACCGTCATCATGAGGCGCAACTCCGGTCGAGTCGGGCATAACCCGACAGCCCGGGCCCCGGGGCCCGGTCAGCACTGAGTTGGGGTTGGACGAACCTCCCCCGACGCATTCTGCCCCCCCAGTTCGGGCGTCGGGCCTTCGTAAGCGGGTGCACCATGGCCCCCCGATATTGACAGCTTCGGTCACTCAACCACGGCGATAGACAAAAGAATAGCGCGGCGCCCCTTCGGAAGGGAAACGCCGCGCCAATGTGTTGCAATCCCGCAAATGCGGGCCGTGTCAGGCGTTGGCTTCGCGGATCTTCTCGGCGGCGTCCTTCGAGTAGACGACACCCTTGTCATCCAGAAGCTGGTCCAGTTCCCCCGAGAGGGTCATTTCGGTGATGATGTCGCATCCGCCGACGAATTCGCCCTTCACGTAAAGCTGGGGAATGGTGGGCCAGTCGGAATAATCCTTGATCCCCTGCCGGACATCGTCGTCCTCCAGCACGTTCACATCCTGGAACTCCACTCCCATGAAGTTCAGCACGCCCGCCACGCGGGACGAGAACCCGCATTGTGGCATGGATTTCGTTCCCTTCATGAAGAGAACGACGTCGTTGTCTGTCACGGTCTTTCGGATCTTGTCATGCGCGGTCATCGTTTGTCCTTTCCAATGTCGGTCTGGGCCGGGCGCGGTCGTCGCATCGCGTATGCCAGTGCCGGCACGAGGTAAAGCGGTCCGAAAACGGCGAGAAACGCCCCGCGGATCATGCCGGGGCCTCGGGCACCTTGGTGGTCAGGGCGAGGGCATGCAATTCGCCGTTCGAGCCGTCCATCTTGCCCTTGAGCGCGGCATAGACGGCGCGTTGCTGCTGCACCCGGTTCAATCCGCGAAAGCTTTCGTCGATCACTTCGGCGGCGAAATGCGCGCCATCGTCGCCCTGCACCTTGATGGTGCCGTCCGGGAAGGCGTCGCGCAAAAGCGTTTCGATTTCATGAGCTGTGATTGGCATTCCGTGGGTTCCTCGTGACCTGCCTGAGATGTAGGACGCGCGGCCCGGCTCTGCAAGCGCCGCTTGCCTGATCGCCAAACCCGATGCAAGCTCGCCCGAGGGGAGACATGAGGAGAGGTGCAATGGAGATCACGGCCGACGAGATCAGCCATCCGCTGGGCGCGGGCGTCACCACGCAGCTGCGCGACATCGTGAAGGAATTGCCGTTTCGCGTCCTGTCCGTGGCCGATTGGCAGCACTGGATCACAAGGGGCTATGTGATCGTCCGCGGCGCGGTGCCACGCGAGAACTGCGACAGGCTGGCGGCACTTCTGTGGGAGTTCGACGAAAAAGACCCCGACGATCCCGCGACCTGGCACGCGTCCGAGCGCCGGACCCATGTCCGGGCCGAGCTGAACAATGCCGGCATGGTCGAGATCTACAATCACCAGTTTCTCTGGGACAACCGGATGGCGCCGCGCGTCTATGATGCCTTTGTCGATATCTGGGACAGGGAGGATCTCTGGGTCACGATCGACCGGGCCAACCTGAACGTGCCGCGCAGGGCCCGCAGCGGCAGCGCGGACGGCTTCATCCATTGGGACGTCAATACCGCCCTCGACCCGCCGCCCATCGGGGTTCAGGGCGTGCTGAGCCTCTTGCCGCAGGACGGGGAGACGGGCGGCTTTCAATGCGTGCCGTACCTGTTCGAGCATTTCGACGACTGGGTGAAGACCCAGCCCGCCGACCGCAACCCCCTCTTGCCCGACATGACCGGGCTCGAGCGGGAGAATATCGAACTGGAGCCGGGCGATCTGTTGATCTTCAATTCGCTTCTGGCCCATGGCGTCCGACCGAACCTGAGCGAGGGGCGGGTGCGTATGGCGCAATACATCTCGATGCAACCCGCCGATCACGACAATGTGGCCGAACGGCAGGAGCGTATCCGCCTCTGGCGCGAGATGGAGCCGCCGAACCGGCCCGATTTTCCCGGCGATCCGCGTGACTGGGAAAAGCGCAGGAATGGCGGCCCGGCCGAGCTGACGCCTCTGGGGCGCAGGCTTCTGGGGCTCGATCCCTGGTAGGATGGCCGCGCGCGGGCCCCGGCCGTCGGGCGCGTTTTGGTCGCATTTCGCAGGCATCGGTCTTGGTTGTGCGCAAGTCTTGCCAATTGCGTGACAGATTCGTCCGTCATTCAGGACACATGTTGAGAGTGTTCTGGTTGGCGAGATGACACGCGATTTCCTGCTGCGCAATTCGGTGAGTTTTGTTGCCGGTCTCCTGTTCGGCGCCTCAGCGGGCTACATGGTCGCGGTGCTCGGCCTCGGTTACGGGCCGATGCTCGTCCTGATCCTGTTCGGGCTGGTTCTGCTGTTTGCGATCAGCGCGGCGGCGCAGACGATATCCGGGGTTCTGGTGCGGCTTGCCGCCCGGTTGCCCCATCGTCTTTCGGGCGCCGTCGCGTTCGAACAGACCGGCTGGCATGTCCGGTCGAGAGCGTCGGTGTTTCTTGGCGCTTACGCCGGCGGCGTGGTTCTGTCGGTTCAGGTGCCGCTGGACGTGCTGGGCAAGACCATCGGCGGTTACTGAACAGGGCCCGGTCCCCGATCTTCCAAAGCCCGGATGATCAGAAGATCGCCGCCTCGAAGGCCGAACGATACAGGGCCACCAGATCGGTCATGGGCGCGGCGCTGTCGCCAAGACGCATCTCCGTTCCGCCGAAATCTCCGACCTTCCGGACGATGATTCCGGCGTCGCGGGCCGCAGCTTCGAACCCGTCCGCGGCGTCGGGCGCCAGCGCCACGAGGTAACGGGCCTGATCCTCGCCGAAAAGGGCGCCGGTCTCGCCGATCGTCAGGGCGATGCCCGTCCCCGAGCTTGCCGCCATCTCGAAAGCCGCCAGAGCAAGACCGCCATCCGACAGATCGGTCGCGGCCCGGATCGTTGCGGCCTGCGCGCGGATGAACTCGCCGTGGCGGCGTTCGGCCACGAGGTCCACCGGCGGGGCATCGCCCTCGGCGCGGCCGAACATCTCCCACAAAAGGGCGGATTGGCCCAGGTGGCCGGCGCCCTGTCCGACGAGGTAGGCCGCATCGCCCGCTCGCGCGACCGACCCGATGATGTCGTCGATATCCGCGATCAGGCCCAGCGCGCCGATGGTGGGGGTGGGCAGGATGCCGGTGCCGTCGGTTTCGTTGTAAAGCGAGACATTGCCCGACACGATCGGCATGTCCAGCGCTTCGCAGGCCGCGCCGATGCCGCGAATGGCGCCCACGAACTGGCCCATGATCGCGGGTTTTTCGGGATTGCCGAAATTGAGGTTGTCGGTCGAGGCCAATGGCCGCGCGCCCACGGCGCAAAGGTTGCGGAATGCCTCGGCCACGGCCTGCTTGCCGCCCTCGACGGGGTTGGCCATCACATAACGCGGTGTCACGTCCGAGGTGAAGGCGATGGCCTTCCTGGTGCCATGCACCCGCACGATGCCCGCGCCCTGACCGGGTGTGCGGAGCGTGTCGGCCATGACCTGACTGTCATATTGTTCATAGACCCATTGCTTGGCGGCATGGTTGGGGCTGCCGATCAGGGCGCGCAGGCCGTCGATCGGGTCGATCTCCGGCACCGCGCCCAGGGGGGCGGGGGTGGGCGTCTCCTCCCACGGGCGGTCATATTCCGGCGCCTCGCCCGACAGGGGCGACAGCGGCAGGTCGGCCTTCACCTCGCCCTTGTGGCAGATGATGAACTTGTCCTCGGCGATGGTCTCGCCCACGATGGCAAAGTCCAGATCCCACTTGTCGAAGACGGCCTTTGCCTCGGCCTCCTTTTCGGGGCGGAGCACCATGAGCATCCGCTCCTGGCTTTCCGAGAGCATCATCTCGTAGGCGGTCATGTTCTCTTCGCGCTGGGGCACCGCGTCGAGGTCGAGCCGGATGCCCAGACGGCCCTTGTCGCCCATCTCGACCGCCGAACAGGTCAGCCCCGCCGCGCCCATATCCTGGATCGAGATCACGGCTCCGGTGGCCATCAGCTCGAGCGTAGCCTCCATCAGGCGTTTCTCGGTAAAGGGGTCGCCGACCTGAACGGTGGGACGCTTTTCCTCGATCGTGTCGTCGAATTCGGCCGAGGCCATCGTCGCCCCGCCCACACCGTCACGGCCCGTCTTGGCGCCCAGATAGACGACGGGCATGCCGATGCCCGAGGCTTCGGAATAATAGATCTTGTCGGTATCGACGAGGCCCGCGGCAAAGGCGTTCACGAGGCAGTTGCCGTTATAGGCGGGGTGAAACCGCACTTCGCCCCCCACCGTCGGCACCCCGAAACAATTGCCGTAGCCGCCCACGCCCGCCACGACGCCCGACACGAGGCTGGGTGTCCTGGGGTGATCGGGCATCCCGAAGGACAGCGAATTCATCGCGGCGATGGGCCGCGCGCCCATGGTGAAGACATCGCGCAGGATGCCGCCCACGCCGGTCGCCGCGCCCTGATAGGGCTCGATATAGGAGGGGTGGTTGTGGCTCTCCATCTTGAAGACCACGGCCTGACCGTCGCCGATATCGACGATGCCGGCATTCTCGCCCGGCCCGCAGATGACCTGGGGCCCGGTGGTGGGCAGCGTGCGCAGCCATTTCTTCGAGGATTTGTAGGAACAATGCTCGTTCCACATGGCCGAGAAGATGCCCAGCTCGGTAAAGTTCGGCTCCCGGTTCAGGAGCCGGACGATCCGGGCATATTCGTCGTCCTTGAGGCCGTGTGCTGTGATCAGGTCGGGCGTGATCGCCGGCTCGTGCATGGCTTATCCTCGGGGCGGCCGCATCTTGGCGCCCTGTTACGTCAGTTGCGCGCGGGAGGAAAGGGCACAGCATCGCAGGGGTCGGCATTTGGCGCCCGGTCGCAGAAAGTTCTGCGCCCCTGTCGAAATCGGCCGGGCCCGTTCGTCCTTGGGGTATCGAAACCCGAAAAGGAGCCTGACTTGCCCAAACCGCCGCTTGCCGAAACCCCGCCCTTTGGCGACAGTTCAACCACCCCGAAAGGACCATTCCTATGCAATACATGTGCCTGATCTATTCCCCGCCGCCCCCCGCCGACCAGCCCGATCCGGAACCCGGAACCCCCGAATTCGAGGCCTACATGAAACCGTGGAATGATTTCACCGACAGGTTGGTCGCCGATGGCGTCATGGTCTCGGGCGAGGCCTTGATGCCGGTCGAGATGGCGACCTCGGTCCGGGTCCGCGGCGGCAGGACCGAAACCATGGACGGCCCCTTTGCCGAAACCAAGGAACAGCTTGGCGGGTTCTACATCATCGACTGCGCGACGCTGGACGACGCCATCCGCTATGCCGCGATGATCCCGGTGGCCGATTTCGGCACGATCGAGGTGCGGCCGGTCATGGCCCTGCCGTCGACGGACGGCTGACGGATGAGGCCGGGAGAGATCGACGCCGAACTCTCCCGGCTGATGCGGGAGGACAGAGGGCGGCTTCTGGCCGCCCTTTCCGCCGATCTGGGCCAGTTCGAACTGGCCGAGGAAGCGCTGTCGCACGCATTCGAATCGGCTCTGGTCCATTGGGGCCGGCAGGGCGTGCCGGACCGGCCGCTGGGCTGGCTCTTGCGGGTGGCGCGCCGCAAGGCGATCGACCGCATCCGCCGCACCGCCCTCTGGACCGAACGGGAGAGGACGCTGGCCGTCCTGGCCGAGCGTGACCGGGAGGCGGTCGATCAGGCCGATATCCCGGACGAACGGCTCCGGCTCATCTTTACCTGCTGTCACCCGGCCCTCGACCCCAAGAGCCGGGTCGCGCTGACGCTGCGGTCGCTGTGCGGGCTGAAGACCGGCGAAATCGCCCGGGCCTTTCTCGACACCGAGGCCACGATGGGCCAGCGGCTGAGCCGCGCCAAGGCCAAGATCGCCCGCGCGGGCATACCCTTTTCGGTGCCCGGCCCGGAAGATTGGGAAGACCGGCTCGGCTCTGTTCTGGCGGTGATCTACCTCGTCTTCAATGAGGGTTATGCCGCCACATCGGGCCCGGATTGGCTGCGGGTCAACCTGTGCGAAGAGGCGATCTTTCTCGGGCGGCTGCTCGTGGATCTGCGGCCCGACCCCGAGATCCTGGGCCTGCTGTCCCTGATGCTGACGACCCATGCGCGCCGCGCGGCCCGCGTCGACGAAGAGGGGCGGCTGGTTCCGCTGCGGCTTCAGGATCGGGGCCTGTGGGATCGGGCGCAGGCGGTCGAAGGCGTCGCGACGCTGGACCGCGCGCTTGGGATGGGAGGTGCGGGACCGTTCCAGATCAAGGCCGCCATCTCGGCGCTGCATGTCACGGCGCCGGACCATGACCGCACCGATTGGCGACAGATGCGGCTGCTTTACGACGCTCTGATCCTGCACGAACCTTCGGCCGTGGTGCGGCTCAACCGGCTTGTGGTGGTGGCCGAGCTTGGCTCCCTTGAGGCGGCGCTGGCCGAACTTCGGGCGCTCGGGTCCGAACTCGAGGCCTATCAGCCGTTTCACGCGGTCCGGGCCGAGTTGTTGTCGCGGACGGGCGATCATATCGCGGCCCGTGCCGCATATGATGTGGCCATTTCTCTCAGTCGCAATGCGGCCGAGAGGGATTTCCTTGCTGCGTGCCGGACGGCGCTGGAAATCGGCCCCGGACAAAAAAGTGCCGGGCACAATGGCCCGGCTAAGTCCAACAGGGAGGTATGAAGAAGTTGCACAGCTTGTGTGCATCGCCTTCGATTTTCGACATAGGATTGGGCATCAGTCGGATCAAGGAATTTGTCCCGGATCGACGTCAAAGCTGATATGCGCACAGCGCATGGCTCGGTCATTCCGCGACGGCGGCGGCCTCTTTCATGCGCCTGCGATGGGCGATGACCTCTTCCTGCACGAAGTCGCGAAACACCATGATCCGCTTGGATTGGCGCAGCTCTTCCGGATAGGCGAGGTAGACGGGGATGTCGCCGGATTCGAAATCCGGAAGAACCCTGACAAGGGACGGAAAATCCTCGGTCACGTAATCGGGAAGAACGCCGATGCCGAGATTGTTCAGGACCGATTGCAGCACCCCGAAATAGTTGTTGACCGTCAGAAGGCTTGGAATGTCGTAGGTCAGGATGTGCTGCACCATCGCGGCCCCGGCCGAGACCTGGGGCGATGATGGGCTGAGCGAGATCAACCGGTGACCCGCGATATCCTCGATCTCCTGCGGAGTTCCGTTGGCGGCAAGATAGGTCTGCGACGCATAAAGCCGCATCCGGATCGACATCAGTTTCTTGCGGATCAGGTCGGCCTGGCTCGGCTCCTTCATGCGGATGGCGACATCGGCCTCGCGCATGGGCAGGTCGAGCACACGTTCCTCGAGCATCAGGTCGATCTTGAGATCGGGATATTTCTCGTAAAGCTTGGGCAGCCTCGGCGCGAGCCAGAGCGTGCCGAACCCGATCGTGGTGGTCACGCGCAACTCGCCGAAGACCTCTTCCTCGCTGTCGCGGATGCGTGCGGCGGCGGCCTCGAGCCTCTTGTTCATCGACTTTGTCGCATCGAACAAAAGTTCGCCCTGTTCCGTCAGGATCAGGCCGCGGGCGTGGCGGTGGAACAGCGTGGTGTTGAGAGATTCCTCCAGAGACCGGATCTGGCGGCTGACCGCGGATTGACTCAGATGCAGGTTGTCACCAGCATGGGTCAGGCTGCCCGCATCGGCAACCGCGTGAAAGATCCTCAGCTTGTCCCAGTCCATACCAGCCCCTCGGGTTGCGAAATCGCGAACACCGCCACTCGTTACCGGTCCGAACATGACGGATGCAACCGGCTTTGTCAGCGTTTTCCGGCCTGCTGGCCGGTCTTTTTGACGATGAATCCGGGTCGTGGTTATTCTTGAGCCGGGAGGCGCCCAATGAGCAGGCAGGATGTGACCTTGCATGACAGGTATGATCTCGGCAAGCCCGAGGTGCTGCTTGGTGGCACGCAGGCGCTTGTCCGGCTGATGCTGATGCAAAGGGCGCGCGATCTGGCAGCGGGGCACGATACGGCAGGCTATGTCACGGGCTATCGCGGATCGCCCCTTGGCGCGGTCGACATGCAGATGACCCGCGCGCGCGCCGACCTCGAGGCCGCGCATGTGCACTTTCAGCCGGGGCTGAACGAGGATCTGGCCGCCACCGCGGTCTGGGGCACGCAGCAGGCCGAACTGCGCGGGCAGGGGCGGTATGACGGCGTCTTTTCGCTCTGGTATGGCAAGGGGCCGGGGGTCGACCGGTCGGGCGACGCGATCCGGCATGGCAACCTTGCGGGCACCTCGCCTCTGGGCGGGGTTCTTCTGGCGCTGGGCGACGATCACACGGGCGAAAGCTCGACCACCTGTCACCAGTCCGACTGGGCGATGGTCGATGCCTATGTGCCGGTCCTCAGCCCCGCGGGGGTGCAGGAGATCCTCGATTTCGGGCTTTACGGCTTTGCCATGTCGCGCTTTGCCGGGGTCTGGGCCGGGCTCAAGCTGATGAAGGACACGGTCGAGGTGACAGCCGTGGTCGACGGCCGGCCCGACAGGATGTCCTTTGTCACACCCGAATTCGACATGCCGCCCGGCGGGCTGAACATCCGGCTTGCCGACCCCTGGGCCGCGCAGGAAGAACGTCTGCTGCATCACAAACACTTTGCCGCCGAGGCCTTTGCCCATGCCAACGGGATCGACCGGCGGGTCCATGGCCGGGCCGGCGCGCGGATCGGCTTTGTGGCGGCGGGCAAGAACTGGCTCGATCTGACCCACGCCCTGAGCCTTCTGGGCATCGACGAGGATCGCGCCCGGGCGCTGGGGGTGACCAGCTACAAGATCGGCCAGACCTTTCCGCTCGATGTGCGGGGTTTTCTCGACTGGGCCGACGGGCTCGACCTTATCGTGGTGGTCGAGGAAAAGCGCAAGCTGATCGAGGTGCAGGTCAAAGAGGCGCTGTTCGACGACCCCAAGGGCCGGCGCGTCTTCGGCTGGCACAGGGGCGGTGCGGGCGGCGCGCACGGGCAGGAGCTGTTCCCGACGGCAGGCGTGCTCGACCCCGTGATGATCGCCGAAAAGCTGGGCGCCATCCTGATCGAGGAGGGGCGCGGCACCGACGAGATCGCCGCCCGGGTCGTGCATCTGGCCCAGGCGCGCGCGGCCGACAGCGCCGGGGAATTGGCCTCCCGCACGCCCTATTTCTGCGCGGGCTGTCCGCACAACACCTCGACCCGCGTGCCCGAGGGCAGCCGCGCGATGGCGGGCATCGGCTGCCATACGCTTGCCATCTTTATGGACAGGGGCGTTGCGGGCTATACCCAGATGGGTGCCGAAGGAGCGAGCTGGATGGGCGAGGCGCCGTTTTCGAAAACGCCGCACGCCTTTCAGCAGATGGGCGACGGCACCTACAACCATTCGGGCGTGCTAACGATCCGGGCTGCTGTCGCTGCCGGAACCGACATCACCTACAAGATCCTCTACAACGACGCCGTGGCCCTGACCGGAGGGCAGGGCAATGACGGTGACCTGCGCCCCGAACAGATCGCCCATGAGCTGAAGGCAATGGGGCTCAAGCGGATCGCGGTCGTCTACGACGAAAAGGAAGAACCGGACCGCAAGGACTTTCCCGCCGGCATCGACTGGCACGAACGGGCCGATCTGCCGCGCGTGCAGGAAGAACTGGCCGGGGTCGCGGGCGTGACGGCGATCCTCTACATCCAGACCTGCGCGGCCGAGAAACGACGGCGCCGCAAGAAGGGCGCCTTTCCCGACCCCGACCGGCGGGTGATGATCAACCCCGACATCTGCGAGGGCTGCGGCGATTGCGGGGTGCAGTCGAATTGCGTGGCAATCGTGCCACAGGAAACCGAACTGGGCCGCAAGCGCGCCATCGACCAGTCCAGCTGCAACAAGGATTTCTCCTGTCTCAAGGGGTTCTGCCCCTCCTTCGTCACGATCGAGGGCGGCACACCGCGTCGGTCGGCGTCGGGGCGGGTCGATCTGCCCGACATGCCCGGGCCCGAGACCCGGCCCATCGAGGGGACGCACAACATCGTCATCACCGGCATCGGCGGCACGGGCGTCGTCACGATCGGCGCCGTCATCGCCATGGCCGCGCATCTGGACGGCAAGGGGGCGGGAATGATGGAAATGGCCGGCCTGTCGCAAAAGGGCGGCGCGGTGCATATCCATTGCCGGCTGGGCGAGAGGCCTTCGGACATTTCGGCGATCCGGGTGGCCGCGGGCGAATGCGACACGCTGATCGGCGGCGATCTGGTGGTCAGCGCGGGGGCCAAGACCATCGGCCTGTTGCAGAAGGGCGTGACGCGGGCCATCGTCAACAGTCACGAGGTCGTGACCGGCGCCTTTACCCAGGACCCGGATTTCCGGATCCCGTCGGACGGGCTGGCACGCGCCTTGCGCGACCGCGTGGGCGAGGGGCTGAGCCTGTTCGACGCCACGGCACTTGCGCGCGGTCTTCTGGGTGACAGCATCTATTCCAACATGATCGTCTTCGGCGCCGCCTGGCAAATGGGGGCCGTGCCGCTGAGCCGCGAGTCGATCCACAAGGCAATCGAGTTGAACGGCGCCTCGGTCGAGGCCAATTGCCGGGCCTTCGAGATCGGGCGCTGGGCGGCGGTGAACCCGGTGGCCACAAGGACGGCCATCACATCAGGGTCGGGTGACAAGGCTCTGACGCTAAATGAAAAGATCGAATTTCGGTCCGCTCACCTCGAATCCTATCAATCGCCGGCGCTGGCCCGCAGATACCGCGCGATGGTGGAACGGTTCAGTGATCCCGAGATGCGGGCAGCGGTGGCCGAGGGCTATCACAAGGCCTTGGCCTACAAGGACGAATACGAGGTCGCTCGCCTGCTTCTGACATCGCGCGACCGGGCGCGGGAGGCCTTCGACGGAGACCTGAAACTGACCTATCACCTGGCCCCGCCGATCCTGTCCCGGACCGGCCCCGACGGCCGGCCGGTCAAGCGCCGCTTTGGCAGGTTGCTGGAACGCGCGCTTCCGCTTCTGGCGGGCATGAAGCGCCTGCGCGGCACGGCGTTCGATCCGTTCGGCCGGACGGCGGAACGTCGGATGGAGCGTGACCTGATCGCCCGATACGAGGCCGACATGGCCGATCTGCCCGCCGACGAGACGCGCGCCGCGGCCATCGCGCTGGCGCGTCTGCCGCTGGACATCCGCGGATTCGGGCCGGTCAAGCAGGCCAATGCCGCGCGGGCGGAGGCACGGCGGGACGACCTTCTGGCAGCCTTGCGCGGCAAGGCTTTGCAGGATGCGGCGGAATAGGTCACATAACCTTCACATCGCGGATATAGGACATCTGCCTGTTTTCCTGTTTACGAGGTCCGCAAGGGATGAGCCTGCGCCATATCGCCCGCGACATCAGCTATGCCAGCAGCGCCGGGTCGCGCGCCTCGCGCGCGGTCATCCGGACGCTGGAAAACGCGACAGGGCGGTTCTCCCTGATCCGGCAGGCGCGCGGCTACGAGGCCGAGGTCGCAGCCGGCGCCGATTTCTGGGAAGTCATCTGCAGTCGATACGGGCTGACGCTCGATATGCGCAGCGGCACTCTTGGCGCGATCCCGTCCGAGGGTCCGGTCATTGTCGTGGCCAACCACCCCTATGGCATTCTCGACGGGTTGATGATGGGCCGCATTCTCAGCGCGCGGCGGGGCGGTGATTTCCGGATTCTCGCCAACAATGTCTTCTGCAAGTCATCCGACCTCGAAGGCGCGATACTGCCGATCAGTTTCGACGAAACAAGAGAGGCCACGCGCCAGAACCTCGAGACCCGGTCCGAGGCGCTGAGATATCTGGGCGCGGGCGGGGCGATCGGCGTCTTTCCCGGAGGCACGGTCAGCACCTCGGCCCGGGTTTTCGACCCGCCCCTCGATCCGACGTGGCGCAACTTCACCGCCAAGATGATCGCCCGGTCGGACGCGACGGTCGTTCCCGTCTTTTTCGAGGGCGCGAACAGCCGCCTCTTCCAGATCGCGAGCCATCTGCATTACGCGCTGCGGCTGGGCATGTTGCTGCGCGAATTCAGGAGCCGGGTGAACCAGCCGGTGCGCCTGCATGTGGGTCAGCCCATCCCGCCAGACCGGTTGGCCGAATTTCGGGCGGATCCGACAGCAATGATGGATTTCCTCCGGCGCGTGACATATGAGCTTTCTCCAGAGCCGGTGGAAACCGGACGGATCGGCCACGAATTCGAGGCCAAATACAAGCTGAGGAAGCGGGACGGCAATCATGGCAGTGGGGATATTCGATAGCGGGCTTGGCGGGTTGACCGTGCTGGATGCGATCACGAAGCGCCTGCCCGACCTGCCGCTTGTCTATTTCGGCGACAACGCGAACACGCCTTATGGCGTGCGCACGGCCGACGACATCTATGCGCTGACCACGGCGGGCGTGCAGCGCCTGTTCGATGCGGGGTGCGATCTGGTGATCCTGGCCTGCAACACCGCCTCGGCCGCCGCGCTGCGCCGCATGCAGGAGGCCTGGGTTCCCCGCGACAAAAGGGTGCTCGGCGTCTTTGTCCCGCTGATCGAGGCGCTGACCGAACGGCAATGGGGCGACAATTCCCCGCCGCGCGAAGTGGGGGTGAGCCATGTGGCGCTGTTCGCCACGCCCGCCACCGTGTCGAGCCGCGCGTTCCAGCGCGAACTGGCCTTCCGCGCGATCGGCGTCGATGTCGAGGCGCAGGCCTGTGCGGGCGTGGTCGACGCCATCGAAGAGGGCGACATGATCCTCGCCGAGGCGTTGGTGCGCAGCCATGTGGACGCGCTCAAGCGCAAGATGCCGCATCCCGATGCGGCCGTTCTGGGATGCACCCATTACCCCCTTGTCGAAGAGACGTTCCAGGCCGCGCTCGGCCCCGATATCCGGGTGCTCAGCCAGCCCCGGCTGGTGGCCGACAGTCTGGCGGATTACCTTGCCCGCCGCCCCGAAATGGTGGGCACGGGGACGGAAAGCCTGTTCCTGACCTCGGGCAATCCGCGCACCGTTTCGGACAAGGCGACGCAGTTCCTGCGACGTCAGATCCCGTTCCAATCCGCCTGATGCGGCAATGGCGCAATTGCGCGAAGGCCGCCGACTGATTATTTCCCTCTGAGAAAGAGAGAACCATGACTCATTCCGTCGCCATTCTTGGCGCCTCGGGCTATACCGGGGCCGAGCTTGTCCGCATCATCGCGACCCATCCGGGTCTGTCCATCGGCGCGCTGTCGGCGGAGCGAAAGGCGGGCCTGTCGATGGGCGAGGTCTTTGCGCATCTGCGCCACCTCGATCTGCCCACCCTTGTCACGCTGGACGAGATCGACTTTTCCGGCATCGACCTTGTCTTCTGCGCGCTTCCCCACGGGCTGAGCCAGGCGCTGGTGCGCGATCTGCCGGCCGGGTTGAAGGTGGTGGATCTGGGCGCCGATTTCCGGCTGCGCGATCCGGCGGCCTATGAATTCTGGTATGGTGCGCCCCATGCCGCGGTCGAATTGCAGAAAGAGGCGGTCTACGGCCTGACCGAATTCTATCGCGATGACATCCGCGCCGCGCGCCTTGTCGCCGGGACGGGCTGCAACGCGGCCACCGTGCAATACGCGCTCCGACCCCTGATCGAGGCGGGATTGATCGACCTCGATCACATCATTTGCGACCTGAAGAACGGGATCTCCGGCGCCGGGCGGGCGCTCAAGGAAGCCATGCTCTTCACCGAGCGTGCCACGGATGTGGTGGGCTATTCGCAGGGCGGCAAGCATCGGCATCTGGGCGAGTTCGACCAGGAATTCTCGGCCCTTGCGGGGCGTGACGTGCGTATCGTCTTTACGCCGCACCTTGTTCCGCAATCGCGCGGGATCCTTGCCACCTGCCATGTGCAGGGCGATCCGAAGGCGATCCAAGCCGCCCTCGAGGCCCGTTACGCCGAAGAGCGGTTCATCCTGACGCTGCCCTTCGGGCAGGCTCCGGGCACGGGCCATGTGCAGGGATCGAACCTGTGCCACATCGGCGTGATCGGCGACCGGATTCCGGGCCGCGCGATCGTGGTGGCCGCTCTCGACAATCTCAACAAGGGGTCGTCCGGTCAGGCGATCCAGAACGCGAACCTGATGCTGGGCCTCGACGAGGCGGCCGGTCTCGGGCTTGCCCCCGTTTTTCCATGAGGTGAACCGATGGCTGGAATGAAGGGACTGAAGAAGCAACGCCGCGTGCAGGTCATCGTGATCGGCTTTGTGGCCCTTGCGATATCGACGGCCTTGGTCGGCTATGCGCTGCGTGACGGGATCAGCTTTTTCCTGTCGCCCAGCCAGATCTCGGCGGAAACGCCCGAAGAGACCGAGGTCATTCGCTTGGGCGGGCTGGTGGCCGACGGGTCGATCCGGCCCGACGAGGGCGTGAAGTTCTTCTTCGAGATCACCGATGGCGGGGCCACGGTCCCGGTGCATTACGTGGGCAACGACGTGCCGCCCGATCTGTTCGAGGAAGGGCAGGGCACCGTCGCCACGGGCCGTCTTGTCGACGGCGTGTTCCTCGCGACCGAAGTGCTGGCCAAGCATGACGAAACCTACATGCCCACCGAGGTCATCGACGCGCTGAAGGAACAGGGCGTCTATGTCGAGCCCGATCCCTCGGACGGTCCCGCAGTCATCAATTAACCAAAGCCGCCCAGCTTCTGCCCCATCCACAAAACATGGGGGCAGAGGCAGATGCAGTCCGTCAGAGATATCGCCGAGGGCATCGTCGCCCGCGAAGGCGGTTACGTGAACGACCCCGACGATCCCGGCGGGGCCACGAATTTCGGGGTCACCATCCACACGATGCGCAGGCTGGGGCTCGACCTCGACCGCGACGGCACGGTGACCGAAGCCGATGTGCGCGCGCTGACGCGCGCGCAGGCGGTCGACATCTTCGTCGAGCATTATTTCGACCGGCCCCGCATCGCGGAACTGCCGCAGGCGATCCAGCCGTCGGTCTTCGACATGTATGTCAATGCGGGATCGAACGCGGTGCGCATCCTGCAACAGCTGTTGCGCGACATGCGGATCGAGGTTGCCGTCGACGGGATCATCGGGCCACAGACCATCGCCGCCAGCCGGCGCGCGATGGACGCGGCACCCGACCACCTGGCCGATGCCTATGGCATTGCCCGGCGCAATTACTACTACCGGCTGGCCGACAGGCGGCCTTCCAGCCGGAAATACGCCCGCAGGCGCGATGGCGGCAAGGGCGGCTGGATCCTTCGGGCCGAGGAATTCATCTCGCCGCGCTATCACCTGACCGACGCGCAACACCGCGAAAGGGTGGCATCATGGGGCTGATCGCCGATATCGGGGCCTTCCTCTTCGGGTCGGGCCGCAACGTGGTGGCGGAAACGGCCGAGGTGTTCCGCGTCAATGCCGATGCCTCGGATGCGCGCGAGACGCGGATGCGCGCCGCCGCCATGCGCCAATTCGCGACCGAATTCTCATCGCCCCGGACGGGGCTCTTCGACCGGGTGATCAACGGCCTGAACCGACTGCCCCGGCCCCTCATGGCCTTTGGTACGATCGGGTTGATGGTGTCGGCCATGACCAACCCCGTGTGGTTCGCCGAGCGCATGGTGGGCATCGCGCTGGTGCCCGAGCCCTTGTGGTGGCTGATGGGCGCGATCGTGAGCTTCTACTTCGGCGCGCGCTATCAGGCGCATGGCCAGCGGTTTCAACGCTCCATCGCCGAGACGATGGCACGGGTGCCGCAGGTATCGGCCGACCTTGACATGCTGGCGCGGTTTCCCCGCGGGCCGGAGGCGCCGCAACTGGCCGCAACCGGGACGGATGCGCAGCAGACGGGTGCTGTCACCGCACCCGCCGACAACCCCGCTCTGGCCGACTGGATGCGCACGCGGACGTGACACTTTGGCCGCCCGTCGCGGATTGGCGCGGGCGGGCGGCTGATCTATACTACATCGCATGATTACCGAGCTTGGACATTTCACCCTTATCCTCGCCTTCGCGATCGCGATCCTTCAGACGGTCGTGCCGATGGTGGGCGCACACAAGGGCTGGCGGGGCTGGATGGAATTCGCCTCGCCCGCCGCCTCTTCCCAGTTCATCCTGCTGGCCTTTGCCTTTGGCGCGTTGACCTGGGCTTTCGTCACCTCGGATTTCTCGCTGAGGCTGGTCTACCTCAACTCCCACAGCGACAAGCCGATGATCTACAAGATCACGGGCGTCTGGGGGAACCACGAGGGGTCGATGCTTCTGTGGGTGCTGATCCTTGCGCTGTTCGGGGCGTCGGCTGCGTGGTTCGGCGGCAATCTGCCCCCCACGCTCAGGGCGCGTGTCCTGGCGGTGCAGGGCGCGGTGGGTGTCGCGTTCCTGGCCTTCCTCATCTTCACCTCGAACCCGTTCCTGCGTCTCGAAGTGCCTCCGATGAACGGGCAGGATCTGAACCCGCTGTTGCAGGATCCGGGCCTCGCCTTCCATCCGCCCTTCCTTTACCTCGGCTATGTCGGGCTTTCGATGTCCTTCTCCTTTGCCATCGCGGCACTGATCGAAGGTCGGGTCGATGCGGCCTGGGGGCGCTGGGTCCGGCCCTGGACGCTGGCGGCCTGGCTGTTTCTGACGGTCGGCATCGCGCTGGGGTCGTGGTGGGCCTATTACGAACTGGGCTGGGGTGGCTTCTGGTTCTGGGATCCGGTGGAAAACGCGTCCTTCATGCCCTGGCTTCTGGCCGCAGCACTCCTGCATTCGGCCATCGTCGTGGAAAAGCGCGAGGCGCTGAAAAGCTGGACGATCCTGCTGGCGATCCTTGCCTTCGGCTTCTCCCTTCTGGGCGCTTTCATCGTGCGGTCGGGCGTTCTGACCAGCGTGCATGCCTTTGCCAACGATCCGGCACGCGGTGTCTATCTTCTGGCGATCACCGGCGTTTTCGTGGGCGGGGGGCTCACGCTCTTTTCCATCCGCGCGAGCGAGATGGAGGCGAAGGGCGTCTTTTCCACCGTCAGCCGCGAATCGGCGCTGGTCCTGAACAACGTGCTTCTGGCCGTGTCGGCCCTCGTCGTCTTCGTGGGCACGATCTGGCCGCTCTTTGCCGAGATGGTCTTTGACCGGACGCTCAGCGTCGGTCCGCCCTTCTTCGATGCGGCCTTCACGCCGTTCTTCGTGGCACTTGCGATCATCCTGCCGCCGGGCGCCATGCTCGCCTGGAAACGGGGCAGCCTGACCAAATCCATTCGGCCGCTGATGCCGGTGGCGATCCTCGCGGTCGCGGTGGGGGCACTTGCCTTCGCTCTTCAGACAGGGCGGTCGGCGCTTGGCCCGATCGGCATGCTTCTGGGGGTCTGGGTGATCGGTGGTGCGGCCGTCGATCTGTGGACCCGCACCGGGCGCGAAGGCGTGGGCGCACGCCTGCGGCGTCTGACCCGCCTTCCGCGGGCCGACTGGGGCAAGGCCGTGGCCCATTCCGGGCTTGGCGTGACGATCATCGGCGTGGCGGGCATCACCGCCTGGCAGGTCGAGGATATCCGTGTGGCCCAGATCGGGGACCGTTATCCCGTAGCCGGCTACGAGATGGAACTGCGCGATGTCATCCAGACCGAGGGGCCCAACTACGTCACGACCATGGCCCAGATCGCCGTCTGGCGCGGTGACCGGGAGGTGGCGATCCTCGATCCCGAGAAACGGTTCTATCCGGTGGCCGGCATGCCCACGACCGAAGCCGCGATCCGCAACGGGTTCCTGCGCGATGTCTATGTGGTGATCGGCGACCCGCAGGCCAATGGCGGCTACGCGGTGCGCAGCCATATCAAGCCGTTTGCCAACTGGATCTGGGGCGGCTCGATCCTGATGGCACTGGGCGGGGCGATTTCGCTGACCGACAGGCGCCTGCGCATCGCCGCTGGCGCGCGCAAGACCAGTTCGGCCAAGGCGGTGCCCGCGGAATGAAACGGCTTCTCCTCCTCCTGATGCTGCTGGCCGCACCCGTCTGGGCCGTTCAGCCCGACGAGGTTCTCGACGATCCGGTCCTCGAGGAACGGGCCCGCGACATCAGCGCGGGCCTGCGTTGCCCCGTCTGCCGCAACGAAAGCATCGACGATTCGAGCGCACCGATCTCGCGCGAGTTGCGGCTGATGGTGCGCGAAAGGCTGGTCGAAGGCGATACCGACGAGGAGGTGATCGATTTCGTGGTGGCGCGCTACGGCGAGTTCGTTCTCCTGCGCCCCGACACAAGCGGCTGGAACGTGCTCTTGTGGCTGTCAGCGCCTATCCTTCTGATCGCTGGCCTTGCCATCGCGCTGGTCACGGTGCGCCGTCGCGGCGTCGCGCGTCCGGCCGAGGGGCTGAGCGCGGATGAACAGACCCGGCTGGACGAATTGCTCAAGGAATGATCGTGACGCCCCGTATCGGGACCGCATGACGCAGGATCCTGCTTTCCATTGGGGCGGGGCTGACTAAGTTGCCCTTCATCACACAGAAGGACAGGTCCATGGACTACACGGCGATCAAGCTTGATATCGCGGACGACATTGCAACCATCACCCTGTCGCGGCCGAAGGTGATGAACGCGCTCAACGGGCAGATGCGCGCCGAGATCACCCATGCGGTCAAGGCCTGCGAGACAGAGGCCCGGGTGATCGTTCTGACGGGCGAGGGCCGGGCCTTCTGTTCGGGACAGGATCTTGGCGATGGCGGCAACGCCGCCAATATCGACCTCGAGCGGACATTGCGCGACGAATACATCCCCATGCTGCGCGCGATCATGCAATGCAGCCTGCCCACGATCGCGGCCGTCAATGGCCCCGCCGCCGGGGCGGGGGCGAACCTCGCGCTGGCCTGTGATGTGGTCATTGCGTCGGAGGATGCCTATTTCGTGCAGGCCTTTACCCGGATCGGTCTGATCCCCGATGCGGGCGGGACCTATTGGCTGCCCCGGCAGGTGGGGGCGGCGCGGGCCATGGGCGCCGCGCTCTTCGCCGACAAGATCGGCGCGCGGCAGGCCGCCGACTGGGGCATGATCTACGAGGCGATCGAGGCCGGGGCCTTTCCGACCCATTGGCGGGCAAGGGCCGCCCACCTCGCCAAGGGGCCGACACTGGCCTACCGGCACCTCAAGCAGGCCCTGCGCGAAAGCCAGGACAACGATCTCGAGGCACAGCTTCTTCTCGAGGCGCGGTTGCAGGGCAAATGCGGCCAGACACGCGATTTCCAGGAAGGTGTCGTGGCCTTTCTCGAGAAACGTCCCGCCCGATACGAGGGCAGGTAAGCGTCCCTGCAACGCGAAACGCCCCCGGATGGTCCCGGGGGCGTTTCGGTGTTTCGGGTGATGCCGGACCGGATCAGCGGTTCTCGATATCGACATAGTCGCGATGCGTCTCGCCAAGATAAAGCTGGCGTGGGCGACCGATCTTCATCTGCGGATTGCCCAGCTGTTCCTTCCACTGGGAAATCCAGCCCACCGTGCGGCTGAGCGCAAAGATCGGCGTGAACATCGAGGTCGGGAAGCCCATCGCCTCGAGGATGATGCCCGAATAGAAATCGACGTTCGGGAACAGCTTTTTCTCCGTGAAATAGGGATCATCCAGCGCCTGCCGTTCCAGCTCCTTCGCGACCTGAAGGACGGGGTTGTTCTCGATGCCCAGAAGGTCGAGAACCTCGTCGGCCGATTGCTTCATCACCGTCGCGCGGGGGTCGAAATTCTTGTAGACCCGGTGCCCGAAGCCCATGAGGCGGAACGGGTCGTCCTTGTCCTTGGCCCGCGCGATATATTCCGGGATCCGGTCGGGTGTGCCGATCTCCTTGAGCATCTCGAGGCAGGCCTGGTTCGCGCCGCCATGGGCCGGCCCCCAGAGACAGGCGATGCCGGCGGCGATACAGGCAAACGGGTTCGCGCCGGAGGAGGAGGCGAGCCGCACCGTCGAGGTCGAGGCGTTCTGCTCGTGATCGGCATGGAGCGTGAAGATCCGGTCCATCGCTCGGCTGAGGATCGGGTTCACCTCGTAGGTTTCCGCCGGCACCGCAAAGCACATGTGAAGGAAATTCGACGCGTAATCCAGATCGTTGCGCGGATAGACGAAGGGCTGGCCCACATGGTATTTGTAGGCCCAGGCGGCGATGGTCGGCATCTTGGCGATCAGCCGGATCGAGGCCACCTCGCGCTGCCATTCGTCGTTGATGTCGGTCGAATCGTGATAAAAGGCCGACATCGCCCCCACCACGCCCACCATGACGGCCATCGGGTGCGCGTCGCGACGGAATCCGCGGAAGAAGTTCTGCATCTGTTCGTGCAGCATCGTGTGCTTGGTCACGCGTTCCTCGAAATCCTCGAGCTGCGCGGCAGACGGCAATTCGCCGTAAAGAAGCAGGTAGCAGACCTCCAGATAGTGGGATTTGCTTGCCAGCTGGTCGATCGGATATCCACGGTGCAGAAGCTCGCCCTTGTCGCCATCGATGAAGGTGATGGTCGAGTCGCAGGAAGCGGTCGAGGTGAAGCCGGGGTCATAGGTGAACATGCCGGCCTGACCATAGAGCTTGCGGATATCTATGACATCGGGTCCGGTGGTCGGCGAATGGATCGGCAGTTCGTGGGATACCCCGTCGATGGTCAGCGTCGCGGTGCGTTTGGTCTCAGCCATTAATCGTCCCTTCTGAGAGGCCGCGGGACAGGCCCGTGGCGCCTGTTTCGTCTTACCGGAGTTAATACCCCGTTACCACGAAACCGTGTCAGCCCGCCGCATCCTTCAGCCGGGCAAGGGTTTCGTCCCTGCCAAGGACCAGCATCATGTCGAATACGCTTGGAGAGACGCTTCGTCCGGCAAGGGCGGCCCGCAGCGGCCCCGCCATCTTGCCCAGACCCAGATCATGGGCGGCGCCCACCTCTGTCACGACACTCTCCAAACTGTCTCGCGTCCAGCTAGCATTTTGCAACTGCGGCGTCAATTCGGTCAGTATACCACGGAATACATCTGTCAGGAGGTCGGCGGACTTCCCGTCCGGCACAACCGGCCGCCCGGCCAGAACAAAGTGCGCTTTTTCAAGGAGTTCCGGCAAGGTCTTGGCACGATCCTTCAGGCAATAGAGACTGCGTGACAGACCGTCCCGCTGTTCCGGGGTCAGGGCCGGTTCGCCGATTGCCTCGCGGAATGCCTCTATTTCTTGCAGCAGCGCAGCATCCTCAGCCACGGCGATGTGCTGGCCGCAGATATTGGCCAGTTTCTTGAAGTCGAACCGGGCGGGGGATTTGCCGATCCCGTCAAGGTCGAACCAGTCGCGCGCCTGCGCATCGGTGAAGAATTCGTCATCCCCGTGGCTCCAGCCCAGCCGGGTCAGGTAGTTGCGCATGCCCGCGGCGGGATAGCCCATCTGCTGGTATTCGGCGGCGCCCGTCGCGCCGTGACGTTTGGACAATTTCTTGCCGTCGGGTCCGAAGATCAGCGGGATATGCGCCATCACGGGCTTTTCCCATCCCATCGCGTCATAGATCATCGACTGGCGGAACGCGTTCGTCAGGTGATCGTCGCCCCGGATCACATGGGTCACGCCCATGTCGTGATCGTCCACCACCACGGCGAGCATGTAGACGGGGCTTCCATCCGACCGCAAGAGCACCATGTCGTCCAGCTGGTCATTGCCGCGTGTGACCCGGCCCTGAACCGCGTCATCGATGGTCGTGGCGCCCTCGCGCGGGGCCCTGATCCGGACGACAAAAGGCGCGTCCGGATGCTCGGCCTCCGGCACGTCTCGCCAGGGCGATTGAAACAGGGTCGACCGCCCCTCGGCGCGGGCGGCCTCGCGGAAGGCCTCGATCTCGTCCTGGGTGGAGAAACACTTGTAGGCGGCACCCCGGGTAAGCATGTCGCGCGCCACCTCGGCGTGGCGGTCGGCGCGGGCGGCCTGACTGATCGGCTCTCCATCCCAGTCGAGGCCCAGCCATGTCAGCCCGTCAAGGATCGCCTGCCGGTTTTCCGGGGTCGAACGGGTCTTGTCGGTATCCTCGATGCGCAGAAGGAACCTGCCATTGCGGCCGCGGGCATAAAGCCAGTTGAACAGGGCTGTCCGCGCGCCTCCGATATGCAGAGCGCCCGTGGGCGAGGGGGCAAAGCGGGTGACGACGGGGCGTGTGTCTGAAGTGCTGCTCTCGGCCATCGGGGATTAACCTTTCGTTCACCATAGCACGCCTAGGCTTATTCCGGCGCGCGCCCGCAGGGCATACTTTTTGAAAGGTCCAAGGACAAGTGCGGCCCGGAGAGCAGCTTTCCCATTCCCTGTTGCGGCAGCGCGGTCACCTGTTCTGCTGGATCCCGGTCCTGTTCGGCGCGGGCATCGGCCTTTACTTCGTCGCCCGGATCGAGCCGGACCGGATCGACCTTGCCGTTCTCGCGGGGCTGATGGCCCTGTGCCTTGCGCTGGTCCGCCCGCTGGGCTCGGCCTTCGGTCCGCTGGCGCTGGGGCTGGCGCTGATCATCGCGGGTTACGGCATGGCGGCGATGCGGGCCGAACAGGTGGCGGCACCGGTCCTGGGGTTTCGCTATTACGGCGCGATCGAGGGGCGGATCGTCGCGATCGACCGGTCCTCCTCGGATGCGCTGCGCCTGGCGCTCGATCAGGTCCGGCTTGAGCGGGTGGCCCCGGACGCGCGCCCCGAGCGGGTGCGCATCTCGCTTTACGGGGCGCAGGACTGGTTCGACCCCGTGCCGGGGCTGCGGGTGATGACGACGGGGCACCTGTCGCCGCCCAACGGCCCGGCCGAGCCGGGGGATTTCGACTTTCGCCGCAAGGCCTGGTTCGACCGGATCGGCGCGGTGGGCTATACGCGCAACCCGGTTCTGGTCGCCGCTCCGGCCGAGGCGGGGCAGGGCGGGCTTGCCGTCGACCGGCTGCGCACCCATCTGGCCACCGCCGTGCGGGACCGGATCCCGGGGGATGCGGGCGGCTATGCGGCCGCCGTCATGACCGGCGACCGCTCCGGCCTGAGCGAGGCCGCGAACGAGGCGATGCGCGCCTCGAACCTCTATCACCTCGTGTCGATCTCTGGGATGCATATGGGCATGCTTGCGGCCTTTGTTTTTGCGCTGGTGCGGGGCATCGTCGCGGCGATCCCGCCGCTTGCGCTGCGCGTGCCCGCCAAGAAGGTGGCGGCATTTGTCGCGCTGCCAGTGGCGGCCTTCTACCTGGCACTTGCCGGGCGCGACATCCCGACGGAACGGGCCTTCATAACCGTGGCGGTGATGCTGGGCGCCGTCCTGATGGACCGACAGGCGCTGACATTGCGGTCCGTCGCGATAGCGGCCCTGATCGTCATGGTTCTGAGGCCCGAAAGCCTTGTCAATCCGGGCTTTCAGATGTCCTTCGCCGCGGTCGTGGCGCTGGTCTATGCCTGGAGCCTGTTGCCCGCGCCCGACAGGGATGTGCCGGTCTGGCGGCGGTTGGTGCTGCCGGTGCTGGCGCTGGTCTTCTCGTCGCTTGTCGCAGGGTCGGCGACCGCGCCCTATGCGGCCGCGCATTTCAACCGGATCGCCCATTACGGGGTGCTTGCCAACCTGCTGGCCGTGCCGCCCATGGGCATGCTCGTGATGCCCGGCGCGGTGATCCTCGCCGTCCTCGGGCCTCTGGGGCTGGAACAGCCGGCCTTGTGGATGATCGAGGGCGGATCGCGCTGGATCCTGTTCGTGGCCGAACGGATCGCGGCGCTTGACGGGGCGATGTCGGCGGTGCCCCGGCCGCCGGCCGCCGTCCTGCCCCTGATCACCTTGGCGGGGCTCTGGCTTGTCCTGTGGCAGGGCCGGGGGAAGGTTCTGGCCGTGGTGCCGGCGGCCATGGTCGTCGCCTTGTGGGCCGGCGTCGAACGGCCCGCGCTTCTGGTGGCGCAAAGCGGGGGCCTTCTGGGCATCATGACCGATGACGGCCGGCTCATGTCGCGCCCGCGCGGCGACGGCTTCACCGCCGATGCCTGGCTCGAGAATGACGGCCGGCTGGTCACGCAGGAGGTGGCCGCGCAAGGGGCCGCGCCCTCATGGTCGGGCCGGGTCGCGGTGTTCGATGTCGGGGGGACGCGCATCGTTCAGGTGCGGGGCAAGACCGCGCTCGAGGCGCTCGAGGGCTGTGGCGGGGGCGCGATCCTCGTCGCCAACGTCGCGTTGGAGGCCGAACGGCCCTGCGACGCCTATGACCCGATCCGGCTGCGCGATACCGGCGCCCTGGCCTTCTATCCGGACCAGGAAGGTCAGCTCAAGATGCTGACGGTGCGGGACATTTCGGGCACTCGCCTCTGGCATCCGGATGCCGGGAAGGGTCCGGGAATCCTGCGGGCCTGGCTGCGTCCGACCGACGAAATACCCCCGGACCCGATCCGGCAGGCCGGGGTTCAGTAGGTCCGGATCAGGCCCACAAGCCGGCCCTGCACCCGGACCTGATCGTCGCGGTAAAGGCGCGTCTCGTAGGCCGGATTCGCGGCTTCGAGCGCGATCATGCCGTTCTGGCGGCGGAACCGTTTCAGCGTCGCTTCCTCTTCGTCGACAAGGGCCACGACGATATCGCCCGTCTCGGCCGTCTCGCCCTCGCGGATCACGACGATATCGCCGTCATTGATCCCGGCCTCGATCATCGAATCACCCCGGACCTCAAGCGCGTAATGATCGCCGGTGCCGATCATGCTCTGGGGGACGGCGACATTGTGCGAGACTTCCGAAATGGCCGCGATCGGCACGCCCGCGGCGATCCGGCCCATGACCGGCAGATCGACAGCGCCCGACACCTCGACCCGCTGCGCGGAACCGGGCCGCGCGGGGGCCGGGTCGGGTTTCGAGCCCGTGATCACCCGGGGGGAAAACCCGCCGGGCCGGTCCTGCAAGCTGTCGGGCAGTTTCACGATTTCCAGCGCGCGGGCCCGATGGGCCAGACGGCGGATGAACCCCCGCTCCTCGAGCGCGGTAATCAACCGGTGGATCCCGGACTTCGACCGCAAATCCAGCGCTTCCTTCATTTCGTCGAAGGAGGGGGGGACACCGTCCCGTTGCACCCGCTTGTGGATGAATTCCAACAGATCGAGCTGTTTCTTGGTCAGCATGTCATATCCCTGCGCGGCCGATGCGTTTGGGTTATGTTCTACCGATGTTCTCTTTTTGTGTCAACAATGTGCGTTATGCGTGTGCCAGCGGCAGATAGGTGACGGAGTCGCCTGCCGCGGCCTCGGGGGCGTGGGGCGGACGGATCAGAAGGGCGTTGGCCTCCGACAGCACCGTCAGAAGGGAACTGTCCTGCCTGTCGAAGGAGGTGATCGTCGTGCCGGTCGCGGCGTCGCGCGCGCGGGCGCGCATGTAATGCGCCCTGGGCCCGTTGGCGCGAACCGGCGCGGCAAGGCGCGCGGTCAGCGGCCGGGGAAGGGGGTGGGGATCGCCCATCAGCCGCCGCAGGACCGGCAGCAGGAAGAGGTGCCCGCAGACGATCGCGGATACCGGGTTGCCGGGCAGGCCGAGAAAGGGCCTGTCGCCGATCCGGCCGCTCATCAGCGGTTTGCCGGGGCGCATGGCGATCTTGTAGAATTGTCGCTCGACTCCCCAGTCGCTGGCCGCGGGGCCGACAAGGTCATGATCACCAATCGAGGCGCCGCCGATGGTCACCACCATGTCCGCGCCTTCGGTCAGCGCGAAGGATTGTGCAAGTGCGGCAGGCGTATCGGCGGCGATGGGCAGGATGCGCGCCCTGCCGCCCTTAGCCTCGATCATGGCCGACAGCGCAAAGACGTTTGAGGCGATGATCTGGTCGTCCCGGGGGGCGCCGCCGGGCATGACCAGCTCGTCCCCCGTGGCCAGCAGTGCCACCTCGGGCGCGCGGTGCACGCGCAGTTCGCCCACATTCATCGCGGCCAGTAGGGCGAGCTCGGCCGGGCCCAGCCTGCGCGGGGCAGTCATCTCGAAACCTTGCTGAAAATCAGCGCCTTGCGGGCGGATGTTCAGGTTGTCTCCGGGATCGGCGGTCAGGGTGACGCAGGCGCCGTCGCGGGCGGTGTCCTCCTGGATGACGACCCGGTCAGCGCCGCGCGGAAGGGGCGCGCCGGTAAAGATGCGCAGGGCCTGTCCCGGTTCGAGTGAGCCCTCCCAGGCATGGCCCGCCGGGGCCTCGCCCACGATGGTCAGGCGCGCGCCGGGGGTGAGGTCGGCGGATCGGACGGCATAGCCGTCCATGGCCGAGGCGGCAAAGGGTGGCTGAGGCCGGGCGGCCCGTTCGGCCCGCGCAAGGATCCGGCCCGCGGCCCGCGCAAGCGGCAGGGTTTCGGCGGGCAGCGCAGAAAGACCCTCCAGACAGAGCGCCTGCGCCTCCTCGACGGGGATCACGGGGCGGCCTCGTAGGTGCCGGATTTGCCGCCTTCCTTGCGCAGGACGCGGACCCCCTCGATCCGCATGGATTTCTCCGCGGCCTTGAGCATGTCATAGACGGTGAGGGCAGCAACCGAGACGGCGGTGAGCGCCTCCATCTCCACCCCGGTGCGGCCGGTGGTGCGGACGGTCGCCGTGATGCGGATGCCGGGCAGGTTGGCGTCGGGGGTCAGATCGACGGCGACCCTCGTGATGGGCAGCGGGTGGCATAGCGGAATGAGGTCGGCTGTCCGTTTGGTGGCCATGATGCCGGCGATGCGGGCGATGCCCAGAACGTCGCCCTTCTTCGCGGTGCCGGCCTCGACAAGGGCGAGCGTTTCGGGCGTCATGATCACGGTGCCTTCGGCGGTGGCGACACGGTTGGTCTCGGCCTTGTCGGTCACGTCGACCATGTGGGCCTGTCCCTGGGCGTCGAAATGGCTCAGCGTCATGACCGGCCCGCCACGGGGCGCCGCCAAAATTCGCGAATTTTGGCCCCCCCGCTCATGCCGGGGCGTCCGCAGGGTGCAGCAGATCGCGGGTGGCGCGCGCGACGTCCGCCTGCCGCATCAGGCTTTCGCCGATCAGAAAGCTGCGGGCGCCGTATCCGGCAAGATCGGTCAGGTCCGCATGGGTGAAGATGCCGCTTTCGGCCACGACCATCCGCCCTTCGGGCACGCGCGGGGCCAGTGTTCGCGTCGTCTCCAGCGTGACGTCAAAGGTCTTGAGGTTGCGGTTGTTGATCCCGATCAGCGGCGATGTCAGCGCCAGCGCCCGGTCAAGCTCCGCGCCGTCATGCACCTCGATCAGCACGTCCATGCCCCAGTCAAATGCCGCCTGTTCCAGTTCTGCCGCCTGCGCGTCCGAGACCGAGGCCATGATGATCAGGATGCAATCGGCATTCAGCGCCCGGGCCTCGGCGACCTGGTAGGTGTCATACATGAAATCCTTGCGCAGGGCAGGCAGGGAGACGGCCTCCCGCGCCTCGGTCAGAAAGGCGTCGTCCCCCTGAAAGGACGGTGTGTCGGTCAGGACCGACAGGCAGGTGGCCCCGCCCGCCTCGTAGGCGCGGGCCAGCGCCGGCGGGTCGAATTCCGCCCGGATCAGGCCCTTCGAGGGGCTGGCCTTCTTGATCTCGGCGATGAGGCCGAACCCTGTGGTCGAGGCCTTGCCAAGCGCGGCGGCAAAGCCGCGCGGCGCGGGGGCCACGCGGGCGGCCTCTTCGACATCGGCGAGGGGGCGCTGCGCCTTGCGGCTTGCGATCTCGTCAAGCTTGTAGGCCTTGATCTTGTCCAGAATATCCATGGCGCCCGTTCTAGCCCTGACCTGCCGGCAAGAAAAGGGGCCTCAGCCCCAGTCGACCGTTCCCATGCCCCGCGCCTCGAGCCAGTCATTGACGCGGCTGAAGGGGCGCGCGCCGAAAAAGCCGCGATGCGCCGAGAGGGGGGAGGGATGGGCGGTCGCGATCACGAGGTGATCGTCGCGCCCAAGGTGGCGGGCAAAGCCTTGCGCCGGCCCGCCCCACAGAAGAAACGCGCGCGGCGCGTCGTCGAGCCGTTGCAGGACCTGCGCGACGAGCCTGTCCCAGCCCAGCCGGGCATGAGCCTTGGGCCGTCCCGGCGGCACGGTGAGCGCGGTGTTGAGCAAGAGCACCCCCTGCCGGGCCCAGTCCCCGAGGTCGGTGCGGTTGCGGCGGATGCCCAGATCGGCCTCCAGCTCTTTCAGGATGTTGCCGAGGCTGTCGAGCCGGCCGCCGAAATCCCGCGGGATCGAGAAGGCCAGACCATCGGCCTTGCCGGGCGTGTGGTAGGGGTCCTGGCCCAGGATCACGACGCGGGTCGCCCCGGGCTGGCACAACTCGAGCGCGGCGAAGGTCCGGCCAGGCGGCGGCTGGACATCCTGACCCGCCAGCGCCTCTTCGATGCGCGGCATCTCATCGGCCCAGAACGGCAGCTCCGCCCAGGCGCCCAGCCGCGCGGTGTCGAACATCACGCGGCGGCAGAGGTCACGCGGGCCAGTGCCTCGACGGCGCGTTTCGCGGCACCGCTGTCGATGCTTTCGGCGGCCATTTCTGCGCCCATGCGCAGATCGCCCGCCACGCCCGCGACGATCAGCGCGGCGGCGGCATTCAGCAGGACTGCGTCGCGATAGGCGCCCGGCGCCCCGTCAAGAAGCGCGCGGAAGGCCTGCGCATTCTCGGCGGGCGTTCCGCCGAGGATCTCGGCAAAGCGATGCTCGGGCAGCCCCGCCTCTTCGGGATGGACCTCGCGGCCGGTGATCCTGCCGTCCTTCAGCACGGCCACGTCGGTGGGTCCGCAGATCGAGATCTCGTCGGTGCCGTCCGATCCGTGAACCAGCCAGACCGAGGTCGATCCCAGCTCCTTCAGCGTCTCGGCCATGGGCCAGATCAGGTCGGGCGCGAAGGCGCCGGTCAGTTGCATCCTGACGCCCGCCGGATTGGTCAGGGGTCCGAGGATGTTGAAGATCGTCTTGCAGCCCAGCTCCTGCCGCACGGGCATCACGTGTTTCGTCGCCGGATGGTGCATCGGCGCCATCATGAACCCGATCCCCGCCTCGGCGATGGCGCGTTCCACCACCTCGGCGCCGACCATCACGTTCACCCCCATCTCGCCCAAGGCGTCGGCCGCACCGGATTTGGACGACAGGTTCCGGTTGCCATGCTTGGCCACCGGCACGCCCGCGCCCGCCACGACAAAGGCCGTCGCGGTCGAGATGTTGAGCGTGCCCATCCCGTCGCCGCCCGTGCCCACGATATCCATCGCGCCTTCGGGGGCGCGCACGGGCACGCATTTGGCGCGCATCGCGGCCGCCGCGGCGGTGTATTCGGCCACGGATTCGCCCCGCGCCCGCATCGCCATCAGAAGCCCGCCGATCTGGGCGGGCGTCGCCTCGCCCTCGAACAGCGCATTGAACGCAGTTTCGGCCTGCGCGCGCGACAGCGGCCCTTCGGAGGCGGCATAGATCAGGGGTTTCATCGCATCGCTCATGCCGGCACCGGGATTGTCTGCAGGAAATTCTTCAACAGGGCGTGCCCATGTTCCGACCGGATCGATTCGGGGTGGAACTGCACCCCGTGGATCGGCAGGTCGCGGTGGTGCAGGCCCATGATCGTGCCGTCTGCAAGCGTCGCGTTGACGATCAGTTCGGCCGGCAGGCTCTCGCGTTCGACCACCAGCGAATGATAGCGCGTGGCCGACAGCGGCGAGGGCAGGCCCGCGAAGACCCCCGTTCCGTCATGTTCGATCCGACCCGGCTTGCCATGGACGATCTCATGGCAGCGCACGACCTTGCCGCCGAAGGCCTCGCCGATCGTCTGGTGGCCAAGGCAGACCCCCAGAAGCGGGGTGCGCGCCTCGGCGGCGGCCCGGGTCAGCGCAAGGCAGATGCCCGCGCGCGCCGGATCGCAGGGGCCGGGGGACAGGACGATGCCCGAAGGCCTCAGCGCCATGGCCTGCTGCACATCCAGCGCATCGTTGCGGCGCACATCGACTTCGGCCCCCAACTCGCCCAGGAAGTGGACGAGATTGTAGGTGAAGCTGTCGTAATTATCGATCAGTAGCAGCATGATGTCGCCATCCGGGCCAAATGGGGCTATCGCCGTCCCGGGCGGCGGCGATATAATCGAAGCCATTCATGGGCCGCGAGGGCGGGTAAGGTCAAGCGCCGCCGCATCTCGAGGATGCCCGGGGGCAAGGACAGGCGCGGCAAACGCGCAAGCAAAGGAAACGGGGGCAGTCTCGTGCTACGCGGATTTTTTTCGGGCGGATTGTGGGGTGCTTTCGCGGCGATGCTCGTCCTTGCCGTGACATCGCTCAATTCCGAACCACCGCCCGGCAACCGGCCACCGCTCTCGCCCGAGACGACCGTGCCCGACCTGCAACCGGGGGCGGGTGATCTGGTGGGCGATGGGGGCGATGCGGTCCCCGGCGGATCGACGGACCCGGGCGGGGCGCCCGCGCCCTCCGACACGCCCGAGGTGGGCAGCCCCTCCGATGTTCCGGCGGCGATCGCGGCCCTGCCGGACGCCGACACCGCGCCGCCTGCCGTGCCGCAGACGGGCGACGCCGACCGCGCGATCGCCGAACCCGCGGCGCCCCGATCGGCGCCCGTTCTGGGCGGTGGCGCGGACGAACCCGTCTCCATCGTCGCCGGGACCGAGGCGCCGCCCGCACCCGAGGCCGAAACCGCGCCCGAGGCCGACCAGGACAGCGCGGCCCCTGTCGCGGAACCCTCATCGGTCAGCGCCGATCCGCCGTCCATCGCAACGCCCGGGACGCAGGCGGAGGCGCCTTCGGTCGGGGCCGGGGCCGACACGGCCGCGCCGGTCCGCACGCCCGCGGCACCCGCGCCGCCTGAGGGCGGGGACGAGGGGGCCGGTCTGGCCGAGGCCCCCCGGACGGCGCCCCTGCCAGAGGCGCAGACCGATCTGGCACTTGCGCCCGAGCCGCAGGATGCGCCGCGCGCGCCTCAGGTGCCCGGCGCCTCCGAAGGCGCCGCCGCCCTGCCCGAGAGCCCCGACATCGCCCCGCCCACCATCGACGATCTGCCACCGCGCGGCCCTGATGACCCCGGGCAGGAGGGCGGTGCGGTGCTGGTCGAGGTGCCCGAACCGGCGCCCGGCGATGGGTCCGGCGATGCGCCCGGTGATGCGCCCGAGGTCCCCACCGAGGCTCCCCCCCAGCCCCCGGTTGCCGAGACGCCTGCAGATGCGGTCGATCCGGCCCCGGCTCCGGCCCCCGCCCCCGCTCCGGCCCCTGCCCCCGCCCCGGCTGCTCCGGCCGATACCGACGCCCCGCTGATCACATTGCGCGGCTCGGATGCGGCGCTGCCAGCGGGCTCGGCCGACATCCGCGTGATCCGCCCGGATGCGGAGACCGGCGACGAGGCACCGGCCGAGGAGGCCGCAATTGCTGTGGACGGCGATCCCGAGGCGCCGGCCCTTGTCGCCCATGCGGCGGACTGGACGCCGGACGATCCGGCCCTGCCTCTCATGTCGGTCATCCTGATGGATGAGGGCGCGCTGGGGGCAGCCGGTGTGGCGGCCGTCACCGCAATCCCGTTCCCGGTCAGTGTCGCCATTGACGCGACGCGGCCCGATGCGGCGGACCGGATCGCGGCCTACCGCGCCGAGGGGATCGAGGTTCTGGCCATCGCGCGGCTGCCCGACGGGGCCACGCCGCAGGATGCCGAGGTGATCCTTGGTGCGTCATTCGACGCCGCATCCCGCACGATCGGTCTGCTCGATCCCGGCAATGGCGGGTTGCAGGGCGATCGAGACGTGACCGACCTTGCCATGGCGCGTCTGGCCGATGAGGGACGGGGCTTTGTCACCGCAAGCCGGGGGCTGAACACGGCCCTGCGCGTGGCCGAGGCGCAGGGCGTGGCCTCGGGTGTCCTTTACCGCGACCTCGATGCCGAGGGGCAGGATGCCCGGGTCATCCGCCGTTTCCTCGATCAGGCGGCGTTCCGGGCCCGGCAGCAAGGCGGCGTGATCCTTCTGGCGCGTGTCCGGCCGGACACGATTTCTGCCCTGACCCTGTGGGGCACGGCCAACCGGGCAAGCCAGGTGGAACTGGCCCCGGTTTCGGCGGTGCTGAGCGGGCCATAGGGCGGGGCCACCAAAATTAGGTAATTTTGGTCGCGCCGCCCGGCTCAGTTTCCGTCGCGGCGGAACCTCGTGGCGTCCTCTGCCGCCGAACGCAGGGCGTTCGACTTGTGAACGGTCTCCATGTATTCGGCCTCGGGGTCGCTGTCATGGACGACGCCGCCGCCCGCCTGGATATGGAGCTTGCGATCCTTCAGGATCGCGGTTCTGAGCGCGATGCACATGTCCATGTCGCCGCGGGCCGAGAAATATCCCAGGCCCCCGCCATAGACCCCGCGCTTTTCGGGTTCCAGCTCGTCGATGATCTCCATCGCGCGGACCTTGGGCGCACCCGACACCGTGCCCGCCGGCATGCCCGCGAAAAAGGCCGAGAGCGCGTCATGCTCGGGCGCCAGTTCGCCCACCACATTCGACACGATGTGCATGACATGGGAATAGCGTTCGACCACGAATTCCTCGGTGGGCCGGACGGTGCCGATCCTTGCCACGCGCCCCACATCGTTGCGGCCGAGGTCGAGCAGCATCAGGTGCTCGGCCAGTTCCTTTTCGTCGGCCATCAGGTCGGCTTCGTTCGCGCGGTCCTGATCGGGGGTCGCGCCGCGCGGGCGGGTGCCCGCGATGGGCCGGATCGTCACCTCGCGGTCAAAGACCCGCACGAGGATCTCGGGGCTTGCGCCCACCACCTGGAAATCGCCGAAATTGAAGTAGAACATGAAGGGCGAGGGGTTCGTCCGCCGCAAACTGCGATAGAGCGCGAAGGGCGGCTCGTGGAAATCGAGGGTCCAGCGCTGCGAGGGCACCACCTGGAAGATGTCGCCCGCACGGATGTAATCCTTGGCCTTCTCGACCGCGGCCAGATAGGCGCCCTTCTCGAAATTCGACACCGGGGGCCCGGGCGGGCGCGGTTCGGACAATTCGCGGCTGTCGGTGGGCACCGGCCGGTCCAGCGCGCGGACCGCATCCATCACCCGTTCGGCGGCCTGGGCAAAGGCCGCCTTGGCCGTCAGCCCCGAATTGGCCCAGGCCGGCGCCACAAGGATCACGTCGCCCTTCACCCCGTCGAGCACGGCCACCACCGAGGGGCGCAGCATGATCGCATCGGGCAGGTCCAGCGGGTCGGGGTTCACATGCGGCAGATGTTCGACCAGCCGGATCATGTCATAGCCCAGATAGCCGAAGAGCCCGGCCGAGGCTGCGGGCAGATCGGCGGGAAGGTCGATCCGGCTTTCGTCGAGGAGCGCGCGCAGCGAGGTCAGCGGATCGCTGATCTCCTCGACAAAGGCCGCCTCGTCATAGCGGGCCTCGCGGTTCATGCGCGCCGTCGTTCCGCGGCATTCCCAGATCAGATCGGGGTTGAAACCGATGATCGAATAGCGCCCGCGCACCTCGCCGCCGGTCACGCTTTCAAGCATGAAGGCGTGTTTGCCCGCACCCGCCAGCCGCAGCATGAGCGAGACCGGCGTATCCAGATCGGCGGCAAGCCGGGTCCAGACGATCTGGTTCCGGCCGGACTCGTAACCCGCGCGGAACGCGTCGAATTCGGGAAGGAGCGCCATCTTACTGGAACGATCCGTGAACCGCGCTGATCGCCGCCTGGTCAAGCGTGACCTCGGTGCGGGACCGGACGGCATTGGTATAGGCGGTGTAGATGTCCTGGGCGATGCCCTGGGCCGCCCGTTCGGCGATCGCCTCGCGTTCCGCGACCATCGTGGGGTCGTCCATGTCGGCGGGCTCGACGCTGTCGAGACGCACAACCGCGACAAGCCCGTCGTCGTCGCGGACGACGCGGGTCTCGCCGGGCGACATCTCGAAGACGGCCGACATGATCCCGCGCGGGGCGCCGGCGATGAAATCGCGGCGGATCATATCCACCTCGGCAAAGCCCGAAAGCCCGAATTCGGAAAACTCGGCCCCCCCCGCCACGGCTTCGGCGATCCGCTCCGCCTCCAGGGTGATGGCCTCGGCGCGGGCGGCGGCGATGCGGTCGACGATGACGCGCTGGCGCACCTCGTCGAGGGGCATCAGTTCGGGCGGCAGGATCTCGTCAAGGCGCAGCACCAGAAGCCCGCCATCGGCAAGGTCCGTCAGTTCGGGGAAGGCGCCCACCTCGGCGTCGCGGGCCGCGCTGCGAAAGGCTTCGTAGGCGGCGATGCCGTCGGTCTGGCCGGACTGCCAGTCGAGCTTGCCCTGGGTCAGGATCGTGCGCTCGGCCAGATCCTCGATCGAGGCGCCGCCGGCCAGCAGGTCCTCGATGTCGTCCCGCGCGGACTGGATCTCGCGCCGGGCGCGATCCTGGGCAAGTTCGGCGCGCAGGTCGTCGCGGGCCTCCTCGAAGGGGATCTCCTGTTCCTCGAGGACCGCGTTCATCCGGAACAGGGCAGGCCCCAGCGATGTTTCGAACGGGCCGACCACCTCGCCCGGAGCGGCGGCGAACACGCCATCGCCGGCTGCGCCCAGATCGTCGCGGGCCACGTCGCCCATATCCACATCCGCCAGATCGAGACCGCGTTCCGCGACAAGGCCGTCGAAATCGACCTCGCCCCCGGTGATGCGGGCCAGCGCCGCCTCTGCGGTTTCGGTGCCGGAGAAGACAAGCCGTTCGACAAGCCGCCGCTCGGGCTGGACGAATTCCTCGATCCGCGCGTCGTAAAGGTCACGGATGGCCTGTTCGTCGACCTCCACCGCATCTTGCAGGTCTTCGGGGCTGACGGCTGCATAGGTGATGCGGCGCTGTTCGGGGCGGGTATAGGTGTCGGGATTCGCCTCGTAATGGGCGATGACCTCGTCCTCGGTGGGGGAGGGGACTTCGCCGGCAAGGACGGCATCGGTGACCGAGGCCCAGCCAAAGCTGCGCCGTTCGCCGATGAACGCGGTGAGTGCCTCGGCATAGGCGTCGGGTGCGGTCGTGCCTCCGATCACCGCCACCTGAAGAAGCGTGCGGGACATTTCCTCGCGGAGCTGGGTTTCGAACTCGGCCTCCGACAGGCCGTTGGCCTCGAGCGTGAAGCGATAGGCCTCGCGGTCGAACTCGCCCGACAGTCCGCTGAAGGCGGGCAGGGCCAGCACGCGTTCGGCCACACGCTCATCGCCGACCGACAGGCCCATGCGCGCGGCCTCGTTGTCGAGGACCCGCTCCGTCACGACCTCGGACAGGACCTGCCGGTCCAGCCCGATGGATTGCGCCTGTGTAAAGCTGATCGTGGTGCCCACCTGTTCCGAGAAGGCGTCGATCTGCTGGCTGAGCGCGTTGGCATAGGCCTGCACGGGGATGGGTTTGTCCCCCGCCGTCCCGATCGTGCGGATGCTGCCGCTGAGATTCGCGCCGCCGAAGCCGATGAGGCCCACGAAAAGCAGGATCATGATGACCCAGCCGCCGATGCGCCGGTTGTTGCTTTTTGCCATGGGTCTGCCTGCTCCGCTCCGCTCGAATTGGCGTGTGGTTTTCTTTATTGGCCGGGCGGCTCCTCTGCAAGCCTTGGGGGCCTGCGAGGATAGTCCAGCGCCGACAGCCGGTCGAAAAGCGTGGCGATCCCGGTCGCGTCGATATTGGCAAAGGCGATCCGCAATTGCCGGTCGCCGCCCGGCACCTCGTCAGGCACGAACATGGTGCCCGGCAGCAGAAGGACGCCCGCATCGCGCACAAGGCGCGGGGCAAGATCGTCCGAGGGCATCGCGAAGGGATGCTCGACATAGGCGAAATAGGCGCCCAGCCCCATCAGCCGCCAACCCTGCGCCGCAAGGGCGGGAAATCCCGCCAGGATGGCCGCGCGGCGGGCAAGAATCTCGTCGCGCTCGCCGGCGAGCCAGTCGCCAAGGTTCTCCATCCCCCACAGGGCGGCGCGCTGGCCCAGCTGGTTGGCGCAGATCGCCACCGTGTCGAGAAATTTCTCGGCCTCGGCGATCCGTCGGGCCCCGGCGGTCATCGCGCCGACCCGGTGGCCCGTCAGGCGGTAGGCCTTGGAAAAGGAATACAGCTGGATCAGCGTGTCCTGCCAGCCGGGCCGGGCGAACAGGTCGTGAGGCGGGCCGGGACGGGCATCGAAATCGCGATAGGTCTCGTCGATGACAAGCGCGATGCCGGCCTTGCGCGCAAGGTCGAAAAACGCGCCCACCAGGTCGGGCGGGTATTCCACACCGCCGGGATTGTTGGGCGAAATCAGGACAATGGCGCGGCTTCTTGCGGTGATGAGGGCCGCGGCCTCATCGGGGTCGGGCAACAGGTCCGGCCCGGTGGACAGCGGCACGGTGACAAGCCCCGCCATGTCGTTCCACATCCGGTGATTGAAGTAGTAGGGCACCGGCAGGATGACCTCCGACCCGGTTTCGCACAGGGTCGACATGGCCGCGGCATAGGCCTGGTTGCAGCCCGACGTGATCGCCACCTCGCCGGCAGACACCGTGCCGCCGCCCACGCTCCACTTTTCCGCCAGCGCCGCGCGCAGGGCCGGCAGGCCCAGGACCGGCCCGTAAAGATGGATGTCGGGATCGTCGCGCACCAGGGTGGCCATCGCCTCGCGCAAGGCCAGCGGCGGGGCGCCGACGGGGGCTGCCTGGCTGACATTGATCAGCGGGCGCCCGGGCGGAAACGCGACGCCCCTGAGCCAGCCCTGTGCGGCCATGATCGGCGGGGCAAAGGTGGCGGATGTGGCGCCGGTCATCGGGGGCCGATCCGTCAATCCGACCCGCGATAGGGTTCGACATATTGCAGCGCCATGTCCCAAGGAAAGAAGATCCAGGTATCCTGGCTGACCTCGGTGATGAAGGTGTCGACCTGCGGCCGGCCCATCGGCTTGGCATAGACCGTGGCCACATGGGCCTTGGGGTAATGGCTGCGCACCAGTTCCAGCGTCTTGCCGGTATCGACAAGGTCGTCGACGATCAGGATGCCCGTGCCATCGCCCATCAGCGTCGCGTCCGGCGCCTTGAGGACCTGCGCCTCGCGCCTCTGGTCGGCCTTGCCGCCGCCGGAATGGTAGGATTTGACGCTGATCGTGTCGACGGTGCGGATATCCAGTTCGCGCGAGACGATCATCGCGGGCGCCATGCCGCCACGGGTGATCGCGACCACGGCGCGCCAGGCGCCATTGTCGGGCCCCTGGCCGTCCAGCCGCCAGGCCAGCGCGCGGCTGTCGCGGTGGATCTGGTCCCAGCTGACGTGGAAGCCCTTTTCATGGGGAAGGCGGTCTCTCATTCCATTACCTGTCGATAAGCAATCGCAGGCCAAGCGCACCGAGGATCAGCGCGGCAGCCCGGTCGATCGCGGGTTTGAGCCGAAGATAGCCCGCACGCGCGGGCCGGGTTGCAAGCAGCATCGCAAAGCCGGAATAGACCAGCACTTCCACGAGGAAATGGTTGGCCACGATCAGCGCCTTGTCCGCCACGCTCAGCTCCGGGGGAAAGATCACCACCAGGACGGCGGCCGCAAAGAGCACCGATTTCGGGTTCAGAAGGTTGACGAGTATCCCGCCCAGAAAGGCCCGCCGCCGCGGCGTTCCGGCACCGGGCAAGGGGCGGTTGGCGTCGCGCCAGAGATGGAAAGCGATCCAGATCAGGTAGACCGCACCCGCCAGCTTCATCCCCAGATAGGCCGCGGGAAAAAGGGTAAATGCCGCCTCGAGCCCCAGAAGCGCGGCGCCTGTCCAGGCCGCGGCCATCAGCGCGAGGCCTGCCCCCGTGGCAAGACCCGCCGCACGGCCGCCCGACACGGACTGGCGCAGAGCGAACAGTAGGGCGGGGCCGGGAGTGGCCATCGCGGCCAAAAGCGTGAGGTTGAAGGCGATGAGATGGGCAGGCTCCATCGCCTAGCCGTCCTTGCGGCCTGTCACCACGTCGATATCGGGCGCATCGACCGCCTTCATCCCGACCACGTGATAGCCGGCATCCACGTGATGCACCTCGCCGGTGACGCCCGATCCCAGGTCGGACAGCAGATAAAGCGCGGATTTGCCAACATCGTCGATGGTCACGTTGCGGCGGAGGGGGGAATTCAGCTCGTTCCATTTCAGGATATAGCGGAAATCTCCGATGCCGGACGCGGCCAGTGTCTTGATCGGGCCGGCGGAGATCGCGTTGACGCGGATGCCGTCGCGGCCCAGATCCTCGGCCAGATACATGACCGACGCCTCCAGAGCGGCCTTGGCCACGCCCATGACGTTGTAATGCGGCATGACCTGTTCGGCGCCGTAATAGGTCAGCGTCAGCGCCGCGCCGCCATTTGTCATCATCTTTTCGGCCCGATGGACCACGGCCGTGAAGGAATAGACCGAGATGTCCATCGTCCTCAGGAAATTGTCGCGGCTGGTATCCACATACCGCCCGCGCAACTCGTTCTTGTCGGAAAAGCCGATTGCATGGACGATGAAATCGAGGCTGTCCCAGGTCGCGCCCAGATCAGTGAAGAGGGCGTCGATGGAGGCCGCGTCGGACACGTCGCAGGGCAGGACGATGTCCGAACCGAGTTCCGCCGCGAGCGGTGTCACCCGTTTCTTGAGCGCCTCTCCCTGATAGGAAAAGGCCAGCTCCGCCCCGGCGCCGGCCAGGGCGCGCGAGATGCCCCAGGCGATGGATTTTTCGTTGGCCAGCCCCATCACGAGGCCCCTCTTGCCGTGCATCAACCCTGACATGGATGATCCGTCCTTCTCTTGCCCGCATGACCGACCGGGATTTCCTTCGTTTAGGCCATCGGCTATCCCGCATCAAGGCGAAGCGGGCGGGCGATCGCGCCGCTTGCAAGATGCCTCTTGATATGGATGATCGAGACATGAGTGACAGAACAGGCATCTTTGCGGGGGATGACCCCATCGCACTGGCCGGGCGCTGGATGGCCGAGGCGGAAAAGACCGAAATCAACGACCCCAACGCCATCGCGCTTGCCACGGCCGATGCGGATGGCATGCCCAATGTGCGGATGGTGCTTCTCAAGGAGATCGCGGCGGACAGCTTTGTCTTCTACACCAATTACGACAGCGCCAAGGGACAGGAAATCGCACAATCGGGCAAGGCGGCCTTTGTGCTGCACTGGAAATCGCTCAGGCGCCAGATCAGGGTTCGGGGCGATGTGACACGGGAGGACGGCCCCGAAGCGGACGCCTATTACGCCTCGCGCTCGCTCAGAAGCAGGCTCGGTGCATGGGCCTCGCGGCAGTCGCAGCCATTGTCGTCGCGCGGCGCGCTGATGGCAGAGGTGGCGCGGATCACCGCGACGAAGGGAACGAATCCGCCGCGACCGAGTTACTGGGGCGGGTTCAGAATCACTCCGGTCGAAATGGAGTTCTGGGCGGATGGCGACTTCAGGTTGCATGACAGATTCCGCTGGTCGCGCACCAGTGGTTCCAGAGACTGGAAAGTCAGCCGCCTGAACCCCTGAATTTCACGCTTCGTGAGTTGCAATTTACCATAAGGGGTTGTGTTCAGGGGCCTAAAGGGTGTCTTTTGGGCCTGTCGCAGGTGCGAGCCATCAGGGGGGCTCTTTTCGCGATACGGGACAAGTTGAATGACAGATATAGAAGACACGGATCGCTCGACCGTAATCGGGCTAGTGAAGTGGTTCGATCCGTCCAAAGGTTATGGTTTCGTAGTTTCAGAGGATGGTGGACCGGACATCCTGCTGCACGCAAATGTCTTGCGAAACTTCGGCCAGAGTTCTCTGGCCGATGGGTCGGGGATAGAGCTTGTGGTGCAGCAGACCGAAAGAGGCATGCAAGCTGCGGAAGTTCTTTCCGTGACGCCGCCCGCGACCAATGTCGCGGGGGCCGGCCTTGCTGATCTGGAGGGGCATGACCCTGCGGATATCGCGGCAAGACCGCTTGAGCCGGCTCGCGTCAAATGGTTCGACAAGGCCAAGGGATTCGGGTTTGCCAACGTCTTCGGTCGGAGCGAGGATGTCTTCGTTCATATCGAGGTGCTGCGTCAGTCGGGCCTTGCGGATCTCGCCCCGGGCGAGGCCATTTGTTTGCGTGTAATCGATGGCCGGCGCGGAAGCCTGGCCGCGGAGGTGCTAGGATGGGATGCGGGTGTGCGCGAGGCCGAACCGGAGGCGTGAAGGCGGCTCTTGCTGCCTGGCTGATTCTTGCCGGCTCTCCGCTTCTGGCGGAGTGCCGGGACGATCTCGTCACCGTTCAGGGCGATTTCGGCACGGTGCGGTTCACGGTGGATGTGGCCGATGACCCGCAGGAGCGGTCGCGCGGCCTGATGTTCGTCGAAGAGATGGGGCGCTTCGAGGGGATGCTGTTCGTCTATGAACAGCCCCAGCGCGCGTCGTTCTGGATGCGCAACACGCTGATCCCTCTCGACATGCTGTTCGCGGGCGCGGACGGCACGGTCACCCGTGTTCACCGCGACGCCATCCCGCTGGACGAGACGCCGATCCCCGGCGGGGCGGAGGTGCAATTCGTGCTCGAGATCAATGGCGGCCTCGCCGCGCGTCTGGGCATCGAGGAAGGCTCGGTCCTTCAACATCCTTCGGTCGGCCCCGACGCGGCGTTTCCCTGCCCATAGGGGCTTTTCAACCTGACCCGCGGCGCGTATGGAAGGCCTTGGTCCGGGGCGTAGCGCAGCCTGGTAGCGCACCTGTTTTGGGAACAGGGGGTCGTGAGTTCGAATCTCTCCGCCCCGACCAACCTTACCATCCATCCTGCATGGCAAATCCGGCGCCGGGACAATCCCGGCATCCTGGTATGCCTTGGTATCCACATCCACTACATCTAGGGGATTTTCCTCTCAGGCAGGAATGTCTCCCTATATATGGGGTGTCGTTGCCTGTCTGCCACAGGGGGCGGAACCGGGGTTTTGCGGGGCGGCGCGCCGGGCGGGGCTGTGAACAAGTCGGGGACAACTTCACCCCATTCCTCAATTCGCGCGCCTAAGCCCTTTGAATGACGGGGTTTCCCGCTATGCCGGAAAATCGCGCCGCGCCTGACCTGCCGGGGGATGAATCGGTCGCAGTTTCGAGGCCTGGAACGATCCCCGTGGGTCAAGACAATTTTTGGCGCATCTTGTGTCAAAATTGCGTTGACCCGCTAGGGATGGTTGGGCAGTTTGTGCCCGTTGCCTGACGGAACACAACATCTGGGGTCGGGCAATGTGGAGACAGCTTGAATTTCTGGCGCGCTATGCTGGCTTTGGCCGGGCAGGGGACTGCTGCGGATCAGAGATTCTGTGTCTCGAGGCATGTGGCGGAACGACGCCACGAAAGGGTTTCATCAGGCGGCATCAGACCGCGCGACAAAGGGGCATGACGATGAAGATCGAACGCGCATTCACGAAAGAGGGACGGGACGCCTACGACGGCATCGGATTCCGCATGGGAACGTCCGAAATCCGTAATCCCGACGGCACGGTCGTCTTCAAGCTGGAAAACCTCGAAGTGCCCGCCGCCTGGAGCCAGGTGGCCTCGGACGTGATCGCGCAGAAATACTTCCGCAAGGCGGGCGTGCCCTCGAAGATCGAACGCGTGAAGGAAAAGAGCGTGCCGGCCTGGCTGTCGCGCGGCAAGCCGGCCAAGGATGCCGAGATGGTCGGCGAGACCTCGGCCAAGCAGGTCTTCGACCGGCTCGCCGGTGCCTGGACCTACTGGGGCTGGAAGGGCGGCTATTTCACCACCGAGGCCGATGCCCGCGCCTATTACGACGAGATGCGCTACATGCTGGCCCGCCAGATGGCCGCGCCGAATTCGCCCCAGTGGTTCAACACCGGCCTGCACTGGGCCTACGGCATCGACGGTCCCGCCCAGGGCCACTATTATGTCGACTACAAGACCGGCAAGCTGACCAAATCCGACAGCGCCTATGAACATCCCCAGCCGCATGCCTGTTTCATCCAGGGCGTGAAGGACGACCTCGTGAACGAAGGCGGCATCATGGACCTGTGGGTCCGGGAAGCGCGGCTGTTCAAGTATGGCTCCGGCACCGGCACCAACTTTTCCATGCTGCGGGGCGAGGGCGAACGGCTGTCAGGCGGCGGCAAGTCCTCGGGGCTGATGGGCTTTCTCAAGATCGGCGACCGCGCGGCGGGTGCGATCAAGTCGGGCGGCACCACGCGGCGCGCGGCCAAGATGGTCATCGTTGATGCCGACCACCCCGATATCCAGGAATTCATCAACTGGAAGGTCATCGAGGAACAGAAGGTCGCCTCGATCGTCGCCGGATCGAAGATGCACGAGCAAAAGCTCAACGCCATCTTTGCCGCGATCCGCGCCTGGGACGGGATCGAGACCGACGCCTATGACCCGAAAAAGAACGATGGTTTGAAAAGTGCAATTCGGGAGGCTCGCAAGGTCGCCATTCCCGAGACTTACGTGAAGCGCGTGTTGGATTATGCCAAGCAGGGCCACACGTCGATCGAATTCCCGACCTACGACACCGACTGGGACAGTGAGGCCTATGCCTCTGTCTCGGGGCAGAATTCCAACAATTCCATCCGCGTCACCGATGCCTTCCTCAAGGCCGTCGAGACGGACGCGGACTGGAACCTGATCTCGCGCGTCGACGGTTCGGTCATCAAGACGGTGCGCGCCCGCGAATTGTGGGAACAGGTGGGCCATGCGGCCTGGGCCTGTGCCGATCCGGGCATCCAGTATCACGACACGGTCAATGCCTGGCATACCTGCCCGGCCGACGGGCCGATCCGCGGCTCCAACCCGTGCTCGGAATACATGTTCCTCGACGACACGGCCTGCAACCTTGCCTCGATGAACCTGCTGCAATTCTTCCGCGACGGCCGGTTTCTCGCGCAGGATTACATGCACGCCACCCGGCTCTGGACCCTGACGCTCGAGATTTCGGTGATGATGGCGCAATTCCCGTCGAAGGAAATCGCGCAACTGTCCTACGATTTCCGCACGCTGGGCCTGGGCTACGCCAATATCGGCGGCCTTCTGATGAACATGGGCCTTGGCTATGACAGCGACGAGGGCCGGGCCATGGCCGGCGCGCTGACCGCGATCATGACCGGCGTCTCCTACGCCACCTCGGCCGAGATCGCGGGCGAGCTGGGCGCCTTCTCGGGCTACAAGCGCAACGCGGACAACATGCTGCGCGTGATCCGCAACCATCGCAACGCGGCCTATGGCAATGCCTCGGGCTACGAGGATGTGAACGTGGCGCCGGTTCCGCTCGATCACGCCAATTGCCCCGATCAGACCCTTGTCGAACTGGCCCGCGCCAGCTGGGACGAGGCGCTGACGCTGGGCGAAAGGCACGGCTACCGCAACGCGCAGGCCACCGTGATTGCGCCCACCGGCACGATCGGCCTTGTCATGGATTGCGACACGACGGGCATCGAGCCCGACTTCGCCCTCGTGAAGTTCAAGAAGCTGGCCGGCGGCGGCTATTTCAAGATCATCAACCGCTCGGTTCCCGCCGCTCTGGAAAAGATGGGCTACAGCTCCTCCCAGATCGAGGAAATCGTCAGCTACGCCGTGGGTCACGGCAGCCTGGGCAATGCGCCCGGCATCAACCACACCTCGCTGATCGGCCACGGCTTCGGCCCCGCGCAGATCGAAAAGGTGGAATCGGCTCTGGCCTCTGCCTTCGACATCCGCTTCGTCTTCAACCAGTGGACGCTGGGCGAGGAATTCTGCCGCGAAACCCTCGGCATCCCGGCAGAAAAGCTGAACGATCCGTCTTTCGATCTTTTGCGCCACCTGGGCTTTGACAGGGCCGCGATCGACGCTGCCAACGACCATGTCTGCGGCACCATGACGCTCGAGGGCGCGCCCTATCTCAAGCCCGAACATTACGTGGTCTTCGACTGCGCCAATCCCTGCGGCAAGAAGGGCAAGCGGTTCCTGTCGGTCGACAGCCACATCCACATGATGGCAGCGGCGCAAAGCTTCATCTCGGGCGCGATCTCCAAGACGATCAACATGCCCAATGACGCCACCATCGAGGATTGCCAGAAGGCCTACGAACTCAGCTGGTCGCTCGGCGTGAAGGCCAATGCGCTCTACCGCGACGGGTCGAAACTCAGCCAGCCTCTGGCCTCCGCGCTGATCGAGGATGACGAGGAAGCCGAGGAAATCCTCGCCTCCGGCAGCCAGCAGGAAAAGGCGGCCGTCCTCGCCGAAAAGATCGTCGAGAAGATCATCGTGAAGGAGATCATCCGCACGGAACGCACCAAGATGCCCCAGCGCCGCAAGGGCTATACCCAGAAGGCGAATGTCGGCGGGCACAAGGTCTACCTGCGCACCGGCGAATACGAGGACGGCTCCTTGGGCGAGATCTTCATCGACATGCACAAGGAAGGCGCGGGCTTCCGGGCGATGATGAACAATTTCGCCATCGCGATCTCGGTCGGTCTGCAATACGGCGTCCCGCTGGAGGAATTCGTCGACGCCTTCACTTTCACCAAGTTCGAACCGGCGGGCATGGTGCAGGGCAACGATTCGATCAAGCAGGCGACATCGATCCTCGACTACATCTTCCGCGAACTGGCGGTCTCCTATCTCGACCGCACCGATCTGGCCCATGTGAAACCCGAAGGCGCCTCCTTCGACGATCTGGGCCGCGGCGAGGAAGAAGGCGTGTCGAATGTGCGCGCCCCCTCCGATGCGGCCGCCACCAAGTCGCTCGAAGTGCTCAAGCAGGTGATCTCCTCGGGCTATACCCGCAAGCGCCTGCCGCAGGATCTCGTGGTGCTTCAGGGCGGGATGGGGGCTGTGGCCTTCAACGGCGCAAGCGATCCGCAAGCCGCCCTCGACACGATGCTTCCCGCGGTCAGCGCCGCGGCCGAAACGGCCGTGGGCACGATCACCTCGCTCACCGCCCGCGACAAGGCCAAGATGCAGGGCTACGAGGGCGACCCCTGCGGCGAATGCGGAAACTACACGCTGGTGCGCAACGGCACCTGCATGAAATGCAACACCTGCGGCGGGACGTCGGGGTGTAGCTGAGACCAACACGGGCAGCACAACAAAATTCCAGAATTTTGTTGTGACGTCACTCTTCCGGGGCGGGTGCGCTCGCCCCTGACGCGGATCAGGCCGCAGGCAAAAAACCGGGCGGTAACTCAATAAGTGAGCCTGATCAGCGAGACTGACAGGGCCCCTTCGGGGGCCCTTTTTTTCGGCGGGCCGCGGGCTCCGCCCGTTCGGCGCTGAGATCGCTCCACCGGACCGATCTCCGGGCGCGCCTCACCAAAAAACCGGGCGGTAACTCAATAAGTGAGCCTGATCAGCGAGACTGCCAGGGCCCCTTCGGGGGCCCTTTTTTTCGGCGGGCCGCGGGCGCCGCCTGTTCGGCGCTGAGATCGCTCCACTGGACCGATCTCCGGGCGCGCCTCACCAAAAAACCGGGCGGTAACTGAAAAGTGAGCCTGATCAGCGAAACTGACAGGGCCCCCTCGGGGGCCCTTTTTTCGTGCGCAATCGGGAGTACCGCCTCCTTCGCCAGTCAGGCGCATCGCAGCGGATCGAGGGCAACGTCCCTTTCATCTTTCCATAAATACTCAATCGACACCGCCACCGGGCCGAACCGTCGGTGATCGCCCGTAGGGCGGGGCTTGCCCCGCCGCCCCTCTCAGAACCGGGTCGAGAGCGTCAAGCCGATCCCGTCGCGGCTGACCGACGGGACGGCGTCGAAACCGCCCACCTCAAGTGCATCGGCGTTGCGCAGCACCACCTCGCCGATCCCGATGCCCAGAAGCGTGCCCGCCACCATGTCCGACACCCAGTGATTGTGCCCCTCGATCCGGCTTGCAGCGACGACGCCCATGGCCACATAGGGCCAGACCGCATCGTCATAGACCCCCGAAAGCGTGTGCGCCACGGCGGCATATTGCGTGAAATGGTAGGAGGGAAAGGCCGTGCCCTCGAGCGTGGGCTGGATCTTCACCCCGTCGGAATTGCCGAAATCGAAGGGATCGAGCGTCTGCGGCCCATCCGTCTCCACCGCGTTGGCCAGATCGTCATAGGGTCGGTTGCGCCCGAAGATCGTCTTGAGCACGACCTGCGTGGTGATCACCGAATAGGCCAGCGCCTTGGTTGCGAGGATACCTGCCTGCTGATGCTGTTCGTCGCCGGTGGCGACGCCCCAGGCATAGGCGCCGGCGATGCCGGTCATGATGTAGACATCCTCGTAGACAAAGCCCAGATCCTCGATCGGATCGCTCCATGGCAGGTTCAGGTCAGGCAGCACAAAGCCAGACAGGCCGCGTTCGATCGTGTCCTGATAGGCCTGGGTGACGGGCCGGTCGGCCACGATCAGCGCACCGACCCCGAGCGCGGCCGCGCCAAAGGCCTTCGGATAATCCAGCGGCAGCCGCGCGATGCCCAGAAGGTCGTCATCCACGGTGCGGATGCCGTCCCAGACCAGCTCTCCACTCCGCTCAAGATCGCCGCCGAATGTCAGCCGGGTCTGCCCGTCTCCGAAGCCAAAGCCCGCATCGAAGCCGCCGGGCAGATCATCGGCGAACGCACCGCTCGCCAGCCCGATCGCCGTGGCAACCGCGAGGGTTGTCATCTGTCGTCTCATCCGCACCTCACCGAAGACACCGCCCCCTCATATCAGAGGCGACGGGCCGGGCCTCGCCGTCCCGCGCGGGTCGGGTGACGGGCACCGCGCGATGATGCACGAAATCCACAGCCCGACCGTGGGGGGCGGGCAGGGGCCGTGCCGTCAGCCGATCAGTTCGAAGCGCATCACGTCGACCATGCCGCGATCGGTGATCTTCAGCGCAGGGATCACCGGCAGGGCAAGGAAGGCCAGTTGCAGGAACGGCTCGTTCAGCGTCACGCCAAGGGATGCCGCGGCGCGGCGCAGGTCTTCCAGCGCCGCGCGCACCTCTTCGAAGGGCGCAAGGCTCATCAGTCCCGCGACGGGCAGGGCGAGTTCGGCCAGCACGCGGCCATCGCGCGCCACGACAAAGCCGCCCTCAATCTGCGACAGGCGGTTCGCGGCCAGCGCCATGTCGGAATAATCGACGCCCACGCAGGCGATGTTGTGGTGATCGTGACAAACGGTCGAGGCGATGGCCCCGGCCTTCAGGCCAAAGCCGCGCACGAACCCCGTGGCGATATTGCCGTTCTTTCCGTGCCGTTCGATCACGGCGATCCTCACAAGGTCGCGGTCGGGGTCGGGGCGCTTGTCGCCATCCTCGATCGGGATGGTCTCGTGCAGATGCTCGGTGATGATCTTGCCTTCGATGATGCCGATCACGTCGGTCTCTTCGCGGTTGGCGGCGGCGCGAAAATCCTCGGGCCCGACGCGCGGCGCCTTGACCGAATGGCGCCCCACCGGCGGGATCGTCTCGCGCGCGGCAAAGGCCGCCTCGGTCACCTGCACCCCGCCCGCAAGAACCATCTCCACCGCGCAGCTTTCCACATCGCGCAGCGCCACGATATCGGCGCGCCTGCCCGGCGCGATCTGGCCGCGATCCTTCAGCCCGAAGGCTTCCGCCCCCGAGAGCGAGGCCGCACGATAGGCGGCCAGCGGCGGGGTGCCCAGCCGGATCAGTTCGGCCACCATGAAGTTGAGATGGCCCTCTTCGCCGATATCCAGCGGGTTGCGGTCATCGGTGCACAGGCACATGTAGGGCGCGGTGATCTGGGTCAAAAGCGGTTGCAGCGCATGCAGATCCTTCGAGACCGACCCTTCGCGGATCAGCACGCGCAGCCCCTTTTGCAGCTTTTCGCGGGCCTCTTCGGCGCTGGTCGCCTCGTGTTCGGTGCGGATGCCGGCGGCGGCATAGGCATTCAGGCCATGTCCTGACAACAGGGGACAATGCCCGTCCACATGCCCGCCCTCGAACAGCGCGAGCTTGGCCATCGCGCCGGGATCGCGGTGGATCACGCCGGGATAATTCATGAATTCCGCGAGGCCAATGCCCGAGGGGTGGCCCATCAGGGGGGCAAGATCCGCGGCCCCGATCCGGGCGCCCGCCGTCTCCATATCGGTCGAGGGCACGCAGGAGGACAGCTGCACGCGGATATCCATGAGCGTATGCCGGCTGGCCTGCTGGAAATAGCGGATGCCGTCGGGGCCGATCACGTTGGCGATCTCGTGCGGGTCGCAGATCGCGGTCGTGACACCCAAGGGTGCCACGCAGCGATCGAATTCGAAGGGCGTGACAAGGGAGCTTTCGATATGCAGATGCGTGTCGATGAAGCCGGGCACAAGCGTCAGCCCCGCCACGTCGATCACGCGGCGTCCCTCGTAATCGGCGCCGATGCCGACGATGGTCTCACCGCAGATCGCAACATCGCCGGTGACCATCGTGTCGGTGACCAGATCCCAGACCGTGCCGCCCCGCAGGACAAGATCGGCCACCTCGTCCCCGCGCCCCTGCGCGATGCATTTCTCGAGTTCTGCCATCGTTCGACCTCCTTTGCCCCGGGCAGGCACCTGCCGCGTGACACGAACCTAGACCAGCCGGCCCGCCCGGGCGAGACCTCGCGTGGGGGCTCGTTTCAGGCCGTTCCGAAATAGGCGGTGTCAAGCTTTGCCGGATCCTCGCGCAGCGCCTCGGCCGGGCCGGCATAACGCGGGATCCCGCCGCGCAGTACAATGGCGGTATCGGAGATGCCAAGGGCCAGTTCGGTGAATTGCTCGATCAGCAGAATGCCCGTGCCTTCGGCCTTCAGTCCGGCGACAAAGCCCATCAGCCGCTTGACGACCAGGGGAGCAAGGCCCAGCGACATCTCGTCGATCAGAAGGTATCGCGGCCGGCACATCATCGCGTGACCCAGCGCCAGCATCTGCTGCTGTCCGCCCGACATGGTGCCCGCGATCTGGTCCTTGCGTTCGGCAAGTTCGGGAAAAAGGGCGTAGGTCCGGTCCAGCGTCTCGGCCAGGCCGGCATCGAGGATGGAGCCGGCGGCCCGCAGGTTGTCGTCGACGCTCAGCCGGGTCAGAACCCGGTGCCCCTCGGGCACGGCGGCGACGCCCGCGCGCCGGATTTCGGAGGGCGGCTTGCCGGTCAGGTCCGCCCCGTCGAGGGCAATGGTCCCGCCCGAGACGGGGAGCATGCCCGCCAGCGCCAGGACCAGTTCGGATTTGCCCGCGCCATTGGCGCCCAGCACGGCCGTCACCGATCCCGGCTCAAGCGTCAGGGACACGCCATCGACGATCTTCCGGCCGCCGCGCCCGACGGTCAGGTCCGTCACCTCCAGCGTCATGTGGCGATCTCCTCTGTGCCAAGGTAGGCGGCCTTGACCTTGGGGTCGTCCAGAACCTCGGCGGTGGGGCCGAAGGCGATGCGCTTTCCGAAATCCAGAACCAGCGTTTCGGCGCAGATCTCCCGGATCAGGTCCACGTCGTGATCGATGACAAGGGTCTGGGCGCCGGTTTCGGGATGGATCCGCCGGATCAATTGGCCCAGCTGGCGGGTCTCGTCAATCGACAGACCGCCCGCCGGCTCGTCGAACATCACGATCCGGGGCGAGCCGACAAGGCATTTCGCCACATCCGTCAGGCGCCGTTCGAAACTGTTGAGCGCCTCGCCCGGCTTGTCCATCCGGTCGGCCATGCCCACAAGGTCGAGCATGCGGATCACTTCGGCTCTCTTGCCGCTCCCGTCGCCGCGGCCATGGTCGATCTGGACCAGCACGTTTTCAAAGACGGTCAGGTCTTCGGCGATCTCTTCCTTCTGGAAGGACCGGCGCAGGCCCCAATGGGCGCGTCTGTGGGGCGCGAGGGCCAGAAGGTTCTGCCCGTCGCGGTCGATCCGGCCGGAGGCGGGCTGCACGAAGCCCGAGATCACGTTCATGAGCGTGGTCTTGCCGGCGCCGTTCGGGCCGATGATCCCGGCCACCGCTTGGGTGAACCGGGCCGAGACGGCGTTCAGCGCCACGACCCCGCCAAAGCGGACGGTGATGTCCGAAATCTCAAGCATCGGCCTTTTCCTTCCGCCCGAGGCGCGCGGTGATGGCGCCACGCAATTGCCCGGCAATCCCGTCGGGCGCGGTGATGACCGCATGCAATAGCCCCGCGCCGAAGATCACGAAGGCGAGATCCGCATCGACCCCCCATGTCGACAGCAAAGGGGGCAGCATCTTGTAAAGCGCCGCCGCGATCACCGCACCCTGCCAGTAGCGCGCGCCCCCCACCACGGCGAGGGCAAAGACCATCACGCTTTCGGACGCACGGAAGGTGCCGTCATCCAGAAGACCGAGGGAGCCTGCCAGAAGCGCGCCTGCCGCACCGCCCAGAAGCCCGGTGATCCCGAAGGCCCATGTCTTGTAAAGCGTGACATTGACGCCCGCGGCCATCGCCGCGGCCTCGGATCTGCGGATCAGCGCCCAGGCGCGGCCCGGCTGCAACCTGCGATGCAGCTCGATCAGCAGGAACCCCAGCAACGCACAGACCGCCACATAGCGCAGATAGGCTTCGGGCGTCTGGGCAAGGGCCGGGCGGCGGAACGGCGCGCTCGACCCGGTGGTGACGCCCCAGAACCCTTCGCCGCCATTGGGAAACTGGAAGGTCGCGAACACGATCTCGAGCCCGCCCGCCGCCATCAGCGTCACCAGCGCAAGGTAGAGGCCGCGCAGGCGCAGCGCGGGCAGGGCAAGGATCCAGCCAAAGACCATGGTGGCGAGCGCCGCGAGGATCAGGTTCACCTCGAAAGGCAGGTCGGTCCCGTGGTTCAGCCGCAGCGCGACCCAGCCGCCTACGCCCATCAGCCCCACCTGCGTCAGCGACACGAGGCCGAGCCGCGCATAAAGGAACGCCACCCCCGCAATAGCCAGCGTGAAGCAGGCCGCCGAGGTGAAGACCGACAGCCAGTAGCTGCCCACAAGTTCCGGCACGAGGATGATGACGAAGGCCGCAAAGCCCAGCCCGCTCCAGCCCGAGGGCGTCACATGGAACAGTCCGCGCATCCCTAATCCCTCCCGCCGAAGGAGAGCCGCTGCCCCCGTTGCAGCCACAAAAGCACGATCGCCGCGATCACGAAGGGCGCGATCGGGCGCACGCCGCGCAGGGTCGGGGACAGGGTCAGCAGGTTCTCGATCACACCCATCGACAGCCCGCCGATCAGCACGGCGGTCAGGTTTTCCAGCCGCCCGCAGATCGCGGCGGCAATGGAGGGGATGACCATGAAGGTGATCACGACCGGCTCAAGCCGGATCAGATCGGCGAACATCAGACCCGTGAACCCGGCCAGCACGCCCGCGATGGTCCAGGCGATGGTCTCGACCCGCAGGATCGGGATGCCCAGAAGCGCGGACAGGTCCCGGTCATTGGCCAGCGCGCGCATCTGAAGGCCGACCTTGGTGTAGGTCAGAAAGGCCCAGATGCCCACGACGATGCCGATGGAGGCGAAAAAGACCAGAAGCCGCGTTGCGGTGATCCGCATACCGAGGATCCGCACCCCGATCGCATCGGTCGGCAATTCGATGGAGCGCGGGTCATCCACCCAGATGAAGGAGACAAGCCCCAGCACGATCAGCGCAAAGCCCAGCGTCGCCACCGCCTTGACCACCGTGTCGCGCCAGGCAAGCCGCGGCGCGATCAGCCGCCCGTAGAACAGCGTGATGGCAAGGGAAACGGCAAGACAGGCGACCCAGGACAGCGGCGGCCAGATGCCCCAGTCGACCAGCTGCCACGCGGTCATCGCACCCGCGGCCCCCGCAGCGCCGCCCGCGAAATTCATCACACCCGTCGCGCGATACAGAACGACGATGCCGATGCCCCCCAGCGCGTAAAGCGACCCCACCGCAAGGCCAGAGGCGATGAACAGCCCCACCATCTGTGGCCGGGGCGCGCCCCATGACAGGATGGTGATGATCGCCGCCATGGCGACGGCCCAGGCGATCCAGTTGGTGTATCTCGAAAGGTTCGGCATCCGTCCCCCGCTGGGTTCCGTCACGATCTTCCGCCGGGGCAAGGCCGACGGAAGACCGCGTCACTCAAGACCCGCTCAGCGCAGGCCCAGCTCGGTTTCGATGGCGATGTGACGCTCGAAATAGGGGCTGTCATATTCGTAGCATTCGCGCACGATCTCGAACCCGCCCTCGACGATCTGGACCATGTAGCCCGCATGGTTGGGCATGTGGAAATCGGCGTCGCCCACGTAATAGGGGCCGCACATCAGGTCGGAGGTATAGCCCGCGATGCCGCGGATCGCCTCGCTCACCTTGGCGCGGTCGCCCACATCAGCCGGATCCATTTCGAGCATGGCCTGCACGAAGAAGCGTGCCGAGAGATAGCCCGCCTGACCGAACGTGTCGCGCGGATCACCGTCGTTGCCGAATTCGTCAAGAACCGCGACCCAGTTCAGCGCGTCCGGCCCTTCGAGGTTCAGTGGCGCCAGTTCGGCGTTCACATAGACATGGCCATGCCAGTAGCTGCCCAGCTGATCCGGCACCGACAGGTCATAAAGCGGGGTCGGCGCGATCCAGTTGAACATGTCGCGCAGATCCTGCTCCTCGGCGGCCGACAGGATCGCAAGCGCGATGCCGGCGGGCTGGTTGATCAGGATCGTGTCGGCGCCCGAGGCCATCGCCTCCAGCAGGGCCGAGTTCACGTCCGGCGCGCCGGGGTTGATCAGGACCGGGGTCGACTGGCCGCCCCGGTTTTCCATGAACTCGGCGACCGCGTTGCACGACCAGACGCCGTTATTGGGGATGTTGAGCCCGATGCAGGCCACATGTTCGGCGCCCAGCTCTTCCTGCGCGTATTGCGCAGCGCCCAGGTTCGACGGCAGCGGCCCCTGGTTGGTCGAGACGATGTTGGGCGTCTCGAAGCATTCCGAAATTGCGCAGGCCGAGGCCATGACCATGATGCCGGCCTCTTCGTAGGTGCTGGCATTCACCGCCATCTCGATGAACGAACCGTTGCCGACCATGGCGACAGTGTCGGTGTCGTTGACCAGCCGGGCCGCGGCCTGGGCGGCGGCCTCGGGGTTCCACTGGTCGTTCTCGACGAGGTATTCGATGGGCCTGCCGTGGATGCCGCCATTGGCGTTGACACAGGCGAAATAGGCCGCGGCGGAATCGGTGGACGAGGTCCAGTCGCCGGGGGCCGCGTTGCCGTGGATGCCGCCCACGAAGATCGGCTCTCCGGTTGCGGGCTCTCCGGTATTGGCGCCGCATTCCGTCGCGGCGAAGGCCGGCGAACTGAAGGCCATGACCGCAAGGGCGGCACCGGCCATATGTCTGAGATCGGGTTTCATCGTTGTCTTTCCTCCCTGTTATGCGCCCCTCTCCCGGGGCGGGTCGTCGACCGGGTTGGACGGGCCCGGAACTGGTGCGTCTCCGTCGCGCGACGCGGCATCTGCGCTCATTCCGCCGCCTGAAGCCGGTCGGCCCGGATCAGGTCGGCGGCCTTTTCGGCGATCATGATCGTGGGCGCGTTGGTGTTGCCCGACACGATGCGCGGCATCACCGAGGCATCGACGACGCGCAGGCCGCGCAGCCCGCGCACCCGCAGGGCGGGGTCGACCACTGCCTCGGGGCCGGTGCCCATCGCGCAGGTCCCGACCGGGTGATAGACGGTGCGGGTTTGCGCCCGGATATGCGCCACAAGTCCCGCATCGTCGGTCACGCCGGGGCCGGGGATCACCTCGGTCAACCCGTGCCGGGCCAGCGGAGTCTGGCGCAGGATCTCGCGGGCCAGCTTCACACCGCGCAACATCCGCTGCATGTCCGTCTCGTCGCTGAGAAGGCCAAGGTCGATCCGGGGTGGCCCGTCCGGCGCGGCGCGGGTGACGCTGCCCCGGCTTTCGGGCCGCAGCAGGCAGGTATGCAGCGAAATCCCGTGCCCGTATTCGACCAGCCGCCCGCGATGGCTTTTCAGGCCCGGGATGATGTGGAACTGGATGTCGGGCCGCGCCTCGGCGGGGGAGGACCGCACGAAGCCGCCCCCCTCGACCATGTTCGAGGCGAACATCCCGCGCCGCCGGGTCAGCCAGTTGACGACATCCAATGCGCGCGCGGGCAGGGCGCGCAGCGACATGCCATAGGGCGCGGTCGACCGGCTGCGCGTGATGATCATGCAATCGGCGTGATCCTGAAGGTTCCGACCCACGCCCGGCAGATCGTGCAAAGGCGTCACGCCCGCCGCACGCAGCGCCTGCGCCGCCCCGATCCCCGACCGCAGCAGGATATCGGGCGACCCGATCGCGCCCGCGCAGAGCACGATTTCCGCCCGCGCCGCGATGGTCAGCGCGGTGCCGTCGGCGCGGCGCGCCGAAACAGCGCGGGCCCGGCCGTCCGACAGCTCGATCCTGTCGACCTCGACTTCCGTTTCGACATGCAGGTTGTCGCGACCGCGCGCCGGTTTCAGAAAGGCCTCGGCCGTGGACTGCCGCTGCCCGCCGCGCTGTGTCACCTGAAAGAGGCCCACGCCTTCGGGTTCGGGCGCGTTGAAATCGGGGCAGGGGCGCATCTGCAATTGCCCGGCCGCCGCCACGAAGTCGGCATTCACCGGCGAGGGGTCGGGGATATAGGTCACCGTCAGCGGCCCGGTCCGGCCATGCCAGTCGTCATCCAGCGCGGGGTCGTCATTCGCTTCGGAGCGCTTGAAATACGGCAGGACGGATGCGTAATCCCAGCCGGTGCATCCCGCCTCGGCCCAGCCGTCGTAATCGGCCCGGTGGCCGCGGATATAGATCATGCCGTTGACCGCGGAGGACCCGCCCAGGACCTTGCCCCGCGGCACCGAGATGCGCCTGTCATCGAGGGCCGCCTGCGGTGTGGAGGCATAGAGCCAGTTGTGCCGCCGGTCCTTCGACAGAAGCATCACCCCCAGCGGCACGCGGATTTTCGGTGACCGGTCGACCGGCCCCGCCTCGATCAGGCAGACGGTGACGTCGGCCCGCTCGCTGAGCCGCGCGGCAAGCGTGGCCCCGGCCGAACCGGCCCCCACGATCACGTAGTCGAAGATCCGCTCCGCGCCCATCGACCGCCTATCCCCGTCCGGGATCCGCGGCGGGGCGCCGAATGCCGTGCGGCCATGCCCTGAATGCCCGCATTCTGACGGTGCGGTGTGGTGTCGATGTCACCGGAATATCCTCCCTCGACGCCCGCTTCGGGGCGTTGCGGGAACGCTAGCGAATGTGCTTTGGTTTTCCTTTGGCAAATGCCCGTGGCACCGCGTAACCTTGGCGCGAACCCACACGGATGTCGCCGATGACCGATCCCGCTTCTATCCCTCCATCCGAGATCAACGCGACGCTGTTCTATGCCGTGGACGAGCCCGGTTTCGTCTCGGACGCGATGCGGCACGCCACGGGCGGCCGCCCCGTTCTCGCGATCACGCATTCGGACGCGTTCCGGCGGCTCTTCGGCGCGTCCGAGGTGATGGACCCGGCCGGGGCGGGCCTCGAGACTGTGCCTCTGAACAGCGACGATATCCTTGACCGGCTGCGCCGGCGGCTGGCCGACCTGCCCGGCGTGGCCAGTGTTGTGGTCGACATGTCGTTTACGCATTCGCCCGCCGCCAGCGTCGGCAGCATCGAGGGCTGGGGCGGCATCGCCGAGCGGCTGTGCGCGCGCCCCGGTGTCGCGGTCGTGTCGGCCTTTGACAAGGAATTCCTTGTCGAGGATCAGCTTCAGGCCGCGATGCGGGCGACACAGCAATTCATCGCGCCGTCGGGGATTCACGAAAATCCGCATTGGTTGCCGGGCGAAATCCGGATCGGCTCCACGCTGGATGAAAAGCTGGGTTTCATGCTGGGCCGGATCGTGCCCGACTTCGCGGGATCGGGCGGTTTGCGCCGGATCGACCAGATGGCGGCGCGCGGCGGGGCGCCCGACTGGCTGTCCCGTGCGCCGCTGGTGCCGGCCGAAACCAGCGACCGCCCGCCCTGGTATATCCGCTGTCTCGGCCCTCTCGAGGTCTTTACCGGCGGGCCGGAGCCGGTCGACTGGCGCCAGCCGGGCAGTGCCCCCAGGAAGACGCGGACCCTCTTCGCCTATCTTCTGAATGCCGGTGAAAAGGGCGCCCATGCCGACCAGATCTGCGAGCTTCTGTGGCAGGGCGAAGAGCCCAATGCCAGGAAACGCGCGCGCCTGCACCACACCGTCGCCATGCTCCGGCGGACACTGGGCAGTCAGGACGCGGTCCTGCGCATCGACGACAGCTACCGGCTGAACGCCCCAAGGGGCACCCGGATCGACGTCGACAGTTTCGAGCAGATCTGCCGTCGGGGCCTGTCCTTTGCCCGTGCAGGCAAGAACGAGGCGGCGCTGAAACTCTATCTCGAGGGCAAGCGGCATTATCGCGGCGACCTGTTCGAGAACCTGCCGCGCGAATACCTTGCCACCGAAACCGAAGACTGGATCATCCCGCGCCGCACCTGGCTGCGCGACATGGCGGTGCGGCTGCACTATGACATGTCCAAGCTGCTCCGCCGCTACAGCCGGCTTGGCGAGGCGCTGGACCACGCGCTCAAGGCGGTGGCCCTCGATCCGCTGAGCGAGGCCGCCAATACCGAGGCGATGCGCGTTTTTCACGCCCAGGGCCGGATCGAGGCCATGCACCGGCAGTTCCGGCAATACCGCGCGGCGCTCAACGCGATCGGGGTCTCGGCGCCGGGGGCGGAGGTGACATCGGTCTATGGCGAGCTGTGCCGGTCGCTTGATCACCTGTCGCCCGCCCGCCGCAAGATGCGCGACCTGAGCCTGCGATAGGCGGGGCATGGGGGGGGCGAGCCGAGCGCGCGAATCGGTTTTCGATCATCGCCGGGGATGGGGCGGCGGCGGTCGGAGGCCGCACCACCTTTGCGTAGGCGGATGCGGGCCGTGCCGGGTGTCGCGCTGGAGACTTGCAAGACTATTCCGTTATTTCAATGAGATGAGTGGCCCGCAAAACCCCAAAGAAAAACCAAAGCGGCAACCCTAGTCTTCCCTCATGGTTCGGCGCCCCGGAGGAATGGTGGCGGGCCACGAGGGAGGACAGCATGAACGCTTTGGATACCATCCGCGGGTCGGATGCCTATGATCCGTATGACCTGAACAATCCGCATCCCGAATGGCACAGGTTCCGCGAGGAAGAGCCTATCTTCTTTCACGAACCGTCAGGCTATTGGGTCGTGTCGCGGTATGACGACATCAAGGCGATCTTCGACGACTGGAAGACCTTTTCCAGCGAGAATGCGCAAAAGCCGATGCGGCCGATGTGCGAGGCTGCGCGCAAGATCCTGACCGATGGCGGCTTCAGGGCCTATTCGGGCCTCACCGCGCGGGTGCCTCCCGACCACACGCGGATCCGCAAGATCGCGCAGGGCTGTTTCGGGCCGCGCCGCTTCAAGGCGATCGCGCCCCAGATCGAAGAGATCGTCTCTCGGCACCTTGACGACCTGCAGGAGGCGGGCCGCGCCGGCGGGCCGGTCGATTTCTGGCAGATCGTGGCCCATCCGGTGCCGGCCTATGTGCTGTTCACCCTGATGGGGATCCCCGACGAGGATGTGCCCCGGATCAAGCAATATGGCGAAAGCCGGTCGCGGATGACATCGTCCGACCTCACGGACGAAGAGCAGATCCCAGTGGCCCACGACATGGTCGCCTACTGGAAATACATCCACGACCTGCTGGACATGCGGCGCGCCGAGCCGGGCGACGATTTCCCCTCCGACCTGTTGCGCCTGCAAGCCGAAGGCGCCGAGATCAGCGACGAGGAGATCGCGGGTGTCCTGTATTCCACGCTGTTTGCCGGGCACGAGACCACGTCCACCTTCATGGGCAATTACGTGATCGAGGCGCTGCGCAACCGCGATGCTTGGGAGGCGATCAAGGCCGACCATTCCCTCATCCCCAACGCCATCGAAGAGATGCTGCGCTTTACCCCGTCGGTCGTGGGCTGGCGCCGCAAGGCGCGGCATGCAGCCAAGGTGGGCGGGGTCGATCTGCCCGAGGGGGCCGAGATCCTGATGCTGACCGGTTCGGCCAACCGCGACGAGGCGCATTTTCCCGAAGGCGAGCGTCTCGACATCACACGGGAGAATGCGCGCACCCATCTGAGCTTTGGCTACGGCATCCATTACTGCCTTGGCTTCCACCTAGCCAAGATGGAGGGACAGGCCCTGGTCCGGCAACTGGCAGAGCGGTTCCCCGACATGCGCCTGGCCGAAGGTTTCGTGCCCGAATACAATCGCAACATCACGTTCCGTGTGCCGAAATCGGTGATGGTCGAATGGGAGACCGCATGATGGATGGCCTTTATACCCTTGATTTTTCAGGGATCGGTTCGGCCGATCACGCCCGCGTCGGCGGCAAGTGCGCCTCGCTGGGCGAGATGACGCGCGCAGGCGTCGCCGTGCCTCCGGGCTTTGCGGTGACGACCGATGCCTTTGCCGCGATGCTTGCTCATCACGGGCTGCGCGACGAGATCGACCGCGCGCTCGACGGGGTGGACCCCGATGATATCGACGCGGTCGACCGCGCGGCGCAGGCGATCCGCATCCGCATCCGGTCGCACAGGATGCCGCCCGAGGTGGAGGCCGCGATCCGTGGCGCCTATGCGGCCATGGGCGACGAGATGCCCGTTGCCGTCCGGTCCTCCGCCACGGCAGAGGATCTGCCCGATGCGAGCTTTGCCGGACAGCAGGACACCTATCTGTGGGTGCGGGGCGCCGATGACGTGGTGACCCATGTGCGCGATTGCTGGGCGTCGCTCTACACGACCCGTGCCGTCGCCTATCGCGAGAAGAACGCCATCGCCCATGCCGGCGTGCTGATGAGCGTGGGTGTGCAGAAGATGGTCAATGCCCGCGCCGCGGGGGTGGCCATGACCCTTGATCCCGGCACCGGCGATCGCACCCGCATCGTGATCGAGGCCTCCTGGGGCCTGGGGGAAATGGTCGTCTCGGGCGTGGTGACGCCGGACAATTTCGTGGTGGAAAAGGTCCTCGAGGAAATCCTCGACCGCAAGATCGCCGACAAGCATGTCGAACTTGTGGGCGACGCGGCCCTGGGGGAGGCGGTCGAACGCGAGGTCGACGAGGCAAGGCGCAAGGTCTGCTGCCTGAGCGATGCCGAGATCATGGCGGTGGCGCGTCTTGCCAAGCGTCTCGAAAAGCAGAACAAATGCCCGCAGGATGTGGAATGGGCCATTGATGCCGATCTGCCCGACGGGGAAAACCTGCTGGCTTTGCAATCGCGCCCCGAAACGATCTGGTCCCGGAAGAAGGCCGAGAAAAAGCCCGCCAGCTACATGACCGGCATGATGGGCATCGTGAATACGCTGAATAATCCGATCAGCACCAAAGGCTGATCATTCGATCCATTCCAGGGAGGAAATTGAATGGACGCACAGAAACCCATGTTCCCGAGCGCCTTCGAGGTGGAGACACCCGCCGGTGCCGAAGGGTGGCAGGACCTTTACCCCTATTACACGCATTTCAACCCCGCCCGGCGCGCCGAGGATGACGCGACCTTCTGGTTCTGCAATTCCCAGCACTGGCCGACGCCCTTCCGGCCTTTCGACACGATCATGCTGGATTTCGCGATCAAGGGGCTTGGCCAATACAATACCCGCCACCTTGTCGTGCCGCCCGCCAACGGCGTCGATTACCGCATTCTGAACGGTTATGTCTATTTCTCGCCCGTCGCCGTCGCGCCCGAACTGATCGAGGCGCGGGTTCCGCAATTCATGGAACGTGCGGGCCACTACTTCCAGAACTGGGGCGATCTTTACGCCAACTGGAAGGAAAAGGTGCTTGCCAAGATCGGAGAGCTTGACGCGCTGGATTTCACCGCGCTGCCCGATGTGGAGGACATCGAGGTCGTGACCGGTGGCAAGGGGCTGGATTCCACCAACCAGCTTTTCGATCAATACGACAAGGCGATCGAGCTGTGCTACAAGATCTGGCAATATCATTTCGAATTCCTGAACCTCGGCTATGCGGCCTATCTCGATTTCTTCGGGTTCATGAAGGAACAATTCCCGACGATCCCCGACCAGGCCATCGCCAAGATGGTGCAGGGCGTCGATTCCGAGCTGTTCCGCCCCGATGACGAGATCAAGAAACTGGCCAGGCTGGCGGTCGAGCTGGGCTGTGCCGATGCCCTGAAGACAGGATCGGTCGACGAGGCGCTGGCCGCGGTTGCAAAGGCACCCGGCGGTGAGCAGTGGCTCGCCCAGTGGGAGGCCGCGAAGGACCCGTGGTTCAACTTCACCTCCGGCAACGGCTTCTACTCGACGGACAGATACTGGATCGACCACCTCGATATCCCGGTCTCCTACCTGCGCGACTATATCGAGAGGGTCGAGGCCGGCGACGAGATCATGCGCCCCACCGCCAAGCTTCTGGCCGAGCGCGACCGGATCACCGCCGAATATCGCGAGATGATGGACGAGGACGCGCAGGAAGTCTTTGACGGCAAGCTGGGTCTGGCCCGCGTCGTGTTTCCTTACGTCGAGGATCACAACTTCTATATCGAGCATTGGGCGCTGGGCGTGTTCTGGCGCAAGATGCGGCAATTGTCGAAGCTCCTGTGCGATGAGGGGTTCTGGGAGAACGAGGACGACATGTTCTTCCTCAATCGCAACGAGATCCGCGACGTGTTGTGGGATTATTCCTCGTCCTGGGCCATCGGCGTGCGCAAGCGCGGCACCGATATCTGGCCCGCCGAGATCGACCGCCGTCGCGGTATTCACGCGGCCTTGTCGTCGGTCCGGCCACTGCCCGCGCTCAACAACCCGCCCGAGGTCATCACCGAACCCTTCACCATCATGCTCTGGGGGATCACCTCCGACGCGGTGGAACGCTGGGTCGCCGCCGATGACATGTCGGGCGAGTTGAAGGGCATGGCCGCGGCACCGGGCGAGGTCGAGGGAATTGCCCGCGTGCTGTCGAGCCCCGACCAGCTGTCGGAACTGAAGAAGGGCGAGATCCTCGTCACGCCCGTCACCGCGCCGTCCTGGGCGCCGGTCTTCGGCAAGATCAGCGCCGCGGTCACCGATATCGGCGGCATGATGAGCCATGCGGCCATCGTCTGCCGCGAATACGGTCTGCCCGCCGTCACCGGCACCGGCAATGCCAGTTCCCGGATCAAGACGGGAATGCGCCTGCGGGTGAACGGCAATACCGGCGCGGTCACGGTTCTGGACGAGGCATAAGACAAGACGGGGCCGCGTCCTGCGCGCGGCCCCCACTTCCCGAAGGATACCTCCGATGTCTGTCGATCCCGCGCGCTATGATCCGGTCTGGCGCGCCAGCGAACCCTATATGCGTGCGCGTCGCAACGACGTGCATATTCCGCTCAGTTTCTCATGGTGCCAGAGGCTTCTGGACCTGCACTCCGAGGCGGACCGCGACATCTGTTCGCTGGCGATCCTGCTGCATGACATCGGCTGGTATTCCATCGACATGGAGCGGATCATCGACGAAGGCTTTCGCAGCGAGAACCCCCTGCAATCGGACGTGCGCTACCTGCACGAGGCCGAGGGCGTGCGCCTTGGCACCGACGTTCTGCGCCAGACCGGCTGGAGCGAGGAGGTCATCGCCCAGGTCTGCGAGATCATCGACGGGCACGACACCCGCCCCGATCCGCATCACCTCAACGACCGGATCGTGCGCGACGCGGACAAGCTCTGGCGGTTCGAGCCGACGGGGATCGCGGTCGCCTGCGAATGGTTCGGCATGACGCCGCATGCCTATGCCGACCTTCTGGAAAAGCAGACGGGCATCCTCGAAACCGCGCCGGGCCGCGAGATGGCCACGCGCGAGCTGGCCGCGACGCGGGCGCGGCTTATGCTGCACGTATTGTAGAAGGCACCCCCCATGGACATGTTCATCGACGGCCGCTTTCACCCCTCTGACGGGGGCGCCCGGTTTGACGTGCTGAACCCCGCGACGGGCGAGGTTGTCGACACCGTCCCCGATGCGACAGCCGCCGATGCGGACCGCGCCATCGCCGCCGCCGCCCGCGCCTTTGGCGACTGGCGCCAAAGGCCAATGACCGAGCGCGCCGCCATCCAGAAGGCCTGCGCCGCCGCCATGCGCGCCCGCGCGCCCGAAATCGGTGCGCTTCTTCATGCCGAACTGGGCCGGCCTCTCGACGGTTGCATCACCGAGATCAGCCGTTCGGCCGATCTGTTGGACATCTACGCCGAAGAAGGCCTGCGCCTTCAGGCCAGCATGAGCCTTGGCGCGGGCCCTGGCGAAAAGACCATCGTGACCCGCGACCCGGTGGGCGTCGTGGTGGCGATCACGCCGTTCAACTATCCGATCACGCTGTTGATGTTCAAACTGGGGGCTGCCCTTGCGGCGGGCTGCACGATGGTGGCCAAACCGTCCGAGGATACGCCGCTGTCGACCCTGAAACTGGCCGAGGTTTTCGCCGATGCCGGCCTGCCGGCGGGCTGTTTCAACGTGGTGACGGGGCGGGGGCGCGCGCTGGGCGAGGCGCTGGTCGATCATCCGGTCCCGCGCAAGATCGCCTTTACCGGCAGCACGGCGGTGGGCAAGGCCATCGCGGCCGCCGCCGCGGGCACGATGAAGCGGCTCACGCTCGAACTTGGCGGGCAATCGGCGGCCATCGTCTGTGCGGATGCCGACCTCGACAAGGCCACCACGGCCATCGCGCGGCACGGCTTCGCCAATTCGGGGCAGTTCTGCTACAGGGTGAACCGGGTCTATGCCGACCGCGCGATCCATGACAGCTTTGTCGCGCAACTGACGGAAAAGGTGTCCAAACTGACGCTTGCCCCGGCCGGGGGCGAGGGCGATCTCGGCCCGCTCGTCAATGAAAAGATCCTCGCCAACAGCGCCGCCCAGGTGGCCGACGCCCGCGCGAAAGGCGCGCGGATCGCACTGGGCGGCGACAGGCAGACAGGCCCCGGATTTGACGGCGGCCATTACTTCCCGCCCACGATCATCGCCGGTGCCACCCCCGACATGGACATCCTGCGCGAGGAGACATTCGGACCTGTCCTCGGCATCTGCGCCGTGGACAGCCCGGCCGAGGCGCTGGCGCTGGCCAATGACAGCCGCTACGGGCTGGCCGGCTTCGTCTTTACCCGCGATCTGGCGCGCGGGCTGGCCCTGTGCGAAGGGATGGAGGCCGGGTCGGTCTGGCTCAACGATATCCAGCGGTCGTCTCACTACGTGCCCTTCGGCGGCATGAAGCAAAGCGGTCTTGGCCGCGAAAAGGGCCGCTATGGCGTTGAATCCTATCTGGAATACAAGACGCTCTACCTGAGCTACGAGGTGCCCGAATGACCGGATCGGATGTCTTTCTGCCCCGCGACCTGCCCTTGTGGGAGGAGGCGCGCCCCTATCTGGACGTGCGCAACAACGACGAACACACGATCATCGCCTATGCGCTGGCACGGCGCCTGCTGGATCTGACGCCCGGGGCCGAGGAAAGCGTCGTCCTGCCAGCGATCCTGTTGCATGACGTGGGCTGGAAAAAGGTCCCGCAGGACTTGCTGCTGAGCGCGGTGGGCCGCAGGCCCACCCGGCCTGACCTCGTGCGCGATCACGAGCTTTACGGGGTCGAGATCGCCCGCGGGATCCTCGAACGGCACCGCCCCGAGGGCGTCGATATCGACGCGGTCTGCGAGATCATCGACGGCCATGACACGGTGAAAGAGGCCAAGTCGATCAATGACGCCGTGGTCAAGGATGCCGACAAGGGCTGGCGGTCGACCCCGCACGGGCTGCGCACCATCGGCGGCTGGTATGGCGTGGGCCCCGACGAGGTGCTGAACATGCTCGAGGAAAAGTCGAACCCGCTGATGCTGACCCCCGCCGGCCGCGCGCTGGCCGAAGGGCAGACCGCCGCTGTCCGGGCCGAAATGACGATCGAAGGCTATCTGGGCCACGGCCCCGAATTTACCACCACCCTGCCGCCCGGAAAGGGAGCCGAGAAATGGGAACGCAACTGACATTCGACGGAACCCGCGTCATCGTCACCGGCGCGGCGGGCGGTCTGGGGCGCAGCTTTGCCGAGGCCTTCGCCGCGGCGGGCGCCCGGGTTCTGGCAGCCGATATCGACGCTTCGGGCGTGGCCGAGACGGCCCAAAGGATCGGCCCCGCCTGCCATGCCGCAACGCTCGACGTGACCGACCGGGCCAGCTGCGAGGCGATGGCCGCGCAGGCCAAAGAGGTCTTTGGCGGTGTCGATGTCCTCGTGAACAACGCGGCCTTCTTCGGAGGTCTGACCCGCGCGCCCTTCATGGAGATCGAGGAGGCCGATTGGGACAAGTCCATGGCCGTCAACGCCAAGGGGGTCTGGCAGGTGACACGCGCGATCACGCCGCTTCTGCGCGCAGCGGGCGGCGGGTCGATCGTCAACATCGCCTCGGCCACCGTCTTTTCCGGCTCGCCCAACTGGATGCATTACGTGGCCTCCAAGGGCGCGGTGATCGCCATGACCCGGGTCATGGCGAAGGAGCTGGGCGGAGACTGCATTCGCGCCAACGTGATCGCGCCGGGCTTCACGCTGACCGAAGCAAGCTTCGGCCATATCGAGGATGCGCGCAATTACGGCGTGGATCGTGCCGCGCTGGGGCGCAATGCCGAGGCAGGCGACATCGTGGGCGGGGTGCTCTACCTCGCCTCCGACCTGTCGGGCTTCATGACGGGCCAGACGCTGGTGATCGACGGCGGCAAGCAATTCATCTGAGGAGACGCATCATGGTCAAGGTCACCTTCATCGAAGCGGACGGCACAAGGCGCGAGGTCGAGGCCCCCGAGGGCGCGCCGCTGATGTATGCCGCGCGGGATGCGGGCGTGGCGGGGATCGTCGCCGAATGCGGCGGCTCGGCCATGTGCGCCACCTGCCATTGCTACGTGGTCGAGGCCGCGCCCGCGGCGCTCCCCGATCCCCGGCCCGACGAGGCGGACACGGTCGAATTCATGGCCCATGAGCCGCGCGAGAACAGCCGTCTGACCTGCCAGATCACCGTGACCCCGGCACTGGACGGCGCCGTGTTCGAGGTGGCGACGGGCCGCTAGGCGGCCGCGGGGCGCCATCTGCGTCACGCGCTCGGGCACCGGCGGCAATCCGTCGCCCCTGACCGCGGGGCAGGCGCGTATTGCTCGACGTTGCGGCGGCGGGCCGACCCGGGCCCATCTCAATCCGTGCGACAACGAGATTTCGCGCGCGAGAGGCGTGACTCTGCCCGCTGTTGCGGGGATGGGCGTTGTTCTCGATCTTGCGGTTTGAGCCGAAGAGGCCCGGACGATCCGGGTCTTGCGAACGAGCGGGGGTGACGGGTCTTTCTTTGACGGTGTCGCGATCCAGAGGGTCACCTGGCCCGATCTGGGATCGGAGGTCGTCTTCGAACAGCGCGGTATTCGCTGGGTGCCCCATATTGCGGTCTGGGAAACGGGACGGCATCGGCTACGTGGGCAGCGACGATATCGCAGCGCCCTTCTGTCCCTTTCAGCGCCGCTGGGCTGGCGGGGGCCGATTTCTTGAAAAGAAATCGTGCCGGAAACTTTTCAAGTTTCCGCTGGCCCTCACCGCGCGAGGATACCGCCATCGATGACCAGCATGTTGCCGGTCATGTAATCGGTGGCAGACGAGGCCAGATAGACGACGCTGCCCCGGATTTCGCAAGCCTCGGCAAGCCGGCCCATGGGCGTGTAATCGGCCATCTGCCTCGCATGTTCGGCGCTGCGGGGGCGGGTCTTCGTGCGAAAAAAGCCGGGGATGATCGCATTCACCTGGATGCCGAGGGGCGCGTATTCCAGCGCCAGTTCTCGCGTGAGGCTGACCACCGCGCCCTTTGCCGCGGCATAGGCGGGGCGGGGAAAGATGCCCGCCGCGGCAACCAGACCGAACATCGAGCCGATCATGATCACCTTGCCGCTGCCCTGTTCCACCATCTGTCCCAGCGCGGGGCGCACGGTATTGTAGACCCCGTCGAGGTTCACCGAGGTCACCCTGTCCCAGTCTTCGCGGGGCATCTCGTGCAGGCGCCCCGGCTGCGCCTCCGAGATCCCGGCATTGGGGATGACCATGTCGAGCCTGCCGAAACGCGCAACGGTCCGGGAGACGGCCTCTTCCATCGCGGCAGCATCGGTCACGTCGGCGCGGATCGCCAGTGTTTCGGTGCCCGTCAGCGCGTCCTCGATCTCTGCAAGGCTCCCGGGGTCGCGGTCGAGAAGGGCGAGGCGGGCGCCGGCCTCGGCCAGGGCACCGGCCATTTCGGCCCCGAGCCCCTGGCCTGCGCCTGTGATCAGGGCCACCTTGCCCGTCAGGTCGAACATCCGTGGCAGGGTCATCGCGGGCCCTCCGGGTTGCGCGGCGCTCATGGCGCGGGGAACCACGGCTGCGCCTCGATACCGGCAAGCGTGTCGAGAACCAGGTGGGCGCGATGGGCGGGGTCCGCCGCCTCGAACGCGTCGCGCACATAGGCGCCGGTTGTCAGGCCCAGCGTGAAGGCTCCGGCATCGCGGCCCATGCGGATTTCCAGCGTGGGATCGTCGCCGATCACCGCGGTTTCATGGGCGGGCAGGCCGGTCAGGGCACAGGCAATCTCCATCCCCGCGACGGAGGGTTTTCCCATCACCTCCGGCTCCACGCCCGTGCAATGGGCGATCGCGGCAGAGACGGCACCGGGGATCCCCACGATCCGCCCCCTGGCGGAGGCGACGAAGGGCGCCACGGAACTGGTGAAGGGCACCGCACCGTCCCAGACCGCCGCCACGATGGCCTCGAGCGCCTCCGACGACAGAGCCCTTGTATAGCCAACCATGACCGCATTGACGGGGCCCGCGCCCTTGACCGGTTCCACCATCTCGATCCCGGCCCGGGCAAGCGGCTCGCGGATGCCGTCATCGGCCAGCACCATCACCCGGTCATGCCCGCGTGCGCGCAGGACGCCTGCCGCGACCACGGCGGGTGTCAGGACATGACCCTCGTCCAGCACGAGGCCGGCATCGGCGAGGCGCGGATAGTAATGATCGGGCGGAAAGAAGGTGCCGTTCGTATAGGCCACCACGGGCACCCCGCGCGCGCGGGCGAGCGCGAGGGCCTCGACCGCGCCGGGCAGCGCCTCGTAGGTGCCGGTTTCCTTGTCCATCATGGCAAGCGTGCCGTCGATGTCGAAGACAAGCGCCCGGATCGGGTGGGGCCAGATCTGGCGGGGATCGGTCATCTGTTGCCTCCTGACAGGGCGAGCCGGAAGCCCGGTTTCTCGATCCTGACCGATCCCAGCCCCTTGCGCGAGGTCAGCTCGCGGATCAGGTCGAGCGTGGGGCGGGTGGCCGGGTCATAGCTGCGGCGCGCAGGCCCCGCGGCCGTCATCGCGTCGACCTGATCGCCGGGCATGACGGCGCGCAAGAGGAACTCCTCGTCGGAAAACCCCTTGCCGATCCGGGAGCGCAATTCGTCGAGCGAGGCCATCTGCGGCTCGTCCTCCAGTTCGCGCGCGCGGCGGGACCCCCTGATCCGGTCCTCCACCTCCGGGTCCATCGGCATGGCCGGCGTCCCGAAGCGGCCCAGCACATAGCGCGTCACCTCGTCGGGGACGGTCTGGTAGCGTTCGGCGGAAGTGACGTTGAGCATCGCCTGCGTCGCCACAAGCTGGCTGAAGGGGGTGACCATGATCGGATAGCCGAATTCGGCGCGCACGCGCGACACCTCGTCCAGCACCTGCGGAAGGAGGTGTTCGCGGCCCGTCTCCCTGAGTTGCCGGATCATGGTGCCCATGACACCACCGGGGATCTGGTGGTTGAAATAGTTGCGGTCGTAATCGCCGGGGCCGCGCACCGACAGCGCTTCGGCACCCGCCAACGCGGTGATATAGGCGTCCATCTCGGCCACGGCCGCGTCATCCACATCGACGCTGTGACCCATGTCGCGCAGGTTGGCGATGGTCTGGCGCATCGCGGGCTGACCGGTGCCATTGGCGGCCGCCGAGGCGGAGCTGTGCAGGCAGGTGACGCCTGCCTCCGCGGCTTCGAGATAGGAAAAGGCCGCCAGACCGATGGTCGTGTGAGAATGAAATTCGAACGGAACGCCGCCCGCCGCCTCGATCAGGGCGGGAAAGAGGGTCGCGGCCCGCTCGGCGGAAACGAGCCCGCCCGGATCCTTGACATAGATCTTGTCGAACCGGCCCGACCGGCACAGCGCCCGGGTCTTGTCGCACCAATGCGCATCGTCATGAAGCGGCGACAGCGTGAAGGTCAGCGCCGCCACGATCTGCGACCCGCCCGCGCGGCGGGTCACGTCGGCCATGTTGAGCATGGCGGGCAAATTGTTCATCGGGTCCATCACGGCGAACCGGCTGATCCCGTTGCGCACGAGAAGCCGGAAGGCGAATTCCATCAACTCCTCGCTGGCCACCTCCCACGAGATGAAGCGCATCCCCGTGGTCAGGAAGGACAGCGGCGTGCCGGGTGCGGCCTCCTTGAACAGGCGCAGCCGTTCCCATGGATCCTCCTTCTTGAAGCGGACGGCTACGGCCATGTGGGTCGATGTGGTGAAGTCGATCGCCTCGAAGCCGATCCTGTCCATGACAGGTGCGATCTGGAGCATCATGCCGGTATCGAGCCCGGTCGCCCCCCAGTTCGACTGGTTGCCGTCGCGCAAAGTGGTGTCGATCAGGGTGATGTCGGTCATGGCATCTGCTCCATCCGTGTCAGAAGCCCGGGCAGATAGGTCGTGTCGACCCCGCCCTCGGCAAAGGCCGCGTCCTGCATGATCGCGGCGTGAAGTGCGGCATTGGTGCGCACACCGTCGAGCCGGATCACGGCCAGCGCGCCGCGCATCCGCGCGATGGCCTGTGCCCGGGTCGGGCCCCATGCGATCAGCTTGGCGATCATCGAATCGTAATGCGGCGGGATCATCGCGCCGGGCTGCATGTGGGTATCGACCCGCAGCCCCGGCAGGGAGGGAAACCAGCTTTGGCCGATGTGGCCGGGGCAGGGCATGAAATCATTGGCGATATCCTCGGCATTCAGGCGGCACTCGATGGCGTGGCCGGAAAACGCGATATCCTGCTGCCCGAAATCCAGCGGCCGGCCCTCGGCGATGGCGATCTGGATGGCGATCAGGTCTAGGCCCGTGATCTCTTCGGTCACCGGGTGTTCGACCTGGATGCGGGCGTTCATCTCGAGAAAATAGAACTCCCCGCGCACCACATCGACGAGGAATTCCACCGTCCCGAGGGAGCGATAGCCGATATGGCGGGCAAAGGCGCAGCCGGCCTCGAGGATCGCCGCGCGCAGCGGCTCGGGCAGGTGCGGGGCGGGGGCCTCTTCCACCACCTTCTGGTAGCGGCGCTGGATCGAGCAATCGCGCTCGCCCGCGTGAAGGACCGTCTCGCCGTCCGACAGGATCTGCACCTCCACATGACGGCCCGAGGTGACGAGCCGTTCGATATAGACCCGGCCATCGCCAAAGGCGGCCGTGGCCTCGGACATGGCGAGGTCGAGCTGGGCTTCGAGATCAGAGGCGCGGTCGACCCGCTTCATCCCGCGCCCGCCGCCACCCGCCACCGCCTTGATCAGAAGCGGAAAGCCCAGCTCATCGGCGAGTGTCCTCGCCTCTTCGCCCGTCTCCACGGTGCCGCCGGGCACCAGCGGCACGCCTGCCGCGCGCGCATGGCTGCGGGCCGTCAGCTTGTCGCCCACGGCGGCGAGGTTTTCGGGGCTGGGGCCGATGAAGACAAGGCCCGCCTCGGCGCAGGCCAGCGCCAGCGCGCGGTTTTCCGACAGAAAGCCGTAGCCCGGGTGGATCGCGTCGCAGCCCGTCCCGCGCGCGGCCTCGATCACCGCGCCGATGTCGAGATAGCTGCGTGCGGCCGGGGCGGGCCCGAGGCAGACGGCCCGCGTGGCGAGTTGCGCGCCAAGGCTGTCGCGGTCGGCCTCGGACACGCCAAGGACCGTCTCGATCCCCAGGGCGCGGGCCGTGCGGATCACGCGCACGGCGATTTCGCCGCGATTGGCGATGAAGATGCGGGCGATCAGCGTCATCTCAGTCCGGCTTCACGCGGATCAGCGGCTGGCCATGTTCGACCATCTCGCCGTTCGGGGCGAGAACCTGCGTCACGATGCCGGTCACGCCGGCGGTGACCTGGTTCATCAGCTTCATCACCTCGATGATGCCGATCACGCTGTCGGGCTGCACCCGGTCTCCGACCGCGACAAAGGGCGCGGCGCCGGGTTTGGGCGCGTGGTAGTAGACGCCCAGAAGTGGCGCGGGCACATCGAGGCCTTCGGCCGCCAGTTCGGGTGGCATCGGGGCGGGGGCCGGTGCCGGTGCGGGGGCCGGTTCGGTGGCGGGCCTTGCCGCGGGTGTCTCCGGCGCGGCGGTCGTTCCGGACTTGCGCAGCTCCAGCTTCAGATCGCCCATCTCGAGGATCAGTTCGTCGAAATCCGATCTGTCGACGAGTTTGAGGATATGGTCGATATCCTCCCGTGTCAGCCCGCTCATCGCACGCTCCTCCCGGTTCGCGGCATCAGGTTGCGCGACGCTAGGCAGTGCGCGGGGGGCGGTAAACGGGGCGTGAAGCGATATTTCACCAGGTGAAACGGCTAGGGCGCGATCGCCCTCCCGATATCCTGTGCCGCGCGCAGGAGGGGCTCTGCAAAGGCCGCGATTGCCGCATCACGGCTGAAGATCCGCCGCGCCCAGGTAATGTTGATCACGCCGGGCACATCCGCACCCGCACGGATCGCCACCCCCAGCGAGTCGCGCGCATCGTCGGCCTCGGTCCGGCCAAGGTCGTAATCGCCGCCGAAATCCGGGTCCCTCAGGCCAAAGCCGCGCGCCCGCGTCTCGGCCAGCATCCTGTCCACATAGCCGGGCAGGTGGATGACCCGGTCGCCGCGCCGCTGCGACAGCCGCAGACGGTCGAGCGTCGCCTCCCGCGCCGTATCCTCGCAAGCGGCAAGATAGGCGCGCCCCGAGGCCGAGCGCAGCATGTTGATCTGAAACCCCACGGGGCCCAGCGGCACCTCGGCCACGGTGGTGCGCGAGGCATTGGTTTCCAGCACCTCCATGTGGGTCAGCCGCGGTGCGGCCAGAACCGACGGCCAGCTGACCTCCCGGCTGAGCCGGTCGAGGATGGGGGAGGCGGCTTCGACCAGTTCGGTCTCCCGGTCGATGGCCTGCGCCAGCGTCGACAGCGAATAGGAGGCGATATAGGCGTTGTCGGCCATTCTCTGCCAGACGACACCCTGGTCGATCAGGGTCCTGAGCACCCGCAGAAGCGTGGCCTTGGGCAGACCCGTCAGGCGGTGCAGATCGGCCAGCGACAGCGCCCCCGATGTCTGCAACAGCCGCAGCACATCAAGCCCGCGGGCAAGGGACCGGATGGATTTGACATTCGCTGTGACCATGGCGTGAGCATTATGGGTAGCAACGTCTTGCGCGCAATCGGCAACAGGCGGGTGAGGGCTGGACAATTTCGCGCGCTGGTCCAAACCTGTCGGCAAGGAAACCTCTTCAGGGAGATCACCCAAATGAAACGCATCACGACTTCTGCCCTCGCTCTTGTCCTGTCTGCCGGAACGGCGATGGCGATGGGCCACGGCGAATGCGCGGCCGGCAAGACGCTGACCGAAGACACGCTGACCATCGCGACGGGCAACCCGGCCTATTACCCCTGGGTCATGGACGACTCCCCCGAAAGCGGCGAGGGCTTCGAGGCGGCCGTGGCCTATGCGATCGCGGACAAGATGGGCTTTACGCCCGAGAACGTCGCCTGGGTGCGCACCAGTTTCGACGAGGCGATCCAGCCCGGCGCCAAGAATTTCGACTTCAACATGCAGCAATATTCGATCACCCCCGAGCGCGAGGCGATGGTCGATTTCAGCCTGCCCTACTATACCTCGGCCATGGCTGTCCTGACCACGATCGATGTGGTCCAGGCCGGGGCCGAACCCACGCTTGAAAGCCTCCGGGGCCTGAAATGGGGTGCGGTGGCCACGACGACGGCCGTGCCGATGCTGAACGCGATCATCGAACCCGAGAGCGACCCGCTGCTTTACAACGACAACGCCGATGTGAACGCGGCGATCATGGCGGGCCAGATCGATGCGGCGCTCTATGATCTGCCGACCGCGCTTTACCTGTCGGCGGTGGTCGTGGAGAACGGCGCGCTTCTGGGCCAGTTCCCGGCGGACCAGTCCGAAACGCCCGACCAGTTCGGCCTGCTGATGGAAGAGGGCAACCCCCTCAAGGAATGCGTCGATGCCGCGATCACCGAACTGACCGAAAACGGGGAGTTGGCCGAGATCGAGGCCCGGTGGCTGGCCGAGGCCACGGGCGTGCCGGTCATCGAATAAATGGCCGATCAGCACCTGTATCAGGGCGCGGCGGCAGGCAAACCCGCCGCGCCCACGAGGCGCGATGCCTATGAGGCCGCGGTCAAGCGCCGGTCGAACCGCATCGCGCTGACCTCGACCGCCGCGGTCCTGCTTGCCGTCGTCCTCCTGGTGCCACTGGCGCCGGGATGGGAGGCGGTGCAACGGTCGTTCTTCAATGCCGAGGTCTTCGCCGCGACCTTTCCGGGGCTATTGAACGCCTTCCTTCTGGACGTGATGATCTTTGCCTGGTGCGCGCCGCTGATCGCACTTCTGGGTCTTGGCATCGCGCTGTGTCGTGACGTGCGGGCGCCCGCGCTGTTTCCGCTGCGGCTGTTCGGGGCGGTCTATACGGATGTGTTCCGGGGTCTGCCCGTCGTTCTGGTGATCTACCTGATCGGATTTGGCATACCGGGGCTGGGCCTTCCGCGGCCGTGGAACTCGCCCTATATCTGGGGCTCTCTGGCGCTGATCCTTGTCTATGCGGCCTATGTGGCCGAGGTCATCCGCTCAGGGATAGATTCAATCCACCAGTCGCAGCGCGCGGCGGCGGCCTCGCTGGGCCTGTCGGATGCGGATACGATGCGGTTCGTCGTCCTGCCGCAGGCGATCCGCAACGTGGTGCCCGCAAACATGAACCTCTTCATCGCGCTGCAAAAGGACGTGGCCCTTCTGTCCTTTATCGGGCCGGTCGAGATTTTCCGGCAGGCGGGTGTCTACAAGTCGCTTTACGCCAATTTCACACCCTATGTCGGTGCTGCGCTGATCTTTCTCGCGCTCACGATCCCGGCCACGCGCTATGCCGATTACCTGATGAACAGGCAGAACAGGCGCCGCAGATGAGTATGAAACTGTCCTTGCGCGGGGTGCGCAAGCGGTTCGGCGATCACGAGGTCTGCAAGGGCATCGACCTTGACGTGGGCGAGGGCGAGATGGTTTGCCTGATCGGCGCGTCGGGGTCCGGAAAATCCACGCTCCTGCGCTGCATGAACCTGCTCGAGCCGATCGATGACGGGGCGATCTGGCTCGATGACGACGACATCTCCGAACCGGGCCGCGACCCGCAGCCGGTGCGCCAGCGCATCGGCATCGTGTTCCAGAGCTACAACCTCTTTCCGCACATGACGGCCACCGAAAACGTCATGCTGGCCCCGCGCCGGGTCAAGGGCCAGACCCGCGACCAGTTGCGCCCGCGGGTGACGGAGCTGTTCACCCGGTTCGGTCTGGCCGACCGGATGGAGCATTATCCCGACCAGCTTTCGGGCGGTCAGCAGCAGCGGGTCGCGATCATCCGTGCGCTGGCGATGGAGCCCGAGATCATGCTCTTCGACGAGATCACGAGCGCGCTTGACCCCGAACTGGTGGGCGAGGTTCTCGACGTGCTGCGCGATCTGCGCCGGCAGGGGATGACGATGGTTCTGGCGACCCACGAGATGGGCTTTGCCCGCGAACTGGCCGACAAGGTCTGTTTCCTCGACGCGGGCCGCATCCTCGAACAGGGCCCGCCCGAGGCCGTCTTCGGCGCCCCGCGCGAGGAACGGACCCGCGCCTTTCTGTCGCGCGTGCTCTAGGCCGCGCGGCCGGGCGCCGGGGCAAACCCGTATTCGGCCAGAACATCGGCATAGTCGGGGTCTTGCGCGGCCAGGTGCAGCGTGGCCGCGAGCATCCCCGCCTTCGACCCGCAGTCGAAGCGCTGTCCCGAAAACCGGAACCCGGCAAGCCCCAGTCGCGCCGCCCCGCGCGAGATCGCGTCGGTCAGCTGGATCTCGCCGCCTGCGCCCGGTTCCTGCGTGGCGAGGTCGTCAAAGATCGTCTCGTCCAGAACATAGCGGCCGACCACCGCCTCGCGCGAAGGCGCGGTCGCGGGGTCGGGCTTTTCGACCATGCCGCGCGCGTGCAGAACCCGCCCCTCTCGCGCCGTCACCGACAGGATGCCGTATTTGGCGGTGTCTTCGCGCGGGACCGTCATCGCAGCGACCATGTGCCCGCCACCATGGGCGGCGATCATCTCGGTCAGGGCGCCGGGCTCGCCCAGGATCAGGTCGTCGGGCAGGATGACGGCCACGGGGCCGGGCAGGGCCTCGGATCGGGCGCACAGGACCGCATGTCCCAGACCCAGCGGATCGGGCTGCATGACAAAGCGCGCGTCATCGGCGACGGGGCAAAGCGCGCTTTCGGCCAGATCCTCGGCCAGCTCGGCCTTGCCGCGACTGTGCAACTCGGCGCGCAGCGCCGTATCGTCCATCACATGCCGCTCGATCGCGGGCTTGGACGGGTGGGTGACAAAGACCATCCTCTCGATCCCGGCGGCGCGGGCCTCGTCGATCGCATACTGGATCAGGGGCGTGTCGATGACCGGCAAAAGCTCTTTCGGGGTCGCCTTTGTCGCGGGCAGGAACCGGGTGCCAAGTCCGGCCACGGGGAAAATGGCGGTGCGCGCGGTCTGTTTCATCGGGAGACTCCTGTAGAAATGCTGCGTTGCGGAAAACCCTAGAGGTCCGAGCGCCATTGTCAAAAAACGACATGCGAATGTCGTATTTGATGCGTGGCCTGCTGTATTTTGAGGCGCCGGACCCGGAAAGGTGCATATTTTGTGACCCGAATAACGCGGCCTTACCGACCGAAGTGATCTTTTTTGCAGGTGCAGCATTGATTTCCGCGCCTTTTGGCGTAGCTTTTACGACATGACTGGCCTGTAAGCGACATTTCCGAACGTCCCCGGCACCCGTCCATCAGCGCCTCGCGGTGCCGCTCCGTCCCCGGCGCAACAACAATCCGGAACCGACATGATGTATCAGCCATTTCGCGGCGATCCCCGCCCATCGAGTTCACATGCCTATCGCGATGTCGCGGTGATCGGTGCCGGCTCATGGGGCACGGCGCTGGCGGCGACGCTGGCGCGGGCGGGGGTCGCAACCCGGCTCTGGGGCCGCGATGTCGCGGTGATCGACGCGATCAAGGCGACTTCCGAAAATGCGCGGCATCTTGCGGGGATCACGCTCCCGGACAACCTGCGCGCCGTTCCGGACCTTGCCTCGGCCCTGCACGGGGCAGAGGCCGCGCTGATCGTCGTGCCCTCGGGCAGTGTCCGATCCGTCGCACGCGCGGTGGCCGAACATGCGCCCGAAGGCATCCCCGTCGCTGTCTGCGCCAAGGGGATCGAGGCGGAGACGGGCCTTCTGATGACCCAGGTCGCGGAGGAGGAGTTGCCGGGCCACGTGGTGGGCTGCGTCTCGGGGCCGACCTTCGCCCGCGAAACCGCGCTTGGCCACCCGACCGCGGCCACGGTGGCCTTTCCCTTTGCCTATGCCGACAGGCTGCACCCCGACGACAGCCCGGCCGCGCGGCTGGCCCTGTCGCTGACGACCGAAAGCTTCCGGGCCTATGTCTCGGACGATCTGGTGGGCGTCGAGATCGGCGGCGCGGTCAAGAACGTGATCGCCATTGCTTGCGGGATCATGACCGGCGCCGGCTTTGCGGAGAATACCCGCGCCGCACTCATCACCCGCGGCCTTGACGAGATGAAGGCGCTGGCCGAGGGTCTGGGCGGGCGGCGCGAGACGGTGACGGGATTGTCGGGCATCGGTGATCTGACGCTGACCTGTTCCAGCCCCACATCGCGCAACATGGCGCTGGGCCTGCAACTGGGCCAGCGAATTCCCCGGGCAGAGTGTTTCGACGGCAGGCCAGTCGTGGTAGAGGGCGAGACGAATGCCCGTTCCGTCACCGATCTGGCCCGCCGGCTTGGCGTGACGATGCCGATCTGCGAAGCGGTCCGGGCCATAATCCATGACGGTGCCGATCCTGGCACGACATTCGCCGCGCTTTGGGCCCGTCCCATCGAGGCGGAGCCGAAGGCGATGGACCTGTCCTTCAGCCATCCGGCCTCCGCCAGCGCGATCCGGCAATTTGCAGAAAGGTTCTCATGACACGCATCACGCAGACACGACCCAACCCCGATCTTTCGACCAGGCCCCTTGTCCTGGCAACCGACCTCGACGGCACCTTCCTTGGCGGGTCCGAACAGGCGCGACGGTCCCTGTATTCGTGGATCGAGAACAACCGTCACATTGTGGGTCTGGTCTTCGTGACGGGGCGCGATCCCGGTTATATCCGGTCGCTGACACGGTCGCAGGGCGTGCCCCGGCCCGATTATGTCGTGGGCGATGTGGGCACGACCATCGCCTCGGTCGACCATGACCACATGCTCAGCCCGATTGCCGAACTGGAGGCCGACATCGCCACGGCCTGGAACGACGCCTCGGCCCGTGTGCAATCGTCGCTTCACAAGATGCCGGGGCTCAAGTTGCAATCGTCCGGGTTCCGCTACCGGGTCAGCTACGACATGGACGCCGAAAGTTTCGATGACCGCGCCCTCGACATCGTGGCCGAACTTGGCCTTGATGCGCTGGTCTCGGCCGATCGCTATTTCGACGTGCTGCCCAAGGGCGTGAGCAAGGGGCCGTCGCTGTTGCGGCTGCTCGCGCATCTGGGTGTCGACAACTCCCGCTGCCTTGTGGCGGGCGACACGCTCAATGACCTGTCGATGTTGTCGCTGGGTCTGCCATCGGTGGCGGTGGGCAATTCCGAGCCCGCCCTGATAGAGGCGCTGGCCGGCGCGCCGCATGTGCATTTCGCCAAGGGCGCGGGGGCCGCCGGGATCGCCGAGGCGATCCTGACGCTGGGCATGTTCGACCGCACCGCAGCCTGATCCATCCCCGAAAAAGGAGGCGTCGATGTCATCCGATCTGGTCATCGTCTATCACCGCCAACCCTATGAAGAGGTCGAGGAGGGCGGAAAGACCGTCCTTCGCGAGAACAAGAGCCCCAACGGCATCGTGCCGACGCTGAAAAGCTTTTTCGGCTCGGTCGACCGGGGGGCCTGGGTCGCGTGGAAACTGGCCGACGACCCCTCGGCCCCAGATTTCGACCGGGTAATCGAGATCGACGACGCCTATGGCCGCTATTCGGTCTCGCGCCTGCCGCTCTCGGCCGAACAGGTCAGGGAGTTCTATCACGTCACCTCGAAAGAGGCGTTCTGGCCGATCCTGCACAGCTTCAAGGAGCGGTATAACTACGACCCGGTCGACTGGCCTAATTTCCGCGAGGTGAACTGGGCCTTTGCCGAGGCCGCGGCGGCGGAGGCCGCGCAGGGCGCGCTGGTCTGGGTGCATGACTACAACCTGTGGCTTGTCCCCGGCTACCTGCGCAAGCTGCGCCCCGACGTGAAGATCGCGTTCTTTCATCACACGCCCTTTCCCTCGGCGGACATGTTCAACGTGCTGCCCTGGCGCAAGGAAATCGTCGAAAGCCTGCTGGCCTGCGACGATGTGGGCTTTCACATCCCGCGCTATGCGGCGAATTTCGTCTCTGTCGCGCGCAGCCTGTTCGACGTGGATACGGTCGAACGGACGCGCGTGCCCGACAAGTGGATCTCCGAAGGCACGGCCCTGACCGAACGCGCGGTGCCGACACGGCTGTCCTACGACGGGCACGAGGTCGAGATCAGCGTCGCACCCGTGGGCGTGGATGTGGCCTTCATCGACCAGCAGGCCCGCACCGCGGACACCCATGCCCGCGCCCGCGCCATCCGCGAAGAGCTGGGCGACGCACAGCTGATACTGTCGGTCGGGCGGACCGACTATACCAAGGGCGGGATCGAACAGCTGGCCTGTTTCGAACGCATCCTCGAGGCCGATCCGGACATGCGGGGCAAGGTCCGGCTCATGCATGTCTCGGTCTCGGCCAATCGCAACATGACCGCATACGAGGAAATCCAGAACGACATCGAACAGATCGCGGGACGGATCAACGGCCGGTTCGGCACGCTCGACTGGCAGCCGGTCACGCTGATCTCGCGGGCGGTCCCGTTCACCGAACTGGTGGCGCATTATCAGGCGGCGGACGTGGCCTGGATCACGCCTCTGGCCGACGGGATGAACCTTGTGGCCAAGGAATACGTGGCCTCGCGGATCGACGGGGACGGGGTTCTGATCCTGTCGGAATTCGCGGGCGCCGCGGTCGAGCTGGGTGACGCGGTGATCACCAACCCCTTCTCCAACCGGTCGATGGACAGTGCGATCCGCGCGGCCCTTGGCATGCCCGAGCATCAGCGTCGAGACCGGATGGCCCGACTGCGGCGCGCGGTCGGGGAAAACGATCTGCGCGGCTGGGCACCCAGGAGCCTGTCGGCCCTCAAGGCGCCGGTCGAGCCTGCCGCCTGAGCGGCGCGGAACGGAACGGGAAAGGCCGGGCACGTGGCCCGGCCTTCCTGCTTGCTGGTGGGCCGCTCAGTTGACGCCGCGCGCGGGGTATCCCTTTTCGACCGCGAACGGCACCTTGGAGAGCAGGAATTCCAGATCCGGGCGCGACCACGGCATGTTCGAGATGTCGATCAGGTAAAGCCGTCCGTCAGGACGGACCCAGAACAGCCCCGGCTCGCTGAACATGTCGGCCTCGGCCTCCTTGATCGAGGTGGAGATCCACAGCCCCCAGCTCCGGGCCGTCTCCTCGTCCAGCGAATGGGCGATGTCGAGGTTTTTCAGGCCCCAGTCGGCCCTGGTCTGTTCGGCCAGTTCGGGCGTGTTCATCGAGGCCGCGACAACCGAGAAACCGGCCTCACGATAGGCGGGGACAAGCGTATCGAGCTTGCCCAGATAGCTCTGGCAGACGGGGCAATGAAGCCCGCGATAGAACACCACCATGGTGAAATTGGCGGGCGTCTCGGCCGCAAGGTCGAACGTGCCGCCGCCCAAGAGGGGCAGGACAAGTACCGGGGCCTGCGTTTCGGGCATGAGTTTGCGTGACATTCGTGGCCTTCCTATAGTGGTTTGGTCGTCCAGTTTTCGATCAGCGTCGTGCCTGATCCGCGGATCACCTTGGCGACGGGGCAGAACCTTTGGAGGTCGGCCTTCATCGCGTCGATCTGTTCCCGGGTGCCATTCGTGGCCACCTCGATATCCATGGTGATTTCCGGGAACGGCACATCCACCTCTTCCATGAGGTTGGTGCCGCGCCGGTCGAATTTCGCGGTCAGGGCGATCTTCATCTCGCCCATTTCGAATCCCATCCTGTGGGCGATTCGCTTTGAAATGACATTGGTGCATCCCAGAAGGGACGACATCAAGGTCTCTGTCGGGGTCAGTCCGAGATTGGTGCCGTCACGTTCGACAGGCTCGTCGATCGTGCTCGAGAGGTCGCGCACAGTGACCTGTGAGCGTGCATGGGTCTCGCCCACCGCGCCCAGTTTCATCTCCACGACGGTTTTCGGTCGGATGGCCATGTCGTCTCTCCGCTTGCTATTTATAGAATGATAAATAAGCTGACCCGGAAGGAGATGTCACGTCACCAGATCGTGGCTTGATACCGAGGGAGGATAGCTGTGAAAGCTCAGGATTTCCGCTACGAGCGGCCATCCACGATGGACGAAGCACTTGCGATTCTGGCTGGCGCCGACGGCGAGGCGCAGCCGCTTGCCGGTGGCCAGAGTCTGATGCCGATGATGAATTTCCGCCTCGCCGCACCCGAGATCCTGATCGATCTGGGCGGCGTGCCGGAACTGTCGGGGATTTGCGAGGATGGGGGAGAGGTCGTGATCGGCGCGATGACGCGTTACCGCGATCTGATGGCCTCCGACCTTGTGACGCGGGGGGTGCCCCTTCTGGCGCAGGCTCTGCCGCATATCGCGCATCCCGCGATCCGCAACCGCGGCACGTTGGGTGGCAGCCTTGCCCTGTCGGACCCGGCGGCCGAAAGCCCGGCAGTCCTGCTGGCGCTGGGCGGAACGGTCGATCTGAGGTCGTCCGACGGCGCGCGGAACGTGGCGGCCGACGACTTCTTCTTCGGCCTTTACGAAACGGCCCGCCAGCCGGAGGAGCTGATCACCGCGATCCGCCTGCCCAGGGCGGGCGAGGGGGACCGGTTCGGTTTCTACGAGATTACCCGCCGTCATGGCGATTACGCGATGATCGGCGTCGCCGTGGCGCAGGCACCCGACTGGCGGATCGCCTTCTTTTCCGTCGCGGGCACGCCCTTGCGCGCCACCGACGCCGAGGCCGCGCTCAACGCCGATGCGTCCGATATCGACGGCGCCGTCGCCGCGCTCGCCTCGCTCGAGATCGACGGCGACAGGCATGGCGATCCGGCCATGAAACGGCATCTCGCGGGCGTTGCCCTGCGGCGCGCAATCGGAGGGATGAAGCCATGAGCCAGACACGCGACATCACGCTGACCATCAATGGCGAGACGATCCGGGCCAATGTCCCGGTGCGCCAGAACCTTGCCGATTTTCTGCGCAACGGGCAGGGGCTGACCGGCACCCATGTGGGCTGCGAACACGGGGTGTGCGGGGCCTGCACTCTCTTGATGGATGACCAGACCGTGCGCTCGTGCCTGACGCTGGCGGTGCAGGCCGACGGCGCAACCATCACAACGATCGAGGGCTTCGGCGCGCGGGCGGATGCCGAGGCGCTGAGGGCTGCGTTTACCGCGCGCAACGCGCTGCAATGCGGCTATTGCACGCCCGGGATGCTCGCCTCGGCGCTGGAATATATCGAGGCCGGCGGCGGCGCCGACCGGGCCGCGATCCGCGAACATCTGTCGGGCAATTACTGCCGCTGCACCGGCTATCAATCCATCGTCGATGCGATCTGCGACACTATCGAAGGGAGGCACTCATGAGCGGACCCCTCACGGATCTGGACCGTCCCAACAGCTATATCGGCCGCGCCGTTCCCCGCGCCGATGCCGCCCGCCTTCTGGAGGGCCGCGGCCGTTATGTGGACGACCTGCAATTGCCGCGCATGCTGCATGCGGCCTTCCTGCGGTCTCCTTACGCCCATGCGCGTGTCAACGGCTTCGACCTCGAGGCCGCGCGCGCGGTTCCGGGCGTCCACACCATCCTGACGGGGCAGGACCTCGTCGGTCTGGTGGAGCCTTATGTAGGCGTCCTGACCCACATGGCGGGGCTGCAATCCGCGCCGCAGATGCCGATGGCTGTCGACGTGACCCGCTGGCAGGGCGAACCGCTGGTGATGGTGATCGCGGAAAACCGCGCTATCGCCGAGGACGCGGTGGGCCTGATCGAGGCCGATCTCGACCCGCTTGACCCCGTCACCGACCCCGAGGCCGCGCTCGAACCCGGCGCGCCCTTGATCCACGACAGCCTGGGCTCCAACCTGGCCTGGGAACGCACGGTCGATGTGGGCGATGTGGACGCGGCCTTTGCGTCCGAAGACGTCACCACGGTCGAGCGTCGTTTCACCTTTGGCCGGCATACGGGCGTCACGCTTGAAACGCGGGCAGCGGTGGCCGCCTTCGATCCGTCCTCGGACCAGCTGACCTTCTGGTATTCGGGGCAGGCGCCCCACATGATGCAGTTCATCTTTGCCAAGCATCTGGGCCTGATGGAGGAGGATGTGCGCGTCATCTCGCATGACGTGGGCGGTTCCTTCGGGATCAAGATCCATACCTATGGCGACGAGATCGCAACAGCGGCGGCGGCCAAGATGCTGGGCCGGCCCGTGAAGTTCGTGGCCGACCGGCTGGAAAGTTTCCAGACCGACATCCATGCCCGCGACCACATCGTGAAGGCCCGCATGGCCATGACGGCCGAGGGCAGGATCGCCGCGCTCGATTTCGACGACATCACCGGGATCGGGCCCTTCTCGATGTATCCGCGCACCTCGGCGATCGAGGCCAACCAGGTCCTCAACCTGACCGGCGCGCCCTATGTGATCGAGAATTACCGCGCCCGCGCCCGCGTCGTGTTCCAGAACAAGAACCTGATGTGCCAGTATCGCGCGGTGGGCCACCCGATCGCCATGGCGATCTGCGATTGCCTGCTGGAGGATGCCGCGCGCGAGATCGGGATGGACGTGGCCGAGGTGCGCCGGCGCAACCTCATGGCCGATGACAGCTATCCCCGGCAATCGGCCTCGGGGATGAAGCTTGACGACCTGAGCCATCAGCAAAGCCTGGGCAAGCTGCTCGAGGTGATGGATTACGAGGGGCTGCGCGCCGATCAGGCAGAGTCGCGCAAGGCCGGCATCCATCGCGGCATCGGTCTGGTGAGCATGGTCGAGGTCACGAACCCGTCGCCCATGTTCTACGGGATCGGCGGCGCGCCCATCGCAAGCCAGGACGGCGCGACGGTGCGGCTGGATGCAGGCGGCGGGCTCAGGGTCAGTTCGTCCGTCACCGAACAGGGGCAGGGGACGAACGGCATCCTCGCCCAGATCGCGGCGGACCGCTTCGGCATCCCGATCGAGCGGGTGCGCGTGACCACGGGCGACACCGACACCACGCCCTATGGCGGCGGCACCTGGGCGTCGCGCGGGGCCGGCATCGGCGGCGAAGCGATGTTGCAGGCGGCGAATGCGCTGCGGGGCCAGGTGCTCGAGGTGGCGGCGGTCATGCTCCAGTCGGAGCCGGGCCAGCTGGACATCCGCGACGGTTCGGTGACGGACCTCGACGGCACGCCGCGCATGACGCTCTCCGATCTGGCGCGCACCGTCTATTACCGCGGCAACGAACTGCCCTCCGACCTGAAACCGGAACTGGTGGCCACCCGCCATTACCGGGTGACCGATTTTCCCTTCGTCTTCACCAATGGCGCCATGGCCGCGCAGGTCGAGGTCGATATCGAGACGGGGATGGTCAAGGTTCTGGGTTTCTGGGCCGTGGAGGATTGCGGCCGGGTCATCAACCCGATGCTGGTCGACGAACAGGTCCGCGGCGGTGTCGTGCAGGGCATCGGCGGCGCGCTGTACGAGGAATGCCTCTATGACGAAGAGGGGCAGCTTCTGAACGCGTCGATGGCCGATTACGAGGTGCCGATGTCTGTCGAGATGCCCGATATCGTCGTGGCCCATGTCGAGACGCCCACCAAGACCTCCGAGCTGGGCGCCAAGGGCGCGGGCGAGGCGGGCACGGGTGGGGCGCCGGCCGCGCTGATGAACGCGGTCAACGACGCGCTGGCGCCGCTGGGCGGCCGGATCCACCAGATGCCGATGACACCCGAGCGGATCCTCAAGGCGCTGGGAACGGTATGACCCGGCGCTATCCCAGCGACCGACAAGCCGGGACAATCCCATTGTGACGCACCCACCGGGTGCGAAAGGAAAGAAGACATGACGACTTTGTGCTACGCGAAAAAGACCTGCTCCATCGGCATCCATGTGCTGATGGAAGAGATCGGTGCGCCCTATGATCTGCGCATCGTGGATTTCTCGAAGAAGGAGCAGAAGACGCCGGAATACTTGGCGCTGAACCCCAAGGGCAAGGTCGCGGCGCTGGTGCGCGACGACGGCAGCGTGGTGACGGAATACGCCGCGATCGCGATGTGGCTGGCACGTCAGCACCCCGAAAAGAACCTGTTGCCGGAGGATACCGAAGGCATGATCCGAACCCTCGAGGCGATGGATTACATCATCGGCACCGTTCACATGCTGTCGTGGCGGATGTATCGCCGCCCCGATGCCTATTCCGACATCCCCGAGGCGATCGAACAGCTCAAGCAGCGCGGCAAGGACGCGATGATGGCCGCCCTCGACGTGGTCGATGAACAATTGGCGGGCAAGGAGTGGGTGATGGGCGATACCTTCACCATCGCCGATACGGCCCTGTATTATAACGAATACTGGGCCGTCGACGTGGCCGGGTGGGAGCTGCCGCCCAACGTGAACGCACATTACGAGCGGATGAAACAGCGCCCCTCGGTCCAGGCCAGTCGCAAGCTTGAAGGCGTGGACTGAGGCCCGCCCCCCGTGCGAAGTAGGGACGGGGCCCGGTTCTGTCCGGGGCCTTTGAAGTATTCGAAAGGAACGCCAAGATGAAACGACTTCTCGCCCTTCTCGTGCTCCTACCTGTCTTCGCCCTGTCGGCCTGCGATGAGCTGAACCTCGATCCCCAGCTGGAACGCGCCGCGGTCGGCGCCGCGATCGGCTGTGCCGCGGGCGAATACCTGGTCGATGGCCGTTGCGTCGAAGGCGCCGTCATCGGCGCGGGCGTCGGCGTCTTTACCGACTGACCAAGCGGCCTGCGGGGTCGGTCGAAGCCGGGCCTTCCGTCCGCGTGGATCCATGGGGATATCCTGCGGGATACACGCGCGCCGGGCCGGATCATTCTGAGGCCAGTGGCGGTGTGGGCGACGCTGATCCGCTCATCGCTCGACGTCCTGAAGTCGCGGGGCTTGGGGCCAGGCGGCAGGGCCGCCCGTTGTCCTGCGGTCAGCCCTCTTCCAGGTCGCCGTCGGCGTTGACCCTCAGGCCGGTCTTTTCGCTTTCCTCGAGGATCTTCGGCGCCCATGCGACGCGGCCGCCATCCTGAGTTTCCTCCTTCGAGCCGATGATCGCCATCAGCATCCCGTATTCGTCGCCCACGTTGCGGAAGCCGCGGTAGCAACCGGGCGGAAAGGAGATGACATCGAAGGGGTCGATCTCGATCTCCTTGTCGCCGTCTTCGCCCCAATAGGCGGCCCAGCGGCCGGTCAGCGGGATGAAGACCTCGATCGTTTCGTGAGCATGGAGGGCGGCCCCCTTGCCGGGTTCGGCCCCCACATAGGTGATCCCGAAATAGCGCGCATCGGTGATCGAGGGGGCCAGATCCTTGTCCTCGGTCACGCCACGGCCGATCACGTTGAAGATGTCACGGTGATAGTCGGGGATGCGGGTATCGACATAGGCCTGCTTGGAACCCTTGAGTTCCTTGAAGCGGGCAACACGCGCCTGCATCTCCTCGACTGTTGGGTCGATGATATCCATTTCGTTTGTCCTGTCCGGGGTCGTCATGAACGAAATCGGGCGGCCCCGTCATGGGCCGCCCGTGAGGTGCCGTCTTATTCGATGGTGTAGTCCACCGGCCATTCATAGCCCGAGGCCGCCACCGCATCGATGAAGGTCTGCATGACCTCGGACCCCGGCTGGCCGCGGCCATCGGCCTCTTTCGCCTGCTGGTTGGCGAAGCTGGCAAGCGACTCGGCCCAGCCTGCGCGCACTTCGTCGGAGATGTCCGCCACCGTGGCGCCGGCCTCGATCAGCCCGTCGATCCCGCGCTGCTGTGCCGCGTTGAGCGATGCGCCGGCCTGATCCTCGTAGGCGCGGCCCACCTCGCGGATGATCTGCTGCACATCCTCGGGCAGACGGCTCAGGGACCGTTCGTTTATGGTGAGAGCATTCACCGCCATCGCGCCAAAGCCGATCCGGGTGTAATAGGGCGACGGCTCATAGAACTTGTAGCCCAGATAGGCGGAGGGGAACATCAGCCAGCCGCTATAGACACCGGTCTGAAGCGACAGGTAGCCGTCCGGCAGGGTGGATTGAACCGGGATCGCGCCCGCGAATTCCAGCCATGGCAGGTTCGGACCGGCGCCGCCGATCTTCACGCCCTGAAGGTCGGCCACCGATTCCCACGGGTCGGTCGTGCCAAGATGGTAATTGTCCCAGCCATGCAGACCCAGAAGCACCTGATCGTATTCGGAGGTAAATTGTTCGGTGAGCCAGGGAACCTCGTCATAGACTTGGCGCACGGTCTGCATCGCCTGAATCGAATCCTGCGGCCCGAACGGCGCGTAATAGGGGAAGTTGTGCAGGAAAAGCTTGGACGGTTCGAAGCAGATGCAGTAGGCGCCGATGTCGAGGATGCCGTTCTCCACCGCCTCCAGCGTTTCGGCCACCCCCGCGATCGCCCCGCCATAGCCTTCGACGAATTCGATCTCGTGCTCGGTTTCCTCGGCCACGCGGCGCACCACCTCGGGGACGAAGAAATTCGCCGTGTCAGTTACATAGACTGTCGGCCCGTTCGGGTGACCCGAACCGATACGCAGCGTAAATGTATCGGCCGAGGCCGCAGCGCCCCAGACCATTGCCAGCGCTGTTCCACCGGCAAGGATTGTGTTCTTGAGTGTCATCAGTTCCTCCCATCAGACATGAAGCACGTTTATCGACCCTCTCCTCCCGAGAAAGGGCTTATTTATCATTCGCTAACTACCTCACAGAATTTGCAACCGGTCAAGTCTCCAGTCTCGCAATTTATCGACTGCTAATCTTGTCTTGACCCCTCGTCCCGTTTCGCTAGCGTTGCACGAAACAAAGGTTGAGGGAGGGCCGACCATGACTGTGGACACCCGTGTCGCGCGGGTCATTCACCTGTTTGCCGCGTTTTGGACGCTTTGTCTCGCGGTTCTTATCTTCGTCGATGTCATCGGGCTCAAGTTTTTCGGAAGCCCGGTTCCCGGCACCAAGGAGATAATCCAGAACTCGGTGGTGGCCATCACCTTCCTTCAGATCCCGCTTGCGATCTATTCGGGGTCGATGCTGCGGACATCCATCCTTGCAGACGCGGTGCCGCCCGTCGTGCAGCGCCTTCTGCGCACCTTCATGTCGGTTCTGGGCTTTGCGGTGTTCATGGCGATCCTCTGGAGCACGTGGCCATCCTTCACGGATGCCTACCGGATCGGCGAGTATGAAGGGGAGGGGTCGCTGCGCGTTCCCACCTGGCCCGTGCGGGGCGTTGTGCTCGTGATGTCGGGCTTTGCGGCATGGGCCTATCTGGCCATGATCTGGCACGACTGGCGCGGCAACCTGATCGGCGACCAGGCCGCGCCCGGCGCCTATATCGGCGCGGAGGACTAGACCATGGGTGGTGATATCGTCCTCTACATGCTTGGCCTGCTGATCGTCCTGATCCTGCTGGGCACTCATATCGGCGTGGCACTGGCCATCTGTTCGGGGATCGGCGTGTGGCTGATGCTCGGCGCGCTGGAACCCGCGATCTCGATTCTCGGCAATACCGCCTTCGAAGCCGTCCGAAAGGATGTCTTCGCGGTGATCCCGCTTTTCGTCCTGATGGGGGAATTCATCTCCAAATCCGGCGCGGCGGGAGACCTTTACAGGGTTTGCGACCGCTCGATGAAGCGGCTGCCCGGACGTCTGGCCATTGCCACGATCACCGGCAACACCGTCTTTGCCGCCGTGACGGGTGTGTCGATCGCCTCGGCCGCCGCGTTCAGCCGGATCGCCTATCCCGAGATGATGAAGGTGGGCTACAAGCAGACCTTCGCTCTGGGGGTCGTGGCGGGTTCGGCCTGCCTTGGCATGCTGATCCCGCCATCCGTCCTGCTGATCGTCTGGGCGATCCTGACCGAACAGAGCGTGGGCGCGCTGTTCATCGCGGGCATCATTCCGGGGCTGTTGCTGGCGTTACTCTTCGTGGCCTATGTCATCGTGGCCGCCATCCGGTCGCCCGACGTGGCGCCGCCCTTTGACGGCGATCTGGTCGAGCTGACCCCCGAAGAAATCCGGTCCGAACTGACCGGCAGCTTCGGGATCATCTTCCTGATCGTCGTCGTGATCGGTGGCATCTGGACGGGCTGGTTCACACCCACACAGGCCGCGGGCTTCGGCGCGCTGGGGGCGCTCCTGATCGGGGTGATCAAGGGGATGCGCTGGGCCGAACTGTTCGAGTCGATCCTTCAGGCCGGGCGCACGACGGCGCCGATCATGTTCCTGCTGATCACGGCCTCGATGTATTCGCGGCTTCTGGGCATCGGAGGCGCGGTCAGTTTCATCCAGGGGCTGTTCGCGCAGGCGGGGCTGGAACCGTGGCAGGTGATCGCGCTTATGGTCGTGGTCTGGCTGATCATGGGGATGCTGATCGACAGCGTCTCGATCATCCTTCTGACGGTGCCGATCTTTTCGCCGATTGCGGCCAGCATCGGGATCGACCCGATCGCCTTTGCCATCTTCGGGATCCTCGTGATCGAGGCCGGGCTTCTGACACCGCCATTCGGGCTTCTTGTCTATACGGTCCGAGGTGCCGTGCCCGACAAGACGGCGACCCTGGGCAAGATCTTCATCGGATCGACGCCCTATTTCCTGCTGATCCTGGTCGCTGCCTTCATCGTCCTGTTCCTGCCGTGGCTCGCCACCGCGCTGCCAGCGGCGCTACTCTAGGGAGACGCTCATGACCGCCACGCTCAAGCAACCGATCCGCCCGGTGATCCAGCGGTTCCGCCTGGGCGGGGCGGATGTGACCACGATCCTCGACGGAGCGATCGTCCTGCCGCAGGTCGCGCCGCCCTATGCGACGGACATGACGGAGGCGCGCCGTGCCGAGGTGGCGCACGAGAATTTAGTGCCCCACGACAGGACCGAGAACGCCTTCACGCCCACGCTGATCACCACGGGCGGCAAGCTGGTTCTCTTCGATACCGGCTTTGGCGAGATGGGCCATGACAAGGGCACCGGCCGTCTGGTCGAGAGGATGGCCGAGGCGGGCTATGCCCCCGAAGACGTGGATGTGGTGGCCCTCACCCATTGCCATCCCGACCATATCGGCGGGCTGCGCACCGGCGACGGGATGACATTTCCCAATGCCCGCCATGTCATGGGGCGGGTCGAGTTCGAAGCCTGGTCCACCGGCGAGGGCATCCCCGAGAAGCGGGCGCAGAACAAGGACCTGTTCGACAGGATTGTGGCGCCCGTGGCCGACAGGTTCGACCTGATCGGGGGCGGTGACGAGATCGCGCCGGGGCTTGTGGCCGAAGAGGGCTTCGGCCATTCGCCGGGCCACATGATGTATCGGCTCGACCAGGGGGATGACCAGCTTCTGGTCTGGGGCGACCTGACGAACCATTATGCCTTTTCCCTGCGCCATCCGCGCGCGGGGATAGCCTTTGACGACCATCCCGAGGCCGCCACGGCGACCCGGCTGAGGGTCCTCGACATGGTGGCGACCGACCGGATCCTGGTTGTGGGCCATCACATGCCGTTTCCGGCCGTCGGCCATGTGGAACGGGCGGGCGACAGCTATCGCTGGGTCCCGGTGACATATCAGCCCTGGCTGTGATCCGCCTGCGCGGCGCTATCGCAAAATCCGATCTGCACTAGCCGAATCGATAATGGCTTGACCCATTGACCTAAGCGGCTTCATGTCTTGTGATATTTCACAGGGAGGAAAGTTGGTGGATCTTATTCGGCATCGTGTTCTCGAGCGGATACGCAGTGATATCTTTACATGCGAGCTTCCGCCCGGGACGGAAATTCGCGAAACCGAGCTTGCGGAGCGTTACGACGTTTCGAAAAGCCCTGTGCGCGAAGCATTGCAGCGGCTGGAGTTCGAGGGCCTGATCGAGACCCTTCCGCGGAAGGGCCATCGCGTCACTCCGATCTCCATTTCGGATGCCGGTGATATTCTAGAGATGCGCGCAACGCTCGAGGTTGCCGCAGTCCGGAGAATGATCGCGACCTCTGAAGACAGCGATCTGAAGGCGCTGGATCGCTGGCGGGATGCCGATACCAGCTCGCTCGAGGTCTTCGCCGAATACAACCGCGATTTCCATATCGCGCTGGCCGATCTGTGCGGTAACGGCCGTCTGGCCGAAGACGTGCGTCGGCTGATGTACAGTTACGACCGGCTCTGTGTCGTGTCGCTGTCGCAAATCCGCGAGGATGTCGGCGGCTTTGAAGAGCCTCTGGCCGATCACATCAAGCTGATCGACGCCATCCAGGATCGGGACACGAGAACGGCGGTGCGGATCGTCGACCGCCATCTCGGGGCGTCCCGCCGCAAGATCATGAAGGGGCTGTCGCGGCGGCCCATAGTCGAATGACGCAATTGAACAAGGCAAGAGGACAGGATGCTCATGCAAACATCTGAGATCGCACCGGCCCGGAATGAGGGCGCCGAGGCGGGTTCCCCGATCGTGCATGGCACGAATGTCGGCAAGACATTTGCCGGCGGCTCGGTGGTCGCGCTCGAGGGGGCGAGCTTCGATATCGCCAAGGGAGAATTCGTGTCGCTGGTCGGGCCGTCGGGCTGCGGGAAATCGACGCTTCTGCGTCTGATTTCCGGGCTTATCGAACTGAGCAGCGGATCAATGTCGGTGCACGGAGACCCGGTCAAGGGGCCGCGCACCGATGTGGGAATGATGTTCCAGAAGGCGACCCTTCTGGAATGGCGCACCGCGATCGAGAACGTGCTGTTGCCAACGGAACTGACCGGGACCGTCACCGCCAAGGACAAGCGGCACGCGGCCGAGCTTCTGGACCTCGTGGGTCTGAAGGACTTCATGTTCAGCTACCCGTCGCAGCTGTCGGGCGGGATGCAGCAGCGTGTCGCGCTGGCGCGTCTGTTGCAGACGGGGGCGGACGTGCTTCTGCTGGACGAACCGTTCGGCGCGCTGGACGAATTCACCCGCGAACACCTGAACGTGGAACTCATGCGCATCGTGGCCGAATTCGGCGCGACGACCATCTTCGTGACCCACAACATCACCGAGGCGATCTTTCTGGCCGACAGGGTGGGCGTGATGACGCCGCGCCCCGGACGTCTTGCCGCCATGGTGCCGGTGGATTTCCCGCGTCCGCGCGAATTGTCTCTTCAGACGACGCCGGAATTCAACGTGCTGGTTGAACAGGTCCGCTCGACCCTGGGGGCGCTCTGATGGCCTTGACCGACCAGATGGATGGCGGCGGTTCCGGGCAGACCCTCATGGGTCTCAGAACGCGCCGCATTATCAATCACGCCGTGATTTTCCTGACGCTTGTGACGGTCTGGGAAGTCGGCTCGCGGATGGGGTGGCTCGACCCGCTGTTCTTTCCGCAACCGACTGCCATTCTGGAATCGTTCTGGCGCATCTACGTGACCCAGGCCAACGTCTGGTATCATCTCTATATCTCGCTTGGCCTTGTCCTCATCGGCTTTGCCGCGGGCTCCGTGCTCGGGGTGGGTCTTGGCGCTCTGGTCGGGTTCAACCCGGTCGTCCGGCGCTTTCTCCAGCCCTATGTCATCGTGCTCGAGGCCACGCCCCGCATCGCCGTGGCGCCGCTCCTGATTGCGGCCCTCGGCTTCGGGGCGCCGCCCAAGATCGCGATCATCATGCTGGTCTGCTTCTTCGCGCCGTTCATCAACACGCTCTCGGGCGTGGTGAACGTGAACGAGGAAAAGCTCGAGCTGTTCCGCTCCATGAGGGCCTCCAAGATGCAGACCCTGCGCAAGCTGGTCCTGCCCGAGGCGGTGCCCGTGATCATGGCTGGCGAGCGTCTGGCCCTGACCGCCGCGCTGTCGGGCGTGCTGGTGGCCGAATTCATCCTGCGGGACCAGGGGATCGGCGCGCTGATCCAGACCTATACCCGCAACCTCAACATGGCCTCGGCCTTTGCCTGCATCTTCACCCTGACGATCATCGGTTTCCTGATCTTCAAGGGGATGGAGTGGCTCGATCACCGGATCGCGTTCTGGAACCATTCCGACGCCACGGACCGGATGAGCCGCAAACGAGCGCATGCCTGGGGCAACCTGACTGGAGGGCGCAATGTCTGACGCATCCACCGTATCGACCGGGCCAAAGCCCCTTCACATCCGGCTTCTGCCGCATATCGGACTGTTCCTGCTGATCCTGTTGGTGTGGGAAATGGCGGTCATCACCAACGTGATCCAGACCATCATGATCCCACAGCCCACCGCGATCATGGGCGCCATCTGGGAGCTGTATGTCACCAAGGGCACGATCTATTCGCACTTCTTCATCACCCTGTTCGAGGCCGTGGCGGGCTTTGCCATCGGGGGGGCGGTCGCGATCTTCCTTGCGGTCAGTTCCTCGCTGTCGGAGACGTTCAAACGCTACGTGACGCCCTATGCGGTCGTCCTGAACGTCACGCCCGGCATCGCGCTGACACCCGTCGTGATCGCGTGGTTCGGCTACGGCATGGGATCGAAGGTGGCGCTGGCCGCGATCATCAGCTTTTTCCCGATCTTCGTGAACACGCTGACCGGCCTGACCCAGATCGATAGGGACCGCGAAGAGCTGTTCAAGTCCCTTGGCGCCAAGAACCGCGACCTCTTCACCAAGCTGCGGGTGCCCGCGGCCCTGCCGATGATGTTCGCGGGGCTCAAGATCGGGCTGACGACCGCCCTGATCGGCGCCGTCGTGGCCGAATTCGCGCAGGCGACCGCCGGTGTGGGTGTGCTGATGAACCGGTTCTCGTTCCAACTCGACATGGCCTCGTCCATCGCCACGCTTCTGAGCATGACGGTGATGGGTCTGCTGATGTTCTACTCAATGGAGTTTCTCGACGACAGAATTGTGTTCTGGCGGCGAGAAGCACGCAGGGCAGCCGCCTCGCGTGCAAGGGCCCGCGCCTGGGAGGCGGGGCTGAAATAGCAAAAGAGATTACTCTTTTCAGGGAGGTATGACTATGTCCTACATGAAGTCACTTGTTGCATCCACGGCGCTTGCCGCGATGCTCGCGCCCGGCGCGGTTGTTGCCCAGGACCTCGATGCGGTCCGCGTGATCAACCCGCTGCCCCGGTCGACGGTGTTCTATCCGCTGGTCGTGGGTGAGGCGATGGGCTATTTCGAGGAAGAAGGCGTAGAGGTCGAACTTCTGCCCTCCGACACCTCGATCCCCTATGTCGCCTTCGTCCAGAACGGGCAGGCGGATGTTGCCATGCTCGACGCGACCGAGACGCTTAACGCGGTCATCGCGGGCACCAACATCAACACCATCTACGAGGTGATGCAGAACGCCCCCGAAAGCGTGGCCGTGCCTGCAAGCAGCGACGCGACCAGCATGGGCGATCTGGTGGGCACGACCGTCGGTCTGGTGTCCGACCGCGATCGCGCCTTCCTTCAGGCCGCCCTCAACGCCGAGGGGCATTCGATCGACGATGTCGATACCGTCGTTCTGGGCGAAAGCGGCCCGACACTGGCCGCTGCGGTGCGGGACGGGTCTGTCTCGGGTCTCGTCGGCTCGATCAATGACTGGGCCGGTCTCGAAGGCGCCGGGATCGAAGTCAAGCTGATCACCCCCGAGGAGCTTCTGGCGAGCCCCGCGAACACCTTCGCGATGAATGTCGACGCGATCGAAGACCGTCGCGAGTCGATGGAAGCCTTCCTTCGGGCCTGGAGCAAGGGCATGTATGTGTCCGTGAACCACCCCGATATCGTGGCCGAGATGCTGCGCGAGGCCGTGCCGGCCGAATGGGAGAACGAGGCCGTCGGCCAGAGCCTTCTGCGGGGTGTGATCGGGATGAACGTGTCCACGACCGAACGTCTGGGTGATCTTCAGACCGATGTCTGGGCGTCCATCCAGCCGCGTCTTCTGTCGTCGGATGCCATCGAGCGCGAGGTCGATCCGGCCGAGTTCCTCAACGACACCTATATCGACGCGGCCAACGATTTCGATCGGGCCGAGGTCGATGCCGAGGCCGACGCCTGGCGCGAAGAAAACATGTGATCCCTGCCTGACACGGGCAGGACACGAGAAACCGCCTCGCCCGGAGTAATCCGGGCGGGGCTTCAATTGACACAGGCATCATGCAGGAATTCTGATGACACACGCCACGATCGACACGCCGGAACTCGGCTCCGAAGACAACCGATACGGCCCCACCGCCGCGCGGCCCGCGCCCGGTGAAAAGCGCCGCCTGTCCTCAAAGACGGTGGATATCCATGCCCATGTGAACATTCCCGCCGCCTGGGAGTACATGACGCCGTATTTCGACGCGTCGAAGATCGCGATGGTGAGGCATTCCAACGACGAGACCCGCGCCATCAACATGAAGCAGGACAAGGACCGGACCGAGGCGATGAAGGATCGCGACGACCGGCTGCGCGTGCTGGATGCCATGGGCATCGACATGCAGGTCGTGGCACCGATCCCGTTCCAGTGCTGGTATCAGTCGCCGCCCGAACATTGCATCAAGGGCAGCCAGATCGTGAATGACGGGATCGCCGAATGGGTGGGCGGTACCGCCGACCGGTTCGTGGGCATGGGCACCGTCCCGATGACCGAACCCGAAGAGGCCGCGGCCGAACTGACCCGCTGCATGACCGAGCTGAACATGAAGGGCGTGCAGATCCTCACCAACATCGACGGTGAAGAGATCTCCAACCCCCGGTTCGAGCCGTTCTGGAAAAAGGCCGAGGAACTGGGCGCGCTGGTGATGGTTCACCCCAACGGCTTTACCCAGGGGGACCGGTTCGAGGATTACTATTTCGCCAACGTGATGGGCAATCCGCTCGAAACCTCGCTGGCGCTGGCGCATCTGATCTTCTCGGGCACGATGGAACGGTTCCCGAACCTCAAGATCCTCGGCGTGCATGGCGGCGGCTATCTGCCGGCCTATTCGGGCCGAATCGACCACGCCTGGGGCGCGCGCAAGGACAGCGGCGCGGGCCTGCCCAAACCGCCGACCGAATACCTCAAGAAGATGTATTTCGATTCCGTCGTCTTCACGCCGGACCAGCTGGAATACCTCGTCGCGCAATACGGCGCGGACCACATTGTCATGGGCACCGATTACCCGTATGACATGGCGGATTATGACCCGGTCGAGCATATCGTTTCGTCGGGGCTTTCCGAGGCCGACAAGGCCGCCGTCGCAGGCGGTTCGGCCCTGAAGCTGCTCGGTCTCGACTGAGCAGCGCCGCCGTCCGGCTTTGGGAGGGGCCGGACGGCGATGTTCTTGCTAGAGGAACATCAGCGCGACCATCCTGAGCCCGATCAGAAGCATCAGGCTCAGGAGTAGCTTGCGGAACAGGTCCGCATTGATCCGCTTGCGGATCAACGCGCCCAGCTGGAACCCGATCACCGAGGCCACCACCGCGCCCACCGACAACGGCAGCAGCGACAGGGTGAAGACCGAGGCCAGCGACAGCCCCGAGACCAGCCCGAGCCCGCCCATGAAGAACAGGAACCCCGCCGAGATCACGAATTCCTCGCGCGGGGTCTTCAACGCGGCGCAGTAGATCATCACCGGCACCTTGACCGCCGAGAGCCCGCCCACGATCCCCGAGGCGATGCCGAATCCCACCTGCCAGCCGGCCGCCTTGGTCACCGGAAAGTCGATCTTGAACAGTGCTGCCACCGCAAACAGGATCAGCGCGAGGCCCACGAAGGCCGTCACGATGTCGCTGGGGATATGGGGCAGGGTCTGCGAGACGATGAAGGTCGTCCCGAAGGTAAAGGCGCCCGCCACCCAGTATTCCGCGACGATCTGACGCCAGCGTTCGCCGGTCACGATCTGCTGGATATTCGTCACCACGATCGGCAGTGACAGAAGCGCCACCCCCAGCGCAGGCTCGATGAACAGGGGCAGGATCGACATCGCCACCGCCGGAAGCCCGATGCCAAGCGCGCCCTTGACGCTGCCCGCGACGATCAGGGCGCCCATCACGATGGCGATGGTCAGCGGATCGAGGATCACGTCTCGTCCTTCTCGAGCCGTCCTTCGCGATAGATTTCATAGACGCTGGCGGTGTCCAGATCCATCGGCAGTTCGGCATAGGCGATGTCATAGACGCGGCGCACCGCGTCGAACATCGGCGTGGCCACGCCCTGCACGGCGATATCCCCGCCGATGACAGAAAAATCCTTTTCGAACATCGACATGTTGGCCGTAGCGGGGCGATACTCGCCCGAGATCATCATCGGCATCCGGAGTTCCAGCATCCGCGAATGGCCCGCCCCGGTCGACAGCATCTTGTAGACCAGATCATCCGGCAACCCGTGCGAGCGGGCGTAATGCAGCGTCTCGGCCGCGGCGCAATTGTGCAGCGCCACCGCGTGGTTGGCCACGTATTTCAGCCGCGCACCATTGCCGAATTCGCCGCCATAGATCACGCCCTTGGTGAATTTCTCGAGGATCGGTTCGATCTTGCGCGCCGCCTCTTCGGGGCCCGAAGTCATCATCAGAAGGTCCTTGGCCCGCGCCTGCGCACCGGTGCCGCTGACCGGGCAATCCAGCGTGATGCCGCCCGCCGCGTCGATCACCTCGCGCGCGGCGTTCTTGTCGGCCAGCGCGAAGGTGCCCGTCTCGGCCACGATCTGGCCCGGCGCGATCAGCCCGGCCAGTTCGGCCGCGACCGCATGCAGCACCTTGGGCGAGGCCAGCGACAGGATGATCAGCTCCGCGTCCCGGACCCAGGGACCGAGCGTGTCGTGTGGGGTGCCTCCCGCCTCTGCCAGCCGCGCGCGCGCCTCCTCCAGAGGGTCCGTGCCCTCCACTTCGGCACCGCCCGCGAGCAGGTTGCCCGCATAGGCGCTGCCCATGATCCCCAGACCGATGATGGCAACCTTCATGATGCAATCTCCCCGTTGTTTATGACATCAGGTTAGCAGGCCAGGTGCCCGTATTCGCATCATTATTTCGGATGCGAGGCATTTGGCTGGACAATGCGGCGGGGCCGGGGCCCCATCCGCCTAAAGCGTGATGGACCGGCCTTCCTCGGCCGATCTGACGATGGCCTCGAGCACCTCGATATTATGCGTCAGCTCGAAATCCGAATAGGGATAGGGCGCACCACCGAGGATCGCCTCGCGGAACGCCTCGAGATTGCCGGTGACGGCGTCCGTCCAGTCGAATTCCTCCGTCACCGTATCGTCGATCGACCGATACCGCTCCATCGTGCACAGGCCGCCGGGCGTGTCGGGATGGGTGGCGTTGCGTATCTCGACCCACATGTCCGATCCGAAGATGGCGGTGCGCAGGTTGTGCGGCGTGTTCAGGATCGCCTGGATACTGGCTGTCATCCCCTCTTCAAAGGCCAGATGCACCGTCACCATGTCGCCGGTTTCCCAGCCAAGGCTGCGATCGGCGGTGATGGCATGGACGCGCGACACCCGGCCGAAGAACCAGATCAGCAGGTCCGTCAGGTGAATGCCCATCTGCGTCATGCCCGCGGCCGGGGCATGGGTCTTGGACGTGCGCCACGAGGTGGGGGGCAGATCCTTCAGCTTGTTGTGGCTGAAGGACAGCTCGGCATGCATGATCGTGCCCAGCTCCTGCGCGTCAAGCATCCGGCGCAGGCGCTGGATCGCGGTCTCGAACCGCCGTTCATGCCCCACGCCCAGAACGACGCCCGCCGCGCGGCAGGCCGCGACGCTGCCCCGCGCGCCTTCGGCGGTCAGGGACAGGGGCTTTTCGCAGAAGACATGCTTGCCCGCCGCGGCACAGGCGGCGACATGCGCGTCGTGCTGGTCGTTGGGCGAGGTCAGGATGATGGCGCGCGCCGCGTCATCGGCCAGCGCCGCGTCAAGGTCTGGCAGGGGGACAAGGCCCATGGCGCGCACATCGTCATGGGCGTCGACAAAGGGCTCCACCACGCCGCGAAGCTCGAATCCCGGATGGTCCTTGAGTTGCGAGGCGATGTGACGCCCCCACCAGCCGAAACCCACGACGATGACGGGAAGTTTCTGTTCAGTCATGCGAGGCCACCCATGCCGCAAGAAGCGAGGCATCGCGGGTTCCGAACCCGTCCGCCTCGGCCCGTTTCGCCTGTTCCAGAACCGCCGAGATCAGCGGCACGTCGGCCCCGCCCCCCAGCGCCTGCATCAGGCCCATATCCTTGATCGCCGTCGACATCTCGAAGGCGGTCGTGCTTTCGGGCTGACCGCCGAGGAACGCCCCGATCGGCCCGACCCGTTTCTTCGCTGCACCGATCGCGCCGGAACTGTCGGCAAGGATGCTCAGCGCCTGGTCGGTGTCGATGCCGCCCTTGCCCGCAAGGCGCAGCGCCTCGCCGAGCGCGCCCCAGTAGATCATCAGCGGCAGGTTGATGGCGAGTTTCATCGCGGCACCCGACCCCATGGGGCCAAGGTGTTCCAGCCGGCGGGTGATACGCTCCAGAACCGTGCGGGCCACGGCAAAGGCCGCCTCGGTTCCGCCCGCCAGACCCAGAAGCTGGCCGTCGCGGGCCGGGCCGATCGTGCCGCCGACCGGGCATTCCAGCATCTGCCCGTTCTTCGCCTGCACTTTGGGTTCCAGCGCGCGTGTCGTCCCGGGGGCGGTTGTCGTCATCTCGACGATGGTCTTGCCGGTCAGATCCGTGGACAGGAGGCCGTCTTGCCCCGCATAGACCTGTTCGATGGCCGCATCGTCCGACAGGATCGACAGGATCACGTCACAATCGCGCGCAAGGGCCGCCGGACTTGTCGCCACTGCCGCCTCCAGCCCCTCGGCCTTGCCGGGCGAGCGGTTCCAGACGACGAGGGCCTGCCCCTCCTGTTCCAGCCTTTCGGCGATGGCCCGGCCCATCTTGCCCAGGCCCAGGATACCGACAATCATGATCCTACCTCCCTCATTTCACGGACGAAACTAGCGCCGTCGCGCCCCGCGATGAAGCCTTGGAAGGACCGGCGCGATTATTCTTTCCGATAGGCGGAATGCACAATTCCGATCCGGTCAGAACGTATCGAGCACGTCGCGGATCGCGACCGTGATCCGTTCGGACAGAAGGCGCGCCGCATCCGACAGGGCCTGATCGGATCGCTCGACCATGGCATAGTCCAGCGGCAGATCGGGCTGGTTGACGGGGTTCAGCTGGCGCACCGTGCCCGCCTTGTCGGGATAGCAGATCGCCGAAGGCAGGATCGCGACCCAGTCCGACTGGGCCACCATCTCGAGCGTGGCGAGCATCCCGTCAAGCTCGACCATCTCCGCCACGCGGATGCCTTGCGCCTTGAGCGCTTCGCCGATCCGCCGCCTGCGCACATTCGACTCGGTCGGCACCACAAGGCGCGCGCCTTCCAGCGCGGACAGGGGCGCAGGCTCCAGATGGGCCAGCCCGGTCAGCGCGCCGGGGCGCGACACCATGACCTCGCGGTCGCGGCCCGCGAAATGCGCGGTCAACCCGTTGGGGATGTCGCCCGCCGGCACGAAGGCGAATTCCAGTTCGCCATCCAGAACCCGCCGCAACAGCGAAAAGCTGTATTCCTCGGTAAGCGAGATCTGGACGTTGGGGTGATCGGCCCGCATCCCTTCGACCAGATCGGTGAATATGGCGCGGGTCAGCGACGGGATCATCCCGAACTTGACCTTGCCCTGCACCTCGCCGCGCATGCGCATGACGGCCGATTCCGTCTCCCACAGGGCCTTGAGGATGCGCTGGCCATCGCGATAGACGATCTCGCCCGCGGGGGTCAGGCCGATGCGGTTGCGTTCGCGCACCAGAAGCTGGGTCTGAAGCTGTTCTTCAAGGTTCTTGACCTGCGTGGACATGCCCGACTGGGTCGTGTTCTCCCTCTCTGCCGCGCGGGAAAAGGACTGTTCCTGATAGACAGCGACAAGCGCCTGAAGCGCCCGGATATTGATGCGATGTAGCGGCATGGGTGCCTTGTAATCCGATTTCTACATAGGACATATGTCTTTTTATCATTTTTCCAGATTTATCTCGCCCCCTATCTAAGACTCGCTAGGTGTGAACAAACAAAACGGGTGCCCGGATGCTGGACATGAAGTCTTTTGATCCCAAGGAATTGCGGAACGCTTTCGGGTGTTTCGCCACCGGCGTCACGGTGGTGACCTTCTTCGACCCTGACGGAAATCCCTGTGGGGTGACAGTGGGGTCCTTCACCTCGCTCAGTCTTGATCCGCCGCTTTGCCTGTTTTCACTGGGCAAGGACAAGATCTCGAGCAAGTGGATCGAGGAGCACGGCGCCTTTACCGTCAACGTGCTCGCCCGTGACCAGAAGGATCTGGCCTGGCAATTCGCCACACCCCGCGACGACAAGTTCGAGGGCGTGAACTGGACCGAGGCCGGCAACGGCACGCCGCGGATCGAGGGCGCGGTCGCGCATTTCGAATGCGGCCTGTGGAAGACATATGATGGCGGCGACCATGTCATCGTGATCGGCCAGATCACCGAGATGGGGTCGAGCGATCGCGAACCGCTGATCTTCTGCCGTGGCAAGATGGCCACAGTGATCGATGCGGGCTGATCAATTGTCCCGGCCCCGCTTGCCCGATGTCGAGGACGGCCCCCTGTCCGCGCGCCAGCGCGAGGTGATCGACCGGATCAAGTCCGGCCCGCGCGGGGCGGTGCAGGGGCCCTTGCGGGTCTGGCTGCACAGCCCCGAACTGGCCGACAGGGCGCAGGCCCTGGGCCAGTTCAGCCGGTTCGACAGCAGCCTCGATCCGGTCCAGTCGGAATTGGCGATCCTCGTGACGGCCCGGTTCTGGTCGTCCGGCTTTGAATGGGCGCATCATGCCCCGATCGCCGAAGAGGCGGGCCTTGATCCCGCCATCATCGAGGCGATCGCCCACGCCCGGCAGCCCGACATCGCCCGCGCCGATCTGCGCGCGATCTTCGATTTCTGCGTGGAGTTGCACCGCGACCGGTTCGTGAGCGACGCTGTCTTTGACGAATGCGTGGCCCGGATCGGCAACGTGGGCATTGTCGATCTGACCGGAATTTGCGGCTACTACACCCTTATCTCCATGACGATCAACGCCTTCGAGGTGCCCGACGGGGAGGGGCCATCGCTGCCCTCCCTGGACCAGGGTGTCAGCGCGTATTTCACGACCTGACAAGCACAGGTTGCCTAGCGTGGGGGGAATCTATACGCTTTGACCCAAGTGGGCATCTTGGCCCAGGTAGCCAACAGACAGGGGCCATGCCAAGGCCCCTGACCGGGAGATATGACAGATATTGCCGCGCCACCGGGAAGGCCGAAGCAGAAGCGTTTGAGTTCCGAGGAAAGACGCCGGGATATTCTCGAAAAAGCGATCCGCTTTTTTGCGAATAACGGGATGGCGAGTTCCACTCGCGATCTTGCCCGTGAACTGGGGATTACCCAGCCTCTCCTGTATCGTTATTTTCCTTCGAAGGACGCCTTGATCCGCGAAGTCTACGAGGCGGTCTATCTGGACCGCTGGAACCCGGCCTGGGATGCAATCATCGCCGACCGGTCCCGCCCGTTGCGGGACCGGTTGATCCATTTCTACGATGAATATACCGACGCCATCTTCGAGCCGGAATGGCTGCGCATCTACCTGTATTCAGGCCTGATGGGCGAAGAAATCAACCGCAACTACGTCAATTTCATCGGCGAGAAGATCCTCAACCGCATCGTGCGGGAATACCATATCGAGCGCGGCCACCATCCCGATTGCGTCAGCGCCAAGGAGATGGAACTGGTCTGGAACATGCAGGGCGGCATCTTCTATTACGGCGTTCGCGAGGTCATCTTCGAAGCGCCTGTCCCGCTGAACAAGCACTCCGCCATCGCGACCGCCGTAGATACCTTCCTGATCGGACTTGACGCTCAGCTGCCCGAAGCATCCTGAAGCGCGGCGCGATACCAGTCCCCGATCTCGCTGGCCGTCATCCAGGCCACATCGCTGTGACCCTTGATGTGGTCCAGCAGAGCCTCGAGATACTTGATCCGGTGCGGCACGCCGGTGATGTAGGGGTGGATCGAAATCGCCATAACGCGGGCATTCTCGGCGCCTTCCTCGTAGAGCCTGTCGAACTGGTCGCGGCCGCGGTTGAGGAATTCGTCCGACGTATGGCCCTGAAGCGCATAGACCGTGATGTCGTTCGTCTCGACCGTGTAGGGGATCGTGGTGATCTGCCCGTGCGGTGTGTCTATGTCCTGCGGCAGGTCGTCGATGACCCAGTCGGCCACGTATTCGATCCCGGCCTCTCGCAGCAGGTCGAGCGTCTCGTCGGTTTCGGTCAGGCCCGGGCTTTCCCATGACCGGGGCGGCTGGCCCCAGAATTCGGTGATCGCCTCGACCGCGTCGCGGATCGCGCCGCGCTGATCGTCAAGCTTGTGCATCGGCCCCTGCAGGAAGCCGTGGCCCATGAACTCCCATCCCGCATCCTTCGCGGCCTGGGCGATGCGCGGATAGGACCGGCAGACATGGCCGTTGATCGCCAGCGTCGTCGGGATGTCGCGGTCGATCAGTGCCTTGTGCTGGCGCCAGAAACCCGACCGCATGCCGTATTCGTGCCAGCTCCAGTTCGGAACGTCAGGCAGCAGGGGCTGACCCATGGGAGGTGGCAGCACGGTGCGCGGCATCGGCTTTTCGATGCGCCATTCCTCGACGTTCAGGATCACCCAGACGGCGACACGAGCGTCACCCGGCAGGCGCAGGCGCGGCCGGTCGACGATGGCCTGATAGGGGACGCGGGACGTAAGGCTCATTGAGTGATCTCCAGGAATTCGGCCAGGGCCGCGTTGTAGGGGGCGGGCTGGCCGGCATTCACGATATGGCCCGCATCGGCGATCTCGACAAGGCGCGCGCCGGGCGTGGCCTCGGCCATCGCGCGCATGACGTCGGGCGGCGCGCCCATGTCCTTTTCGCCCGCGACGAACAGGGTGGGCGTGGTCACGCCGCCCAGGTGGCGCAGGTAATCCAGCGTCTTGAGCGCCTCGCAGCAGCCGGCATAGCCGTTGGTCGAGGTGGCGAAGAACGCCGCGCGGAACGCCTCCACCCGGTCAGGCTCGGCCTTGCGGAACCCTTCGGTGAACCACATGCCTTGCGTCATGGCCCACAGCCCCTCGAACCCGTCTTCGGCAAGGATCCGCAGCCGGTTGTCCCAGTTCTGGACAAAGGCCTCGGGCGCATCGGCGCGGCCCGCGGCACAGATCATCCGGCCCAGCCTTTCGGGATGGGCGAGCGCCAGGCCAAGACCCGTCATGCAGCCCAGAGACAGCCCCATGAAATCGGCCTTGTCGACGCCATGCGTGTCCATCACCGCCACCACATCGGCCACCAGCCCGTCAAAGCTGTAGGGGCCTGCCGTCGGGTCCGACCGGCCGTGCCCGCGCGTGTCGTAGCGGATCACGCGATACTGCGGCTCGAGCAGGGCAAGCTGCTCTTTCCACATGGTGTGATCGGCGCCCAGCGAGTTGGACAGGACAATCGTGGGCGCGTCGGAATACTGGCCGCTCACGTAGCTTGCCAGCCGGTAATCCTCCCGTTCGATCCAGATCGGTGATGTCATTCGGCGGCGGCCGCGCTGTTGCCGATGGCGGCATTCACGATGGGCATGGATTTCTCGGCCAGAAGCGTCATCGACTTGCGGCCGAGTTCGGGGTCGGCCCAGTCCTTGCCGGCATAAAGCAGCGTGCCGAAATCGCCGACCTCGTCGCGCAGCTCGAGGATGCCGTCGGCCACCTTGTCGGGCGTGCCCCAGATCACGCATTCCTCCAGCACGCCATCCAGCGTCACCTCGTCGTCATGCATGTCCTGATCGGGCTTGAAGAGGTTGGCGCGGCCATGCTTCTTCATCTTGGTCAGAAGCTGATTGTAGTAGAACCGGTAGGGGCTTTGGGGGCCAAGCGCGTAGTCGCGGGCCGTGTCCATGTCCTCGGCCACGAAGACCGACCGGGCCACGCGCCAGTTGGCGGGGTCTGACGGGCGGCCACCCTGTTCGCAGCCCTCTACATAACGGGGCCAATGCGTCTTGACCCATTTCTTGAGCAGGAAATTCGCCGAGATCGGATCCCAGCCGCGCGCGGCGGCCGCGGTGACACCCTTGGAAAACGGCGCGACGGCCGTCACCACGATGGGCGGATGCGGGCGCTGGAGGGGTTTCGGCATGATGCCCTGACCGATCTCGGTCATCTGGGTCCGCTCGGTCGTGACCTTCCAGAACTTGCCCTCGATGTTGTAGGGCGCCTCGCTTTCCCAGATCTTCAGGATCGTGTCGATCCCTTCGAGGAACATGGCGTTGCGGTCATTGTCGAGATTGCCGAACACTTCGGCATCCGAGGCAAGACCACCGGGCGAAATGCCGAAATTGAACCGCCCGTCCAGCATGTGATCCAGCATCGCGACCTGTGCCGCGGCGGCGGCAGGGTGGGTGTTGGGCATGTTCACCGTGCCGGTGCCAAGGCGGATGTTCTTGGTCGCCGCGGCAAGCCAGGCGATAAAGGTGATGCAGTGGGTGATGTTCTCGGCCGCATCGGTCACATGTTCGCCGACATAGCCTTCCTTGAAGCCCAGCTTGTCGGCAAGCAGGAATGCCTCGCGATCCTCGGCCAGCGAAACGCGCCAATCCTTGTCCACAGGGTGGATCGGCATCGTGAAAAATCCCAGTTCCATGTCGAACTCCAATCAAGACTGGCCGAAAGGATAAGCCCCGGGACGGGAACGTGAAATGAAGAATCCCGGACCCCGCTATCGGACTTTGTGATTTGTCTATGCAGCCGCCGCTTCGGTAAGTTGACCCCCGGATCCGAAGAGGAGGAACACACGATGCGCGACGAGGTCACAACATCAGATCACGTGGGTCTGGAAACCGACCGGGCGGCCTTTGCAGACTGGCCCGCCGAGATCTACGAGGAGCTGCTCTCCAGCATGGATAACGGCGTGGTGGGGACGACTCTCGTGTCCGAGACGGACACCCTCAGGGTCTGGCACCTTGTGCTGGCGCCGGGGACGCGCTGCGCGTTCCATCGCCATGTGAACCCGTATTTCTGGACGGCGCTGTCGGCCGGTTCGGCGCGGACCTATTTCGCCGATGGCCGCATCGTCGACATGGAATACTACAAGGGTCAGACCCAGCATTATCACTATGACGAAGGCGAATACATGATGCATTCGCTGGAAAACATCGGCGACACGGCGCTTGAATTCACCACCGTCGAATTCATCGACGGGCCCAATCCGCCGCTCGATGTGCCGGATTCGGTGCGTCTCCATCCGCGGGCCTGATCGTCAAGACGAGGATCGCGCATGGCGAAACGTATCTGGCTGACCGAACATGGCGGCCCCGAGGTGATGCAGTTGCAGGACTTCGACCCGCCCACCCCCGGGCCGGGCGAGGTTCTGGTCGAGCAGACGGCCATCGGCCTGAACTATATCGACATCTACAAGCGCCGCGGGTTCTACCCGCATCCGGTGCCGGGCGGGCTGGGGCTTGAGGGCGCAGGCCGCGTCGCGGCCGTGGGTGAGGGCGTCACGGACCTGTCGGTGGGCGATCGCGTGGCCTATTCGGGCCTGATGGGCGCCTATGCGACGCACCGGATCGCGCCGGCCAACAGGCTTGTCCCGATCCCGGACGCGATCACCGACCGCGACGCGGCGGCGCTGATGTTCAAGGGGCTGACGGTCGAATACCTGATGGAGCGTCTTTACCGCGTTCAGCCCGGAGACGAGGTCCTGTTCTACGCGGCCTCCGGCGGAGTGGGGCAGATCGCGGGCCAGTGGGGCCGGCATCTTGGCGCGCGGATGATTGGGGTCACCTCCGGCCCGGAAAACTGCGCCATGATCCGCGAGTTGGGCTATGATGCCGCCATCGACCGGCTGAACGAGGATATCGGCGCCCGGGCCCGCGAACTGACCGAAGCGCGCGGCGTGGCCGTCGTCTATGACAGCGCGGGCAAGGCCACGTTCGAGGCGTCGCTTGCCGCGCTCAGGCCACGGGGGATGTTCGTGTCCTTCGGGTCGGCCACGGGTGACGCGCCCGATGTGCCGCCCTCGCGGCTTCAGCATGCGGGATCGCTGTTCTTCACGCGGCCGATGCTGGCCCATTACATCGCCACCGATGCCGAATATCACGCCGCCGCCGCGCGCGTCTTTGCCCTTGCCGAACAGGGCGTGATCCGCGTCAACGTGAACCAGACCTTCGGTCTGTCGGGTGTCGCGGCCGCGCATGAGGCGCTCGCGTCGGGGGAGACGACTGGATCGACGGTGATCCTGCCTTAGGATAGAGGGCAGGAGCAAGAATACGAAGGGAAAACCCTGTGACAGGCAAAGCAATCGTGGCGGGAGGCTCCATCGGCGGGCTTTTCGTGGCAAATGCCCTGCGGGCAAAGGGATGGGATGTCGCGGTCTACGAACGCTCTCCGGTGGAGCTTGCGGGCCGTGGCGCGGGCATCGTCACCCATGACAAGCTGATCGCGGCCCTCGAGACGGTCGGCGCCTCGACCCGCGATATCGGCGTGGCGCTCGAGGACAGGGTGGCCTTTGCCAAGGACGGCTCGGTCGCGCATCGCATCCACCTGCCTCAGGTCGTGACCTCGTGGGACAGGATGTATCAGGTGCTGCGCCGCAACCTGCCCGACGAGCTGCATCATCTGGGCCGCAGCGTCGCACGCTACGAAGAGACGACCGATGGCGTGCGGGTCGAGTTTGCCGAAGGCGGCAGCGCCGAGGCGGACCTGCTGGTGGGCGCCGACGGGTTCCGATCCTCGGTGCGGGCGCAGATGCTGCCCGAGGTGGTGCCGCAATTCTCGGGCTATGTGGTGTGGCGCGCCCTGGTGGCCGAGGCCGATTTCCCCGATGACCTGCGCGAAAGCGTGTTTCCGCATTTCGGTTTCTTCCTGCCGCGCGGCAACCAGATCATCGCCTATCCGATCGCGGGGCCCGACAACGACCTGCGCCCCGGGCACCGGCGCTACAACTTCGTCTGGTATTCGCGCGTGGCCGAGGGCGAGCTGGCCCGGATGCTGACCGATGCGCATGGCGTCCGGCACAGCCTGACGATCCCGCCGCCGCTGGTGCGCGACGATCTCCTGGCGCAGATGCACGCCGATGCCGAACGCGACCTGGCCGAGCCTTTCGTGCGTATCCTCGACAAGAGCGAGCGACCCTTCTTCACCCCGATCTACGACCATCACAGCCCCGTAATGGGGCAGGGCAGGGTGGCGCTCTCGGGCGATGCCGCCTGTGTCGCGCGGCCCCATGTGGGCATGGGCGTGACCAAGGCCGCCGAGGATGCGGTGACCTTGGCCCAATGCGTGACCGAACAGGGCGTGATCGACGGTCTGGCTGCCTATTCCGAACGTCGGGTTCCGGCCTCGATGAAGGCGCATCAGCTGGCCCGTGACCTTGGGGCCCAGATCTTCGAGGCGGGGACGGAAGGTCAGAACACCGATGGCCGCAGTCACCCCGCCTGGAAATGGGTGATGGAGACGACCGCGATCTATCCCGACGATTGAGGCGTCAGGTTCCCGTGCCCTGAAGCACGCCATGTTCCATCGCATAGCGCGTCAGGCCGGCAGTCGACGAGATGTCGAGCTTGCGCTTGATGTTCTTGCGATGGGTCTCGACGGTGCGCACCGAGATGCCCAGCTCTTCGGCCACTTCGCGGTTGGAATGGCCGCGCGCGAGCCGCAGCAGGATGGTCTGTTCGCGCGATGTCAGCGGCTCCCGCCCGTCTGCGGTGCGCGGCCTGAGCGAGGTGCTGGCCCCGGTGCAAAGATATGTCTCGCCGCGCATCACCGCGTCGATGGCGACCTTGATCTCTTCGGTGGGCACGTCTTTCAGCACATAGCCCCGCGCGCCATGGCTGAGCGCGGTCGAGATGTATTCGGGACTGTCATGCATCGACAGGATCAGGATCCGTGTCTCGGGCATCCGCTCGAGCATCATCTCCGTGGCCGAAATTCCGCCCAGAACCGGCATGTTGAGGTCCAGCAGCACCACGTCGGCCTTGATCGTCTCGATCCTGTCGACCGCCTCCTGACCGTTGCAAAGCGATCCCACCACCTCGATGTCGTCATAGGTCTCGAGGATCGACTGTATCCCTTCCGCGACCATGGGGTGATCATCGACGATCAGAACACGGATGGGCATGTTCAGGCGCTTTCCCTGTTTTTATTGGCTTCGAGCCTATCGGGCTTGAGCATGTGGCTCAAGGGGACTTGCGCCTCGACCACGGTTCCGGTCCCGGTGGCAAAGATGCGAAGCGTGCCGTCAAGCTGTTCGATCCGTTCGGCCATGTTGCGCAGGCCCAGCCCCCGCGACGCGCGCCGCGCGGCCCGGTTCATGTCGATGCCCTTGCCGTTGTCGCTGATCCTGAGGATCCCGCCCGTGCGGTTTCCCCGCAAGGTGATGATCACATCGGTGGCCTCGGCATGGCGTTCGATATTCGTCAGCGCCTCCTGCGCGACGCGGTAAAGGGCGATCCGGGCCTCGTCGTCCAGCCGGTTGCGGAACACCACCGTCTCGAAGCTGACCTCGATGCCGGTCCGGGTGCTGAACTCGTCGGCCAGCGCCTGAAGCGCAGGACCCAGGCCCAGATCGTCCAGCACGCCGGGGCGCAGATCGCGGCTGATGCGGCGGACCTCGTGGATTGCGCCGCCCAGCGAATCGATCCCCTTCTCGAGGCTGTCGATCGCGCGCGGGTCGCCCATCTTGAGCCTGCGGCCCGTCAATTCGAGCGCGTAGCGCGCGCCCACGAGGATCTGCGAAATCGAATCGTGCAGTTCGCGTGCGACGCGCCCGCGCTCCTCCTCCTGGGTGTCGATGACGCGCTGGGTCAGTTCCTTGAGCTTGGCATCGGCCAGCCGCCGTTCGCGCAGGTTCAGAAGGAACCCCGACAGGAACACCGAGACAAGGGCCACGATCGTGATCAGCAGGATATCGATCGACGTGCGCTGGATCCGGGCCTCTACCTCGGCCCGCGCCGCGCCGATCGTCTCCTTCACGTCGTCGATGAAGATGCCGGTCCCGACCGCCCATCTCCAGTCCTGCAAACCGGTGACATAGACCATCATCGGCGCGGTCTCCCCGGTCGATGGCTTGGGCCACGAGAATTCGTGATACCCCGATCCCGACCGGGCCAGCCGGATCAATTCGTCGGTGATCGGCACGCCGGCGATATCGCGCAGGCCCGACCAGTCCTGCCCGATCAGGGCGGTCTGGCGCGGCGCCACAAGGTTCGTCCCGTCATAGTCGAAGACGAAGAAATAGCCGTCCTGACCATAGATCATCGCCGACAGGATGCGGGTCACCTCCAGCTTGGCCTGTGCGTCGTCGGGCCTGGCGCGGCCATAGATATTGATGAATCCGGTCCGGGCGATGGCGATGTAGTTGCGCAGCTCGGTCCGCTTCTGTTCCATCAGCTGTTCTTCCAGTGCCGCGATCTCGCGTTCGGCCAGCTGCCGGGACTGGTTTGCGACAACCACCGCGATCAGGCTGACCGCCAGCACAAGCGGGACGGCCGCCAGAAGAAAGACCTTCTGGCTGTAGCTGATCGTCACAGCAGATCCGATCCGGTGGAGGAGATGCGCCATGGCGAATCGTTAGCCGCGAATCATGGCCTTCGCAAAGCGAATCGAGGGCGCATCCTTTCCTGACCGGTGAAGGAAGAGGCGGCGCGGCGGAAAGTTAGCGGTATCAGGGGGCAATTTACGTATTTTCCGGTATTCCGGTGCGGGGCCGGAATGTCTAGCGTTCTGCCTCATCGGCTTGTCCGGCCGAATTGTCATTCCCATGGGAGGAAACCTTATGGACCGTCGCTCGTTTCTGAGAACATCTGCGCTTGGTGGCTCTGCCGCCGCCGCCACCTCGCTTGCCGCGCCGGCATATGCGCAAGGCAACCGGACGCTCACGCTCGTCACGACCTGGGGCCGGGGCCTGGCCGGGGTGCATGACAGCGCCCAGTATTGCGCCGACATCATCACCGAGATGAGCGACGGGCAGCTGACCGTGGATCTGAAGGCGGCCGGCGAACTCGTGGGTGCCTTCGAGGTCTTCGACGCGGTTTCCGCCGGGCAGGCCGATCTCTATCACGGTGTCGACTATTACTTCATGGGTCAGCATCCGGCGCTGTCGTTCTTCAGCCAGGTGCCGTTCGGCATGACGTTCCAGGAATTCAACAACTGGTATTATCATGACGGTGGCCTGGAACTGGCCGACGAACTCTACAGCATCTTCGGCCTCAAGGCGTTTCCCGCCGGCAATACCGGGCCGCAATCGGGCGGCTGGTTCAGCCGCGAGATCAACGGCCCCGAGGATTTCGAGGGCCTGCGGTTCCGGATGCCCGGCCAGGGTGGCCAGGTCCTCGGAAAGCTGGGCGCCAGCGTTCAGAACCTTCCGGGTGCCGAGGTCTATCAGGCGCTTTCCTCCGGCGCGATCGACGGCACCGAGTGGATCGGCCCCTGGGCGGACGAGAAGGCCGGCTTCCAGGAAATCACCAAGATCTACTACACCGCCGGGTTCCACGAGCCGGGTCCGAACCTGAACCTGACCATGAACCTCGATGTCTACGACAGCCTGTCTGCCCCGCATCAGGCGATCGTGCAGCAGGCGGCCCGCGCCTCGAACCTGTGGACCATGTCGCTGTTCATGGCCAACAACTCGGCGGCGCTTCAGCGTCTGCAATCGGGCGGCGTGCAGGTCCGCGAATTCCCCGACTCGGTCTGGGACGCGTTCGGCGCCGCGGCCGAGGAGGTGGTCCAAGAGGGTATGGACGACGAGCTTTATGCCCAGTGCCACGCCAGCTACATGGCGTCGCTGCAAAGCTCGGCCAGTTGGATCAGCCGGTCGGAGGGTGAGTTCACCCGCCAGCGCAACCGCGTCGTCGGTATCTGAGCCGACCCTGCGCATTGAACGCTCCGGCGGCTCCCCAAGGGGGGGCGCCGGAGTATAGGTATGATTGAAGCGGTTGGAATCTGGGGGGAGCGAGATGCTTGACGCGGTCGTCTGGGTCATCAGCAATATCGGGCTGGCCTTCTACAATCTTGGCTACGCGGTGACGCATCCGCAGCTCTGGCTGAACTGGTCGGACAAGGAAGCGCTGATGCGCTTCATCTATTACGGCGCCTCGGTCGAGTTGTTCTTTGTCGTTTTCGTCGCCTTCCTGATCGTCACGGCGATCGGGTTCTGGCGCAACTCGTTCCTGTGGGGCGTCGTGCGCGTCTTCGAGACCATCTCGAACACGATCGGGCGCGTGGCGGCCTGGGCGGGGCTCATCATGGTGCTGCAGCAGATCGTGATCATCTTCATGCAGCGGGTCTTTGCCGTGGCCGAACTTGGCTTCGGGTTCGGCAAGGTGGTGACCTTGCCGGTGTCCTGGTGGTCCGAGGAACTCAAGCTTTACAACGCGATGGTCGTGTCGCTTTGCATTGCATGGACATTCGTGCAGGGCGGCCATGTGCGGGTCGACCTGTTCTACAGCCAGGCCAGGTTCCGCACCAAGAAGGTGATCGACATGTTCGGCGCGCTGGTCTTCATGATCCCGGCGGCGACGATCATATGGCTGTATTCCTGGTTCTTCCTCTGGCGGCACCTCGTGGTGCCGAAACCGTCTGCCTCGGAAACTCTTGATCGGCTTCTGATGAAGAGTCGTGCCCTGCGCTGGAACGTCGAGACGATCGGTTTCTCGCCCAACGGCTTCAACGCCTATTTCCTGTTCAAGGTCCTGCTGTGCCTCTTTACCGCGCTGATGTTCCTTCAGGCGGTCACGTTCTTCTATCGCTCCTACCTTGAATGGAAGGAAGGTCCCGAAAGCGAGGGCAAGCACCTCGACCGGGACGTCATTGGCGATCCGACGGCCGAACTGGTCGCGGACATCCATTAAGATCAAGATCGGAGCGAAATGATGCTTTTCGGTTTGGACGGGGTCGAGGTCGGTCTCATCATAGTTTTCCTGTGCCTGTTCGGCGCGATCCTGTCGGGGTTTCCGGTGGCCTTCGCGATCTCGGGCGCGGCGGTCATCTCGTTCGCGATCATCGCGGCGCTGGATTCGGGCGGCTACCTGATCCACCAGGCGATCGACACGTCGAGCGACGCGTTCCGCGCGCTGACAGGGCAGGGCATCAAGCCGGGCGACATCTCGATCTTCCGATATCCGGAATTGCCGCGTGTGGAGGTGCCGGTTTTTCCGCAGGGATGGGAAACGGCGCTGGACCGCAATATCGGCTTCATCGTCAACCGGATCAACGAACGGGTCCTTGCGGGCCAGTCGATCGAGACGCTTCTGGCCGTGCTGATGTTCGTCATGATGGGCATCACGCTCGAACGCTCGCGCATCGCGGATGACCTTCTGACGACGATGGCCCGGGTCTTCGGGCCGCTTCCGGGCGGTCTGGCCGTGTCCATCGTCGTGGTGGGCGCCTTTCTTGCCGCCTCCACCGGGATCGTCGGGGCGACGGTCGTGACGATGGGCCTTCTGGCTCTGCCCACCATGCTCAAGAACGGGTATTCGCCGCAGCTGGCCACCGGGGTCATCGCGGCCTCGGGTACGCTGGGCCAGATCATTCCGCCTTCGATCGTGATCGTGCTTCTGGGCACGCTGGCGGGCGACATCTATTCCACTGCGCAAGAGGCGCGTGCCCAAACGGCCGGCTGCACCGACGCGCTGACCTTTCTGGGCGAGCCTGCGGTGGTGTCGGTGGGCACGCTGTTTCAGGCGGCACTCCTGCCCGGCATCTTCCTTGCCGGGCTTTATGCCGCCTATGCCTTCGGTTTTGCGCTTCTGAACCCGTCCAAGGCGCCGCCGGTCAACTTCGCGACCGAGGGGACCGGCCAATACGCAACCCGCAACGAGAAATTCACCTGGTTCCTGGGTGTCCCTGTCCTTCTGATCGTGGGCACGATCCTTCTGGGGCAGGTGAATGTCGTCGGCAGCCAGAATGTCGATGTCGACAGCTTTTCGGAGTCCGGTGAACAGGCCTCGCTCAGGACCAACGTGTCCGAAGATTGCGCCGCCTCGATGATCGAGCTGCACGGCCAGGAGGCCTGGGACGCGGCGGTGGCCGAGCAGCTTGCCATCAACGAGGCCGGTGGCGTCGAGGAATCCCGCCGTCTGACCGATGAGGAGCGCGGGTCCATCCGCGCCGAACGCATCGCCGATGCGCCGCCCATCGGCACCGGCATCGCGACCTTCGCCATCCTCCTCGGCCTTGTCCTGTCGATGGCGCGGGGCGTGGCGCCGATGGACGAACCCATGCCGCTGATGATCGGGGCGGGGGGCGTGGCGCTGATCGCGCTGGCCGATATCGCGCTGATCGGACCCGTGACAAGCCCCGGAGCGACGACCCTGATCCTTGCGATCCCGACCCTGATCGCCCTTTACGGCTGTCGGGCCGCGATCCGGATGCTGGGCCGGAGCGAGTTGTTGCGCGTCGTCTTTCCGCCGCTTGTGCTGATCGTGGCGGTTCTGGGGTCGATCCTCGCGGGCATCACCAACCCGACGCCTGCCGCCGCCCTTGGCGCCGGTGGCGCGCTGATGCTCGCGGCCTATCGCAAGCTTCAGGACGAGGGGCGGTCCGGCCGGATCGTCCTTCTGGGGGCGGGATCGATCGTCGTCATGTTGCTGATCGGCGTGAATTTCGACCTGCGGCTGAACGAGAACACGAAGTTCGAATCCTGGATCGCCTATCTCGTGGCCTTTGCCACGTTCAGCTTTGCGATGTTCAGCCTGTTCTACAGCTGCTGGGTCCTGTTCGCGGGGCGGGTCCTGACACCGGTGGTGCAGGAAACGGCCAAGGTCACGGCGATGGTCTTCGCGATCCTGATCGGCTCGCAGCTTCTGAACCTCGTGATCATCTCCTTCGGGGGGGAGCATTACATCCAGCAATTCCTCAAGTCCTTCGACAATGAATGGACCGTCTTCCTGCTGGTGATGCTGATCCTGTTCATCCTGGGCTTTGTTCTGGATTTTCTCGAGATCATCTACATCGTCGTGCCGATCGTGGGGCCGGTGATCTATGGCGGCACGCTCGATCCGTCCTGGGTGACGATCATGATCGCGGTAAACCTTCAGACCTCGTTCCTGACGCCGCCCTTCGGCTTTGCGCTGTTCTACCTGCGCGGGGTCGCGCCAAAGGAAGTGACGACAGGCCATATCTATCGCGGGGTGATCCCCTTCGTGATCATCCAGCTGGTCGGCCTCGCGATCCTGGCGCTCGTGCCGGGGATCGTGACGATCGTGCCCAACCTTCTGGGGGGGTGATCGCCTGACGCGCGCGGCGGGGCCGACACGGCCCGCCGGCCGCGTCAACCGCGTTCGATCAGGTCCCAGCGATTGCCGAACGGATCGCGGAAAACGGCGACGCGGCCATAGCTTTCGGATCGGGGCGCCTCCTCGAACAGGACGCCGGCGGCCAGGAACCTTGCGTGATCCGCCGCGAAATCGCTGGTCGCCAGAAAGAACCCGACGCGGCCGCCGGTCTGGTTTCCGATGGCCGCGCGCTGCCTTTCGTCGGTCGCGCGCGCCAGGAGCAGCGTTGCCCCGCCGCCCGGTGGCGCCACCGTCACCCAGCGCTTTGCGTCACCGAGGTCCAGATCGGTGATGCAGTCGAAGCCCAGCGTGTCGACGTAGAAGGCAAGACCCGCATCGTAGTCCGGCACCACGAGGGCGACCGTGTCGATGCGCATCAACGGTCGACCGGGTTGGTGTCGGGGAGACGGATGCGTGCCACCTGCTCGGCGATCGGATCGACCGAAAGCGGGTGTTTCTTGGCGCTGTAGGCCTCTGGGTCGCGCAACCTGTGCCAGTCACGATCGTGATAGACCTCAAGGCCCGAGAACCGGGCCTTGTAGCCCATCTTGTCGCTGCCGGGCACCCAGTAGCCCAGATAGACATAAGGCAGCCCCATCTCCCGCGCGATGCGCACATGATCAAGGATGATGTAGGTCCCCAGAGAGGCCTTCTCGAAATCGGGGTCGAAGAAGGAATAGACCATGCTCAGCCCGTCATCGAGAACATCGGTCAGGCACACGGCGCGCAATTCGCCCCCCAGCCCGTCCGCGTCCCGCGGAGAGCGGTATTCGATCAGCCGCGACCGGACCGGCGTTTCCTCGACCATGGCCGCGAATTCGAACACGTCCATATCGGCCATGCCGCCATCCGAATGCCGGTGATCGAGGTATTTGCGGAACAGCTCATACTGATCGTCGGTGGCCCAGGGCGATGTCGCGCGACGATGCATGCCCCTGTTGCGGCGCAGCACCCGTTTCTGGCTGTTCGACGGGCTGAAATCCTCGACCCGGATACGGGCCGACAGGCAGGCCGCGCAATCGGCGCAGGACGGACGATAGAGCACGTTCTGCGACCGCCGGAAGCCCTGTTTGGACAGCGCATCGTTCAACCGTTCTGCCTGATCGCCCTGAAGCGCGCAGAACAGTTTCCTCTCCATCCGGCCCTCGAGATAAGGGCAGGGCTGAGGTGCCGTCACGTAGAATTGCGGGGCGACTGGAAGAGTGTGGCGCATGTATGACCAGATTTGAGAGTTGCGCCGACGTTAGCAAGGTCGATCCGAGGTGAAAAGCCCCTGCCCGACGCATCCGGGGCAGGGGCCCGACGGGTGCGCGATGTGCGGCCGATCAGGCCGGGCGGTTGATCGCGGCTGTGCCGAGGATCGCGTCGCTCAGCCCCTGCTTGCGGTCCGACATCAGCATCATCACGATCGACAGAAGCTGGACCGGCGGAACAGCGATGCTGACCGAGTAGCCCAGCGTGTGCAGGAATGCGGTCTCGTTGCTCAGCTGTCCGCCATCGGACTGGCGGATTTCCATGGCCATCAGGCGCATCCCCCATGTGGCCGACCCGCCCGCCAGAGTGAACCAGCGATAGGCAAAGCCCACGACAAGCATCAGCGCGGGAAAGAAGAAGAGCGCGGTGAAGGCGGTGAACGGCAGGACAAGGACGCTGACCAGACCGATCAGCACCGTGTCGACAACCCAGGCCAGAAGGCGCTTGGTCGGGATGCCGTCGTAGAATTCGGCCGAACGGTGGGGGTCGGGCAATCCGTCAAGATGGGGGGCGGTGGGCATCGGTCGGTCCTTCATGGAGCATCTGGTTTCAGTCAACAGATAGGGGCTTGCCCGGGCCCCCGCCAGACGGGGGCCCGGTTCGGCGCGTCAACCCCGGGCAGGCGCGGCATCATCGGAGCCGGTCTCTGTCGGGGCCTTGCGGGCGCGGTCGGTCATGAACTGGTCGAACTCGGCCTTGTCCTTGGCCTCGCGCAGACGCTCGAGGAATTCCTCGAAGCTGCGCTGCTCGTCTTCCAGCCGGCGGAGCGTCTCGGTCTTGTAGGCGTCGAAGGCGCTGTTGCCGGAGGACCGGGTCGCGGTGCGGTAGGACGAACGGGCCGAGCGGGCGGTGCAATTGCGGGAAAACATCTGCTTGCTCCAGATCATGTAGGCGAGAAGGGCGAGGCCGATGGGCCAGAAGGCGATGAAGCCAAGGACCATGGCGGCGATCCAGGCGCCCTTGCCGCGCTCGTCGAGCCAGGTTTCGGCCCGGACGAACCAGTTGGGGCGTTCAAAACCGCGATGCCTCGCAGAGGGAGGCTGGAAATCGGTGGTGGACATGCGGGTCTCCTTGTTGTGTCGGACCGCGGCGTCTGGTGGCATCTCCGCGGTGACGAATGTGAATGCCTTTCACATCCTCGATATTGGGAATCCCGCGGCGCCGATCAAGCCATGATGTGAATGTTTTTTACATTTATTTTGATTTTTCCGTGAAATCAGCGACTTGTGCGCCGGAAATCTGGATCAATCGCGCCGGATCTATGGGAAAGACATGCCGTGGCGTGCCTGCGGCGGCCCAGATTTCCTCGAATTCCGTCAGCCTAGGGTCGAAATAGACAGGCCCCGGCGCAAGGTGCCCGACCGGCGACACGCCCCCGATGACAAAGCCGGTGCGCGCCCGAACAAAGGCCGCATCCGCCGTCTCGAGAGGTTCGCGCGCGACCTGTGCGGCGCGCGCCGGATCGACCCGGTTGCCGCCTGCGGTCACGAAAAGGTGGACCGCCCCGCTTTCGGCGCCGCGAAAGACGATGGATTTGGCGATCTGGTCCAGGGTGCAGCCGACGGCGGCGGCGGCTTGCGCGGCGGTGCGTGTCTCGGCGCCGGTCTCGACCGGCTCGATCTCCAGTCCGGCCTGCCGAAGGCTCTGTACCACGCGTTTGAGGCTCTTGCTCATGGGGCGATTTCCGACATCTCTTTTCCAGATGGAACCGGGCTGTTAGGTGAAGCTAGACCGTCGCCCCGCGCGATGAAACCCGAAACCCGGGTCGCGGCCCACGCGCACCGGACCCCGCCGAGCAGGAGCCTGCGCCCGTGGCTGATCGCCGTTTCGAGACCCGTATCACCCGGCTGCCCCGACCGTTCGAGCCCGACCGGGCGGCCGATGCACGCGACCATGTTCCCTGGGCCACGGGGGCGGTCGCGGACCTGATCGCAGGGGCGGGCGCATGCAGCCCCTATCTGATGTCGCTGATCGACAAGGAGGCCGGGTGGCTGCAATCCGCGCTCGACGATCCCGAGGCCGCGCGCGACGCGGTCCTGTCAGAGGCGGGCGCGCTGCCGCTTGACCAGCTGAAACCGGGCCTGCGCCGGGCCAAGCGGCGCATCGCGCTTCTGACGGGGCTTGCCGATCTGGGGGGCGTCTGGGCGCTGGAAGAGGTGACCGAAAGCCTGACCCGGCTTGCCGATACGGCCTGTCACCGCACCATCACCGAGCTTCTGCGCCCCGAACTGGACCGCGGCCGCATCCCCGGCAAGACCGAGGCCGATGCCGAGGCGGGCGCGGGCTATACGGTGCTTGCCATGGGCAAGATGGGCGCGTTCGAGCTGAACTATTCCAGCGATATCGACCTGATCTGCCTGTTCGATGACAGCCAGTTCGACCCCGAGGACGTGGCCGAGGTCCGGTCTGTCTTCGTCAAGATGACCCGCCGGCTTTGCGCCATTCTGGGTGACAATACCGACGAGGGCTATGTCTTCCGCACCGATCTGCGGCTGCGCCCCGATGCGGCGGTGACGCCGGTCTGCCTGTCGATGACGGCGGCCGAAGGCTATTACGAAGGGGTCGGCCGGACATGGGAACGGGCCGCCTACATCAAGGCGCGCGCCTGCGCGGGCGACATCGCGGCAGGGGAGCGGTTCCTGTCGACGCTGACGCCCTTTGTCTGGCGGCGGCACCTCGATTTCGCGGCGATCCAGGACGCGCATGACATGCGCCTGCGGATCCGCGATCACAAGGGCCTGCACGGGCCGCTGCGCCTGCCGCGCCATGACATGAAGCTGGGTCGCGGCGGCATCCGCGAGATCGAATTCTTCACCCAGACCCGCCAGATCATCGCCGGAGGGCGCGACCCGTCCCTGCGGGTGCGCGGCACGGTCGAGGGGCTGGCACGGCTGGCCGATGCGGGCTGGATCCCGCCCGAGACGGCTGAAACGCTGACCCATCACTACAGGCTCCACCGCGAGGTGGAACACCGGCTCCAGATGATCGCCGATGCCCAGACCCACGCGCTTCCCAATTCGGACGAGGGCTTCGACCGGCTCGCGGCCTTCATGGGGCAGGACCGCGCCGCGCTCGAGGCCGACCTGACCGAAAGGCTTGAGGCGGTGCACGACCTGATCGAAGGTTTCTTCACCCCCGACGAGAGCGCACCAAGGGAGGAGACGGGCGAGGATTTCGGCGCCGAGATCACCGCCCGCTGGCCCGATTACCCGGCCCTGCGCACGGCCCGCGCGGGCGAGCTGTTCCGCCGCCTGCGCCCCGAGATACTGGGCGCCATGCAAAAGGCCGCCCGCCCCGAAGAGGCACTTGTCAATTTCGACAGGTTCCTTGCGGGCCTGCCTGCGGGCGTCCAGCTCTTTTCGCTCTTCGATGCCAATCCTCAGCTGACCAGGCTGATCGTCGATATCGCCTCGACCGCGCCCGCGCTCGCGCAATACCTGTCGCGCAATGCGGGGGTGTTCGATGCGGTGATCGGGGGCGATTTCTTCGCGCCCTGGCCCGGCGTGGACGTGCTGACCGACCAGTTGCAGACCGCACTTGCGAGGGCCGCGGATTATGAGACCCGCCTTGATGCGACGCGCCGATGGGCCAAGGAATGGCATTTCCGGGTGGGCGTCCATCACCTGCGGGGCCTGATCTCGGCGACCGATGCGGGCGCGCAATATGCCGATCTGGCGCAGGCGGTCGTGGCCGGGCTCTGGCCCCATGTGGTCGACGATTTCTCGGCCAAGCACGGCGCGCCTCCGGGGCGCGGAGCGGTGGTGCTGGCCATGGGGTCGCTGGGCGCGCAGCGGCTCAACGCGGCCTCCGATCTCGACCTGATCGTGATCTATGACGGACAGGGGGTCGAGGCGTCCGAAGGCAAGCGGCCGCTGGCCACGCGGACCTATTTCGCCCGGCTGACCCAGGCTCTGGTCACCGCGATGACGGCCCCCACGGCCGAGGGACGGCTTTACGAGGTGGACATGCGGCTCCGGCCCTCGGGTCGGCAGGGGCCGGTTGCCACGTCCTGGGATGCCTTTCGCACCTATCAGCGCGACGAGGCCTGGACATGGGAACACCTGGCCCTGACCCGCGCCCGCCCCATCGCCGGTGATCCGGACTTCCGGCAGGAGGCCGAGGCGTTCCGCCGCGACCTTCTGGCCGAGAAATCAAAGGGCCCCGGCGTGATGATCGAGGTGGCCGACATGCGCCGCCGGATCGCCGAGGCCAAGCCGCCACAGGGCGACTGGGATGCCAAGATCGGGCCCGGCAGGCTTCAGGATGCCGAGCTTGCGGCGCAGACACTGGCCTTCCTCGCCGGATCGGAGGCGCGGCAGCCGCTGGCGCAGGTCGAGGCGGGGGAAGCGGCGGGCCTTGTCACACAGGCGCAGGCCTGGGCGCTGCGTCGCTCCCTGACGCTGTTCTGGCAACTTCAGGCAACCGCGCGGCTTCTGACAGGGGGGCTGCTGGTGCCCGAAGAGATGGGCGAGGGCGGTCGCCGGATGGTCCTGCGCGAGACCGGGCAGGATGACATGGACGCCCTTGGCCGGGCGATGAAACAGGCGGCCGGAGAGGCGGCCAAAGCGATTGACGCAATTCTGGAGGGGACAACATGAAGGGAACGCCCGAAGACCCGCGGGGCCTGATCCAGGAAGCCTACCGGATGGACGGCATCTCGGCGCCGGAATGCCGGTCGATCTTTCTGGACTGGGCGCTTGGCGTGGCCGCCGACCGCGACACCAAGACCGAGGTGCGCCGTCTTCTGAACCGCTATGCCGTGGCCCATTCGGGCCACCCGATGACGGCGGTTCTGCTGGCCGCGCTGGACGAGCCCGCCAATGCCCGGCGTCGCGGCGGACGCGCCGCGCGCCTGGGCGGAGAAACGTCCTAGCGGGGCAGGCTAACGGGGCAGGGCGGCGGCCTCGCGGGCCAGCCGCTCGATCCCGGCCCAGTCGCCCGAGGCGATCATGTCCTTTGGCGCGACCCAGCTTCCGCCCACGCACAGCACGTTGGGCAGCGACAGGTAATCGCGCGCATTGGCAAGGCTCACCCCGCCCGTGGGGCAGAACGAAACCTGCGGGATCGGCCCGCCGATCGCCTTGAGCGCGGCGGCCCCGCCCGAGGCTTCGGCGGGGAAGAACTTCTGCACGCTGTAGCCCCGCTCGAGCAGGCGCATCGCCTCGGTCGCGCTGGACGATCCGGCCAGAAGCGGCAGCTCGTTCGCTTCGCAGGCATCCAGCAGCCGGTCCGTCGCCCCGGGCGAGACACCGAAATTCGCGCCCGCCTCCTTGGCGGCCTCCACATCGGCCTCGGTCAGAAGGGTGCCGGCTCCCACGACGCCGCCCTCGACGCCCGCCATCTCGCGGATCGCATCAAGGGCCGCAGGCGTGCGCAACGTCACCTCCAGCGCTGGAAGCCCGCCCTTGACAAGGGCGCGGGCCAGATCGGCGGCGCTGCCCGCATCCTCGAGCACGAGAACCGGGATGACGGGGGCAAGGCCACAGAGGTCGGCATTCAGTTTGCTGGCTTGTTCAGGGGTCATCGGGTAAATCTTTCTGTTTCTGGCTCGGGGCACAATCACTGCCGGGGGCAGGGTCTGAACGTCAGGGAAGGCCTGCGATCACGGCATGTCTGGACAGTTCGTAATCCGGCTCCATAACATCAGGCGCCGTGTTACACGGCAGTAACCTATGGGGAAAGTTGAAGATGGTTGACAAGTTCAATCGAACCGCCCTTGCGGCGGGTTTGCTGATCGGCCTGTCCGCTTGCGTATCGAGCGGGACGGGCAATGGTGGTGGAAACGGGGGCGGCGGTTCGCCCGAGAGTTTCGACGCGTTCGAGGAAGAATTCGACGACATCACGGGGCGCATCCCGACCTCCGACATGCCGGTCAGCGGTGCGGCCAGCTATACGGGCGGTGTCCTGATCGACATCGACACCGGCACCGACACGCTCCGGACGCTGGGCGATCTGAGTTTCTCGGTGGCCTTCAATCCGGCCGGAGACGACGGATCGGTCCAGAACCCGGTCAGCGATGCACAGATCGACAATATCCGGGTCGAGACTTCTGCCGGTGACACCGCCGAATGGGACGTGACGCTGACCCAGGAAGCGGCCGAAGCTGCCGGTTTCGATTCTGTCGTCGGCGTCACGGAGACGACGATCAACGCGCCGGTGGTGGGCGAGATCACGACCCGTATCGGCGCGCTTGCCATCAGCGTCCTGGGCGAGGTGGATGAGACCAACGCCGCCGGACTGGACGGCAGCGGCACCATGCTCGTCACTCTGGGCGGGGCGTTCTTCGGCGCCGAAGGTGCGGCCACGGCAGGCACCGCGACCGCCGTGTTCGACGATGACGGCAGCGACGGTCTGCTCGACGCGGCGGGTGCCGGCACCTACACGGCCGAACAGGACTGACGATCCGTGCACCTTTCTGGCGCCCCCCGGGGCGTCAGACCACGACACCCGCACCCTCGGCCGCATGGCCCACATTGCGGCGGAACACCTCGAACAATTCGCGGCCCACGCCATTGCCGTTGCCGCTCAGATCGGCTTCGGCAGGGGTGCGATCCGACAGATCCTCGAGGCAGGTCAGCGTGCCGGTCGTGGCATCGAGCCTGAGCCTGTCGCCATCGCGCAGAAGTGCGATCGGCCCGCCATCGGCGGCCTCGGGGCAGACATGGATCGCGGCCGGCACCTTGCCGCTGGCGCCCGACATGCGCCCGTCGGTGACAAGTGCGACATTCAGCCCGCGGTCCTGCAACACCGCAAGGGTGGGTGTCAGGGAATGCAGCTCGGGCATGCCGTTCGATTTGGGGCCCTGAAACCGGACCACGACGATCGTGTCGGACGTGATCTCGCCATTCTGGAAGGCCTTCTTCACGTCGCCCTGATCGTGGAAGATGCGCACCGGCGCCTCGATCACATGCCGTTCGGGCGCGACCGCCGATGTCTTGATCACCGCGCGGCCCAGATTGCCCCTCAGCTGGACCAGGCCGCCCGATGGTTGGAACGGGTCCGAGGCGGGGCGCAGGATCCGGTCGTTCTGGGTCTGCCCCGCGCCGGCGGCATAGACCACCTTGCCCTCCTGCAACTTGGGTTCCTGCGTGTAAAGCGACAGCCCGTCGCCCGCGACGGTCGTCACGTGCTCGTGCAGGAGCCCCGCATCCAGAAGCTGCCCGATCATGTAGCCCAGCCCGCCTGCGGCGTGGAAATGGTTCACGTCGGCCAGCCCGTTGGGATAGACCTTGGCCATCAGCGGCGTCACCGAAGAGATGTCGGAAAAGTCCTGCAAATCCAGCTGGATGCCTGCCGCCTTGGCCATGGCGGGCAGGTGGATGACAAGGTTCGTGGATCCGCCCGTGGCCATCAGCCCCACGATCCCGTTGACGAAGGCCTTTTCGTCGAGGATCTCGTAGACGGGCCGGAAATCGTTGCCAAGTGCGGTGATCGAGGCCGCCCGTTCGGTGCCCGCCACCGTCAGCGCCTCGCGCAGGGGGGTGCCGGGATTGACGAAACTCGCGCCCGGCAGATGCAGGCCCATGAACTCCATCAGCATCTGGTTGGAATTGGCCGTACCGTAAAAGGTGCAGGTGCCCGGCCCGTGATAAGAGGCCATCTCGGCGGCCATCAGCGCATCGCGCCCCACCTCGCCATTGGCGAATTGCTGGCGGACCTTGGCCTTTTCGTCATTGGGCAGGCCGCTGGTCATCGGCCCTGCGGGCAGAAAGATCGACGGGATATAGCCGAAGGTCGCCGCGGCCATCACGAGGCCCGGCACGATCTTGTCGCACACACCGAGATAAAGCGCCGCATCGAACGTGTTGTGGCTGAGGCCCACGCCCGCGGCCAGCGCGATCACGTCGCGCGAGAACAGCGACAGCTCCATCCCCGTCTGGCCCTGCGTCACGCCATCGCACATCGCCGGCACCCCGCCCGCGACCTGCGCCGTCGCGCCCGCCGCACGCGCGGCCCGGCGGATCACGTCGGGGTAGGTCTCGAACGGCTGATGCGCGGAAAGCATGTCGTTATACGCGGTGATGATCCCGATATTGGGCGCACGCGCATCCACAAGGGCGTCCTTGTCGGCGCCCATGGCGGCATAGGCATGGGCCTGGTTGCCACAGGTCAGATGCGCCCGGCGCGGCCCTTCGGCGGCAGCGGCGCGCATCGTGTCGAGATAACGGCCCCGGCTTTCGGCGCTGCGTTCGATGATACGGTTGGTGACGTCGGCGATGACGGAGTCGAGCGGCATGGAACCTCCTCTTCCAGGTCCAGATCTGTCTGGCATTGGATTTTGGGCCGCATATCACCTTCTGTTAGCGCTAACAACCAGCAATACCGTGCCGTTCCATCCCGATTGGCCCGGCAAAGCCCGCAATTCACCTCAAAATTGGTGCGAAGTCTTCCCAATTTCGCCGAGTTTTGAAGCTAGGTCCGGGGAAAGGCCCGGAAAACGGAAACAATCGTCGGGTCGTCTCAGGAGTAATGTCATGGCCCTGCGTCTGTTTGCCGCTTTCGTCCTTGCCACCGGCCTGTCGGCCTGCGCCACGCCGGACACCGTGTCGCGGAACGTCCCGCTCGAATCCCAGGCGCTTGCGGCGCCGGACCAGCAGCTCATCCGCGACTATGCCGTCACCTCGATCCAGGTGAACGTGCCCCGTGACCTGCGGGTGTCCGAAGGCAATGGCTATTATCCCAACGCGGATATCGTCTGGCGCGGCGACCCGGTGGGCGACCGCCATGCCCAGATCGAGGAGATCTTCCGCACCGCCGTCAGCGAGGCCGCCGCCGACCTGACCGGCACGCGCGAGGTCATCGCGGTGATCGACGTGGTGCGCTTTCATGGCGTGACCGAACGCACCCGGTTTTCGGTCGGGGGCGTCTACAACATGGTGTTCAACCTCGGGATCTATGATGGCGAGACCGGTCTCGTGATCGAGACGCCCCGTCAGCTGGTGGCCAATCTCCCGGCACCGGGCGGGCAGGCGGCGTTGCAACTGGAACAGGCCGGCCAGACCGAAAAGGTGCGGGTTCTGGATTATCTGACGTTCTTCATTCAGCAGGAGCTTTCGACGCCGGCCGGCGTCTGAGGCTTCCCACGACATTTCAATCAGGATACGAGGGCGGCATGATGCCGTCCTCTCATTCCGCTCTCTTTGATCCGCCCGTCATCAGGCTTCTGCCCAAGGCAGAGGCCCGCGCCATCCGGCATGGCTTTCCTTGGGTCTATGCCAACGAACTGGTGATGGACCGGCGCACCCGCGCGCTGCCGCCCGGCAGTTTCGCCCGGCTGGAAGATCACGACAGGCGGCCGCTCGGCCTTGTCACCGTCAACCCGGTCTCGCGGATTGCCGCGCGCATGATGGATGGCGATCCCGACGCGGTGGTCGACCGTGCCTGGATCGAGGCGCGTCTGGCGCGCGCGCTGGCGCTGCGCCGGCGCCTGTATGACGCGCCGTTCTACCGGCTTGTCCATGCCGAGGCCGATGGCCTGCCGGGCGTGGTGATCGACCGGTTCGGCGATTGCGCAGTGGTCCAGCCCAACACCGCATGGTCCGAGACGATGATCGGGGATATCGCCGCGGCGCTGGTCTCGGTCTGCGGGATCGCGACCGTGATCCGCAACGGCACCGGCCGTGCCCGCCAGCTGGAAGGTCTGCCCGAGGAGATGTCGGTCGTCTGCGGGCCCGCGCCCGGCGCGCCTGTCGAGGTGCCGATGAACGGGGCCATCTACATGGCCGACCTGATGGGCGGGCAGAAGACGGGGCTGTTCTACGATCAGCGGCCCAACCACGCCTTCGGGGCCGCACTGGCCCGCGATGCGCGGGTGCTGGACGTCTTTTCCCATGTGGGGGGCTTTGCGCTGGCCGCCCTTGCCGCCGGTGCGCGCGATGCGCTGTGCGTCGACGGCTCGGCCCCCGCGCTGGAACTGGCGCAGTCCGGCGCGCGCGCGATGGGGGCAGAGGGGCGTCTGGCCACCCGCAAGGGCGATGCCTTCGACACGCTCGAGGCCTTGGCGGGCGAGGGCGCGCAATTCGATCTGGTGATTTGCGACCCGCCCGCCTTTGCACCCACCAAAAAGGCGCTTGATGCGGGGCTGCGCGCCTATGAAAAGGTCGCTCGCCTTGCCGCGCCGCTGGTGTCCGAGGGCGGCGTCCTGATCCTGTGTTCCTGTTCGCACGCGGCCGACCTGACCCGGTTCCGCGCGGCCTGTGCCCGCGGGATCGGGCGCGCGGGGCGGCGGGGGCCGATCCTCCATACCGGTTTTGCCGGGCCGGACCATCCGGTCCTGCCGCATCTGGCCGAAAGCGGCTATCTCAAGGCGCTGGCCTTCCGGCTGTGACCCGCGCCACCGCCCCTCGCGTCGTTCTGGATGCTTGCGTGATCTATCCCACGGTGATGCGCGAGATGCTTCTCGGCGCGGCGGGGCAGGGCTTCTTTGCCCCGCGCTGGTCGGAGCGGATCACCGAGGAATGGGTCCGTGCGGCGGCGAAACTCGGCCCCGAGGGCGAGCCTCTGGCCCGGGGGGATGCGGCGCTCCTGGATGCGCGCTGGCCCGAGGCGGCAATTCGCTACCCGCCCGAACTGGAGGCGCGGCTCTGGCTGCCGGACCCGGCCGATGTGCATGTGGTGGCCGCGGCCATTGCCGGGTCCTGCGACGGGATCGTCACCGTGAATGCGAAGGATTTTCCCCGCAACATCCTGGCCGAAGAGGGGCTGTTCTGCGCCGACCCGGACGCGTTTCTGCTGGGTTTCTGGAAGGCCGATCCGGTTCGGATGGGGCAGGTGGGTCAGGCCGTTCTGGCCCGCGCGCGGCAGATGTCGGGCGCGGACTGGACGATCCGCGACCTGATGAAAAAGGCGCGCCTGCCCCGGCTGGGCAAGGCGATGACGCAGGAACAGGCGGACGGCTGAAGGCCCCGTCTCAGGTCGACCATTTCGCCTCGTTGGCCTCGATCGCCTTGATCCGTTCGGCGGTCTTTGGGTGGCTCAGGATCCAGGCGGGCATCGCCGCACCCCGCGCGCCGGTCAGGTGTTCGAGTTTCTGGAACAGCGATTTCTGAGGCTCGGTCCCGATCCCGGCCTTGACCAGAAGCGCCGAGGCATAGGCATCGGCCTCGTATTCGTCGCTGCGCGACAGCCGCGCCGACAGAAGCGTCATCAGCCCGTTGGCGACCAGCGGGCCGACCCCGGGCAGGAACCGGTTCAGGATCATCGCCAGGGCCGTGCGCAGCGCGTTCTGCCCCGAAAAGTCGATCATCCGGCGGCGCGAATGACCCAGCGCCACGTGGCCCAGCTCGTGGGCGATGACGGTGGCCATTTCCTCGGCCGTGACCTCGCCCGCGCGATACTTGTTGTAGAACCCGCGGGTGATGAAGATGCGCCCGTCCGGGGCGGCCAGTCCGTTCACCGGCTCGATCTCGTAGATGTTGACGCGAATCCGCTCGATATCGAGGGCGCGGGCAAGCCGGCTCATCAACTCGCGCAGGCGTGCATCGGCCAGTTCGGTCGATTTCGTGTCCAGTTCGCGCGCGGTGCGCCAGGCCGAAAAGCGATACATCGCATAGCCATAGATCAGCGCGAGCAGGATGGGGGTGAACTTGAGCATGTGTGTGATATGGGGCCCTTTCGCCGCCTCTCAATAGCTAGGGTGTTGCAGAAGCATCACGTGCTGCGCGCACCAGCAGGTGATGCGCGGGAATACGCGCGAGCGCGGCCAGGATTTCGGGGTCTTTCAGGCCCGTCCGGCAGGCGGCGAGGCAGGCCGCCATGGTCACTCTGGGACCATCCGCATAGGGCAGCAAGGTCACGCCGTCGCCCGCCCGCAATCGGCCCCGTGCCAGAACTCGCGCATAGGCGCCGGGGTGGCCCTCATCGAAGAACCGGTTGAGAAACCCCGGGTCATCCATCACCCGGGCCAGCGTGACGCAAGGAATGCGCGGGGCGGTCAGCTCCAGCAGGACGGGGCCGATCACGATTCGGTCGCCGATGGCGGCCCCGGCGCTTGTCCAGCCGTCGAGGACGAGGTTTTCGCCAAAGCTGCCGGGGGGCAGATCGCGGCCCAGACAGCCTTGCCAATGGGCGTAATCGCCCGACCCCATGAGATAGACCGCCTGATCCGGACCACCGTGATTGTCGGTATCGACAATCGTATCGCCGGAAAGGCCAAGGGGGCCGATCCCGACCTCGCCCGGACAGGGGGTCTTGAAGAACCCGGTCTGCCCCGATTTCGCGGCGATCGGACGGGCCGTTCCGGTCAGGACGTCGCGGATCGTCAGTCTAGCGTCCATTGCGTAGAACTCTCAGCAGCAACAGCGCCCCCAGCCCAAGCACGGTCGCCGCGATGACCCAGGACCAGCGGGCAGCCGCCGCGATCACCGCATCGATGTTGTCGGCGAAGTGGAACCCGATCAGCGTATAGCCCCCGACCCAGATCGCGCGCCCCGCGAAATGGCCCAGGTGGAATTGCCGCCAGGACACCTCGGCCGCGCCCGCCAGAAGGTTGATCGCTGGCCCCGCCTGCGCCGCGAAGGAAGACCCCAGAAAGATCGCGGCCCCGCCCCAGCGGTCGTGGCGCGCCCGGGCGGAGGCAAGGAGCCGGCCCCATCCGCGCCGCGCCTCCATCCGGGACACCGCCGCGGCGCCATAGCGGCGCCCCAGCGCAAAGACGACGATGCCCGGCACCAGCGCGCCCGCATAGCCGAGGATCAGATAGGGGGCGAGCGGCGCGCCCGCCGTCGCCGACCAGGCGCCCGCGAGGATCATCACGACAAGCGCCGGTATCGGAAAGCCGAGGCAGGACAGGAAATTGACCACCATCACCCCCGCCGGGCCATAGCTTTCGATCAGCGGGGTCCAGTCGCCGCCCATCAGCCGAGGCGCCGCATGCCGGCCGTCAACCCCTCGAGCGTCATCGGCACCATGCGGGCCGGATCGTCGAGGATCTCGCGGATCATCCGGGTCGACTGGGTATGCGCCCAGTGCCGTTCGGGCAGGGGGTTGAGCCAGATCGTGTCGGGCCAGTGTTCGAAGGCGCGGCGCAGCCAGACCTCGCCCGCCTCCCTGTTCCAGTGTTCGTTCGCGCCGCCCGGCATGGCGATTTCATAGGGGCTCATGGAGGCGTCGCCCACGAAGATGCATTTCCAGTCCGACCCATAGGTGCGCAGCACGTCCCATGTGGGGATCACATCCGCATGGCGGCGACGATTGTCGCGCCAGACGCCTTCGTAAAGGCAGTTGTGGAAATAGTAGTGTTCCAGGTTCTTGAACTCGGCCCGCGCGGCGGAAAACAGCTCCTCCACCACGCGCACATGGGCATCCATCGACCCGCCCACATCCAGCAGGAGCAGGACCTTCACCGCGTTGCGCCTTTCGGGCCGGGTCCTGACGTCAAGATAACCCTGCTCGGCCGTGGCCCGGATCGTGCCGTCGAGGTCAAGCTCCTCCTCGGCGCCGTCGCGCGCCCAGTTGCGCAGCCGTTTCAACGCCACCTTGATGTTGCGGGTGCCGATCTCGACGCTGTCATCGAGGTTGCGGAATTCGCGCCTGTCCCAGACCTTGACGGCGCGCTGGTGGCGCGACTCTTCCTGCCCGATGCGCACGCCTTCGGGGTTGTAGCCATGGGCGCCAAAGGGCGAGGTGCCGCCCGTGCCGACCCATTTCGAGCCGCCCTGATGGCGGCCCTTCTGCTCCTCCAGCCGCTTTCTCAGCGTCTCCATCAGCGCGTCAAAGCCGCCAAGCGCCTCGATTTCGGCCTTTTCCTCCTCGGTCAGGAATTTTTCGGCCGCCTTGCGCAGCCACTCCTCCGGCAGGTCGATCGCGCCCAGAACCTCCTCGGCTCCGATCTGTTCCAGCCCGTCGAAGGCAGCGGCAAAGGCCCGGTCGAAACGGTCGATGTGGCGTTCGTCCTTCACCATCGCGCTGCGCGCGAGGTAATAGAACCCTTCGACGTCGTAGAGGACGATCCCGGCCTTCATCGCCTCGAGAAAGGTCAGGAATTCGCGCAAGGTGACCGGCACGCCCTCGCGCCGGAGATGATCGAGGAACGGCAGGAACATGCCCGCGCCTCCTCAGACCATGGATCGTTCGATGAAGATCAGCACGAACAGGCCGATCAGCCCGAAGATGATCGCGAAGACCGCGCTCCATTGCGCGACATCCAGAAGCGTGCCGCCCTTCATCCTTGCCCGCACGGCGCCGAGAATGGCACCGATCAGCAATCCACCAAGCGGATAGATCATGACGGCTCGACCCCTTGTCAGCTGCGCCCGCCCGGGTTGAGAGAGGCGATCTCTGCCAGCCGGGCCCGCACGTTGTATTCGGAGCCCAGTCCGTAACGCGCCCAGCCAAGGCTGTCCAGACGCACCGCCTCTGCCTCATTGACGCGGCCCTCAAGGTCGAGTGCCTCGGCCTTGAACATCATCAGCGTGGCCAGAAGTGCTGCATTCTCGGCGCGGGCCGCCACGGGAATGGCACCCTCGACCAGACGGAGCGTCTCGTCGGCATCGCCGGAACTGAGCGCGAAGGCCGCCAGTTGCACCGCGACATGGGCCTCGTGGATGCGCGCCTCGGGCGCTGTCCTGAATTCGCGTGCCGCCTGCTCGAACGCCGCGCGGGCGAGCTCGGGATCGTTCGTGACCTGAAGCCTGCCATAGGCGTAATAGGCGAAACCGGGCCGCGTGCCCCGCCATCCGAAGGCGCGGGCAAGGTTGATCGCGTCTTCCGCCGCGCGTCTGCGCACGAAGGGCGACCCGCCGGGGGACAGGGCGGTTTCCATCGCCTCTACCCAGTCGCGCGAAGTGTCGTTGACGGCGCGGCGCGGCGCGGATTGGCCGGCCGGGTTGAGCCGGGCGAGAATCGCGGGCAGCCGCGTCGCCACCTCGCCCCGCGACATGCCGTTGCGCAGCTCGGGCGCGTAATAGGCCCGAAGCACCAGCATGTCGAAACCGGTCAGAACGGCATGGATGTTGTCATCGTTGAACACGCTGTCGGGCAGGCGATACAGGTCGTTGAGCGGCCCCAGCGCCTGTGCCAGTTCCTCGTGCAGGCAGTCGCGGATCTCCTGCGGGGCCACGTCGGCGGGCACGAAGATCGTGGCCCTGTCGCGGCGGGTCAGTGTCGTCCAGTCGACCTGTGGCGTGCGGCGCGCCCGCAGGAATTCCTGCCAGCTGGACACGCGGGGCACGACGAAACAGGCCGCCCGCGGCACCGCCCGCTGCAGGTCGCTGCGCGCAATCGCCTCTATCGTGATGCTGGCCTCGGGGGCGCCGGTCATCGAGATGTCGATCCCCGCCTCGCTGCGCAGCCGCCCCAGCAGCCCGCGCAGATCGGTGATCAGGCTGGGCGGCGCCATGCCGGTGACCCGCACCGAGATCGGCCCTTCGAAGCGGGTCATTACCGGCACGGCCCGTCCGCTTTCCATCCGGAAGGTCAGGTCGAGGAAATCGTTCGCGATATCCGCGTTCGAGCGGGTGGGCCGGCTTGCGGGTGCCGCGGCAAAGCCGCGCATCGGCGGCAGCGCCTCGGCAAAGGCGCTGGCACGCGTGGGCACGGCCTGCTGCGGCGCGGGCGCGCAGGAGGCAAGGAACGTCAGGGCAACGAGCGCGATCCCTCTCATGCCGGGCGCTGGTATTTGATGAAGGGTGTCAGTGTGCCGATCCGGTCATAGAGCCTGCGGGCCGTGGTGTTGAACTCCTGCGTCGTCCAGTAGACGGAGGGCGCGCCCATCGCATCGGCCGCGGCATAGACGGCCTCGATCAGGGCGCGGCCCACACCATGGCCGCGGGCCTCCGGGGTGGCATAGAGATCCTGAAGATAGCAGACATCCTCGATCTTCCAGCCGTGCCGGTGAAAGAGGTAATGCGCCAGACCCACCGCGCGCCCGTCCATCTCGGCGATCAGGCCGTGACAGTCGCGCGGATCGTCGCCGAGAAGCCGCTCGAACTGGGTTGCATAGATGTCGTCGGGCAGGGAGGTTTCGTAGAATGCAAGATAGTCATGCCAGAGATGGCGCCAGACGTCCCTGTCTGTCCGCATCAGGGGGCGGACATGGACACGCTCAGATGGATCGGCCAAGACCGATGTCTCCTCTCATCCATGGCGTGAAAGACAAGCGGGCCGGATCCGCCGATCCCGCCGCGTCGCAAACTTCCAGCAGCCAAGCGCCCCCACCTGACCGTCCGATCTAGCGAGGTCTTTGAGGTGAAATCATCTCCAATTCATGGTTAATTCTGGGAAATCAGGGTTACCGTGGCCAGGATGCCGCAGGTGCGTAGTGCCCGGGCGCGGCTCGGACGCAAGATGTGGATCCGGCCCCCGCGTTCGCCCGGGTTACCGGCGCGATCTGGCCATGAAGGCCAGCCGCTCGAACAGGTGAACGTCCTGTTCATTCTTCAGAAGCGCGCCGTGCAGGCGGGGCAGGGCGTCGATCGCGTCGCCGCGCAGGTCGTCGGCCGTCAGGTCCTCGGCCAGAAGAAGCCTGAGCCAGTCGAGAACCTCGGATGTCGACGGTTTCTTCTTCAGCCCCGGCGTCTCGCGGATCGCGTAGAACTGCGTCAGCGCCGCCGACAGAAGGCTTTCCTTGATGCCGGGATGATGCACCTCGACGATCCGTCTGAGGATCTCGGCCTCGGGAAAGCGGATATAGTGAAAGAAGCAGCGCCGCAGGAAGGCGTCGGGCAATTCCTTTTCGTTGTTGGAGGTGATGATCACGATCGGCCGCACCTCGGCCCGGACCGTCTCTCCGGTCTCGTAGACGTGAAACTCCATCCGGTCGAGTTCCTGCAACAGGTCGTTCGGAAACTCGATATCCGCCTTGTCGATCTCGTCGATCAGAAGGACGACCTTGCCTTGGGCCGTGAACGCCTCCCACAGCTTGCCGCGGCGGATATAGTTGCGCACGTCATTGACCCGCTCGTCGCCCAGCTGGCTGTCGCGCAACCGGCTGACCGCGTCGTATTCGTAAAGACCCTGCTGCGCGCGGGTGGTGGACTTGATATGCCATTCGATGATTGGCAACCCCAGAGAGGTCGCGACCTGGCGGGCAAGCTCGGTCTTGCCGGTGCCGGGCTCGCCCTTGACCAGAAGCGGACGCTCCAGCGTGACGGCGGCATTGACGGCGACGCGCAGGTCATCCGTGGCGACATAGGTTTCGGTGCCGTCGAAGCGCATGGTGCCGGTCTCTTCCTTGTTTGCATCCGCAGCAATCTAGCATGCCGGAGGCGCGCCACAACCATGCCCTCTTCTGCTGCGAATGTGACGTTTCGGGGGGTGACAGCCCCCCGTCGTCGCTGTAATGGGAAGCCAAGGATCTGAGGGGTGTGCCGATGGCTGGTGAAGCGAGTGGACTGGAAGTCGGCGCTTCGAAAGGAGCAGAAATGAAAGCGGAAACTTTTCTGCCGGAGGATTACCGCCCGGCCGAGGACGAACCATTCATGAATGATCGCCAGCTTGAATATTTTCGTCGCAAGCTTTTGAACTGGCGCGCAGAACTTCTGGCCGATAGCCGCGACACCATTACCGGCATGAAAGACCAGACCCGCAATATCCCGGACATTGCCGATCGCGCCAGCGAAGAGACCGACCGCGCCCTTGAATTGCGCACCCGGGATCGCCAGCGCAAGCTGGTCAGCAAGATCGACGCGGCCCTGCGCCGCATCGAGGAGGGGGAATACGGCTATTGCGAGATCACCGGAGAACCGATTTCCCTCAAGCGTCTGGATGCGCGGCCCATCGCCACGATGAGCCTCGAGGCGCAAGAACGTCATGAGCGCCGCGAAAAGGTCCACCGCGACGACTGACGCGTTCGGCCCGCATCTGGCGGGACGGCAGGTCACCGTCTTGGGCGCCGGCATCGGCGGCTTGGCCTGCGCGAGCGCATTTGCCCAGGCAGGCGCGCAGGTCACCGTTCTGGAACAGGCCCCCGAATTGCGCGAGGTTGGGGCCGGGCTTCAGGTCACGCCCAACGGGGCAAGGGTCATTCGGGCGCTGGGCCTGACCGAGGCCTATGATGCAGGCGGCATCGCCGCCGCGGCCGTCTGGCCCATGGATGCGCTGACAGGGCGCGTCATCGCCCGGTTCGATCTTGGCCGGACCGACCCGGCCTACCGCTTCTTTCATCGCGCCGATCTGCAACGGATGCTGGCCGACGGGGCCAAGGCGCATGGCGCCACGATCCGCACCGGCATCCGGGCCCTCGGGCTTGCCCCCGGCGGCCGGATCGAGACGGATCACGGCCCGGTCGAGGCCGACCTGATCGTCGGTGCGGACGGGGTCCATTCCATCGCGCGTCTCTTTTGCGACACCGGCGCGCGCCCCACCGATTTTACCGGCCAGGTGGCCTGGCGCGCGGTTGTGCCCTGCCAGGACGAACCGCCCGTTGCCCGCATCTGGATGGCGCCCGGCCGCCATGTGGTGACCTATCCGCTGTCGCAGGGGCGCATGAACATCGTGGCCGTGCAGGAGCGCGAAGAGTGGGCCGAGGAAGGCTGGCACCATCACGACGATCCGGACAACCTGCGCGCGGCCTTTGCCGATTGTGGCCCCGATCTGCGCGCGATCCTCCACCGGGTGGAGGAGACCCGGCTCTGGGGTCTGTTCCGGCATCCCGTGGCGCAGGACTGGCACGGCGAAAGGATCGCGGTTCTGGGCGATGCCGCCCATCCGACCCTGCCATTCCTGGCCCAGGGCGCCAATCTCGCGCTCGAGGATTCGCTTGTTCTGGCGCGGTGCTGTGCCGGCCTGCCGCTGGACCGGGCCCTGCCGCGGTATCAGGCGCTGCGTCGGGACCGGGTCATCCGCGCGATCGAGGCGGCCAATGCCAATGCCAGGAACTATCACCTGAGCGGCGCAAGACGCCGGGCCGCCCATCTGGGGCTGGGGGTGATGGACAAGCTTGCCCCGTCGATGTTTCTTGGGCGTTTTTCATGGCTTTACGAGTACGACGCCGCCTCTGTGACGCCGTAATCCGCGCTCAGGCGTCGAGATCGACCCAGACGGGGACGTGATCCGACGGCTTTTCCCTGCCGCGCACCTCCGCCTCGATCCAGCTGTCGCGCATCAGGTCGGCGGCCTGCGGGGTCAGAAGCATGTGATCTATGCGGATGCCGTCATTCCTGTTCCAGGCGCCGGCCTGATAATCCCAGTAGGAATACTGCCCCGGCCCCTGCTTGCAGGCGCGGAACGCATCGGTGAAGCCAAGGTTGACGATCCGGCGGAACGACGCGCGCGTCTCGGGCAGGAACAGCGCGTCGCTGACCCAGGCTTCGGGGCGCGCGGCATCCTCGGCCATCGGAATCACGTTGTAATCGCCCGCCATCATGGCGGGCTCTTCCGCGGCCAGAAGATCGGTCGCGCGCGCCTTCAGACGTTCCATCCAGGCCAGCTTGTAGTCGTATTTCGGCCCCGGCGCCGGGTTGCCGTTGGGCAGGTAAAGACAGCACAGACGGACCGCGCGATCGCCAATCACGGTGGCCTCGATCCAGCGGGCCTGTTCGTCCCCGTCATCGCCGGGAAGGCCCCGGCTGACATCCTCGAGCGCCAGCTTCGACAGGATCGCGACCCCGTTGAACCCCTTCTGCCCGTGGGTTTCGACGTTGTAGCCCCGATCCTCGAACACCTCGCGCGGGAAAGTCTCGTCGACGGACTTGATCTCCTGAAGCAGTGCGACATCGGGCGCGGAGGCGTCCAGCCAGTCGGTCAAGGCCCCGATCCGGGCCTTGACCCCGTTGATGTTGAATGTCGCGATCTTCATGGCCGTCTCCCGTTTTGCGGCAGACTAGCCTTTCGCGCCATGGGCACAAGACGCCCCGTGATCAGGCGATCTCGACCAGCTCGACGTTGAAGGTCAGATCCTTGCCGGCCAGCGGGTGGTTGGCGTCCAGCACGACCTTTTCCTCGGTCACCTCGGCCACGGTCACGGCCATCGCGCGGCCGGTCTGGTCCTGCACCTGAAGGGCAGTGCCGGGATCAAGCGGGATGTGCTCGGGGATTTGCGCCCTTTCGACTGTCTGCATCGCTTCGGGGTTCACGGGGCCATAGGCCTCGTCGCAGGGCACGGTCACGGTCTTGGTCTCGCCGACCTGCATGCCGGGCATCGCCTTGTCGAGGCCGGGGATGATGTCGCCCGAGCCCACGGTGAATTCGAGGGGGTCGCGCCCTTCGGAGCTGTCGAAGGTGGTGCCGTCACTCAGGGTGCCGGTATAATGAATACGTACGGTGTCTCCCGCCTTGGCTGAGGTCATGTGTCTCTCCGGATTTGAGGGGGTGAATTTCGAGGCCGCGTTCTACGCGGGTTCTCGGTGATCCCTCATAGTAACGCGATCGCCCGCGCTGTCTACAGGGGGATATCGGGGCGGGGGCGGTCAGGCCGGCACCCGCCTGTCAGATGGCAAGCTCAGATGGAAAACGATGTCCCGCACCCGCAGGAGCTGGTGGCATTCGGGTTCTCGATCACGAATCGCGCGCCGATCAATTCCTGCGAAAAGTCGATCGTGGCATTGGCTAGAAACGGCAGCGACACGCTGTCGATCACCACCTTTTCGCCGGCACCTTCGAGGATCAGGTCGTCTTCCTTGGGTTGGTCAAGTTCGATCTCGTATTGAAAGCCCGAGCAGCCGCCGCCCTCGACGGCCACGCGCAGCGCCTTGCCCTCGGCCGAGGCGCCGATTTCGGCGAGCCGGGCGAAGGCCCGGTCGGTCACATTGGGGGGAAGCGTCAGCATGGATCGGCCCTTACCGTTCTGGTTCGATTGACATATAGGAAAGACGGGCTCTTCCGACAAGCGCCGGATAAGGCGCGGGACACCGAAGCAAAGGCGAGGCAACGCCATGACAGCGGTATACGCATGCGATCCGGGGTCTGCCCGGGGCCGGCTTCACGCCGAGCAGGAAAGCCGGTTTCGATCGCCTTTTCAAAGGGATCGGGACCGGATCATCCATGCCAGCGCCTTTCGAAGGCTCAAGCACAAGACGCAGGTCTTCATCGAGCACGAGGGCGATTATTTTCGGACCCGCCTGACCCATTCGATCGAGGTGGCACAGGTGGCGCGCACGGTGGCCGCGGCGCTGGGGCTGAACGTGGAGCTGACCGAGGCGGTCGCTCTGGCCCACGATCTGGGCCATCCGCCCTTCGGCCACACCGGCGAAGAGGCGCTGAATGCGCTGATGAGCCCCTATGGCGGGTTCGACCACAATGCCCAGGCGATCCGCATCGTCACCTCGCTGGAACGGCATTACGCCGATTTCGACGGGCTGAACCTGACATGGGAAACGCTGGAAGGCATCGCCAAGCATAACGGCCCGGTGCCCGAGCCGATCCCCTATGCGCTGGCCGATTACAACGCCCGCCACGATCTGGAACTCGGGACCCATGCCAGCGCCGAGGCGCAGGTGGCGGCGCTGTCGGACGATATCGCCTATAACCATCACGACCTGCATGACGGGCTTCGGGCCGAGCTTTTCTCGACCGACGAGCTGGCCGATCTGCCCGTCCTCAAGGGCTGTTTCGCCGAGGTGGACCGGCTTTATCCGGGGCTGAACTATTACCGGCGCCGGCACGAGGCGCTGCGCCGGTTCTTCGGCGTCCTCGTGGAGGACGTGATCGACCTCGCACAGGATGGCTTTGCGCGGGTCGACCCGCGCTCGGTCTCCGACATCCGCCATGCGGGCCGCATGATGATCCGGTTTTCCGACGGGTTGTGGTCGGATCTCAAGGTGATCCGCGACTTCCTGTTCTACCGGATGTATCGTGCCCCGGTCGTGGTGACGATGCGCGAACAGGTGACCGAGGTGGTCCACGACCTGTTTCCGCTGTTCATGGACAGGCCCGAGGAATTGCCCCGCCAATGGCGCAAGGACGTGGCCGAGGCGGATAGCGAGCTGGCGCTTGCGCGGATCGTGGCCGATTACATCGCCGGCATGACCGACCGCTTCGCGATCCAGGAACATACCCGCCTGTGCGGGGGCAGGATCACGGCCAAGGGCATCCTCGACGGGGGGTGATCCTCTGTGCGGTCAGGTCTTGGCGCTTGATATCCCGGCGGGGGCAGGGGCGCGATCCGTCCGGCGCATGCGGATGACGACAAGGCCGATCAGCGTCAGGCCGACAAGGACAAGGCCCGCCGCATTGCGCAGCTGTTCGTCCCGGAGGAGGGCCGCCCTGATCTCGGTCAGGCTGGTCGGGGCCGCGCCGCTGCCGAAAAGGTCAAGCGCCGGCGCCATGCCGGGAGAGAGCCAGGCCATCGCGCCCAAGGTTGCCACCGCGTGCAGCCAGGCAAGCCAGGCCGGGACGGCTGGCCTGCGCCGGGCGGCGGCCAGCATCAGAAGCGGCAGCGCCGCGAAGGCCGGGCGCAGGTCGATCCTCGGTCCCGCCGCGCCTGCCGCCAGCAGGCCCAGCCCCACCAGAAGCGCGAGGATCGCCGCGATCGCGTAGGCGCCGCCCGAAAGCTCCTCCTCTGACATGCGCAGCGCAAGGATCAGAAGCACGATCAGCGCGGGCAGGATCAGAAGCGGAAGGCTCGCGACCCCGGTGGTCGCGGCCGCTGCGGCCAGCGCCACAAGGATCGCCCCCTGCGCGACCGCCACAAGCCACCTGTCGACCGCCACCCCGCCCCGGGCGAACAGGCAGGCGCCGCCTGCAAGCGCAAGGCCCAGGAACCCGCCCAGACGCAGGAAGGCCAGGTCGGCGCGAAGCGCGTTGTAGGGCCCGGCAAGCGCATCGGGCAAAAGGCCCGTCACCCGCGGATCGAGCGTCGCCGCCGCCAGCGCAAGGCAGGTCACGACAAGCCCGATGCCAAGGGCCGCAAGGCCAGGCCGTCCCGCCACCGCACAAAGCCATGCCGCCGCGCTCAGCGCCATCGCGGCCCCCGCCTGCGCATTGCCCCAGCCAAATGCGATATCGATGATCCAGCCCGCCCGCTCCAGTTCGGGCAGATCGAGACGCGGCAGCGCAAGGCCCGCAAGGCCGGTCACGCCCCACAAAAGGGCAAAAAGCCAGAACAGAACGGTGCTGAATGTCGTCACGGGCCGGAAACTCCGAGGGTCGCATTGACCTAGCCCGCGCGCGTGTTAAACGCAATTCTCAGTCCGAAACGCGCTCAAGGCGGCAGGGAACCCCGATCATGAACCTCTTTGCAGATATCCGCGATCTTGTCCTCGATTGTCTCGACGGGCTGGTGCGCGAGGGCCGTCTGCCCGAGGGGCTCGAGACCGGGGCCGTCACGGTCGAGCCGCCGCGCGATCCGGGCCACGGCGACATGGCCACGAATGCCGCGATGGTGCTGGCCAAGCCTGCCGGCATGAAGCCGCGCGACATTGCCGTGATGCTGGCCGAGGCGCTGGGCGCCGATCCGCGCATCACCGAAGCCACGGTCGCGGGCCCCGGCTTTCTGAACCTGCGGCTCGATGCGGGCCGGTGGCAGGACGTGGTGCACGCGGCGCTGAGCGATCCGACCTATGGCCGGTCGACGATGGGCGCGGGGCGCAAGGTCAACGTGGAATATGTCTCCGCCAACCCGACAGGTCCGCTTCATGTGGGTCATACGCGCGGCGCGGTCTTCGGCGATGCGCTGGCCTCGCTTCTGGATTACGCAGGCTATGCGGTCACGCGGGAATACTACATCAACGATGGCGGCGCGCAGGTCGATGTCCTCGCCCGGTCGGTCTATCTGCGCTATCTCGAGGCGCATGGCCACGAGGTCGAGTTTCCCGACGGCACCTATCCCGGCGACTACCTCGTCCCGGTGGGCGAGGCGCTGAAGGCGCGCGTCGGTGATGAGTATTTGGGGAAAGATGAAAGGGACTGGCTGGTTCCCGTCCGCGACTTTGCCACCGAGGCGATGATGGACCTGATCCGCGGTGATCTGGCCGCGCTTGGCGTCGAGATGGATGTCTTCTATTCCGAAAAGTCGCTTTACGGCACCGGCCGGATCGAGGCCGCGATCGACGATCTGCGAGCCAAGGGCCTGATCTACAAGGGCACGCTCGAGCCGCCCAAGGGCAAGGTCCCCGAGGATTGGGAGCCGCGCGAACAGACGTTGTTCCGCTCGACCGCCCATGGCGACGACGTGGACCGGCCGATCATGAAATCCGACGGTGCCTGGACCTATTTCGCCCCCGACATCGCCTATCATTATGACAAGATCAGCCGCGGCTTCGATCAGCTGATCGACATCTTCGGCGCCGATCACGGGGGCTATGTCAAGCGGATGAAGGCCGCCGTCTCGGCGCTGTCGGATGGCAGGACACCTCTTGACATCAAGCTGACCCAGCTTGTGCGCCTGTTCCGTGACGGAGAGCCCTTCAAGATGTCCAAGCGGGCGGGCAATTTCGTGACCCTGCGCGACGTGGTCGACCAGGTGGGCGCTGACGTGACCCGGTTCCACATGCTGACGCGCAAGAACGACGCGCCCCTGGATTTCGATTTCGCCAAGGTGACGGAACAGTCGAAGGACAACCCCGTCTTCTATGTGCAGTACGCCCATGCGCGGGTGCAGTCCGTCCTTCGCAAGGCCGTCGAGGCCGGCATCGCGGTCGATGACGCGACATTGACGCAGGCCGATCTCGGCCGGCTGGATCACGAGGCGGAACTGGCGTTGATGAAGTCGCTGGCCGAATGGCCGCGCCTTGTGGAGATTGCGGCCCGCACCCACGAGCCGCACAGGATCGCCTTCTACCTTTATGATCTTGCGTCGAATTTCCATGCGCTGTGGAATCGCGGCAACGAAGAGCCCGGCTTGCGGTTCCTGCAAGAGGGTGACGCGGATGCCACACAGGCGAAAATCGCGCTCGCGCGGGCCACTGCCGTTGTGATTTCGCACGGTTTGGGTATCCTTGGCGTCACTCCGGTCGACGAGATGCGCTGAAGCGCACGGGGGGCATTTGCCCCGGCCGGAGGCAGAGGCAAGGCAAGAGACCCCGGCGCGGGGCAATCTCGCGTGGTCGGGGCAGTGAGGCAGACATGGCAGAAGTGACGCAAGAACCCGTCCACGGGTCCGGCGCCACGTCCGGTGCTCCGATTGGCGCCCGGGCGGGTCTGGCCGTGCAGGTGACCGGTGCGGTCATGTCCGTGGCGCTTGTGGTCGGCATGGGCGTCTGGGGATACAAGCTCGTCGTGCGCGACGTGAACGGAATTCCGGTCGTCCAGGCGATGGACGGCCCCATGCGTCAGGCCCCGGAAAATCCGGGCGGTGAACTGGCGCTTCATACCGGGCTTGCGGTGAACGCGGTGGCCGGGCAGGGCGAGGCCGCCCCGCCGGAGGACACGCTGTTTCTGGCGCCCGCGACCTCCGAGTTGACCGATGAGGACCTTCAGGTCCAGCCCACCGCGGAGGCGGGCGAATACCTTCCCGAGGAGGCAACGCTCGCCGCGCCGCCCGCCCCGGACGAGGAGCCGCCTCAGCCGATCATCCTTTCGCGACCCGACGACGCGGCCATGAGCACCGAGGATATCCTTGCGCTGGCCGACCAGATCGCGTCCGGTGCCGAACCTCTGGGTGACCTTTCCGACGCGCCGGTCGACAACGGGAATCCCCTCGCCGACGCGGTCAGCGAAGCGGTGGCCTCGCTCGATCCTGCGGCCGGGGAGGCCGACGCCGAGACGTCCGGAACCGAGACCTCCGACGCAGACACGACCGAGACGACCGACGCCGACACACCCGACGCCGAGACGCCCGAAACCGACACGGCACTGGCCGCCGCCCCCGAGCCGGGCGAAGGGCTGGCCCGCGCCCTGCGCCCGCCCGCGCGGCCGGCGGGCCTTGTCTCGGCCTCCGCCCCAGCGCCCCAGGCAGCCGAGGAGGCACCGGCCGGCCGCTCCTTTGCCGTCTCGACCGAGGAAATCCCCGAAGGCACGGTCCTCGTGCAGTTGGGCGCCTTCGACAGTGTCGATCTGGCCGGGGGCGAATGGGTCAACCTGTCCGACAGATTCGCCGACTTCATGGACGGCCGCGAGAGGTTGATTCAGGTCGCGACCAGTGGCGGGCGCGATTTCTACCGCCTGCGGGCGACGGGATTCGCCGATCTGGATGATGCCCGCCGGTTCTGTTCGGCGCTTGTCGCCGAGGATGCGGCCTGCATTCCGGTCGTGGTCCGGTAATGACGGTCGAGGCCGCCGCGATCCTTGGCGTTTCGGGCCCGGTCCTGACCGCCCGGGAACGCGATTTCCTGCGCGCGGCCGATCCTTGGGGGTTCATCCTCTTTGCCCGCAACGTGCAGGAGCCGGCGCAATTGCGCGCCCTGTGCGCAGACCTGCGCGTGGCGGTGGGCCGGGACGCGCCGGTCATGATCGACCAGGAAGGCGGTCGTGTGCAGCGCCTGCGCGCGCCCCATTGGCGCGAATACCTGCCGGCGCTTGACCAGATGGCACGCGCGCGCGATCCGATGCGCGCCCAATGGCTGCGCAATCGCCTGATCGCGGCAGAGCTGCGCGAGGTGGGCATCGACGTGAATGCGGCGCCTCTGGCCGATCTCGTGGAGGACCGAACCCATCCGGTCCTGCGCAACCGTCTTTACGGCGGCGATGTCTCCACGGTGGTCGAGGCCGCGCGCGCCTGTGCCTCGGGGCTGCTCGAGGGCGGTGTGCTTCCGGTCCTCAAGCACATCCCGGGCTATGGCCGCGCGTCGGTGGACAGTCATCTGGACCTGCCGCGCGTCGCCGTCGGCCGCGACGATCTGGCGGCCCGCGACTTTGCCCCCTTTCGGGCCCTGCGCGACATCGCGATGGGCATGACCGCCCATATCGTGATGGAGACCATCGACCCCGAACGTCCCGCCACGGTCTCGCCCGCGGTGATGGGCGTGATCCGCGACGAGATCGGCTTTGGCGGGTTGATCATGACCGACGACATCTCGATGGAGGCGCTGTCGGGCAGCGTGGCCTACCGCACGCGGGCCGCGCTCGCGGCGGGCTGCGATATCGTTCTGCATTGCAACGGAAACCTGCCCGAGATGGAGGCCGTGATCACGGCCGCGGGCCCGATGTCGGAGGCAGCAAGCTTGCGCGCCGCCCAAGCGCTGGCCGGGCGCCGCCCGCCGGGCGCCGTTGACATCGCCGCGCTGGAGGCGGAACTTGAGACGCTTGTGAAAGCGGATGTGCCATGACTGACGCCGACGGTTTTGACCAGGCTCCGACCAGCCTGTCCGAGCGCCTTGCCGCCGAGGCGTTGATCGTCGATGTCGACGGTTTCGAAGGGCCGCTTGACCTGTTGCTGACACTTGGCCGCACCCAGAAGGTGGATTTGCGGCAGATTTCGATCCTGCAACTGGCCGAGCAATACCTTGCCTTCGTCGAACAGGCCCGGTCTCTGAGGATCGAGCTTGCGGCGGATTATCTGGTGATGGCGGCTTGGCTTGCCTTTCTGAAATCGCGCCTCCTCTTGCCGCCCGACCCCGAAGAGGACGGCCCCTCTGGCGAGGAACTGGCCGCGCATCTGGCCTTTCAGCTGGAGCGGCTGTCGGCCATGCGCGATGCGGCGGCCAAGCTGATGGCCCGCGATCAGAAGGGGCGGGACTTCTTCGCGCGCGGCATCACCGAGGACGTGGCCAGCGTGCGGCGGGTCAGCTACACCGCCTCGCTTCTGGATCTGATGCAGGCCTATGCCCGGCTGCGCACCAAGGACGATTTCCGCCCCTACGTGATGGACCGGGTCGAGGTGATGACGCTGGAACAGGCGCTCGAGCGGTTGCGCGGGCTTGTGGGGTATAGCGCCGACTGGGTCGATATCGCGGGGTTCCTGCCCGAGGGCTGGGGGGCAAGCCCGGTGCGGCGCCGGTCGGCGACCGCGGCCAATTTCGCGGCCAGCCTCGAACTGGTGAAGGAAGGGCGCGCCGAAATCCGCCAGGGCGATGCCTTTGCCCCGATCTTCATCCGCAAGAGGACGAGGGATGATGGCTGACGAGACCACGCCCCAGGAACAAAGCCTCTTTACCGCGCCGCCCATGGCCGAACAGGAACGCATGGTCGAGGCGATCCTGTTTGCCACGGCCGAGCCGGTGACGATCCGCGAATTGACGGGGCGGTTGCCCCATGGCTCGGATCCGGCCGAGGCGTTGACCCATCTGCGCCGCCGCTACGAGGGGCGGGGTGTCAACGTGGTCAGGGTGGGCGAGGCCTGGGCGATCCGGACCGCGCCGGACCTCGGGTTCCTCATGCAGCGCGAGAAGATCGAGACGCGCAAGCTGTCCCGCGCCGCGATCGAGACGCTGGCCATCATCGCCTATCACCAGCCCGTCACCCGCGCCGAGATCGAGGAAATCCGCGGCGTGAGCGTCAGCCGGGGCACGATCGACCAGCTTCTCGAGATGGAATGGATCCGTTTCGGCCGGCGCAAGATGACGCCCGGCCGGCCCGTCACCTTTGTCGTGACGGAAAGCTTTCTTGATCATTTCGGGCTCGAGACGGCCCGCGACCTGCCCGGGCTGAAGGAACTGCGCTCGGCCGGGCTTCTGGACAACAGGCCACCGCCCGGACACGGGATCGACGACGACGAGGGGGATGACAGCGAGGGGAGCCAGCCGCCGCTCTTCAACGAGGATTAGCGATGTTGAAATTCCTGTTGACCTTCATCACCCGGCTTCTGGCCCGGTTTCTCTGGATCGGGCTGGGCTTTGCGGTCGTCGCGATCTTTGGCCGGGGCCAGAGGGCGCGCCAGATCAAGACGTCGCTGACGGTGCTGCGCAAGATCTCGCGGTTCTAGGCGCGCCGCGTCACGGTGCCTTGAAATGCTTCGATAATTTCAGGCCCTGGCCCTGGTAATTCGACCTGATCCCGCGCCCGTAAAGCAGGTCGGGCACCTCGGCCATGCGTTCATAGACCAGCCGGCCCACGATCTGCCCATGTTCCAGAACAAAGGGCGCCTCGTGGCAGCGCACCTCGAGCACCCCGCGCGAGCCGTGGCCGCCCGCGATGTCGTGGCCGAACCCCGGATCGAAGAAGCCCGCGTAATGCACCCGGAACTCGCCCACCATGGCGAGGTAGGGGGCCATCTCGGCTGCATGGGTGGGCGGGATCGTCACCGCCTCGCGACTGACGAGGATGTAGAAGGCGCCGGGATCGAGGATGATCTGCCGGTTGGCGCTGTGGATCGGCTCCCAGAACTCGGCGGGCGGATAATGGTCGATCCGGTCAAGGTCGATGACGCCGGTATGGGGTTTGGCGCGATAGCCGACAAGCGTGCCGTCCTTCGGCGCCAGATCGACCGAAAAGCCCAGGCCATCGCTGATCAGGGGCGGCGTATCGACCAGCGGGTCCGCCGCATGAAGCGCGCGCAACTCATCGTCCGACAGGACCGCCTGACCCTGCCGGAACCGGATCTGATTGAGCCGCTGGCCCGGTCGCACCAGCACCGAAAACGACCTTGGACATATCTCGGCCCAGAGCGGCCCGGAATAGCCTGCGGGAATGCGGTCAAACTCGACCCCGCCATCGGTGATCGTCCGGGTCAGCAGATCGAGCCTGCCGGTCGAGCTTTTGGCATTGGCGATGGCCTGGACGGCATCCGGCAGGTCAAGCCGTTCCATCAGGGGCACCACATAGACGCAGCCCTTTTCCAGCACCGCGCCTTCCGTCAGGTCGATCCGGTGCATCTCGAATTCGGGAAGCCTTTCGCGCACGCTGCGCCCGGCACCCGCAAGGAACGAGGCCCGCACGCGATAGGCTTCGGTGCCAAGCCGCAGATCAAGGCTGGAGGGCTGGATCTGTTCTTCGGCCACGGGCGGATCGGCGGCGATCTCGCCCCTGTCGATCATCGCGCGCAATTCCTGGCTGGGCAGAACCCCGATCATGCGACCTCCCTCGTGGCACCTGGCCAACAAAAACGCCCGCACCGGGAACCGGGCGGGCGGTTTTTTGGTCGGGCTAGCAGGACTTGAACCTGCGACCTTCCGTCCCCCAGACGGACGCGCTACCAGGCTGCGCTATAGCCCGACGTGAGCGCCTTCTTACCAATATCGCGGACAAGGGCAACCCCCGTATTTCACTGATTCCGGGGGGCCGTCGCATCGATCCGCGCGACGAGGTCGCGCAGGCGGGCGGCGAGGGGGTCGATCTGTGCCGAATGCGCCGCCAGTTGCGAGGTCCGGGCCCGGGCAAGCCTGCTCAGCACGCCGTGGCGGCCTTCGATGGCGGTCTCGTCGGGCAGGGGCGGCGGCGCGGGAAGCCCGGGTCTTGCGAAGGGCAGGACATCCGCCTCGGGCCGGGGCGGGGACGGGGGCGGTGTCGCGGCTTCGGCCCTCTTGCGCACGAAGGGAAGGGACACTTCCTGCGGCGGCTGGGGCGCCGTGTCGCGCTCGGCCACCTGTTCGGATTCGGGCTCTTCGGCTTCGGCGGGCGGGGCAGGCGCTCCGGTTTCGGGAACCGGATCTGCAGGCCACGGGTCGGCGGGATCCCATTCGACGGGATCGACCTTCCGGACCGGTTCCTCCGCCGGGGGCGGCGCCTCTTCAAAGGTCACATCCTGCGCCTGGCCCTCGATGATCTGATCCGTCTCGGCGTCGGTCGTCTCGCGCGGATCGGCGCCAAGGGCCGCGACATGCCTGACCCCCTTTTCGCGCAACAATTTCTGTGCGCCCTTGATGGTCAGGCCCTGATCATGAAGCAATGTCTTGATCCCGGCCAGAAGCGCCATGTCTTCGGGCCGGTAATAGCGGCGTCCGCCCGCACGCTTGACCGGCTTGATCTGTGTGAACTTGCTTTCCCAGAATCGCAGGACATGGGCCGGGGTGTCCAGCCATTCGGAGACTTCGCTTATCGTCCGAAACGCGTCCCGCGATTTTGCCATGGCGCCGACCTCAGCGTCGGTTTCCGGCAGCGACCCGTTCCTTCATCAGGTGCGATGCCCGGAAGGACAGGACACGCCTCGGATGGATCGGAACCTCTTCGCCGGTCTTGGGATTTCGCCCGATCCGCGCGGATTTCTCCCGGACGGAGAATGTCCCGAAGGACGAGATCTTCACGGTCTCTCCCTCGACGAGCGCGTCGGATATGTGGCGCAGAACGGCCTCGACAAGATCAGCACTATCGTTACGGGACAAACCAACTTCGTTGTGGACAGCCTCGGCGAGGTCCATCCGCGTCAGGGTCTTTTCGGCCATCTCTGTCTCCCTGTTTCCGAGACATTAGTGCCGGTCTTATTTTAGAGTCAATATCAAGGGCTTGCAGAGCAGGGTTCAGACCCGGCCCGAAGCACTACCAGCGCAGAACGACAGAACCCCAGGCAAGCCCGCCGCCGATCGCCTCGGTGACAAGCAGATCGCCCCTGCGAATCTGCCCGCGCTCCACGCCCACCGACAGGGCCAGCGGGATCGAGGCGGCCGAGGTATTGCCATGATCCTGAACCGTGAGGATCACCCGGCTCATCGGCACGCCCAGCTTCTTGGCGGTGGCGCTGATGATGCGGATATTGGCCTGATGCGGGACGACCCAGTCCACGTCATCGGCACCAAGCCCGACGCTGCCAAGCGCCTGATGCGCCGTTTCGGCCAGTTTCTCGACCGCGTGGCGGAACACTTCGCGGCCCTGCATCCGCAGAAACCCGTTCGTCCCCGTCGAGATGCCGCCATCGACATAGAGAAGGTCGCGATAGCGCCCGTCCGAATGCAGGTCGGTGGCGAGGATGCCGCGGTCGTCGGATGTGCCTGTGCCATCCTGCCCCTCGAGGATGAGCGCGCCGGCCCCGTCGCCGAACAGCACGCAGGTCGACCGGTCGGTCCAGTCCATGATGCGGCTGAATGTCTCGGCGCCGATCACGAGGACGCGCTTTGCCTGCCCCGACAGGATCAGCGCATTGGCGTTCGCCAGCGCATAGACAAAGCCCGCACAGACCGCCTGCACGTCGAAGGCAAATCCGCGTGTCATGCCGATGGCGCTCTGGACCATGGTGGCGGCGGAAGGGAAGGTCAGATCGGCGGTCGACGTGGCTAGGATGACCGCGTCGATATCCGACCCCTCGAGTCCGGCCGAGGCCAGCGCGGCCTTGGCCGCACGGGTCGCCATGTCGGAGGTGTTTTCGTCCTCCGCCGCGAAATGCCGCCGTTCGATCCCCGACCGGGAGCGGATCCATTCATCGGTTGTATCGAGAGACTTTTCGAATTCCGCATTCGGAACCACCCGCTCGGGCAAGTAATGCCCGACGCCCCGGACGACCGCACGTAGTGTCATTTTCAGTCTTTCCTTGCCCCCGCACTGGCGTGCATTCCGGTCTGTTCCGGCATGTCGCCATCGGCCCTGCCGCTTTGCGGCGCATCTTGTGCAAGCGCCGCCGCGGATGCAACCCGCGCGGCCAGCCGCTCGGAAAAGCCGGATTTTCCAAGATCATATGACAGGACAAGCGCCGCGGCGACGCCTGTTTCATCTGCGGAACCGTGGCTTTTGACCACGGTGCCGTTAAGCCCGAGAAAGACGCCGCCATTCACCCGCCGCGGGTCGATCCGCCGGCGCAGCCGCCGAAGAGAGCCGCGCGCAAGGATCGCCGCGACCGTGCTCAGGAGCGTCTTGCGAAATGCCTCGCGCAGGAAGTCGCCGATGATGTTGGCGGTGCCTTCGCCGGTCTTGAGCGCGACATTGCCGGTAAAGCCGTCGGTGACGATCACGTCGACCCGGTCCGAGGGCAGATCGCCCCCTTCGACAAAACCGATATAGGCGAATTCGCCCTTTTCGGCGGCCGCCGCGATCAGCTCGTTGGCGACCTTCAGCTCGGCCCGGCCCTTGTGTTCCTCGACCCCCACATTCAGCAGCCCGACCCGAGGCCGCACGATGCCCAGACCGTTGCGCGCATAGGAGGCGCCCATCAGCGCATAGGCCAGCAGATCATCCTGGTCGGCGCGGATATCGGCGCCGGCATCGAGCATGACGTTGAACCCCTGCGGATTGCGCGAGGGCCACAGGCAGGCGATCGCCGGGCGGTTCACGCCATCGACCTTGCGCAGCCGGATCATCGACACGGCCATCAGCGCGCCGGTATTGCCGCAACTGACACAGACCGAGGCCCGGCCTTCGCGCACGGCCTCGATCGCGGACCACATGGAGGTGGTCTTGCCGTTGCGCATCACCTGGCTGGGCTTGTCGGTCATCGCCACCACGTCGGGGGCGTGCACGACCGTCACCCGATCGCCAAGACGGCGCTTGGCCACCAGCGGGTCAAGCACGTCTTTCGGGCCATTCAATAGCACGTGTGCATCGGGGGCGGATCTGAAGAAACGCGAAAGGCCCGCGACGACGGTCGCAGGCCCGGAATCGCCGCCCATCGCATCGACTGACAGGATTACCTGGCCGGTCCCGACTGCCTTGTCAGGAGATTCTCCCGCGGCATCCGACATTCCAGGCGGTCCGATAGCCGGACTCAGGCCGCGTCGTCGTCGAGATCGATCTCGCCGGCCTGTGCGATCACTTCGCGATCGTCATAGGAGCCGCAGGACGGGCAGATGTGATGCGGGCGCTTCAGCTCGCCGCAGTTGGGGCATTCGTTCGGGTTCGCAGCGCTCAGCGCGTGATGCGACCGACGCATGTTGCGGCGGGATTTGGAAATCTTGTTCTGTGGGACAGCCATGTCTCAACCTCGGTTCGTTCGGGCCCGTCCGGCCCCTGTATCAGGATGTATCCGCCAGTCCAGGGACCTGAGCAGCGTCATTCGGGCGCGTCTTACAGAGGAACGGTTCCCCTGTCGAGCCGCGATATGAAAGAGGCCGCATACATACTGGCCCCCAACGAAAGAGCAAGCGTTTTCTGGCCAGTTTTCGCGCCGCGGCATCGCGATTTCACCCGTCCTGCCCGTCGTCGCCGCCCAGCTTGTCGCGCAGCGCGCCGAGGCCCGCGAATGGCTTCAGGTCGGCATCCCTGAGAGGCTCGGCCCCCGGTTCGGTCACCACGACCTCGCCCAGTTCGGCCTCGGGCTTGCGCGGAAAGGGCGGCAGGGCCAGGGACAGCGCCTCGATCATGACGGCGCCAAGGTCGATCTCGCGGGGCAGGGCCTCGGCGGTGTCGTCCTCGGGCATCTCGACCTCGCCTGCCTCGGGGTCGGGCATGTCCGACAGGTAGCGCCGGATCACGTCCTCCTCGATTCGGGCGCTGACGGGGTCGAGCGTGACGACGCATTCCTGCACGACCGTGGCGCCCAGATGCGCCTCGAGCCGCCAGTCGCGCGTGCCCTCAGGGATGATCCGCCCCTCGAATCGCAGCTTGCGCACCGACAGGATCGACAGGTCTTCGGCGATCCGGGCGCGCCAGTCGGCATCCGGTTCGATCAGGACATCGCGCCCCGTCTTTGCGTTCAGCTCTGCAACACGCAGGATATGCGATGGCGATCTCCCGCCGGTCTGGTCAGGGGACATCCTGTCATCCTTTCTTGAACAGGGCGGTTCGGGTGTTATAGACCCCGATAAAAGGCGCGCATGCCCCAGAGCAAGGGGGTGCGATGACAAAAGGGCGAATGATGGCGGTGCGACAGGCGGGAATTGCGGGCATGACGTCCATGCGGGGCAAGGCCCGCATGATCCTTCTGGCCGGTGCGCTGAGTGCCGTGGCGGCCTGTGCCCCCACCTTCCAGAACCATGGCTATGTTCCGTTCGAGGAGGATCTGGCCGGGATTTCGGTCGGCGTCGATACCCGCGAGACGGTGGTCGAAACCGTCGGATCGCCCACATCGACCGGCGTCAGCGGGGAGGATGCGTTCTACTATGTGGCCAGCCGGTTCCGGAATTTCGCCTTCCTCGCCCCCGAAGAGATCAGCCGCGAGGTGCTGGCCATCTCGTTCGACCAGAACGGCGTCGTGCGCAACATCGAACGGTTCGGCCTCGAGGACGGGCGCGTCGTCGTTCTGTCCCGCCGCGTGACCGACGACAACCTGCCCGACACCACCTTCCTCGGCCAGCTTTTCGACAATATCGGGAATTTCGACCCGGCCAGCCTGATCCCCGAAGGGATCTGACCGGCCGGCAAGGGCCGAATGGCCTATCCTAGTCTTCCGGCTCGAAGGTCAGCGCGACCCCGTTGATGCAATAGCGCAGGCCCGTGGGTTGCGGGCCGTCGGGAAAGACATGGCCCAGATGCGCCTCGCAGCGATTGCAATGCACCTCGGTGCGGCGCATGAAGAAACTGCGATCCACCTTTTCGCCCACAACCTCGGGGTCGAGCGGTTCGTAAAAGGAGGGCCAGCCCGTCCCGCTTTCGAACTTGGCCTTCTGATCGAACAGCGGCGCGCCGCAGCAGAGGCAAAGATAGGTGCCGGGCTCCTTGGGGAAATCCTCGTGGGTGCCCGCCCGTTCGGTGCCGTGCTTGCGCGTCACCTTAAAGGCCAGGTCGGACAGCTGTGCGCGCCATTCCGCTTCTGACTTAACGATCTTGTCCATCTGCTGTTATCCTCTTGCCATATGGGCCGTATCTAGGTCGGATCGCATCTGTCGCCAACAGGGCCAGCATGACCGAACATCTCGAAAAGGGACATTACCGGGCCAGATGGGCCACGACCGCCGCCGATACGGAGGCGGCGATGCGCCTGCGCCACCTGTGTTTCATGGTGGCAGGTGGCGGGCAAAGCCGCGATGACGGTCTGGACCGCGACGATTTCGACGCCCGCTGCCGCCACCTGCTGATCGAGGAGCGGGAGGGCGACCACCTTGCCGGATGCTGCCGGCTCATGCACCTGTCGGGCGGGTCCGAGATCGGGGCCAGCTATTCGGCGCAGTATTACGAATTGTCGGGCCTGTCGGGATTTGCCGGACCGATGCTGGAGCTTGGGCGGTTCTGCATCCGGCCGGGTCTCAATGATCCCGACATCCTGCGCGTGGCCTGGGCCGCGCTGACACGGGCTGTCGATGCGACGGGGGTCGAGCTGATCTTTGGCTGTTCGTCCTTCGCCGGGACCGAGACCGACCGCTATCTCGATGCCTTCGGCCTGCTGAGCGACCGCCATGTCGCGCCGCGCCGCTGGCTGCCCCGGGTCAAGGCGCCCCGCGTCTTTCGCTTTGCCGAAACCCTGCGCCGCGCACATCACCAGACCGACCGGAAATCCGGGCTGCAACGGATGCCGCCGCTCCTGCGATCCTATCTCGCGATGGGCGGCTGGGTCAGCGATCACGCGGTGGTGGACACCGATCTGAACACGCTGCACGTCTTTACCGGGCTCGAGATCCGGGCGATCCCCGAGGCGCGGGCCCGTGCGCTCAGGCTTGTTGCCGATTAGCCCATCTTGCGCCCGGCGCCTGCGCGGTCTAGCTCCCGGTCATGGCACGCGCACCTCTTCTTCAACTGACCGACATTTCCCTCACCTTCGGGGGCGATCCCGTCTTCGACGACCTGTCCCTCGCGGTCCAGGGGGGCGAGAGGATCGCCCTTGTGGGGCGCAACGGGTCGGGAAAATCCACTCTGATGAAGGTGATGGCCGGCCTCGTCGATCCCGATCGCGGAACGCGGGTGGTATCGCCCGGCACGGGCATCGGCTACATGGAGCAGGACCCCGACATGTCGGGCTCCGCCACATTGGGGGATTTCGCGGCCCGCGACCTCGATCCCGGCGAAACCTACAAGATCGAGATCGCGGCCGAGGGCCTGAAATTCGACCCCGGCCGGGACGTGGCCGTTGCCTCGGGCGGCGAGAAGCGCCGCGCGGCGCTGGCCCGGCTGATGGCGCAATCGCCCGACCTGATGCTTCTCGACGAGCCGACGAACCACCTCGATATCGAGGCGATCGGCTGGCTCGAGGCACAATTGTCCGAGACGCGGGCCGCCTTCGTGCTGATCAGCCACGACCGCGCCTTCCTGCGCGCGCTGACCCGCACCACGCTCTGGATCGACCGCGGTGCGGTGCGCAGGCGGGATGCGGGGTTCGACGGGTTCGAGGAGTGGCGCGACCGCATCTGGGAAGAGGAGGACACCGCCCGCCACAAGCTCAACCGCAAGATCAAGGCCGAGGCCCGCTGGGCCGTCGAAGGGATCAGCGCGCGGCGCAAGCGCAACATGGGCCGGGTGCGGGCGCTGCACGAATTGCGCGCCGAACGGGCCGCCCAGATCAGGCGGCAGGGGACGGCGGCGCTGAGTTTCGAGGCGGTCCAGAAATCGGGACGCAAGGTCATCGAGGCGCGCGGCCTGTCCAAATCCTATGACGACCGGACCATCGTCACCGATTTCAGCCTGACCGTGCAGCGCGGCGACCGGGTGGCGCTTGTCGGGCCCAACGGCGTGGGCAAGACGACGCTGATCCGCATGCTTCTGGGGCAGGAGGCGCCCGATACCGGCGAGGTCATCCACGGCACCAATCTCGACATCGCACTGTTCGACCAGTCGCGCAGCGCGCTCGACCCCGATCAGAGCCTGTGGGATTCGCTGGTGGGCGATCCCGCGATGCGGGTGTCGGGCAAGGCCGATCAGGTGATGGTGCGCGGAACGCCGCGCCACGTCGTGGGCTATCTGAAGGATTTCCTCTTTGACGAGGCGCGGGCCCGCGCGCCCGTCCGGTCCCTGTCGGGGGGCGAAAAGGCGCGGCTCCTTCTGGCGCGGCTGATGGCGCAGCCCTCGAACCTTCTGGTTCTTGACGAGCCGACCAACGATCTGGATATCGAAACGCTCGACCTGTTGCAGGATATCCTGGGCGACTATGACGGCACGGTGCTTCTCGTCAGTCACGACCGTGACTTCCTCGACCGCACCGCCACGACCACGATCGCCATGGAGGGCGACGGCCGGGCCATCGTCTATGCGGGCGGCTGGAGCGATTACAGGGCACAGCGCGGCGAAGATGAGGCTTTGCCTGGGGAACCTTCTGCAAAACCCTCACAAAAAAGGGAAAACACCGCGAAGGCGCCCGACGGAAAATCCGGGCTCAGCTTCACCGAGAAGCACCGCCTTGCCGCCTTGCCCGACGAGATCGCCCGCCTCGAGGCCGAGATCACGAAGCTGGGCCAGCTCCTTTCCGATCCCGACCTGTTCTCGCGGGAGCCGGTGAGGTTCAAGAAGGCAACCGAGGCATTGACCGAACGGCAGGCAAAGCTCTCCGCGGCCGAGGAAGAATGGCTGATCCTCGAGGAAAAGGCCGAAGGCTGATCCTGCCTCCGGCCCCTTCATCTTTCCAGAAATACTCATCGCGCGCAGCGCCAGGCCGGGCCGTGGCCCGGCCTGTCCTCGAGATCAGCCGTCGAAATTGACCTCTTCCATGATGCGCAGCGCCGTGCCGCGCTGATCGGCGATGTCGGCCAGGTCGGCATTGTCGGGCGTGAAGCTGCCCCAACCGGCCACGATGTCCGAAATCCGGGCCCCGTCGAGAACGGGATATTCGTAATTCTCTTCGGCATAGATCGCCTGCGCCTCGGGCGAGACGAGGAATTCCATCAGTTGCAGCGCCTCGTCCCGGTTCGGCGCGGCCTTTGTCATCGCGATGCCCGAGACGTTCACATGGGTGCCGCCATCCTCGAATGTCGGAAAGACGATGCGCACGGAATTGGCCCATTCGGTCTGTTCGGGATCCTCGAGCATCTGGCCCATGTAATAGGTATTGCCCAGCGAGATGTCGCATTCGCCGGCCCAGATCGCGCGGACCTGTGCGCGGTCGTTTCCTTCGGGCTTGCGGGCAAGGTTCTCGCGCACACCGGCGGCCCAGTCGCGGGCATGATCCTCGCCGTGATGGACGACCAGCGCCCCCAGAAGCGCGAGGTTGTAGTTATGCACACCCGAACGGGTGCAGATCCGGCCTGCCCAGCGGTCGGAGGCCAGATCCTCATAGGTCGTGACCTCGTCTTCGCCCACACGCTCCTTGGAGGCATAGACGATGCGGGCCCGTTCGGTCAGGGCGAACCACAGGTTGTCGGGGCTGCGCAGCTCGGCCGGAATGGCGGCGGTCAGGACCGCGCTGTCGACGGGCTGGATGACATCCGCCTCGACGATCTGGCGCAGGTTCGCGATATCGACCGTCATCACCAGGTCGGCGGGCGAGCGCGGCCCTTCGGCTCGCAGCCTCTCGACGATGCCGCCATCGACAAAGCCAAGGTTGACGGCGATGCCGGTTGCCTCGGTGAAGGCATCCATCACGGGCTGGATCAGTTCCGGCTGGCGTGTGGTGTAGATGTTGACGTCTGCCACGGCGGGGGCCGCGGCGCAGAACGCGGTTCCAGCGAGAAGGGCGAGGGTCGGTTTCATGGATTGCTCCGTTGAGGGCGTTACTGATGGGATGGCGTAAATCCGAGTCTTTTAGTCAGGTCAATGCCCGATTGATTCAGTTCCTCCTGCCAGCCTTGTCCCGGGTCCGCGCGACGTTCCAGATCGCGTCCATCTCGGCGAGGTCACTTGTGGCGGGTGTCTTTCCGCGTGCCTCAAGTTCGCTCTCTATATATCTGAAACGGCGGATGAATTTTGCGTTCGCCGCGCGCAGGGCCGTCTCGGGTTCGACCTCGAGGTGCCGGGCAAGGTTGGCCATGACGAACAAGAGGTCTCCCACCTCTTCGAAGATCGCCTCCGGGTCGCCGGCGTCGCGCGCGGCGGCGACTTCGCGGGCCTCTTCGGTTACCTTGTCGAGGACCTGCCCGATGTCGGGCCAGTCGAAACCGACCCGGGCCGCCCGTTTCTGAAGCTTTTGCGCTCGCAAAAGCGCGGGCAGGCCGATCGCCACCCCGTCAAGCACGCCGCCCTGATCCTTGCCCGCGCGTTCGGCGGCCTTGATCGCCTCCCAGTCGCGGGTCTGCTGTTCGGCGCTTTTCTCGCGGCTCTCATCGCCGAAGACATGCGGGTGCCGGGCGACCATCTTGTCGGAGATCGCGCGGGCGACGGTGGCAAAGGTGAAATGCCCGGCCTCTTCGCCCATCTGCGTGTGATAGACGGTCTGAAGTAGCAGATCGCCCAATTCGCCCTCGAGTTCCGGCCAATCCTCGCGCTCGATCGCGTCGGCCACCTCATAGGCTTCCTCGATCGTGTAGGGGGCGATGGTGCGGAAATCCTGTTCGATGTCCCAGGGGCAGCCGGTTTCGGGATCGCGCAGGCAGGCCATGATGTGGCGCAGGCGGGCCATCTGGCGATCGGCATTGTCGCTCTGGTCGCGGACGATCGGGGCTTTGGGGTCGGACATGGCACTTGCTCTCGGGAATGGCTGGGTGCAAGCCTGACCCTGACACGACAGGGAGTCCAGCCATGCCCGTGATCAATTCGATTGCCGCCCAGGCCGGCGAACTTGCCCATTGGCGGCGCGACCTGCATCGCTGGCCCGAGATCGGCCATGACTGCCATCAGACCGCGCGTTTCGTGGCCGCGCGCCTGCGCGACTTCGGCGCGGATGACATCCGCGAAGGGCTTGCCGGGACGGGGATCGTGGCGCTGATCCACGGCCACGAGGCGGGGCCGGCCATCGGTCTGCGCGCCGATATGGACGCGCTCCCGATGGCGGAGGAAACCGGGCTCGATCACGCCTCGCTGGTGCCCGGTGCGATGCATGGCTGCGGCCATGACGGGCATACGATCATGCTACTGGGGGCGGCACGCTACCTGGCCGAGACGCGGAATTTCGCGGGCACGGCCGCGCTGATCTTTCAGCCCGCCGAAGAGGAGGGGACGGGCGCGGCAGGCATGCTTGCCTCCGGCGTGTTCGAGGATCTGGGCCTGCGCGAGATTTACGCGCTGCACAATTACCCCGGCATGGCGGTGGGGCAATTCGAGACGACAAGGGGGCCGATCATGGCGGCCGTCGACACGTTCGAAATCCATGTCGACGGGCAGGGCGGCCACGGGGCCAAGCCGCACGAGACGGCCGATCCGGTGATCGCGGCCTGTGCCATCGTGCAGGCGCTCCAGACCATCGTGAGCCGGAATGTCCACACGCTCGACAAGGTGGTCCTGTCGGTGACGCAGATCCACAGCGGCAGCGCCGACAACGTGATCCCGTCGCATGCCTGGATCAACGGCACAGTGCGCAGCTTTGACCGTGACGTGCAGGCCCTTGTCCGCCGCCGCATGGCAGAGGTCGTGGCCGGGCAGGCGGCGAGTTTCGGGGTCACGGCCCGGCTCGATTACGTGCCGGGCGAGCCTGCGGCGATCAACGACCCCGATTGCGCGGTATTCGCGGCCCATGTCGCGGCCGAGGTGGGCGAGGCCCAGATTCGCGAGGCGCCCGAGATGTGGGGCGAGGATTTTTCCCATTTCCTCGATCGAATTCCGGGCGCCTTCGTCTTTGTGGGCAATGGCGACAGCGCGGCGCTGCATCATCCACGCTATGATTTCAATGACGAGGCCGCGCCCTATGGCGCGTCGTTCCTTGCACGGCTGATCGAAGAGGCGCTGCCATTGCGGGGCTGACCGCTTGACCTTGGCGGGCGGGGCGGGCCATCTGGACCCATGTCAAATCTGCCTCTTGCGCGTCTCGATCAGGCGCATGCCCTTCATCCCTGGACCCATTTCGACAGCTTTACCCGCGACGGCCCCAAGGTCATCGTGCGCGGCGAGGGCTGCTGGCTGTGGGACGAAGCGGGCGAGAGGTATCTGGATGCGGTGGGCGGCCTTTGGTGCACCAATATCGGGCTGGGTCGCGACGACATGGCCCGCGCCATCGCCGATCAGGCGCGCAAACTGGCCTTCAGTTCGACCTTTGTCGACCTGTCGAACGATCCCGCCGCGCGTCTGGCCGCGAAACTGGCCGAACTCGCGCCCGGTGACCTGAACCGAGTGCATTTCACCACCGGCGGATCGACGGCCATCGATTCGGCCTATAGGCTTGCGCAATACGTGCAGGCCGCCCGCGGGTTCGAGGGGCGCACCCACGTGATCGCGCGCGACAATTCCTATCACGGCTCGACCTTCATCGCGATGTCGATCGGGCTGCGCGACGGAGACCGGGTGCCGGGCTTTACCTACGAGGACAAGACGATCCACCACCTGAGCGCGCCAAGCCTGTATCGCCGGCCCAAAGGCATGGAGGAGGGCGATCTGACCGCGCATCTGGTGGCCGAATTCGAGGCAAGGATCGCCGAGATCGGGGCGGAACGGATTGCCGCCTTCTTTGCCGAGCCGATCCAGGCCTCGGGCGGGGTTCTGGTCCCGCCTTCCGATTACCTGTCCGCGATGGCCAGGGTCTGCCGAAAACATGGCATCCTTTTCGTCGCCGACGAGGTGGTGACGGGCTTTGGCCGGCTGGGCCACTGGTTCGCCAGCGAGGACGTCTACGGCGTGACGCCGGACATCATCTGCTGTGCCAAGGGGTTGAGCTCTGGTTATCAACCCATTGGAGCAGTTATCTTTTCGGATGAAATCTGGTCCGACATGCAGGGGCAGGACTGGTTCACCTCGGGGTTTACCTATTCGGGCCATCCGGTGGCCTGCGCGGCCGCCCTGAAGAACATCGAGATCATCGAGGACGAGGATCTGCTGTCCCGCGCGATCCGGGCGGGGCGGCGGTTTCAGGACGGGCTTGCCACGCTTTCCGACCTGCCGATCGTGGGCGATGTCAGGGGCCATACGCTGATCGGCTGCGTCGAGAACGTGGCCGACAAGGCCACGGGCCGACCCTTCGATGACGCCGTCGATATCGGCAGGCGGGTGTCCGACGCGGCCGAAGCGCGCGGTGTGATGGTCCGGCCCCTCGGCGCGCTGAACGTCATGTCGCCGGCCCTCGTGATTTCGGATGGCGAGACAGACCTGATCGTGTCAGGACTGCGCGACGCGATCGGCGACGTGACCGATCAGCTGGTGCGCGATGGGATAAGGATCGGCTGATGGCCCTAGAAGACGCGAAATCGCAGGTCGATCAGGCCTTTACGCGGACCGATCTCAGGGGCGCCTCGTTCGAGAATGCCTTTGGCGGCGCCACGTCGTTCCTCAGGCGGCGCTATTCCAAGGATCTGGCGGGCGCCGATCTGGCCATTATCGGCGTGCCCTTCGATCAGGCGGTCACGAACCGCACCGGAACCCGGTTCGGCCCCCGCGCGATCCGCGAGGCAAGCAGCCTTCAGCCCTTCGATCCGCCCTATGGCTGGGGCTTCGATCCGCTGTCGGAATTCGCGATCCTCGATCATGGCGATCTGGCCTTTGACTATGCCGATGTGGCGGGCTTTCCCGCGGCGCTTCAGGCCCATGTCGCGGGGATCCTCGCGGCCGGGCCGGGCACGGTGACGCTGGGGGGCGATCACTACATCACCTTGCCGATCCTGCGTGCCTATGCCGAAAGGTTCGGGCCTCTCGCGTTGATCCAGTTCGATGCCCATTCCGACCTCTGGCCCGATGACGACATGGCCCGGATCGACCACGGCACGATGATGTACAAGGCCGTGAAGCTGGGCCTTGTCGATCCTGCGCGGTCGGTTCAGGTGGGTATTCGCACCGAATGCCCGGACTACCTTGGCATCGAGCATATCGACGCCCGCATCGTGCATGAAAAGGGTTCGGCCTGGACCGCCGCCCGCATCCGCGAGATCACCGGCGATGCGCCGACCTATCTGAGCTTCGATATCGACTGCCTCGATCCGGCCTTTGCGCCCGGCACCGGCACGCCCGTCTGGGGCGGGCTGGCCAGCTGGCAGGCCGCGGCGATCCTGCGCGACATCGCGGGGGTCAACCTCGTGGGCGGCGACGTGGTCGAGGTCTCTCCCCCCTATGACACAAGCGGGGCCACGGCGATCGCGGGCGCGCATGTGGCCACCGAAATCCTGTGCCTCTACTGCTGGAACAAGCAATGAAAACATTTGGAATAATTGTCCTTCTGATCGTCGTGGCGACGATCGGGTTTGCCCTTTGGGCCCGGGTCGCGCCATCGCGTGAAGATGATTGGCATGTCGATCTGGCCGCGCCCGGTTTTGCGCCCGGGGCGAACTGGGCCGCCTTCTGCCCCGCCCCCGACAGCCGCTGGGCCGAGGCGGGTGGGCCCGATCTCGAGCGTCTGCGCCAGATCGCGCTGGACTGGCCGAGGACCGAGCTTCTGTTCGGATCGCCCGAAGAGGGGCGGATGACCTTCGTCACGCGCAGCCGGCTCATGGGTTTTCCCGATTACACGACCGTCGGCATCCGCGACGGGCAGCTTTGCATCGTGGCGCGGCAGCGGTTCGGCCGCGAGGATATGGGCGTGAACGCCGCGCGGATCACGGCCTGGATGCGCGCCTATCTGGGCACCGAAGAGGCGCCCGATCTGGGCTGGCAGGCGGCTTGACGCCGCCCCGGCCCTGCGCGAAGGCAGGATCATGATACAGGACGCCACGCTCGATCAGATCATCCAGAGGTTCCAGTTCCTCGAGGCCAAGCTGTCGGGCGGTCTGCCCGGCAACGAGATTGCCACGATCACCCGCGAATATTCGGAACTGCGCCCGGTGGTCGAGACGATCACCAGCTATCGCGCCCTTGCCGAGGAACTGGCGGGTGCCGAGGCGATGCTGTCGGACCCCGAGATGAAGGCGCTGGCCGAAGAGGAACTGCCCGGCCTGCGCGCCCGGCTCGAGGCGGCGGAGGCCGCAGTGAAGCTTGCCCTTCTGCCCCGCGACGAGGCCGATGCCCGCCCCGCCATCATCGAGATCCGGCCCGGAACCGGCGGCGACGAGGCCGCGCTCTTTGCCTCGGACCTGTTGCGCATGTATCAGCGCTACGCCGAGGCGCGCGGCTGGCAATTCGACGTCATCGAAGAGCAATGGACAGAGCTGGGCGGCCTCAAGGAGGTGATCGCCCGCATCTCGGGCGACAACGTCTTCGCGCGGCTGAAGTTTGAATCCGGCGTGCACCGGGTGCAGCGCGTCCCCGAAACGGAATCGGGCGGGCGCATCCATACATCGGCCGCGACGGTGGCCGTCCTGCCCGAGGCCGAGAACGTGGATATCGACATCCCGGCAAGCGACATCCGGATCGACACGATGCGGTCGTCGGGCGCGGGCGGGCAGCACGTCAACACCACCGATTCCGCCGTGCGGATCACCCATATCCCCACGGGCATCGTCGTGACCTCCAGCCAGAAAAGCCAGCACCGCAACCGCGAACTGGCCATGGATGTGCTGAAATCCCGGCTCTACGATCTGGAACGCAGCCGAATCGACGGCGAACGCTCGGCCGACAGGCGCGCGCAGGTGGGGTCGGGCGACCGCTCGGAACGGGTCAGGACCTACAATTTTCCGCAAGGCCGGATGACGGATCATCGCATCAACCTGACGCTTTATAAACTGGACGCGATCCTGCAAGGTGATCTCGACGAGATCATCGATGCCCTCCAGACCGAGGCCCAGGCCCGGCAACTCGCGGAGATGGAAGAATGACGCAGACAGCGAATGTCGCCCTGGCGGAAGCCACGCAAAGGCTGCTTGCAGCCGGCGTGCCCGATGCCGCGCGCGATGCCCGCAGGCTTCTGTCCCATGCGGTCGGGGTCGAGCCGGGTCGGCTGACGCTTCTGCTGTCAGAGCCGGTCGCGCCCGAGGCGCTGGCCAGCTTTCGCGGGCTGGTGGACCTGCGCGCCGAACGGCGGCCCGTGTCGCACCTGATCGGGCACCGGTCCTTCTATGGCCGCGATTTCCTTGTCACGCCCGACGTTCTGGACCCGCGCCCCGAGACCGAGATCCTGATCGAGGCGGCGCTGGCGGTGCCGTTCGGGCACGTGCTCGACCTTGGCACCGGATCGGGCTGTATCCTGCTGACTTTGCTTGCCGAGATGCCCGATTCCCATGGAACCGGTGTCGATGTCTCGCCCCAGGCCATCGGTGTGACCGAGGCCAATGCCCGCGCGCTGGGACTCGAGGATCGCTGTCACGCGATCGTGTCGGACTGGGTCACCGAGGTCGAAGGCGTGTTCGACCTGATCGTGGCCAACCCCCCCTATATCTCGCGTGCCGAAATGGAGGAGCTTGAACCCGAGGTCCGCGATTTCGAGCCGCGCCTCGCCCTCACGGACGAGGCCGACGGACTGGCCTGTTATCGCACGATCTTTTCCGCGATCGGGCCGCATCTGACGGAAACCGGCCGCGTGATCGTGGAAATCGGACCGGATCAGGCGGATGACGTCACCGCGATCGCGGCGGTCCGCGGGTTTGACGTGATCGCCGTCATTCCCGACCTCGACGGGCGGGATCGGGTGATCGTGGCGGGCTGGAGCGAGATTCCCTTCTAGGGGGGCGCAGTCCATGCCCGGGGCGTTGCAGCCTTGCCCGCATGTGGCGCGGCGCAGAGTTTTTGCTTGCCCTCGGGGCAGAGCCATGGTTAGTGAGTGCGAGCCACGGGGCGAGGGCACTATTTGCTCCCCCTGGTATGCCGCCAGATCACAGCTAGATCGACGACGAAACAGAGTGCGCATTCGGCGCGCCCGACATGGCAAAGCAAGGACGCAGCCATTATCCCGATGTGACCATGGTCACCGGACAGCATTCTTCAAAACTGGACAGACAGTTACATGAGATCATCCAAGTCACGGTCGCGGAACAAGAGCCGCAACAATCGCCCTTCGGGCGGCAACATCATCAACCGGGTCTTCGACAGCTCCGGCCCGGAGGGCAAGGTGCGCGGCACGCCGCAGCAGATCATCGAAAAGTACAACCAGCTGCATCGTGACGCGCAGCTGTCGAATGATCGGGTGAATGCCGAGAACTATGCCCAGCATGCCGAGCATTACACCCGCCTTCTGGCCAGTGCCCAGAAAGAGGTCGAACGCCAGCGCCTTGAACAGGAGCAGGCGAACCGCGACCGTCAGGCAGAACGCGATCGCGACCGCCAGTCCCGTCTGAAGACGCAGGAAGACGGTGGCAATGGCGGCGAGGCAAGGTCCGAGGACGAGACGCCCCAACCCGTCGAGGCCGAGCAGGAAAAACCTGCCGCCCCAAGGCGCACCCGCAAGCCGCGCAAGACCGAAGAGGCCCAGCCGGATCCGGGATCGGCCGATCAGCCCGATGTGGATCTCGGGATCGGCAGCGTCGGATTTCTTCAGGTCGATGACGGCGATAGCGGCCTTGTCGAGACACCCGAGGAAAAGGCAGCCGCCGCAGCGGAGCGCAAGCCCCGCAAACCGCGCGCCCGCAAGCCCAAGGCCGACAGCGGGTCGAATGACGGCCGGGCCGAGGCTGCCGAATAGGCGCCTTGGCGGCGTTTTCGTGAATTCAGGCCCGGCCCGCGCCTTGCAAGGACCGGGCCAGGGCGCAGAACCCCTCGAGGGAGACGCGCTCGGCCCGTTCGGTCGGGGCGATGCCGACCTCGTGCAGATGCGCTTCGATATCCGGGCTCAGACCCTTCAACGCGGCGCGCAGCATCTTGCGCCGCTGGTTGAAGGCGGTTGCCACCACATGTGACAACACCGCCGGATCGGCCGGAAAGCGCGGCGCGGCGAGCGCCGTGAGGTGAACCACCGCCGACGAGACCTTGGGAGGCGGCGAAAAGGCCTCCGGTCCCAATGTCATGACGATGCGTGCCTCGGTGCGCCACTGGGCGAGGATCGCCAGCCGGCCATAGGCTTTCGAGCCGGGTTGCGCCACGATCCGTTCGGCCACTTCCTTCTGGAACATCAGCGTCAGGCTGTCCCAGAAGGGCGGCCAGTCCGCGGGCGTCAGCCAGCGCACCAGAAGCTCTGTCCCGATATTGTAGGGCAGGTTGGCCGCCACCCGGATCGGTGGGGTCAGATGCGCCAGCGGATCGACCTCCAGCGCGTCGCCCTCCACGATCTCGAGCCGGCCGGGACAGGCCGCGGCGATCTGTTCCAGCGCGGGAATGCAGCGGCGGTCCTTTTCGATGGCCAGCACCTTGCGCGCGCCCTCGGCCAGAAGCCCCCGGGTCAGACCGCCGGGGCCGGGTCCGATTTCCAGCACGTCGCATTGGCTCAGATCGCCTGCCGACCGGGCGATCCGCGCCGTCAGGTTCAGGTCCAGAAGAAAGTTCTGCCCCAGCGCCTTGCGCGCCGACAGCCCGTGCGCGGCGATGACGTCGCGCAGCGGCGGAAGAGCGTCGATCTGGCTCATGCGCGGGCCGCGCTCATCCGGGCCGCCATGCGGATCGCCGCGATCATGGATGTCGGGTCGGCCAGCCCCTTGCCCGCGATATCGAAGGCCGTCCCGTGATCGGGCGAGGTGCGCACGAAGGGCAGGCCCAGCGTCACGTTGACCCCGCCCGCGAAGTCGATCGTCTTGATCGGGATCAGCGCCTGGTCGTGGTACATCGCGATGGCCGCGTCATAGCCCGCGCGCGCGCCTGCGTGAAACATCGTGTCGGCCGATAGCGGGCCCACAAGGTCCAGACCCTCGGCGCGCAGCGCCTCCAGCACGGGGGTGATCACCTCGATCTCCTCGCGGCCCATCTTGCCGTCCTCGCCGGCATGGGGGTTCAGGCCCGCCACCGCGATGCGCGGCGCGGCGATGCCGAAATCGCGGCGCAGGGCGGCCTCGGTGATCCGGATCGTGGTCGTGAGCCCGTCGGCCGTCAGGTCGGCCGGCACGCGGGACAGCGGGATGTGGATCGTCGCGGGCACGACGCGCAGCGTCTCGCAAGCCAGCATCATGACCACGGGGCCGCCGCCTGCCAGCGCCGACAGGTATTCGGTATGGCCCGGATAGGGGAAATCCGCCCCGTCGATAAGTGCGGCCTTGTGGATCGGCGCGGTGCAAAGCGCCGCGGCCTCTCCCGCCCGGACGATCGCGACAGCCTCTGCGATGGCGTCGATCACACCGCGTGCATGGGCCGGATCGGGCCTGCCGGGCGTGGCCGGCCCCCCGAAGTCGCGCACCAGCACAGGCAGTGCCCGGCCCGAGACAGCGGCGGCCTCTGCCGCCCTGTCCACCGCCTGCCAATCGGCGTTCGGGGGCAGGTGGCCCGGATCCCCGATCCAGACCAATGGCACCTCGTCCCGGAGGACCTGCCAGGCGCCATAGCCGATTTCGGGCCCGATCCCGGCCGGTTCCCCGCAGGTCAGGACAATGGTCATCGCCGGTCAGTTCCGCACGATGCTGGCCGCGGCCCTTTGATCGGCGATGAGCGCGTCGGCAAACCCGGCAAGCTGCTGGCTGACCAGCTGATTGCGGATCGCGTCGCGGTCGATGCCTTCGGCACCCTCGGGGATCCGCTCGCACAGCATCAGGAAGACCAGCGTGCGGCCCTCGGACCGGGTCAGCGCCGTCGACACCTCGCCGCGGTCGAGCTTGGCCAGTTCCAGCGCCACGTCCTGCGGGATTTCCGAAAGGGCCCGCGTGTCGCGTTCCAGCACTTCGGCCGGCTGATCCTGCGCGATGCCATAGAGGTCATCGCAGGTGTCGACGCGGTTGCGCACGTCTTCAGCGGCCCGCAGGCCGGCCTCGCTCCGTCCGCCGGCGATGTAATAGGCGGCGTATTCAAGGGCGGCCGGCGGTTCGGCGGCGCGCGGCACCTCGCGGATACCGCGCAGCTGGAACAGCGCGATCCCGTTCGGGATCGCGATGGGCGCCGTCACCTCGCCGGTGCCGAGGCCAAGGATCACCGGCCGGAGCCCTGCGGGAAAGTTGTCGACGGGCACCCAGTCGAGCCTGCCGCCATTCTCGCGCGAGGGCAGGGCGGAGACCCGGCTTGCCTCGGCCGAAAAGGCCGATGTCGAGGTCAGCCGCGAAATCCGCTCGGCGGTTGCGCGGGCCTGTGCGGCCTCGGGGGGCGGGGCCGGAATGATGATCTCCGACAGAAGGACCTCGATCTCGGTCGCGCCGCCGGCCTGCCGCGCGATGGCGGCAGAGACATCCTCGTCCGAGATGTCGACGCTTTCGCGGAACCGCGCGCGCACATAGTCGCGCCAGCTGATCCCGATCACCACGTAATCGCGCAGCGTTTCTTCCGCGATGCCGTTCTGCGCGAGGCTCTGGACGAATTGTTCCAGCGACATGTCGGTCCGGGCCGCGAAATCCCGCATCGCGATCTCCACGCCTTCCTCGCTCAGGCGCAGTCGCGACCGGTCCAGAAGCTCGCTCTTGAGCCGGTCCTCGATCAGCTGATCAATCGCGATGTCGCGAAGATCGCCCTGCGTGCCGAACGCCTCCAGAAGCCGGACCCTCTGGTCCAGTTCCCAGCCCGTGACCGCGCGGTCGTTGACCGTGACCACGGGCGAGAACAGGCCCTGCGCCGACAACCGGTCGGCCAGAGGTCCAAGGGCCAGAACAAGCGCAAGGCCCAGCTGCAGGACAGGCAAACGGAGTAGGCGCATCGGCCGGGTTCCTTCACATCTGGCGACCTGCCTTCGGGGCGGTCGCTCTTCATTCCTCATGGGCCGCCATTGCCGGGGCAATTCCCTGCCGGCCCGCCACTCGAACGCCCCGCAGAAAATCCGGTCAGGTTCACCGACAGGCCGAATTCGGTCGCGGGTTCGACCGTTTCGATGATTGTGTAGCGGCGCGATACCGAAAGGTCCACCGTGACGCATTCGTTGCGATATCCCACGCCGAATCCCGCCCGCGCAAGCTCGTCGGCCGACACGTCATAGCGGCCTTCGCCGCTGAGCGACCAGTTCGGCGTCAGCTGGAATTCGACATCGGCCGACCATTCGGACGCCACCTCGTCGCGTTCCCGTGTCGGATCGGCCGGCAGCCAGACATAGCCCGCGGAGAGGTCGATCCGGTCATTGCGCCACGAGACGAGGGCCTCGGTCTTGTTGAAGCTGAAATCGTCGTCAAAGAGGGATCGCGCATCGAAATCCAGCCCTCCGGGCAGGTCGACCCTGGCCGAGACCAGCCAGTCCGAATAGGGCTCGGCCTGGCCCGAAGCGAGCGAGTAGTCCGGCTGGGGGCGGGATTGATAGACCCGCCCGAAGGTCAGGCTCTGATGGCCGCCCCGGGGGCCGGTCCTGCTCATTTGCAGGCCGGCACTGGCGCGGAATCCGCGCTCCCGCGCATCCTCGCCGGGAAACCGGGTCAGCGACCACAGGTTGCCCTCATCCAGTTCTGACAGGGTGGCGTCCTCGTTGGGCGGGCTGAAACCGTAGCTTTCCGACCAGCCGATGCTGACGACAGGCTCGAAGGTCAGGGCCGCGCGGCTTTCGGTGCCGGGCCTGACCAGCGGCCAGCGCAGCGTGACAGCGGCGGCGGGGCCGGTGCGCCAACCCTCGCCTTCCTCGGGGTCGTCCTGCACGTTGTAGTAATCGAGCCGGATCGCGGCCTGCGTGTCGAGCACGAGCCCCGATCTGCGGTCGATCCAGCTGCGCTGCCAGTCGAGGTCGGCGCCCAGACGCGCCACGTCGCGGCTGTCCTCGGCCAGCGCGCCGATGCTGCGCAAGGTGGCGTCCGCCGAGACGCCCCAGCCCAGCCTTCCGCCCGCCACGGCCGGGGTCAGGGTGCTTTCATATCCGAAACCCAGCACGATGGGGGGCAGGGAGGCATCGGATTCGTCGAGCCTGAGACTTTCGTAAAGCGTGCCGCGCGCCTCCAGAAGGCTGTCATCGGTCACCCGCAACAGCGACAGCCTGTTGGCCAGCCTGTCCTTGTCGTCATAGCCGTACTCGCGCAGGTAGAACGGGTCCGACACCGTTTCGCCCGAAAACCTCAGCTCGATCCCGGCGCCGATATCGAAGATCGCGTCGGAAAACAGATACCAGCGAAATTCGTCGGGCCGGATCGTGTCGCGGCTGATCGCCCCGTCGACCTGAAGCCCGCCTTGCAGGAAGGCCTGCCTGTAGCGCGCCTCGAGCGTTTTCGTCTCGGACGAGACGAAGGGCGCAAGCAGCAGGTCGCGGCTGTCGCCCAGTGTGATGAAATAGGGCAGCCGCACGCCGAAACCCAGAAGGTCGGATGTGCGGATCTGCGGGATCAGAAGCCCTGTCGCGCGTTGATTGGTCGGATCGGGCAAGCGCATGCGCGGCACCCACAGGACGGGCACACCCCGCACCCGCAATGTCGCGTTCTCGAAATAGAGCTGTCGGGCTTCGGTGTCGTGCAGGACGCTGTCGGCCCGGATGTCCCAAAGCGGCGCGCGACCGGGGCACACCTGACAAGAGCTGGCCACGGTGCGGGTCAGGGCCGAATAGCGGCCATCCTCGATGCGGGCTATCTGGTTCGCGGCCAGCTGCAATTGCTGGTCGAGCACGATCCGCGCGCCCCTCAGCAGCCCGTTCTCGAAGGACGAATCGAGGTCGGCCGTCTCGGCGGTGATGACCTGCCCATCCGCGCTGCGCAGAAAGATCGGCCCCTCGATGACGAGCCGGTCCGAATTCGGATCATAGGTGATCTGCGCCGCCGACAGGGTGCTGCCGTCATAGAAGGCCTGCACGTTGCCCTGCGCGACCAGCCGTCCCGACCCGTCCAGCGAGACCGTGTCGGCGATCAGGCTCGCCGTGCCCTGTGCCCAGGTGATGGCGGGCCACAGGACAAGGACAAGCGCCGCGATCAGGCGCCGGGCGATCATCCGTCCTCCAGGTGCAGGATCAGGCCCGCCGCAAGCCCGATCGCCGCAAAGGGCGGAGCCCAGGCCGCGAGAAGGACGGGGATTTCGCCGTTCTCGCCCAGGATCTGCGCGAAATTCCGCAGAAAATAGGCGCTGAAACTGAGAAGGACCGCGGACAGGATGAACAGGCCCGTCCTGCCGCTGCGCTGATGGCGCAGGGTGAAGGCCGCGCCAATCAGCACCATCGCCACGAGAAAGACGGGCAGGGCCAGTTCGGTCTGCAGGAACACCTCGTGGCGCAGCGCGGAAAAGCCCGCCTCGCGCAGCTGGTCGATGAAGGCCGGCAGATCCCAGATCGAGATCGAGGACGGCGTGCCGAAGGAGTTGCGGATCTCGTCCGCCGTCAGGTCCGAGGGCAGGGTCAGCATCGGGTGGGTCCGGGCCTCGGCCTCGGGATTGCCGGCCCCGGCCAGCGGCCAGAGCTTGGCCGCGCTCAACTGCCAGACCCCGTTCGACAGGACAGCCGTCTCGGCGTCGATCCGGCGCAAGAGCGATCCGTCCGGCCCAAATCCCAGAAATGTCACGTCGGCAAGGTCCGTCCCGTCGAGATTGGCGCCCGCGGCATGGATTACGGTCTGGCCCGTGGGGCCGCCCTGACGCAGCCACAGGCCGTCGCCCGCCAGCGCCAGAACGCTTTCCTCGCCGGTGATCTCGCCGATCCTTTCCTCGTAGGCGCGCGAGGTCGCGGCGACGAGGGGGTTGAACATCGCCACCCCCAGCCCGCCAACCACAAGCGTCACGAGGACCGGCGGCACAAGCGCCACCACCGCCGACCGGCCCGCCGCGCGCACAACGACCATCTCGGAGGTGCGCGCAAGGCCGAGGAAATGCGCCAGCGTCGCCAGGATGAAGACAAGCGGCAGGATCCGGTAAAGCCCCTGCGGCAGGTTCAACAGGCTGAGCGAGACCAGCGCGCCGAGACCCGACAGCGTGTCGCCATGGCGCCGCGCCTGTTCGACCACGTCGATCAGGAGCGTGAGAACGAAAAAGATGGCGAGCACCCCGAGCAGGGACCGCAGAAACCGCCGCGCCATATAAAGGTGCAGGATCACGCGGGCACCCTTCGCAAATAGCGCCGCAGGAACCGGGGCCGCGCGGCCCATGTCAGAAGCGCCAGCACGAACATCGCCCCCGTCAGCGAGGGGAGGTAGGCCAGTGGCCAGAGTCCGGGCTGGGTGGCCAGCTGTGCCGCGGCGGCACTTTCCATGCCCTTGACCACGATCACCAGCAGGATCGCGCCGATGATCTGGCGCCAGACGCCAAAGCGGCTGAACTGCCCTACCAGCAGCGCGGTAAAGCCGATCAGCGCCCCGATCACCGGCAAGAGGCTCTGGGCCACGCGTTCATGCGCCTCGGCAAAGAGCCGGGCCACCGGGCGGCCGGTTTCCTCGGCAAGAGCCTCGGTCGGGGACAGCAATTCGAGCGTCGGGATCTCCCGCGACTGGCGGCTGGTCGCGTCGGGCAGGCGCATGACCGTCCCGATATCATAGGACAACTCGTCGAAGGAGGTCGTCGACAGGCGCGCCGTTTCGGTGTCGACCGACTGGACCATCCCGTCGATCATCACCAACTGCGGCCCGGTATCGGTGCGGATCAGGTAGGCGGAACTGGCGGTGAATATCTGCTCGGCCCCCGAGCCGCGCGTGTCCGACAGGAACACGTTGCGCAATTCGCCCGCCTCGGTGATCTCGCGCACATAGAAGGTGACGCCCTCGGTCGGCGACAGGAACTGTCCGTCCTGAAGCAGCCGCGCGGTGGCGTTCTGCGCGATCTCGGCGCGCTGGCGGTCAAGCTCGGTCGCGGCGGCGGGCACCAGCACATGGACAAGCGCCGACATCAGCGCCCCCACGATCAGGCCGAAGACCAGAACCGGGCGCGCCAGCCGGAAGGACGAGGTGCCCGTGGCCCGCAGCACGATCAATTCGCTGTCCGATGTCATGCGGTTGGCCACATGGACCCCGGCCGCAAAGGCCGCGATCGGCAGGACGATGCTGATCAGGCCGGGCAGGGTCAGGGCCGAAAACAGCATGAACACCGCCAGCGACTGGCCGTCGCCGATCAGCTGATCGAACAGGATGACCGCGCGATTGACCCAGTAGACAAGGATCAGGACGAGAGAGAAGAAGCCGAAGGCTGCCAGAAGCTGCGCCAGGAAATACCGGTCGATGCGCGACACTCTGCCGTCCTCTCACTGGGCGCCGAAACCTCGCCAAGCCTATCGCATCGCGCAGGCGGATTGAACTGCAATCTGGCCAATCGCGTCCGGCCGCGCTAGGCCGGTGACAAAGGAGGGCGGTTCATGGGCGCGGCCTATTTCTATCATCTGACGGAACAGCCGCTGGAGGCGACCCTGCCGGTGCTGATCGCCAAGGCGCGCGCCGCCGGATGGGCGGTCGAGGTGCGGGGCACGGACGCCCGCATGATGGACCGTCTCGACGACCAGCTGTGGTCGGGGCCCGACGACATGTTCGTGCCGCATGGCCGCGCGGGCGGCCCCCACGACGCGCTGCAACCGGTCCTTCTTTGCACCGTGGACGAGGCGGCGGCCAATGCGCCGGCCTGCATCATGGCGGTGGGCGGCGCCGGGATCACTCCGGCCGAATGCGCAATGCTCGAACGGGCCTGCATCCTGTTCGACGGGCAGGATCCGGAGGCCGTTCAGCAGGCTCGCGACCAGTGGCGCGACCTGACGGGTGCGGGCGTGGCCGCGCAATATTGGGCGCAGGAGGGCGGGCGCTGGACGAAAAAGGCAGAATCGGGCGGCTGAACGGTGCTCAGGGCGTCAGGATCAACCGGCCATCGGCGATCTCGATCCGGGCCATGCGGCCCAGATATTCCATCCCCAGAAGCGACTGGAACAGATCGCCCTCGTTGACCACGGCGCGCACGCCGGTCTCGGACCAGCCGCCAAGGCGCACCTCATCCAGCCAGACATTGGCGGTGCCCACCGGGCCATTGGCCGTCAGCGCGCGCCCCACATAGGCAAGCGAGGCGGTGTCGATGCCCGCCTGTTCCGCATCGGCGCGGGTCAGCACGATCTGGCTTGCGCCGGTGTCGACGACGAAATCGACCGGCGTGCCGTTGACCTGCAATGTCAGGTGGTAATGGCCGTCGCGACCCACCGGCACCTCGATCCGGCCATCCGAGAGCATCGCCTGCGCGGGTGTGACGTCGCGGCGGATGTCGGACCACAGGCCTGCCGCCGCGATCACGCCCACGAAGATCAGCGCCCAGATGACGGCCTGCTGGGTGACCTTTCCCAGCGACTCGCGGTTCTGGGCAAAGAACCACCCCGCCACCGCCGCGCCCAGAAGCCCCAGATAGGCCAGTTGTGCTATGCTGTCTCCGTTCATGGAGCTGATATAGGGCTCAACCGCCCAACCCGGAAGAGCGCAACCCGTCGATGATGAACTGCACGGCCAATGCCGCCAGAAGCATCCCCAGAACCCGGGTCACCACGTTGATGCCCACCCGGCCGAGCGCCCGCGCGATCAGCCCCGCCGAGAGAAACGCCACCAGCACGATCGCGAGGATCGCCACCACCACGCCGCCGATCGCCGCCACCTCGGCCGGGCCCGCGGCCTCGCCCGTCAGAAGGATCACGGTCGTGATCGCGCCCGGCCCCACGATCAGCGGCAGGGCAAGGGGAAAGACCGACGGGTCGTGATCCGGCTCCGACCCCTCGTCGGCATTCGAGGCGCGCCGCGCCTGGCGTTTCTGGAACAGCATCTCGAGCGCGGTCAGGAACAGAAGCACACCCCCCGCGACCCGGAACGCGGGCATCGAGATGCCGAGGAAGGCCAGAACCGCCTCTCCCGCCAAGAGGAAAACGAACATCAGACCCGCCGCCACCGCCACCGCCCGGATGCCCACCCGGCGCCGCTGCGCCGGCGTCATGTCCTGCGTGAGCGCGATGAAGATCGGCGTGAGCCCGATCGGATCGACGATCACGAACAGCGCCGTGAACGCGGGGATGAGGGTCGCGAGGTCCATGGCCCCCTATTGGCGCGTCTGTCCGGCCCTCGCAAGGGGATGGGCGACAAAGGGATCGCCGTCCCAGCTGCCGCGGCTGTCCAGAAGGATGAACCGGCTGAAGGACGACCGGTCGAAGAGCGATGTGGCCTCGTTGACATCCATCTGGCTGCGATGTTCGCCCGTGCGGTAGGCCGCCCCGATCATCGCCTTGCTGTCGGTCCACAAGGTCAGGGTCAGGCCTTCGCGGCCATCGACCTTGCCGCCGTTGAACACATCCGCGCGCAGGTTGTGGTCGAGGCCCCGGTAATAGGCGCGCGCCGCATCGACCCCGCCGATGAACGTCTGCACCCGGCCGAGTTCAGGCGGGGAAGCGTAGCCGGCAGAGGTCACCACGGCCACCGGTCCTTCGGGCCGGGCCTTGCTCACGCGCAGGGCGCTGTCGGTCTCGACCCCGTCACGCCAATGGACGCTGCCGTGATGGGCGTAGGGGACGGCAAGGGCGAACCAGCTTTCCTCCGCCTCGCCGAGCCAGGGGATCAGGCGGTCGGGCGCGTCCAGATGCGCGCGGGCCTCCGCCTCGTCGCCAAAGACGGCCATCCCGCCCCAGACATCGCTTTCAAAGGTCGCAAGCCCATCCTCGCCCACCACCTGCGACGGACAGAACCGCCAGATATCCGGCCCCTCGGGCCGCGGAAACGTGCGTGTCGCCGCCGCGATTGGCGTGTTGAAACGCAGACGATGAAGCACGACCCAATGATGCTGCGACATGACCTTCTCCCCCGTTTGCAGAACGCTAGCAGCCGCCCGCGCACTTGTCGCGCTGTTTGCGCGTGGGCCTGACCGGGTCGAGGATCACGAAGTGCGCCGGGGAGGTGGGGAGGAGGGTCGCGGGGTCAAATGGGGTGTGATGGACCGGGATTGGGGTGGGCAATGGGGGCTATCGGGGACGGTCGGGCTGGGTGGGAGTGTCCTGAACTTTGTGTATCCGGGCCGGTCCATGCGGTTTGGGATACTCAAGCGTCGAAGCGCTCGCCGAACATTATGGCGAACTGATTGCGGGCGGCAAACCATTCTCGGACATTTCGGCC